>Ga0209125_1000010_pt1 | contig 438879 bp, 344 predicted proteins | sample BarGraIncub1131A_FD_184503 | JGI IMG/M metagenome (GOLD analysis project Ga0209125, IMG submission 184503) | Arctic peat soil microbial communities from Barrow, Alaska - Barrow Graham LP Incubations 11-31A (SPAdes) (version 2) | ecosystem: Environmental > Terrestrial > Soil > Wetlands > Peat...
TGCTCCCCAGCAGAGCCTATTTCCTCTTCAACTTTCTGAGAACAAAGATAATAGATATTTTGAATCAACATTAAAAAAATATAATAATACTCTTGATATTTGGATTACAACATAGAAGGTAGTAGGTAGTAGGTAGAAAGAGGTAAGAGGTAAGAGGCAAGAGGTAAGAAACGAAAAATTAGTAGGTAGTACGAGGAGGTAATGAGGTTTAATTCTTTAAAAACCTTATTTTTAAAGTGTTAAACCTTAGTAGAAAATTAATGAATCAATTAACTTATTAACCAATTAACCAATTTACTAATCAACCAATTAACTATTTAACTAATCAACCAATTATACTTTGTTTATCTTTGTGACAGAATGAGTTAATTTGATAAAAGAGGAAAAATAAGTAATTCGTAAAATAAAAATAAAAAAGATGAGAAATAAATTAATAATATTGTCGGTGTTTACGCTGCTGATTATGTCGGCTTGTAAAACGACCCGATTGATAGCAAAACCAGGTGTTCAGACCGCAACTGCAGTTTCGCAACTTATTGATCAGGTCAATAAAGTGCAACCTGAGTTTAAAACAGCCAACATCAGTAAAATGTCGCTGGCATTTAATGTGAATGAGCGGGAAGTAAATGTTTCGGCAGTATGTAAAATAAAGAGAGATACGGCAATTTTTATCTCTATCCAGCCGTTTATGGGCATAGAATTGTTCAAAGCAGAATTAATGCCTGACAGCCTGAAGGTTTATGATAAAATGAACCACAGGTATTATGTAACGGATTATGCCTTTTTTAGCAAACGGTTTGGTGTGGATGTCGACTTTTACAGTTTCCAGTCTTTACTTTCAGCCCGTTTGTTTTGTGTAGGGAAAAAGGATGTTGTTGCTGATAGTTGTAAGTTGGTGGCTATGGATGCAGGGCAGAGTAAAATAGAATATAACAGTGGAAAAATTATTCAGAACACACAAATTTCGCCACTAAACGTGATTCAGCAGGTTATTCTGAAGGCTAGGGATAGTGATTATCAGTTGCAAACCGATTACCGGGATTATACTGTGGTGAACGGAGTAAACTTTCCTCAAAAGATTGCCCTCCAGGCTACCAGTGAAAAAAGCAAGGCAACCTGTGATTTTTCAATATTACGGGTTGAATTCAATACGAAAATTAAACTGTCACCAACCAATCCCGATCGGTATACCCTGGGTGATATCGACCAACTGCTTAAAAAATAATCAGATCAAAAGTATAGATTTTATTAAAAATTATATTGATGCGCTTCCAAAACCATTTTAGAATATTCGTACTGGTGTTATCCCTGATGACAGTTGTAACTTCGCTCCGGTCACAAACTGTCAAAGAGTTACAAGCCCAGCGTAAGCAAACATTGCAGAATCTTGAGACAACCAACAAGATGCTGAAAGAAACAAAGACTTCCAAACGGAGTTCGTTGAATAAACTGATAATAATAAAGAAAAATATTACCGAGCGGAAAGTCCTGATTAAAAACATCAGTTCAGAGATTGGACAATTAGATACCGAGATTGTACATTTGGATGTTGAAAAAACCAAACTCCAAGTCAGGCTGGAGTCGTTGAAGTCGGACTATGCCAAACTTGTACAGGAAGCACATATCAATCAGAATTTATATGCCAGGATCATGTTTGTCCTTTCTGCCAAGACATTTGACCAGTCGTACAGGCGTTTGCGTTATTTGCAGGAGTATTCGGATTACCGGAAGGATCAGGTAAAAGAAATAGAAAAAGTAAAAACGGAGATTGTCCATAAAAATGACAGTCTTCAGGTACATAAAACAACCAAAGTAAAGGTTGTGCAACAAAAAGAAACAGAAGCTCAGAAACTGACAAAAGATGAGAAAAATGAAAAGGTGCTGCTTACTGACCTGCAGAAGAAAGAAAAGCATCTACGTGCTGATTTGAGAGTACAGCAGAAGAAAGCGAGTGACCTGAATAATAAAATTGAACGGATTATTGCTGAGGAAATTCGAAAAGCGGATGCTAAGCGCCTGGCAGTACAGCGTAGACGACAGGCGGACGAAAACAGACGTGTTGCTGAGAACAAGCGTATTGCGAATGAAAACAGACGAATAATAGCACAAAACAAGCGTATAGCCGAAGATAATAAAACAAAAAATCAAACCAAAGGAGCTTCCAAAAATACAGCCAGAACTGAAATCAGAGCGATTAAACCTGAAATTAAAGCTCCTGATACCAGCGCTTCTACTTCCTCTTCAGTATCATCACTTACCAGGGAAGAAACATTGCTGTCCGGAAACTTTCAACGGAATATCGGACGTTTACCCTGGCCAACATCAAACGGGTTTATCAGCGGCCATTTTGGAATACAACAGCATCCTGTTTTGACGCATGTAACCACGAACAATAAGGGGGTTTATATTCAGACACCTTCAGGAAGCAATGCCCGTGCGGTATATGAAGGAATTGTCACACAACGATTCTCTATTCCCGGAAGTAATAACGGTGTCATTATTCAACATGGGAATTACCGGACCGTATATGCCAATCTGACACAGATATATGTAAAGGAAGGCGAACGAGTAAGTGCAAAACAATCAATCGGTAAAATTTATACCGATGATGAAGACGGAAACAAGACAGTTCTGTATTTCCAGGTATGGAAAGACAAGAGTGTTCAAAATCCTGAAAGGTGGATTAGTCGTTAATTGGGGGATTAGTTAATTGGTTAATTAGTTAATTGGTTAATTAGTTAATTGGTTAATTAGTTAATTGGTTAATTAGTTAATTGGTTGATTTGGTTACTATCTGTTTCTTATATTAAATAGTAAATAGTAAATGATTAAATAGTAAATGTCTTAATAGTAAATGATTAAATAGTAAATGTCTTAATGGAAGAGTTTATAAATGAAGTGCAATTAGTCGATTATGGTGATAGCAATATTATCACCCTCGAAGGACTCGAACATGTTCGTCGTCGTCCGGGAATGTATATCGGTAAGTTGGGTGACGGATCACATGCCGACGATGGAATTTATGTATTGCTCAAGGAAGTTCTTGACAACTGTATTGATGAATATCGTATGGGTGCCGGTAGATCCATTGAAGTCAGGGTAAATGACGGACATGTGGAAGTTCGTGACTATGGCCGTGGTATTCCACTTGGCAAAATGATTGAAGCTGTTTCCATCATGAATACAGGTGGAAAATACGACTCCAAGGCATTTAAAAAATCGGTCGGACTGAATGGTGTGGGTACAAAGGCCGTGAATGCCTTATCGGCTCAATTTGTCGTACAGAGTTTCAGAGATGGCCAAAGTCGTAAAGCTGAATTCGAGAAAGGGAAACTGGTAAGTGATTCGGATATCTTTGCAGACAACACAGACCGTGGAACCCTGATCTATTTCGTTCCGGACATTACCTTGTTTGAGAACTATGTCTACAAAGATGAGTATATTGAAACTATGCTCCGCAATTACGCATACCTTAATACCGGCCTGACCATACTTTTTAATGGAAAGAAAATCCTATCAAAGAATGGGTTGACCGACCTGCTGAACGAGAATATAACCGCCGAACCACTCTATCCCATTATACACCTCAAAGGGGAAGATATTGAAATTGCCTTTACACACAGCGACCAGTATGGGGAGGAATATTATTCGTTTGTAAACGGTCAGCATACAACCCAGGGAGGTACACACCAGAGCGCTTTCCGTGAAGCAGTGGCCCGAACGATCAAGGAGTTCTATTCAAAAAATATGGAACTTGCCGATATACGCAACGGAATAATAGCCGCAGTAGCTATCAGCGTAGAGGAACCGATATTCGAATCACAGACCAAGACTAAACTCGGTTCACGCGATATGGCGAAAGACGGAATATCGGTCAATAAATTCATATCCGATTTTCTGAAGAAAGAACTGGATAACTACCTTCACCGTAACAGTGAAGCTGCAGGCATTTTACTGCAAAAAATACAGGACTCGGAAAAAGAACGGAAAGCCATTGCCGGTGTTACCAAACTGGCACGCGAACGGGCTAAGAAAGTAAACCTGCATAACAAGAAACTCAGGGACTGCAGGATTCATTACAACGATTCGAAAGGTGAAACCGACAGTTCCTGCATTTTTATTACCGAGGGCGATTCAGCCAGCGGATCGATAACAAAAAGCCGGAATGTAAACACACAGGCTGTTTTCAGTTTAAAAGGAAAACCGTTGAACAGCTATGGCCTTACCAAAAAAATCGTATACGAAAACGAAGAATTCAATCTCCTCCAGGCGGCATTGAACATTGAAGACGGAATAGAAGGGCTGCGGTACAACAAAGTGATTGTAGCCACCGATGCGGATGTGGATGGAATGCATATCCGGTTGTTGCTGATTACTTTCTTCCTACAGTTCTTTCCCGACCTAATCAAAAAAGGTCATGTCCATATCCTGCAAACTCCACTTTTCAGGGTAAGAAGCAAAAAGGAAACCCTGTATTGCTATTCTGAAGAAGAACGGTTGGCGGCATTGGCTAAACTTGGGGTAAACCCTGAAATTACCCGATTCAAAGGATTAGGGGAAATATCGCCGGATGAGTTTCAGCACTTCATTGGCAAAGATATGCGCCTGGACCAGGTAACGTTGAAAAAGGAAGATGCTGTGGCTGACTTGCTGTCGTTCTATATGGGGAAAAATACACCGGAACGTCAGAATTTTATTATAGATAACCTGGTGGTGGAAGAGGACATTGAATGATGTACTATTTGTTCATTTACTATTTAATATAAAACGCTACCAATAAGTTGTTTACTATAAAGCCATTTACTATTTACTATTTAAGATTGGATTATTAAATGGGAATTCCATACTATTCGCTTGACGATTCAACGGATTTGAATCCGGATGAATATTACATGAAACAAGCCCTTTTAGAGGCTCACCTTGCTGCGAAACGTGACGAAGTGCCCATTGGTGCCATAATAGTATGCCAGGGTCGTATAATTGCCCGTGGACATAACCTGACAGAGACACTGACCGATGTTACCGCCCATGCAGAAATGCAGGCAATAACAGCCGCTGCACAATTCCTGGGAGGAAAATACCTGACCGATTGTACCCTGTATGTAACAGTTGAACCTTGTGTGATGTGTGCAGGTGCATTGGGCTGGTCGCAAATAAGCCGTATCGTATATGGAGCAGCAGATGAAAAACGCGGTTACTTTCGTTTTGCACCAAATGCACTCCACCCCAAAACGGAAGTCATAAAAGGTGTGCTCGAAGCAGAATGCAGTAAGATTATGAAGGAGTTCTTTTTGTCTAAGAGATAAGTTATTCCGCGTTCCGTGTTCTGTGTTCCGCGTTGTGCGTTAATGACGTTATAACTTGCTGAATTAAAGTTCAATTTTTGAATAAGCCGATTAAGCAATCATTTGAATAATAAACAAAATAGTACCCTTTCTTTTTTTAACCAGAATAACTTTCAAACCAGAACACGGAACGCATAACACGGAACAATTTATATCTTCAGGTGTATTACTACAAGTTCCGAGTTGTGCGTCAATGACGTAATAACTTACTGAATTAAAGTTCAATTTTTGAATAAGCCGATTAAGCAATCATTTGAATAATAAACAAAATAGTACCCTTTCTTTTTTTAACAAGAATAACTTTCAAACCCAGAAGACGGAACACGGAACGCAGAACACGGAACAATTTATATCTTCAGGTGTATTACTACAAGTTCCGAGTTGTGCGTCAATGAAGTAATAACTTACTGAATTAAAGTTCAATTTTTGAATAAGCCGATTAAGCAATCATTTGAATAATAAAAAAATAGCAACCCTTCTTTTTTTAACCAGAATAACTTTCAAACCCAGAACACGGAACACGGAACACGGAACGCAGAACACGGAACAATTTATATCTTCAGGTGTATTACTACAAGTTCCGATTGAGTACCAATGCGGTATTGTGGTCCCCAGAGTCCAAGTCCGGAAGACACATAGAAATGTGAATTGCCTTTTTTCAGATAACCATAGCCTAATTCGTATATCTTTTTTACAAACAGGTTCCCGGGAAAGAACTGACCATTATGAGTGTGTCCTGAGATCTGCAAATCGATGTTATTGTTTACCGCTTCCTCCAGGTGATAAGGCTGGTGATCCATAAGGATCCTTGGAAAATTACCGTTTAATCCGGTCACTAATTCCTTGAGTGACTTCCTATTTACATTCGTCCTGTCATCACGTCCTACCAGATAAAAACTGCTATCGATTAAACAGGTTGAGTCACGCAACACGGTGATACCTGATTCCCTGAGGTAATCAGCCGTTGCAGTGGGAGTCTCGGCATAATGCTCATGGTTCCCGTTAATGGCATACACACCCAATGGTGCCTTGATAGACTTGAATTCCTCCATCATATTTTGCTCTATAACCGGTATCATGGACCTGTCGGATATATCACCATCCAGCAGTACAATATCGGGATGCTGATCATTAATCATTTTCACATAGCTTTGCAACCGCTTTTTATCAATTGATATGCCGAGATGTAGATCACTGACTGCAACAATTTTCAAATCCCTGTTTTGTGAGGGATTTTTTGTGCTGATATTCAGTGTTACAATATTCGGATGATTAAACCTGTAGTTCCCAACAATCATGGCAATGCCTGTAGCTCCTAATGTAGCCACCATCATCCACATGCGGAAGCTGGTCATATATGCAGGGCTGATTTGAACAAGTAAATTAATCAGGCGCAGGATGTCTACAAGCAAGAACGACAAAAACAGGTAACTGAAGACTATGATATACGAGAATCCTGCAAAAGTAATTGCTTTTGCAACTCCATGCGGCATAGCGTTGCTGAATAACATTCCTACCAGCATGCACACAAAAAGAACAATTGCAGTAACAAGATAAGTGGGACGTAATACAGAAGCGGAAGGCAGTGCCTGCCATCCGCGAACCATAACGTAACCGTTAAGCGAAAAAAGTATAACTAATGCAATAACGAGAAAACCGATTTTCATAAATTCTAAATTAAATATGTATTGTGAAATGAAACGTTTGAGTTGGAATAATGTTTTCTGTCGAACTTCAAGTATTGAATGACGATGTAACAAAATAACCTTCAAAGATAAATCAGAATGCAAAAGTAATCATAAAAATTAATCTTTTATTCGATGCATATGTATGAATCATTCTGCAACGTATTTCTTTGGATTATTAGAAGGATTTAAATTTACAGATTTATTTATTAACTAAAAATAATTACGTTCCAATCAAACAAGTTATTGTATAATTTTGTTGTATTTTTACGGTGTTTAACGAATCCGTTCCAACAATGAAGAAATATCCCCTGCTATTTTGTTTACTACTCTTTTTATTTCCCGTAACTCAAGCTCAAAAAATAGGTCTTGTACTCAGTGGTGGAGGTGCTAAAGGCATTACACACATTGGAGTTATCAAGGCATTGGAAGAGAATAATATTCCTATTGATTACGTTGCCGGGACATCAATGGGTGCTATCGTAGGTGGTATGTACGCCATGGGTTTCACGGTGGATGAAATGATTGCAACGATTAAATCAAATGATTTTAAACATTGGACTACAGGGGAGATTGATTCTAATTACAAGTATTATTACCGCAATGCCGATCCCAAACCCAGTTTTGTAGAGATTTCATTTAATGTGCATAACATTGATTCCATTAATTTAAAATCAGCGGTACTTCCAACCAATATTATCTCACCACGTCAAATGAATTATGCATTTGTACCTCTTACATCACAGGCAAATGCTGTTTCAGGGGGCGATTTTGATAAACTATTTGTGCCTTTCAGGTGTGTGGCTTCCGACATTTATAACAAAGAAGCAGTTGTATTCCGTTATGGCGTCCTGGGAGATGCCATTCATGCTTCCTTATCATACCCTTTTATGTTCAAGCCCGTTGTAATAGATAACCGGTTATTGTTTGATGGAGGTATTTTCAATAATTTTCCTGTGGACGTTATGCGAACGGATTTTAAACCGGATTTCATGATTGGAAGCGTTGTAGCCAACAACCCCCGTAAACCGGACGAACGGGATATCCTGATGCAGATACAGAACATGATTATGAGTCGTACCGATTATACAATTCCCAAAAAAGAAGGGGTACTGCTTAAATTCAATATGCCGAATTTCAAACTGTTCGATTTCACACGGGTGGATGAAATGGTTCAAATGGGGTATGATTCCACAATAAAACATATGGTTGAAATCAAAGCCCGTGTTCATCGCCGGGTTTCAACTGAAGACATTAACAACAAACGCAAAAGTTTCAGGGACCGTTACCCCGAACTGAAATTCCAGCATGTTGAAGTGGAAGGAGTTGATAGTCTTCAAAAGATTTATATTCAACAGGTATTCCACAATGATAACGAAGTCTTTACCCTGAAGGAATTTAAAGAAGCTTATTTTAAATTGATTTCAGATGATAAGATTATGGAAGTAATTCCACATGCAGTTTTCAATACTTCCGCCGGTAATTTTGATTTGCATTTGAAAGTAAAGATACAGGATCATCTGAAGGTGATGCTGGGTGGAAATGTTTCTTCCTCTACGTCCAACCAGGCCTATTTCGGACTCTCCTATCAGAACCTGACCGAATATGCCAAATCCGTATATGTCGATGCACAGTTCGGGAAAGTATATAACGGACTGGGAATAGGTGCACGTATTGAAATCCCTGCCCGTAAAAGTTGGTATGTAAAGATGGCTATCATCCTTCATAAGTTTGATTATTTTGAAGGTGACCAGATTTTTTACAACGATAACAGGACTTCCAATTTCAGGCAAAATGAAATCTACAGTAAGATTAGTGCCGGATTCCCTCTTACCATGAAAGGTCGTTTGGAGTTTGGTATCGGCTATGGGCTATTAACTGATAATTACTATCTGAACCGTGCATTGGTTACTTCCACAACAAAACAAGACGAAAGTTCATTCTCTCTTGGAAGCCTGTTCTGTAGGGTTGAGAGCTATACCCTGAACAATGTCATGTATCCGACCAAAGGATATAGCCATACTTCTTCCCTGCAACTTATCGGGGGGGAACAAACGTATAGTTCTTCCGGTTCAGTGGGAAATAATGCCAATGATATATTCGATACCTGGATTCAATGGAGGGCAAAACATGAACAGTATATTCAGTTATCACATCATTTTACACTTGGCACTTATGGAGAAATTGCTCTTTCTTCAAGGAAACTGCTGCAAAACTATACATCTACCGTTATAGAGGCACCTGCTTTTCATCCGACACCCTATAGCCGGACTATCTTTAATGAAGCTTATTGTGCCAATCAATATGCAGCGTTGGGATTAAAACCGATCTATCATCTCACCAGAGATTTGCATCTGCGTGGCGAGGCATATTGGTTTGTGCCTTATCAAACGATAGACCGTGCAGCTGATAATTCAGCCTATTATTCAAAACCTTTCTATTCTTCGCAGTTCCTGGGTGAAGGCTCACTGGTGTATAACTTTAGAATAGCCTCTGCAGGTATGTTTGTGAATTATTATAGTTCTGCAGCCAGCAAATGGAATTTTGGAATCAACATTGGTTTCCTGTTGTTTAATCCGAAATTTACGGAGTAGAGGAATGCTAACAAATTTCGTTGATAATCATACTATATTTATTAAAAAGCTAAAACCTCGTTTGTCATTCTGACAAACGAGGTTTTATACATATCCTCTGGTAAAAGAGGGATAAGTGTTCTGAAATATATTTAAACTTACGAAAAGAATAAATTATTTTTTTCCAATATAAGGGTAATCAACATATTAATTATCAATAACTAAATCCCAGTTTGGTTAATCCCGCCTGCACCTGACTGTTTTGCATAAACAGATTCCAGAGCAAACCGGTACGGTAGTTTTCAATCATAGCAACAATAGGCCCCTGGTCAATGGCCAGGTAGGAAGTTGCAAACCAACGTTGGCTCAGGCTGAAGGAATCATTAAATCCATAGGTGCCCCATATTTTGTCTCCCAACGTATAATAGAAGAAGTGCAACGCCTGCATACTCTCAACAGGCGTATATGGAAATGAAGACAAAGCAGCAGTAGGAGCAATAACACCCACATCATTGGTCGGGGAGGAGGCCGTATAGCTGTTTGGAATATCGCTGGCTGTAAGTCCCCAACAATTGGCACTATATCCGTAGTACTTTCTTGGATTGGTTACGCAATACTGATAATTAATCCTGGCATGTGCCGTGTTTTGTTGCCAGTAACTGGCATAAGTATCTGTCAGCTTCCTTGGATCCAGTCCCAGGAATGAATAATGGGCAAAGAACATAGGGCCGCCATAATCTTGTCCCAATGGAAGGGTGATACCATAAAACGCCTTTCCGTTTTTCATACCTCCGTTCAATGCCCACCCATTATCATATACGGCTTTGGTAATGGGGTAGGTAGGTGATGACGCTGCCAGAACGTATACTATCAGTGCTTCATCCCATCCTGCGACAGGCATGTTCATAGCCCACCCGTTATTTGGTGACCAATGCCAGAATAGCTTCTGCTGTCCGCTTTGCTGGAACCAGGTCCATTCAACGTTTTCCCATATAGTTTCAATATTGGTACACATGGCTTTTTCAGCAGCATTTCCATTCTTAAAATAGGATTGAACAGTTAGCATTCCCTGAATAAAGAATGCTGTTTCCACCAGGTCGGCACCATCATCCTGAGTACCGAACGGAATAACCTTGCCGGTTGTTCCGTTCATCCAATGGGGAAAGGCACCATGGAATTTATCGGTAGTGGATAGGTTCAGGAAGTTGATTATTTTATTCATGCGTTCAAGTCCATCAGCCCGTGTGATAAAGCCCCGTTCAATAGCAACCGGTATGCCCATAATGCCAAATCCTGTACCTCCGAAGGTAACAATATCGCCGGAGTTAAGTCTTTCACGTGCCATCCCTGAAACAGGATGTGCATAGCTCCAGAAGTAATCGAATGTCTTTTTCTGAACAAGTGTCAGTAGACTGTCATCTGAAATAACCGGAAATTTAGGGGTGGGATCAAGGTTTGTGACAAACGTATACTCAAAGGTATCAATGAGTTTTATGCCCATATTTTCTCCGGCAATAAGTTCTATTTTATAGGTAGTATAATAGCTCAGTGGCTTTTTAATACGGAATGAAATTTCGGATTTGCTTGTATCCGGTAGAATGGTAAAACTTGTATCCACATTATTCGTGATATACAGTTTGGAAGGATCTAATTTAGATTTATCGATTTTAGAAGAAAAGAGGATATGGACCACAACAGAGTCGGTCTTTACATTGTAAACACTACCTCCGGATAACACAGTGGTACCATTGATTGTTATGGCCTGAACATATGCATTTACAACCGGCAAAACAGGAGTAGACGCGTTATTGCATGAAATCAAAAAACTGAAAAGGCAAATAAGAATGAGATGGTGAGTTTTCATACAGGATGTAGAATTTTTTAGAAAAATACAGGGAGAATGCATAAACATCCTCCCTGTAAAATAGAGAATTAAACCAGATTAGTTTATTACTGTAACTTCAGCATCATACAATGCTTTTACTTCAGTTGCAGACAATCCTTTATTATAAATACGAAGTTCATCAACCATACCCGGATAATATTTCATCCAATCAGAAGGTGCAACACCTGTAACAAGTGGTTCCCATGCACCAATGTAAAATTTAGTCATATTAACAAAAGTCAAAGCTCCTAATAAGGGTTGAGCACCTACTGTTGGAACCGGTCCACCATATTTTATACCGGTATTGATTATTTGACCATTAACATACAATGACATCACGGATGTGGTTTTATTGTATGTGCTAACTACATGAATCCATTTATCCGTAGAATTTGTTTTTTTCCAAGTCCACATATCCTGAGCTTGCCAAACCGAAGTTGAGTTTAACAGAAAAGGTTTCAATGCCAGTGAGTCTGCATTTGATTGACTTTCAATTACAAAGTCAAGGTTTCCTAGATTAGCATCGCCTCCGTTTAAATTAAATACTGATGCGGCTCCTCCTACTGGTGCCGGAGTTTTAATCCATGCTGCATATGAATATTCGGACAAATTTGAGAGTGCACTTGTTGCTGTAAGGTTATATTGCAAGTAGGCTTGAGAGGTAGATCCCTGATAAGCATTCCCACGTCGACCAACAACAAAAGCTCCTGCACCACCTACTTTATTAAAAGTGATTCCATCACCCTTTGATATTGAGGTAGTTGCTGATTCAAAAGGAAAATAGGCGACTAGATTTGCAGTTGCAATCGTAGACGGGTCTGTTTTACCTGCATACGGATCGGGAGTAGAAGAAGATGAACATGACGTAAAAGACATGCCCAAAAATAAGGCACATACTGCGATCCCGCTAAATAAATTAATTTTTTTCATACTGATTGTTTTTTTTTAGAATTAGAATTTGTTTTTAATTTGTGTTTTTGAGTTAGTTAGTTGTTTTTCTGTGTTGTTATTAATAATTTGGATTTTGAGTTAAGTTAGTATTGAGTTGTATTTGTGCTGATGGGATTGGAAATACATTGTTCTTTGGAGCTTTAAATCCGTTCCCGGCTAATACCGTTGCTGCCTGTCCGGACCGTACCAGGTCAAAGAACCTGTCTTCCTCCAAGGCTAGTTCAGCACGTCGTTCGTCCCAGACATCCTGTAAGACAACAGCGTTCAGGAGTGGTAATTTCACACGGTCACGAACCTTATTCACAGCAGAAAGAGCAGTATATCCACTTCTATTACCGGTAGTTGCTCCATGCACTTTAGCTTCGGCAAACATGAGCAACACATCCGGATAGCGAATTACGTGTACATTCTGGTCAAATCCATATCCATTGAAGCTCCATTTATTGGAAATTGACGGTGTATATACTTTCCCGTTATATACAGGATTGGTACAACCTGCTTTTATACTATCACCTTCCGGGGTTTTCGTACCTCGTAATAAGAAAGTAGTCAATGCCCTGACAGAATCATGCCGTGCTGCAAAGAAATTAATCAGGTTCGTACTTGGCGTACAAAATCCCCATCCCTGCATATTCCCCGGTGAGTTACCCCGTGGACCTTGTACAAATGCATATTCCAGATAAGTTTGATCTCCATTGGATTTTCCTAATGTGGAACTTTGAATTTCAAACAATGACTCTACGCTGTTCTTTCCATCAAGGGAAAACTCTTTCCTGAAATTGGGAAGCAAATCAAAGTTCCCTGAAGCCATAATCCGATCGGTAAGGGATGCCACTGAATCCCATTCATTCCGGTACATATGAACTTTGGCTTTAATGGCCATGGCTGAGTATTTCGATATTCTTCCTGCCCAGTTAGATGTATATGATTCAGGCAGCACTTTGATAGCTTCCAATAAATCCTTTTCGATAAACCGGTAAATGGAGTCAGTTGATTCTTGTTTTTTTGCAGCCAGCTCGTCGGATGTCAATGTTTTATCTAAAACCGGTACTCGCCCAAAAAGGCGGACCAGGTTGAAATAAGCATATGCACGAATTGTTTTTGCTTCACCTGCGCATTGTCGGGTATAAGCTTTATCACCTTCATTGAGAAGAGCAGTTTCAAACAAGGGCATTTGATAAAGGGCATTATTGGCTCCGCTCACTACATTGAAATAGCCACCCCAAAGTTCATTTATCAATGTATTACTTGGATCAAATGTAAATTCATCCAGTTGTTTCATGGTTGGATTGTCTTCCGGAGAACTGCCTTTATCGGCATTATCCGATGTTATTTCGAATGCTCCAACATATGAAAATGAATGTGTACTTCCTGTCCGCAAATTTGCATAAGCCGCACTGATAGGCAGAAATATATTCTCAGGTTTTGTATAATCCATTCCGGTAGATGGAACAGTTGCTTCCGGACGGATACTCAGAAAGTCAGTACAACCTGTGAGTAAGAATATACTTGAAATAGCTATTATTATAGAGTTTTTCATAAGTCTTATTTTATTAAAGATTCAATTTTAAACCAACACTGTATACTGCCTGCATGGGATAGACATTTGTATCAATACCATTTTCAGTAGGCTTTCCGCTTACTTCCGGTGAAAAGCCGTTATACGTGAAATACGTGAACGGGCGTTGAGCTGATACATACACTCTCAGGCTTTTCATTCCAAGCAATTTATCAAAAGTATATCCCACCTGAATGTTTTGGATCCGGATATACGATCCGTTTTCTACAAAGAAACTATTTGCCTGTTGTATAAACGAAGTATTATAAGCTGCTGCCGAAGGATAAGTAGAAGAATGGTTGGTTGTTGTCCATGCATTCTGATAAAAATTCAAATCGTAATTAGCGTCTGCAAAAACATCCCTGTTCATTCTTTTAGCATTTAGAATCTTGTTTCCAAACTGTCCCTGTAGGGATACACTTACATCCAATTTCTTATAATTTAATCCAAAGTCAATACCTGAAGTCAGCCAGGGAATGGCGCTGCCCAAATACACTTTATCTTTTTCATCAATCACATTGTCACCATTCTGGTCCTTGTATTTGAAATATCCGGCATCTTTGATCGTTTGGCTTACAGGGTCACGTAAAGCATCCCCTTCCGTGGCATAAACACCTGCAACCTCATATCCGAAAAAGGAACCAATGGGAAAACCAACCTTTGTCTGGGTAGCATAGTTTCCACGAACTAAAGCCCCTGGAATTGGTGTATTGCGGCCATTCAATGCCAATACTTTGTTTTTTATGGTAGTGGCATTAAATCCTATGTTGTACGATAAATCTTTTGAGATCTTTTCTGTCCAGTTTAAACTCAATTCAACTCCCTGATTTTGTACTGATCCGTTATTTGCCAATAATTCGGCAACACCGGCACCACCGCCAATAGGAGCATTGAAAATCACATTGTTTGTTATCCGGTTGTAATAATCCAACGATCCGTTTAATTTCTGACTAGCCATGCTGAAATCAAAACCTAAGTCAAATTCATTAACTACTTCCCATTTCAGATAATTCTGATAAACCGTAGGAGCTCCAATCCCTGTAACCAATGTGTTGTTGAAAATTGCAGAACTGAGTGCCCCGGTAGTTCCCAATGTAACTGATGAGTTAGCCGGAACGTTGTCATTCCCAAGCATTCCATAACTGGCACGTGCTTTCAAATACTGGAATAAATTCTGGTTCTTCATAAATTCCTCACCGCTCATAATCCATCCCAGTCCAAGGGAAGGAAAATATCCCCATGTCTGTTGGAATTTCGAACTGCCGTCTGCACGAAACGTCAGTGTAGCCAAATATTTATCACTGAAATTATATGTGCCACGTGTGAAAAATGATACAGCGTTGTACCTGTATGCAGCATCATTTGAATATCGGTTATCAAATGATCCGTTTTTTAAATAAATAGATTGATCGTCATAACCGGGTACGTTAATAGCTGTACCTGTTAACTCAGATTGCTTTTCAATTCTGGTTGATTGCCCCAACAAAACACTGAAACTGCTTAACCCGATTTTGTCGGTATAAGTAAGCAGGTTATCATTGATTTGTTTTGTGGTAAGATTAAATCTTTTTGTCAGATTTGAATTTAGAACACCTTGTGATCCGCCAACATTAAATTGTGGTGTGTAATTTTGATTTTTATAAAACACATAATCCAGGTTATACGATGTCCTGAATTTAAATTTAGATCCCAGTTTAAATTCAGCAAATGCCGAGAATATCAAATTCAACCCATCTTCTTTCTGATTGTTGTAATAGGCTGTTGCAACAGGGTTTCCATATTGATTTCCTAACCCGACTTGTGTTGGTGATCCAAATAAAACCGGATATGCTGCAGTATTCTTAGTATCATATGGACTGTAAACAGGCGGATTTACAAAAGCCTGAAAAAATGCGTCATTATTTGGAATATTTTTCGTGTAATTGGACACTACGGTATTAAATCCCATATTCAACCAATCAGTTACTTTCTGATCCAACCGTGCACGGAAATTATACCGTTCATAATCGTTCTTTGCATTCATAATACCTTCCTGATAGAAATAATTACCACCAAAGGAATAGCTTGTTTTTTCGGTAGCACCTGAAATATCAATTGCATGACTATGAGTCAGTGCATTGCGAACCAACTGGCTATACCAATCGGTAGAAGCAGGATAATTGGCAGCTACTTTTGGAATATAACCGGTAGTGCTTGCATTTGCATCATTCAACATTTGTACATATTGGTCTCTGTTGGCCAGTTTTACAACATTTACAGGAATCTGATACCCCACATATCCATCATAACTGACATTCACCTGATCCATCTTCCCTTTTTTGGTAGTTACCAATACAACACCATTCGCTGCCCTGACACCGTAAATGGCAGAAGCAGAAGCATCTTTTAATACTGTCAGATCCTCGATGTCACTGCTGCTCAGAAAATCAATGTTATCTACAAAAACACCATCCACAACATATAAAGGATTGCCGTATTCCCCAATAGATCCTAATCCACGGATCTTTACATCAGGTCCTTTGCCGGGTTCTCCGTTATTTACAATTTGTACCCCGGCCATTTTACCCTGCAAAGCAGACATAGCGCCTGAAGTCGTTTGTTTGGTCAGGTCTGATCCTTTTACTGTTGAAAGAGGTGCGGTCATATCTTTTACTTTTTGAGTTCCATAACCCACCACCACTACTTCTTCCAGGTTTTTGGTATTCGATTCCATTAGTATCCGCAATTGGGCATTGTCCTTAATAACCAATTCCTGACTGACATAACCGATATATGAGACAAGCAAGGTTGAGCCGACAGGTAATGCAAAAGCAAACTTACCATCAATGTCGGTGACAGTACCATTGGTAGCTCCCTTTTGCATAATGGTTGCACCAATCAAAGGTTCTGCTGTTTTTTTATCGACAACAACTCCCCCCACATTTATATTTTGTGCCAAAAGTGTGCCCGATAGAATAAGTGCAACCAGTAAAACACAATACGTTCTTCTTTTCATAGTGTAGTGATTTTATAAGTTAATTGGTACATTGTGTATATTTATAGTGATAATACTTTGTTTTTAAACTTAATTTAATCGTAAAAAACAAGGTTGAATATTTACATTATTATGCAAAAATAAAGACTTTGGAATTATTGAATGTTACATAATTCCTGAAATTATTTGCATAATTCACATTTTTCTAATCTTTCCTAATAACAATGTCATCAAACATATATTGATTATTGATTCTTATTGATCGTGGTTTTAAAACCTAAACTATGTAATCCTTTATGAATTTCAGGATTGCTCATAAATAATTTCCAAAGCAACCCACTCCTGTAATTTTCGATCATCACGGCTATTGGTCCCTGGTCAATAGCCAGGTAACTGTGAACAACCTGTTGCCCATCCACCAATCCGGCATTAAAGGCATCATAAAACCCATATTCACCTAACAGGATGTTTCCTTTGGTGTAGTAAAAGTACCGTAAAGCGTCTATCGATTCCTTCGGAGTATATACCACAGAAGCCAGAGCGGCAGTGGGCGATATTGTTCCGTTTTCTTCGGTAGTTCCAATCTGATGGGAAGTGTATCCTACTATCGGATCGTCTGATGAAGTAAAACCCCAACAATTAGCCCCGTAACCGATTTGTCTTTTGGGATTTTCTTTCGCATAAGCTACCTGAATCAGAGCATGTGCACGATTTCGATCATAATAATTGGTGTATTTATCGGATAATCCATTTGGATTTAATCCTAAGAATGAATAATGAGTAAAGAATAAAGGACCTCCGTACTTCATTCCTAAGTCAAGTTTTATCCCAAAATAACTTTTCCCGTTTAGGAAGTAAGTTGATTTCGTATAGCAATTCTCATAAACAGAAGATTCTATGGGGAATGTAGGCGATGAAGCTGCCAATATGTAGGTTATCATCGTTTCATCGAAACCTGTAATACGATGGTTCAGTTTAAACCCATAATTCTTCGACCAGTGCCAGTATAATGCGTCTTTTTTACCCTGGGTATACCAGTTCCATTCAACTGTCTCCCAGAGTTGGGTAATGCGTTTAACGAGATCCAGTTCATTCGGATTCCCATTCCTGAAATACTCCCGTGCAGTTAATAATCCTTCCACCATAAATGCTGTCTCTACCAAATCGCCTCCATCATCAAACTGGCTGAAGCTAAATGCTTTTCCGGTATTACCATTATACCAGTGTGACCAGGCGCCGTGAAAACGTTCTGTCTTTTCAAGGAAGCTTACAATTTTATTAATCGTTTTAAATGCATCATCCCTGGTGTAATAATTACGCTCTGCTCCTGCGATCAGGGCCATAATTCCAAATCCACTTCCCCCGACGGTGACTATGTTTCCATTCACATCATTACTCCGTTCCCGGGCCATACCTGTAACAGGATCGGCAAAGTCATAAAAATAACGGGTAGTATACCGTTGTGTCATATCCAGTAAATCACTATCATTTGCAGGCCGAACCGGTACTGTGACTTCAAATTTAGCTGCATTTTTATCATTTACCGATAATCCTTTCGGCATAATACGGTAATAAAAAGTTTGCTCTTTCTGGATCTGTTTTCCAAAAAAATCCATATACCTGTTCGAGCCTGTCTGGGCTATCTTGCTGAAATTACTGTTCCCATCGTCCGAACGATAAATGTCGTATACAAATCCCATCCGGTTTTCCCAGGTCAGTTCAGTATGTGCCGAATACCCGACACCTTTCAGTTTATTGGGAACCAAATAATTTACCTTCTCTACAGCAAAACTGTTGCTGAAGATTAGTATAGAAAGACCGAACAGAATTATTTTTTTCATAATTTACCTCCAACTCCATCAACTGACAGAGAGTTAAATTAGTTTGTATTTTTTATTTCCGGGACTATTCACCACCCAGATTACTATTCACCCAATTAACCAATTAACCAATCAACCAATCAACCAATCAACCGTTTACTTCAGAACAAACCCTGTTTCTTTCACATCCCTCGAATTACCTCCGATAAACAACTTGTAATCTCCGGGCTCTGTCCCAAGCGTCATGTCAAGCCTGTGGAATGCCAGCATATCGGGGGTAATGCTGAATGTTACATTTTTACTTTCTCCGGCTTTCAACGTTATTTTTTCAAAACCTTTCAGTTCTTTCACCGGACGGGTAACACTTCCTACTAAATCCCTTACATAACACTGTACTATTTCTTCACCGGCCACATTCCCTGTATTGGTTATATTGACTGTAGCCTTCAGTTCTCCTTTTTCAGTGAGTTCAGTAGTCGAAAGTTTGATATCCGAATAGGCAAACGTGGTATAACTGAGTCCAAATCCAAACGGATAAAGAGGGTCATTTGGACTGTCAATATACCTTGATTTATACTTTGGATCCGGTAAATAGTTCGGGCGTCCGCTGTTCTTTTCGTAATAGAAAATAGGCACCTGTCCCAGGTTCCGTGGGAAAGTCATCGTTAGCTTTCCGGAAGGATTGTATTCACCATAAAGTACCTGTGTTATGGCTTTTCCACCCATTGTCCCCGGGAACCAGACTTCCAGTATTGAACTAGCCATTTCGCTTTCTTTGGATAAATCCAACGGACGGCCATTCATTAATACCACCACAATCGGTTTATTCAACACTTTTAATTTCTCAAGGAGTTCAGACTGAACTCCCGGTATATGTATGCTGCTGCGGCTTGTTGCTTCACCACTCCAGTCGCAACTTTCACCAATAACCATTACTATTTTATCTGCACTACGGGCAGCTGCAATGGCAGCAGGAAATCCGCCACGATCATCACCTAGAGGTTTGCAACCTTCAGCATATGTCACATTCGTTTCACCGTTATAAGCTTTTAATTCATCCAGTGTCGATTTCATAAAGTTCCAGTCACCTGCAGCTTTCCACGAACCAAGCAAGTCACGTGTTGAAGTGGCCAGTTGACCGATAACAACTATTTTCTCGCCTTTTTTAAGTGGAAGGACATTGTTCTCGTTTTTCAATAATACCATCGATTTTTTAGCAACATCCAAGGTTGCTTCCAAATGTGATGGTGAATAGACTTCGCGTTTTTCACGTGCTTCATTGCAATACAGATAAGGATCCTTAAACAGTCCGAGCATAAACTTAACCCGTAAAATTCTTTTTACTGCATCATTTATAGCTTTATCCGACACCAATCCTTCAGTGACTTGTTTCTTCATGTATTTGAAATATACCTCTCCTTGCATATCCATATCTACCCCTGCTTTGATTGAGAGTAACCCGGCATCGGCTTCATTCCCCACTATGCCATGGTTCACCATTTCGTTGATGGAGGTATAATCGGTTACGACGAATCCTTTGAATCCAAGTTTGGTACGTAAAATATCGGTGAGCAGGTATTTGCTTCCAGTGGCAGGAACGCCAAAAAGCTCGTTGAATGATGACATGACACTCATGGCGCCTGCATCAATGGCAGCTTTGTAAGGAGGAAGATAGGTGTCAAGGAAAACACGTTCGGACATATCCACCGTGTTATAGTCACGTCCTGCCAGTGGGGCGCCGTATGCAGCAAAATGTTTTACACAGGCAAGTATAGTGAGTGAATCGGCCAGGTTATCGCCCTGAAATCCATGAACACGGGCTGCGGCAATCTTTGAACCTAAATACGGGTCTTCTCCGGCACCTTCGGATACCCGACCCCAACGTGGTTCAACAGATATGTCACACATAGGGGCAAACGTCCAGTTTATTCCTGATGCTGCAGCTTCAATAGCAGAAACACGTGCCGACTTTTCAATAGCTGCCAGATCCCACGAGGACGATTCTCCCAGTGATATGGGAAAAATCGTCTTATGCCCGTGGATCACATCGTAACCAAACAACAAGGGTATACCTAACCTTGATTCTTCTACAGCAATTTTCTGAAGTTTGCGTGTGTATGCTGCCGTATGTGCGTTGAATATATTTCCACAATTTCCTTTACGGATATCGTCTAAATAACCTTTTTTTAGGGAGGGGCCGGTTACATCCCAATCACTGGAAAGTAATACCATTTGACCAATTTTTTCGTCAAGGGTCATTAACCGGAGAACAGAATCTACTTTATGATCCAGAATAGCATCTGCATTTGATTTTCCTGTTGTTGCGCAGGCTGAGAAGAATGTTGCAGCCAAAAGTGCAATGACGAAATTTATTTTCATAGGATGTGATTTTTTCTTTTATGAATGAACACTACAAAGTAAATACTAGTTTTTTTCCAAAACTAATTTGTGAACCCAATAAGAACCCTACACTAAAAATATATAATAAAATGCACCCCTACTTTAACCCTACAATAAATTACATGAAGAAGCTAAATAATTGATAAATAATAGCATAATACTTTTGTTTGTTTTGGAAAATACCGTACAAATTCTTTCTGAAATTTCATTAGAATGGCATATTAATGAATCATATAGGCCTTATATATAAAAAAACAACGCTCATTTGCCTGATTCTATCTTTAAAGTTATTCGGAAATTAAGTAAAAACATAGAAGAACTGTGTTTCAATTCATTGAAAAAGGAAGGATGATAATTATTCTTTTATTCGGTTTGTTTTCATTAATCAGTCGTTTCAATTGTTCATAAAGAGAGCGGAAGCATGGATACATATCCATTCTTCCGCTCTTTTTATGAAATTTAGAAGTACTTTTACAACTAAACTGCAGATATTTATTTTCTGTTAGAATCGGTCTTTTCATTTGAATCCCGGTTGCTTCTTGACTCTGTTGATCTGGAAGCAGGAGCCGGAGTCGGTGCCCGCATCTGTTTTTGCACTTTTACAGGTTGTCCGATTGTTCGCCCGTAGTAATTCGTGTTTTGATTCGTCCTGACTGGCTTCACTTCATTTTGTTGTCGGTCACCTGTTTCAAATCCTGATATCCGTGGAGGGATCACTATGCTGCTTTTGTCATTCCGCATTTGCCTGTTTGTATTTCCGTTGTCGGAAGGTGTTGGACGGGTAACATTGTTGTTATCACCTCTGTTGGGTTGCTGAGGGTTATTATTTGTATTTGGTTGGTGCCTTGTTGTATTGTTATCACCTCTGTTCGGTTGTATATTATTATTCCGGTTATCCGGCTGTGGTCGTGTAGTAATGGTTGGTTCCTGTGACCTGGTTGGCTGATTGTTGTACATACTGTTATTTTGCTGACGACGGTCGGATTCAGAGTATTTAAACTGGCGATTGCTTTTTAAATTTTCACTATCCCATCTCCGTGCACGGTTCCTTTCATTTTCCGGCCAATAGATGGCACTCCGGCTATTTTCATTATATCCACGGACATATGGAATGTTGCTGTGATCGTAGTAGTCACGGTAATAATATCTCGGATAATGCGAAACGTAGTATTGTTGATGCATCCATGGTTGATAGGTATTATAATCAATAGCAACTGTAAAACAATTATCCAGGTCAAAGTCAGCATAAACGGAAGGTAAGTATTGTGAATAATACCATTGTCCGTTGTTTAGATATACGAATTCCTGAGTAGAAAGATCATAATACGTTTCTATGTCCGGTAAATAGTAATAACGAACTCCCTGAACGTACGGTGGAGCCCATGATGGATTGTCGTACCTGATTTGAGCGGAAGGCGTCGTGTAGCTGTATATATCGCATGCGCTGAATAGCGATACGAAAAGCAGGGTAGAAACAATGAGCGAAGTTTTTTTTAAACGTTTCATGGCTGTTGACTTTTAAAATAATTCATAATTAAAAATTCATACACTCTTTTAAACAAATTAGTATTCAGATGGTTTAGTTCGGGATACAACCGGGCCGCTCTTCTGCTAAACCTATCATTGTTGACGATCCCTTTCTATCACCAAATGCAACTCATTTAATAAATGATTGGGATTATCATACCCTTAGCAAAAGATATGCCATATATTTTAAGTAGAATTTAATTCGTTTCATAAACAAACAGGCTGAACCGTATTCATACGTTTCAGCCTGTTTGTTTATGAAATATAGCAAGTAATTAGGTAATCTGTTCTATTATTCAGTAATTACGTGTTTTCACTTATGGAACTTGTACTGGTCTTACAACTGTTGCAGGAACAGATACCGGTGTCCCGTTCACAACCACGTTCTCAAACTTCAGGGTTTTGATACCTTCCGGTTCAAACTTCGTATCGGTCATCTTTACATCCACGTTTTTGAGCAATATCTCGCCAAACTCCGTATCGGGAGTGCCAATGATTTGTCCGAAGGAACTGCATGATCCTTTCACGTTCGATATCGTGATAAAAAGTACTTTAGACTTTGGAGGCTGTTGGCCTTTCAAATCAAAATACTGTTTCCAGGGTGATATTTTGAAAATAGCACCTGAGCCTTCCATCGTGATATCGTTTAAGCGAAAGTTTTCATACTGTTGTGGCGTGTCAGGACGCAATTTAAGCCTCAATACGGTCGGTTTACTCGTGGTGCAATGTTCTATAACCACATCCCGTACGATGGTTGCTTCACTGCCCGCTGTCACAATGCCGCCTCCCGACTTAAAGGTACAGTTGCGGATATGGATACGTTCCACAGCCGGACTGTCCTTATCGTCCATGGCAAACGGACCTTTCGATCCTTTGAGTGCTATATCATCATCTCCCACGGCAAAGAAGCTGTTGTCGATGGTAATGTCCTGTGAACTGTCCACATCTATGCCATCAGTGCTTGGGGCCGGACCCTCTAACTCATATGGAGCCAAAAACCGGCAGTTGTCAACTAATACCCGTTGGCACCTGTATAGGTGTAGGTTCCAGAAACCTGAATTTTTAAAGGTAACCCCTTTAATCTCTACATCTTTTGAGTTTTGAATAAAGGTAAGCCGTGGACGAGGTACGCTCAGGTTGGTTGTACTATGGTCTATTTTACGCATACGGTAGAACTCTTGCCAATACGGTTGTCCGTTGCCATCGAGTATGCCGGGTCCGGAGATATGCAGGTGATCCACCTTATCCCCGTTCAGCAATGCGGCAGGCCATAGCTCGAAATGTCCTTCAATCCGCGTATTTGCCTTAGGATAATCTTTTATGTCTGTTGAGCCTTTCAGCACACCACCTTCCAGAATCTCGATGTTTACACCGGGCTTCAGAAAAACAGATCCGCTTAAAAATACTCCTTTTGGTATCACTACTGTTCCGCCACCGTTCTGTGCACACTTATCGATGGTTGCCTGAATGGCCTTGCTGTTAAGTGTTTTCCCATCGGCAATGGCGCCAAATGCTGTGATATCAAAATGTTTTTGATTGTTTTTACTGTTTTTATCTGCTTTCGAAGCAGTAACAGGTGGAGTTTCTGTACCCTTTTTTTTGTTTGTACCGGCTGAAGCAGCTGTTACCAGATAAGGCGAAATCAGAAGAAGTGCAAGAATGATTTTCTTATTCATGTAAAAAAATGACGGATACCGTCTTTATAATATTATTAATAAGCGGGATATTTCTCTTGTGATAATTTGGTAAATTCATTTAACGGCTTGTATCAAAATGCAAAGGTTTAATTATTGCAAATCATGTTGCCTGTTCAATATGGTGGATAAAGTATGAAGTTACAATGATTTTGACTCCAAAGGTAGCAAAAGGTTTAATCATTCCCGATTTTAATGCAATATATCCTTTGTCTTCGGAACTGCAACCAGATACAGAATACAAAGGATAATGCCAGTGGTTGGTAAACGTTTTACCGTAACCAGGTTCACTATTTCTCATTTTCTCAGTTACTTGTCAGCAAGGTAGGTGGTTGTCTCAATAAACATGCATTTTTATTTGCGTTGCAATTGATCTGATTATAAAATGAAACATTACTTTTTCTTTCTAATCAACCGGTTTAGTGTTTTCGTGATGAAGCCGGGTGCTTTTTTAGGACTATCAATCTCACCGATCAGAAACCCATAGGGTTTAAGCGATTCAACGTGGTCGCAAATAATTTTAAACATGGCAATTAGTGGTATGGCAAGAAAGATACCTGCTACACCCCATACCAATTCACCAAGCACCATGGCAATAATGGTAGTAAAAGCATTAATTTTCACTTGTGTACCCACAATGATGGGGCTCAGTATCCACTCCTGAATAAATTGCACTATCAGATAAGTGGCTACAATACTTATCACCATTGGCATACCGGCTCCCTGTACAACAGAGACTAACACGGTAAGTGATGTACCTGTCAGATTGCCGATAAACGGAATAATTTCCAACAGGCCACACAAAATGGCAAAGAAAAGTGCGTTTTTTACTCCTACTATGCTAAACCCAATGCCATACATAATCCACAGGCATGCAATCATTTTGGCAAGTCCAAGCAGGTATTGCTGGGACACAAATGTTATACCGGTAAGCATCTTACCCATTTCGGTCTGTTGTGCAGGGGGAACCAGTTTTAGTATAAACTTGCGAATATGACTTCGGAAATAAAGTAAAAGGAAAATGTATGCCATTACCAGGATGAAATCAGTAACCATAGAAGCCACCGATCCCGCCACTACCTGCATAGTACCTGTAATGGATAGTTGTTCATTACTGAGTAGCTGCAGTTGCTTTTTGGCAGTAATGCCAAAGGTATTAAATATGTATTTCTGGATATTATCGCCAATGCCTTCAGCCCGTTGTGTCAACGTACTGAAGTCCTTTGTCAGATCAGTAATCTGCCATGTAAGCAGAGCTCCTATTCCGGCAATGATAAGCAATAATACCAACAGGCAGATTACAGGAGCCAGTCCTTTTGGAATTTTCTTTTTCTCCATCCATATACAGAATGGTAAAAAAAGCGTTGCTAAAATCCCTGCAACACATAACGGTATCAAAAATACCCGGGCATAGTAGAGTCCTGCTACCACAAGAAACAACAGTAGAAGCTTTTTTATAAACGATGTTGAAGTGATGGTCATTTTATATTCACTTGTTGAATTTTTATCAAATCTTGCTGTGTTCGATTATTAGTAAGGTATCAAAGCAAAGCCAAAAGTCATTATAAAATAGAGAATACCTATTAGCATCAACAATGCGAATACCCAAAAAATCCAACTGTGATGGATTACTTTCCATTGAAACTTACGTTCATGCTGAGCTTTGATATTATCTTCCCCTATCGTACTGTTTTGTTCTTTTCCAGAATTATTCATTTGATTTCTCTTTTTTTAAATTAAAGTTTCAATATTTCTATGTGTCAGCTTATAAGCAATGCATAATTCATAATTTGCGAATACCTAATTATCATATATTTTCAAATTATGAATTATGCATTATGCATTATGAATTATATATTATGAATTATGTATTATGAATTAATTTTCTTTTTTCTTTACCGGAACAATTAATACTGGTATCGGGGAGTTTGTCAATACATCTTCAGCCTGACTTCCCAGAATAATACTTTCCAACCATTTCCGGCTGTGCGATCCCATTACAATGATATTTACATTCATTTCTTTTGCTGTTTTTAAAATGGTGTCGGCAATTTCCCCTTCTTTTAAAACAGTCTGAACTTCTTCATCAGCCAAATGTTTTTTTGTTTTATCCAAAAATGCCTGGGTGGTTTTATTTAAATCTCCCAGCATATCCACCTTAAATTCGTGGTTATAGTTAGAATCGGAATAATACACCGGCAATTCGGATATTACATGCAACAATATGGCTTCTGCATTCATGGACTTTGCCAATGCATACCCTTCTTCTGCCACCTTTTTTGAGGTTGCATCGTAGTCCAGTGCAATCAATACTTTTTTCATCTCGTCTGTTTTCATGATCGTAGAATTTTTAAATTATTAGTAATATCAGGGTGTGTTTTTTAGAATAATACAGAAACTGTTGTTTCCAAATAACGTCTCTTACTACACAGGTCAAAATTATATCCTTTTAACCTAATCTTTGTTGCAGAATTTTTGGAAATAGTTATATCATTCACACTTTTATTCTCTCATGAAACAAATTGCCCCAAGCCCCTGAAGGGGATGTGAATTACAACCGTCTCCTAAACTAATTCTTTCAAAATGAAGTGACTCTCGCTTACAACTTTTAACATCCCCTTCAGGGGCTTGGGGAGTAACCTTATTCATTGTTCAAATTTGTTTCATATCGTTTTTGGTTCTGCGGGCGGAATGAGGAGCTTTCAATATAAACCGGATAGAAAAATGTGGAAGGAATGTTTATTTCCTTTCACGCAGGATAATCGGGCGTATGGAAATTATTTTTATAAAAAGCAATAATTATCTTATACAAAAAAACACAGAGCCCTCAATTTCTAAGGATTCTGTGTCTTTGAGATATATTCAGGCTGTTTTTACCCGATATTTGTTTTAAACGGATCGTTGTTGAAATGCTCAGGTGCTTCTCCTATACCACCCGGACCAAAGGGTGGTGTTCCGGATGGAGCAGACTGCAACACTAATGAGATATCATTATCCAGTTTAATCCAATTGATTTGGGGTACTGCATAAGCTTTTTTTGTTGTGTTTTCTATTTGAGTTTTCATAGGACTTTATTTTTCTGTTTTGATGGAAGTTTGTTTCTGAATTAATTAAGTATTACTTTCTTCGCAGTGATTTTCCCTCCGTTATTTACGGTTACCACATACATGCCCGAAGTCAGAGACTTGCCAGTAACTGTCATGGTACTTGTAATCTTTTGTATCTCCAGTTTTTGACCCAGGGCATTGTATACCGATAGTACTGCATCGCTGCTTATATCGCCTTTACAATTCACAGCAATCTGATTGTTGGCATTTTTATAAATCAGGACTATAGGCTCACCGGTAGCTGCATCCAGACCTGTTGCAACTCCTGCCGATTTAAATACCACACTGAATCGATCGGTGGTAGAAGCAACATCCGAAGCAAAAGTATAAGCAATGCCGTCAGTAAGATCCTGTTCGGTACCCAGCAACTTATCTTTCAGGTATACTTTGATATTCGAATCCAGGTTCGTGATTTCAGAAGCTTTAATGGTAAATGAATTGGATTGGCCGGTGGTGAAACCTAATGGTAATTCGGCATTCGGTGTAACACTATTCATTCCATTAATGACCAGTTTGTTGCTTCCAACAGCCGTATAGATTTCAGGAATAGCCGGATTGTTGTTCGACATTTTCCGTGAATCATATTTATCGAATCCATTCGAAGCATTCGTGTTGAAATACAGAACAGTTTCATCTTCGTTTATTCCATTCGATACTTTCAGTCGTACTATCTGTTGCAAGGTGTTTTGAGCTGATGGAGCCTTCAATAAAGTAGTTGGTATTGTTTCTCCATCAACCGTAACTTTGAAAGCGTGAGTTCGCATGCTGTTATTGAATGTCAAAGATGCCGGGGCATAAGCTACGTGTACCCAGAAAGCCTGCATTGGTGGAATATATCCTGTTACTGTTCCTGTTCCTGAGTCATCAGTACCTATACCGGATATCGTATTTACAGTTTCAAAGTAATAATCCCCTCCTGCTAGTGTTCTGTACCAGATTGTTGGATCAATAACCGTGCTGCCAGCAGCAGTATTTGAATTGTTTATGGCAGTCATGGCATTCAGGTACGAAGGATACGGATTCCCCACCAGGTTATACCCCTGGAATTGGCCTGCTGCAGATGTACTTGTTAATGCCGGAACACCAACGGTAACACCGGTTGTAATATCTCCGGTATTTAAAGAACCTCCCGTGAAAGTTATACCATTTATTGCACTAAGAAGGCTTGCACCTACATTTGCCACATATCCTTTGCCCACGACGAGCGAAGTAGCATTGTTGGTTATTTGCGGCCAGTTAAGTGTTGCGGAAATTCCGTTTGTTTCATCATACCAATACAATTGATTTATATTTGATGCTGCTGCGGCATTAAACACACTGCTTGTTGCTCCCGATACCGGACTGGAAAGATACCAGTTGCGACCGGCTTTGAGGTATTGCTGAACATTCGTATTGGCAGTTACGATTAAATTTCCATTATCCAATATGGTTCCGGTGCCCGATACATCGCTTTTTATTGTAAGGTTGCCATTTACACCAAGCGTAGCGGATGCTGTATAAGCACCTGCTATATACAGGTCATTACAATTTGCGGAAGCTGAGTTTGCCATAGTAATACCGGCAGGAATCCATAAGTTGGTAGTATTTGTTGGTGGAGTGATTGCTGTAGCAGCAGTTCCGGTTGTACCTCCCCATACGATCCAGTTAGTTGCCGTATTAACATCCCCCGATACGGTAGCTATATAATCGCCGTTAGCAGCAGTAGGTGCCATAAAAGTTCCTGTAATCTCCACATCGGTCAGATAAAAATCTTCTATGGTCTCAGATCCAGAAGCTGCTACCTGAGTTGTCCCTGCATTGGTCCACCTAAAATAAACTATGGATTGATTATCGCAGGAAGATGGAAGAGTACCGTTTAAATCCATCCAATAATTACTATGGGAGGGTGAAACTGATATATCACTTATAGTAGTTAAATCTGTGTAATTAGTACCATCTGTGGAATATTGAAGTTTTTGTGCTTTAAATACTGTATTATTGTCATACGCAATCTTTGATTTTACCTGAACTGATTTATATCCTTTCGTGGAAACTTCTGCCTGAAAATATCGACATTTTCCTGCAAGTATGTCAGTTTTAATAGTATTTCTTCTTGCACCTGTTTTAACGGATATATCGGTTGCGGACATGCCGATCATACTCGTATTAGTCCAAACTATATCAGTTATATTATCTGTTTCATACAATCTCATTACTCCTTTGTTACTGCTGTTGTAATAGTAATCCCCGGGACGATCTTTTGCAGTTGTTGATGTTGCATTAAAATCCCAGGCAGCTATTAAAGAGGCATTAAAAACTGCAACCAGGTTCATATTTCCAGTAATTGCCGTTGTGTACGGATTGTTGGTTGAAATAAGATTGCCACTACCATCATCCCATTCTTTAAATGTATATCCCAAATTTCGTGTTGCAGTGAATGTAATGCTTGTACCTGAATTTTCTGTAGTAGCTGCCGGAGAGACAGTTCCTGCAGCCGAACTAACTACTCCCGTACTCAGCTTGACTGATGTGGAAATACTGTAATTTGGTGCTGAGAGAACTGGTGCATAACAGCTTGGATTTCCCACAGTAGTTTTGGCAGTAAAAATTTGGTCATCTATGGTGAAATCAAAAGCATATGGATTCCTAAATAAATTAGAAGGAGTGTTTTCAGTATATTTAGTAAAGGTAACAGAATTGGTTGAAGAAACAGCAGTACCAAGTATTGATGAAAAATAATTACCAGTACCAGCAAATCCGGTATAAGATCCATAGCCAAATTTGAAGGTAGTACCAGATATACCAGCCGCGAATAGATTGTTGTTAAAGTTGTAATTGTTAGCTGTAACACCTGTTCCAGTGATTCTTATAAAGCCATTTCCAAATTGTCCTTTAGGATAATAAACTGTATTGTTAGAAAAATTTATAATAGTATTTATACATTTGCTTGAACGGTGATCAATAAAATAACATGCCGGTGCGGCATTACAGTCGATAAAAGTGTTATTAGTTATGCTTATATTATTTACAGTTGGATCGTTTGCTGGTGTTCCAGATGCAGTGGAAATAATACCACCCAAACCAATAGTTTTAAATGTTGAATTGGTAAGTGTTACCTGGGTAATGGTGTTTGTGTAAGATCCTAAAACAAATACACCCCGATAACCTTCAATCCAGGAATTCTGAATTGTAACTGTAGCAGGAAAATTATTACTACTTGCAGCGCTAATAAGGTATCTATTGGTTGTAGGTGTAATAACTTTCAGGCCATCAATCGTAAGACCTCCAGTCATCATACTCAAATAGGTAATTGTATTCAAGTTAAGTACCGGTGCTGCCCCGGATGTGGCTGGGTCATAGGTGAGGGTTAATTGTGTCACTGCTGAAGGAACTGCAATTGTATAATCGCCACCAAAGGCAAAAGATCCCCATGTTCCACCTCTCGCAAATTGTAGAGTAATGATACCACTAGTTCCAATGAGTTTAGAATTGATGTCATCACCAATACTAATATAGATGGGAGTCCCAAAGAGTTTCGTCGTCACTAAAAACGACACTAAAAGAAAAGTGATTAGTTTCCTCATGATAAATTAGATTTAAAGTAAGTATTAATAAGGTTGTGATTTTTTGTAAAATGTACTTGGTGTATTGTTCTGCAAACTAAAATCTTATGTCTATCCTGTAATTTGGATGGTTTTAATAGTTATAGCAATAATTATGGTCTGTATACATTTTAACTCTACAAATATATGTTATCGGATAATACGGCAAGTGCAAAATATGACGGAATGAGTGGATAATTTGATTCTGAGGGAAATTATTGTAAATTAACTGGTTCTCAGATTAATATTATCTGTCTTTTTTGAATTATGGAGTGGTCATATTCCTGTTTGTCAATAGTGAAGATGACCTTCTGAAGGGTTGAAATGTCAGGAATCCCGGTTGGTGCCTATTCACACAAAAATGGCTGCCTCAATGATATTGAAACAGCCATTTGTTTTTAAGACGCTCAGGATATAAACGTAATCATATGTACAAATCCCAGCCACAGGTATTCTCTTTTACTTATTTAACAATGGACATGTCCGGAAGAATGGGGTTTCATCTTTGCACAATCAAGCATTTCTATTTAAAAAAGAGTATACCTATCCACATTAATATGATTGGCAGGAACATTGAAATTGAAAAGTAAGCTACGAAGAGTTTTCCATTATTATAAGGATATTTGTCTAACAATTTTTCATACCTTTTACCTTTAAATATCAACAAATAATTCAAAATAACACACGGTAAAATAAATAAAAACAACATAGTTAGAATGTAGTTCATATGATCAGAAAGAAAAGATATATTAATCTCATAAAAATAATAGCCAAGTATTTGTCTTTGTAAGATTACCATAAATAATACAAAATTAAACGTCATTGCAATAGACATAAATATCATACTCTTCAATTGCCAGTTTTTTTTATTCTCCTCTCTCGACCTTAGTCTGGTAATATAATCTACCCAAATACGATAATATAACCCCATATTTTATTTTTTAAAATGTAATTAATGCAATATCATTTCAAATTATCTCCTTTCAGTCGGATATAAACTTAATCAGATGTATAAATTTTAGCTTGATTTAAAACAAAATGATTGTATATTTGTATTGTAATTTATCGAATGATAAGCCATGACAATTACAGTAAAAATAAATACCGATACCCCTGCCGGTAAGCGATTGGAAGATGAACTTCGTCTTCATCCCGAAGCTGTTGAGTTTATTGATTCAACAGGAGAGTCAGATTCGATCCCCGAAGGATATGTTTCTCTCAATGATGGTTTTGACCAGGTACGTGAGCATGTGAAATCTAATTACAAAAAAGGCAAATAAACATACATCATTCCTGTATGAAGAATGTCCTTATCTCGCAAGCAGCCATCAATGACCTGAAGAACATCTTCACCGCTTTAATGAATTGGGAAAAAGGTGCATTAGAACTTGAACATGCCTTACAATATATTGATGACATTGAAAATCAATGTTATTCAATCGGTTACAAAACATACCATTCAAAAGCAACTTATTCCACTCATAAACTGTTTGGCGATAAGGTATACAAATATCGCAGAAATCCAACTACTACGTGATACATCATCTACACGATCGACATCCACCAGAATATACTCATTACTAAAATTATATCCAATTACAAAACAATTTAATCCTGATTTTTTTGGCTAAAGCTGATTCTTCAGTCAATGCAGATCTATTACCTTGGTTATACAAATACAAACCACAGGCAATCCTGTTTTCTTAATTAATGAAGGGTATATCCTGAAGGACAGGGAAGATACATACCTAATTTTTACTCTAATCAATCTGACTATATTGGTAAAATGTATATATCAATATTGCACAAATACCTATTACTATGCAAAAAATGATAAGATTAATTATTGTATTCTGTGTCTTTGAATATTTATTAAATTCAGTTTCATATATTTTCCATTTCTTTTTATATAAAAAGATATAGTAATTAAAAATAGCTATTGTAGCAGCTAATGGCAATTCCCATATTATGGGGTTGATATTTGGAATAACACTGTTTCTCAATATCATTTCAATTTTTAATATTATAATATATAATACAAAATATTGTAATGTTTGGATAACTATGCCTGCTTTCCACTCCTCCCACCCATCTTTGGATAAAGTCTTAAATAGCGTATAGAGTTTATAAAAAAACAAATAATATGCTTTTCTCATTTTTTTCATGATGAATACTCTCAGTCCCTTCGGAAATATTATCTTTTTCTGATGTACTAAAGCTAGTGCTTGTCGTTGGTCCCCAGCCACAGACATTCCCCTTTACTTATTTAATGAAGTGTATATCCGTAAGGATGGGGGTTACAGGTATTTTCCTCTCACTGATTAACCGATCAACAGAATAAACATGCCAATTATATTCTAAAATCCACATAGTTTACGACCCTTTTCCTCTAGCTTTTTACCTAGAATGGTATCTTTTGGAACATATTTTCCCTCTAAATATAAATCACCAAGATATTTTATTGATTCAGGATCATTTAATTGCACTCCTTTTTTCAGATATTTTATAGCTAGTGCTTTTGTTTCTTTATCAATTTCTCCAACGTCGTATTTAAAGACTGAAGTTAAACAGTCATATACTTGAAAATATGCACGATGATAATTATATTTATTTGCCATAACGATTGAATATAGTAAGTATTCTTCTACATGTTTCTCATTCATAAAAGCTGTATGTAATTCATCATATGCCGCAGTATCACCTTTTGAAAGAACAAGTTCTTTTAATTCGTTAATTGGACGAGTGTTATTCATTGAAATCACGTGTAAGTATTTTTCTTTTTTAATACATGAAATCAAGCATATAATTAGCAGGAAATAATAAATTATCTTTTTCATTTTTTCTAAGGTATTATTGAATATATATCCGTCTTTAGGGACAGATCCTTATTTTAGATGTACAACAGGCAATCCCATTTTCTCACTTAATGAAGATATTCACGGAAGTATGGGTTAATTACCACTGCTTTTTATTGATATAATTTCATTGAAATAATGCTACAATCCATTTTTTTTATGAATATCTCGGCACTAAAACCAATAGAAAGGGTGTCTTTTAGAAAATACAAAACCTTGAATTTATTGCCTTCATCTATAACCTGAACCTTCAACATAGTTGTGTCTATTCCTTGTTTTTTTAATAATTCATTTGTCGTATTAACAACTAACTCTTTAGTCGAACAATCCGCTTTTAGTATTTTATTTGTACAATTGCAACTAAATAACAAGACTAAAATAAGTAGAATCACATATTGTTTCATAATGTTTTTTATGAATTAAAATAATAATTATTATATGATTAAATAATAATAAGGATTTAAGTAATAGAAAATAAATAATATCCTATTATTCTAAATAAGACTTCTTTAACCCTCAGCTCTATCACCCTCTCCTTGGGAGAGGGCAGGGGGAGAGGTCATATTAAATGAAGAAATAAAATAAGACATTATATTGTTTCTATTACTTAAGCCAAAGTATAGTGTTGCTTTATTTTCGGTTTGTGACTCCGCCCGGTTGTTTTTCTTTCACAAAACTACCGATAAATTTTCTTAATTCCTAACAATTGCTCTTTATTTTAAATCCCGCTCTTTACTGATCCGATCGTTCTAAGTGAGCGAGTCGATACAACAACAGAAAATCCCACATTTTCCATTCCTTGCTCGGAATTCGTTGGTTTTTTGTCCGGCATTTGTCCGTTGATCAGATAGGGTTCGGATAGGGTTCGGATAGGGTTCGGATAGGGTATGGATAGGGTACGGATAGGGTACGGATAGATACACCTCTCTGAACCCTATCCGTACCCTCAACAACCCCTTAATAAACCTTCTTTTTACTGCGGACACACCCTTGATGAATGAATGCGTGGATGGCTGTAATTCATATTGTTGCAATCATATGTGCCTGTCTGTATTTTTGATGGTTCGCAATCGGGGTTTACAGTCATAAAAAAGGCTGCCTGAAAATCAGACAGCCTTTGTTTAAAATGGTTTTTGATTGAAGAAACGATCTATTCACTCAAAAAGACATACCTGGTAACTACCAGCACAAAGAGCAGGTACATCATCCAATGCACTTTTTTACCTTTTCCGGTAACAACTTTCAGCAGGGTATAGGCGATGATACCTCCGGCAATACCGTTGGCAATGCTGTAGGTGAGCGGCATCAGGATAAAGGTAAGGAATGCGGGGAAGCTTTCGGTAAAGTCGCTGAAATCGATATCAAGCACCGATGAAGCCATCAACACCCCGACGATAATCAGCGCTGGAGCAGTGGCAGCACTTGGTATAATACCTGCTAACGGTGCGAGTACCAGTGCCAAGAGGAACAATACACCGGTGGTAACAGCAGTAAGGCCTGTTCGACCACCTTCGCCAATACCTGCAGCACTTTCCACGTAGGTGGTCACCGTACTGGTTCCCATCAATGCACCAAACGATACGCCAATGGCATCCACCAACATGGCTTTCCCGATTTTGGGAGAATTGCCTTCTTTATCGATCAGTCCGGCTTTGGTGGCTGTTCCCACCAGCGTCCCGAAGGTATCGAACAATTCGACAAAGGTAAAGGTGAAGATCACTGTCCAGATTCCCATGTTCAGTGCACCTTTGATGTCGAGTGCCCCAACGGCAAGATGGTGGAAATCGGGAAGGCTGAATATGGTGAAATTAGCCGGAATAACTGTTACGCCCATCGGGATTCCAATCAGGGTGGAAGCTACGATACTGATAAGCAATGACCCTTTTATTTTCAATGCCATTAAAATAGCAGCTAGTCCAAGGCCAATAAGGCAAAGCACCATGGACGGATTTGAAAAACTTCCCATACCGATATTCCATTCAAAGAACTTCAACGTGGTAGGGGCTGCACTCTTGGATAAGGCTTCGAGGGTGGGAGGGATGACCTTGGCAGTTACCACCATGATTTCGGACAGTTTAAACCCGATAATGGTAATAAACAACCCGATACCCACGGTGATCGCACTTTTAAGCGAAGTAGGCACAGCCACAACCAGAATCTGACGGACCTTGGTAACGGTAAGCAATATAAAAATCAGGCCTGAAATAAATACTGCCCCTAAAGCCGATTGCCAGGGCATACCTACTCCGGCAAGTGCCACAGTGGCGAACAAAGCATTCAGTCCCATGCCGGGAGCCAATGCCATTGGAAAGTTGGCAACCAGACCCATGGCGATGGTTACAAATCCGGCGGAAATCGCCGTTGCAAAGAACACTGCATTTTTATCCATTCCGGTTACACCCAGTATGTTCGGGTTCAGGAACAGGATATACGCCATGGTCATAAAGGTAGTGATACCTGCAATGATTTCAGTGCGTACCGTTGTGTTGTTTGCCTTGAGTTTAAATATTTTATCTAACATAATCGTATCGTTTTAATGATTTAAAAATTCCATTTGGCTCCCACCTTCGGGCTTACTTTCAATCCGTTCACCGTGCTAAAGTTGGTGGCTACCTGTATTTCGCCTCCTAACGACAGATTGGATGTTACATTATACCAGAACTGAGGTTCGGTGATAAAAACAAAATCCGTTTTGGAAGGGGTGATTGCTTCATTATTCCCATTGGTAAAGTTCAGGTTGTCTTCGCGCCAGAAATCGGCAAAGCCCGAAACGGTAAGTTTCTTATCGAAATAATTCAGGTTCCATACACCGGTAAGCTGGAATGATGCCGGGTTTTTGTCCTGGATATATTTATACAATACTTTGAAGTTAAACGTTTTTGAAAACGAATCGTTGTGCCATCCGTAATCGACACCTGCCAGCCAGGCATTGTTGATAGGGAGATAGGAATTGCCGACAGAGAGTATTCCACCGTTGTATTCAACGTGTGCACTCAACGGGCCATTCCAGAATTTAAGGCAGCGTGCAATTTCGGTGTAAGCCAGCGAAGGGTAATGTTGTGTTCCCCCGTTGTAATACATATCAACAAACAGGTAGGTATTACCCCATTTGTCAGGTTTAAACATTTCAACTGTGGTGGTAAGGTAGTTGCGGCCTTTACCTAAATCGTACAATACCTGAAGGTTTGTTTGCGCTACTGATGCCAGCGACACCATTAAAAATAACGTAAAAGCAATTTTTCTCATAAAATGTGTAGTGTTATAAATTAAATAATGGATAATTTTCTGAAAGATTTAGTAGAACTGCTGATGCCTCATCCCGGATTGTTTTGCATCAGGGCTGATATGAAATACAGGTATTCATCTGGTTTGCAGACGAACAAGTGTAAAAGGGACATGATTTAATTTGCGGCAAAGGTAACCATTATAAATGATTATCCATCATGTAATTAAGTGTTAAATATCGGGAAGAAATTTAATAGATGCAATTGGAATAAACGGGATTAATTGTTACAGCCTCCTACTTAAACTCAATCATATATTCAGTGAGGCTTTTGGTGGAGGGAATCCCTATCTTTTTACGGACACGGTAGCGGCCTACTTCCACCCCTTTGAGGGTGATATTCATCAGATGGGCAATATCTTTGCTCGAGAGGTTCAGGCGCAGGTATGCACAGAATCTCAGGTCGTTCGATGTAAGGTCTGGAAATTGGATATGCAGGTTGCGAAAGAAGTTTTCGTGTATGCGGTCGAAGTTGGTCTGGAAGATAGCCCAGTCGTCCTCGGAGGACAGGTTCTCATCCAGCAGACGGATCAGCTTGTCGTAGTATTTATTTGGATATTGCAATCCTAAGGCATTCTTTTGAACGATCACTTCTTCCTTGATGGTGACCAGAATTTCATTCTTCTTGATAATGGTCATGGTAGATACTGCCAGTTCTTTGCTCTTCACGGTAAGCTCCGATTCGAGTTTTTCGTTTTCGAGGGCAATGATCTGTTGTTCGCGTTTTTCAATTTCTTTATGGCGTATTTCTTCCTGTTCCAACCTTACCTTTTCCTTTTTTAAATGAATCAGCCTGCGGATATACAGATAGATGCCCACCCCAAGCAATATAATCAGCAAGGCATACAGTATTTTTGCTGGCATACTGAGATAAAACGGGGGTTCCACTTCAAAGGTATAGCTGACAGCCGAAAGTTTCTGCCCGCTTTTGGTCAGCACTTCTACATTCAGTGTATACTCACCGTGGGGCAAATAATTGTATACTTTTTGGGAGGAATTGGTGGGTTCACTCCACACTTTATCCAGTCCTTCGAGTTTGTATCGGAAACTGATATTGTTCAGGTCGTTGTACTGAGGGTAAAAGACTGTAAAAATAAGGTTGTTCCGTTTGAATGGGGTAAATGGGTTCGATTCGGATGAAAGAGGAAGGAATACTGTTTCCCTTGACATCGCATCCGATGCTTCAATGCTCTTTATCTGCAACAGTGTATGCACTGTTTTTGACCGTACATTGTCGGAATGATACAACGCCAGTCCGTTCTCGAGCGTAAAAATGCATTCGTTGTCGGAGATGGGGATTATATTTTGATATTCATCCACTGTCTGGTTGAGAAACTGTGCATATTGCACTACATCCAGCAATTTGATGGCACCCGGTCTTACCTGTACCAAAGCGGCTTCACCATCCAGGATAAACCAGTATAAGTCGGCATTGAAATGACATACCCGATAGGCGTGGGCGAAATACCCCAGGCTTTTATTTAATTCATCATACGGAATGATTTTCTTCTGAATATCATCGTATGTATAGAAAGCATTGTTATCGGTAAAGACCACCCTGTTGTTGATGGAAAAAACATTCATCGGATAACGGTGTTTCTGATCGAGCGAATTGAAGGTAGTGATATGCTCAATTTTATGCAAATCGGTAGTCAGCCGGATGGCATAAAGTCCCTGATGCAAGTGGCTGGCCCAAATGGTTCCGGTATAATCTATCTCGATATACCTGATAGGGTTGACAAAATTATCAACTGTATGGCTTAGTCTCCAGGCACCGTTTACCTTTTCGTAGATACACAGTTGTGTATACGTCCCCTGTACCAATACATCCTTTCCGTGTATAATGCCTCTTTTGATGCAGATGCCGCCTTTTACATTCGACAGGATGGAAGTACCCCGTCCTGAGATATCGTAGGTGGCTTCATTATTCCCGCAGAGTTGCTGGTTATCGAACTGGTTGACACTCCATACCTGTCCCTTAATGTTGGGCTCGAGCTGAAGGTTGCGGATACTCTTTTTATCCTTTGCCAGTTCTGCTTTATACAATCCCTGGTTGGTCCCGATATACAGGTTGGGTTCGCTGTATGTGAGCGAGTAGATGGCACCTACCGAAGGACTGAATGAATGGATATACCGGATGGACGAATTAAGCTGTATCAGGGAAATCCCTTTATCCAGTGCCAACCACAGATTATTATCGCGATCGCAGTACATTCCGAGCACTGTGTTATTTTGAAGAACGTTTGATGTGTTCAGTGTCCAAAGCTTCACGCCCTGGCGGTTAATGGCTGTAACACCGTTTAAAATAGTCCCCAGCACGATGATTCCATCGGGTGATATCACGGCCCTGTTTACTTCTGCTTTTTTCAATTCTTCATCGGCACCCGTTGCAAAACGGGTGATGAGTGTTCCATCATACTGAAACAATCCATCCGACCGGGTGACAAGGATGGCATGGCTCCGGTCGTAAGTCAGTACCGAAATGACAGGGCTTTTAAGTATGGTGTTGCTAACAGGAATGAACGTGTTGCTTTTCGAATCGAAGGAGCTTAATCCGAACTGTTCGGTATGGGTGTATATTTTCTGGTGATAGAGATTGAAGAACAGGAAGGTTAGCGGGCAACGGATTCCTGTTACTGTTCCGTTCTTAAAGGTAAAATAGGAAGTGAAGGATTGAAAAATGATGGTTCCGTTATATTCGAGAATATTCCATATCTCATCATTCTGCATGGTATACTTCCTGAGTTTAGCAGAAAGCGAATGGTAAACGAGCCGACCGGATGGATTCTTATCGAAGTACCCGAATTCCTCGAAGGAACCAGTATATATTCTGTTATCCCTGCTTACCAGCAATGACCGGACCGTTTTGTTCCCGGCGATGTGGTGAGTTTGCCATATAGTTCCGTCAAATTCAAGCAATCCCTGGTTATTCCCAAAGTACATGATCCCATCTTTTCCTTGCCCTACCGACCAGTTTTGATTGGATGCATTGTAATCTTTTTTAGTGAATTGGCTGACAATAGGAGTGAATTCCTGTCCAAAGGCTAAGGATGAAATAAAAATCAGTGTATAAAGTAAATGCTTTCCGGATGAAATATTCATTGTTGTGAGGTTGATTTACAGTTATTCAGACTTTAGGTTTCCGTTTACAAATTACGGAAAGTTCTTTGACATGACAAAATAAATTCAGGTTTATATGTTTATCCTGGTTTGTAAAGTCCCGATCACTTATAAAGCACTTAAAAAACACAGTGAATCCATGGATTTATGAAATGTTACTTGTTTTCCGGATCATCAATGGGTGTTTTCAATGATCCTTTAAGCCATAATAACCCTATGGTTCCTGCAATGACAGATGCTATGAGTATGGCAATTTTTGAATTGTTTACCATTTCTGTATTTTCAAACGCAAGAATGGTAATAAAAATAGACATTGTAAAGCCAATTCCTCCTAACATACCGGCACCAAGTATATTTTTCCATTTTAAATCAACAGGCAATGCGCAAACCCCTAAACCTACACCAATAAATGAAAAGAGCCAAATGCCCAGCGGTTTTCCAATCACTAGGCCGGCAATGATACCCATACTGTTTGTTTCGCCTAATCCACTAAACCAGTTATTTCCTAAGGCAATGCATGTGTTGGCGATGGCAAACAAGGGAAGAATGACAAAGGCAACCGGTTTATGCAGGAAATGTTGAATGCCATATGAAGCAGTTTTTTCTCCTCCATTCCCAAACGGAATTACAAAAGCTAATAATACTCCTGTAATGGTAGGATGAACTCCCGAATGTAACATAAAATACCACATACATACACCTCCTATTAAGTATGGTATTACCGAATTAACTTTCAAACGGTTTAAAGCAAAGAGTAGCAACAGGATTCCCAATGCTATAAACAGATTAAAAAACAAGATTGAACTCGTGTAAAAAATGGCAATAACAATTATTGCTCCCAGGTCATCGATTACAGCTAAAGCAATAAGAAATACTTTCAGGGAAGCAGGTACCCGATTTCCTAAGAGCGATAAAATGCCAATTGCAAAAGCAATATCTGTTGCCATGGGAATACCTGCACCTGACTGGGAGTTTGTACCAAAATTGAACAGCAGAAAGATTGCGGCAGGAACAATCATACCTCCTAAGGCCCCAATGATAGGTAATGCTGCGTTTTTTATACTTGAAAGTTCGCCTTGGTAGATTTCACGTTCAAGTTCCAAGCCTATCAGCAAGAAGAAAATGGTCATAAGACCATCATTAATCCAATACACAATACTATGCCCACCAAGGTTATATAGCCAGAAAGTAATATAGTTTGTCTGCCAGGGTGAGTTTGCTATGATAAGTGAAAGTAAAGTCACAAAAACTAAGATTAGTCCACCAGCTTTTTCACTTTCAAAGAAATCATTGAATAGTCTTGTTAATTTCATTCGTTGTTTTTTTATACTTTGTTTATGTACGGGATACGAGAAATTAGTTGAATATCAGTCAATGCAATTTCTGAATAAGTTGAATCGCATTGAATAGTTGTCCTGGAAATTGTTTTAATTGAGAGCATGATGACGCTTGAGATTAGGACTTGTTATCGTTTGAATCGAATAACTGGATATAAAACTAATGTTTTTATAATTAACTAGTACTAATTTAAACAGGGTTTATAGTTTATTATTAAAAGACTTCCAGACCGTGCGATTCTTAAATTGAATGATTTATAAAATGTATTAGGAGATCAGATTATTCTTATGAATCACAGTTTGAACAAGCAACAAAAAAGCCTTACTGAATTATCAGCAAGGCTTTTCCGGCTTTTATAAAACGTATTACTATGAATTATTTCTTGAGTAGTTCTATTTTTTTGATTTTTCTTAATCGTACCAGTTTATCCATTTCCACGGTAATAGGAGAGGCAATAAATACGGAAGAATAAGTTCCGATAAAAATACCGAATAACATGGCGAAGATAAATCCACGTATTGAATCACCACCGAAAATAAACATGGCAAGCAATGTAATGATTACTGTGAATGTTGTACTGAATGTACGTCCCAACATCTGGTTCACGGAATCGTTGATAATTGTTACCCTGTCACGTTTAGGGAAAAGACCCACGTTTTCACGTATCCTATCGTAGTTGATAACCGTATCATTGATCGAGTACCCGAGTACTGTCAGAATCGCCGCAATAAACGACTGGTCAATCTCCATGGAGAACGGCAGTAAGCCATAGAATAAGGAGAACAGACCCATTGTGATAACCACGTCATGGGCAAGTGAAACAATTGCTCCCAGGGTATATCCCCACTCCCTGAAACGAATCATAATATACAACCCGATACCGATAATGGCTAAGAAAACTGCCCATACAGCCGATCGTTTAATATCGTCGGCAACGGTTGGCCCCACTTTCGAAGAACTTTTGATATTATCTCTTATGAATTGAGCTTCAGTCGTGTTACTGTTCAACATAGGTTTCAAGCTCGTAAACAACTTAGACTCGATTTCATTATCGATATTGGTACCGTTTTCCTGGATCTTGTATTTAGTAGAAATACGAACCTGATTGTCACTACCAATGGTAATTACCTGTGGCATGTCACCTTCAAATGCATCTTTCAATAGCTTCTTGACATCCTCGGTTTTAACAGGCTTTTCAAATGCGACCACATAGTTACGACCCCCTGTAAAGTCAATACCAAGGCTGAATCCACGAACACCGAACGATACAAAACTTATCATGAACATAATACCTGATAGGATGTACATGGTTTTACGGATTTTCATGAAATCGATCTTTGTATTTTGCAGGAAGTGTTCAGAAATCTTCGTATGGAAAGGAAGTTCTTTTGCTGTCTCGCGGGATGCATAAGCTTCCACCATATAACGGGTAAGGAATACAGCAGTAATGAATGTGGTTAAGATACCAAAGCTTAAGGTTACCCCGAAACCTTTAATAGGTCCCTGTCCAAATATCACTAACACAATACCTGTAATCAGGGTTGTAACGTTCGAGTCAATAATGGCATTCAAGGCATGTTTGAAACCTTCCTTGATAGCCGCCCTCATGTTCTTACCATGTCGCATTTCCTCCCGGATACGCTCATAGATCAGTACGTTCGCATCAACGGCCATACCCATGGTGAGCACAATACCCGCTATTCCAGGCAATGTAAGTACAGACCCGAATGAAGCTAGAATACCCATCAGGAAGAATACGTTGGCAAATAAGGCGATATCAGCAATAATTCCGGGAATAAGTCCGTAATAAACAACCATGTAAACAAGTACAAGTAAGAAAGCAATAATAAATGACCATAGACCATTTGTAATAGCTTGCTGTCCTAATGAAGGTCCGACAATGTCTTCCTGAACAATACGTGCAGGAGCAGGCATTTTACCTGATTTCAATGTGTTTGCTAAATCCTTTGCTTCTTCAACGGTAAAGTTACCGGTGATCTGGGAACTACCTCCTGAAATTTCAGTGTTGACGGTAGGGAATGAATAAATATATCCATCCAATGCAATGGCAATTGATTTGCCGATATTGTCCTTGGTCATACGTGCCCAGGTTTTAGAACCTTCAGCATTCATTGACATGCTTACATTTGCATAGGCTGAAGTCTGGCTGAAATCTGCACGGGCATCGGTGATAACATCACCTCCCAGTGGAGCACGGCCATCACGGTTTGTTATTTTGATAGCAATCAACTGGAAGATTTCACCTTTTTTGTCAATGGCTTTCACCGACCATCTCAGACCCAGGTCACGTGGCAATACTTCTTTAACCTGTTTAGTACTAAAATATGCGTTAATTTGTGCAGTATCCCTGCTTTGTGCTAATCCGATAACCGGACCCCTTGAAACTTGTCCGCCTTGTGCGTTTATCTGAAGAATAGCAAACAATGGATTTTCCTTGCGGCTCTTTTCAGTCACTTTCGTTGAGTCGGTGGCTGAGGCTGTTGCTGTTTTCTTTGCAAGGGCAGCTTTCAGGCTGTCCACATCCGAGATTGCTTTTGCCTTTTTGACTACAGCTGTTTTGGCAACAGTTGAATCTTTCACTACTGCAGGAGCAGCAGTTCCGCCGGCAGCATTCAGTGAAGCAAGAACTTTATTGGCTTCCCCAATATTGTTAATGATTTCATTTAAGTCATATGTTTCCCAGAATTCCAGGTTGGCTGATCCCTGAAGCAACTTACGTACACGTTCAGGTTCTTTAATACCCGGAAGTTCAATAAGAATACGTCCGTTACCGAGTTTTTGTATGTTCGGTTGAACAACACCAAAACGGTCAATACGTTGACGTAATACATTGAATGAGTTGGCAATGGCGCCTTCTACTTCTGTTTTCAATACCTTTACGACTTCGGAGTTTGACGTGGTCAGTGATATTTTGTCTTTCAGTTCGAATGTACTAAAGACTGTGGCCAACTTAGCCTGTGGATCTAATTCCGTGTAGGCCTGAACAAACAAATCTATGTAAGCTACCTGACTGTTTGTCTTTTGACGTTCAGTGGCAAGATTCAATGCCTGATTGAAGTTTGGACTGGTATTAAAATCAGACAATGAACGGATAATATCGGCTACCGATACTTCCAGTGTTACGTTCATTCCTCCTTTTAAGTCGAGACCAAGGTTAATTTCTTTTTCGCGACATTCTTTGAGCGTGTAGCCTAACCACACTTTTTCGCTGGCAATAGAATCCAAATAATTGAATTCTTTCATTTTATCTCCGAGGGCGTATTCTTTAGCTTTTTTATTGTATGAATTGGTTACAACGCTAAATGATAGATAAAATATACACACTAAAGTTAGTGCGACTGCAAAAAGTCTGACAAGTCCTTTGTTTTGCATGGAAAATTTATTTAAGATAAGACATTAATTATTTCGATTTTTTTAACGAGGTGCAAATATAGCATTTTTTTTATTACAAACATAAAAAAATGACCATCAGAACTGAGAATGAACGTAAAAATGTTATAAAGCTAACTTTCTCTCAGTTAATTTTATTGTTTTCAAATTTACAATCGGAAAGATCTTCATTCTATTCGTTAATTTGTAACAAATGGCTAAAAAGATAATTCATGAATCGAATGATAAATCAAAAAAAATAATTAAATAATTCCTTTTGAGGATATTCGTCCATTAATATTCAAATGGACTATAATAAAAAAAAGAATCCATGAAATTAATCATGAATTCTCTTCTAAGTTGCGGAGGCTCGACTCGAACGAACGACCTTTGGGTTATGAGCCCAACGAGCTACCACTGCTCCACTCCGCGATATTTTGTAGGTGCAAAAGTACTCTTTTTATCCGGATTATCAAATCTTTCGGTGATATATTTTTATTTAAGTTATATTATAAGCTTATCTGTCTGATAATAAGCTTGTATAAGAATAAGATATTTGTAGTGCTATGAAATTTGATTGTAAATAGAGACTGTCGTTACACCATGAAATCATTATTTTCTACGCCAACAGATCGTTGTATTTGAAAAAGGATGCTTCTAAAGCTTAAAACCATCTGATGACTTATTTACCGCATTAAAATATAAAAGGGGTTGTTTAAACCCCTTTTATATTTATACTTTTAAGAACTTTTCCTTGGAAGTACCACAGAAAGCACATTTTTCATCCACTTTTGCATAATCGTATGTATTTCCACATACCGGACATACAGCATATTCAAATGGCAGGCTCTTTTCTGTCTTGCTTTCTAAAGCGATTAATGCTTTTTGGTAGAATGCCAGATGCTTTATTTCAGTATCAAATGCCCATGTAAACGATTTTGTAGCTTTCTCAACTTTCTCAGTTTTGGCATCAGTCAGGAATTGTGGATACATGGTTTTAGTTTCATATGTTTCACCATCAATTGCAGCCTGTAAGTTTTCTTTTGTTGTCTTAACTTCAAATTCAGGTTTAAAGTCTTCCATTTTTTCACCTAAGCTTTCCAATACTTTCCGGTGGTTAGCAGCATGAATACCTTCTGATTTTGATGCTGCATCAAAAAGCTTGGCAATGGTATCATGCCCTTCAGTTTTTGCTTTTTCTGCAAAAGCTGCATACTTTGCACTGGCTGTTGTTTCACCTTTAATACCGGCTTTTAAATTTTCAATAGTTTTGACAGGCTTAGCATTGCTACAGCTTGCTAAAATTAAAACACACACAAAGGTGAACAATAGATTCTTTTTCATTTTTCAATTGATTTTTAAGATGTATATTAAATAACTGGTTTGCAAAGTATATATTAAGTTAACAAAACTAATCATTAATTGTTCGTTATTAATTATCAATTGTTTATAACCCCAACATGTAATTATAGACAAGAGAGCCTCCTAAATAGCCGGTAATGCTGACAGAAACTGCCGCTAATGCATAGAGCAGGAATGAAAGTGTTTTAAGTGCTGAATTCTCATTTTTTACTATCAGAAGGGTTGTCCGTAAAACAGACGTTGCAAGTAATAATACTAAAGTGATGGTTGCAAACAATTCATGAGTTTCTCTTACTTTGCCTGCTGCTCCATCCATCTCAGAAGTGAAGAAGTTACCGGTTAGCCATGCAGCAAGGGCAGCCAGTGTTCCAACGATTAAAAGATAGTAGCCCATTTTGCTTAAACTTACTTCTTTTTTAAAGAACAGGAAAGCAAGTTCGGCCAGGAAGCCTATCATTACCAATGCTATCGGAAAGTGCACCAGCATCGGGTGCAAATGACTCGTTGTAAACATAATTCAGGGGTTTTAATGGTTTTGTAATTACAATCTATTGAAATGATACAAGTATTCTATAAAGTATTAAAGATACTTATATAATTAATAATTGGTAACAAATGTTCATTTGAACCCATGTTTATTTTTAAATAAACCGAAAACTAAGATTTAATTACATTTAAAACTGACATTATGCAATGGCTATTCCGATAATTTTTCCAATACCAAAAGTGATAGCTGCTGCAATCAATCCGAAGATGATCTGGCGGAAACCCGAATACCATAGGTTTTTGCCAGTAAATAGAGTAATAGCACCTCCGATAATAAACAATCCGAGGGTGCTAAGTGCAATGCTCAGAATGATGGCATGGAAACCTGTTGTAAAGATAAATGGTAAAACCGGTATAATCCCACCTATGGTAAACATCATAAATGAATAAACTGCTGCTTCAACAGCCGATCCTTTCAGTTCTTCCGGATTGATACCAAGCTCTTCTTTGACCAGAACCTCATGGGCATGGGATTTATCCTTCATGATTTCTGCTGCCATTTCTTTTGCATGAACTTCAGGGATTCCTTTTGCCATATAAATCAGTACCAGTTCCTTTTGTTCTCCTTCAGGATTGTTTTCAATTTCATCCATTTCGATGGCCATCTGATTTTCATACAGTTCCTGCGAGCTTTTAACCGATATCCATTCCCCAAGAGCCATGGATAAGGCTCCTGCCAAAAGACCGGCAATCCCTGCCAACAATACACTGTGATTACCCCCGGTAGCTCCTGCAATGCCCATTACAAGACTGAATATGGATACCAGACCGTCATTCCCACCCAGCACGGCAGCGCGTATTGCATTTCCACCTCCTGAACGGTGACGCGATTCGAATTTGGCCAGTTGCGGTCCGTTTATCTTCTTTTCATTCTCAAGTATCGACCATAGAATCTTTACATGGTTGGTTTCGCTCCCATCTATTTCCTGTTTGTTTTTTTCCTTGATAGATATAATGGCATTCGACAGGCTTTTCTCTGTATCCAGCAATGAATTCAATACGAGTTCGTACCCGAACAGGGTGCCTATAAAAATTAATGTTCGGGCTCTCCATGAAGGTTGGATTAAATTTTCAAGTGGAATATTTAGTTTTCGTGCAAATGCTTCGGCATGTCCCTGTTCTATTTCACTCATCCGACGAAATACATCTGCTACTATCTCATCCGATTCATGTTCGGCTAATTTACGGTATAGATAACAGGCATCAATTTCAGTTTGAACATTTTTATTTTTCATACTTGGTAGTGTTTTGTTGTCAAAAGTAGTGAAAAGAAACTCTTAGTGCAAAAAAAAGAGTCCTGAATAGATTCAGAACTCTTTTTATATCGTTGTTTTACTTTAATTGGAAATGTTACGAAGGGAATTGCTTTTTTTGTTGGAAGCGAACCCTATTAAAACGCGAATGGTAGTCACGCCTGACTACCAATCTTTGTTAACCTTAAATCTAATACTATGAAAAAATCACGATGCAAAGATACGGCGTTTTGAAATACGATGCAAGCATTATCCGATTTATTTGTGTTAAAAATGTGTTATATAACATATATTTACTCTTTTATGCTGTTTTAGGACTGTAATTGCTGATTTTTTATGGCTGTTAACATATTTGAACTGCCTTTATTCCCTAATGGAGTAGAATAATATTGTGGAGCGGATATGGTATAAAAAAACGGGTACTGAAATTATTCAGGTCCCGTATCAAATATGTTGAAATAAATGCTGTCTGATAAAAATGGTGTTGAAGTAGTTGTTCTTTGAAACGATGTTAACCTACCCTCTTAAAAACGCGAAAGGTAGTCACGCTTGACTACCAATCTTTGTTAACCTTAAATCTAATACTATGAAAAAATCACGATGCAAAGATACGGCGTTTTGAAATACAATGCAAGCATTATCGTTATTATTTGCATTAAAAACGTGTTATATAACATATTTTCATTTTTATCGTATGTTTAAGAGCATAAAACCGATGTTTTTTAAAGCTTTTAACATAGTTCTTATTGTCTTTTTCACACAATATCATTTCTTTAGTTTAAAATCCGGTAGATTTTAGTCCTAATCCGGCTTTTTCATCCAACCCAAACATAAGGTTCATGTTTTGAACAGCCTGACCCGATGCTCCCTTCAATAAATTATCAATCATTGAGACAATCAGTAGTTTGTCTCCATGTTTTTCGAGGTATACGAGTCCTTTGTTGGTATTCACTACCTGTTTCAAATCCGGATTTTTGTCAGTAACAAAGGTAAAAGCACTGTCCTTATAAAAATCAGTATACAATTTCTTTGCTTCCTCCAGGCTTATTGAAGAATGAGTATATGCCGTTGCAAAGATACCACGGGCAAAATTACCACGTACAGGAATAAAATTAACTGCCTTCCTGAATCCCGGTTGCAGTTGACGGAGTGACTGGCCTATTTCTTCCAGGTGTTGATGTCCAAATGCCTTGTAGATGGATATATTATTATTGCGCCAGCTGAAATGGGATGTATCCGATGGTTTTACCCCTGCCCCTGTAGAACCGGTAATAGCATTCACATGGATCTCATCAGTCAGTAAACCGGCAGCTGCCAATGGGAATATTGCCAGCTGTATGGCAGTAGCAAAACAACCCGGATTGGCTATGCGGGTAGCTGTCCGTATTTCTTCCCGGTTCAGTTCAGGCAATCCGTAAATAAAGTCATGGCTTGGGCTCTTTCCACGGTAATCGGTCGACAGGTCGATAATCTTAATAGATTCCGGCACATGATTGTTGTCCAAAAACTTTTTACTGTCGCCGTGCGCCGAGCAAAGAAACAAGGCATCTACGTCCTGTAAAGGTAATTCGGAAGTAAATACCAGATCGGTTTCACCAATCAACCCGCTGTGTACATCCGTAATCGGATTTCCAGCATTGCTGGTACTGTGAACAAAACTGATCTCCACATTCGGGTGATTTATCAGGATCCGTATCAATTCACCGGCAGTATATCCAGCACCACCAATTACGCCTACTTTTATTTTTGTCATGGGAGAGTATTTAATGTTTATGGTTTTATATTATTTCGTACCAGTTGAAATTAAACAGTTTGTTGTGCTGTGTTCTTATTTCTGATAGACCGAATTTTTTCAAAGACTATGGATCGTGTCGATTTTTCTTCTTCAATATCAAAGTCACGCTGCAATCCCAGCCAGAATTTCGCAGAAATCCCAAAATATGAACTAAGTCTTAATGCCGTATCTGCGTAATTATTCGTTTGCCTTTGATAATTTAAATAATCCACTTTGAGATTTTAAATGCTATCTACGCTGATATTTAAATGTCCGCCAAGACCCTCACGAATAATACGCATAAGAGTAGAAAGTCGAATGTCACTGGCGTCATTTTCAATTCGTGAAATATATGTTTTGGTAGTGCCGCATTTCTCGGCTAATTGTTCCTGTGTTAGCCCTCTTTCTTTACGAAGTTCTTGAAGCATTGCTCCCAATTTGAATGATTCAAATCCTTCTTCATACTTTTCGCGTGTTTCAGTACCTCGTTTTCCATATTGCAAATCTAAATGGTCTGCAAATGAGGTTAAGTTATTATCTGTCTTTTTCATCGAAGTATTGTTTTTTCAATTTTTCAGCTAATTCAATTTCATTTTTGGGTGTCTTTTGTGACTTCTTTCGAAACCCATTTAAAAGTATTACTAACTTTTCCTTATCAAATATGCAAAAAACACGATATATATTTGAATTAACTTCAACTCTTATTTCATAAATCCCTGATGTACCTGATAGATGTTTAAAGTATTTTTCTGGAACTCTCTCAATTGTTGCGACCAATTGCAGAGTCCAGTTGAACTTCATTTTAACTTCGGGATTCAATTTCCCATAGAAGTCAAGATAATAATTTTTATAGTAAAATATGTTCCTGATAAACATCTTTCGTAAGGTGCAAAGTTAGCTAATTAGATAACATTATCCAAATTATTTGATATTAATTTACATATAAAACGGTACAATATTAAAAATGCGAATTAATTAATATAAAATTCACACTAATTTTATTTCATTCAACTTCAATCAAACAGCGTCTGTTGTTTCCCTGTATACCGCAACGGCTTCTTATTAATGGTTTCTATCTCCTTTTGTGTTTTCAGGAAATCCCTGAGGCGGGTCTCACTCCAGTTCATGTCAAGCCGTTTCAGGATATCTTTGGTGGTATATTCTCCGGACTTTAATAGTTCCAGGATCTTTTTCTCAAACTCAGCATCCTGTTCTTTTACAAGCAAGGCCGATTCATCAAGTGTTTCATTGCCTTGTATATCAACTGCGACAGCTCCTTTTTCAATCAGCAGGTCATTGGCGTTCTCTTCTGTTGGTTCAGGTTTCCGGACGTATATTTTTCTTTTCTTGCGCAAACCATCAATAACACCCGACCATGTTCCGCCTGTCTCCGATGATTCGGCTACATAGATCTCATCAGCCAGGGCATATATAATAGGGTTACGCGCCATGGCCAACTCTGCCTTCCAGGGTGCACGTGGGTGAAAGACGCTTACTACCAGCACATCCCCATCTACAATCTGTTTATAATAGGTTTTAAAACCTGTGCTGAACGTCATAATGCCCTGTGGCAATACGATAATGCTTTGTCCGGTATATTTGATAGCTGCATCCAGCGCCTGTTTGTCCACGCCTTTGGCAAAACCGCTAACCATCACCTTAAAGTCTTTGGTAGCCTTTTGGGCGATATGGTCCGTGAATTCAAGTGAAACCTCCGAAGCATTCCGTGAACCAACAATAGCCACAGATTTCTCCTGCAGGATTTGCTTGTTCCCTTTTACGTATAACAGGGCAGGTGCTTGATTAGTCTTTAAATTGTTTTTAAGCGTTAGGGAGTATTCCGGTGAGGTGAATGGAATCAGTTCATACCCTTCATTCTCCAGCTGTTCTGCCAGAAAAGCGTTGTTTGGCAAATCCGCCATTGCAGCATTCAACTCTTCTATGTCTTTTGGTTCAAGCGCATACAGCCTTAGCCATTCCGTTTCAGGTAAATCAAAAAACTCTCCGATGCTTATATTCTGTTCCTGCGAAAACCGAACAATAAGCTTGTTGATCTTTGCATAGCCCCATCCGGGAATATGCGCCAGTGTAATCCAATATGCTGCTTCTTTATTATTCATACAAATATCCTTCAATAGTGAAGGCAAAGATAAATATCTTTTAAATCATCTCCGTCAAAACGGATTTAAGTTTTTTAATTAATTTGAAGTCGTATCTTAGTATCTATTTATCTGTCGCAGCTTATGTCAAGTCGGAAGCGGTGACAGATATTTAAGTCATTTCATTTTCTTAATACGACATTTACTTATAATGTTTCTTTAATTAGTTGATCTCTTCCTTACATGTTTTGCAGTAATATCTAACCCGGATATTTCCAATTGGAATGATTAATAGTATTGCCAGAAAAATATTGAAAACCTTTAAGAATTTATGCTTCCCGATTCCAATACGTATATCCGTTGATCCACAAAACGGACAGACTTTCTCCGCATTTTCCGGTTCCAGTTTATCTTTGATCAATTCCCTTGATTTTTCATAATCATCCGCCATAACAAATACCTGTACTCCCGATCCAAACAGATTGTAATAGTTTGGCAACAGGCTCGTAAAATTCTCATTAGCCAGGAAACAATCGATCCCTTCATTGTTAAGCCTGTCTTTTATGAAATGAGCCTCTGTAATGTTATCACAGGTTATAAGCCGGATTGTTTTTGTTTTATCGATTGCAGACATGTTTTTATTATTCATGATTCAGAGTTGTTCGAAGTAAATGTATAACTATCTCAAGTCTTTTTATTGCAGATTAAGCAATCCAGTTCTTATTTGTTCAAACTAAAAATATCATAAGAGCTACCCACGCTATCATCACCACCCACGTCACCCCGTAATACCGAAACTTCCGGTTCTTATGATGAATGCTATACATCAATACCATGTTAGCAATAACACCTCCCGCTATTTCAAACATATGCAAGGTCCGTTCAGGCACTCGCCGGTTGTTTTTAATAGCAGCATGCTTGTCATATAAAAATAGTATTCCGCTTACTGTATTAATGGCTATCAGGTAAATTAAAAAGATTGTCTCATTCTTCATGTTTCAGTTACTTCTTTCAGACTTTCATTTTTTTTCTACCGGTTAATTAACGCTGACATGTCTTCGACGATGTCAGATTGTTCTCCTAAAACTGTTACTCTTGTTGCAGAAGACTCCTATCCCCCCAACTCTTCAAACTTTCAAATTTCAAACCCTTCAAACTTCTTCCCACACAACGCGGAACGCGGAACCTTGAACGCGGAACTTTTTAACCCTTCAAACTTTCAAACTCTTTATTCTTGTATTAGTGAAGACGTTACTTGTTATGTTGCTGAATTTTCGTTAGTGACGGCTTCACTATGTAGGCTATCTCCACAACGCGGAACGCGGAACCTTGAACACGAAACTCTTCAACCCTTCAAACTTTCAAACTCTTCAAACTCTTTTAGTCTTCCAGAAGATCCGGTCTCAGCCGTCTCGTCCGTTCCACCGATTGCTGATGATTCCACTCATCCACCTTTGCCTGATGACCGGAGAGTAGGATATCCGGTACTTTCCATCCCTTGTAATCTGCCGGACGGGTGTATACGGGTGGTGCCAGCAGGTTATCCTGAAACGAATCGCACAATGCCGACTGTTCATCCCCGATAGCACCCGGTATCAGGCGCACGATGGCATCCGTCATCATGGCAGCGGGTAATTCGCCACCGGTAAGCACAAAGTCGCCGATGGATATTTCACGGGTAATCAGATGTTCGCGGATACGGTGGTCGATACCCTTATAGTGACCGCAAAGTATGATCAGATTGCCCGACATAGACAGGTTATTTGCCATTTTCTGGTCAAATTTCTCGCCATCGGGGGATGTATAGATCACCTCGTCGTAATCCCGTTCACTCTTCAGCAAGGTAATGATCCGGTCGATGGGTTCGATTTGCATTACCATCCCGGCACTGAACCCAAAGGCATAGTCGTCCACCCGGCGGGTTTTGCTGGTGCTGTATTCCCGAAGGTTGTGGACATGGATTTCCACCAGTCCTTTTTCTTTGGCACGTTTCACTATGGAATAATTCAACGGGCTTTCCAGTAACTCGGGTACGGCAGATATAATATCGATTCGCATGATTTTTGTTTAAATATGAATTTGCAAAGGTAGAAAAATTGTACCAATTAGTTGATTGGGTGATTCGTTCTTTGGGGAAAATAGTTAAAAATGAATTTTTATCAAGAAATTCAACCCTGTTAAATACGAAAAAGATTGTAATATCGTATATATTTAAGATTGGAATGCAGCCTCATTTTCTTTTTCAGGGTGTCATCTGTCCAACGTTCCGAGGGGGTTGCCTGGGGGTTGCCTGGGGGTTTCCTGGGGGTTAGGAGGGGTAAATCCCTCTGGACCCCCTCAAAACCCCCAATAAACTCTCTCCGATTCCTCTTTATATCTAAAACGAATGTATGGCAAGGTTCGTTGGAATGGAATTGACGGAAGACAAAAGAAAAATGACAAAAGATCAAAGATCAAAGACAAAAGATCCTGATACCACTTTATTCTAATGGGAATTCAGGCCTGTTTCCATGACATGCCGTGCAGAAACTCCAAAAGAAATCCTGAATAAATTGAATGTATCCGGTAATAGGAAAGTGATTGGAAACCAAAGGGACCCAGGATGAATGGTACTGGAAAAGCAGACGACAAAAGCAGTGAATGAAAATGATCCATTCTCCAGGCATTAAAAAAGCAGTACGAATGTATAGATGTTTACAGGTTGGCAGCCATCCATTTGCGGAGTATCTCGGGTTTCATGCCTCGTCGGGCAGCATAGCCGGTAAATTGTTCTTCATCTACTTTGCCGATCATGAAGTATTTCGACTGGGGATGGGCAAAATACAACCCGCACACGGAGGCATTGGGGAACATGGCCCCGTTTTCGGTAAGGGTAATGCCGATATCATTGAACCGGATAAGCGGGTCGAGTGTAAAAATAATGGACTGGTCGGGCAGGGATGGATACCCCACAGCCGGACGAATGCCTTTGTACATGGTTTTGAGCATATCCTTTACGGACAGATCTTCGTCAGGGGCATTGCCCCAGTATTTTTTGCGTACCTGGGTGTGGAGCCACTCGGCAGTAGCCTCTGCCAGCCGGTCGGAGAGGGTCTTGACAAGGATCGAATCGTACATGTTGTCGTCCTTTTCGAATATAGCGGCAAAATCCTCCACGCCCTGGATGGTGGTGGCAAATACTCCGACATAATCGTTTTCAGAAGCTACAAAATCGGCCAGCGAATAGCAGAATCCATCCGTGGAAGGATGCTGCTGGCGAAGGGTGGGGATGACCACCGTATTGTCGTTGTCCACAATATAAATGTCATCATTTTGGGCGTAACCCGGAAACATCCCGAAGCTGGCATTGATATGCAACACTTTTTCATCCTTAAAACGACGAAGCATGGCCTGTGCATCCTTGAATAATTTCAGGGCTTCTTCTGCTTTAGGCCTGTCGGCTTCGGGGAACTGTTGCAGCCAGGTCATTTTGCATGACTCACAATCGTGTACCGTTTCAATGCCTTCGTAGCGGCCCGACATGCGCCAGGCCATAAAGAAAAAGGTCCAGTCGATATATGTGACGATTTCGCTTAAGTCAATATCTGTGAGTTGAATAATACCAAGAGTTGCGGGTTTTACAGGAATATAGCTCATAGGAAAGGGTTTGAAGGGTTTGAATGTTTAAAGGGTTTGAATGTTTGAATAGTTCCGCGTTTTCTGCATAGTGAAGCCGTCACTAACGAAAATTCAGCAGCATAAGTAGTGACGGCTTCACTAATACAAGAGTAAAGAGTTTGAAATGTTTGAAAGTTTGAGGGTTGAAGTGAGCTGTTTTGCTCTTCGCACAAAAAACTTAACTAGTTAAACACAAAAATAGATGAAAAAGTTGTAAGTTTGCGACTTAAGAATTTAAACATTAAACATTCCATTATGAAACAGTTCTTTCTTGCCTTCGCAATCCTGGTTGCCACATTTGTAGCTGCTCAAACCAAAACAGGTGCTGAAGCATCCAAAGCGTCGATGGTGATCACAACCTTCGACACCATCAAATTACTGGCACCCGATACATTGGGTGGAATGCCCCTTATGCAGGCCATCTCCCGTCGCAAAACAGACCGTCAGTTTGATATGAAGAATCTGTCATTGAAGCACCTTTCTGAAATATTATGGGTTGCCAACGGCATCAACCGTGCCAAAGGGAAACGTACTGTCCCATCTTCCATGGGCCGGTATCCGTTGCAGACATATGCCGTACTGGCAAATGGAATCTATTTCTATAATCCGGTAAAACACCAACTGGAACCACTTGTAAAAGGTGATTTCCGCAGCCTGGCAGGTAAACAGACCTTTGTAGATACGGCACCACTTAATTTGGTGTTCATTGCCAAAGGAAAAACCGCTGCAGACAACTTTATCCCTGCTATTGAAGACTCCGGATATTGCTGTCAGAACGTATACCTGTATTGTGCTTCCGAAGGAATGAAATGCGTAGTGCGTGCCGGAGCCAAAGAAGTGGAACTACTAAAAGCCATGAACCTGGGCGATAATTATAAGTTTATCATTGCGCAGACTGTAGGGTATTGAGTAGTAGGTAGTTCTTAGTAGGTAGTAGGTAGTGGGTAGTAGGTAGTGGGTAGTAGGTAAGCATGACGCTAACAACACATTATACCACAAAGCCAAACATCCCCTTTAGGGGCTTGGGGTTGATGTTAAGCATAACGCAAACAGCATATTATACCACAAAGCCAAACATCCCCTTTAGGGGCTTGGGGTTGATGTTAAGCATAACGCAAACAGCATATTATACCACAAAACCAAACATCCCCTTTAGGGGCTTGGGGTTGATGTTAAGCATAACGCAAACAGCATATTATACCACAAAGCCAAACATCCCCTTTAGGGGCTTGGGGTTGATGTTAAGCATAACGCAAACAGCATATTATACCACAAAACCAAACATCCCCTTTAGGGGCTTGGGGTTCTTTACTAAATTATACGCAATAATTATATTCCATTACAGAACCAAACATCCCCTTTAGGGGCTTGGGGTTATCTTCCTATAATGTTGGGATACTCATTCCCGTAATCTTGCGGTACAGGTCAAGCGCATAGATATCGGTCATGCCTGAGATATAATCCAACACGGCCATGATTTTGCCGTATACAGTAGGACTGTTTGTTTCATACTGTTCAGGGATCCGCATAAGCAGTTGTTGCGAATATGCTTTCTCGGGATTCAACACGGCTTTGACAAGATTTTCAAGGAGTGTAAGGATAATTTTATACCCGGCCAGTTCAATATCCAGCACTTCCGACGAACGGTATATTTTTTTCAGTGCCATCAGTTCACAGCTTTTATAAGCATCAGCCGATTGTTTTGGAAGCTGCTTGATAAGCGAAAGCGTGAATGTACCATTTAGTATGGCTTCTTCATTTTCAGCAAAAACAACCGAGCACTGGTCGATTAACTGTCCGATCACCGAAGAGCGCAGGTATGAAATCTGTTCATTGACATCGGTAACCATATTCATAGTTTCCATCCTGCGGGCTTTACGCTCATCGTCAAAGAAGCCTAGGAAAAGATTCTTGGTTTCATCGGAAGTAAGTATCTTCAACTTGTGTGCATCTTCGATATCCATGATCTGATAACAAATATCATCGGCTGCTTCAACCAGGTAAACCAGGGGGTGACGGGCATACCGATCGGGGTTATCAGCTAACCGTGGTATTCCCAGTTCAACAGCAATCTTATTAAAATCGGCTTTTTCGGAATCAAAGAACCCGAACTTCTGCTTTTTAGGATCAGAATATATGGACGAATAGGGATACTTTACGATGGAAGCCAGCGTGCTGTAAGTCAATACAAAACCTCCCGGACGACGGCCATTAAACTGATGGGTCAATAAGCGGAAGGCATTTGCATTGCCTTCGAAACAGGTACAATCTTTCCACTCCTCAGCAGTCATAACACTCTTCAGGTCCTGCACATTTCCCTCCGAAAAGAAGGTGGCAATGGCCCTTTCACCCGAATGCCCGAATGGAGGATTTCCAAGATCGTGTGCCAGGCAAGCGGCAGACACAATGGAACCTATTTCATCCAGAAAAGGGGATACAACTTCATTTTTCCTATGAATCCGGTGGGCAACATTCACTCCCAGTGATCGTCCCACACAGGCTACCTCCAGACTATGGGTCAGGCGGTTGTGCACAAAGACACTTCCCGGAAGTGGAAAGACCTGTGTTTTATTCTGCAAGCGGCGGAATGGGGCGGAGAAAATTAACCGGTCGTAATCGCGTTGAAACTCACTGCGGTCATCGGCTTTCGTGGCATGATAAGCTTCCTGACCGAAGCGCTTGGTAGATAGAAGTTGATTCCAGTTCATTTATTTAATTGATATGAATTTCATTGAAAATAATATCGCGAAGCATACTATCACGAAGTCCTTTATCCGGGCATATGATATTTCTTTAATTCAGCCCTTAGTTCTTTGGTTTTATCGTTAGTGACTTTATCCATGAGTTTCCAGAAATGAATGCCATGATTCATTTCCTTTGTATGGCAGAGTTCATGCAGGATTACATAATCAATGAGGTGGGCAGGCAACAGCATCAGGTAGAGCGACAGATTAATGCTTTTCTCACGGGAACAACTGCCCCAACGGGTTTTACTGGATTGTATCTTTACGCCGGTAAAATAAAAATTGAATATGTCGGATAAATGTTTAGTGCGATCGGGTAGAAGCCGTTTAGCCTCTTTACGCAAAAAATAGCTTATGCCATTCCAGAAGTACTCCTGAGTCTGAACATCCAGACAATTAGTACCTCGAGGGAATTCTATGTTTAATGTGTTATTCTTTAAAGCAAAATAAATATTCTTTCGTTCACTGGCTTTTACTTCCACTTTGAATGTCAGTGTTTGAAGTTGTGACTTTTCATCAATAATGATATTGCTTTTTTGGAGTCCTTTCTCTAACTTTTCCTGTTTCTGAATAAGTTTGGCACGAATGGAATTGATAAATTTCATGGCTTCTTCCTGGGATGACCTGACAGGCAAGGTCACCCGTAACCCTGAAGGTAATATCCGGACACGAATATGTTTTGACCGCTCGTTATGAGCAAATTCAATGGTACCTAATTCAGTATCTGTGATCATATGGATATAAAAAAATGCAGGATTTGAAAAAAAGCAATACAAAGGTACATTTTTTTTGAACATGAAGTAGGAGTTTATTGCCTGAAACGAATAACTTTGTACAAAATTTGGAAAATACGGAAACCGGTAGAACTGGTGGGTAATTCAACACCAACTTTAACAGGTTTCCAATAACTGATAACAGAAATGATTCAAGCAAAGAATATCCATAAGAGCTTTGGGGAACTCGAGGTGCTTAAAGGCGTAGATTTAGACGTAAAGAAGGGCGAAATAGTATCGATTGTCGGACCCAGCGGTGCAGGAAAAACAACATTGCTCCAGATATTAGGTACCCTGGATAAACCCAATGCGGGTGAAGTATTGGTAGATGGGATAGATTTCAGTAAATTGGGGGAAAAGGACCTGGCAGCTTTCAGAAATAAGCATATTGGCTTTATCTTTCAGTTTCATCAATTGCTGCCTGAATTCACGGCACTTGAAAACGTCATGATACCTGCATTAATCGCCCGGAAAGATCAGAAGAAAACGGCTGAAAAAGCAAAAGAAATACTGGCTTACCTCCAACTCACCGACCGCATGGAGCATAAGCCTAATGAACTCTCGGGAGGTGAAAAACAACGTGTAGCGGTAGCCCGTGCGCTCATCAATGATCCGTCGCTGATATTGGCTGATGAACCTTCGGGGAGCCTTGATACAAAAAACAAAGAGGAACTGCATAAATTGTTGTTCGACTTAAGGGATAAATTCGGACTGACCATCGTGATTGTAACACACGATAAGGATCTGGCTGCATTGTCGGACAGGGTAATTCAAATGCGGGATGGGCAGATTATAAGCTGAGAGAAATGTTTTTGTTTAATGGATAAATTCATACAGTATGGAATTACAGATTATTCAAAACAAGATTTATGAAATAAGGGGTCAACGGGTCATGCTTGATTTTGACCTGGCTGAATTGTATGAAACGGAAACCAAGCGTCTGAAAGAAGCGGTTCGTAGGAATCCAGATCGTTTCCCGCCTGACTTTATGTTTGAGCTGGATAAAAAGGAATGGAATATTTTGAGGACGCAATTTGCGACCTCAAGTTGGGGAGGTACACGCTATCAACCATTTGCATTTACAGAACATGGGGTAGCTATGCTTGCAAGCGTGTTGAACAGCCCGAAGGCAATACAAATCAATATACAGATTGTGCGTGTATTTATTTTGCTTCGTCAATACACATTAGGCTATGCAGAGTTGAATAAAAAGCTCGAAATGTTTATGCTTGAAACCAATATGCAGTTTAATGATATTTACCAGGCACTTACAGAACTAGCATCGAAAAAGCAACTGGAAGAAAAACCAAGGAATCGGGTTGGGTATGAGAAGAAATAAAAAAGTAGTCTAGCCGGGAATCGAACCCGGATCTAGTGTTTAGGAAACACTTGTTCTATCCATTGAACTACTTGACCTTTTTTGGAGTTGCAAAATTACATTTTTTAAAGGACATATACAATGCTTACCGATAGTAAATAATAAATTGATACGCAGTAACTGAAACAATATGGGCAAAAATAAATTCTTTGTAGTATGGGAAGGCAAAGAACCCGGTATTTACCGCTCGTGGGAAGAGTGCAAGCGTCAGATACACGGTTTTGAAGGAGCCATTTACAAAGGCTTTGCCACAGATGCTGAAGCGCGTGAAGCTATGGTATCTCCATGCTGGGATTATATCGGCAAGAATGCAAAATCAAAGAAACCAACCGAGGAAAAAATAACAAGAGCAGGCTTGCCTGATTTCGAGAGCCTGTCGGTGGATGCTGCATGCAGTGGCAATCCCGGAGTGATGGAGTATCGGGGCGTATACAGCAAAACAGGTGAAGAAATATTTCGTCAGGGACCATTCAAACAAGGAACCAATAACATCGGGGAATTCCTGGCATTGGTTCACGGACTGGCATTCTTAAAACAGAAGAACAGTCCGTTACCCATTTATACAGATAGTAAAACTGCACTGGCCTGGGTTAAATCAAAAAAAGCAAAGACCAAACTTGAAAAGAATGCATCGAATGAAGTCCTGTTTGACTTAATAGCCCGTGCTGAAAAATGGCTTCAGAGCAATAAATATACCACTGTGATTCAGAAATGGGAAACTTCTGTATGGGGCGAAATACCGGCTGATTTTGGAAGAAAGTGACTCTTTAATTACAGAAACAAAAATAGGCTTGCGAATTTAGTTCAAAACCAAAAGTATAATTTGTTCTTCAATTTGAAAATGGCCATTCCTGCAAAGAGTACATAAGAAAGGTTGGTGAAATTATTCAAATTTCCAGAAAGCTTTAAAACAAAAAAACATCTTACGAAATTTATTTGTTTTCTTAAAAAGAAGTATGGTTTCTCTGTTATTCCATAAAATAGCGACTCTTTTTAATCTGTTTTTTATCGATCTGTCGGTATAGCTATCTCCCAATTGTTGAAGTATTAACTGTTCTTTAGCTAAATTAGGTGCAACATTTTTAGCGAAAATCTGAATTCTATTACGTGTTTTATTTGAATTTTCGGACTTACTTTCTTTCTTTCGGGTTGTTTTTGCTACAATGGCTCCAATGGCATTATTATCATGTTGCCTGTATCCCACCAACGCTTTTTTTACTACCTGAATCTCACCATATTGAGACGCCTTAAATGCAAGCCAAAAATCATAAGGTATTTCCTTTGGAAATGGGAGTGAGTAATGAAGTAAATTTCTATTCAAAAGTATTGTATGACCTGACATTACATTGAACAACGCAAAATTTAAACAGCTGGTATTGGTTGTTAAGTTTCGTTTGTCAGAAAACTTCTTTCCTAATGATTCCCCGTTAATATCTATATAATCATTATCAGAATAAGACATGATATTACTCCCTATGGAATTTACAAGGCTACTAATTTTACTTTTATACCAAATGTCGTCCTGGTCGGAAATAGCAATTAAAAAGTTACTTGTAAGTGTAAGTGCCTTCTCGAAGTTTTTTACGAAACCCAGATTTGAATGGTTTTGATATATTTTTAATATGTCGTATTTAGCTGCATATCCCTTTAGAATTTCCCATGTGTTATCTTTTGAATTATCATCAATACAAATGATTTCATTAATATTTTTATAGTCTTGATTAAAAATACTTTCTAATTGTTCATTTATAAAGCGTTCTCCGTTATAAGTACACATAGCTATTGAAACTGCTAGTAGGTTGGTCTCCGTTTGTTCCATTCTTTATATTGACGTTATATGCATGTTCGTGACCCATTTTGCACTACCAAAGAATAAAGTATTTTAGGAAGCAATTATTTTGCCTAAGTCAACACTTTTATTATGAAACAAATAAGTACTTTGGACAATTAAATAACCGAATTAAAAAAATTCGTACTTCTAAATTTCGAACTGATTTCCTATAATCTGTAATAGCTGCAAAATAAGTAACTTCTTCAATTATCTCGCATGATTTAAATCCTTTTCGGACCATCTTTTTAATTAATCTTTGAAGGTTGTAGTCTTCATTTTTAGTTATCTCGGAAAGCATTTTTTCTGAACTGTTATTTAAAGACACGGGTAAATAACTTTCCCACTTTTTGAAAACAGTTATTAAATTCTTATAGTATAACTTATCTGTTTTTCCTCTTGAAAAATGTTCTAATACGATATCATAAATAACATTATTGACATATCCTTTGACTGTTGATTGGATAGAAATATCAAAGTCGTATCCATGAAAACCATTCAGTGTTTCATCAAAACGAATTTTTTCCATCAGTTCACGCCTCATACACATAAAAACACCATCCAGTAATATGACAGATCGTATAGATTTAGTATAATTCAAAGGTAACCGGAAAATTTCAGTTTCTTTTTTGCCTGAACGGTCTGATTGAATGATGTTTTCACTTAATGATAATAAACTTGACCATGACGCAGGAACTCGAGTCACTATTCCGGCACCAGCCAATCCAATGATCCCGGTATTTGGGTTTTGTAAATGTGCTATTACTTTTTCTCCCCAGTTTGTGGTATGAAAAAACACGTCTTCGTGTACAAAACAAATATAGGGGTACTTACTTTTAGCGAACCCAATGTTATAGGCAGAAAAAATAGAGTATTGGTTTTCAGAGTTATCAATGGGAATAATCTCATAAACAACACCAACCGTATTCAGTATATTATCAACAAAATCTTTGGGTAGATTTTTATTTCTTGAACAGACAATTATTGAAAGCATAGATATAATAATAAATTAATTTATTTCTAATCCATTTTTACAAATGAATTTATTTTCTTGTTGATTCCGACTGCATATTTTCATATTTTCGACTGTATCAACCCAATTCTCAGGATGGAACAAATGATATTGAACTGCCAGATTACGTACAGATTTGTATTGAAAACCTGCTGCCTGAAAGCGCCAGGTTAAATCAAAATCTTCACCGATAGCTGGTAAAATATATTCTTCATCAAAGCCGTTTATTGCATAGATTGCTTTTTTAGAAAATGACATATTGCACCCTTTCAGGTTGTTTAATTTACGCAATTTAGGAATAAATCCCAGTAATCCATCAGGGGATATGAAAATACCTTCTTCAATATTCCTGATTTTACCCTTGCCATAAAACAATTTATGCACTAACTGTTTTTCTAATAATTTCATGTTAGTAATGTTCTCCAATAATAATTCGGAACTTTCCACATCCAGTTTAACCCTCTTTCCAGCCAAAATGAGGTCTTCATGAGCATATCGTAGATGCATTTCAATAAACCGGTCGTGTAGGACACAATCACCATCTATGAAAATTAGCCATTCAGCCTTTGCAGCTTTAATAGCCATATTCATAGCTTTGTTTTTTCTCCAGCCTTCGTCTTTTTGTGTTAAATGCTGATACGATTGTTCGAATGGGTAGTGGCTTATAAATTCCTGAACTGTTGAATTATTACCATCTTCAGCTATAATAATTTCAAAATCTTTTTCAGTTTGAAAGCGAAGTGAATCCAATATTACTTTTAGAAAACGGATATTATCGTAAATAGAAATAATCAGGGAAGCTTTCATAGTAAAGTTAATTCCAGTTTGTTGATTTTTACACTATTGGATCACAAAAGTACGTTCTTTTATGCATTATCAGAAATAAATTGCTTATTTTTTAGAATTTACCTTTTTTGGAAATAAAGTTAAACTCGGGTTTATGTGTATTTTAATCTTAAGAAATTGATAGTTATTGTTGATAGAATCTTTCATTCAACCGTAAATTATGTATATCTTTGTACGGATAAAAAAACACTTCTTAAATTATTTTTAATGGGATTTTTTACAAAAGAACGGTTTTTTCAGCTTTTTCGTTTTGGTATAGTCGGTGTTATAGCTACCGTCATTCATTACAGCGTTTACTGGGTTTTCTTAAAGTGGTTAAATCCTACTTTTGCCTATAGCATTGGTTATGCGGTTAGTTTTGTATTTAATTTTTTCCTGTCCAGTTTCTTTACATTTAAAATCCGTCCGGATATTGTAAAAGGATATCGTTTCGCTTTGAGTCATGGCATCAATTATTTGTTACACATTTGCTTCTTAAATGTGTTTCTTTATTTGGGCATTCCAAAGGCATTTGCACCTTTTCCAGTGTTTGTTATAGTCGTTCCGATTAATTTTATTCTAGTTCAGATAGCTTTAACTCATAATAAAAAAAATGAAAAAAATATCAATTCTAATTCCGGTGTTTAATGAAGAAGCTTCACTGAAACATCTTTTTGAAAGATTAGAAAGTTTGATAAATGCAATCGGAAGATTTGAATGGGAAGTGTTATTGGTCAACGACGGTAGCACGGATAATACACTCGTGTTATTGAGTCAAATGCATGAAAAGGATAAGCGATTCAATTACCTGGATTTATCAAGAAATTACGGGAAAGAAGTTGCTATGCTTGCTGGTTTTGATTATGTTACAGGCGATTGTATGGTCATAATGGATGCTGATTTACAACATCCACCTGAATTGATTCCCGAAATGGTTCAATACTGGGAAGAAGGGTATGATGATGTCTATTGTCGACGTCGTGAGCGCGAAGGAGAATCATATTTTAGGAAAAAAACTTCACGTTTGTTTTATGGTTTTCTGCAAAAATTAACCAGAGTGGAAATTCAACAGGATACTGGCGATTTTCGGTTGCTGGATAAGACTTGTATCGATGCATTACGAAGTATGCGTGAATCTCAACGTTACACAAAAGGTATGTACAGTTGGATTGGATTCAACAAAAAGGAGGTTTTATTCGACCAGCATGCACGATTTGCCGGCACAACGAAGTGGAACTATTTTAAGCTCTCGGAATTGGCGATTGAAGGAATCACGTCTTTTTCTATTTCTCCGCTCCGTATTTCTTCTTTAATTGGTGTTCTGGTGTCAATGAGTGCTTTTATATATATGATTTATGTTTTTATTGAGGCTCTGCTTGTAGGGGATCCTGTAAAAGGCTATCCAACAATGATGGTCGTTATTCTCTTCTTAGGAGGGTTCCAATTGCTTTCGATGGGAATTATCGGCGAGTATCTTGGAAGAATATTCATGGAGACTAAAAATCGACCTCCTTATTTTGCACGAATGTATAATGGAAAGAAAATAGAAAAAATCAAGCAGGAAGAATCAATACTTAAAATAAATTATTCTGAATCATCGGGGGTAAATCAGGTAAAATGAATAAAATCCATCAATATATCAAAGATATTAAGCTGTTTTTTGAGCGCCCAATTTTTAGAAATCCTAAAACCCTGTTCTTTCTTTGGGTCATTATCTTACCTTTGATAGCGTGGCTAAAATATATTCTTGGAAATAATGCAAACAACTTTAAAATATTTAGAAATGTCTTCTGGCATACAATCGGGGAATTACCGTTGTATGTTAAATACACTGCTGAGTACTATGATATAAATCATTATGGAGTTTTTTTTAGTCTGTTAATTGCTCCGTTTGCTGCCTTACCTCAATGGTTGGGATTGTTACTATGGTTGATGGCACTATCAGCTTTTGTTTTTTATGCAGTTAGGGAACTGCCAAAAGCTAAGCATATTTTCCTGTATTGGTTTTGCGCCAACGAGCTGCTTACAGCATTATTTATGCAACAATTCAATATTGCAATTGCTGCTTGTGTAATTTTATCCTTTGTATTTGTTGAGAAACAAAAAGACAGTTGGGCAACTTTTTTCATAATGTTGGGTGCTTTTGTGAAGATTTACAGTCTGGGAGGATTGGCATTTTTCTTTTTTTCAAAACATAAACTAAAATATGCACTGTCCGCTTTATGCTGGGGAGTGCTTTTCTTTTTACTTCCAATGCTTATTTCGTCTCCCCATTATGTTTTATCTCAATATATAGCATGGGCCAATGATTTGGTTGAAAAGAACAGTGAAAATTTATTCTCAGCATATACAAATACTTCTTTGTTGGGAATAGTCAGAAAAATATCACAAATATCAACTTACTCGGATTTATATCTGATTGCCGGAGGACTGATATTATTCGTTTTGCCATATCTGCGCTTTAATCAATATAAAAATCTGGCTTTTCGGTATTTCTTCCTGGCATCAGCATTGATGTTCATCGTCTTGTTCAGTTCAGGCAGCGAATCCAGCGGGTATATAATTGCCCTGCTTGGAGTGGCTATCTGGTATACGGCTGCTCCATGGAAAAGAAGTAAGTTTGATATGGTTTTACTTGTTTTTGCTTTTATTCTTACAACACTTTCCCCTACTGATCTGATTCCATCCTATATCCGGTCGGAATTCATAAGACCATATGCGTTGAAGGCTTTACCAAGTTCTCTGGTCTGGTTTAAACTATGTTACGAACTTTTTACCAGGGATTTTGCCGCTAAGCAGGTAAGGGAACAAATAAGAGAATATAGATTTTAGTATGCAAATTATTTACAAATGAAACAAACAATATTACTCGGATTTGATCTGGAGGAATTTGATTTACCCATAGAAAATAATGGTAAAATCTCTTTTGAAGACCAACTTAACACGTCGGAAAACGGTGCTAATAATATATTGGACATACTTGTAAAATACCAGTTGAAAGCTACCTTTTTTTGCACAGTAAACTTTGTAAGGAACCGTCCGGAAGTGCTTAAACGAATTGTTCGTGAAGGACATGAAGTGGCTTCGCACGGTTGTTTTCACAATGTGTTTTCACATGAAGATTATCAAAGATCAAAAGCAGAATTAGACAATTTAACCGGTGGAGATCTGGTTGGTTTTCGTATGGCTCGTATGCAGACTGTTGATTTCGAGAAAATGAAAGAGATGGGTTATTTGTATGACAGTTCTCTTAATCCAACATTTATCCCGGGAAGATACAACCATTTAAAAAAACCATTTTCATGGCATTTACTGCCGAATGGATTAGTAGAAATACCATCTGCTGTTACCAGTAAATTTCGAATTCCTCTATTCTGGTTGAGCTTTCACAATTTTCCACTGAAGTTCTATTTCTTTTGTCTAAACAGTGTACTGAAAACCCCGGGATATGCCGTACTTTATTTTCACCCCTGGGAGTTTACAAACCTGAATGAATTTCCTGAACGGAATATACCTTTCATCATCCGCCGGAACTCAGGAGTTAAAATGATACATCGTTTTGAGAGAATGGTGGAGTATTATCTTGCAAAAGGTGTAGCGTTTGATACAACAAGAAATTATCTGAATGAAGCAGGAGCTTTTAATTCTAAAAAATAGTCTATTAAAGTAATTTCTGATATACCGACATTAAATTTCGGGCAATTTTATTGTCTGTGAATTTATCGGAGTATAACAAACCCTCTTTCTTCATTGTTTCCCGAAGGTTGGTATCAGATAATACTTTGAGCATTGTTACTCCGATTTCCTCTGCATTTTGAGGGTGAACATACAGGCTGTGTTTCCCTCCGGTTTCTTCAAAACAACTCCCGATAGAAGTTATTACAGGCGTTTCACTACACAGTGCTTCCAGAATTGGAATCCCGAATCCTTCAAAAATTGAAGGATAAATAAATAATTGAGCAAGCTGATAGATAGCCGGCAAATCACTGGTTTCAACATTATGCAAGAAATGAACCAGAGATGTTATATTCAATTCTTCAGTTAATATCAATAATTCTTTTGTATAGTCTGTTTGACGGCCTACAATGACAATTGGAATATCAATCTTTTCTTTAGAAATAGCTTGCAGAATTGCTGCTATATTCTTGCGTGGTTCAATTGCACCGACAAAGAGCATATAATCAGCCGGTAAATTGTATTTCGATCGGATATTTTCTTTTTCTTCTGTTGTTGCCTTCAGTCTGAAAATATTATTACATCCCTGATACACAACTTCCACTTTTGAGGGATCTGCGTTAAAATACTCAATGGCATCCTGCTTCGATTGCTCACTGATGGCAATAATGCAATCGGCAATCTTACAACTTTTCATGTTTTTCAACGTAAATATCTTACGATAGGACGATGCATACAATTCCGGATAACGGATAAATATGGCATCATGAAACGTGATTACTTTCCTGATGGGTATTTTCTCTATCCCGACAGGCAATTCCTGGCTTAACCCATGAAAAATATCATCGCCTGAACGCTTGATATCATTCATTATACCAACGCTTCTCCAGATGGATGAAGGAAGTAGTTTATAAATTCCGGAAGGCTGTATTATTTGAGTATTTTGAGTATTGACCGGGAAATCAATCTTGATTTTCGGTGTGTACAAATCATAGTGGTTCTCAGGATAGTATTGATTTAATATCCGTATTAAATCCCTGCTGTAGTTTCCAAGACCGCGATGATTACAGAATAGCCTTTTAGCATCATACCCTATTCTCATGATTCAGAGTCATTAGTTGTTTTTGATCTTTTTCCGGAAGAGAAAAATCTAGTGCTATACTTGCTTATTTCAGTAGCCGTTTCAGTTACATCCATTCCGGACGCTTCCGCATATTGTTTTGCAATAGTAGTTAATACACTTTCATTCTCCGCTAACCGTTTAAAACTCTTAAATCGTTTTATCTTTGAAACAGTCGGTAAAAACTGCATTCGATTGATGTCGATAAGGGTGAAATTATATTTAGTTCCTTCCTTGTAATATAAAATATTACCGGGTGACATATCCAGATGCAATACACCTTTGTTATGCAGTTCAGAAATGTAATATGAAAGTTCTTTCAGCAACGAATCATCTGTCTGAATTCCTGACATAAAATCACGTATTACTGAATACTTTTTTTCATAAATCGATATGAAATATCCATATGTAAGCAAACCGGACTTGTATTGTTCGATATACGCAATAGGAGCGGGTGAGTTAATACCCAGTTCAAGCAATTTGAAGGCATACTCATACGCTCGTTTAGCCTTTGACGGGCGAATGTATGTATACGCAATCCGATTGATAAAATGAGGCTGTTTATAGCGTTTTACTATTACGTCATATCCTTCAACTGAATATTGTCTGAGTTGGTTGCGGGCTATATAAACCAGTTCTCCTTCTTGTTCAAACAGAACAGGGATTTTCGTAATAAATGATTTTAAGACCGCATAAGCGGGATTGATTACTATTTTCATATATCAAAAGAGTACTTGTTCGATGCGGTTAATTATTTGATCCGGGGTGATTTGGTATAAACAGGCATAATCTTTCCTGTAACAGGGTATTTGTCCGTAAATGGAACAAGGCCTGCAAAATAAATCAACTTGTATGGTATTCTCAATGGATTGATTCCAGCCCATAAACCCGGCATAAGGATGGGTGGCACCCCATAATGAAATTACAGGTGTGTTCACCAGGGAAGCAAGATGCATATTGGCAGAATCCATGGAATACATCAGGTCCAGTTGACTCATTAAATAAAGCTCCTGGCTTAAATTCAGTGTCCCTACCAGGGATTTAATGGACGGATAGGTAGCACACCAACCATTTATTATGTTCTTTTCCGTTTCACCACCACCAAAAACAAATACTTTTATACGCGCATCACCGGCAAAATGTGCAATGACCTTTTCCTGCAATTCAAGCGGATATATTTTACCTTTATGTTTGGCAAAAGGAGCTATACCAAGCCATTTTATGTCCTTTTTCTCTCCGGTTTGGGTAGTTATTTCCGGAAAATGGATATTCCCTTTCTCAAAAACAGAATTAAAACTCACATCAAACCTGAATCCCAATTTCTCAAGGACCTCGTAATAACGATAAAAGCTTGTCTTTAACTGAACAAATGTTTTATTATTTTTTTGTGTAAGCTTTTTCTTCTCTTCTCGGCCTTTGTGAATAGCTGCAGTCGATACTCCGTCCAGCATAAATCGTACCCGCAGATATTGGGAACGCAATACGGAATGAAAGTCAGCAACATAATCATATTTCTCAGCCTGTAATTCTTTGTACAATAAATTTAACCCCGGAATTCCTTTATATTTCTTATTTAAATCAACGCCTTTAAAGTGAACATTGGAAGGTAATTCCTGAAACAATTGTTGAAAGTTACTCCGGCTCAATACGGTTATTTCATGCATGGGAAACACCTTTGCCAGTGAATAAATCACAGGTATGGTCATTGCCACATCCCCCAGGGCCGAAAATCGTATAATGAGAATCTTTGACATTATTTGCTTTTAGCGTATAAAACAGGATTCAGGGAAGGATCGTTATACATTTTCATTTGTTTGTATACTTTCATTCTCTTATCTCCTTTGGCAATATCATCAATTAATTGATCAATAGAGATTGACAAATCTGTTTGTTGCTCTAGCAAAATATTTAATTTAATCAGGCATTGTGCCATGTGTTCGGGTGATGAATCCTTTCTGTCCACTTCCTGTTGCATGTGGTAGATTTTAAGGTGCAGGATCGACAGACGGTCAATGGCCCATGCCGGACTCTCAGTGTTTATTATTGCAGTAGCTTTTACTTCGACATTTTTATTCTGGTCGTAGAAGTAGCTGTCAATCAATTCAACCAGATCCGTTCTTTCCTGATTGGATTTGTCTATCCGACGTTTCAATGTTAGAGCCTCAACGGGGTCGATAGCTGGGTTGCGGATAATATCTTCCAAATGCCATTGAACTGTATCGATCCAGTTTTTGAGATAGAGGTAGTACTCAATCGATTTGAATTCATACGGATTCTGTATGGGAGTATCGACATTATCCGTTTGGTGATAGGCTAATACGGATTCGTTGAAAATCTGGTTACTTAATTGGATAAAGGTCATGTTTTTTAAATTAAAAGATGAATGGTTTTCTGTTTTATTATTTGTTTGAGAACAACCCGATAAATTTTCGCCAATAATACTTTATCGGTTCTGAACTCTTTATGTGTCTCCAGGGATACATGCTATGTTGAATATGCTTAACTTTTGTCGAAGTCAGTAAATAGTTATTGAATCCTAATTCGACTGATTTATGCGATAAGAATAAATCAAACCAGGTTTTATCCGGATCTAAGATATCAAAATTATAGGAAGCTAAAAATGATTGGGTTATGAGTGTACAGCAAAAGCTGAATCCTTTGCGGGTATTTATGTTCCCCGGTTTGAATTTCCTGGCATATAAGTATGGATAGTTGATATTTCCATTGTTGTCTGTTGTAATGGCTGCTATCATTCCTGTTTTTTCGAGGGTAGAGATGCTGTCGTACATATGTTGTATCGTATTTTTTTCGACAACAACATCAGATTCAATGATCAACAGATGTGCATTTTCGAAGTTGGCACTCTGTTGCGCTCTTTGTAAAATCAACAGATAATTAGGAGAAGGATGCATGGTTATCTGTTTCAGGTTAACCAGGGCAAATCCTGACTCTTCAGATTTCTTTTCCAGTATTTTTGTATTGGCATCCGAACTATAATCATTGTACACTGTATAACTGAAATCTACTGTAATTTCAGAATCCATGATACTGGCGATGGTTCGAAGGGTTAATTCTATCGAATCTTTTACCGGTGTTATAATATGAAGCTTGTTCATTATAATTATTATTTAAAATAACGATTAATGACAGGAATGGTTCGTAACGGGAAATCACGTTTAATAAGCAATACCAGGAATGCAAGCATTAAAACGGATTTGAGCATTACGTTTACAACTGTATATGGAGTTTTAATAAATAAACTTATCACGTAAAACAACAGGGTTACTCCGGTATATAATCCAATGGTTTTCAAATCATATTTTATAGGCATATGTTTCTGCCCGTAGTAGTATGAAACCACCATAATTACAAAATAACAGGCAAATGCCGCCCATGCACAGCCCATATAACTATACCTGGGAACTAATAGCACATTTAGCACAACGATGATAGCTGTCCCGAGTATGGAGAACCATGCACCATACATGGTCTTGTCAGTCAGCTTGTACCAGAGTGACAGGTTGAAGAATATGCCCTGGAAGATAAATGAAAACATGACTATCGGTACAACTTTTAATCCCACCCAGTAATTGTGCTGGATCACATATTTGAAAATATCCATGTATAGCACCATTCCTAAAAATATAAACAACGCAAAGAGGATATAGAACTTCATGGCATCAGCATAAGCTTCCAGGCTGTTTTTATCTTTTTTCTGGGCAAATATAAACGGTTCGTACGAATACCGGAAGGCCTGGGTAAACATCAACATTACCAGGGCTATTTTTGATGTTGCTCCGTATATTCCAAGTTCGGCGATACCATGAACTCCCGGCATCAACATCTTGAAAAGTATTTTATCCAAAGTCTGGTTCATGGTGCCGGCAATTCCCAATACGACCAGTGGCAATGAATAACGGAGCATTTTTTTAAGCAGTTCCTTATCGAACTCGAACTTCACCACAAATACATCGAACAACAAAGCTATGGTAACCATTGCCGTTGAGATTATATTTGAAACAAACACATACCCCACACCGTAATTCGGATTATAGAACCAGCTGACCAGATTTGGTGCTTTGACCATTAGCCAGGGACAAAGTACCAGAAAAAAGATATTAAAGAAGATATTGACAAATATGGCAAATAGGTTTAGTGCAACAAACCGTATCGGACGATTCTTAAATCGCAGGTAAACATAAGGGATACAACCGAAAGCATCAAATGCTACCGTTGTTCCGAGCAAGGCAATAAATTCGGAATGATTGGCATACCCCATAGCACTTGCTATTGGGTGAGAGAAGATGATACACGTTAAGGCAAAAATGGTGGAGGTAACCCCAACCGCTATCAGGGTGGTGCTATATACTTTTCCTGCTTCTTCCTTGTTTTTATTGGCAAAGCGTAGAAAACCCGTCTCCATGCCATAGGTAAGCATAACCAGCAACAAGGCAGTCCAGGCATACAGGTTGGTTACAATGCCGTATTCAGCAGGGCTTGCCAGCACATAGGTATACAGAGGCACCATCATCCAGTTCATGAACTTTCCCAAAATGCTGCTGACTCCATACATGGCAGTTTCCTTTGCCAGTTTTTTCATTTGTTGTGCCATTTTTTAAGCCGTAAGTTTAGAAGGTTGATTTTGTTTAATTATTATATTGAAAGCGACTTTTCTGATTTTAATTTTCAACAACTCCAAATCATTGAGTATGGTTAGTTCCGGTTTTTTACTAATTGCAGTGCGTTCATAAAGCATACTGCCCATACGTTCTTGTAAAGTCCGGACACTCCAGCGTTCGTGAATACAGAGTTGGGTGTAAAACTCACGCTTTAATTCGTCTTTTATTGATATAATTTCTCTAATATGACTCCAGCTCAATTGTGCACACACTGTGTGCACAATTTGGATATCTGGATTCAATTCGTTGAATTTTATAAAGTTATGTATGTTTCTTTTGGTGAATCCTTCTCCGTATTTAGACGTTAAGGCATTGCTTAGCTCTAAAACAACAGTCTTTCCATAATCCGCCCTGTTGTTTTTCAGGATATCTTCATTAATTTGTTTCCCGATTTTCCAATATAGAAGCGTCAGTTCACTATTCACTGTTGAAGCAACACGCTCACGCGTACCGTCAATTAACGATACGATTGATTGTAATAAGTCTTTCTTTTGAAGTTCTATGTTGCTCATAGTTATATATTTGTATTTGTGTACTCATTGAGTACACAATTGTAATTTTGAACGCAGTGAGTGCAAAATTACTTCCTTCTTTTTCTTACTACCGACTACCGACTACTTACTACCGACTACTTACTACTCAATTCTCTCTATTCTTTTCGTTTAAAATAATTCATCACCTTTTCCACCCATTTCACTTCATCTGATGGCTCAAAATCTTCTGCTTTCAGGTAACCTGCATCCAGAAGCAGTTTTATAGCTTCCTCTGCCTGTTCTGACCTTACCTGAAGCTTAATTCCACCATTTGCACTCGCATAATCGCGGTTTAAAATTTCATCTTGTCCGAAACATTCTATTTCACACGATTCAAGGTACGATTTGACCATTTCATAATCGGTCGACCACGTAAATGTCCTGACTGTTACAAATCCTTCCATATTCAATAGTTTTTTTTATATCAATATTAATCTAAAAAACAGCTACTTACTTCTATTCTTACTATTGACTACCAACTACCGACTACTTTCTACCTACTAATGACTACCTACTTCCTACTGCTTTCTACCTACTAGAACAGCGTTCCTGTCTCTCCCAACCTTACTCTTCCCAGATGCTTATAAGCCAGTTCTGTTACTTCACGTCCACGAGGCGTGCGTTTCAGGAATCCTTCCTTTATCAGGAAAGGTTCATAAACTTCTTCCAGTGTACCTGAGTCTTCGCCCAATGCTGTAGCAATGGTAGTCAATCCTACCGGTCCACCCTGGAATTTATCGATAATGGTGATCAGTATTTTATTGTCTATTTCGTCCAGCCCATACTTGTCGATGTTCAATGCTTCAAGCGCGTAGATGGCTATTTCGATGTCAATGCTGCCGTTGCCCTTTACCTGTGCAAAATCCCGTACCCTGCGTAGTAAGGCATTTGCTATACGGGGAGTACCACGGCTGCGTCCGCCAATCTCAACGGCTGCCTGGTCTTCAATTTTCACATTCAACAGGTGTGCCGAGCGTTTAATAATACCTGTAATGACTTCAAGGTCGTAATACTCAAAGTGGCAGTTTATACCAAAACGTGCCCGCAAGGGTGCTGTTAGCAGTCCGCTTCGGGTAGTTGCTCCAATCAGGGTAAATGGGTTTAGTTCCAGCTGTATGGATCGTGCGCTGGGACCCTTGTCAATCATGATATCAATGCGATAGTCTTCCATGGCCGAATACAGGTATTCTTCCACGATAGGGCTCAACCGGTGGATCTCATCAATAAACAGCACATCGTTTGGTTCCAGGCTGGTAAGCAGTCCTGCCAGGTCACCCGGTTTATCGAGTACAGGACCTGATGTTATCTTGAATCCTACGTTCAGTTCGTTGGCAATGATATTCGAAAGAGTAGTTTTTCCTAATCCAGGAGGTCCGTGTAGCAGTACATGGTCGAGTGATTCAGTACGCATACGGGCAGCCTGCACAAAAATTTTTAGGTTCTCGACAATTTTATTCTGTCCCTTGAAATCCGAAAATGTCAGTGGCCGTAAAGCGTTTTCAAACTCTTTTTCGCCAGTCCGGTTATTGCGTATGTCAAAATTGGTTTCTTCCATATTTTATTGTATAACTTTTCCAAAGTTCGCAACTTTGGAAAAGTTGCAACGCTATAATTCCTCTATTTTGTCAGACTTTTAAACACTTCTTCCATACTCCGCTCTATTGGTTTAATCATCAATATCTTATTGTTTGTCGCTATTGCGAAGTCGAATAAGGAAGAACGGATATCTGAGGTAGCTATGACAGTATAATGGGAGGCACTTATCTTTTCTACATTAGTCACATTCTCCAGTTTTGCAAGCTTTTCAGTGATTACTTCGTTAGCAAATTCCACTTCCAGATGGTAACTGTTCTCTTCAAAAGCCTTTAGTTTTGATAAATCGGAATAATCAGCAACAATATCCCCTTTATTGATCACAATTACCCTGTTGCAAATGGCTTTAATCTCCTGCATAATGTGGGTACTGAGCAATACTGTTTTATCTTTCCCGATTTCACGTATCAGGTTCCTTATTTCTTCCAGTTGGTTCGGATCAAGTCCGGTAGTGGGCTCATCCAGTATCAGCACTTTTGGGTTTGGAATCAATGCCTGCGCCAGTCCTACCCGTTGGCGGTATCCTTTTGAAAGCTGCCCTATTTTCTTATGGAATTCAGGTCGCAACCCTACCTGATCAATCACTTCGTTCACCCGTTCATGCTTCTCTTTTCCCATGCCGTATGTACCGGCTACAAAAAGCAGGTATTCTTTTACATACATATCCGGGTAAAGCGGATTCTGTTCAGGAAGATACCCTACAAAACCCTTTGTCTTCAAGGGGTCTTCACTTACTTCCACCCCGCATATTTTCACTTTTCCGGTATCATACGACAAAGCTCCCGCCAGAATCCTCATGGTGGTGGTTTTCCCTGCTCCGTTCGGTCCAAGGAATCCAACTACTTCTCCCTCCCCGATTTCAAAGGTAATGTTATTGAGTACTGTCTGTTGGCCGTATTTTTTGGTCAGATTGGAAATGCTGATTGACATGGATACATTATTTTGGTCAAAAGTACAAATAAGCGGTGGTAACCGAAAATTATTTTAAGGGAGATTGAACGTTGATCCTTGTAATAATTGAATGCATCCGGATTTACCTGAACTTCCTGCTTATATTAATCCCTACAGATGAAGCAATGTACCAACTAATAATCAGGGCAAAAGCACTTAGCTGAAATATAGCCAGTATGACTCCGCAGCCTATTAAAAACAGGTATTGGTTCTGATTTTCTTTCCAGGATACATTCTTAAACTTCAGGGAGAACATCGGTATTTCGGATACCAGAAAGAAACAGAATAATGCGATAAGAATGAATAAGAACCACACATTATTCATTAAAAACGGAGAGAACGAATATACTAAACCTGCCCAGAAAATAGCATTTGCCGGTACGGGAAGTCCCAGGAAGGAAGAGGACTGGCGGTCATCGATATTGAATTTTGCCAGTCGTAATCCTGAGAATACAGGTATCAGGAAGCCTACAAAAGGAAGCCATTCGTTCGTACCGGTATCTGTCAAAAAGGAAAAGACAATAGCACCCGGTGCCAGTCCAAAACTGATCATATCGGCCAGTGAGTCAAGCTCTTTTCCCATTGCCGAATAGGCTTTCAGCAATCGGGCTGCAAAACCATCCATAAAATCGAATACGGCAGCCAGTAAAATAGCTATAAAAGCACCCTCGTAATTGCCTTTGAAAGCAAGGAATGATGCCACACAACCGGAGAAAAGGTTCAGACAGGTAATAAAATTTGGAATATGTTTCTTCATAATGTACAAATTAAACGAATTTTTTATATACGAATTAAACGAATTAATACGAATTACACAAATTTGAGTGAATGTATAAGTTGAAATGAATCTATTTTAAATTTTCAAATTGATTCATTTTCAAATCATTCTTTATTCTTACTATCTATCCATATGGTTACTGGCCCGTTATTTACCAGTGACACTTTCATATCGGCGGCAAAGGTCCCGGTCTGCACTTCTTTTCCGAGGTTAAGGCTTAGTACTTCGCAAAAATGATGGTATAGCGGGATAGCAATTTCATGTTTTGCCGCTTTGATATACGATGGCCGGTTTCCTTTCCGCGTCATAGCATGCAGCGTAAACTGGCTGACCACCAGTATTTCTCCAACGATATCCATCACCGAGCGGTTCATAACCCCATCTTCATCATCAAAGATACGCAATCCTGTTACTTTTCCGGCCAACCATTCTGAATCTTCCTGAGTATCCGCCTCTTCAATTCCCACCAGAACCAGTAGCCCCGTGCCAATTCGGGACGTGATTTGATGGTCAATCTCCACAGATGCTTCGTTAACCCGTTGAATTAAAATGCGCATAATCCTACCATAATTCATTTTCAGGTCACAAAATTACATAAAAATGTTGAGAATCATGTTGGCTAATTTTTTCAGTAAAAACAGGTTGTATAAGTTTTATAAAATTTATTTCATGGTTTAACGCAGATAAGACTTATATACTTACTTTACCGCCTTTGTTTTATACCTCTCCATTATCTTTTTTACATATGCTTTACCTGTTTGCATCATCAAGACTACTTCTAAGCCGTACATAGCATAAGTCTTTAAAGATAAGTAGGCGGAATAATATATTGTCTTATTTACAAACCGATGCCTCTCGGGGGAATTATTATTTATGTACTATTTCTTTATGTTGGTTACGTCTCCGTTCAAACGACGATCCAACTGAATAATTTTACTGTCATTAATTCTATGTTTCGAGGGGGTTGCCTGGGGGTTGCCTGGGGGTTTCGAGGGGGTTAGGAGGGGTAAACCCCTCTGAACCCCCAACAAATCCCCAATAAAGTCTTTCCGATTCCTCATTATAAGTTATGGGAACAATATAATGTCTTGTTTTATTTCTTCATTTAATATGACCTCTCCCCCTGCCCTCTCCCAATCCCGATAGCTATCGGGAGAGGGTGATAGAGCCGAGGATTTATGAAGTTTTATTTAGAATAATAGGACATTATATATTTCCTACTACTTACCTAAAACAGAAGTATTTTTTTTTAAAGCTTTACGTGCTCTTTGTGCAGCAACATATTGAACTGCATGGATAGGACGTTGGAAAGATAAATAAGCGGAAATAAAAACAGGAAATTCTGTTTTTTACCAACTAAAAAAATGTTCATTGAACAATTTGCTGTTCCAATTCTTAATCAATGTGATTTTAAGCTAATCCAATGACTTTACCTGATTTATAAGTCAGATATTCAACATTATGTATGGATTTGAAATCATTTTAACGAATCAATAAAATTAAACATTATTTGCATTTTGACCAAAATGTGCAGGTTCTATACCGATTATTACACATTTTTCGTCATAAATTACTTTTTCTTTGTAAGATCAATTGTTCCAAATTATCAAAAGTCAAATATTAACATTAAGTCAAATTTTATGAGAAAACATCTCTTCACAATCCTGCTGACAGTTTTTTGTGTTTGCTATGCAAATGCACAAACCACCGTCACGGGAGTCGTTAAAGATGACACTGGTGAAACACTCCCCGGTGCATCTGTTATTATTAAAGGAACCTCCAAAGGGACCATTACTGATTTAAACGGCAAGTTCAGCTTGTCTGTACCAAATCCGAATTCAACAGTTTTAAAGATTTCGTATATCGGGATGAAGAATTTTGAGTTGGCTATCAAAGGAGGTCAAACAAAAGATCTGCAAATCAAATTGGAGTCGAATTCCAACCAATTGAACGAAGTTGTTGCAATTGGATATGGATCAACGAAGAAGCGTGACCTGACAGGTTCGGTATCCTCTATACAGGGAGCCGTTTTAGCCCAGGTGCCGGTAACAAGTGCCGGTGAAGCACTAACCGGGCGATTGGCCGGTGTACAGATAACCACTGCAGATGGTTCGCCGGATGCACAATTGATTATCCGTGTACGTGGGGGAGGATCTGTAACAGGGGACAACTCGCCTTTATACATTGTGGATGGTTTTCCAACCAGTAATATAAACGATGTGGCACCGGGTGATATCCAGTCGATTGATGTGTTGAAGGATGCCTCGACTACTGCTATTTATGGAGCCAGGGGTTCTAATGGAGTTGTTATTATAACCACAAAAAGCGCACAGGGAGGAAAAACCCAGATATCCTACAACGGTTTTATTCAGACTAAAACAATTGCTAATCGGTTGAGTTCGCTTGATTCGTATGAATACGTTAAACTTAACTATGAATTAGCTGCCTTAAATGGATTAGCTGGAATTTCAACATTTGAAAAAACATTTGGGGTGTATAATGATATGGATTTATACAAGTTCCAAAAAGCACACGATTGGCAAAATGATATGTTCGGTGCGAATGTAATTTCCCAACAACAGAACATTAGTATTACAGGAGGATCTGAAAAAACAAAATTTTCGCTGAGTACCACTTATAATAAGAATGCCGGTTTAATGCCCAACAATGATTATACCAGGTTAAACACAAATTTCAAATTATACCACGAAATTTCAAAGAATCTTAAAGCCAATTTTAATGCCCGTATTTCGGATACCAATGTAAACGGTTCAGGAACTGCAGGTGGAACATATAAGATCCGTACTACGCAGGCCATCACTTCGATGGCAGTACCTGGCTTAAGCGGAATGGTAACTGTGGATCCTACCACGTTAGCCCCTGATGAATATGACCAATGGGTTAAAAGCAACCTGACATTAGCTGAACAGGCAGCACAGTACTGGAAGCGTTCAAAAACCCGGGTGTTTAATTTTACAGGTAGTCTGGACTGGGAAATCATTAAAAATCTGGTGTATCGTGTTGAAGGCGGTTATGAATACGGATTTGGAGATATAAAAAATTATTGGGGTAGATATACCACGACAGCTTCCTATGTAGATGGCCTTCCGTTGGTGGATTGGACCAAATCAAACAGTTACAGGGCACGGGAAGCACAGACCCTTACTTATAAATTTAAATTAGGAATCGATCATAAGTTTGAAATCATGGCCGGTCAGGAAATCAACACCCTGAATTCGGATAACAACTATCTCTATTCTACCGGTTATGGTACCGATTTAACCCCGGATAAGATATTTGCCAATCTGGGACTTGGTGGAACAACCAAGAATATAACCAGTTTCGTTAATATGCCGGAAAATCAACAATCGTATTTTGGTCGTGCGTTCTATAATTTCAATGATAGATATTTATTGACTGCAACATTCCGTGCAGATGGTTCCTCGAAGTTTAGAACAGGAAAAAACTGGGGGTATTTCCCGGCAGTTTCTGCAGCCTGGAGGATCAATGAAGAACGGTTTATGACAAATACTAAAAACTGGCTTTCAAATCTGAAACTCAGACTTAGTTACGGGGAAGTAGGAAACGATCGGATTGGTAACAGCCAATACCTTTTAACCTATAAAATAAATGCGACAAAGACTTACGGTGCCGGAGATGTCCAAAACAACTATTATGCACCTACAAATTCTGAACTGCCAAATCCAGATGTTCGATGGGAAACTACGATTACGCGAAATGCAGGGCTGGATTTCGGATTCTTTAATGAAAGACTAAGTGGAACAGTAGACGTGTATCAAAATACTACAAGGGATTTATTGATCGTCATCCCTATAAATGCACCCGGTTACAGTTCAACAACGATGAATATCGGACAAACTTCAAACAAGGGATTTGAAGTAACATTGAATGCAGCAATTCTACAAAAGAAAAACTATACATTCAATGCCAACTTTAATATAGCTTTTAATAAATCAAATGTTGACAAATTAGGAGCCGGTCAACAATTTCAGGAATATTCTTCCGGATGGGGTGGCACAGACCTGAAAGGGAGCAATGACTACCGTGTACAAGTAGGGCAACCTATCGGATTGATTTATGGATTTGTGAATGATGGGTATTATACGACAAATGACTTCGATTCGTATGATGCTGCTACTAAGAAATATATTCTTAAAGCAGGAATCCCTACTACCAGTGTGTTGGGAGGAGTGATCGGAACACGTCCGGGAACAATTAAGTATAAAGATATATCAGGGCCTAATGGAGTTCCGGATGGCTTGATTGATGCGAACGACCGACAAATCATAGGAAGAACGAATCCGGATTTTACAGGTGGTTTTGGGTTTAATGGTACTTTCCACGGCTTTGATGCATCGGTATTATTTAATTTTGTTTATGGAAATAAAATCTATAATGCCAATAAAATTGCTTCATCCCAACAATACCGTACCGATAATCCAAACATGCTTTCGTTCATGAGTCAAAATAACCGGTATACTTATTTAAATGATCAGGGTGTAATTGTAACGGATCTGGCCACATTAGCCCAGATGAATGAAGGTGCTAATGCAAAAGAATACTGGTCGCCTTTCTCTTTCGGCAATGCATCGGTATTGTGTTCTTCCTGGGCTGTTGAAGACGGATCATACCTTCGTTTACAAAATGTAAGTGTAGGATACACCATTCCGGCTAAATTGACCAAAAAGTTTGGTTGTAATCAGTTGCGCTTTTATGGTACATTGAATAATTTGTGGCTCTGGACCAACTATACGGGTTACGATCCGGAAGTCAGTTCCCCCGTACGATCGAGTTCAACTTCAGGCCTGACACCAGGGGTGGATTATTCTTCGTATCCTAAGAGCTTATCGTGTACTTTTGGTGTAAACGTGACGTTCTAAATCATCGGTAAATCAATAAACAAAAATATAAACTCATGAAAATGAAAAAATATAGTATTATAATCCTAATCATTACGATGATATTTTCATCCTGTAGTGATATGCTAACAGTTGATTCACCTTCGACATTCGATGCAAATTATGTATTTTCGAATTCAGGTGATGCGAAAAAAATGGTATTAGGCGTTTATTCCATGTTTGCCCAGGATTCTTATACATCCCGCATGTCATGTGTGTGGATGCAGAATACTGATGTGGAAGCAACAGCTCCCGGAGCAGCAGCAGATGGTTCGAGAAGAGATATCTGGTCTCTTCAGGGAGGTTCATTATCTACCTTTAGCGATGTGTTCACTGCATGGCAACATAATTATGTAACCATAGACCGTGCTAACCAATGTATAGAAGGAATTAAGAAAAGTCCTGTTGCCAGTACCAAGGATATGAAAATGCTTTTAGGTGAAAGTTATTGCCTTCGTGCATACCGTTACTTTTTATTAATCAATTTTTGGGGAGATGTACCATACTTCCGTGAATCAGCAAAAGCAGGAATGCAGCTAGATGTCCCTAAAACCGATAAGAACATCATTTATTCAGGAATGATTCAGGATATTGTAAATTGTGAACCTGACATGTATTTTGCCGATGAGTTCAGTGAAGGAATAGAAAGGATGAACCGTGAATTTGCTTTGGGCATGGTTGCACGTTTATCTTTATTCCGCGCAGGATTTGCTGTAACAAAAGATGGAAGCATGAAACGTGCAGATGATTATCTGGATGTTCAAAACAATGATAGTTTATCCGTAAAATACACCGTTGATGGTGTTGAAAAGGTAGCGCGTACTTCAGCCGATTATTATCAACTGGCGAAAGTCTATTGCCAAAAACTAATTACATTGAAGGACCGTCCGTTGAACCCAAATTTTGCGACCATCTTTAAAAATGAATGCTTATGGATTAAAACGGTCGACGACGATGTGTTGTATGAAGTAGCTTTTGGTGCTACAAATGGCGGTGGAGATGTGGGTTGGACTATTGGAATTCCGGTTACAGGACCACCAAACACAACTATAACGGCAAGTACAAAAGGGACTACCACCTCACAGGTAGGTTTGACACCTTCATATTACTTCTCATTCGACGATAAGGATACCCGTCGCGATGCAACAGTTTCGAAGATACAGTACGACGGCGATATTGATCAGGTTCCATTAGGGATTACTGGTATGGCAGTTGCAAAATGGAGCCGTATGTTGTTGACAAATAATCCTGGTCCATCGTCATCAAAAGGAACTGGAATCAATTGGCCACTTATGCGTTATTCGGATATCCTTTTAATGCTTGCAGAAGCTGAAAATGAATTGAATGGCCCAACACAGTTGGCAAAAGACATGTTGAAAAGAGTTCGAAGCAGGGCTTTTGCATCGGCCGATAATTCTTCTAAAGTAGTTCACTACGTGGATAGTGTAGGAGGCTCTAAATTAGACTTCTTTAATGCCCTTGTAGATGAACGTGCCTGGGAGTTTGGAGGAGAATGTTTACGTAAGTTTGACCTTGTACGATGGAATATTTATGGTGCGAAAATTATAAAAACTGAAACTATGTTGGATAACATCGGGAAAGCAGCAAATGGGATCGATTTGGCTAATCCGGAAGTAGCACGCTATTCTAATTATGCCGATGTCCTGTATTATCAGAAAAAAGGTGGTACTGTTATATTCCTGAATACGAAATATAAATCAGATACAGTGCCTGCGAATATCGTGGATGGTATCTTAGTAGGTACACCCGGCAACGAAAATGCTTTTGGAGAAGTTAGCTGGGGTAAATCGCTTAATGCAAAAATTACTGCTACCAATGGAACTGTAACTTATACAAGAGCGAACTATACGACCTACTGCTGGAGAGGTTATAAAGATCCAAACGGGATTTTGCCTGTGCCTTATTTGATTGCTATTTCAGGCACAACCATTGGCACAAGCCTATATTTAAACAATGATGGATATGGCTTAGTAGCAAGCGCTAATTAATTTAATACGAAATAAAAATGAAAAATATATTAAATTTCAAAACAATATTCCTGTCAGTTATACTTTGCGCAGGACTCTTTGTGAGTTGTAAAGACGAAGGATTATTCGGAGGTCCGGACCGGTTATTCAGACCGATAGTTAAAGCTCCGTTTGTTAGCATGACATCGTTTCAGATTAGCTGGGACCGTTATACTGGAGCGAAATCCTATGAATTGAACCTGTCTGTGGATTCATTTAAAACCGTACTCAGGAACAACAGGACCGACAGTACCCAGTTTACGTTTACAAACCTGAATTATGATACCAAATATCAGATTCGGATCCGTGCATTTGGAGACAGCATCCTGGCGAATGGTGATACAATTAAATCGGAATATTATATTATTCCTGATGTAACAACCAAGGATTATCCTACAAAATTGCTTACTCCTACTTCCTCGGACATTATTGATAATTCAATCAGGATGAACTGGGCTTTAACTTCAGCAGTGTATACACGCTTTGATATTGCCGTGAAGAGGGATTCTGTTGTAGAAAGCGTTAATTTAACAGCTACTGATAATAAAGCAGGAGTTAAAATAATTAAAGGTCTTCAACCGGCAACCACGTATTACGTAAAAATATACCAGGGTGATGTGTATATGGGCAAAAAGGTTGTTAAGACTGCAGCAGCTCAGATTTTTACGGGCGACGTGGTTGATTTGCGTGTATTCAGCGACGAAAAAAGTAAAACAATCCTCACACAGGCTTTTGTTGACAGTATCGGCACAGCACATCCCAGTGGGCTTAATTTAATCTTATCTGGCGGAACAACTTATACAATTCCTACGTTGCTTATTCCGGTAAGTATGAATATTGTTACCGGATTAAGTTTTAATGGAAAGGCAATCATGTATATTAATGGAAATTTTGCTGTTTCACCGGCAAGGGATCTGGATCAGGTGCGTTTTGAAAAAGTGTTTTTTACAGAAGGCAATATTGCCGGGAAATTGAAAACAGATGGGAATTATGGTGCTACTTATTTATTTAACTTTAATCAAAGTGGAGGTAATGTAAAGAGTTTGATATTAGAAAGTTGTGATATTAAATACAAACGTGGAGTGATTCGTATGCAAACAGCTGCAACTATCGGTACTGTTACATTTAATAATTGTCTTTGCGATTCAGTTGGTGGATATGGAGTAATAAATAATGGAAGTGCAACTTCCAGAATTAATGATATTTTTGTTTCAAATTCAACATTTGCTCATTGCGATAAATTGTTTGTAGGCGGAGCGGCACTTGGCATTAATTCTATCACAATTAAAAATATCACTACGTATTGTACACCGATAGCTTCTGGTTATTTTCTGGATTACAACACAAATCTGGTTCCAGGTGGTGTAAGCATTACGAATAGCGTTTTTGGACCTGGTTTCACTGCCGCTACTGCTACCGCACCAATTATAGTCGGAACAGCAGTTGATGGTATGCGTTTGTCTACAGTTACGCCTCCAAGTGTTACAATATCAAGCTGCTATAAGACAAGTGATTTAGTATGGGCTCTAAAGGTAGATGGTACGCCGAATTTACCAATAACTGATTTTGTTGACCTTGGATCAACTTCAGTGTCAATTTTTGGTGGAGTAACCACTGGTAATTTTACTGTAAAAGATGACAGACTGGTTAAAAAGGCAGGTGACCCACGTTGGTGGTAATTATCCGATTTACGGTTTTAATATCTATATTTCTATTGAAAGGCTGTCCATTATTTGGACAGCCTTTTTTTACATACTCTTTGCTTAGTACTGATTCCGGAATACGTTCAAAAACGGAATTACATATTCAATAAATAAGTCTTAAACTGGTAAAGACCACAGAGCTGATTCAGGGTTCTAAAAAAACACATGTTTTAAAGAGAATAATAGGATTTGTTTAAATAATGCACCTAATTTACCAATTATTAGACATGGGCTGAGCAATTCAACTGTAATTTTGGTCAGTATTAGATACTAAGAAATTTATTTATCATGGTTTTAATCAAAAGTTTAAAGCCTCAAAGAAGAACAACGTTATTACAATGAAAATTTCAATTAAAAGAATACTGGTTTTAAGTTTTTTGGTAAGTTTAACAACCATTTCATTTGCCCGATTACCTTATCAGGACAAATCGCTAACGCCCGAAGCAAGGGCTTTCGATTTATTGAATCGCCTTACGTTGGACGAGAAAGTTTCTTTGATGATGAACGACTCGAAACCTGTAACCCGGTTGGGGATTAAACGCTATGAGTGGTGGAATGAAGCACTGCATGGTGTGGCACGCAATGGTACTGCCACAGTTTTTCCCCAGGCTATCGGTATGGCTGCATCATTTGATAACATTTTATTAAATCAGGTTTTTACAGTTGTATCAGACGAAGCCAGGGTAAAACACCGTCTGGCAGTCACACAGGGTGACAGAAACAGGTATCAGGGTTTAACCATGTGGACTCCGAACATCAACATTTTTCGTGATCCTCGCTGGGGACGTGGACAGGAAACGTATGGGGAAGATCCTTACCTGACCGGTCAAATGGGAGTTGCAGTAATAACCGGTTTGCAAGGAGATGGAAAAGGGATTTATGACAAACTACATGCCTGTGCCAAGCATTTTGCTGTACATTCAGGTCCCGAATGGAACCGCCATTATTTCAACGCCGATAATATAGCACCCCGTGATTTATGGGAGACATACCTGCCTGCCTTTAAAGCTGCTGTTCAAAAGGGGAATGTGAAGGAAGTAATGTGTGCCTACAATAGATTTGAAGGACAACCCTGTTGTGGAAACAACCGCTTGCTAACTCAAATACTTCGGGAAAACTGGGGATATAAAGGTATTGTAGTTTCAGATTGTGGAGCTATTAATGATTTTTACAAACCGAACACGCACATGACTGAACCCGATTCAGCTCATGCATCTACTACTGCAGTCATGAGTGGAACGGATCTGGAATGCGGCAGTACATACAAATCAATTGTTTCGGCAGTACAGCAGGGGCTGATTGGTGAAGATGTCATCAATGTTTCTTTAAAGCGTTTGTTGAAGGCACGTTTTGAATTAGGCGAAATGGACGATATTACACCATGGGATGGATTACCTGATTCGATGGTCAACTGCACAAGTCACCATAACCTGTCGCTTAAAATGGCACAGGAATCCATGGTTCTTTTGGAAAACAAGGGTATATTACCGTTGAACAAAGATTCAAAAGTAGCTTTAATGGGGCCCAATGCCAATGATTCAGTCATGCAATGGGCAAATTACAATGGTACTCCGAAGAAAACAACAACATTGTTCGAAGCCTTAAAGAATGAGATACCGGGCCTTATATATACTGAATCCTGTCCTCATACCTATAAAACACTGAATTTGTTTTCAGAGTGTACGTCCAACGGGAAAGCCGGTATTTCGGCTGAATATTGGAATAATATTACTATGACCGGTGATCCCGTTGCAGAAGGACACTATATTACCAACCTGAAATTTACTAAATTAAAACCATTCACTAAAGGCGTAAATGCAGACATGTTTTCTGCAAAGTTCGCTACAACATTTATTCCGACTGTAGATGGAGAAGTTGAAATTCTTTATACTTCCCCTGCTAAAATTACACTTTATATTGATGGTAAGCAAGTCATTCCGGAAGAACTGACCAAAACCCTGTACCTTCAAAAGCTACAGGTTCAGGCAGGTAAATCATACGGAATTGCTTTTGATCTTGTACGTACGAGTGAAAACGGAGAATTCAGATTTACCCTCCAGAGAAATGAATCACCGGATGTAGCCAAAATACTGAACGAAGTAAAAAATGCAGATATTGTTGTATTTGCAGGGGGAATATCAGCCAGTTTTGAACGTGAAGATGCGAATGTTTATGCTCCAGGCTTTAAGGGTGGTGACCGTACCAGCATTGAATTGCCCCAGGTACAACGGGACCTTATATCAGCTCTGAAGGCCGCAGGTAAAAAGGTTGTGCTTGTGAATTTCTCAGGATCAGCCATGGGATTGGTTCCTGAAAGTAAGAACTGTGATGCTATTGTTCAGGCCTGGTATCCCGGAGAAGCTGGAGGTGAAGCTGTGACAGATGTGTTGCTTGGAAATTACAATCCATCAGGTCGCCTGCCAATTACCTTTTATAAGAACGTAGAACAACTTCCTCAGTTTGAAAACTATGATATGAAGGGACGAACATACCGTTACCTGAACGAAGAACCACTTTATCCATTTGGATATGGATTGAGCTTTTCAACTTTTAACTACGGAAAACCGGAATTAGATAAAAAAGCTATTAAAGCAGGAGATTCAGTAAAACTTACGGTACCTGTTACCAATACCGGCAAGCTCGACGGTGAAGAAGTGGTACAGGTTTATTTGAAGAAGAATGATGATGCAACCGGGCCTAATAAAACCCTCCGTGCTTTTAAACGTATTGCTATTCCTGCCGGTAAAACAGTGAAAGTTAGTTTTGAATTAAACAATGAAAACCTTGAATGGTGGGATATGGAAACAAACAGCATGCATATGTATGCAGGAGACTACGGGCTATTCATTGGGGGAAGCTCCGGTAAGAACGACCTGACTTCCTTAAACCTGAAAATAAACTAAAATCGAATAAATAGAATTAGTATTATGAATCACATCACAAAATTGAAATTTATCCTGTTCGGTCTCGTGCTGAGTATAATGTCCGTACAAGCAGCCGATCCTTATCTGGATACTACTCTACCATTAAATACGCGGGTTAAAGACCTTATATCGAAGATGACATTGTCCGAAAAGATTTCGCAACTCGGACACAAATCAACAGCAGTGTCACGGTTAGGAGTAAAAAGTTATAACTATTGGACAGAAGGTCTTCATGGCGTAGCACGTCAGGGTTTGGCTACATCCTTTCCACAACCATACGGGTTGGCCGCTACCTGGGATTCTACACTTATTTACAACATTGCTACTGCAATATCAGATGAAGCCCGGGTAAAGAACAATACTGGTGGGCTTGGATTAACCTATTGGTGTCCTGTGGTAAACATGGACAGGGATCCTCGCTGGGGTAGGGAAGAAGAGAACTTTGGTGAAGATACATACCTTGCCGGACGTTTAGCTGTAAATTTCATTAAAGGAATGCAGGGCAATGATCCCAAATACCTTAAAACAATTGCAACAGCAAAGCATTTTGCCCTTAACAATGTAGAACAAGGCCGTACCAGTATATCATCCGATGTAGACGAACGTAGCCTTCGGGAATACTATCTGCCTGTCTTTAAGGAATGCGTTCAGGAAGGCAAGGCGTATTCCATCATGAGTGCGTACAATGCCGTGAATGGAGTCCCATGCCCTGCCAATCGTACCTTGCTGACGAATATCCTTCGCAATGAATGGGGCTTTAAGGGATTTGTTGTTTCCGACTGTGATGCAGTGTCGGATGTTAGCGTAAACCATAAATATGTACCAACATTAACTGATGGAACCACTGTATCTCTCAGAAGCGGAACAGACCTGAACTGTCAGTATACCTACCAAAACTATACAAATGATGCCATTACCAAAGGATTATTAAACGAAGCTGATCTGGATTCGGCTTTGGTCAGGGTCTTTAAAGCACGTTTTTTATTGGGAGAATTTGATTCACCTTCTATGGTTTCGTACACAACTATTCCGGCATCTACGCTCGATTGTCAGGCAAATAGAGATTTAGCCCTATTGAGTGCTCAGAAAGCCATTGTATTACTGAAAAATCAAAACTCATTTTTACCACTTAGACTTGATACAATTAAATCAATTGCGGTTATCGGACCAAATGGGAAAGCTGTTCAGTTAGGTGATTATAGTGGTTCTCCATCTGTAAGTATAAGTCCATATTTGGGAATTGCCACCAAACTTGGGATCAATGTGTCTGATGGTATTATTGAAGCTGAAACAGCTACTACTTTATCGGGAGGTCCTAAAATAGAAGCTTGCGTTGAAGGAGGTTCAGAAATAGGATACATCAAAAATAACACCTACGTTGGATATGATTCGATTACTTTTTCAAACAATATCGACAAGGTTAATTTCCGCGTAGCAAGTGCTACTGCCGGAGGTACTATTCAGGTAATGCTTGACAACGCTACGAACGGTGCCATAGTATGTACAGCTACGATAGCAGGTACGGGAGCCTGGCAAACATGGACTACTGTTTCGGCTAATGTGACAGGCTTGACTGGTAAACATAAAATGTATTTAAAGTTCACCGGAGCAGCAACCGGATACCTGTTTAACCTGAACTGGTTTAAATTCTATAATAGTGCAGATTTAACTACAACTGATACAAGTTTCACCAACGGAACTAAAACAATCTATTATGCACTTGGATCGAGTGTAAACGGAGCATATACACAGGCCGATACAGATGAAGCAGTTGCAACGGCCAGGAAAGCACAACTAGTAGTAATGGTATGTGGGACTGATATGAGTACCGGAGGTGAAGGAAGCGACCGTTCGGCTATAGGCTTACCTGGAGGACAAGAACAAATGATTAAGGCAGTTTATGCGGCTAATCCGAAAATGGTACTTGTGCTTGTAAATGGTTTTTCACTGGCTGTTAACTGGGAACAGGATAATTTACCGGCTATTGTGAGTGCCTGGTTTGGCGGACAAGCTCAGGGAACTGCTATTGCTGATGTGCTTTTTGGCGATTACAACCCGGGAGGTAAATTAGCTTCTACCTGGTACAAATCAACGACCGATATCCCTGTTAAAAGTGACTATAATATCAGGAACAACCGAACCTATATGTATTATCAGGGAACACCGCTCTATCCGTTTGGATTCGGCCTTAGCTATACCACTTTCACTTATAGTAACATGACAGTTAATTCGCAGACACTAAGTGCAGGAAACACCGTGGCAGTAACTGCCGATGTAACCAATAGCGGTTCTAAAGCAGGAGATGAAGTAGTACAGCTTTACATCAATACTCCCTCGGCGCTGGTTCGCCCATTCAAACAATTAAAAGGATTCTCGCGTGTAACCTTGCAACCCGGTGAAACAAAGAAAGTAACCTTTACGCTGAAATACGACGATTTGCAGTATTACGATGAGGTATCAAGAACATTTAAAGTCGAAGCTGGTTCAGTGAATCTCTATGTCGGCAGTTCGTCACAGGATATACGCCTGACTAAAACTATCAGCGCTACTTCCGGAACTGTTTCCGATACTTACCGGTTGAACCCGTATGTGCATGTTGAAGCGGAGGATTATGAAAATAAATCAGCAACAGTAGCCATTAAATCATGTAGTGAAGGTGGACTTTGTATTGACTCGCTGGTAAACAACAGCAATGTTGTATTCAAGAATATGAATTTTGACAAAGGGGTGGTAAAGTTTAAAGCACGTCAGGCAACAACATTTAGTAACGGAAGCATTAGTGTTGTTCTTGATAACCTCACAGGGCCGGCTATCGGAACATTGAATCTAACAAACACCGGAAGTTTAACAAGTTTCGTTACCGATTCGTGTAACCTGAGTACTATATCAGGTGTACATGATGTATATCTGGTCTTTAAAGGAGGAACTGCATCAGCGGGAACAAAGTTAAACTGGTTTACTTTTCAACAAAAGGACTCTGTAGCTAATGGGTTAGCCGAAACAAAAGAGAATGCGGGTTATAAATTTACTATGTATCCCAATCCGGCGAAATCTGAATTCTCCATCAATTATACGTTGCCAACCACCATGGATGTGAAAATTGATATTTATACCATTGAAGGATCGTTGTTTAAATCGATTGTTCAACGAAATCAATCAGGTGATAATCATATTAAGATTGATGCAAGTGCCGATAGAATGAATACAGGGGTTTATGTTGTCAGGCTTACGGCAGACAAGTACGTTAAATCATTACTATTGAATATCAGCAATTAAGCAATTAATTATAACTCCTTACTATTTGGAAATGGTTTAAGGTTTTTCTTATACCATTTCCAAAATAATATGTAAAAATCGACTTTAAATATATTTACACTAATTTTTATTATTAATTTTAAAAAATCAATCAAATGAAAAAATTCTATTTCTTTATTATGGTTTTATGCTTAACAAGCATGAATTGTCTTTACGCAGCTGATGTATTGACTCTTACAACAACAGAAAGCATAGGTGCTAAATTAGCCGCCTATACAGGTACAGGTGATGATGTTACAGTAGTTGTTCCGGCAGGATACACAAGTGTGGAATTTACAGGAACTGTAACATCAAACATCATTATTCCTGTTACAATCAAGAATCTTGTTATTAAAGGAGATGGAACCAATCCTACTTTACTGATGAAGGGTTTTACCTTACCTGCATCATCGCTTACATCACTTACAGTAAAGGATATTACATTGAAAGGTGCTGTAGATCCTACATCTGGGGGAGTATCACTTGGAAATTATTTCGCACAAAGTGCAGTTGTTGTTTCTTCAATTACCCTTGATAATTGTACTGTTGCTAATTTTCGAGGTGTTTTCAGGATGAATGCCGGTAATAACTTTACGAATGTAACAATAAATAATTGTATTTTCAGAAACATAGGCAGTTACAATGTTTTTAACCCGGGTGGAACACTTACCAACTTAACTGTCACTAAATCTACATTTTATGGAATAAATGGGAATCTTTTTGCATTGTCTGTAGCATCACCAATTCCTTCTCCTACTGCTGTTACAATCTCAGACTGTACGTTTGCTGATGTCGATATTGTAGGTGGAAAATACTTTATTGATTTGGGAGTTGCCAATACTACAACAGTACTTACAATTACCAATACTATTCTGGGAAAAACTTTATCAGCTACTGCTAAAGGAATTAATTTTGGTACATCTTATACTGTTACAAATTCTTACACAACAACCGACTGGGTTACCTCCGCAAATGCTGTAGTAGGATTTACTGCTTATGCGAATGCTCAAAGCAGTTTGTTTAAATCACCTTCTGTTTACACTTCCGACGGAGTCGGAACAGAAGCAACAGTAGGTGATTACACGTTAATTGACAAATCGTTGGGAAATGTAGGTGACCCAAGGTGGTATCCAAAAGCTACGGGCGTTAATTCACCAAATGCTTCTTCTACAGTGATATCATACAATGGAAAAGAAATTTCGTTGAATGAAGTTCAAGACGTTACAATTTACAGCGTAACTGGAGATTTGCTGAAATCAGCAAAAAATGTAACGGTGATTGCAGTAGGCAACTTAAGCCATGGCATCTATATTGTAAAAGCTGGTACGACTGTTCAGAAATTTATTGTTCAATAAGTTCTGATAGATTGAATTTTAAAAGCCTGAACGCCATGATGCGTTCAGGCTTTTTTGTGTTTAGTAGCTAAGAATAACAATACACAAGAACTTATTTATCTGTATATATACAATTCTCCACCCAAACTCAAAAAGTGCAACTTTCATATCAATTTTTACCCAATACGATTTATGAATATCGATTATATTTGTATCGCATTTATTTAAAATACAACCTTATATTTAATTAAATCAACTCATCATTTATGAAAAAATTACTACATCAAGGCATTCTATATGTCATCCTGTGTTTATTCCCAATGAGTTTTCAGGCTCAGGTCAAGGAAAACAACAAATCGGAAAGCAATGAAATCAGTGTCAGCACTGTGGTAACCTGGCCATTCAATGTTGGAGGTGCCGGCCAGTTAGCAACCTATTCTACAGGTACGGAAAGTTATTACAGTATGAATTGGGTAGATAAAGGTTCAAATCTGAAATACCTGGATGTTGCTACTAATTTAGGAACTACTTTTACCCGTTTTCAACCGCTTGTTCAGGATGCTTCTGTTGCTGCGAATGACTATGTAAGCTTTAACATAAGACCTTTAACAGGATTACGCTTTACTCCTACTTCCGTATCTTTTGACTGTTCGAAGTACGGGACCAGCGGGGGGTTGATCGATGTAAAATGGAAGTCAGCCGATGGAACTTTAACAACAATTGCAACCGGTATTGTTCCTACAAGAGACCCACTTGCAGCAACTCATGCAACATATAATCTTTCGACATTAAATATTCCCGCTACAAACGGTGACTGCACATTGTATTTATACATTTACAGTTTGGCGAATACGAAACAGGCAGGTATATCCAATATCACTGTCGGAGGCACTTTGCAGGGTGCTGTGGTGAATGTTGCATCACATAATATTACAACTTCTGTTTTACCTGTATTAGCAGGAACTATTACCTCTTTCCCAATGGGAAGCAAATTTGACGAAGGGACCTCTATCTCGCTTACTGCAAATCGCAACTTTGGTTATACTTTCAAAGAATGGCGTGATGCAAATACCGATGCATTTGTTTCAACAGTAAATCCATATGTCTTTACACTGAATTCTGATGTTTCTTTGAAAGCAGTTTACAATACGTTGAACACGTATTCATTTACATTGAATACTACCGGAGGTGCACAAACTTATATGGTTCCTGCTTCGCCTGCGGGTACAATCGTAAACGGACAAATGATGTACGAAGAAGGTACAAATGTGACACTAACAGCCGGAAATAATCAGATTCTTACCTTTACAAACTGGCTGACCGGTGAAACAAATCCAACATTGACTGTTCCAATGACACAAAACCAGAATATCACGGCTGTTTACAGTGCCGTGGATTATATTGTGGGATGGGATTTCTATAAAGCGGGTGGCAGCAGCCGTCCTGCCGACTTCTATTCAACATTAGATAACCAGGTATCTTCATTAGTCCTTCGTAAAATTGATGGAACGATTAACTCATGGCTGGATAAGTCGATTGTTGCAGCAAGCGGATATTACGGACCGGGTGCTGCTGTCAACTGGAAACCTGTAGCCGATCAGAATTATTACCAAATCAGTTTCAGTGCTAAGGACTTCACGGATGTTAAGGTTTCAGGAGGGTTACTTTATAACTACAATGCGTATATAGTTCAAAAATGTGAATACTCCATTGATGGATCAACCTTCACAACCCTCGGGACTTATACATTGACAGCTGGTCAGACATGGTTCAACAATACCTTTACCTTACCGGCAAATGCCAACCATGCCGATAAAGTATACGTTCGCTGGATACCGGATTATACATCTGCCATGAACGGTACTTTAGCAGTAGGTAATGATGGAACAGCTATTTCGAACATTTTCGTTACTGCAACAGCCGCCATCTATAATGATGGTATTGCCCCGATACTGGCAGGTACAGTGCCTGCTGCAACTTCTACAAATGCCTCTACTACCGGAAAGGTGGTTCTTACATTTGATAAAAAATTAATGCTTACTTCGGGCTCGGTAGTTGCAACCCTAAATGGAAAACAACTCATTGCGGTTGTATCAGGTAAAACACTTACTATCGCGTATACCGGTTTGGATTATAACTCACCTTACAACTTTACCTTACCTGCAAACTCGGTATCCGATTTAGCCGGTAATATATTGGCAACACCTGTTATACTATCCTTTACAACGATGACCCGTCCATTAGTTACCAAAAAGACATTTGACTTTGTGGTTGGTGTTGATGGTGATTTTAAAACTGCACTTCAGGCTGCTACTACAGCTTCTGCAACAGGTGAACGATTCCGTATTTTCTTTCCAAACGGACAATATAATATTGGTGCTAATACCGGTGATGCAAATCAAAAGACTTCAATCGCATTGGCAAACATTTCATACGTTGGTCAAAGTTCTGATGGAGTAGTACTTTACAATCAGAATCCAATTGAAGGTATCGGGGTTACAGCTACCCTGTATTTTTCAAATACGGCTAATAATTTGTATTTGCAGGATCTTACATTGAAGAATAATGATTACCGAAGTGGTAAAACGTCGCTTGGTCGTTGTGCAGCATTGCAGGATCAGGGAACTAAAAATATTTATAAGAATGTAAACCTGTTGAGCAACCAGGATACGTATTATTCAGGAAGTGGACGGCTTTATTTTGAGGGTGGCAGCATTCACGGAACAGTCGACTTTATTTGTGGAGGCGGGGATGTGTTCTTCAATGAAAGCTTGCTCTACCTGGAAGAACGTACAGGTAATTGCATTACAGCACCTTCTACAACCTCCAACTGGGGATATGTATTCTCTGGTTGTACCATTGATGGGAATGCTGTTGCGAACGGGAATTTTAACCTGGGTCGTCCATGGCAGAACTCTCCAAAATCGATCTATATCAATACAAAAATGAGCATATTGCCATCGGCTGCAGGCTGGACTGAAATGGGCGTAGTTCCCGGATTGTTTGCCGAATATAACAGTACAACTCCTTCCGGAACTGCTGTTGACGTAAGCATGCGTAAGACCAGTTTTACGTACAGTAGTGTGACTACTCCTGTTAATCCATGGCTGTCGGCCGCACAAGCAGCAACATATACCATTGACAATGTGCTTGGTGGAACGGATGCCTGGCAACCCAGGTTATACACCGATCAGGCTTCTGTACCATTAATTTCAGGTAACGGCACAACAATGAACTGGGCTGATAATAATTACGTGTTATGCTGGGCCATATTTAAAGATGGGGTATTTGTATCTTTCACAACAACGAATAGTTATGTGATACCTGCTTCGGTACAATCAGGCACTTACTCAGTTCGCTCTGCAAATGAAATGGGCGGACTTAGTGCTGTTTCTAATTCATACGTTTATTCTTCAGGTACAACAGGATTCTCTAATCCGAATAGTGAGTCGAAACTTACAGGAAAGGATTATTATTCTGTAGAGGGCAAAAAGATTCGAAATCCGGATAGTTTCAACGGTGTAGTAATTGTTCGTTCAACGTATTCGGATGGTCACGTTGAAACAAGTAAAATGGCAAAAACAGGTTATTAATCTATGCTTATATTTAAACCGGATAAACAACCGGAATGAGTAATCGGACATGAATCCGGTTCACGAAACTAAGTAATTGTTTATAGTAAACAGACATATCCATTTAACAACAAATTCATCTCTTTGCAGATACGAATGCAAAGAGATGAAATTTGTTTTTTATAAGAAATACTTAAAAACAGAAACATACACGATAATATTGAAACAAATGAATTTTAAATTTTTGAAAACTAAACGTCTAATTTTAGTTGGTTGCATTCTTTATTTCTCGGGAAGCTTAATCCCGGTACTGGCAATTGAGAACAAGTCAACAGCGGTCATCCTCCCTACCATTCCTGTCGATACGTTTAGCATCATGACTTACGGTGCTGTGAACAGTACAACAGTGAATAATACAGTAGCCATTCAACAAACCATAAACGCCTGTTCTACAGCCGGTGGTGGTGTGGTACTTATCCCTGCCGGAACCTATCTGAGCGGACCTCTCGCTATGAAAAGCAAGATAAATCTGTGTATAGCCTCCGGTTCTATCCTCCGTATCCTACCCTATGGAAGCGGGAATGGATTGGTTGCAGGAACATATCCCAATTCGGGTACGACAAATGATTATACCGACTTTATTTATGGTAAAAACCTGAATAATATTGCTATTACCGGCAGCGGGACATTGGATGGTAACGGTACCGACTGGTGGACAGCATATAGAGCCAGTTCGGCCATTGCCCGTCCGTGTCTGATACGGTTTGATGGCTGCACTTATGTGCTTGTTTCAGGTATAAAACTGTTGAATGCCCCGAATGTACATCTCACGATTGGGAAATCAGGCTCAAATGCTACGCTTAAAAATCTAACCATTACAGCCCCGTCCACTGCCCCCAACACCGACGGGATTGATACCTGGTCACCCAACATTAATATCTTAAATTGCAACATTGCTGTTGGTGACGACAACATCGCCATGGATAGCGGAAGCCAGAATATTACAGTAAAGAATTGTGTATTTGGCACAGGGCATGGTTGCTCGGTGGGTAGTTATGCTGCAAATGTCGGTAATATCGTAGTCGATAGTTGCTCGTTTACGAACACAACTTCCGGAATCAGATTAAAGACAGCCCGTGACCGCGGTGGACTGGAACAGTATTTCACCTATTCCAATATCACCATGAGTGGAGTTACCACTCCTTTTTACCTTACCAGCTATTATCCGAAAGAGCCAACATCTCCTTCTGCAGACCCTGCACAGGTCATAACAGCCACTACACCTACCTGGCAACATTTATTGTTTAAAAACATAACTGTAACCGGTTCACCAAATGCCGGAATTATTTGGGGTTTACCGGAACAATCCATTTCGGATGTTGTGTTCGATAATGTGAGTATTGCTGCTACTACTGGTATGAAAGCGTATTTCGTGTCAGGTCTCGTCTTTAAAAATGGTTCGCACATAACTGCCACAAGTGGTTCGGCAGTAACAATATATACAACCACTGTTTCCGGGATTAGTCTTACCACAGGAAAGGCAGATATCTCAGGGTTAGACGATATGCAAAACAGACTTATTACATGTTATCCTAACCCGCTGAAAGATGGCATGCTGAAAGTTACAGCTCCGTGTGCTATCGATTTTATACGTATTACAACAGTTGGCGGGGTAACAGTAAAAAATGTCAAATGCGATTCTACCTCTTTGACTCAAAATGTATCTGAATTACCGAAAGGTATTTACATTGTTGATGTAAGGCTGATTGATAAATCATATTTGATACAACGGATTATTATCTTATAAATGAAGAATGCTTACAAATGAGTGAACAAATGATTTAAAAATTATAATATAAGTTCTACCGGGAGTTTTAATCAAAGAACACTCGTCTTATAAATCAGCAAATTTTGGTGAGAAAAACGACATTGTATTTTAGACGCCAGGTATTATCAGAATAAACCAAAATAATAAGTTAATAAATCAATTTGTCTACATTGTTTAAATCAAAACAGTGTACTTTTGAATTTGTTAACCAATAAAAAAGATATATGAAAAAACTAATAATTCTACTTGTAGTAGCATCTCTTTTCCAAACAACTTTAAAAGCCATTGCCAATACATCCAAAACCAATATAACCGTTGCATTGGATGGCAGCGGTGATTTCATAAAAATACAGGATGCCATTAATTCAGTTCCATCAAACAGTTTAGTCAGAACAGTTATTTTTATAAAGAACGGATTATACAATACGGAGAAAATACTTATTCCTGCAGATAAAAAGAATATCTCTTTTGTTGGCGAGGATCGTGAAAAAACCATTATCAGCTACCATATTTATGATTGTAAGGAAGGTGGGCTTAACAACAAATGTCCGGCTGAAGATGTCGCTAAATGGAGTGGAGATGTTATCAAGACTTCTGCTACTTTAACTGTTTATGGTGATGGTTTCCAGGCGAAGAACCTGACACTGCAAAACACAGCAGGTGCTGTTGGGCAAGCACTGGCAATCACAGTTTGTTCAGATAAGAATATATTTGTCAACTGCAACTTCCTGGGTTATCAGGATACTATGTATCTTCTCACTGCAGGTAAACGGAGCTACTTCTATAATTGCCTGGTAAAAGGGCGAACGGATTATATTTACGGTGCAGGCATAGCGTTTTTCGACGCATGTGAAATCAGAAGCTTTGGTGGTGGCTGGATAACAGCACCTTCAACACCACAGGATCAAAAATTCGGGTATGTGTTTTCCTCTTGTCGGTTAACATTTATCACCGGCAGTCCACGTCCTAAAGATGATACCACAAAAATTGCACTGGGCCGCCCATGGCATAACTATCCAAAGGTAGCCTGGATAAATTGTGATATGTGTAAGGAAATCGACCCCCTTGGCTGGCCAACTACCTGGCACATGGATTATGCCGCTACCAGTACCGATCTTCATTTATACGAATACAACAATTCCGGTGCCGGTGCTGATATGAGCAACCGTGTTAAATGGAGCGGACTACGTGCTTTGACTAGTGCTGAAGCAAACGACTATACGGTTCAAAACGTAATGGCTGGTGCTGATTACTGGAATCCAAAGACTGAATTAAAAAACAAATAAATAAATAAAGAATGAAAAAGCAGTTTATATTACTTGTAACAATCGTATTTTCTTCTATTACCAGTGCGCAACTTGTCATTCCGTTGTGGGAACAAGGGAAAATGCCAAATAGCAAAGGTTTACATATAACAGACAGCATTGCTAATGAACGTCAATATGTTGTTGCCTCTCCCAACATTGAAGTTTATACTCCTTCAAAGGAAGAAAATAGGAATTTCGCTGTACTTGTCATTCCTGGTGGTGGGTATGCCCGTTTGGCGTATGTAGTCAGTGGTTCTCAAATAGCTAAATATATCAACAGCATTGGTGGAACAGCATTTGTATTGAAATACAGGTTGCCTGTTAGTCCTGATTTGAAACAACGTGAAATAGGACCTTTACAAGATGGTCAACGTGCCATTAAAATGATCCGCTCACTTTCTACCCGATACAATTATTCAAGCTCTAAAGTTGGTGTATTTGGGACTTCATCCGGTGGGCATTTGGCTTCATCACTGGGCGTATCTACCCGGGATTTTACAGAAGTTTCAGATAGCATATCCAAATATTCATTCGTACCTGACTTTATGGTGTTGCTTTCACCGGTCATTACACTTGCCGACCCTTACGCCCACAAAGGTTCAAGGGAAAACCTGTTAGGTAAAGATGCTTCAACCGAATTAATTAACCGGTTTTCAACTAACCTGCAGGTAACGGCTCAGACCCCCCCGGCATTGCTCTTTCATGCGAACGATGATAAAAGTGTTCCATCCCTTAACAGCGTTTTATTTTACAGTGCCTTGAGGGAGAAAGGCGTAAGTGCTTCACTTCATATTTTTCCCCATGGGGCCCATGCTATTAACCTGACCAGGAGTCCGGTTTCCACAATGCTCTGGATGCCAATATTAGATGCCTGGTTGAAAGAATCCGGATTCTATGATGTGAAATAATTTATCTACAACTTTAGTCTCTACACTTTTAACTCCTGGTCAAGGAGAATAAGTAGCTATTGCAATTGTAGGTTGTGATTTTATTTCTTCTTATTACAAACCTCTACTATTGTAAAAATATCTTTGCTAAATATAGATAATCATACCCAATACAAATTTAAAGTATGTAACGTTGATTGAAGAAAGCAGGTCAGAATATTCTAAAAAATAATTATGAAAAAAATAGTTTTATTGTTGATGGTAGTGGGCATTGGGTGTATATATTCATATTCTCAAACGTCCAAACCACGAATTGTAATAAATAAACAGAGAGCTCAACAAATGACTCGCGAATACACAAGTGAAGGTGCACCTGGCAAAATTAAAAAACTTGCAACACCTATCATTTCTTTTGCATTCGATAAAAAAAATGCTATTTATAAATTAGGTGAAGATGCTCAATTTTCAATTGATATAAAAAATCCGGATAGTACAGCATATACCGGTAAATGTTCGTATCGCTTAACCGACGAAAACTCAACATCAATTAATGAAGGTTCGTTAGACTTAATTAATGGAAAAGCCAACTATAAAGCAACGAATAATATCCCCGGTTTTTTAAGGCTTTACATTACTGCTGATTATCAGGGCAACAGTGGTACGAATTATGCAACTGCTGGTTTTGAGCCCGATAAAATAACGGCAAGCCAAACATTGCCGGATGATTTTATGGATTTTTGGAAGACGCAAAAAGCATCGTTAAATGCAATTCCAATGAACCTTAACCGTGTTGAATTTAAAGGCCCTAATCCGGATTTTAAATACGAATATGTTGACTTTCAAAACATCGATGGTAAGCGATTTTATTTTATAATGACTCAACCCCAAAAACCGGGGAAATATGCAATTAGTATGCGTATTCCGGGTGCAGGTGTTTACAAACGGCATGTACACATTGGAGAAACACCTAATACAATTTCTATCGAATTGAGTGTTCATGATTTTCCTATAAATCAACCAATAGAAACCTACGAGCAAATTATTCCTACCTATTTTAGACTGATAAACGGGAAAAAGGAACGATATGAAAAGTTCTATATTCACGATCGTGAAAAATATTATTACAAATCAGTAATTTTAGGCTTGTGGCGAACGCTCGATATTGTATGTTCAGAGCCTAATGCCGATTTAAATAAACTTATGGTTTCAGGAGGTAGTCAGGGTGGAGGGCTCACATTGGCAATTGCCGGACTTGATGAGCGTATTAAGTATATCGAGGTTCAATGTCCGGTATTGTGCGATCATACGGCAGCAATACGTCAACCAGGCAGAGAAGCAGGCTGGCCAAGGGTTCTCGAATCAGTTGAAAAACCTGAACTGTTTGATGCGGCTGTAAAAACAACAGCCTATTATGACAATTGTAACTTTGCCCGCTTTATAAAAGCACCGGTTTTTATAGCTCAGGGATTTAATGATAAAACAGTACCTCCAAGTGGAACGTATGCTGTTTACGCATTAATTAAATCGCCAAAAGAATTTTATGTGGAACCCTTCTCTGCTCATGGTTTTACACCCGAAGCAATTAAACAAATCCATATACGTTCGGCTGAGTTTAGAAAAAAGTATTTCGTAGAAATAAAAAAGAATAATTCATGGAAAGAAGGAGGAGACAATGAAAAATAAAATTGAAATAGATATGAATACGTTTCTTTTAGAATGGTACTGATATGAATGCTTCGTTCTTTGAACCATATTTCAAACTTAACCTTTTGTTGAAGTGAAAGAATTTACTTCAAAATAATTCAAGTGACAGGATACCTATAATTGTATATTGTATGAAAACAAAATTCTAATACAACTGGTTAACTTGTACTAATACTAAATAAAAAAAAACAATTATACAAATATGAAAACGATTCGGAAATTTTCAACGATAATTATTGGTGTTATGGCCTGCATGTTTTTTGGACAGGTACATGCCCAGGACCTTCAGGCAGACAATATGTTGCTTTTTCAACGTGCAAGCGGAGGCTGGTACAAGCAGTTCCGCACAAAAGCATTTGATTATAATGTGGTATTTTCTGCTACCGACAAGGCTGAAATAGCTGATGAGGTCAAAAAAGGAGCGGCTACCATCGACAATGAAGCAACAACCAAGGAAATTAAATACCTCGTAAAGGCGTATAAAAAATTTAAAAACCCCGACTATCTTGCTGCTGCCGAAAATGGTATCCGGTATTTATTAAAGGCTCAATATAAAAATGGAGGATGGCCTCAATATTATCCGAATAAGGGTTTATACAGAGCCGAAATAACGTATAACGACAATGCCATGTTGAATGCATTAAAGATCATGCAGAATGTTGTAACGAAACAAAACGACTTTGATGTTGTCAACTCTGAATTGGTCGAACCATGTGCAAATGCAGTTATAAAAGGCATCGATTGTATATTAAAAACACAGATCAAGGTAAATGGCAAACTGACTGCCTGGTGTCAGCAATATGATGAGACAACACTAATACCGGCAAAAGCACGGGCTTATGAGTTACCTTGTATTAGTGCAGGCGAAAGTGTTGGTTTAGTCGAATTCTTAATGGCTCAGCCAAATCCTTCCAGGGAGATAAAGGATGCTGTAAATGCAGCTGTAAAATGGTTCCAGGCTTCAAAGATTCAGGGATATAAAGTTGTCAGTTTACCTGCTCCGGGTACTCCAAAAGGAAGAGACAGAAAATTGGTAGCTGACAGTACCTCAGTAATATGGGCCAGGTATTATGAGATTGAAACCAACAGACCATTCTTTTGTGACAGGGATGGTGTTAAAAAGTACTCCATTCAGGATATTGGCTATGAACGTCGAAATGGATATGCGTGGTATGGAACATGGCCGGTAAAATTATTGCAGAAGAATTATCCTGTTTGGTTGAAAAATAACAAATAAACTAAGTTGTATTCAATTATATATTTCAATTTCTGTTTAAAATAAGAGATTTCACTTTTAGGCGTGAATATCAAAACAAGTAGAACATGCGAAAATCACTGAGAATATTATTTTTATTTTACTTTACATCACTTTTTGCTTTACAGGCTCAAAATAGGATTGAAACAGACCTTTCTGGTAAAGACTGGAAACTTTGGTATGATAAAAACGCTTCGTGGAAAGATGATGTGTTATACCTACCCGGGACTAAAATAACTACAATTAAAGCTGATTCACCAACAGGTGGATGGAATTCGTTTAATTCAGCCATTGATGTGAGAATCCCCGGTACAGTAGAAGAGTATTTACAAGTGAAACCGGGTCCTGAAGGTGATATCTCAGGCGTTAGCTGGTGGTTTCGCACCATACATATTCCCAATGGCAAATTGGCAAACAAACAATTGTTACGTTTCGAAGCGACGCGTTATCGTGCGGAAGTATATATCAACCATAAACTGGTTGGGTATGATTTAACAGGTAATACACCTTTTGAAGTTGATATTTCAGCTTTTGTGAAACCTGGCGAGACAGTTCAGTTGGCTTTACGCATTACTGATCCGGGTGGTAACTATGATTGGAGGGACGGTGATGTCATTACCTGGGGAAAATACAAAGTTCCAGGAAGTCATGCGTTCGGTGGAATTACCGGTCGTGTAAAATTAATTTCATGCACCCCGGTTTATGTGAACGACATTTATATTCAAAACACTCCTGCCATTACTGAAGTTCTTCCGAAGATTACTGTTGTTAACAGCTCAGAGAAAGAAGTTGTAAGGAATATTGTCGTTCGAATAGTTGAAAAGAATAATCCTTCCATTGAAATTTCCAGTCAGGTAATAAGAGAAGTAAAGCTTAAGCCGGGAGAGAATCTGATAACTGCAAAAATATCATCCCCAAAAGCAAAACTCTGGGATATTGAAAATCCCAACCTGTATGTTTGTAAAGTTTCAATTACTAATGGTGAAAAGACGATTGACGAAGACAACAGGACATTTGGTTTCCGTTGGTTTGAACCTTCAGGACAAGGTTCAGATGGTATGTTCCGTCTCAATGGTAAACGAATTGTTTTGCGTACAGCTATCAGCTGGGGATATTGGCCAATTAATGGCATATACCCAACTGAAGAGATGGCTGAAAAACAAATTCGTATGGCAAAATCGATGGGATTAAATATGTTGAACTTTCACCGGTGCATTGGATTTCCTGTTGTGCTTGAAAAAGCAGACGAACTGGGTCTGCTCTATTATGAAGAACCGGGTAACTACCGTAGCGGACAGGATCCTGATAATGCTTTTGCCCATTCACTGATGCATGAAAAAGTCATGCGTATGGTGAAACGTGACCGAAGTCATCCCAGCCTGGTGATATATAACCTGATAAACGAAGCAGGACCCGTAAGCAATGAACAACTTAAAGTTCATATCAGTGATATCCTCGATGCCCATAAACTGGATCCTACCCGTACATTTACACGTACCTCAGCCTGGTGTAGAAACGAAGAAGATGAACAGGCCCGTATTCATGTACGTCCAAATGATACTACAGTTTACTGGCATGGTTGGTACGATTTTCATCACGCTGGTGGCCCTGCAGTATGGAATCAGGACTTATATAAAAGTCCAACGGATTATTACAACTATACTGCCAATAAAAAAGACATCGTATTTTTTGGAGAAGAAGGTGCAATATCCACTCCGCCACGTCTTGAAAAGATAAAGGCTGCACTCGATGCATCGCCGAATAAGGGCTGGGATGGTACCATGTACATCGATTGGTTTAACACGTTCGATAGTTTTCTTACCCGTAAAAACATTCGCTCGTCATTTCCGACGGTGGATGCATTGACCGTGGCTATGGGTAACATTTCTATCGAACATCAGGGACGCAAAATTGAAACCATACGTCTTGATAATTATACCGATGGCTATGCTATTAATGGTTGGGAGTCTGAGATTGTCGAGAACCATTCGGGAGTGGTTGATTGCTTTCGAAATCTGAAAGGTGACAATGCTCTTATTTCATGGTACAATCAGCCGCTTTATGTTGCTGTAAAAGTACGAAAACAAATTATTGAAACAAACGACAAGGTAGTTACCGATTTTTATATTATCAATGAAAAGAATCTTACCGGTGCACATAATCTTTTTATTAAAGTGAAAGATCCATCAGGCAAGGAAATTTTCAGTAGAGAAGTAACAACAATCATTACCGGGGGTGATGTTTTTGGTCAATTGATTGCAGAAGGAATTGAGCTGCCAGGTTCTGCAATTGGAGGTATGCATAGCATAGAAGTATCTCTAACAGATAATGCAGGGAACAAGAAAGCTGTTGGACGTGAGGAATTCCTCGCAGTTGACTGGCGGTCGGATAAAATCAGTGGCATTGGTGCTGTTTGGGAGCATAACAATACGTTGAAAAACTTCCTGACAAAGGATAAAAATCAGGCTGTTAATGAGTATTCAAATGATTCAGGGCATCTCGACTGGGTAGTGGTTTCACGCCCACCAACAGGAGGAGATATGAGCCTTATTCCGAAAGAACAGTTTGTAACCGCTGATGGTAAACAGGGAGTGACGGTATCGTTTTACAAAGACAATGCATTTCTAACTAAAATAGCACAACGAACTGATAGCGAAATAAATTTCAACGTTCCAATGGGTGCTACCCCCGATCCTTCGGTTACTACGACAGAGAAATATAACACTCAATGGGAAACGAAACTCATACCTACAGTAGATGGTGCCTATTATTTAGAATTGCAAGCCAGTGGTTTTGCTAAGTTGACGATAAATGGTGAAACTCTGATTAATTTTACCAAGAACTCAGGTGGGCGGGATAAAATACTACTAAATCTTATAAAAGGTAAGCCGGTTACTTTGAGTATCCGTATGAATCAGATTAAAAATGCAACGGGTAAGTGTCGGTTAGAATGGTCAGCACCTGAATCCAACCCAGCTGATCCGCAAAAGCTCATTGACCGTGTTGCAAATGAAGGTACAACGCTTATTTTGGTCGAAAATGCGTATACCTGGATGGAATTGATATCCAAAAATACGAAAGCCATTTATTCCGGTAAATTTCAAATAGGTTCAGCCTGGCTTGGGGGAGTTCATTTTGTGAAACAACATCCACTCTTCAATGGGCTGCCAACTAATGCTGGTATGAACTGGCCATATCAGGCAGTTGTAAAAAATGGTGCCGAACGCTATGGTCTTGAGGTTGAAGGCGAAGATTTTGTTGCCGGAGCATACCATTGCTATCCTATGAAATTGGGCACCGCTGTTGGCATAATACCTTGCGGAAAAGGGAAGATCATATTTTCAACTCTTGATATCTGTGGAAACTTAGCTTCTCAAGAGTCACCTGCAAATGTTGCACGTAAGCTGCTTTGCAACTATATATTATATAGCGGAAAATAAAGCTTTAAAACTCTAAAACATTCACGATTCACTAACATTATGAAGAAAATATTAGTTATTAGTTGCCTGTTGATATCCTGTTTCAATTTATTTGGTATCGATAAATACGATTTTATTGTCGCTAAGGATGGTACTGGAAATTTTACTACTGTTCAGGCTGCCATTGATGCGTGTAAGTCATTTCCGGATAAACCAATTCTCATATTTATCAAAAATGGCATTTACAAAGAGAAAGTTAAAGTGCCCTCGTGTAACAGTTTGTTGATTATTAAAGGAGAAAGTGCCGAAAAAACGATTATTACATATGATGATTCTTTTAATAAAATCAATCGTGGCAGAAACAGCACATTTTACACCTACACCTTTATGGTGGAAGCGAATGATGTCCAAATGGAGAATATCACCATTGAAAATTCTTCAGGTCCTGTTGGTCAGGCTGTAGCACTACATGTAGAAGGAGATAGATGTAAATTCCGGAATTGCCGCATTTTAGGCAATCAGGATACACTCTATGCAGCCGGCGAAACCAGTCGTCAATACTTTATCGATTGTTATATTGAAGGAGGTACTGATTTTATTTTTGGAGCAGCTACAGCTGTTTTTGAACGTTGTACCTTACATACACTTTCAAATTCATGCATCACTGCTGCCAGTACTACTAAGGGAAAACAATTCGGATATGTATTTTTAAATTGTATACTAACGGCTGAAAAGGGAGCTACAAAAGTCCATCTGGGTCGTCCATGGCGGGATTTCGCGAATGTGGTTTTTATATATTGCGATATGGGTGCACATATAGCTCCGGCAGGTTGGATGAACTGGGATAAAACCCAACGTGATAAAACAGCTTTCTTTGCCGAATATGAAAATACCGGGGTAGGTTCTAATACTTCCTCTCGCGTTAGTTGGTCTAAAATATTAACGGACAAAGAGGCTGCAGAATATACTGTTACGAATATACTGAAAGGATTTGATGGTTGGAACCCTCAAAAATAATAAATGGATAAGATTCTATAAATTCTTTGTAATTCACTACAGGTTAAATCCTCTACAAATGAAACACTTACGAATGTGTTTATAAATGTATCAAAGGACTTAATTATAAATAATTAGAAATAAGCTGGTTCTTAATGTCCGGAAATGATTTAATGTAAAAAGATAATAGGTAGTAATTTGCGCTTTGTTTTACACAAAATATCAAATAATACACCATTATTACCAATTATTAGACATGTGTTTATTAATGAAACTTTATTTTTGCGAATTAAATTTTATTAATAACAATATTAAATCATTATTATCATGAAAAAAATCATTACACTTTTCTCTTTATTATTTGTTTTGGTTGCATTGTCAAATGCACAATCATCTTATACATTTAGTCCGACAACGTATTCCAGTTCCACCACTGCTAGTGCACTTATCACGTATTCGTTTTCAAATAGTTGTACTATTTTTAACAACAACACTAAAGGATATGGAACAGGAAGTATAACCAGTCCGGAAACTTTTTCAGGTATTAAGTTCTCTTCAGGTACTCAGTATACCATTACTTTCCCATCAACCATTTCAATTTCAAGTATTGTTTTTAAAGGATACGACAACTATTCAGGTAAAAAATCTTATTTTTCGGAGATTAATGGAACTACAACCAGTGCCTGGAATGATTCCACACAATATTTTTTAACGGCTAAAACTGTTGTGGGCACAACGGCTGTTGCTGTAATGAGTACTGTAACATTTACATATGACAGTCCATTAGCAACCAGTACATATACATTTACACCTGCAGGAAATCAAATTGTGGCCGCAATTACTGTAAATTACACAATAGGTACATACGTTGAAAATATTACTGCCAAATTAGACATGAATAAACCAACAAACGTTTATACAATTGATGGAAGAAGAATCAAAACAAACGTAATACGTAGTTTAGCAATAGAAGGGTTACAAAATGGAGTTTATATTATTGACAACAAGAAAGTTGTAATAAATAGAAACTAATCCTGGTTGTATAAATTCTTATTTTAAAGAAACTGATCTGCACCCCAAAAGTTTGACAAAACTATTGGGGTGTTTTTTTTATCTCAATAATCAGAGAAATAAAAAGTATAGTCTTTCATGGAAATTATATTACAGTTGATATCTTGATGGCAATATAATTGATGTTGACATATTAGCTACAATCTAAATTTTTTGAAAGGTAATCAACGATTTTAAATTGCTTTATCTGATTACTTTCCTGAATCCCCGCATTTATCTTTATATTCTCTCGGACTAAGACCAAACTTTTGTTTAAAGCAGCGGCTAAAATATCTGGGGTCGTTTATTCCCACCATGTAGGTTATTTCGCTAAAGTTATATTCTCCGGATTCAATAAGCTGTGCTGCCCGTTGAATGCGTACTTCCTTCAGGAACTCAATGGGTGCCAATCCGGTGAGGCTCTTTAATTTTTTAAAGAATGCTGAACGGCTGAACCCGATATACAGGGCTATGTCTTCGATGGTCAATTCCGATTTATCGATGTTCTCTTCAATGTATTTCATGATTCTCTGAATAAATATATCATCCTGCGACAATACATTTGGTTTCGAAGGAGAAATGACCCCGCTGGTAAGTGACGAGCGGTAGAGTTCCTGCAGTTGTTTCCTCAATTTCAGCAAATTATCAATTCGTGCCTCCAGGTAAGCTGAGCTGAATGGTTTGGTTATATAATCGTCAGCACCGTATTGCAAAGCCTCCAGTTTACTCTCCATGTCGGTCTTTGCGGTGAGTAAAACCAACGGGATATGGCTGATATGTATATCTGCTTTTATTGCTTTTGCCAGTTCAAGACCATTCATTTCAGGCATCATGATATCGGTTATTATCAAATCAGGTATGTTGTTTTTAGCCATTTCGAGACCCTCGCGTCCGTTATCAGCTTCCAGGATTTCGTACTTATGATTTAATACTGTCTTAAGGAATGATCGAAGTTCTGAATTATCTTCTACAATAAGTATGGTTTGTAGTTCATTGGCTGGATTTTCATCCGGTTCTTCTGATAATTCGTTTTCAAATGACTGGTTTTCGTCATTATTTAATTCTGTAATCTTGCTATCCTGCGAACCGAATTCCTCGTTGTCGGTATAATGTGCATGTCCTTTCAGAAAAGTGACTTTAAACTCAGATCCTTTTCCTGTTTCACTTTCTACTTCAATTTTAGCATGATGCAGCTCTACCAGTTCTTTGGTAAGTGAGAGTCCAATCCCCGTACCGGGTTGGAATGCTGAAGATGAATTGGTAAGACTTTCGAATCGTTTAAACAACAACTTCAACCTGTCTTTATTCATCCCTATTCCGCTGTCTTTTACCATAACAGATACCGAATCTTTTTCTTCCATCAACCTCACTTCAATAGAATTCCCCGGGGATGTAAACTTGAATGCATTCGATAATAAGTTGAAAATTATTTTCTCGAATTTGTCTTTGTCAACACAGAGTATTGTATTATTGCTCTGGTCGGTTATTTCAAATTTTATTTTACGCTCTTCGGCCAGTTTTGAAAAGCTTTTGCATATTTCCTTTACAAAGATACCTGTATGAATATCTTCAATCAGAAGTTTCATCTTATTATTCTGAATCTTTCTAAAATCAAGAATCTGATTGATTAACCTCAACATCCTGTCTGTATTTCGTTGCACCAGGGTGAGTTGCTCTTTCACTGATTCGGTAAGAGTTTCATTCCGAAGGATGTTCTCAACAGGCGAGGCAATCAACGTTAACGGAGTACGTAATTCATGTGATATATCAGTAAAGAACCGCAATTTGAGATTCGTAATGCGATGTTCTACTTCCACATCGGTCTTCAGTCGGAAAATAGTAAACAGAATGTAAGCTGTCAAACCTGTCAATCCGAGGAATAATACCAGGTAAAACAAAATCCCCCAATTTGATTCCCAAAATGAAGGTAGCTTTTCAATAATAATGCTTCGTTCATTTTCAACCCACACACCCTCCGAGTTGGTTGATTTTACCCGAAAGACATATTCTCCCTTTGGTAAATTGGTATAGGTGGCAATGCGTTGATTGTGCACATAATTCCAGTCTTTTTCAAACCCTTCCAGTTTATAGGCATACTGGATATTTTGGGGATCGGTATAATCGAGTGCAGCAAAACTTATTGAAAATATGTTTTGTTCATGCTTTAACTCCAGCTTTTTTGTATCATCGATTACGCTCGTCAATGGAGACCCTTTCACACCAACTTCCATGGTTTTATTGAATAATTGAAACTGTGTCAGGATAATTTTAGGTACATAGTTACTCTTGATAGCTTTCAATGGATTGAATATCACAAATCCTTCGGTAGTGCCATAAGCCAGCTCACCCTGTCGTGTATAACAAACTGTTGCTTCAATAAAGCTATACGAATTATCATTTAATGGATAATATGAATCGAATTGTTCTGTTTTTGGAGTGAATCTCACTATCCCTGTTTGTGTGGAAAACCAGATATTTCCTTTCGTATCTTCTATTAAAGTGAAAATGACATTCGATGGTGCTCCGGTGGCTTCCATATACGGTTTGAATTCTGGCTCCTTCTTGAAATCAAATCCCTGGTTAAGCACATCCAATCCACCACCAAAAATGGCCAGATACAGCTTTCCGTTTCTTGCAGGAAGTATGTAATGCACATCATTTCCTGATATGGTTTTGGAATTGTTGGGATCATGTGAATACTGATTGAATGAAATGTCCTCAGGATGGGTTTTAGTATTATCGAACGCAACCAACCCACCGGTTGTCCCGACAAACATTCGTCCTTTTGAGTCTTCTGTCATATACCTGGATCGAAGACACTGGCTAATCGGATAATTTTTTAGTTTATTCCTGAAACTGATAAACCGGATCTTTCCGTTTTGGTTCTCGAGCAAATTAATCCCTCCGCCGTAAGTGGCAATCCAAATCCGGTGTAAATGATCTTCAACAACCGAATAGACGTTGTTTGAACTGATGCTGTAGATATCGTCTGAATTATATTTATAGTTGGTGATGTTAAATCGGATAGTTTTTCCGGTGCCGGTTTTTTCCAGTTTATACAGCCCGTCACCTTTTGATCCTAACCAGATTGTACCACTAATATCGCTTGAGATATTGTAAATAGAAGCTTTAAGGGGCTTTTTGCTATTGATACTCCCATCAGCCCCCAGTACGCCAAGTAATTTCAGGTTTTCGTCGAACAGGTTTATTGTTCCGTTTTTAGTTCCAACCCAGATCCTGTTTTCTTTATCCTGAAAAATTGAACGGACTTCGTTGCTGGCTGATGTTGATTCATTAGGCAGAGGTTTGTGAAAGTTGAATGGCGATTGACTGAAAACTACTTTCTCAATTCCATGGGTATAAGGGCACAGCCAGAGGTTTCCCTGTTTATCTGAGTATGCCGAGTGCATGACATTCGAAAATTTCCTGTCCGGTGAATTGGGGTCATTGTAAAAGGGTTCCAACTTATTTGATTTTCTGTTGTAAAGGCTAAACCCTCCTCTTCGCGGATGTACCCATGTATTCCCAAATTTATCTTCAACTACAAAAAAATTAGGAAGTGTTGCATAAGGGCTTGAACTTACAGCCTGAATATTGTAGTTGTTCACTTTACGTTTTGCCGTTTCAAAATAAACCACACTTGGATTATCACTCTCAATCCAGATGTTGTGCAATTTATCCATATAGCTGGAGAAAAAGATATCTGATTGAATGCCGGTATTGTATTGACCGGTGGAGTTAACACCATTTGCAATTGAAAAAGAATTATTTCTTTTGACTCCGGAATTATTCGTTTTGTTGAATGCGGTAAACAGGTTTTTATTTAAGTCATATAAAAAGAAACCGCTTTTGTCGCTTAAAATAAATATCTCATTGGCGTTAATAGCTTTTATGTCAATAATATCCGAAATGCATGGGGTCATAATTCCATCAAAGGTTTCTTTCCGGGTATTGTAACTTCTCAATTTTCCCCGTTCCCCGCCAATCCATATGTTATTTCCATTTTCGATAATCGTAAACAAACTTCCGGCATCCTTTTCCTTAAAGAATTGAAACGGTTTAGACCTGTTTTGTTTAAACAGGTTTAATCCATTTTGTGTCAACACCCATGTGTTTTTCCTTTTATCTTGAAATATTTTATTTACCTTGTTTGATGTCAGGAGGTCATTCCCTGTGTTATAATGAAATATGCTGACGCTTTTGTCTGACTCCTTGCTCAATACTTTAAAACAACCATCTTTTTCGCCGGTTAACCATACAGAGCCATCATTCAATGTATAGATGTTCTCAAGACTGATTTTATAGTTTTTGAATTCCTCCTGGCACTGAGGTATAGGTAGGAATTTTTCTGTTTTAGGATCGAACCGGTAAATCCGTCCATCATACGTTTGTATCCATAGATACCCATAATAATCTTCCTTGATTTTATCAACCCGGTAGTTTTCGAGTCCGAAGATCTCGCCCGGATTGCCCTTATAGGTTTTAAAATTGTAGCCGTTAAATTTATTCATTCCGTCGAATGTACCAAACCACATTTGCCCTTTTCTGTCCTGCATCATGCATAGTACATTGATTTCGGACAAACCTTCTTTTACCGAGTAATGGGAAAATTGAGTGTAGGTACCTGCTAACAGGGAGAGTTGAAAAGACAAATAGGTGAGTAAGAAAAGTGATTTTTTCATTTTATAGCATTTCAAATTCAGTATTATTCAGTTGATCCACCTATTCAAAAGCCGGATTGAGTTAAGTTGAGATCACCGGTTTTGTCAGCTTAGGGGTATCAACACGCTAAAATCCGGTTGATTGACACTTCAACAAAGATAATCATTTTTGCTATCATTCTGCCGGGATTTCATTAAAAGAATATTGGTGAATTTCCTGTTCCGGTCAATATTCCGGTAATGACATTCATTCATCATGCATTCATTATCCTGTTTACGATAAAACGTATATAAAACGTATATATAACGTATATAAAACGTATATAAAACGGTATTAAAAAGGACCGTATTATATACGTGTCATATTTGTTTTATATCCGTGTTTCGGTAAATTGGATCTTGATACGATGATAACAGGAAAGTATGTCTGATTTAAAAGTCAACATTCTATTTTAGACCATTACCGGAATTCCACAATTCCTGCTTTTTATATCTTGCCACCAGGAATCCCCGTTTTCAAATTATTTCATTAATTAGCTGCCGTTTTGGGCAACTGCTTCATTGTAGCGTCTTTTTATTTAACCTGAAAAGTTTTACCGGGTTTGTCCTGAATGAAAAGTACGCGATAGCTTGATAGCAACAAAATTAGATTAGTTTTTTTTGATTTTGTTTTTGTGTGGGCCAATTTATCAAAATCTCCTCATAAAAAATCAATTTTTCTACTTTATGATACTAAAAATACGCCAAATTTGCAATTCGATTTCAACATCCCGGATATGGAGTTTTACAACCAATATCCTGAGGGAAACTCTGTGGGGAAGTAGTTAACCTTGGTTACGCCAGGTCGACCCAGCATGAACGATTATTCAGGAGTATCAGGCTATTGCTTTTTTTGAAAGCTGACAAAATATTGAAAACGTAAATTTAAATATCAAAGTCAATAAGGCTTATTACATTTATAATTAAAAAAACAAAATGAGTGGTTTAAAAAAGATTGTTATTGCTGGTTGTTTATTGTTTTTGAGCTCTAATGCTCTGTACCCGGGTAATGCTGTGTACGATTACCTATACCAGGATCTGGGTTTTACTATGAATAAAGTACCGGTTCCGGAGTTCCCAACCACCGAGGTTTCGTTGGCTGAATATGGCGGAGTAGGGGACGGGATTACGTTAAATACGGAAGCATTTAAAAAAGCAATCGGTTCACTTTCTGAAAAAGGAGGCGGGAAACTGGTTGTTCCAAAGGGTATTTGGTTTACCGGACCTATTGAGTTGAAATCGAATATCAACCTGCATTTGGATAAAGGCTCCGTGATTTTATTCTCACCGGATTTCAATTTGTATCCGTTGGTTAATATTATTTTTGAAGGGTTGAGTACCCGTCGATGTCAATCGCCTGTGAGTGGTAAAAACTTAGTAAATGTAGCTATCACGGGTGAAGGTTCGATCAATGGGTCGGGACAAGCGTGGAGGCCTTTGAAGAAAGCGAAAGTAACTGAATCGAAATGGAAGGAAGTAATCAGTTCAGGAGGGGTTTTCAAAGAAAAAGATTATTGGTTTCCTTCGGCTAAGTCATTGAAAGGACAACAAATGAGTGAAATGAATGTTCCAACCGGAAACCTTACCGACAAGGAATGGAACGAAATTAAAGATTTTCTTCGTCCGGTAATGATTAGTTTGGTGGAATGCAAAAACGTGATGCTGCAGGGAGTCTTGTTTGAAAATTCGCCCAGCTGGAATATTCATCCGTTAATGTGCGAAAATGTCATCATCGATCATGTATTTGCCCGTAATCCGGAATATGCACAAAATGGTGATGGGCTCGATGTAGAATCGTGCAAGAATGTGTTGGTTATAAATAGCACGTTTGATGTGGGTGATGATGGTATTTGTATCAAGTCGGGTAAGGACGAAGAAGGACGCAAACGCGGACGGGCCACAGAAAATGTGATTGTAGACAACTGCAAGGTGTTTCAGGGACATGGAGGTTTTGTGGTAGGAAGTGAAATGTCGGGAAGTGTACGGAATATCTCGGTATCGAACTGTGAGTTTTTGGGAACGGATGTCGGATTGCGCTTTAAAAGTAATCGTGGAAGAGGGGGTGTTGTTGAAAATATTTATGTCAAGAATATCTATATGCTGAACATTGTGACCGATTCATTTTTATTTGACCTGTACTATGGCGGAAAATCGGCTTCCGAATCATTGTCAGATAATACTTCGGGTGCCAAGAATTCGAATGTGGTACAGGTAACTGATGAGACTCCATGCTTCAGGAACATCTACGTCAAGAACCTTGTTTCAAAGAATGCCCGCAGAGCTATGTACTTCAACGGATTGCCGGAAATGAACATCTCCAATATCAATCTGGAAAATGCAGTTATTACATCGAAGCTTGGTGCTGAACTGGTTGAATCGGATGGAGTGAAATTCACGAATGTAACTGTCCTGCCAACCGAAGGTGCTGCGTTTATTTTGAAAAATGTAAAGAATTTTTCGGCTAAGAACTTAAAATACCCGACAGACTTAAAACAGCCTTTTGAAATCAATGGGGTAAAAACAAAAAACATAATTTTGCCTGTAACATCTGAAAATAAGAGCCTTGTTTTGCGTTCTGAGAAGATAGATTCGAAAGAAATTATATTTTTAAAGTAAATCTTCGTTGATCAAATCGTACATTTGTAAAAAAAACACAGGAAAATGTCAACTACAAAATTTAATACACTTCTTATTGGCCTTATTTTGTTCATCCCTACGCTGGCTTCGGCAGTAAAACCTTATTCGGTTTGGATGGCTGATTCGGAAATGAAACGGTTTCCCGAAAGCTGGATGATTGATTTTTCCAAGAAGCTTAAATGGGACTATTGCAACGGACTTGAACTCCAGGCAATTTATCAGGTATGGCAGAAGACAGCCGAACCACGGTATTTTAATTATGTGAAGAGCTATGCCGATACGATTATACTCGAAGATGGTACAATTACAGGTTATAAACCGGAAGATTACAACCTGGATAAGCTGAATTCAGGAAAGATGTTGTTCGATTTATATGCTAAAACCAAAGAGGCTAAGTTGAAAAAAACGATTGATCTACTTCGTAACCAGATAAGGAACCAACCACGTACCAGCGATGGTGGCTTTTGGCACAAGAAAGTCTATCCGAACCAGATGTGGTTGGATGGACTCTATATGGCTTCCCCTTTTTTAGCAGAATATGCGTATCGGTTCGGCGAAAAAGGATTGTTTGACGAAGTGGCAAATCAAATACTGACAGTAGCAAAACATACGTATGATCCTAAGACAGGTCTTTATTACCATGGTTGGGATGAAAGCCGCAAACAACGCTGGTCAAACCCTAAGACTGGTACTTCACCAAATTTCTGGTCACGTAGTATGGGTTGGTATATGATGGCGATGGTGGATGTGCTTGATTATTTACCAAAAGATCATCCAAAGCGTGCTGAAATTATGAATGTATTGAAAAATTTGAGTGCTTCACTTGACAAATACCGTGACCCTGCCACAGGTATGTGGTTCCAAGTAACGGATAAACCGGGTGAAAAAGGGAATTATGTGGAATCATCAGGCTCAGCCATGTTTATATACACTTGGATAAAGGGCGGCCAGAGAGGATATTTGCCAAAATCGTACGCAGAAAAAGGTGCAAAAGCCTATACCCAGTTTGTGAAACAATTTATACGTGAAAACCGTGATGGGACGATTTCTGTTACTGATGGCTGCTCGGTTGCCGGATTAGGTGGTCAGCCGAGGTATCGTGACGGAAGTTATGAGTATTATGTTTCAGAACCAAAAAGGGATAATGACCCGAAAGCAGTATCCCCATTTATCATGATGAGTGTGTTGTTGAAAAAATAGAAATTGATAGAATGATGGGATGATTGGAAAAAAATCATGTCCCGTGATTTAAAATAGTGAGACCTTAAATTTATTTCTTAAAATAATGCCCTGGTTGATTCTGAGGTGACAGAGAAAGTATATGAAAAAATTAGTTTCATTAATTGCTTTTATGGCAGTTATCATAGGTGCATGTGCCCAAACACCTGCGTTCCCCGGAGCTGAAGGTGATGGGATGTATACAACCGGTGGGCGTGGAGGACAAATTGTATACGTAACCAAACTCACTGATGATGGTTCTGCCGGCACCCTGCGATGGGCTATTAATCTGACGGGTGCAAGAATCATCCTGTTTAAAGTAGCCGGATTGATACCACTGACATCAGAACTTCGTATTAAAAACGGCAACCTGACTATTGCCGGACAAAGTGCCCCCGGTGATGGTATTTGCATTAAGAACTACCCGGTAGTATTGCAGGGTAGTAATATAATCATACGGTTTATGCGTTTCAGGATGGGCGATGAAGCAGCGGCAGCTGATAAGCTTGCCGGAAACATAGCTTATGGGTGGGATGGTGCTGATGCTATCTGGGGACGCGACATGACGAATGTTATGATTGACCATTGCTCTATGAGCTGGAATATTGACGAATGTTCTTCGTTTTACGATAACAAGTACTTTACGCTTCAGTGGTGTGTGATGGCTGAAAGTATGCGTAACTCCGTTCATTCCAAAGGTGGACATGGGTATGGTGGAATTTGGGGTGGAGAACCTGCTACCTTTCATCACAACATACTGGCTTTTCACGATAGCCGCAACCCGCGCTTTTGCGGAAGCCGATATACAAATAGCCCTTTAACTGAACGTGTGAACTTTGTGAATAACGTGGTTTACAATTGGGGTGGAAACAGTGGGTATGCCGGTGAGGGTGGTTCGTACAACATGATCAATAATTATTATCGGTCAGGTATTGCAAAGAGTACAGGAGCTTCAAGTTACCGCATCTTTAGCCCAAATCCTGACGATGGTTCGAATAGTCAGCCATTGGGGACATGGGGAAAGTTTTACCTGAGTGGGAATATAATGAAGAATTATTCTCCGGTAACATTGGATAACTGGTTGGGATTCCAACCAGTAAGCCTGGGAACAAAAAATATTGCGGATCTAAAATCAACTATCCCTTTTTCAGCTCCTGTAATTTCGACACAGACAGCAGAAAATGCATATAACAGCGTAACCTCATATGCCGGAGCCAGCCTGAAACGTGATGCTGTAGATAGCCGTATCATAGGTAATATTCTAAACGGGACTGTTTCATGTACTGCCGGGAGTAACGGAAGTACAGGAGGCTTTATCGACTCACAAAAAGATGTGGGTGGGTGGCCGGCATACACATATGTTGTAAATGATGTTCCTGTTGATACAGATGCCGATGGGATACCTGATGCCTGGGAAAGTGCCCATGGACTTAATCCGAATAGTGCAACCGATGGCACATCGACATCGCTTGATGGAAATTATCCGAATGTAGAAGTTTACCTCAACAGTTTAGTAAAATCGATAACCGATATTCAATCGGGAGGCTCTGCTACCGGATTATTCAGTCCAAAGGATACCAACCCTTCTAAGATTTCTGCAATTTACCATGCCCAATCAAAACAACTGGAAGTAACTTCATCGTTTACAATAAAAAATATTTCACTGCGTGATGTGTCAGGAAAATTAATTAAATCCGTTACAAGCCATGACCAAAAAGTATGGTTAGATGTAACAGGAGTTCAGTCTTCCATTTATATTCTTACCGCAATAACCACTGATTCAAATATTTCAACACTCAAAATAGGAATTTAAAGTTCGACTTTATTCTTTTAAAAACATGAAAAAATTAGTAATCTTATATTTTATCCTGATTAGTCTTGGCGCTTATTCCCAGCAACAAAACTATATCGTTGTAGATAGGAATGGAACCGGTAATTTCAGAAATATCCAGCAAGCTATTGATTCTGTCAGGGCATTTAATCCTGCAGGAACCGTAACCATTTTTATTAAAAAGGGTGTGTATAAGGAGAAACTCGAAATTCCGACTTATATCTGTAATGTCAGGCTTGTGGGTGAAGACCGTGATAAAACCATCATCAACTACGACGATCATGCCAATATAAAGAAAATGGGAACTTTTAAAACCTATACGTTGAAAATTTCCGGCAGTGATATCCGGCTTGAAAACCTGACAGTTGAAAATTCGGCTGCACAATTGGGGCAGGCAGTAGCACTTCATATTGAAGGGGATCGGGTTGTATTTGTAAATTGCCGCTTCCTGGGGAATCAGGATACCATTTATACCGGTAAACAAAATGCCCGGCAGTATTTTGAAAACTGTTATATTGAAGGCACCACAGATTTCATATTTGGTCCATCGACTGTCTGGTTTGAAAAATGCACCATTGTATGTAAAAGGAACTCATACATAACGGCTGCAAGCACTCCTGAGAATATAAAATACGGATATATTTTTAATAATTGCAAGGTGCTTTTAGCCGATAGCATTACAAGCGAATACCTTGGACGTCCATGGAGGGCCTATGCCATGACTTTGTTTATGAATTGCCAGTTGCCAAAAGGAATCAGACCGATAGGCTGGGATAACTGGAAGAAGGTTGAAAATGAAAAAACTGCCAGGTACATGGAGTATAACAACTCGGGCGAAGGAGCGGTGACTACGGGGCGTACATGGTCAAAAATATTGACTGCCAAAGAAGCTGCAGAATATACAGTGGAGAAGGTATTTAAGGGATATGATGGTTGGAATCCAACTAAATAATTCACAATTTAGAATGCATAATTAATAATGTTAAAAACTGAAAGAAAAAAGACATTTTAAGCAAATACATTATTTTAAATTCAATTTGCAATTTGAAAAATTACAATTATATGAAAAATAAATTAACAACAATTTTATTTGTTTTATTTATCAGTGCTATTTCGGTAGTTGCCCAGGATCTTTCGAAAGTATGGGTATCTGATTTAGGTAACGGGAGTTATAAGAATCCGGTTCTTTATGCCGATTATTCTGATCCGGATGTGTGCCGGGTAGGGAATGATTATTATATGGTTGCTTCCTCGTTTGCCTGCATTCCCGGACTGCCAATCCTTCACTCGAACGACCTGGTGAACTGGACAATTATCGGGTATGCCATTCAGCAAATGGTTCCTGAAGAACGTTTCATTACTATGCAACACGGTAATGGTGTTTGGGCTCCAAGCATACGATATCACAACAAAGAATTTTATATCTATTTTGGCGACCCGGATGCCGGGATATATATGACCAAAACGTCTGACCCTGCAGGAGTATGGTCTCCACTTACATTGGTAAAAGCAGGAAAAGGCCTGATTGATTCTTGTCCGTTATGGGATGAAGATGGCAAAGCATATATGGTACATGGTTTCGCAGGTAGCCGTGCAGGGATGAAAAGTGTCCTTGGGTTATTTGAAATGACTCCCGATGGAACAAAAGCAGTTACTGAAAGCCGCCTGGTATTTGATGGTCATCCTAATAATCCAACCGTGGAGGGTCCTAAATTCTATAAGCGAAATGGGTATTATTATATATTTTGTCCGGCCGGTGGGGTAAAACCGGGTTGGCAACTTGCCCTACGTTCAAAAAATATATACGGGCCATATGAAGAAAAGCGTGTTATGGCACAAGGAAAGTCGGATATAAATGGTCCTCACCAGGGTGCATGGGTAGATACTCCTGACGGCAAACAAGACTGGTTTATGCATTTTCAGGACTTATATGCATTTGGGCGTGCCGTATTGTTGCAACCCATGACGTGGGTGAAGGATTGGCCGGTCATTGGCATTGATAAAGAGAATAGCGGTTGTGGTACACCCGTATCAATTTATAAAAAACCGAATGTTGGTAAAACCTTTCCGATAGCTACCCCTGCAGAAAGTGATGAGTTTAACGGACAGACCCTGGGCCTTCAATGGCAATGGCAGGCAAATAGCAGCCCGCTGTGGCATTATTGTGCGGGCGACAAGGGTTATTTGCGTTTATATGCCTGGCAACTTACAGGCGAAGCAAAAAGCCTGTGGGATGCACCTGCTTTATTGCTTCAGAAGTTTCCGGCACCTTATTTCAGTGCAACGACAAAACTTACATTTACACCCCTTGTAAAAGGAGAACGTACAGGTTTGGTGGTTATGGGAATGAATTATGCCTCCCTGATCGTTGAAAACACTGAAGGTGGATTGACATTAAATCAGATCACCTGCCTGAAAGCGGATAAAGGTTCGCCCGAGAAAATCAATGCTACTGTGCCAATAACGAGCTCTACCGTTTACCTGAAAGTTGAAATCAGACAAAGCAAAATAGCCAACAAAGAGCGTATTAATGAACCGAAAGCCTTATGTACATTCAGTTACAGCATGGATGGTAAATCGTTTTCGCCGATAGGGGAAACTTTTACTGCCCGTGAAGGATTATGGATAGGGGCAAAAGTGGGCATCTACTGTTCACGTCCGAAGGTAAGCAACGATTCAGGCTATGCCGATGTTGATTGGTTTAGGGTAGAAGCAGTGAAGTAATACCTTCGAAAAAATAATTCCGTTGGGAAGATTATTCTGACCAAAGAGGATATAAGATTTAGTACAACAAACAAATCCGGTTGAACTTCTACAATGAAGTTCAACCGGATTTGTATTTTAATTGGAAGGCTGAGATTAGGTCCCAGCTGATTGTATACGACTTTTGTTTAAAACAGGAAGATACAACTACAGTTGTATCTTCCAGTTTTAAAAGGAGTCGATTCTAAATTATATTAGGTGATAATCCTTGGTTTGAGAAAAATAAAACCCGGCAGTTCCAAGCAAAGGGAAGCAGAAAACACCTCCAATGATGTAATACACAGGAACATGTTTAAGTATTACCAGCAAATGATCAACTAATCCAAATTGAAAACCTATGTAAAAGGTAATAGCCATCCCAATGGCAGCAAAAATCCAAACGATCCATCCCCGGTATGTCTCTTCGGGAAGCCTTTGCATGACATGTGCTGTAAAACCATTATCTGCAATTTCCTGTTTGTAACTGCTGAAGAAGTCTTTCAGCAATTTGTCATTATTATTAGTTTCCATATCCTGCTTTTGTTAAGTAAACAGTTAATCTTTCTTTTCCCTTAAGAATATAGGTTTTGGCAGTTCCAAGGGGGCAATTCATAATCCTGGCGATTTCTTTGTGTGTTTTATCTTCCATATAAAACAATAAAACGGCAGTTTGTTCTTCTTTGCGTAGCATTTTTAACGCTTTATAAATATCCATTTTCTCAGCCGAGAACTCATTGAGTGTATGATGTTGATTATCAATTACAGTTTCATCTATGTCTTCATAATGCTTTTGTGCCCTGACCGAATCATAATACACATTATACGCTATCCTGTAAAGCCAGGTTGAAAAACCGGATAACCCTTTGAAGGCCGTGATGTTCAGGTAAGCCTTTATAAATGTTTCCTGTGCCAGGTCATCACTTAACGGACCATCGCCCGCGGTCAGGTTCATGAAGAACCTCCGTATGGGCGACTGGTATTTACAGGTTAGTTTATCGAATGCATTTTTGTCGCCAAGCAAAGCAACCTGCGTGACCCAGCGGATATCATCCGTGTTGCTCATTGTTTATTCCTGTTGAATCAGTTTTTGGCTTTTCAAGAAAGTGAACCAACAGATAACCAACACCAACAAAGGTAGGAACAATTCCCACAATCATTGCATCTTTCTGATGCATGACAATGAACGAGATAACCAGCGCTAAGCCAACAACAAACCATAGAATTCCTTTTTTAAGATTTGTAGAAGCATCTTTCTTTGGTTCATCAAAGAAATGTTCAGGTACTGTCTGGCCCATTTCAAGGGATTTTGAATACAAATCGTAACGGCGTTTGGATTCTGCGTTCTTGGATCTCACATTGATGATGATAATAACGGCAACGAACAGAAAAGGCAACAGGCAAATCATAAAAATGGCGAAAGGGCCCATGGGAAGTTGATTGCCGTTGTCAGCTTCAATTTTTTGCCGTTCAACACTTAAGCGATCTTTTTCAAGTTCCATTAGCTGATCGGAAGACAATTTCTGCATTAACATGGAATCTTTGGCGGAATTTTCATCTTTGTTTGTATGAATAATTCTCACTTCTTTTACGCTGTCCTTGTGAATCGCAGTGGGTGAAGCTGCATTAGCCCCTACAAATAAAGTCAAAGCCAATAAAAATAATCCTAGTCGTTTCATAATTGTAATTTTTAAAGTGTAAAAATAATGTTTGTTTTCTATTTAGACGGAACAAACATTTCATTTGGATTTAAAAACGAATAAAAAAATCGATATTTAACACTTAAAACAGCAAAAGGAGAAAGAACTACACGGTATCAGGAATATATAAAATGTAAAATTACTAATATTTTCGTGTAACTGAAAAGGATAATTTAGGGAATAACAAAATAGGCAATGAAACTCCAACTACCAGGGCAAGAAGAATGAACAATGTTGTCATACCATTATGGAAAAAATCCATCATGAAATGCTGTGATTTCACAACGTCAGTGCTTTGCATAAACCGGATAACGCTTAAAATGGTACGATATGCAAACATGCCCGGAATCATGGGGAGAAGAGAAGGAAAAGAGAATACTTCAGCCGGACAATGGATGATCCTGGCAAATACAATGCTCAGCAAGCCGATAAATGTGGCAGCAACAAAGGTTGATAGTGAAATGTCCAACCCTGATTTAATAAGAAAGAAGCGCAATGAATGACCTAATGCTGCTAAAATGGCCGATACAAATATTGCTTTGCGCGGGGGATTGGAAATCACAGCAAATCCGATGGCAGCAAAAGCAGCCAATACCCCATCGTATAAAAGCATACGTATCATTTCATTTGTCATAATTTTTCTAACCCTAAAATTAACATCGATGTAAATAGTCCGATTGCAATGCATACTATCAGACTCGTTGCATTTACCAGCCTGGCCATTCCTGTAAGGATATGACCTTGTAAAATATCCAGGATGGAATTAATAAGAGGTACACCCGGAATAAGAAACAGGACACTGGATGCCAGTGCGATTTCAGGGGTGTGACCTACATGAAGAACATAGCCTAAGCCTGCAAACATGGAAGCAACAAACGCACTTGTAGTAAAGACTATTAAATGATTAATGTTTTTTTTCATCAAGCCCTGCCGCACAAAAAAACCGGCTAGAGTTGCAAAAAACACAAATATCATGGATGTTAAATCTCCTTTAAACAATCCACAAAACGAAGCATTTGCAATGGCAACTAAAAATAGCACTAACCAACTGTTCATCCTTTTCTGGTTAATTATCCTATAGCAATTAGAAGACACTACTTCAAAAGGAAGTTTTTTATCATAGGTATCCCAGCTTAAAGCACTTAATTCTGACACAATGGTGAAATTCAGATGAAGTGGTTTAATTTTTCTGATTTGGGTTAATAGTTTTCCCGGGTCTTTTTTGTTGACAATGGTCATCATGATGCTCATCTGAAATACCGATAAATCCATTTCGTACCCGAATGTTTCTGCCATTCGCGATACATTCTGTATGATTCGCATGGTATGAGCCCCGGAAGACATTAATGCCGAGGCATTATCAATTAGTAAAACCGCGGCTTGTTCTATGGTTGGTTCCTGTTGAATCAGATTCTCATTCATGTTGAAAAACTAGTTGGTTGTCCATTTGTGTGCAAAGGTATAGAAATTTGACATTCTTTTGAGTGCAGAGTCTTTAATTTTGCTAATTTTGCACAAGTGTACAATCAGGGAGTGAACTTAAACGGGTCATGACTGTTTTTGTGCTAAACGTAACAGTAGATAAATGAAAACTGAAAAGTTCGATGTGACCGGTATGACATGTTCCTCATGTGTGGCACATGTAGAGAAAAGTGTGACCAAATTGCCCGGAATTAAGTCAGTCATTGTGAATCTACTTACAAACACTATGTCTGTGAGTTTTGATGAACAAAACCTGAATATCGAAACGATTGAAAGTGCAGTTGTTGATGCCGGTTATGAGGCGCACGTCCGTGAAACATCGGATAACAAGGCTGCAGGTTCTTCCACTAAAGTAGACTATGTCAAACTGGAACAAGATGAAATGAAGATACGATGGTGGTCATCGCTTGCTTTTTTAATTCCATTGCTATATATTTCCATGGGACATATGATTGGCTTACCCTATCCACATGCTTTTCATGCTCATGAGAACGGATTAATAGTGGCTTTTTCTCAATTCCTGTTGACTCTCCCAATTGTTTTTGTCAATAGAAAGTATTTTCAGGTAGGTTTTAAAACTTTATTTAAAGCTGCCCCTAATATGGACTCCCTGATTGCTATTGGTTCTTCAGCTGCGATTATATACGGTATTTTTGCTATTTATCGCATAGGGTACGGCCTGGGTCACGGAGATATGGATACTGTCACGCGATTCTCACAGGATTTATATTTTGAATCCGGTGCTACCATTCTGACACTGATAACTCTGGGCAAATACCTGGAAGCTAAATCAAAGAACCGTACTTCTGATGCCATAACCCGGTTAATGGATTTAGCCCCAAAGACAGCTACCGTAATTCGATATGGAAAAGAACTGGAAATACCTGTGGAACAAGTAATGGTAGATGATATCGTCGTGGTTCGTCCGGGGCAACGTGTTCCAGTGGATGGTTTGGTGGAAAGTGGAAATTCATCAGTTGATGAATCGGCTTTGACCGGTGAAAGTTTGCCGGTGTTCAAAGAAAAAGGAGATACAGTTCTATCGGCCAGTATGAATAAATCAGGGTATTTTACACTGTCAGCAACCAAAGTAGGGAATGACACTACTCTGGCACAGATCATTCAGTTGGTGGAAGATGCATCTTCTTCAAAAGCTCCTGTTTCCAAACTTGCCGATAAAATAAGTGCAGTATTTGTGCCTGTGGTGATTGGCATCTCGTTATTGTCAGTTGTAATATGGTTGTTATTGGGCTATCCGTTTGATTTTGCATTATCCATTGGTATTGCTGTACTTGTTATTTCCTGCCCTTGCGCTTTGGGTTTGGCAACGCCTGTAGCTATTATGGTAGGAACAGGTAAAGGAGCCGAATATGGTATTCTCATTAAATCAGCCGAGTCACTTGAAATGGCTCACAGGATTGATATCGTTGTTTTGGATAAAACCGGAACAATAACCGAAGGTAAACCAAAGGTTACTGATATTATCCCTGTGAAATCAATTACTGAAATTAAACTATTGGAAATAGCAGCCGCACTGGAGAAACCTTCCGAACATCCTTTATCGGAAGCCATATTAAAAGATGCAGAAAGCCATATGTTGAAAATAAAACAGGTTGAAAACTTTCAATCTATTTCAGGACAAGGCATCGAAGCTACTATTGATGGAGTGAAATATCTGGCCGGAAATCTTAAACTGATGATTGAGCGCAAAATTAATATACATGATTTTGCTGTATTGTCCGATCATTTGGCTGACGAAGGGAAAACGCCTTTGTTTATTGCCAATGTAAAAGAAATTCTGGGAATTATTGCGGTAGCTGATGTTGTAAAACCAACCAGTAAAAATGCTATCAGGCAATTTGAGGCTATGGGACTTGAAGTAGTGATGTTAACCGGCGACCATGTTAAAACGGCTGCTGCTATTCAATCTCAATTGGGCATTTCTTCAGTTATTGCTGAAGTGTTACCACAGGATAAGGATAAAGAGATTGCCAAACTTCAGGCATCAGGAAAGATTGTAGCCATGGTAGGGGATGGTATCAACGATGCCCCTGCATTAATACGCTCCAACCTGGGAATTGCCATTGGTGCAGGAACAGATATTGCCATTGAATCGGCCGATGTGGTTTTAATGCGCAATGACTTGCTGGATGCAGTCACAACGCTTCGACTAAGTAAGGCAGTTATGGTCAATATCAAACAAAACCTGTTCTGGGCATTTTTTTACAACATTATCGGCATTCCACTGGCTTCCGGTGTATTTTATGGTGTCCTGGGCTGGAAACTAAATCCCATGTTTGCAGCGGCTGCCATGAGTTTCAGCTCTGTAACCGTTGTCCTGAATGCACTTCGTTTATTAAGGTTTAAGCCAATTACTTCAGGGTATTCAAATGTCAATCAACTAGTAACAAATATACAACAATCAATTAATACAGAAAAAATTATGATAGAAAAGACCTTGCAAATAAAAGGCATGAGTTGTCCTCATTGCTCTATGCGTGTAGAAAAAGTCCTGAATGCCATAGATGGTGTCGAGGCAAAAGTGGATTTGGAATCAAATTCTGCAAAACTGAAACTTTCCATGGAAGTTAGTGACGAAGACATAAAAGGTGCTGTTGATGCTATTGGCTATGAAGTTACTGATGTCGCCTGAATGTATTGATCAACCAGTAAACTGATTGTTTTAGTATAATTCAATTTTTGAACAATAGAAGTTCCTGAAAAATATATTTCAGGAACTTTTTTTTCTGCTTTATAACAGCTTTACTGAGTATTCCATTTGGATTAGTATATCTACTTTTGACACTATAATTATTGGTCAACCAATTAAATTTAATGTTAGAAAGAAACATAGATAATTTTAAATTAATTACGTATGAAAAAAAGAATCTTTATTAGCTTTCTGCTCATGGTTACTTGCCTGAGTATGTTCGCACAGGTAGCCTCAGTAAAAAAGGTAGAATATCCACTTGGATATAAATCAAAAATTGATGTAGTTTATACAAAGGTGAAAAATTGGGATGGGCGAATGGACGTTTATTATAATCCAACAAGTTCTAAAGCGACCCCCGTGATCATAAATATTCATGGTGGTGGTTGGAATCATGGTACCAAGGAAACCCAAGGAGGGTTCAATACATTCTTTAATGAAGGATTTGCCGTTGCCAATGTTGAATATCGCATGGTAGATATAGCTAAAGCACCGGGTGCTATTGAAGATATCCGAAGTGCTATGGAATATCTTATCCAACATTCAAAAGAATTGAATATTGATCCGAAACGAATTGTATTAATGGGTGGTTCTGCAGGAGCACATCTGGCATTGATGGGTGGATTCCTTGAAAACGACCGCAGGTTTGATACCTATTGTAAAGGAAAAGAAAATATGAAGGTGGCAGCCATTATCAGTAAATATGCACCTTCCGATTTTGTAGATAAAACGGATAAGTTTTACACCTATAAATCCCTGTTGAACTGGATGGGTGAAAAAGCAGAAGATGCAGCATTCAGAGCTTCTATTTCGCCGGTAACCTATATCAGTAAAAATAACCCTCCGGTATTTATAGTACATGGGAACGCAGATCCGATAGTACCTTACGAACAATCGGTCAGGTTGCACCAAAAATTGGATAAAGCCGGAGTATATAATGAATTTATAACTGTTGAAGGTGGCAAACATGGTAATTTCGAAAAAGATAAGAATTCCGAAATCAACAAAGCTACTATGATTTTTTTAAAGAAAGTAGGAGTGATACTGTAGTTGAAAGGAAATACAAAAAATGATTCAAACCAATTGATTTGCTGGAGAATGATAAAAAAAGGAATTGCTTAATTGCAATTCCTTTTTTATTAATTTTATTTCAACGTTTTTTCTTGTGTATTTTAAACTTCTCGTATCAATTCTTTCATGATAAGGGTCATAAGTGGTTGAACGGAATTGCCTATTTCCTGCACTTCTTCATGGCTCACTTCAACAATTTTTCCCGGAACTCCAAGGTCGGTCACAATTGAAATGCCAAAACAGCGTATTCCGGCATGATTGGCCACAATAACTTCTGGAACTGTGCTCATGCCTACAGCATCTGCACCAATTGCCCTGAAGTAACGGTATTCAGCTGGAGTTTCAAAAGTAGGCCCTGTTGTGCCGACATATACACCTTCCACAACTTTGATGTTGTTTTTTGCCGCAATTTGTTTGGCCTTTGCTATCAATTCCTTTGAATATGCTTCGCTCATGTCGGGAAAACGTGTGCCCAATTCAGGTAAGTTTTTACCACGTAGCGGATGTTCGGGGAATAGGTTAATATGATCAGTAATAATCATTAAATCGCCAATTTCAAAATCGGGATTCACACCACCAGAAGCATTTGATACCAGCAATGTTTCAATTCCAAGGGCTTTCATGACACGAACCGGAAAGGTAACTGCTTTCATATCATACCCTTCGTAGTAATGAAACCGACCTTGCATGGCCAAAACTTCCACATCACCCAGTTTCCCGATTATAAGTTTCCCGCTATGGCCTTCAACTGTTGATACAGGAAAATTTGGTATTGTTTCGTAAGGAATTTCTGTTTTGTCGGTAATTTGGGTAACTAAGTTGCCTAATCCGGTTCCCAGAATAATGCCCGTTTTTGGATTGGAAGTAATTCTGGAACGTAGAAAATCAGCAGTTTCTTGAATTTTCAACAACATAATTTTTAATTTTTTGAATGAATAATGTTTCTTGATCGTGTAATATTTCTACCCGGATGGGTAATGCAAATATCCTGGCTTTCAATGCTTCCGGGAAATTTGTATTCGACACTAATCGGGCAGCATCTTTTTCGGTTACTATTAAAATTTTATCAGTCAACGAAAGAGCTTCGAATTGTTTATTTATTTGAATGAAATCTTTAGATTGGAACGCGTGATGATCTTCGAAAAACAAGGTTTTTACATTAATGGTATACCTTGTCAAATGTTCTATAATTGGTTCTGGTGATACAATGCCTGCAACTAACAAAACATTGGCATTCGTTTCTTTTATTTTTTGAAAAGTCCATTCTTCATGTTCTGAAGCAGGGAAAACAGGTATTAACTCATCATACTTAAAACAGGAAAAAAACAGAAATTGATTGTTCTCAGGTTTCAACTCGCTTTCATACAAACGCATATCAATCGGTTTCATGTCTTCCGGACATTTTGTAACTACTATAATGTTTGCCCGGTTACTTCCACTTTTCCACTCGCGCAATCCCCCTGCTGGAAGAAGCATATCTCTGCTGTACAAATTTGAGTAATCGGTCAAAAGTATGGATAATCCGACCTGAATATAGCGGTGTTGAAAAGCATCGTCAAGAACTACCAATTGTAAACCTGGAACAAGCTCAAGCAGTTTATTTATTCCATGAACACGTTTTTCATCTACTGAAATTGTTACGTCAGGAAATTTTTGGAAGATTTGAAAAGGTTCATCGCCTATAGTTTGGCTATTTGATTTGGATTCTGCCAGTATGAACCCTTTTGTTTTTCGTTTATACCCTCGGCTAAGCACTGCTGTTTTCCAATCGTTTTTTACAATGGAAAGAATAAATTCAACATGAGGGGTTTTGCCGGTTCCTCCTACTGAAAGGTTGCCTACGGAGATTGTTGGAATGTTGAAAGTAGTTGTTGATAGTAGTCCCTGGTCAAACAGCCAGTTGCGTATGCCTGTTACTATTCCGTAAAGTAACGCAAATGGGTAAAGGATAATATGTTTTACCGGACTTTTCAAGTAGTATGGGTTATCAAAAGATTTAAGCGAATGACAAAGATACAATTTTTCTTTATTGTTATAGCCAAACCTTAAACTTATTGATATAAACTTATTGAAGACCGATCATTTTCAAGGGACAGGATCGTATCCGCTTCCACCCCAGGGATGACAACTGGCGAAACGCTTCAGGGCCAGCCAGCCTCCTTTGATTACGCCATGTTTTTTTACAGCTTCAATGGCATATTCAGAACAAGTAGGGGTATACCTGCATCGTGGAGGAATAAGGGGTGATATGCTGTACCTGTAGAAATAAACAGGCAGCAAAACGAGAAATTGAAGTATCTTTTTCATGCACCCTCTAATATAACTAACAATTTCTCTAGTGCGAGTTTCATTTTCTTCTCTACGGTTGCGAAATCCAATTCATCATCAGACACATAGTTGAATGCAATATGAACCTGAAGTTGTTTCTCTTCCAGTTTCTCTATAAGTGACGTTTTGTTCAGTCGGTATGCTTCACGCATAAGCCTTTTTAGCCGGTTTCTTTTTACTGCCCGTTTGAATCGTTTTTTCGGGACACTTACCAACACACTCGAAGGTGTTTTATCACGGATAGGTTCAATGATATACACCACACGCAACGGATAAGCGATAAAAGCATCACCTTGTGTAAATAGCCGGGTGATGCGTTTCTCGCCGCACAAATGTTCGGGTTTCGAAAATGAATTCTGGTGGGTCATTGGTTCTAAATAAACTATCCCAAAAGTACGGAAATTCTTCGATACTTTTGGGATAGTAATATTGTTATAAATCGAATTATTTTCGAGTTTTTTTGTTGCTTTCCTTTAAATAATTTTCCAATGCCATAGTCATCGAAGGTACACCGGGTAGCGGCGCTTCAATATCCAGTCGTAATCCGGCATCACGAACTGCCTGGGCAGTAGTGGCTCCAAAACAACCGATTTGTATATCTCCCTGCACAAAGTTAGGGAAGTTTTTAATTAAGGACGCTATACCGATAGGGCTGAAAAACAATAACATGTCATAATTAAAATCTTCACCAGGTCCAAAATCATTGCTGACAGTTTTATACATCACTGCCTTGTTGTAAGTGATCTTTGATTTCTCAAGTGTTGAAATAGTGTCTTCATTTTGAACATCCGAAGTAATAAATAAATATTTTTCTTCAATATGTTTATTCATAATTACCACTAATTCAGCTAATTTTCCTGTAGCTCCATAAAACACTTTACGTTTGCGGTAATGGATATAGCGCTGTAAATACAATGCTACCGACTCGGAAACACAAAAGTACTTCATCGTTTCAGGGATTATAATACGCATTTCTTCACACAACCTGAAAAAATGATCAATCCCATGTCGTGCATTAAAAATAATAGCCGTATATTCCGAAATATTTATCCTTTGAGTCCTGAATTCTTTTGATAAAATTGGTTCAACTTTGATAAACGGTCGAAAATCTATTTTGACATTATACTTTTCACTTATGTCAAAGTAAGGCGACTTTTCTGTAGTCGGCTGGGGTTGTGATACTAGTATCTTCTTAATTTTCAAAGTAATAAAGTTTTAATTTGGTCGCTCTAAACTATCAATGTATACACCTTATATAAAATAATAAGGGGCAAAATTTCAAGGGTGCAAAGATACAACAATATATAAAAAGAAGCTACTATTTTATGGAAAAATATTTGAAATAGTTTAATTATGACGAGTATACATGCTCCCAGACACATTCCCAGACTTATTATTTCTGTAATATTATAGTACTCGCTGGGAATATATATTTGCAAAATGAGCATTATAAACAGGCTGACACCTAAAATTGAAACAATATTAAAATAACTTTCCTTGGCCATTTTTTTGTTGGAAGGAGAAAGAAATACATATCCGATCACATCAATCAGCACGGATTTTATTCCCAGGAAGATAGCGGTTATTATTAAAAAGTAACCATATGTTTTAATCGGGAATTGACTTTCAGGTTTAAATACTAAAAGGTAGATATATAAGCTGAATACTCCGATTGAAAAAATAACGAGTAGAAGTCGTAATCGGAAATCAGTTACAGTGGCCTTGCTAAATATACTTGAACGTTCTTTTACCTGGAAAAACGATTTTATCGTTTCGGCAATTATACCTGTTGAAGTAGAAACGGAGTATACCAACAGAAAAAAAAGGACCAGGAGAATTATGAATACCCAGCTTTCAGTTTGAGGGAGCGAAGGATGCGGTATTCCAATAAACCCTTTTGGTAATTGAGCAATTGCTTTCAACGTATCTGCAACTGCTTTAATCGAATCCATCCTGGCCAACGAATCAAGTTTCGCCAGTGAACCCGGTATTGCGCCTGTACTATCGCTTAGTGCTTGTATGGTATCTTGCTGAATCATAATTTATTTTAGAGTGCCGCAAAACTTCGAGCATTTGAATCCCAGTTATCTGAGTTTTTAATCGCTTCAAGTACTTGTTCCGGTGTTTCAACTATGACCCACATCCGGCGATGTTCAGCACGCATAAAATGCTCATCAACGGCACGGTTTAACATTAATATCAATGCATCAAAATAACCTTCGAGGTTAACAATGACAATTGGTTTCGAGAATATTCCCAGACGCTTCCACGTGATAACTTCTAATAATTCTTCCAGAGTGCCGCATCCACCAGGCAGTGCAACTACTGCATCGGCCATTATGGCCATTTTTTCTTTCCGTTCATGCATGGTATCCACCAAAATCAATTCAGTCAGGTTGGTATGATTCCATTCAACATCACACATAAATCGTGGAATGACTCCCGTAATTCTGCCTCCGGCTTCCAATGTGCTGTCTGCCAATTGCCCCATTAGTCCCTTGGAGCCTCCTCCGTACACAACCGAAAGGTTTGCATCGGCAATAATCCTGCTAAGACGTGCAGTTGCATCAAAATAACTCGGTTTCACCTGAGTGCTCGAAGCACAATAAACACAAATGGTCTTCATGTTGAATTTGGATACGGTTTTATCTTTTCAGAAATTGAATTGCAAAAATACGGTTTTCTTTCCGTATTTTTGAGCTACAATTCAAAAAATGGGAAAATGATATTGGTAACGGGTGCTACAGGTTTGGTGGGTGGAAATTTAATCTGGCATTTGTTGCTGGAAAATGATCGTGTTGCAGCGATCCGTCGTTCAACAAGTAACCTGGAGCCCTTACGAACCATCTTCAGTTTTTATACCGACAGTCCGGATGACTTTCTGACCCGAATAGATTGGAAAATAGCCGATGTGCTTGATCTTAATTCTATTCAACAGGCTATGGAAGGTATTTCACTTGTTTATCATTGCGCGGCGGTGGTTTCACTCAACAGTAATGAGCAATCTGTTCTAGATGTAAATGTAACAGGAACCAGAAATATGGTTCTGGCTGCACTCAACTGTAACATCAAAAAACTTTGTTTTGTAAGCTCTATTGCAGCATGTGGTAAGGCTTTCAATAAAGCACAAATTGATGAAAACTCTGTATGGTCCGATACTATTCAACGATCACTTTATTCACGAAGCAAATTCTATTCAGAGCAGGAAATATGGAAAGGTATTGCAGAAGGATTGAATGCAGTTGTTGTAAATCCGGGTGTTATTTTGGGTGTCTCGGGAACAGATTCGGGGAGCTCCCTCCTTTTCTCACAGGTTCAAAAAGGATTGGTATTCTATACCCTTGGTGGCAGCGGATATGTCGATGTACAGGATGTTGTGAAAGCAATGATCCTATTGACCAACAGCGATATCTCCGGCGAACGGTTTATCCTGGTGGGTGAAAATTGTTCCAACAAGGATATACTCAGTTTAATGGCCGATGGCTTTGGTAAGCAACGGCCATTTTTATGTGTTGGAAAAAGAACGCTTTGGGTTGTTGGCCTCATCTCCGAAACTCTTGGTCGACTCTTTCATTTTATTCCCCTTATAAATCGGGATTCTGCCCGCACTGCAACAAACAGGGAGTATTTTTCCAACAGCAAAATTCAAAAAATCCTTCATTTCTATTTTACACCTATTGAAAACTCAATAAGGGAAATATGTACATTCAAGTTGAAATAAAATAAATGAAAAATAAACCTACTTATTTTAATTGGCTTTAGAGCGCAGATAGAATTATTTCTTTAAAACTCGCTAAGAAAGAATTTGCATCCGATTTTGATAGGCATAAAGGAGGCAATAAGCGGATAACATTCGTTCCACTTGCACCTGTAAATATTTTTTTCTCGAATAATAAACGGTTGCGCATCTCTTTGACAGGTTGATCAAATTCAATTCCAATCATTAGCCCCAGTCCTCTTACCTCTTTAATTTGTGGAATTTTTTTCAATTCATCCATCAGGTAATTACCGATTTTTTCGGCATTTTCCTGTAAATGTTCCACTTTGAAAATATCAAGCACTGCTATGGCTGCGGTACATGCCAGATGGCTTCCGCCAAAAGTAGTGCCCAACAAGCCAAAGGAAGCCTCAAAAGCAGGACTTATAAGCACTCCCCCGATCGGGAAACCATTCCCCATCCCTTTAGCTATGGTAATCAAATCAGGACGGATATCCGCATATTGATGGGCAAAGAACTTTCCACTTCGTCCATATCCAGATTGTACTTCATCAAGAATCAGCATTGTCCCTGTGGCTTTACATTCTTTACTCAATGCATTCAGAAATTCAGGATCAGGTATGCGTATACCTCCAACACCTTGAATTCCTTCAATTATTACAGCACAAACATCATTGTTCCGGAGTGATTTCCGAACAGCTTCTATATCGTTCAATGCAGGAAATTCAACTTCAAATCCTTCATTGATGGGTGCAACTATTTTTGAATTATCTGTCACCCGTACTGCTGCAGAGGTACGCCCGTGAAAACTTTTATTGAAAGCTATAACTTTACGTCTACCGGTATGAAAAGAAGCCAATTTTAAGGCATTTTCATTGGCTTCTGCGCCTGAATTGACTAAAAATAAAGAGTAATCCTCATATCCGGATATTTTACCCAGTTTCTCAGCCAACTCTTTTTGTAATGGATTTATGACAGAGTTTGAATAAAAAACTAATTTTTCTAATTGCTGAGTTAGTTTTTGAACATAATACGGATGGGAATGCCCAATGGAAATAACTGCATGACCGCCATATAAATCAAGGTACTCTATTCCATGATTGTCGTAAATGCTGCAACCTATTCCTTTTGCAATTTCAATGTCAAAAAGCGGATAAACATTAAATAAGTTCATAAATTCTAAGGTTTGTTAAATTGTCAGGAGCATAAACAGATACTAATACATCTACTCGTAACTTTTTGAAAGTTGAATGCAAATGTAATTCAAAATTTAGAGACCTTCAAATAAATACATTTAAAAAAAATAATGTAATTTTACACCGAATTTATACATAACTATATTTTAACGTCTCAATCAAATGGATAAACAAGTCACTATTTACTGTAAAAACACAAAATCATACCATATTTATCCATTAGGAACATCCGTCATTGAAATATATCAGGATCTCAAGATTGAGTTAAAATATCCGGTTATGGCCGCACGGGTCAATTATAAAGTAGAGGATTTAAATTTTCTGATCTACAAACCAAAAGACATTGAATTTATTGATTCAAGTACTCCCTCCGGAATGAGGGTATATGTCAGGAGCCTAAGCATGGTGCTGGCAAAGGCTGTGTCCGAACTTTTTCCGCAAGCTACACTTCGCATTGAACACCCTATCTCAAGAGGCTATTATTGCAAACTGGATAATCTGGGACAACCGGTAACCAGGGAAGTTATTTCCTTGATTAAAGAGCGGGTCAATTTAATTATTTCTCAGGGGAAACGAATCGTATGTGAGGAAAAGCAAACTAAAGAAGTCGAGGAATTGTTTGTGAATCATGTTCATCAACAAGATAAAATTGCTCTTTTTGAAACACTGGGGAATCCTTATTTCCGGTTTTTCAGGATCGATGATTTTATTGATTACTATAATGGTGTTTTATTGCCATCCACCGATTACCTGACCATCTATGATTTAGTTGAATACTACGATGGCCTTTTAATAAGGGTTCCAAGCCGTGACAATCCCGTTGAACTCGAAGAAGTAGTCATGTTGCCTAAAATGTACGATATTTTCAAAGAATATGTTGGGTGGAATAAAATTTTAAATCTTACCAATGTTGCCGATTTTAATGTGGCATGTCGCAATAACCAATCATTTAACCTGATAAAAGTGTCGGAAGCATTGCACGAAAAGAAAGTGGCTTCCATTGCCGACATGATTTCTCAGCGTTCTGAAAAAGTACGTTTTGTCCTGGTCTCTGGTCCTACTTCCTCTGGAAAGACAACATTCAGCAAACGTCTCTCCATTCAGTTAATTGTAAGTGGGTTAAAGCCAGTTGTCCTGTCGCTCGACAATTATTTTGTTAACCGCGAAGATACTCCCCTGGATGAAAACGGGGATTGGGATTTTGAACATTTACATTCCCTTGATTTGGCCCTGTTTAATCAAAATCTCAAGCAACTACTCAATGGCGAAGAAATAGAGATCCCGTTTTTTAATTTTGAAGACGGAAGGCGGTATTATAAAGGAGAAAAGCTAAAATTGCATGATGACAGTATATTGATCATGGAAGGCATTCATGCACTAAATCCCGAACTAATTCCGGATATCCCATCCGAAATAACTTTTAAAATATATGTTTCTGCACTCACCACAATATCTATAGATAATCACAACTGGATACCGACTACCGATACCCGTTTGCTTCGTCGTATCATTCGTGATTACCGCTTTCGTAACTATTCAGCCCGTGAAACCATTGCCCGATGGCCAAGTGTCAGGCGTGGTGAAGAAAAATGGATTTTCCCGTATCAGGAGAATGCCGATGTCTTGTTTAATTCTGCCTTGTTGTTTGAACTGGCTGTATTAAAAAGACATGCCGAACCTATACTGGCTGAGGTACCTAAATATTGCGATGAATATACTGAAACCCACAGGTTGATCAAGTTTTTAAATTATTTTGTACCTATTCAAGACAGGGAAATACCACCAACATCCCTGCTGCGTGAATTTGTGGGGGGAAGCAGCTTCAGGTATTAACTTATAGCTGTTTCAAATATTATTTTCCAAAATCATCCATTATTTTTTTGTTTGAGATTGTATATATAGAAAAAGTATAACTATAATCCCGGGTTGAAATGAAAAGACTATCTCTCTCCGTTTTAATTCTTATGTTTTTTTTTATTGAGCTATATGCCCAGAGTCGCAGTCGTGGATTGGTTGATGAGAGCAGGGAGAATCAAAGCTATTTATTGTTTTCTGTCGGACCGGAATTCTGCTTTGCCGATCCCACAGAATCCCCTTTTAATCAAAACATACTAAAAAACTACAACCTGTCATTGGGCTATAGAAAGTTGTTCTCTAATAATTTCGGGTATCGGTTAGAATTGAACTATTTGAATCTGACCGGGAATGATACCGTCTCTTTGAAAAACCCGAGACGGTATGCTTTTAATACAACTGCACTAAAAGCCTCCGTAATTGGTGAATATTCTATCATCATCGGGCGCAGGTATTATTATCGCTCTACACCAAATATCATTTACGGGTTTCTTGGAGTGGGATTATTACGAACGAATGCAAATTTAAATTATGATCCGGCTAATCCGACAGCACCTTACACATATAGAAAAATATACAATTGCCCCGTAATTCCGTTTGGCGGGGGATACAGGTATAATTTCAACAACGGTTTCTTAATGGGTATCGAAATTAATTATAATTTTCCATTTTCAGATTATATCGATGGTTTTAAGCCTCCTATGAAAAAGTTAGCAGATGGAACTAAATCAGTTTCAAAAAGCAATGATGTCTTCAGTGGAGTTTCATTTACTTTCTCTTATTTGTTCGGTTCAGAATACATGAACCGAAGATAGAATGAATCAGGAAATGCTTTCAAGGACATTTGATGTACGTGCTCCGCTGATTCCTGAACTTGGGGAAGTGCCAATTCCGCGTAATTCGTCAACAACAGCCTGTATAAGTGGTTGCTGAATAGGTTGTTTATGTGTAAAAATAAACTCTTCATTCCCATTTTCACTACTTTCAACCCGAATGATCATTGGGCTCCCGAATGAATTGAATGAAATTTCACCTTTTGATCCGACGATCCGGGTGTTATCTTTTTCCGAAATCTTGTCTGTCGTAAAACACCATGTGCCGGAACCTATCACACCATTTTCAAACCGCATTGATGCCGTTACAATATCATCAGCAGGATAGAGTTTTGCCTGATTGAATGATATTCCTTTTGATTCAACAACAGGTCCAAAAAGGAAATCAAGAAAATCAAGCTGATGGGATGCCAGGTCATGAAAATAGCCCCCTCCTGAAATTTCAGGCTGTACCCTCCAGTTATTCTCGGGTTGTGCAATAATATCTGGCTGATAAGGCTGATACATTTCAATATTCACAAAACGGATCTCTCCCAATCTTCCGCTTTCAATCAATTCTTTTACTTTTAAAAAACCGGGCAATGTACGCCGGTAATAGGCAACGAAAAGTGGCACATTGGCCATTTGGCAGGCTTCAACCATGGCCATGCAATCCGCATACGTGTTAGCCATTGGTTTTTCCACGTAAACTGCTTTTCCTGCCTTTGCTGCTTTAAGAGTTAATTCAGCATGTGTATTCGGGGGAGTTGCAATGTAAATGGCATTTATTTCGTCATCATTCAGCATCTCGTCCAGGTTCGTTGTCCAATGCCCAATCCCATGCCTCTCCGCAAAATCAGCTGCTTTAACAGCGTTCCTACGCATGACCGTTTTTACTTCCGAATTTGGAATTGAATACATGGCCGGTGCACTTTTTATTTCACACACATCCCCGGCTCCTATAATTCCCCAGATAACTTTATCAACTTTCTTCATTTCTTGCTTATTTAAAGCAAAAATAAGGAATTTAAGTTTGTTGGACAAACGAATGTTGTATTCAGTTTTTTTTATTCAGGTTCAAGTTTAAGCTAAGCAATAGTTTAGCAATATTCAGTTTTCTTGTTTTAGGTATTGTTGGGGTTCGGATAGGGTTCGGTTAGGGTTCGGTTAGGGTTCGGATAGGGTTCACTTAAGTACGCCCCTCTGAACCCTAACTGACCCCCCAATAAAGTCTCACATATTCCTAATTATACATCGGACGAGTGTATCGTAGTTTCTGTTGAAATGAGATTAGAATCCTCCGCATAGCCATCCCAATAGTTATTGGAACTGTAGAAGAATACTGGATTTTCTTTGCTTTCCGATATGAAATGGTGTTTACCCTGACAGAGATCACATCGTATATTCCCAACTAAAGTGTTAAATGATAAGGAATGTTGTTGAAACGATAAAAAAGTTATGCAAACGTTTGCATTATTCAAAATTATGTGTAATTTTACCCCCGAAATCTTATATTTATTCACATTTACAAATTATGTTATGAAGAAAATCCTACTTGTATTTGCATTAATCGGGCAAATTGCATTTGCTCAAAAAATTGATGTTCAATCAGTTGTTGTGATCAATAACTCCGAAGCCGGAGGTTGTTATTATCCGTCTTTTAGTCCGGCAGGTGATTATCTGTTGGCAACATCCGAAAATTATGCCGGTTTAAAGCAATATACTTTTGCTGACAAATCCATCAAAACACTCACGAGAGATGCAGGTGCAGGTTACGGTGTTCAGATCAGTGCCGATGGGAATACCATTTTATATAAAAAGAATGAATTTGTAAAGAATTTACGCCACAGTTCGTTGGTGTCTTATTCAAGGCAAACCGGAAAGCAGCAACAACTGGTTGCACCCACCCGGGAAGATTTAACTTCGAGATTTGCAGCTAATAAGCCTCAGTTTGTACGAGGCAAAACATTGGTTGCCACTAATATTACCCGCACAGAAAGCACTCCTGTCATTTGTATTGAAGATCAGAAAATGGTGCTTTATACATCGACAGGACGTAAAATAATTACGCCAAACGGAACACAAGCCAGTTATATCTGGCCTTCTATCTCACCGAACGGGAAGTATATTGCCTATACAGTGGCCAGCAAAGGAACCTATGTATGTAAGATTGATGGAACAAGCCCTGTTTCGATCGGTAAACTGAATGCTCCAAGATGGATTAATAACCAGTGGTTGGTGGGCATGGACGACAAGGATGATGGACAAAAGCTAATTTCGTCGACTATCCAGGCAGTGAACATAAACGGAAAAATTCGGCAAACACTGCCAACTCCAACAGGAAAAAATGCTATGTATCCGGTTGCATCTACCGACGGATCACGCATTGCATTCAACACAGACAAAGGGGAATTGTATTTACTCACCATTACGGTTAAATAAGGGAGGAATACGATATGAAAAAAGTAATAGGAATTTTACTGGCCCTTCTTGTGTGCTCTTGGATAGCAGCAGCCGATTTTACCGGCAAGAAAATATATATTAACCCGGGTCACGGAGGCTATGATGGAGCCAATGACCGGAATCTGATAACGATAAATTACGCGTTAGGCGATACGCTGGGTTTCTGGGAGTCGTGGAGTAACCTGCAAAAAGGACTTGCTCTACGTGATATGCTCCAGGCTTCTGGAGCAACAGTGATCATGTCACGCACCCAGAACAGGGATCAGGATGACCGCTCGTTATCTGAAGTTGCTGCAGAGGCTAATGCCAACAATGTGGATGCATTTTTATCGATACATAGTAATGCTGTAGGTACAAACACCGGAACCAATTATTGCCTGTTATTATACAATGGAACCGATGGTGTGCCGGCAGTGGCAGCGAGTCTTCCTATGGCACAAACATGCTGGCCACGTTTGATGTCAAATGAATTAACTAACTGGACTTATTATACTACTTCATCAAACCTTCGCGGTGACTTTTCATTTTATGGATATCATTTAGGGGTTTTAGGTCCACTTACTGTTCCTGGATTTTTATCCGAAGGTTCTTTCCACGATTATCAGCCTGAAACACACCGCTTGCTGAATCAGAATTACCGTAAGCTGGAAGCAGGAAACTTCTACCGGTATTTTTGTGATTATTTTCAGGTAGATCTTCCTTCAACGGGTATTATTGCCGGGTTTGCCAAAGGGAAAGATGAAACTATCGTAAATGCCAAATATACCTATAAAGCCGGAACGAACGACCGCTGGCTGCCATTGAACGGCGCCCGGGTGAAGCTGATGAATGCTGCAGGCGATTCACTGGCAGGTTGTAAGGTAGATACTCTTTATAACGGAGTATTCGCATTTTTCAACCTGACACCGGGGACTTACAAACTGCACATCGCTGCCACAAACCATACTTCGAAAGATACGACTGTGGCGGTAATTGCTTCCACAACCACCTATGCCAAGATGTTGCTTGTGAATCCGAACATAGTAATTGCAAAAGATACTACCCCCAATTATCCGGATCCTATCCAGGAAGCTGGTGTTTTACCCTTGAACAGTTATAAATTTGGAGCAGCTAACACAATATTACCTGATTGGTTGAATCCAAACCAGATTAAGAAAGTACTTTATCGCAATGAAAAGCTTTATGTATTGACCACAGAGCCTAAAATTCTGGTAATAAATGCAGTAACTACTGCTAAGATCCGCGAAATGAATTTGACCGGAATTACAGGAGGAGCAAAAACCCTGAATGATATAGCCTTTACTGCAGATGGTTATTTATTAGGTTGTAACAAAGATACCATTTCTTTACCCGAATCGAAAGGAAGATATTTTAAAGTGTATACCTGGAACAATGATTCAATTGCACCTGCACTTCTTTTCCAGACTCAGCAACAGGCAGCATGGTCAAACGGAGTAGTTGGAGAAACATTTGCAGTTAGCGGTCCTCGTTGGAAATGTACGATTTATGCACCTTCAGTAACGACAGGTTCATCAAAATTAATACGTATAATGGGTTTGACTTATGAAGAAGGAATTCCTGCCATTGGTTTTAAATATATGTTGGATGCGACGAACTATAGCGAAATACTTTGGGGAAAGAAATTTACCTTTACCATGTCACCAACAGGTACAGATCATTTCTTCCTGGACAGTGAGAAATTATTGCCAACTGAATATAAATTCGACTGGACACTGGCAGATCGTTCAGCCCTGATAAGCAAGGGATCGTTTGTCGAAAAATCAGGATATGCACTGCAACCTGTGGCTTCGGGGAACTTCTATTTCAGGAATGCAAAACATGTTTATATGTCAGCTCCTGTTTGTAATGCGGATTCTACAGCAGTCGGTGTGGCCATGTTTGATATAACAGCAGGCATGAGCAATGCTGTAAAAGTATCTGAAAAATTTCCGGATGCCGGATTAGGAACACAGAAAGCAAGCTTTATGGCTGCAGCAGCTAAAGTAAGCGGGTATGACATTGAATTGCTTATTTTGGCTCAGAATCAGGGAATGGCCCGTTACAAAACAATTGTCCCTGTTGGGAAGGCAAATATTTATGCTTCGGAATTAAAAGTTGAAAAAGCACCTGATGGTTATAAGCTGAATTTCACGTTAAATGAGGCAGCTACTGCTGTTGCTGTAACTCTTTATAATGGAACGGCAGTAGTAAAAATAATTGATGCGGGTGCTTTAGCCAAAGGCAAACAATCTGTTTCAGTTGTTTCTTCCGGTTTACCGGATGGAACTTTTACCTGGACAGTAAAAGCTACGGCTGAAACAGTCGATCGTCCGGTAAAGATTTCGGATAATGCACAACCTCAGCTTCAGTTCTTTTCACCACGTGGTGTTGCGGTAGATAACAGCTTTGAAAGTCCGTGCTTTGGCAGGGTTTACGCAGCAGAATCAGTACCGGGTGTCATAACTAACCGAACCACAAAAGATGGGATATATATTTTAAACGCAGCTTTGGAAGATGTCACAAATCAAGGGGCTGAAAGTTATGCCGGACAAGTTACATGGGCTGCAGGAAGTAGTCCAATGAGATTGTCAGTGGCTTCTGATGGGAAAGTATTTGTTAATGACTGGAGTGACGCACATCCTGGAGTATGGGTTATGGATCCTGTTAATCCGACGGCAGCATTTACACCGGTATTTTCAGGACTTACAAAAGCCACTTCTGGTTTATCAAGCATTGGCGGCGTAAATGTACATGGTTCTATTGCCCATTGTTGGGTACTTGGAACAGGTGTCGACACAAAACTGTATACGTTCGATGAAGATTATGTAGATGCAACAGCAACAAGTACCGGAAATGTGTTGCAATACAACATTGGAACAATGGCTTCACCATGGCAGGCAGCTCCAAGCGCAGTTGCCTATAACGATGCGTTAAACGGAAATTTGCAACAAAACATGAACTCCTGTATAGCTCCCGATAATCGTGGTGGCTGGTGGATTTCGCAAAACAGGGCGGCAGATGCAGTATTAATACCTTCGTTGATTCATGTTGGAACAGACGGATTGGTAAACTTTAATTCAGGTGCAAACCCTTCTTTAATTGTAAATTCTGTTTTGGCAGGAATGGCCGTCAGTAATGATGGGACACGTTTGGCTATGGGATGTCAGGATGAAGTTAAGATTTTTGATGTAACATATTCCGAAACAGGAATTCCAACTTTGACACGACTCCATTCTATCAAGCCTGCTATGGGTACCAATACAGCTGGAATATCTATGGATCGTGCCGGAAATGTATATGTTATATCGTATTCTTCACAACGATTAGGAGTATGGTCATTACCAAAAGTTGAAAACCAATTTACAACTCCGGCTCCTTCTAATCAGTTGATAGTTGTTACCAAAACAGGTTTGGATCAGGTTCCTGACGCATCACAGATGGTTCGTACCTATCCGAATCCGGTGAAAGACAATATTGCAATTGAATGTTCGGGCTCGATTATGGAAATGATCGGACTTTACGATGTGAATGGCAGGTTAATTCAGACTGAAAATGTACAATCGAATAAGATTGATCTTTCAGTGTCTGGTTTACAACCCGGTATCTATATTTTGAAAGTAAAAACAACAGCTGGAATGGCTATTAAACGAATTATGAAACAATAGATTCTAAGTTATAGTAACCTCACCCGGCCGGCTCTTTTTTAGAACTGCCGGGTGTGATTATTTATGGGTTTTAGCAACAATACTTAATACTCTGATTATTTTGAAAACGACTATCAGTTTTATTTTATTATTTTTCTTTACAACCTTTGCAGTAGCGAAACCTACTGTCCTTGGAGGTTTTCAGAAAAGCATTTATAACAACGAACAGGTTATGGTTTTTTCATCACCTGCCTGGGCGCCTGAAGTGAAATTTCATATCAATGCCCCTTCTGCTGCTACTTTTGATCCTCATAAGAAAGTAATGCTTATTTTCTATGCCCTGCCAAACGGCAACACGACTGAAAATACCATTGGAAACATTGAATTAACAGCTGTTGACTGGCATTACGACATCCAACATATCGGTGCACAAACCCGATATCTCAGGACCAAAATCACGGATGCAAATGTAGTAGTTTGTTACGTAGAGTCAAACCAAATGGCGTGGAACAGATGGCGGTCCAAATACCCGGATTCGACTATAAAAACTCTTGTAGATTCTGTCAGGAACATCTTCAAGGCCTTTGATACCCGGGTGACGCTAAACTCCCATAGCGGGGGCGGTTATTTTATATTTGGCTATCTCAGCAGTGTCAATGAAATACCTTCTTATGTAGAACGGATATCATTTCTTGACAGCACATACGGGTATGATGAAACATTTAATTACGGTAAAAAACTATCTAAATGGTTAAAGTCATCTTCATCGAGCCGGTTATGTGTTTTGGCTTATAATGACAGCGTAGCTCTGTATAACGGCAAGCCGGTAGTCAGTGCTACAGGCGGTACCTGGTATCGAAGCAAGAAAATGGTTGAATACCTGAAAAAAGAATTCAAGTTTAAAACAACCATTGATTCAGATTTCTGGAAATACAGGACAAAGAACAACCGGATTGAATTTATTTTAAAAACAAATCCTGAAAAAGCGATCTTGCATACCATTCAGGTTGAACGTAACGGATTTATTCAATCTATCTTGTCAGGTACTAAATTTGAAGAAAAAGGGTACAAGTACTATCCGCTTTCAGGACAAACAAGGATCTATTCGTCCTTAATACAACCGAATCTTACCTATGCAGGTGCACAGTACAGGCCAAGACCGGCAAATGCAGTAACAGGTGCTGCTTTTATGGAAAAGATTAAAAATATGACTTATCTGCAACGTGAACCATTGATGCTCAGTGAAATAAAAAGCGGCAATATGCCTGATTTTTGCAAATCATTTGTCGATGTAACTTTCCATTACAACGGCCACGTTTGCAAGATTCAGGTCATGCCCGATTATATAGCCATAGGCTCAAATGATGATTTTTGCAGGATACCCGTCAGTCCTGAAACAGCACAGGAAATAGCTGATTATTTTGGATGCTCCCTGCCTACTACCCGCATTGTCGACTCAGTATCCAAAGCTGCCATGTATAGGATTGCACCAATTACTCATAAACCCGTTGGAAACGGAAACGAACTGGTGGGGATGTTTATCCTGCATAATCAGGAAATAGAGCAGGCATTAGCTGCCGTTGGAACAGGTTGGGACCGGACAACAAGCATTGTTGACGGATTAAAAAAAGACATTGTCATAACCAACAGGTTGAAGACTGAAACCGGTAAAGTTGCCATTTATGGATGGTATAAACCGGATGGCACATTCATTCAGCAATTGTATCTGGGTCATGTCCATTGGTACATGGATTATAGCCACGGTGTCAGGTTGGTTAATTCATTGGTCATGCTTGATGGGAAACCTGCAACTATCCGGCAGATACTTAATGATAAAGAGCTTTATCCCTTGTTAAGTTCAGAAACAGGTGTTATGGATCAACCTAATTATATTTATTGAGGCAACAGGTAATGCTTTTTTTTAACATGGACAGACGTTAATCAAACATGATATTCTTCAAATTATAGTATTTAGGGCTTGAAGGAACGGTCATAAAACCAGTAGCATTTTTTTTGTACTTTAATTCCCGGAAATACTTAATGTCTGCTTTTAATTGTTGCTATCAATGTTGAGGAGTGAAGGAATCGTTGAAAAATGAACTTTGTATGCTTTTAAACATATAAATATTAATTGCAAACGTTTGCACCCATAAAATTAATTGATACTTTTACTTTTCAATTCAGTCAATTCTTTTTTGGTACCAGATCTTACATTTATATAACTGAAGGGTAAACTGGATTATCAATCCGATAATTATTATGCGTACTACAATACTTTATTTATGAAAAAGGCTATAACTATATTTTTTCTTCTCAGTTTAATTTATTTTTCTGTTTCTTCTGCCCAATGGATCCGGGTAAACCAAATGGGTTACCTTCCCGATGATAGCAAGAACGCAGTATGGCTTACCAATCAACCTGAAAATATAAAAGAATTCAAAATTGTAGATAATTCTACTAAAAAAGTGGTATTTCGTAGCAAAACAGTTTTGCCAAAAGGTGCTCAGGGTGCTTTAAAGAATAGTTACCGTTTAAATTTTTCTGTCTTTAATACCTCTGGCTCTTTTTATATTCAGGCAGGACAAGCGCAATCCCCGGTTTTCAAAATAGGGAGTGATGTTTATGCTTCAGCGGCAGAGATACCCTTGAAATATATGCGCCAGCAGCGTTGTGGATTTAATCCGTATTTAAAAGATTCCTGTCATAGGAATGATGGAAGAATCATCTATCACCCTACCCGTACCGGCGAGAAGATTGATGCCACTGGAGGATGGCATGATGCCTCTGACTATCTTCAATATGTTACTACTTCGGCCAATGCCATATATCAAATGCTTTTTGCTTACAGTCAGTATCCAAAAGCTTTTGGGGATCATTACCAGGCTAATGGATTGGAAGGTAGCAACGGCATTCCTGATATTCTCGATGAAGCGAAATGGGGATTGGACTGGCTGCTGAGAATGAATCCGGACAAGGATACTTACTTTAATCAAATCGCTGATGACAGGGATCACATCGGATTTAAGCTTCCAACAAATGACGATGTTGATTATGGCTGGGGAAAAGGGAAAGACCGACCTGTCTACTTCTGTACCGGAGAAAAGCAGGGATTATTCAAGTATAAAAACAGAACAACCGGATTGGCTTCCACAGTAGGTAAATTCGCATCATCATTTTCATTGGGAGCTGATTTGTTGGCTACCTATTATCCTGAATATGCTAAACTTTTAAAAGTAAAATCAGTAGATGCCTATAATAAAGGCGTACAGTTCCCGGGAGTATGTCAAACGGCACCTTGCGGAGCTCCTTATTTTTATGAAGAAGATAATTACACCGACGACATGCAACTGGCAGCAGCTCAAATCTACAAATCAACCGGTGAAACGAAATACCTGAAAGAGGCAGTCCAATACGGACGAATGGAACCTGTTACACCATGGATGGGGGCAGATTCTGCAAGGCATTATCAATGGTATCCATTTGTGAATTTAGGGCATTATCAGTTGGCATCTCAGAATAACTCCAGGATAAGCAACGAGTTTATTCGCAATCTGAAGTCAGGACTTGAACGGGTTCGTGAGCGTGCAGATAATGATGCATTTTTAAACGGGATTCCATTTATCTGGTGCTCGAATAATCTTACTGTTGCATTTATTACCCAATGTCATTTATACCGGAAACTTACGGGGGATACTTCTTTTCAGGAAATGGAAACAGCTATGCGCGATTGGTTGTTTGGTTGCAATCCATGGGGCAAGTGCATGATTGTCGGAATGCCTTCTGATGGTGATTACCCTCGTTATCCGCATTCCGCATTTACACAATTAAATCATTACCCCATCGATGGGGGTCTGGTTGATGGTCCTGTATATACTTCCCTGTTTAAAAGCCTGAAGGGTGTTCGAATTACCGGGGTGGATAAATATGCCGATTTTCAGTCAGATAAAGTTGTCTATCATGATGATTATGCCGATTACTCCACCAATGAGCCTACTATGGATGGAACAGCATCGCTTTGTTACTATTTGGCCTATCTTTCATCAGAAGCATTTTCAAAAGATGCTGACAAAACTAAATTAAAGTAAACTATTCAATATCAATGATTCAGGTTTTGATTGATGAAAATTGTCAATTTCCGGAACTTTTTTTAATGAAATTTCTATCTGTTCTTGTTATTATATGACTAATTTTGATTTATACAAATTTTGAAATTATAACCGGAACATTTTATTATTGGAAGATAAATAATGAGAAAGCAAGTATCAATAATTTTATTCATTCTGTTTTCATTAGCCCTTGAAGCCCAGGTTGTACCAGCAACACTTGATAAACCGAAACCAAACAGTCATAAATCAGTTGTTGCTACAGGCATTAATCCGGCGGTTATCAAACGGATAAAAACAGTAACTTTTGCTACTATCGATTCAATAGCAAAAGATGGCATAGTAAACAAAGTCTACCCGGGATGTCAGGTATTGGTTTTAAAAGAAGGCAAACCGATATATAACAAATGCTTTGGATACCTGACATATAAGAAAACCGAAAAGGTTATACCAACGACCATGTACGATCTGGCTTCCCTTTCAAAGACAACAGGTACCTTACTTGCTGTTATGAAGCTTTATGATGATAAGAAGCTCAGTCTTACCGATAAAGCTTCCATGTATCTTCCATTTCTAAAGGGAACGGACAAGGAAAACATCACCATAACCGAACTTTTGTTTCATGAATCGGGACTGGCAGCATCGTTGCCTTTTTACAAGATGGTAATAGAACAGATCAAAACGAAGCATACAAAGAAATCATCATCCCATAAACGACAAAAAGAGCATAATCCGGTTGGTGAAGTCACAGTAATCTATAAAGAAGGATGGGTTTCAAAGACCTATTCCGATGACTATACGATTCATGTAGCAGAAAATTTCTATGTGAATAATCGCTTTCATGACGAAGCAATGCAGATGATAGCCCGGTCCCGGCTAAATGCTAAAGTCTACTGTTACAGTGATGTTAACTTTATGTTGTTAAAAGAAATTGTTGAATCAATCAGCGGAAAGACCTTAAATGTATTCCTTAACGATGGGTTCTATACACCTATGAAGTTGGATTACCTTACGTATTTGCCTTTACAATCACACAAAAAGGACGAAATTGCGCCAACCTTAGAGAATGACGTGTTACGTGGTAAAACATTGCAGGGATATGTACATGATGGTTCAGCAGCCTTTATGGGTGGAATTTCCGGAAATGCCGGATTGTTTGCTGATGCAGCTGATGTTGCAAAAGTCTATCAGATGATACTCAATGGAGGAGAAATTGATGGTATCCGGTACATAAGCCAGGAAACATGTCGGGTATTTACAACCACAACATCTGTAAGTGGAAGACGTGGACTGGGGTATGACAAACCGGTACCCACTAATCCGAGAATAAATCCTTGTTGCATCTCAGCACCGATTACTGTTTTTGGCCATACGGGCTACACAGGCACATGCTGTTGGGTTGACCCGATTAACAAGCTGGTATTTGTTTTCTTAAGCAATCGGGTGTATCCGAACGATGCTGTTAATAAACTATCAAGAATGCAAATCAGAAGCAAAATACAAGAGGTGATGTATCAATCAATAATGTAATTAATAATTAATAATTAAAAATTAATAATTGCAAGGATACTGAAATGTAAGTAATGAATAGGATTTAATGATACATTTTACCTCTGACCCCCAAACCCCCAAATGGTGGCTTAAGAGTGGAACTAAGAAGTTCCTATGGTTAAAATAAATTTCAGATGCCACGTCTTAACATCCCCCATTTGGGGGCTTGGGGGTCATAACATCAAATAATAAAAAACAGGATAATTCGACAATATGAAACATATCAATAAATATTATCTTGTAATTAAGCTATTGTAGATGAACGTCTATATCATTAAATATCTACGATTAAATACTAAAAATCTAATTGAATATGAAACTAAATCTAATTCTTTTTTTCTTATTTTTGACTTTCATTCCTGCAAAGGCCCAGAATGCTCCTGTTATTGTTGGTGCAGCGTCTACGCAGGAATATTTTCCGTTATTAAAGGATAAGAAAATTGCTGTATTATCCAACCAGACAGGGATGGTGGGGAAGGAGCATCTGGTAGATTTACTTCACAGGAAAGGTTTCAATGTAGTAGCCATTTTTTCTCCTGAACATGGGTTTAGGGGAAATGCTGATGCAGGAGAACATGTGTCAAGTTCTGTGGATGAAAAGACAGGTATTCCCATTCGTTCACTGTATGAGGGAAAATCAGGCAAGCCCGGTGAAGCAGTCATGAATTCGTTCGATATTCTTATCGTCGACCTTCAGGATGTCGGACTTCGCTTTTATACCTATTATGGCACTATGATTCACATGATGGATGCCTGTGCTGAATATAATAAAAAAGTGTTGATACTCGACCGTCCAAATCCGAATGGACATTATGTGGATGGCCCTATTCTGGATATGAAATATAAATCGGGTGTGGGAACGTTGCCAATACCTATTGTTCACGGGATGACGCTTGGTGAACTGGCATTAATGGCAAATGGTGAAAAATGGCTTACCGAGGGACGGAAATGTGATGTGACAGTGATAAAGTGTAAAAATTATACCCATCAGACTAAATATAAGCTACCTATTGCTCCATCGCCGAATCTTCCAAACATGAAATCGGTCTATCTGTACCCGTCCACTTGTTTCTTTGAAGCAACTCCGGTTAGCCTTGGTCGGGGAACAACGCTTCCATTTCAGGTTTATGGTCACCCGAATATGCTGGGATACTCTTTCACTTTTACACCGAAAAGTATTCCTGGCGCCAAGAACCCGCCTTTGTTGGATAAACTATGTTACGGTGTTGATTTAAGCCATCTATCCGATGAGGATATATGGAAAAACGGGGTTGATTTGAGCTATTTGATTGATGCTTATAAGAACTTAAATATGGGTGACCATTTTTTCAGACCCTTCTTTGAACTGTTGGTTGGAAGAGATTATGTCCGTAAAATGATTATCGCAGGAAAGTCGGCATCAGAAATAAAAGCAGTATGGCAAGAAGATGTTGTTAAGTTCAAAAAGCAACGTGCTCCCTATTTACTCTACGCAGAATAACTAACATCAACTATACTTATGAGTCCATTCCTGGTTTTATCCACCATTATTTGTTATTTTATTATTTTATTTACCATTTCATACATTGCAGGCAGGAAAGCCGATAACCAGGGTTTCTTTATAGGGAACCGGAAATCACCGTGGTTTGTAGTTGCTTTTGCTATGATTGGTTCATCCATATCAGGGGTCACCTTTATATCGGTTCCGGGAATGGTGGCTACCAGCAACTTCGCTTACCTGCAGATGGTATTGGGTTTTGTAGTCGGGCAACTGATTATAGCCTTTCTGCTGATACCGCTCTTCTATAAGATGAATCTGGTTTCTATTTATGAGTACCTCGAAAAACGCTTTGGAGTATCTTCGTATAAAACAGGAGCATGGTTTTTCTTCCTGTCAAAAATGCTGGGGGCTGCTGTACGGTTATTCCTGGTATGCGTCGTGCTACAGTTGCTTGTTTTTAAACCATTGCATCTTCCGTTTATTTTAAATGTGATATTTACAGTTTCACTGGTATGGTTGTATACTTTCCGGGGAGGAGTGAAATCGCTGATATGGACTGATACCCTGAAAACGTTTTGCCTGATAGCTTCGGTTGTACTATGTATTTATTATATTGCTTCAGAGCTTAATATGGGACTTGGCGGAATGATAACTGCTATCACTGATAACAGTTATTCAAAAATGTTCTTCTTTGATGATGTCAATGATAAACGCTATTTCTTTAAACAGTTTCTTGCCGGGATATTTACTATGATTGCCATGACCGGGCTTGATCAGGATATGATGCAACGTAACCTGAGTTGTAAGAACTTCAAGGACTCACAGAAGAATATGATTACCAGTGGCATCTTTCAGTTTTTCATAGTCATGTTGTTTTTAGTGTTAGGAGTGCTCCTCTATATTTATACGGCAAAATCGGGTATTCATAATCCGGCAAAGAGTGATGAACTCTTTCCAATGATTGCTACCCAGGGATTCTTTCCTCAGGTAGTCGGCCTTTTATTTGTCCTGGGTCTAATTTCTGCAGCTTATTCAGCTGCTGGTTCAGCCCTTACTGCGTTGACAACCTCTTTTACAGTTGACATCCTGGGAAGCAACAAGATGAATAATGAGCAGAAAACTGTCAGAGTACGGAAATTAGTTCACATAGGCATGTCGGTAGTTATGGGTCTGGTGATATTAGCTATTAACCTGTTGAATAATACAAGTGTCATTGATGCCGTATACATTATGGCAAGTTACACGTATGGTCCTATACTCGGATTGTTTGCTTTTGGTATATTCACTAAAAAACAGGTGCACGATAAATATGTTCCCCTGATTGCTTTGCTCTCGCCTGTACTTTGTTTTATCCTTCAAAAGAATTCAGTGTATTGGTTCAACGGGTATACATTTAGTTATGAACTTTTAATAATGAATGCGTTGTTTACATTTATAGGTTTATCATTTATCAGTAAAAAGTCAACTGTCAAAGTATAAAAATAACCGGGTATCTGTCAATCTACTTTTCTTTATATGTCTCATACATCTTAACTCTATCAATTTTTACTATATGAAATCAACTTTTTTGCAAGTATTCTTTTTGTTGTGTTTCTGCTTGTATATTCAACAGGCAGCTGCACAAACTAAAAACAGAGAAATTCCTAAGGAAGTCTCCTCATTGGTAGGTACATACCTTACTTCCATAGCAAAGACTACCGTCTCAATAGGCTCTGTAAAAATTGATTCAACACGCATTAAGGGGAATGGTATTCTCTTTTATGCCAATTACAACTGTGCATACATTCCTTTCAGGGAAGAAAATGTAAAAAGCATATATGCAGGAATCAGATCGTTGTTACCACTCGAATTTTCATCGTACAATCTGCAACTGATTGCAGATCATCATTTGATAGAGGATCTGATTCCACTGGCAATGAGAAGTAAAACTGATAAAAAAGCACACACTTTTATCAATAAAGTAGATAAGCCACTCGTTACCCGTTTGTCTTTGCCATATAAATTTGATAAGGGACTTCAAAACAGGCATATTGCCATGTGGCAAAGTCATGGGTATTATTTTGAACAAAAGCTGAATCGTTGGGAATGGCAACGTGCCCGCATATTTCAGACGGTGGAAGACCTATTCCCTCAGAGTTTTGTACTCCCTTATTTGGTACCTATGCTCGAAAATGCAGGAGCCAATGTATTGCTGCCAAGGGAGCGGGATACTCAGGTGAATGAGGTAGTTGTTGATAATGATGTAAACCGGGGTAAATCATCTTATGTTGAAGAGAATGCAAATATGGAATGGGAAAAAGGAAATACTCCCGGATTTGCTTATCGCATGGATCAATATACTGGGACAGCCAATCCGTTTGCTGAAGGTACCTATCGACAGGTAAAATCAGTAAAGAAAGGCAAGGAAAGTTTAGCCGAGTGGATACCTGAGATTCCACAGTCAGGCAGATATGCTGTGTATGTATCTTATAAGACACTTTCAAATAGTGTAGACGATGCGCTTTATACGGTGTATCACAAAGGGGGATCTACCAGCTTTAAGGTAAATCAACGAATGGGTGGTGGAACCTGGATATTCCTGGATTATTTTAATTTTGATGAAGGGATATCGGATGCGGGTAAGGTGGTTCTGAGCAACATCTCTGGTAAAGCTGATGAGGTAGTAACTGCTGATGCTGTGAAAATAGGAGGTGGTTTTGGTAACATTGCACGCAAAGTAAATGATGGGCTTGTATTTAGTGAGAATAAAAAAAGTTCGGATAGTTCAACGGCTACAATAAAAAAACTATTGCCAGTAATTCCATACCAATACGAAGTAAGCGGCTATCCACGATATACTGAAGCTGCCCGTTACTGGCTGCAATGGGCCGGTATGCCGGATAGTATTTATAGCCCGGGTAAAGGGAAGAACGATTACACGGATGATTACCGATGCAGGGGAAAATGGGTGAATTATATATCAGGTGGATCTTCAGTGGCTCCCAAGGCTCCGGGACTAAATATCCCTGTTGATCTGGCTTTTGCTTTTCATACCGATGCAGGTACAACGCAAAACGATTCTATTATTGGTACGTTGGGTATTTTCTATACACGTACTGACACAGGTGTTTTCAATAACGGAATATCCCGTTATGCCTCACACGATCTGACTGATTTAATTCAGTCTCAGATTGTCAATGACATCAGGCGCTGTTACGAACCTCAATGGTCAAGAAGAGGCATGTGGAATAAATCGTATGCGGAAGCAAATGAGCCAAATGTTCCGACCATGTTATTGGAACTTCTTTCTCACCAGAATTTTGCAGATATGCGTTACGGACTTGATCCACGATTCAGATTTACTGTTAGCCGTGCTATTTATAAGGGGATGCTTCAGTTTCTTTCATCTCAGTACAAACAAAAATATGTTGTTCAACCACTTCCGGTGGACCATTTTAGTATTCGCTTTATAAAGGGCAATAAAGTAGAATTAAAATGGCTTGCTGTTGCCGACTCCCTTGAGCCGACAGCTATGCCTGATAAATATGTTGTTTATACCAGGATAGGTAATGGCGATTTTGATAACGGAATCGTTGTGGCTAAAAATTCCTGTGTACTGACTCAGCGCATTGGTGTTGCCTATGGTTATAAAATAGTTGCAATCAACCAGGGAGGTGCCGGTTTCCCTTCTGAAATATTATCTGCCTATAAAGCGACAGATGAAAAAGGACTTGTAATGATTGTAAATGGATTTGACAGGATAAGCGGACCTGCCGATTTTGTGTCATGTGGTATTGCCGGTTTCTATGATGCTCTCGACCATGGAGTCCCCGACAAGCAGGCTGCAAATTTCATAGGTAGCCAGAATGAATATCGCAGAATTATTCCATGGATGGATGATGATGCTGCCGGATTTGGAGCAAGTAACAGCAATTATGAGTCAAAAGTAATTGCCGGCAACACGTTTGATTATCCGGCTTTGCATGGTCGGGCTATTGCAAAAGCCGGCTACTCGTATGTTTCATCCAGCAATGAGTCTGTTATGGATAGTCTGGTAAATCTGAACGAGTATAAACTGGTCGATTTAATATTGGGGAAACAAAAACAAACAAGAATAGGACGTGGAGTTCATGCGGCAGAGTTTAAGACATTCCCTCAAAAATTGCAAAAGGCAATCAGTGAATATTGCCTGCAGGGAGGCAATATCTTTGTAAGCGGAGCCTATGTTGCTACAGATTTATGGGATAACGGTGATGTTAAACAGGAGGATAAAGATTTTGCTAAAAAGATACTGAAATATCAATGGCGGGTAGGACAGGCTGCAACCGAAGGTAAAGTCAAAACGGTAGCATCTCCTTTTAATATGTTTCTGGGTAAGTACGATTATTATAATAATCTAAATGCCGAATCATATGTCGTTGAATCGCCTGATGGAATTGAGCCGGCAGATGCAAGTGCTTATTCAGTATTCAGATATTCAGAAAATAACCTGAGTGCCGGGGTAGTCTATCAGGGAACTTACAAAACATGTGTGCTTGGTTTCCCATTTGAATCAGTTAAAAGCTCAGCAGAAAGAAATCAGTTAATGAAATCAGTTCTGACATTCTTTGAGGGATTGGGAAAATAGATGGATTATACAATATTTATGATTAGAAAACACTTTTCGTGAAAGGTTAAAGTACATAAAAACTTTTGCTTCATATTACTTTAATACTAGCTGATTACACTTTTAATATCTGATATTTAAATGGTTATGAAAAAATACTGTTTGTTTCTATCAATTTACTGTAAATAGCTGCTTGTTGTTGACAAAATAGCTAATAATTGCTAAAATAACAATCGTAATGATTTAATTTATGAAATATCGAATCAAAAAAGAAAGTAATAGGAGTTAAGTAGTTACAAATTGTAAAAGCTGAATTCTCGAGAGTTTGTAGCAATATATTTATTAATTTATGTTGTTAAACATGTTAATACTTTCTGCAATCGTTTGCAATAATAAAATAAAAGGCTATTTTTACATCACGAATGAACAAATATATTTTAACAAAAAACTCATTTAATGTTAAAAGCGTAATTTCTTAATTATTTAAATCTAATTAAGAATGAATGATTTTTTCATTACACTAATTATAAAGTATGAAGATCACAATTAGTCATTAAAAATGAAAATTGATTAATTGAGTTTCCTAATAAATAGAATCAATATGAAACACATTTTATTTCTCGTTTCAATTCTTTGGATGTATTCTTTCTGTCAGAGTTCACAACTTAAGGCTCAAAACAGACCTGATGAAATCGTAATGATGCAGCATGACAAAGAAATTGTTGAGAATATTTTAAAACAACTCAAAACAGATCAGAAACTTGAAACAGGCTTGTTGGTAATAAAAGTAGGGAAGCTTTTTCTTGATACCCCATATGTGGCAAATACGCTCGAAGTTGGTGGAAATGAAAAAATGGTGATAAATCTAAGGGAACTGGATTGTACTACTTTTGCTGAAAACTGCCTGGCAATGGCACGAACCATTCAGAAAGATAATCCCACTTTCAATGTTTTTGTTGACGAACTGAGATTTATCCGTTATCGTGATGGAATCCTTAACGGCTATCCATCCCGTTTACATTATTTCAGTGACTGGATTTTTAATAATGATAAAAAGAAAGCGGTGAAAAGTATTTCTAAAGATATTGCAAACATAGCCATCGATAATAAAGTGAGTTTTATGTCAAATCACCCTGAAGATTATCCGGCATTAAAAAATAATCCTGATTTTGCAAAGGATATTGCCTTACAGGAAAATGAGATTTCAAAAAGAAAATCCTGGTATATTCCTAAGAGCAGACTTTTTGAATTTGAACATTTATTACACGATGGGGATATCATTGGAATTGCAACAAACATGCCTGGAATGGATATCTCCCATGTGGTTATTGGCATACGTAAAGAAGGGAGAATCCATCTTCTACATGCCAGTTTAAAATATAAAAAAGTACTTATTTCCAATGAAACATTAGAACAATACCTCAATACCCAAAAATCAGCAACAGGTATCATGGTGGCACGCCCGTTATAAATAGTTGTGTACATTGATTTCATATAGATTTCATGTAGAATTCAGTATTGATTATTTAAAAGTATTTTTATATGAACATTGAAATCCCTAAAATTAAGATTCGTACCGTTGAAGAGGCAGATATTGCTATGATGATTCGTTATCGTGTTGATTATCTGACTGAAATGCAGGGAGAAAGAGAAGCCTCTTTCATTGAGTTATTAAAAGTTGAAATGCAGGGATTTTTTCACAAGAGTATAACAAATGGAAGCTTTATTGCACTGGTAGCTGAATTCGAAGAAAATGCCGTTGCATATGGTGGAATGGTGTTGAGGGAAATTCCGGGTGATTTCAACCGTTCGTCGTATCTGGAAGGTGATATTTTAAATATGTATACGATACCAACAGCACGACGTAAAGGAATTTCAACCCTCATTCTGAAAGAACTTTTGAGCAAAGCCAGATCAATGGGTGTAACAAAAGTTGCCTTGCACACTTCCAGAGATGGAGAAAAATTATATCGGTCAGTAGGATTCAGTGAACCTGTGTACCCTTATCTTGAATTGCCCATAGAATATTAAAAATGTTGGTTACAGTAAAATGAACGAAAACAAATCGGTTATAAGAAATCCCTGGTCATGGGTACCAACGCTTTATTTTGCGGAAGGTATGCCTTATATAGTTGTCATGACTGTATCAGCCATCATGTACAAGAGGCTTGGGTTATCCAATACCGATATCGCTTTATATACGAGCTGGCTGTATCTTCCGTGGGTTATCAAACCTTTTTGGAGCCCGTTGGTTGATCTATTGAAAACAAGGCGATGGTGGATCGTTGCCATGCAGCTATTGATTGGTGCCGGACTTGCAGGGGTTGCATTTACGTTGCCTACTTCCTTTTTTATTAAAGGAACGTTGGCGTTCTTCTGGTTAATGGCATTTAGCTCAGCGACACACGATATTGCCGTTGATGGATTCTACATGATGGGTTTAAATAAGAATCAACAGGCTTTCTTTATCGGTATCAGAACAACCTTTTACAGAATAGCCATGATTACCGGACAAGGATTGCTCGTTATTCTGGCTGGATTGTTGGAAAATTCAACTTTGTCTGTAAAATTGGGTTCTATTGCCGGATCAGGTTCCATTCCTGTAGCATGGTCAGTAACCTTTGTGATATTAGCCTTCATGTTTTTTGTCTTTGCACTCTTTCACAAATTTATGCTCCCAAAACCCAATGAAGATATTGAAGTAGTAAAAGTTGAATTAAAATCTATTGTATCAGGTTTTAAAGAAACTATTATTGCTTTTTTCAACAAGAAAGATATCTGGATAATACTGGCATACTTACTACTCTTCCGACTGGGAAAAGCACAATTACTTAAAATGTCTACCCCTTTTCTACTTGATTCCCATGCATCAGGTGGACTGGCTTTATCTACTTCAGAAGTTGGATTTATATATGGAACATTAGGACTGATTGCTCTTATTATGGGAGGGCTACTTGGCGGCTGGCTGGCATCAATTTATGGGCTAAAACGCTTACTCTGGACTTTTGTTGCTATTATGAATCTTCCGGGAGCAGTCTATATTTATCTTGCGTATACTCAAACAGCTTCCTTGTGGATCATAGGATCTGCCGTAGTGATTGAGCAGTTTGGGTATGGATTTGGATTTACGGCATTTTCGTTATATATGCTTTCTATTTCTGCCGGAAAACACAGAACATCGAATTATGCTTTCAGCACAGGTATTATGGCACTTGGAATGATGCTTCCCGGAATGGCTTCCGGTTGGCTGGAGGAACTTTGGGGTTATCATAGTTTTTTTATCTGGGTAATGTTTTGTACTATCCCGGGATTTATTCTGACAAAATTTATACACATAGAAAGTGATTTTGGAATTAAGGAAATTAAAAAACAAGAAGCCATATAAAGTAATGATTGAATAAACACTATAAAACGTAAACAATTAAAAAAATGCCTATGTGAAAGAAACGTACAGGAAAAATCACACTAAAACAAACTATTAATTAAAATATTTTTAAAACTTTAAAAGTAAGAATATGAAAAATGAAACAAAAGTAAACTCAAGCTTTTTGAGTAAAATACTGCTAACATTAGGGTTTTGTTTAATTTTACTCCCTATGTTTGCTCAAAACAAAACCATTACCGGGAAAGTCGTAGACTTAGGTGGTGAGCCTATTATCGGGGCATCGATAAAAGTTGAAGGTACTTCTACCGGAACAATTACAGATGCAAAAGGATTCTTCACATTATCCAAAGCAACGAATGGCAAATTACTTATTACGTATATTGGTTACAAACCTGTTGAAGAAACAATCGGCGATCGGACTATTATCAATGTAACTCTTATGGAGGATGCAAAAATGCTTCAGGAAACTGTTGTAATTGGTGAATTTGGAGTAAAAAGGGCTGCACGCTCTGTAGGATCTTCAATTCAAAACGTAAAAGGTTCGGATATTTCTGAATCTGGACGTGAAAATTTTATTGATGCGCTGCAAGGTCGTGTTGCGGGTGTAAATGTCACTGCATCATCCGGCTCGCCAGGTGCTTCATCAACCGTTGTTTTTAGGGCACCTACCTCCATCTCAGGGAACAACAATCCTTTGTATGTTATTGATGGTGTTCCGATGAGTAATTCAACTTTTGATATGAATAGCCAATGGGCTGTACCGCCTGCAACTTCCACAACAGGTGCTCAAAATGATTTTACTAACCGTGGATCGGATATTAATCCAAATGACATTGAAAATGTGTCAATCCTGAAAGGTGCTGCTGCTGCTGCTCTTTATGGATCGGATGCTTCAAATGGGGCTATCATTATTACTACGAAAAAAGGAAAATCAGGGCAATCAAGGGTTACCTATAGCAATAATATCAAATTTGATAAGGTAAACAGAATACCTACCATTCAGACTGTTTATGATCAAGGAACTTATGGAACAACGAATTATGATAATGCAAGGAAATTTGGTGCTCCTTATGTTGCAGGAACCACTTTGTATGATAATGTTGCCGGCCTTTTTCAAACGGGTGTAAGTCAACAACATAATCTATCATTTGATGCCGGAAATGATATGATGACGATACGTGCCTCAGCCGGTTTGATCGATCAAACAGGGGTACTTGCCGTTCAGGACTATAAACGTAAGAATGTTTCATTGGCAGGAACTTTAAAAGTTGCCAAATGGTTGAGCCTGAGTGCTTCCATGCAATATGTCAACAGTACCAATAATAAGTTGGCTAAGGGAGCAGGTGGTATTTTGGATATGGCGATGATTTGGCCTATAACCGACAATATGAAAACTTATCTGGCTCCTGATGGAATTTCTATGAAGTATCCGGCAAATTATCAGGATATTGATATTTTGAATCCTTATTTTGATATGTACAGGGATAAAAGATATGATGTTACCGATCGTTTTATTTCGGTTATGAATGTGACGATAACCCCTGTGAAGGATTTAGAAATAAGGGCGTTAGTTGGATGGGATGCTTCAGCAAGTACATATATTACATCTATTAACCCTCAATTCACATCTTCGGCTATTAAAAGTGGAAGTTATGACCAATCGAATGTAATTGAATCGGATCCTACCATAAATTTATTGGCAACTTATTCTAAGAAGATTAGCAAATTTGATTTTTCATTGACTGGAGGTTATAATCAACAGGAAACAGGATCAAAAACATTAGCCGTACATGGTGCGAACTTTTTTGTCCAGGACTTTCAGTCTATTAATAATTGTGACCCAACAACCATTGTCAATATTGATGCAACAAGAACTCGTAGAATACAGGCTGTTTTTGGTTCATTCATGGCTTCTTACAACAATTTGGCATTCTTAACGATAAGAGGCAGGAACGATTGGTCTTCAACTCTTCCTGTAGCAAATAATTCCTATTTCTATCCGGCTGCCGACTTAAGCTTTATGATATCCGAACTCCCTTTTATGAAGAAGTATTCGGATACATGGAACTATCTTAAATTAAGAGGCTCTGTTGCTCAGGTAGGTAAAGATGCTCCTCCGCTTTCCATACAACCGACCCTTGCATTGCAAGCAACAACCGGTGCAGGATATGCCTATGGGTTTACCGGACCAAACACTGCTTTGAAACCGGAAATGGATAATTCATGGGAAGTTGGAGTGGAAGGACGTTTGTTTGATAACAGATTGACTTTTGACTGGGCTTATTATAATACAGAATCTAAGGATCAGATTATTACCGGATTTCGTATGTCGTATGCTACAGGTTTCGTGTTGAACAACAGAAACATGGGATCTTTTAAAACAAATGGAACTGAATTTCTGGTAAATTATGATTTTATTAAAAACAGGGATTGGGTATTTAATCTTGGTGTAAACGGGAGTAAAAACTGGAGTGAAGTGCTATCTTTGCCTCCTGGAGTAACCGAATATTATAACTCTGCCACCTGGGTTTCGGGTAACCTTAGAAACGGTATTATGGTAGGAAGTCCTATTACAACAATCACCGGTAATGACTACCAACGGAATGCAAAAGGTCAGGTTCTAATTGATCCAACAAGTGGAATGCCTTTGGTAAGCAGTACCTGGTCTGTATTGGGAGACCGGGAAGCAAAACTAAATTTTGGATTTACTGCAAGCCTTAAGTATAAGAATTTTGCATTGTCATGTTTGATGACAGGTAAATTAGGTACTCAGGTAGTAAACGGAACTCAAAGAATTATGATGGCTAACGGTTCGAGTGCGCAATCAGTGGCTCAAAGGACTATGGGTGTTGTGGTTTTTAATGGAGTTATTAAAGATACAAAACAGGATAGTGCAAACCCTACAACAAACAACATTGCAGTTAATCTTGGAAGTTTGCTGAATGGTTATACAGGAAATGATCCTGATTGGATTGAAAAGGGCGTCAATTATTTAAATATGTCCGAAGTAAGGTTGTCATACAACTTTGATAAAAAACTTCTTTCCAGACTGTCCAACAACCTTGTATCGGCACTTACTTTATATGCAGCCGGAACTGATTTGTTTATTCTCTCAAATTATTCCGGTATTGATCCCGCTGGTAATGGAACTTCATCAGCTGTTGGTGGAACCGGAGGAGTTGGATTTGATATGTTAAGTATAGGTGCTCCACGCGGGCTCTCTTGTGGATTAAACATAACTTTTTAATTTTGAAATAATATGAAAAAGATATTAATATCATTAGCAATAATACTACCACTATTTATAGCGGTTTCATGTAGTGACTATTTAGATGTCAACAAGAATGTTGATACTCCGGACTGGGTGCAGCCTAACTTACGCTTGGCTCCCATATTATCCGGATTCGTATCGAATTATTACGATATGAGAACAGTTGGATCTATGAGCCAGTATTTTAATGGGACTTCAGTTGGAGGATCAACCTATGGGGCTTCCATGTACTATGCTCCGACATCTGATTATGCTGAAGTGTGGAAAATGGTGTATTACGAATGGGGACAGAACCTCGAAGATATGATTAATGACGGTAAAAAAATGAATCTACCGATTTATGCCGGCATTGGGTTAGCATTAAAGTCATACGGCTGGTATGAGTTGACTTCCCTGCATGGTGAGGCACCTTGCAAAGAATTTCTTGATCCGGGACGTACGGTTTTTGATTATGATTCTCAGGAATATATTTTAGGTCAATCCAGGATGTGGGCAAAACAGGCAATTGAAATTTTAAGTGCTCCTGATGCAAACACTTATCCGGCAGTTCTTTCTTCGAACGATTTGATGTATAAGGGAGACCGTGCAAAATGGTTAAAGTTTGCCTGGGGAACTCTTGCCAAGAACTACATGACAATGTCCATGAAAAATCCTGTTTACCTGGACTCGGCAATCATAGCCGTTAACAGCTCAATGACAAGTTTTGCTGATGATGCAACCGTTATGGTGACAGGTGGAACAGCTTCTGCACAGTGTAACTTCTATGGTGTTCTACGTCAGAATTTGGTTACTACATTAAATCAATCCGACTATATGGTGGATGTGATGACCGGTAAGGTGAAGTATTATGACCCGAATACCGGAAATACCGTAACTACCGGAAATGTTACTCAGTTAATGGCAAAGCAATATGTCACAGATACGTTGACACTTGATCCAAGAGCGATATGCTTTTTTGGAACTACTGACTCACTACCAACTGACATAACAAAGATAAATCGCAAGACGTATACCTTTAAGGGAACGTTGCCTGCGGCTGCCAGCCAGGTAAATCTGTATGGAACCACATCGACTCCAACAGCTGCTACATCCGGAACCGGCAGATGGTTGTTCAGAGACAATGCCCCATATATTGTAATGACTTATTCCGAATTGCAATTTATCAAGGCAGAAGCTCAATACCGCAAGAACCTTAAAGATGATGCTTTGGTGACTTTTAAGGGAGCCGTTGCTGCAAGTATGCAGACAACAGCCGCCTATATTGTACAAGGCACGATAGTCAAAACAGGTAATAGACAAACCTCTGTAATGGGTGATAAGATTAACACAGCTGTGTTTAATACCTTATCTACTGCTTATTTAAGTAGTGTATATGTAAATGGCCTGACAGTAGATAAGTTTGAACTTTCGCATATTATGATGCAAAAATATGTGGCTCTTTATCCCTGGGGACTGGATACATGGAATGATATACGCCGTTACCAGTATGACCTGAAAGTTGGAGCAAACGGAGTTCCAAGTGAAGCAAATGGATCCTGGTCTGCTCTCTACACATTTCATAAAGCTGATACTGATCCAACCCGAATCTATAAAGGGTTTTATTTAAGAACTGCCAATGTTGACTTTAGAAGAGGTACCTTTGCCTCAACAAATTTAGGTTCTCCTTCTTACAGAATTCTTCCAAGGTATAATTCAGAATATATATGGAATCGTACTGCTTTGGCCGGACTGACGCCTATATCAGGTTTGGATCCAAACTATAACACTTCTATGGTATGGTTTTGTATACCTGCTCAACAATAATAAATAAATATTCTACGATATGAAAAAAATAAATTTTATATTATCAGTGATACTTGGACTGACTTTTATGTCTTGTCAGACGAATGAAATTACATTTCCTATGAGCTCACTGGATGTGAATAAATTCTCTGAAATCAGGGTGGTAAATGCTATTCCGGTATCTGGCAGCAGCGATACCCTGTTGATTAATGGGACGAATTATTCTTCTGTTTCAACAGCTGTTGGGAGTTTTTATCCGGGAAATTCTCCAAAATATTTTGCAGTACCTTTTGGTGTTGCTAATATTTCTCTGCGTTTTGTTGCAAAAATAACAACTCCTGCAGTAGCTGCTTTTAATTATGCTCAGAGTATAACAGTGGCAAAAGGGAAATGGTCTGCGTATATAACCAATGCATCACAAAGTCCTGTTTTGTTGCAGGATGCCGATAATGTTCCGGTTACTGATGCATGGGCTGATACGGTTTGTTTTGTCAGAGTGGCAAATTTCTTTTATAAAGCAGATGGAGTGACTCCTTTTGGGAAAATGACACTGAAAGCCAAAAAGAATAATAGTACCGTATGGGAAACTGTTGCTTTAAATGTTGATTTTGGGACACAATCTGCTGCTTATTATCTGTATAAATTGAAAAATACAGGAAATGTTAAGCCTTGGTCAGGAACAGAAACGAATATTACTTTTGCACTTTTTGATAGTAATGATGTACAATATCAGCAATTCAGTACAGCAACTACTTCTGCAAAGGGAGCGTATTCAAATACGGGATGGAGTTTGGGTAAGGGTCGTGCATACGTAATTTATATTAATGGTAAAGAAGGTGCAACCAACAATACGACTCAATTTATACGATTAGGTTCGTATAATCCTTTGTAATTGTAATATATACTAATATGTTCGAGCTTCCGGAAATTCATATTCTGATAATTTGTTATTTTAAATAACCCACGGGTTATACGATGCAAGTTTGAAAATGAATTTCTGGAAGTTTTGATTTTGAGTAGATCGCTATTTTAAGAAAAGCGACAACGAATTCTCTCATTTTCAATCCTTCTCTTCTATTTTCAAGAGTACTGTTTATTGAAACTTCAAACCGTATTATGTTCAAATACGTATAAAGTAGTTGTACTTTAAAGCGCAGAACAGGATCTTTATACAAATACCGAAAAATACAATCTATGAACAATCTACTAAAAAGCATATCGATATATTCCCTCATCCTCTTTTTAATTTCTCCTGCTCTTTATGCCCAGCAAGAATTCAGTAACGGAATTGTCCGGGAATCTGTAATTAATTTACGTACTTTCCCGAAATACAGTGCCGAAATGGGTACACAGGCACTCATGGGTACTCCGGTTCATATTCTGGAAACTGTTCATGGATGGAGCCGTGTAGTTACTCCCGAAGGCTATACTGCCTGGACATCCGAGGAAGGTGTACAAAAAATGACTCTCCTTGAATATGCAGCCTGGAAAGCTTCCCCGAAAATAATTGTGAGTAACTATTTCACTGTGTTGAGGTCCCAACCATCAGAAAATGCAGCAGTAGTTTCCGATGTTGTTTGGGGTGATATCATGGGTGTTATGGGAAAGAAAGGGAAGTATCTGCACGTGCTTCTACCAGATGGACGAATGGGCTATTTGCTTAAGTCATTTGGCAAGCCAGTAAATGAATGGTTTGCTAAACATCAGCCGACAGCAAAGAATATTATTGAAACAGCAACCCATTTTATAGGTTTTCCGTATCTTTGGGGCGGCACTTCCATTAAAGGGATGGATTGCAGTGGTTTTACCAAAACTTGTTTTTTCCTCAATGGGGTTGTGCTACCGCGCGATGCATCCCAACAGGCATGCACAGGTGATAGTGTGGATATTACAAAAGACTTTAATAGCTTGCAACCGGCAGATTTATTGTTTTTCGGTTCTATGAAGGAGAACAAAGAGCATGTCTCGCACGTTGGCATGTACTTAGGGAACGGTGAATTCATCCATTCCTCCGGAACGGTTCATATCAGTAGCCTGATTCCCGGGAGTGCTGATTATGATTCTTTTAATACGAAACGCCTGTTGCGCGCACAGCGGATCTTAACACGTATTGATCGTGATTCTGCCATTGTATCAGTCAAAAATCATCCGTTTTATAAGTAATAGCAACTGATACATATAGATTCAACTAAATTGCAGGAAATTGTAAATAGTAAATGAATAAATAGTAAATTCTCCCCTATGTTTACACGAAGAAATTTTCTTAAAGCTTCTGCACTTATAACTGCCGGAACGCTCATACAACCAACCTCTATGTTTGCACAAAAAAGTAATACCGTTCATTCCGGTGGGAGTGAACGTATGAAACTCACCTTTCGATCATTTGAAGCCAAATTAAGGCATCCCTTTGCGGTTTCTGGCTACACACGCACCACTACGCCCATTGTGCTCACAGAGATTGCTTACGGGGGTTTTGTGGGCTACGGGGAAGCAGCAATGCCACCGTATCTCGGGGAATCCCAGGCTTCAGTTCTTGCTTTTTTACAAAAGGTGAATCTGAGTCAGTTTAATAATCCCTTTGAATTAGAAGATATCCTGGGATATGTTGACAGCATTGCCATTTATAATACTGCTGCAAAGGCTTCTGTGGATATTGCTCTGCATGATCTGGTTGGCAAGCTGATTGGTCAGTCCTGGCATGCCATATGGGGGTATACTGCTTCTAAAGTTCCTGTAACAACATTCACAATTGGCATGGCTTCTGAAAATGAAATACGTGAGAAGACCCTTGAGACAGGACCGTTTAAAGTGCTCAAAATAAAACTGGGTATGGACGAGGTAACAGATAAAATGCTGATTAACACGGTGCGTTCGGTGACGGATAAACCGATAAGGGTAGATGCAAACCAGGGTTGGAAGGACAAACATTATGCCCTGAAAATGATTGAATGGCTTGTCGACAAGAATGTTGAATTTATTGAACAGCCAATGCCAAAACATAACCTGGACGATATGGCCTGGCTCACCGAACAAAGCCCTTTGCCAACCATTGCCGATGAATCGTGCCAACGACTGGAAGATATTATACGCCTGAAAGGTGTATTCACAGGGATTAATATCAAGCTCATGAAATGCACCGGCATGCGTGAAGCTAATAAGATGATCACGCTTGCCCGAGCCTGTGACCTGAAGCTGATGGTTGGCTGTATGACTGAAACCTCATGTGCCATATCAGCTGCAGCACAACTCTCCCCTCAAATGGATTTTGCCGACCTGGATGGTAACCTGCTTATCAGCAATGACCAGTTTGTCGGAGCGAAGCTGGTAGATGGCAGAGTTGTTCTGAATAACGAACCTGGCATTGGAGTACGGAAACTGTAAGTTGAAAATTTACTGTTTATTCATTCTCAAGCTAACTTGTATAACTTAGAATCTTATAAACACGCGGATCTGCATTGTGTAGAATTCGCGTGTTTTTTTGTAAATGGAATAAACAGTCAACTATCGACTTCTTCGTGCCAGTTGTACTCCCACTTTTAGTATCCCAATATACCCTGTTCAAGTACAAATGTGACTTTTATTATACATCGTTTACGGCACGTCTTCATCATTTCTTTTTCCTTTTCTTTCAGGTAACCTATCCGTATCCTATCTATATTCTACTGATATCCCACCTCATTATATGATATGAGATATAGGTGAGATATAGGTAAGACATCTATGAGACATCTAAGTAACAACATAGACCGGGTGGTGGACAGGTGACGGACGGGTGATATCGTTGTATTCAGCGTTCCGTGTTCCGTGTTTGTATGGACGGGGTTTTCTACAATAGAAATAGCTGTTGTAGGAGAACAACCTGACATAGTCGAAGACATGTCAGCATTAATTGAAGACTGGAAGTTTGAAGAGTTAGTGTTTTGCAGATTATCATTCCGAACAATAAACTATCCTTGAATGTGCAAAACGATCCTTTTTAAGCATTGTTCAGAATTGCCAATAATAATTCAATATTCTGCTCTTAAACATATAAAAAACCTTATGCAAACGTTTGCATAACCAACTAAATTATTTATTTTTACACCAGAATATAAAACTTATTAATAATTTAATTTTTAAAATCGAGTATTTATGAGAAAATTTACTTTTTTAATGGTTGCTTTAGTTGTTTCAACGTTGGCAATGGCACAAATGTCGGGAACTTACAAAGTTGGGACTGCAGAAGCAACACCAAATTTCACTTCGTTAAGTGCAGCAGTCACGGCTCTTAATGCAAACGTCTTTAGTGCTGATGTTGTACTTGAAATTAGTTCGGATATTACTGAAGCAGCTAATATTGGATTAGGGGTTAATACAAATGGGTATAAAATAACAATTAAACCCCAAACAGGTATTACACCAACTATCACCTTTACACAAACGGCCACTCAGAGTATTGATGGAAATTTCGTAATTGGTTCTCCTACTGTTTCAAGTACTAATTTAGTAGCAACGAATAATGTTACAATAGATGGCTCAAATAAAGTTAATGGCACAACAAAGGACATGACGTTTTTAGGATCTGTTACTTCAAGCGCTGTGTCAAATTTCAGAATTTTCGGAAATAATGATTTTGTCACAATCAAAAACTGTACTATCACTAATAGAAGTACAAGTGGTTCTTCAACTGCCCCGGTTAACGTTACAAATTTTATTAGTGGAACTTCAAATTTAGCGCCTGACAATTTTACTTTAGACAACAATACTCTTTCAAGTGTTGCTGGAAATGGAGGAATTGGGGTGTTATTATCCAACTCAGGAACTCCCGGAGTTGGAATGACCGGAGTGACTGTTTCTAATAATATTATTTCACATCGAGGAACAAGAGCAATTATGTGCAACTATGTAAACGATGCAAATATTTTTGGGAATCAAATATCTGCTGATATTCAACAAGCCGGATCAGCTTGTGCCGGGATATTTCTTACAACTGGATTTGCAACAGCAGGAACTTTTAATATTTACAACAATAAATTTTCAAGTATAAAAACATTAAATAATACTGCTGGCGTTAGCAACGGTTATATATGCATTGATAATCAATTAGGGACTCTTAAAGTTGTCAATATTTACAATAATTACATTACCGGATTTACTCCTACAGCAGCAGTTTCAAATACAAAATTATACGGTATCAGGCAAATTGGAGCCAGCACTACAAATGTTTTTAATAACACCATTGTTATCCCGGAAATGACTGATATGACTACATTTGGAAGTTCATTTATTACAGGAATTGTGTTTGGTACTGCGGCTACACCTGAAGTTTCCCCAACCGGAACAATGAACGTTCAAAACAACATTATTTTAAGTAACGAAACCGTCATGAAAACTATCGGTATTCGTAGGGCTGGCACAACTGGCACTTTCAGTTCTGATCATAATGTTATTTATCGGGCAAATACTACCGCTGGTTTTTGTGGTTTTTATAATACTTCAGATGCAAGTGATTTGCTGGCATGGCAAACTGCTTCATCTATGGATGCTAACTCAAAATCTGTTGCTGTGAATTTTGCAAGTGCAACTGATTTAAGTCTTGTAGGAAATTCAATACAAAATGATAATTTGAAAGTTCCTAGTTTAACAACTGTTTTAACTGATATATTTGGAACAGTTCGAAATACTACGTATACCTATGCAGGTGCGCATGAAGCTGCATTGCCTTTTGTTTCTACCGATATTAAAAACAATATTGAACAAGTTGCCCGTATTATGCACACTTCGACTGGTATTCAGGTAGAATTGGATGGTGTGGCTTTAATTGAATTATTTTCTGTAAATGGAATTATGATTGAAAAAAAGACTGTTAGCGGAACTTATTCACACGATTTGAATAATGGCATATATATTATTCGTATCAACGGAAAAGCTACCAAATTCATTAAATAACCCCTGTCCCAAACAGGAAAATCACATATTAAAAATGCAACCGTCTTTTTCGAAAAGAAAAAGGCGGTTGTTTATAAAATACGAATTCACTTGTTTAACTTTCTTTGTATTTCTCTCTCTTATGAAAAAAGCAATTCTTCTTTTATCACTTTTATTCCTTTTTGGTATCGCATTTGGTCAGTCACCCAAACGTGAAATGCGAGCCGGATGGCTTGCTACCGTATATCGTATTGACTGGCCTACAACTGCCATGACAAGTGTAACTGTGGGTAATATAGCAAAGCAAAAGGCTGAATTTATTACAATACTCGACTCTGTAAAGGCCGCCAATATGAATGCCGTATTCTTTCAGGTACGACCGGAAGGGGATGCATTTTATAATTCAGCCTATGAGCCCTGGTCTGCCCATTTGGGAGGTGTAAGGGGTTCTAACCCTGGCTATGACCCATTGGCTTTTGCCATTGAAGAGTCACATAAAAGGGGAATTGAATTGCATGCGTGGTTGAATCCATACCGTTTTGAAACTTCGGCTAAAAAATATGGGGGTGCAGCATGCGATTACAAAGCATTGCATCCCGAATGGATACTCGATTATGCCATCTATAATGCCGATGGAAGTAAAAAAACGGATGGTATCACCATTCTGGATCCGGGAAATCCGGCAATTAGAAAGCTGATTAAAAATGTAGTGGGCGATCTGATAAGTAAATACGACCTTGATGGGATCGTTTTCGACGATTACTTTTATGCCTATGCAGGGACTAGCACCACTCTTGACAGTTATTCACAGGGTCTGTATAAACCGGCAGGAATGACACTTGGTAACTGGCGGCGTGACAATGTAAACAAAATGGTAGCCGATGTGTATGATACTATTCAGGCTATAAAACCACATGTCATTTTTGGCGTATCACCGTTTGGCATATGGTCGACACAACCGGCAGTTGCTACTACCCGTGGATTAACCCTTCCTTCCGGCATTACAGGATCCGATATGTATGAACAAATATACTGCGACCCTGTAGCCTGGCTCCAACAGGGTAAAGTGGATTATATCTCACCCCAGCTTTACTGGACAACTACCAGTACCGGACAGGATTATAAAAAGTTATGCCCATGGTGGTCGGATGTTGCCGCTAAATATACTAAGTTTTTCTATTCAAGTATGAGTGTAACTGCTTTATCTTCTACATATAATGCCCCTGAAATTTTAAATGATGTTCCTCAGCTCATACCAGAATTAAAACTTTATGCACGCAATGGAATATTGATGACCGGTTTATCCAATACAGAACAAAAAATATCTACTTCAATTGAATTTGCTGATTCAGAAATAGGACTTGAGATTGACTGGAATCGGAATACAACTAAAAATGAGGCTCCGGGAGCTGTATTATACAGCATAAAAAATTTAGTGACCAATGGCAAGTTTACAAAATACCTCAGGGAACAAAAATTCACTTCACCGGCATTGACTCCGGCAGTTAATTGGAAGGCTCATGTGTCATTAAATTCCCCAACCAATATCCGTTTGAATGGGAATATCCTAAGCTGGAGTTCAACAAACAGCAATTCACGTTATACAATATATGCTGTTCCCACTGCACAGGTTGGAATGCCATCCGTATTTACGAATGTATTGAACTTCTTGGGAGTATCCTATTCCAATCAGTTTGATCTTTCAGGTTATTCACGGCTTTATACTGCTCAGACTTTTGCTGTTGGATCGCTTGACAGGTATGGGAACGAATATACACCTGTATATGTTTCGACGAATGTTGAAAGTCCTGTTAACGAGACACTTTTCACTATAATAAACAGGAAACTTCAGATTCAACTTGAGAGTTATTCAACCGTTGAGATTTACACTATAAGTGGTGTTCTGATTGAACAGGTAACTATGAAAGGGTCCTTTGAAAAAGTGTTGGAACATGGTGTTTATATGCTTCGAGTAAATGGAAAGGTTCATAAGATAATTGTTTAATTCATAATCCAAAATGGCAGGTCGTTGAGAAGTAAACTTTTGTAGTTTAACAAACATATCATTAAATATCTACAATTACGTAGTTTAAACAGAAGGTACAAAAAATGCAGGAACATAGTCGTTCCTGCATTTTTAGCAAATTAAAAAAATCAAAAATCAAAATCAAATAATTTCGTTCAACTCTGTTTAACGTATTATGATGATTGAAGAGACATTTTCAGATTGAGTCAACCCATAAACAATATATATTCCTTTGGACAAATTTGATTTAAAAATCGTTGTGCCATCAGCATTAAAATCTGCTGTTTTAAGAATCCTTCCGGTAATTGCATGGCATATTTTCAACTTGCCTTTTTGCTTGCATGGATTCTCGATATAAATATCTTTATCCGAACCATATATTTTCAGTTTCTTTGGATGATCTTTCTTTTCTTTCTTATCCTTACAGTCATTGTCTTTTGGATCTTTAGGATTCGTTTTAGGTGGAACTGTCGGAGGGATAACCACCGGTATGGTGTCGTGTGGTGGAGTTGGAATTATAACAACAGGTGGTGTAGACGTGACAATTTTAAAACGTCTGACAGGTGTACTTGTCGGGAGTGCTGAAAATGTATACGTGGTTCCTGTTTGAAAAATGTCAATGGTTTTTTTAGCAACTGAATCAATTAAAAAAAGTTGATTGTAAAATACTGCCAGATTTTCATTTGAAAAGGTGAGCGTATAAACCGTATCAACTCCTGCCGAGAAACCCAGATACGTATTGTTTACATCAGGAACGGAATTTACCTGATAATTACCATCGGGTTCTATGGCAAATATCTGGGGTGCACTTGTAGTTCCAAACATTTTATACCCATCCCACCCGTTATCAAAGTTGTAGGTACAACTGGCTACTGTAAAAAGCCACAACTGATCGGAAAACCTTGCGCCTTGTACATCGATGCGGGTTCCTGTCAGATCCTGAGCGGAAACCTGAGCAACTACCAATACAAGTGTCATTTTGAAAAGTAGAAATCTGAGAGTAGATGTTTTCATAATTTTAAATTTTATGCAAATAAACAAACAGGTTAATATAAAATAAAGTAACTGTAATAAAACTTTACAAATATAATTATTTTTATGTAAAGTGTTCGTTTGTAGTAATATGTAGTGATAAGTATTTGTATGTAGCAATAAATAGCGATCAAACAAATTTACAATGGTATGCAGAGAATTGCAGGATTAAAGATTAAGATGCTATAGTTGAATGTAATAACCAATTGTATTTTTTATTAAAATAATAATATGTAGTAAATGACAGTGATTATATGGATAGAAAGTAGATTTATTATTACAAGGATTGTATTAACAATCACCGGTATGTTTTTTTATTTAAGATTTAAAGGGGTTTAAAACTTTTCGTAAGAGATTTTAATTAAATACAATTAATACATCTTGGAGATTAATTAATAATATTTAATTTTATAAATAGTAATGTTGAATGAAATTAATAAATTATTTGAATTTGTGAAAGACAAAATAAGTGAAAGACAAATGATATATAATAAAATGAGACTTTGTAGGTGGTTCTAATAGGTTTAAACAAATAGTTGCTTATTGAAGAGCCGGTATATTATTTGCTACGAAGTAGATATATGGATGATCGGTTACTTATACTCAAAACCAAACAGGCTATCTCTAAGTTAATTAGTGATAGCCTGTTATATTGTAATAAAATATAATGTGATTTAATGCGTTCTTTTTATCATTATCGCTTACCATACTTTTTAATTCTGTTTAAGAACGTGCTTTTTGAACTGCTCTATAATAAACAATCTCATTTTGAATGCAATATAGCACAGACCAAACAAGACTAACAAACCCCAACCATCACCCACAGGAATGGCAGGCCCTGTAGGATCTCCTCCCGGGTCAGTACCACCCGAACCACCCCGGTAAGGAGTTGCACTTTGTTTTGTTGAATTAGAGCTTATATCGTTTGTTATAGATAAAGTTGTAATCCCGTTTGTCATAACAATGGCAGATGAACCTGCACTGTTTCTTGAAGAACTTTTTCCGCTCGAAATAAACGTATTCCCCATTTGGCTATGCCCTGTTGAACCTGATGAGTTTACATTCTGACTGGATTGGCTTTGTACACCATACGAAGATCCCTGTGAACCTGAATTAGCTGATTGATAATTTCTGACAGTATAGTTTGTTCCTGGCAATGAACTAATGTCAGGAATATCCAGTCCATTGTCTGAGTTTTCTGACGATGAATTTACTTTTGGAGCATTTTGTATTACAACATTACCCGTTGTGATAGTCCTGTTCTCTACATAATAATTTTGAGTGGAATATAAATCCGGACTTCCGATAGGAGAATAGAGAACCGCTACGAGCAAACCTGCCCATATTATAATCCAAACCATTATGCCTTTCTGTCTTTTATTCACTTTATTTTCCGAGTATAATTCTTTTAGAAACTCTTTCGCCTGTTGTTGATGCATTTACTACATATGCTCCTTGTATGGAACCAACCTGAACTGCAGTAACCCCGTAAGGACCAAAATTAGCTCTCCTGATATAACGTCCCATCATATCATAAATGTTCATTTCACCGTTCAAACTGCCAAGGTTTTGAACGAATACTGTATTCCCCGAACTAAATACTTTCAACAAAGTATTTTTATCAGAGGCATCTTTTTCAATGTTGCGGGTAGCAATCTTAAACCGGTTTACAGAAGTCGGAGTTGATTCAGCTACGAACGAATAGGTTGATCCGCTTTCAGTAATATCAACAGCTTTGTTTTCAACTAAATCGACTAAAAATACAGCCTCATATTTACTCTTAAGGTTTTGATGCGTAAATGTCATTTTATATTCAACATCCTGACCTGCCTGAAAACCGAGAAGTGTATTATTTATATCATCTACAGCGTTTACCTGATAATTCCCATCATTCCCTACAGCGAAAATCTGAGGAGTAAGAGCAATACCAGGCATTTTAGCTCCATCCCAACCATTATCGAAGTTAGGTGTACAACCCGGTTGAGTGAACAACCACATCTTGTCGGAGTAACTGGCACCTTTGACATCGATCATGGTTGATACGTTATCAGTACCAGGCTGGTAGTTGATACCCGGTGAGCGTTGTGGGTCAGTGTTATTCATAACGACTGTGTTATACGTAATGCCAAATGTAGCATCACTTGAATTGGTCATTGCTTTAACCAGTATAGCCTGCATAGAAGGTATCTGTCTTGGCAGGCCAGAGCTACCGGCTGTATTTTTTGGTATAGCTACATATTGACCAGCACCGGTTCCTGGAGCATTAGCACCACTTGCTTGTGTCCACTGGTCAAATGTGCCGGTATTATATAAGTAAACAGTAGCTTCAGTTTGCAATCCAAAAGTTAACTGGCGAATGTCTATGGCTGCAGTATATGGGTTTGCATACACATGCTGACCAGGGAATAAAGCAGTAGGAGTGACCGATAACTGACCGGAATCAAAATCACTGTTTACCAGTTGTCCCTGAAATACAATTGTTGTCGCCACTTTCTGTGTAATTTCATATCCTGTGAATGGCGTTAGAACTGAACTGTTGGTAAGGCTTAGCCAATGATTAGTAATAGCGTCACCCTTTTCATCCCATATTCGTACGTAAGAATTATCAAATGTTGGACTGGCAGTAATCTGGCTGACCGGAATCCCAAAATATTGCCAGTGGTATTTTTGATTGGTTGGTCCTGCTTCATCGTAGAAAGCTTTTGAATACATTTCCACAGTAGCATGAACCGGAGCATCTGATGCATTGTGAAAAATTAAAGAGCCATTGGCAATTGTTGAACTGGAAACAATGTAAATAAGCGAATCGGACCCGTTGGTAGTAATGGTATTATTTACCGTTAAGCTTTTATTGGCAGGAATCACTAACCGTTTGTTCGTAGCATTTATCAAACTGCCTATGGTACGGTCACCATCTACATAAAGGTCCCTGACAGCTGGTTTACCGCTATTGTTGGTAGCAGTTGCATATACTACATTATCTCCGGCTAACGGCACTTTAACCCCTGTCCAGTTTGAAGTAGTAGCCCAATCGGTACTTGTTGTTCCAATCCAGTAATTTGTACCTATGTTCACTGTCATGGTTACAGTATTAGAAGAGGCAGGGTTATTTGTTACACAGCTAATGCTGGAGGTTAACACGCAACTGATTTTGTCGTTGTTTGAAGGCACATAACTGTAAGTGCCCCCGGTTATACCCGGAACAATTACGTTATTTACATACCAGGCATAAAGAGGAGTGGTGCCTCCATTTACCGGTGTAGCAGTATACGTAACAGTGACACCTTGTATAACCGGGTTGGCTGATGCGGCAACACTGACACTAACAGGAACCGAAGCGGCAACAGTTATGTCGGTAGAAGCAGTAGCCGAAAGAATTTGTTGAAATACAATATCATCGATAGCAAAGTCATTACCACCAGTTCCTGTATTTTGATTGATCAATTCCAGATTTAATACTGTATTTGATCCGGCAAGTGCATTATATAAAAATTGTGTCCAGAGAGGTACGGTAGTACTTGCTATGTTAACCGGTCCTGCAGCAACTCCGTTTACATACAGCTGCAATTGTGACGGATTGGTAGAAGTAACACTTTGTAACCAATATGTAAATTGATAACTGGCACCGGATATAACCGGGACGGATTGCGACCATACAACTACTCCTGCAGTTGGGGAACCGTTTATAACCATTTGCATTCCTGTAGTGGAGGTGTGATCACCATTTGTGGTAAAGTCACTATGAACTACATGTGGAATGTTAATTATCGTATAAAGTCCTTCATTATAAAGAGCATTGCCAGTCGGATCTACATATTTGTAATTACTCCCAAAGCTTGTATTGCCGGCTTCGAAATCACCATTGGTGATAAGATTACCACCAACAGTAACATTTCCTGTGACCTTGTATGTTCCTGATAGGGCAACTGTTGCATTTGTTGTTAATTGAGGATTTTGTAGTACAGAATAGAAACTGTTCGGTCCTTCCCAATATCTGTTTTGAATATCTGCACCTGTACTGGTCAGATTTATCGTTGATCCAAGACAATAAAACCCTCCCCCGCCAATTGCAATTAAGGGTGAAGCAAAGACTTTACCAATGAGCGTAACATCTTTTTTTAGTGTGCCTACTGATGCTGTAATAGTTCCTGTGTAATCTCCTGCAGCAAGACCTTTTTTTAAGCGGACATAGATAATTGTAGGATTTACCCTTGTGGAAGTTAGGGTTAGGGTAATGGGTGTAGTTTGATAGCCTGACCCTGAAGTAAGTGATATTTCATAATAGTTTGAAGGCGGTGCGACACTCATATTGGAGGCAAGGGACGATCCGCTAACCGTAAACATTTGTTCTGATGATGGTCCACCGGCTGATGCCTGATATCCAAACCCGGTTATTGATGACTTAGAGGTTAATATTGTGGCGGTACTGACAACAGATCCATTACAAGATACGGACTTTGTAGTTGCTCCGGTTGAAGTTAAAAGGATGCTTGCCAGATTGTAATCAGTAGCAGGCAAAGCAGATTTCAAGCGTACATAAATAGTGGCATTCAATGTTCCACCCGATTGTACCAGTGAAAAAGCTGTTGACTGAAATCCATTAACGCTTGTCTTTGATATCTCGTAGTTCGTTGGCGGTGTAACTGTAATATTATCGCTGAGATTGGTGCCGATTACGGTAAATGATTGTTCACCTGAGGGGCCAGAGTTTAATGTGTAAATAAAGGTAGATAATGTTGAAATAGAGTTCAGAATGGTTGGAGCAGGAGTTACTGTACCAGAACAGCTTACATTTATAGAAGTTGCATTAAGAGAACTTACTATGACATTTTCAGTAATGGTACCAACACCAACTCCGGTTTTCATTCGAACGTAGATAATAGTTGAGTTCAACGTCCCACTGGCTGTAATAGTTATTGGAGTAGATTGAAATGTACCATTTGAGGTAGTTGATATTTCAAAATCGGCAGGGGGAGTCACAATTACATTTCCTAACAAATTAGTCCCGCTCACAGTAAATAAATTTTGTGTGGAAGGCCCGTTGGTGTACATATAGGTGAACCCGTTTAGTGTTGCAGGTGTTATATTTACAACCGGGGCAGCTGCTACTGTTCCACTACATCCAACGGTTTTTGTAACGCCATTGTCTGTTATACACTTGATATTACTTACAGCAATACTACCTAATGCAAGGCCGGCTTTCATCCTTACATAAATAGTAGTTGAAGCAACAGATCCATTATTTACAGAAAGAGTAATCAGAGTCTGCGGATCAAAAGAAGCTCCTGAATTTAATGAGATTTCAAATGAATCGGTGGGCAATACGGTTATATTTCCTGTAAGATTAGCTCCACTGACTGTAAAAGATTTTAATTGCGTGGAAGGACCATACCCGACCGGATAACTAAATCCACTTAAAGTCGTGGCAGAAGTAGTAATAACAGGCATAGCAACTACCGTAAGCATTGCAGCATTTGATTCATAAGTTGCTATATATGGATTTGGCGAGACATTATTAGAACTGCTTAGGACAGCATTTCTAAAGATATAGTAAGTGCCCGGAACATTAAATGGAGCTGTTGCTGCATTTGGAGAATAAGTGGCGCCGGTAGCTCCTGTAATAGAAGTTCTGGCTCCTCCTAAAGTAGTGCTGTAAGACCACTGGTATCCTGTTCCGTTTGTAGTTATTCCGCCTGGTAAAGTTCCGTACACATCCCCGCTTATAGCTGCACCCGTATTTCCAACGAAAATTGACTGCGTTGTATTACCGCTTAGGATATTTGCTAATATCTGGGTCAGACTTTTAAAATATACCCTGTTTCCACCACCGTTTTCATAAAAGTCGTAAACCAAAGCACTGCTACCTGTAAGGTTGATTAATACATTTTGATGGTCACTCACAGCATGGTCAGTCCAGTCATTATATACCAGATTATTATCAATTGACAATCTACCTCCATCATCAGATCCTACATTGACAGCGTATAATCCTTTTTTGGTGGAATTCATGCGATACCTGACTGCAAAGGTTTCTGTATAAATTGATCTTCCAATAGAATTTGAAGTTATTCCGAAACAAGTAGCATCACCACCAAAACCCTGGTCAAAAGATTCCGTCGATTCCGTATAATGTCCGTAATAGTTAGCAAAACTACCAATATAGGTAACACCTTGATTGGTTCCTTCATACACATGGCCTATCCAGGAATCAGTACCTGCTGCACTTTGATCATCAGCGGATAACGCTGGGTAAGTTGCTGTCACCTGTGCACGGGAACTTTCACAACCACCGGCATTCAAAATTGACACCCAAAAATTAGTGGTGGCACCTAAATTCCCTGTTGTGTATGTGTTATCCACATTATCATTACTTGTCTTTAATAAATTTCCACCTGATGCTGCATCATACCATTTGTACTTTTCACCAGATGCAGCTCCGCTGGCAGATAAAGTTACTGCAGAATTAGTACCGATACACAGATTTGCTCCGGTAGTAGTAGGAGTAGAGGGGCTTGCATTAACAATAAACGCACCTGAAACAGCACTAGTTGCTGAAGAACATGTCCCGGTAACTACACAATAATAATAAAGTGTTCCGACAGTTGTTGTTTGGGGTGTATAACTATTGGTTGCTGCACCATTTGTAGCTCCTAATGAGGCACCACCTGATGTGCTGGCTGTTGTATTACTGTACCATTGGTAAGTTAAACCAACTCCTGCTGCTGTTACAGTTATAGGGGAGAACGAAGCACCAGCACATTGGGTCTGGGTTGCTGTCGATTGGCTGGCAATTGAAGTTGTGGGATTTACTATAAACGCACCCGAAACTGCACTTGTAGCAGTAAAACAAGTTCCTGTAGCAATACAGTAATAATAAAGTGTACCGGTGACAGTAGATTGTGGAGTATAGCTGCTGGTCTGAGCTCCGTTTGTCGTTCCCAACGAAGTTCCACCTGATGTGCTTGCTGTAGTATTACTAAACCACTGATAAGATAATGTCCCTGTTCCCGTTGCGGTCACAGTTATTGCAGTAAAAGCATTCCCAATACATCGAGTTTGTGTACCAGTAGATTGACTGTTTATTAAGGTTGCAGGATTTACTGTTAAAGAAGTACTGGTATTATTAGATGGAGCCTTCAGAAATCCATTCCCTGGATATGAATATGTAATAGTATAAGGAGTTCCTGAAGAAGGGATTCCTGAAGAAGGAAAATTTATTGAAAATGCGCCCGTTCCTCCAGAAAAAGTAGCAGGTAGAGTATTTGAATTGATAGTAACATTCACTGTTTCCCCATTTGCGGGATAAACCGGCCCTGATGCACTAATGGTTCCGCTTAAAGTCACTGTTGCAGTACCAAAGCAGATGCTCTGGCTGGTTGTTAATCCAGAAATAGTTGCCGTAAGTGATCTGGTATCACTTCCACTAATTACCATCCCGGTTGTAGCTGAAAAGTACATGTCATTTTTAAAGGTTGCTGATGATGATGACGACCCCCATGTTCCATTGTCTGTATTTAAACCACCTAATGTGAGATTTCCAATATTAACAGTAACTCCTGTGTTTATGCTGGCAGTTGCGCCTGAAATGCTAAGATTTCCGGTAACCGATGTTCCTGTTCCAATAGTTTTTGCACCGCTACCAGAAAGAGTTAAATTAGAATATGTGGTAGGTTTTACTGTTTGGGCAGCACCGTTATAGTTTACACTATTTCCATTAGATGATGCTGTTAGAGTTGTTATTCCTGAAGTTCCGGTTATATTTAAAATGCCGGTTCCGGTATTTGTCAATCCACCAGCTCCGGATAATGCAGTAGAAACGGTTAACGCACCATTATTGGTTAACGTTATGCCACTACTAACTGTTACATTTGGGATAATTAGTGTTCCGTTTAAAGCTTGGTTGGTATCGAAAGTGTAAATTGAATTTCCAGCAAAGAAGGTTCCATTATTAGTTACACCACCACGAAATGTAACAGATTCATTAACATTATCATTATCCCAGGTTCCTGAAGAACCAATGGTTGTTAGCCCTGTAAATGTTTTTGTACCTGTAGTACTTAAAAATGAAATGGTACCATTTATTGTTGAAGTGCCCGTAACAGTAATATTAAAGGCGTTCAAATTGTTTGCTGTTCCGGATGTAACGTTTAAATTGGAACTCACATTAAACGATCCTGTTGAAGAACCATTGATAGTGGAGCCTGAGAGGGTCAGATTTGAAATTGCATAAGCTTCACCTACATTGCTGGTCCATGTTCCACCGCCAATCACAACATTCCCCATGCTTTTAGTTCCCGAAGTACTCGTTATAAATGAAATTGTCCCATTAATTGTAGTTGTTCCTGAAACAGTAAAGTTATATCCACCTACATTAAGAGACGAACCGGAAGCAATGGTCACATTGGTGCAGGCAGAATTAACATTTACCGTTACATTATCGTTGCCTTCAATAACAACAACATCACCTGCTACTGGAACGCTATAACCATTTGATCCGCCTGAAGTACTTGACCATGTAGATGTTGAATTCCAGTTGCCACTTCTTACTGAAAAGCGGTTTGAAGCACTCACAGTAACAATTCCCATCACCAAAAGTATCACCCCAATAATTAAACTCTTCAAAAGTTTAAAAGAGAACATAGCTTTGGCTGGAAGAAAAATGGGGCTTGTAGTAAATAATTTTGAATTATTGGGTATGAGAATGTCCATAGCCAATTTTTTGACTACAGATTTGTTGATGTATAAAGTTGTTGGGTTATTAGTGAAGTATTTCACAATATAACTAAAATGTTGAAGATTTGAAATGTAAGCTGTAAAATTGTATGCAAATATAAATAAATTTTTTTAAAGTTTAAAATATTACGACAATATTAAATAGTTATTGCTACAATAAAATGTGTTTTTTATTAAATCGACCCTGTTTATTGAGTAATATTTACCCTGACTGCAATAAATGACTTGTTTTTAATCAACCAGTTTGTTAACAATTACATAATGAGTAAGTTCTACATTGCTTTTTATTTTCAATTTCTCAAAAATCCTGACTCTATAAGTGAAAACAGTACTGATGCTTAAATTGAGTTCCTTAGCTATGTCTTTTACTTTTTTACCGGTAGTGAGCATAAACATGATTTCCTGTTCCCTGTTGGAAAGTTGTTCGTGTGGTAATTGATCTTTTTCGGGCATAAAATCAAAAGCCAATTGTTCAGCAAGTGTATTGCTCAAATATCTTCCCCGTGTATACACTTTACGAATAGCTATTACCAGTTCTTCGAGTGCTGTATCCTTGCATAAGTAGCCCGAAGCGCCGGCTTTAAGTGTACGCAATGCAAATTTATCTTCCGGATGAATGCTGAGAACTAAGATGTGAACCTGAGGTTTTAATTTCTTTAGATCAGCGATTAATTCAAGGCCACTTCTTCCGGGCATATTCATGTCCAACAACATGATGTCACAATCTATATCCTTAATGTTCTGCAGGACTTCATCACCACTTTGGGCCTCACCTACAACTACCAAGTCAGATTCTTCCTTTAATATTTTTTTTAATCCTTCACGAATAATTTCATGATCGTCTACTATAAATACTTTAATCATACCTCTAATTTTAGATGTTAACAAATTGTGGTTACTAGATTCTATTTGTTTTGTGTTTATTTTTATAGGGATAAATTACACTTAAATTTAATATGGTATTTCAACCTTTATGGTAGTTCCTTCACCCGGCTTACTTGAAATCAACAATTCACCGTCCAATAAATAGACTCTTTCTCTCATGCCAAGCAAGCCATATGAATTAGGTTTATTTTTTTGAGATACTTTAAATCCGACTCCATTATCATTCACTTTCATAACTAATCTGTTCCCCAGTAAATCAAGATAAATTATTACTTCGGTAGCCATAGAATGTTTAGCTATGTTCGTTAATGATTCCTGAAGAATTCTGTATAAAGCAACAGACTGTTGAGAACTTAAATTCAGTTTAGTAACAGTGTTTTCAAATACACATTTTATATGATACCTCTCTTTATAATTTTTCAGATAAAGTTTTACTGCTTCAATAAAACCTATTAGAAAAAGCACTTCCGGCCGTAGGTCAGTCATAATTTTTCGGGTAGTATTTAACGTGTTGTCAACTAATCCGAAGAGGTTGTCAAAATTAGTCAAAATATTTTCAGCATCAATGCTTTTGATGCTTTTTAATACATTTTGTTTCATCATACCTAGATCGATTTTAATGGCAATAAGAATCTGTCCAAGCTCATCATGAATTTCGCGTGCCAATTGCAATTTTTCTTCTTCACGTACATTCTGAAGATGGGATGCAAACTTTTTAAGTTCTACCTGGGAACTCTTCAAATCATCCTCTGATTTTTTTCGATCGGAAATGTCACGAATTATGAAAACCATGCCATTTGGCTCTTCATCAGAGTTCCAGATAATATCGCCATTTACTTCTGCAAAAAAAGCAGTTCCATCTTCTCTTTGTATTTGATACTCTAAGGTACCCATATATCCGTTAAACATGAGCAAACTATTCGAGGCAGCCCGATCCATGTCTTCCGGAACCAGAAATTTAAACATGTTTCGACCAATCAGGTAATCGGAACTTTTACAACCATATAAACTTATGGCCGCAGGAGAAACCATTCGTATGCAACCATCCATTTCAACTACAATAATAGCATCTGGAGAAGCATTCAGAATTGAACGGTGTAGTTCCTCGCTATGTCTTAAAGCTTCTGCTGAAATCTTTCTGTCAGTGATATCCTGAACTGTTGAAATGAATTTGACAGGATTATATTCAGTATCATATTTTAGTTCGCCAATTGCGTGAACCCATCTTTCAACCTGATCAACAGGACGGATAATTTTGAATTTCTTGTTGAATTTAGTCCGCTTTTCAGCTAAAATGTCAATGAAATATGTTCTTATTGTCATTATCCAGTCCGGATGAACAATGGATGCAATACTTTTAAATGATTTTTCAAAATCAGGATTGATTCCTACAATCGAATCCATTATTTCAGAACTTCTCCAGATTCCGGATGATAAATCAATAATGCAATTTCCCAGATTGGCGATTAGCTGAGTTTTTTTTAGAAAATCTTCATTTTCTTTTAATTCATCTTCGGCTATTTTACGATATGTTATATCTACAACAAAACCCAGATACAAATGTTCAGATAATTTAACTGTGTCGACAGTAACGTACCCCTTTGATTTATCTTTTCGTATTAATCCAAATTCATCTGTTGCAAATTCTTTATCTACAACAGTTTTAAAATGATTTACAAAAGATTCTTTAGATTCTTCCGAAATTAAGTCTATTTGATTCATAGAAATTAATTCATCTTTACTGTAGCCGGTAATGAATGATGCAGCAGAATTTACTTCAATATATTTCCCTGATTCATCAGCCACAAATACACCATGAGGAGCAAATTCAATATAATCATGAAACTTTTGTTCACTTAGTCGCAACGCATTTTCAGTAATCTTTCGTTTAGTAACATCACGTATAAATCCATCTATGTGATCCGGTTTGCCTGATAAATCGAAGAATAATTTTGCATTGAGTGATGCATATTTAAATTCACCATGCTTGGTTATCAGATCAATTTCATAATCCCTGACTTGTCCATTTTTCATTAAAATCTCGAGTGCAGTAACTCGATCGCCAGGATATTTATAAAGGACTTCTATTGGTTTTCCTATAATTTCATGCCGGTCATAATCTGCTAATTGTTTGATAGATGTGCTGATATTTATAAGATTCCCTTTCATATCTACCTGATAGAAGACGTCCTGAACATTTTCAAAGATATTGCGGTATTTTTCTTCACTTATACGAAGTGCATTTTCATCTATTACCCGATTTGTTATATCCTGAATTGTCCCGATTAGTGTAACTGGCAAGTAGTCTTTGTCAAATACCAACTCGCCTAATCCATGAACCCAACGTTCTTCTTTATTATCCTGACGGATTATTTTATATTCTTTGTCAAACTTCTTTTTCTGACCAACGACTGTATTTATAACATAATCGTTCATTTTATCCTGCCAGTCGGGATGGATAATGGTAACCCAACTATCAAATGATTTATTGTATTTGGAATCTATACCAAAGATGGAATCGAGCACTACAGAACTAGTCCAAATGTTTGTCTCAATATCCATTGAATACGTGCCCATTTTTGCTATTACCTGTGTCTCTTTTAAAAAAGCTTCACTCTTTATCAGAGCATCCCCCGCTTGTTTTCTGATAGTGATATCCCGGCAAATACCCATTACACCAGTTATTTTACCGTCTTTGTCACGAAGTGGAAGTTTTGATGATAGTAACCAATGTTTTTTCCCTTCCCCATCGAATATAAATCCTTCTCTGTTATAATCGGGAATTCCTGTCTTTATAACGAATTGGTCATCTTCAAAAAAATTATCTGCATATTCTTTCGAATAAAACTTACTATCATCCTTACCCAATACGTCAGTTTCCAGCTTTGCACCCAGTAATTCGACTTCTGCTTTATTAGCAAGAATTTTTTTACCCGTCAAATCTTTTGCATAAATCGTATCCGGAATATTATCGATTAGAGTACGAAGTAGCAGACGCTCATTTTGAAGTGTTGCTTCTATGTTTTTACGTTCAGTAATGTCGATTATTAATCCTTCAAGCGCTACAACAACCCCTTGCTCATTATATATTGGAATTCCTTGTTCCCAAACCCATTTCACTTCATTACCAGCAGTTAAAATCTGGTACTCAACATATACATTTTGATGCTTTTGCACAGCTTTCTCCCAGACTTTCCACAAATAATCACGATGTTCAGGTAAAATCAGATCATTAAAAGAAATTACACGATTATTGATTATTTCTTTTGTCTGGTATCCGGTTAGAGCTAAAAAGCCTTCAGAAACAAACTCCATGGTCCATTGAGGATCAAATTTGCAACGGTAAGCCACTCCGGGAAGATTAGACAATAATACTGATTTGCTGCGTTCACTTTCCTTTAATTTTTCCTCGGCTTCATACTTTTCTGTTACATCTGAGAAGACAAGTACAACACCTGTAATGTCTCCATTGAAATTCTTTATAGGTGCAGCACTATCTGCTATGTGATATTCTTTTCCTCCTTTTGAAATTAATACGGTATGGTTTGCAAGTCCAATTATTTTCCCGTTTTCAAGTACTTTATCAACAGGATTTTCAACAGGCTTACGGGAATATGAATTTATAATTTTGAAGATATCAGATAATGGCTTTCCTAAGGCTTCAGGAATTTGCCAACCACACATATTTTCAGCAATTGGATTCATGCTTACAATTCTTCCTGATTTGTCTGTGGAAATAACTCCATCACCAATGGAATGTAGTGTTATCGATAGCGATTCTTCATTCTTTTGCAATAATTCATTTGTTTTTTCACCCTCAATAATTTGTTTTTTTAATTGCAAATTGTTGTATGCTTTTTCTGAGAGTTCATTGGCAATTAGAAACATCATTTCAAATATCTTTTGAAACTTTTCCTTTGTCATAACAGGTACCAGATTCAGCGCTTCTAAATACTCTTTTTTATTTGCACCTATTTCATCTCCGTAATCAATTATTTTCTGTAAATCTATTTCATCATTTCTTACTTGTCCGATTAACCAATTTGCAATATGAATTCCGTTTACCGTTATTTTTGCACCTGTATCCCATAGTCCGGCACTTAAACAGGGTTTTAATTGCATTTCAGAAGAAATCCCTGTGCAATTTAATTTGTCTGATTTTATACAATTTGCCAGTCCTTTTGGTGTGTTTCGAATAATTTTACAAAGTGTACAGAAATTGCTTTGTTCAGTTATGGGGATTCCTTCAGGATTTGTAATTACAGAAGCTACACCGGTGACATCTGAAAATAAATTCTGCATCCGTTGAATGTTTTCAACATTTAAAATATCATCCAACCGAATAACACGATTATCAACTTCATCCGAAAAATTATTTTTTTTGTCAATATACATTTGCTTCTTGTTGTTTTCACAATGTTATTCCAGCTACCATGATATTTTAATTCTAATTTCAATAACTCTTTAATGTCGAGCCTAATTACCCATTAATGAAAACTGATGCGGGTAATAATGAGAATAAATACTTAAAATGTTGTTAATGATGAATTAAAGTCCAATCAATGAAAATTCATTTTATTTAATACGGATTATAAATTTGAGCAGTTGGATTTTCAACTGCTTAAATTTATATAAGGCATATCCACTTTTATGCTTGTTCCAATATTCTTTCTCCCTACAATTGTCAGTTCACCATCCAAAAGGAAAACCCTTTCTTTCATTCCTATCAATCCATACGAATCTGAATTTTTCTTTAAATTTTCATTAAATCCAATTCCATTATCTACAATCTCCAATGTAAGCTTGTCATTGTTGTGATCAAGTATAACTCTTAATTCTGTTGCTTTTGAATGCTTTGCAACATTATTTAGTGCTTCCTGAATGATTCTGAACAGTGCAACAGATTGTTGTGAATCCAATTGTAAGCTGGCTAATGAATTTTCAAAAATGCATTTGATTTTATATCTTTCCTGAAAAGTATTAAGATGTTGTTTGATAGTTTCAATAAATCCAAGTAGATCAAGTACTTCAGGCCGCAAATCAGTCATTATCTTTCGTGCAGTTTTTATGGTGTTATCAACTAAACTGAACAGACCATCGAACTTCGTTAATACTTGTTCCGAATGCTTTATGTCAATTCCTTTTAAGACATTCTGTTTCAACATGCCCATGTCAATTTTTATAGCAATTAATATCTGACCAAGTTCATCATGAATTTCGCGTGCTAACAGGACTCTTTCTTCTTCACGAACGTTTTGAAGATGGGCAGCAAACTTTTTCAATTGTTCCTGTGAGTCACTCAATGCTTCTTCTGCTATTTTACGATCGGTGATGTCGTTGTGCTGAATGATAATATGGCTTATTTCATTATTCTGGTCAAAAATGGGATAAGCCCAGTTGTTATACCAAACTCTCTTTTTTTCTTTTACAGGGATACCTTGGGAATCGGAAGCTTCTCCAATATCAAACAGTACTTCCCATTCGACTGTCTTGCCTTTCTTAAAAACGCTTTCAAGCTTTCTTAATACATCTTTTTGTTGTATCTCTTTGTCTTTAAATATATTGTATACTTTTCCTTCCATGTTTTTAGCCTCTACTCCGAATATCTGACTAAGCTTTGGATTTATACGTTCGCACCAACCATCAGTATCCAGAATTTGAGTACTTAATGACGACTGCATAAACATTTGTTCAAAAAATTGTTTCTGAGCATACAATTCTTTCTCTGCAGTTTTTCTTTCAGTTATGTCCAGTACCAATCCTGAAATGGTCATTGGATTCCCATTTGCATCTCTTTTTGATATGTTTCCAAGGTCGTAAAACCATTTATATTCACCTGAACAGGTTAAAATCCGATATTCAGTTTCATATTTATCTTCATGTCCAAAGATGTGTTTTTTTAATGCATTCATAGCCATATCATAATCTTCAGGATGCACTAAATCCATAAAATCTTTAAAATGAACGAATTTCTCAGCCGGGTATCCAAGCATATCCGATTTTCTCTTTCCAAATAAAACATTGCCGGTTTTAATATCCATTTCCCACCAGGCCATATTAGCTACCTGCATGGCCAGTTCAAGCCTTGAATTATTCTGATGTAAAGCTTCTTCAGCTTCCTTTCGTTCTGTAATATCTATATTAAAACCCGCAATACCTATAATTTTGTTGTTGTTGGTAATCGGAAAAACTGTTTGTTGAAACAAACGATTCTCAGTGCCTATTTCAAATTCATATTCTTCATCAATAATATCACCGGCTAATACTCTTTCGTTTATACTTAACCAATGATGCATCGTTTCATTATCAATTGTACGATTGGATGTTGGAGTTTGCCCGATAATAGTTCCGTAATGATCGATAAACTTTTTATTTTCCAGAATTCCAACGTTATCAATGTCTCTTGCCCATATATCAAAAGGTGAATTATCAATAAATGTACGAAGGAGCATTTCACTTTTTTGTAATGCATCTTCTGCCAGTTTTCGGTCGGTAATATCGTGTAAACATAATAAAAGGCTATCCTTAGCATCGCTGCTGATAATGGCAGTCGATCCAAGTAATGAAACCTCATGGGCTGTGCCTTTTACGTTTAATGTAGTTTGATACTCAATGTTTCGATATCCGACACCGGTATTGAATGTTTTTTCTATGGCAATACGCAGACTGCAATTCAAACATTTTGGTCCGTGTCCGCAGCCTTCGGGGACATCCAACGAATTGATACAGCCTATTATATTCCCAACTACTTCACCAACCATAACTTCTTCTTCGGAAATCCCGGTTAGTGTAGTGAATGATTGGTTAGCAAACAAAACTTTTCTTTCTTGATCAACAACACACATCATAACCGGTGCATGGTCATAGATTATTTTGAGTTCATTTCTACTCTCCTCTAATGCTTTTTCTGATTTGTTTCGAAGGTTTTCTGTGTCAATTGCATTTATGGCAAATGATATGTCATCACCTATTTCCTTCAACAACCTGAGCTCATCTTCTTTAAAAAAGTCAGACTCAGATGCATAAAGAGTCAATGTCCCTAATATTTTCCCCTTTTGCTGAAACGGAACAGCTATTAGAGATTTATATCCTCGCTTAAGGGCTTCATCCCGCCATGGATACATCAATGGATCTGTAGCTATATTATTGCAATATGTAATTTTCCCCTCACGAAAGGCACTTCCGGTTGGACCTTTCCCGTGCGCTTCAAATCCAGTCATGATAACTAACTGATCCAGGTATCCATCCGTATGACCGGCACTACTGACTGGTTTTATCTTGTTATCCTTCTCATCGAACAATCCTACCCATGACATATGAAATTGTCCTGTAACAACAGCTACTTCACAAATCGTTTTAAAAAGCTCTTCTATACTCTGGGTACGGACTACTGCCTGGTTAATCTGGCTTAGGAATGCATAGAGCCGCGCTATGTGGCTTATCTTTTCTTCAGCCAGCTTCTGTTCGGTAATCTCAATTACGATGCCTCTTAAGCCTATTATTCTATTCGCATTAAGGACCAGACTTGTATATATCAAAGCTGGAAATACTGATCCATCTTTCCGGATCATGTTATATTCTTTCCGTTCTACATTTTTCCCTGCTAATTTTAGCAATATGTTTTCTTTAATCAGATTTCTCTCTTCAGGAGCATGAAATATTAAAGAATTTAATCCGATTAATTCATCTGTATTATACCCAAAAATTGAATACGCTTGCTTGTTTACATAGGTTATATTACTTTCTAAGTCTATTTCAAAAACTATCTGGGGTAATAGATTTGCCATATCGCGGAACTTCTCTTCACTTTCACGAAGTGATTCTTCAGTCCTTTTTCTGGCTTCATTCTCATTTTTTAAATCTTCAAGTAAATTTAAGGTGGCAGAATGTGTTTTCTTTAGTTCAAGAGTTCGTTCTGCTACAAGGGCTGCAAGACGGATATTCTCGTCATTTCTTTCCAAATAGGCAGTCCTGATTTTTACCATAGCACGGATTTGAGCTGTGAGTTCACTTTCGTCGATAGGTTTTGCCAAAAATGCCTCTGCACCGTATTCCAGTGCTTTAATCCTGCTTTCTTTATCTCCTTTAATGGCTGTTACAAATATTACCGGAATATCGCGTAAATTCTTGTCAGCTTTTAATCGTTGACAGACCTCGAATCCATCCATATCCGGCATAACAATGTCCAGTAAGATGACATCCGGATTTTCATCAACAGCTAATTTTAAACCTTGTATGCCGGTTAATGCCTTTAAAACAACCGTATTCGGGTACGCTTCATTTATAAGCGCCTGTATGGTTAACAGGTTATCCGGATTGTCATCAATGGCAAGAATCTTTATTATTCTACTTTCCATAAAGTACTTCGTTTATCGTATTATAAAATACTTTTTCGTCAATTGGTTTTGCAATATATCCATCAAAACCATGAGCCAATATTGTCTCCCGGTCTAACGTCATGGCACTTGCCGTTAGTGCAACAATTGGAATATGTGACAGTTGTCCGATATTTCGAATAACATTAAAAGCCTCTATTCCGTCCATTCCCGGTAATGCAATATCCATTAAAATAAGGTTGGGTAAATGTTTTTTAGCCAGCATTACTCCCTGGGTTCCATCTTCGGCTTCCAGTAAGATATATTTGTCATCCAAAACAGCTTTTACTGTGAGCATATTGTCCACGTTGTCTTCTACAATCAATATGACAGGTTTACCTTCTATTATTTGAATTTCTTTTTGAGAAATCACTTCTTGTGCTGTTTCAGTATAAACTAAACTTGCCACTGAGTTTAGCAATTCAATTCTGTTGACATCTCCTTTTTGAATAAGTTGATGCACATTATTACGTTTCAATAACTTAAGATCATCTTTAGTGATATGCTTGGCCGTTAATATTAATACAGGAATATTGGCTGTTGGTTCTGCATTCCGTATGGTCTTCAATACTTCAAATCCATCCATCCCCGGCATCATTAAGTCCAGTATCATGGCATCCGGAATTATATGTGAAATAATAGCCAGTGCTTCTGGTCCATCATGCGCTACCAAAATCTGATATCCGCTTTCTTCCATAAAATCTTTTAACTGGATAATGGCAGGCTCACTGTCATCAACCAGTAAAATTGTTTTAACAGCATCTGTCTTTTGATAAATCACCGGCAAAACTTTATTAAATTCTACCATTTTTGTCTCTGATTCTATAATCCTGTTTTCAGCAACATAGTTCAATGGTAAAATGAGTGAAAATGAGGAACCTACTCCCAGTGTGCTTTTAACTTCAATAGTTCCACCAAGTAGATTCGCATATTTTTTAGCTATTGCCAGACCTAATCCAGTACCGCCAAATCTTCGGGAAGTACCGGAGTCTGCTTGTCGGAACTCATCAAATATATGCATAAGATGATTCTCAGATATTCCAATCCCGGTATCAGTCACAGTGATTTTTATGTTATTATCATGTTGTTCAGAAGATATTTCAACATGTCCTTTTTCGGTGAATTTAACTGCATTACCAATCAAATTCTGTAGAATATGACGGCATTTATCAATATCCCCGGTTAAAATTAAGTCATTACCTCCTGTTTTATGAATTAATTCTATACTTTTTTGTACCGCCTGAGGTTCTATCATACTCACAACATCAGATATCAGATTTTTGGAGTTGAATTTTGAAAGTTCAACTTCTTCTTTCCCCGACTCTATGCGCGAAATATCCAGGATATCGTTTATGAGTGAAAGTAAGTGTTTCCCGTTACGTTCAATAACCTCCAGGTAACTGTATTCATCTGCCGGAATCTTATTGGCCAGCCTACGATTCAGAACTCCCGAAAGAGCAATAACCGAATTGAGTGGTGTCCTGAGTTCATGACTCATGTTCGATAGGAAATTAGTTTTCAAACGACTGGCTTCACTTAGCTGAATTTTTTGCATTTCCAATTCCCGGTTTTGTTCCAGGAGCTCAGACGATTGTGCTGACATTTCAGTTTTTTGTGCTTCCAGTTCGCTGTTCTGGTATTCAAGTTGTTTGGTAAATACCTGCATTTTCTGATAAGCCAAAACCCCTTCAATACGTGCAGTTAATGTATTAATAATATTTTTAATCAGCAATGAAGTTTCTTTGCTGTAGGTGCGTACACTTGCCAATGATATAATGGCAATTATTTCTTTACCGGACATAATAGGTATCGTAATTATTTCACGGGGCACCAGTTTCCCACTTACTGTATGAAAAAGGAAACGTGTATCTTTGGGTATTCGTTTTACGGTATGTATTTTTCGTGTTGAAAGAACAGCTCCAAATTCGCCTTCAAAGTTATCGACACTAAAAGTCAGTTTTGAATTATCCGACATGCCAAAGGAAGCGAAATGTTCAAATTGTTTCTTGTCTTCTGACAACAAATAAACCGCTGCCATTTGTGAATTTGTTTGTGAAGCCAGCTCAGGTAACAATGATGCAAAAAAATCGTGTGGCTCTTCTTCCAGCAACATTATTTGTGAAAGCTCCTTCGCTTTTAGGCTAAGTTCAGCGTTTACCTGAATACTTTCTACCATGGAATTAAATGCTTCGGATAAAATTCCAAGTTCATTTTTCGTTGCAATTTCACTCCGTACATTCATATCGCCTTCTTGAAATTGCCTGGTAGCTTTTGTCAGTTCTCTGATCGGATTTCGTATGTGTGTTATTAACAGATAGCTGACAGCAAACATTAGCAATAAAATGCCTATTACGAGTAATACCAATTGTGTGTTTAATGAATCCCTGTATTTGTTTGAAAAAGCATACAAGCTTTCACCTTTCTTTTGTTCATAATCGTCAATTTTCATTATTTTGGCCATCATTTGGTCCCTGTAAACGCCTACGATTCCTGTTGGCATAAGGGATTCCTTAATTTCTGTTATCTTTCCTTCAAGGGCTAGTTTTGTGTTAGTATCGCGTGCAAATTTCCACTTTAAAAAAGCTTTGTAGGCCTGGTCTATATCTATTTGAGGGCCTGAATATCCTTCTCTAAGTAAGTTGAACTGTTGTTGAACATCGGAAGAAGTCAATTCCATCGATTCAATAGCAGCTTGTTTTTCCTTAGCATTGATGGCAAGCATCAAGTCCCTTGTACTCAAACGCATATTTAGAATATCAATTTTGATATTGCTGATTGCTCTTCTAAGGAGTAAGGGATGATTATATATTTCTTCTGTTTGAAGATGTATTCTGTCAGCCTGATAATTAGATACTACTCCCAAAATAATGACAAATATGAACATGGCTGCAAAACCAAGCATTAATTGTGATCCGATCTTTAAGTCTTTTAATTTCATATGGTATTTTTATTTGTACAAAGACAAAGCCGATTATATCAAGGCTGTTTTTATTATTTTTTATTCCTGTATCTTTATTAACTTACATTTTTCATGTCTCTCCATCAGATCAACCCAATGGATTCTTTTTACAATTGAAATATTGCCGATTGAGGATATACTTCAATAAAACCTGATTTAATCAGTATTTCTCTTTCTGATTCTCCGGTTATCAGATATCCATTCTTTGACAAACAATTTCTGACCTTTTTAATGATTTTTTTCTGTGATTCCGAATTATAGTAAAATAATAGATTTGCACAAACAATTATATCAAAGTCACCAAAAATACTGGTTGGCGGACAACTAAACTGGTCACTGAATAAATCAAAAACTGAAAAATCAATATTCTCTTTTAATTCAGGTTTCACAGAATAAGTATCATCTTTTTTTATGAACCATTGTTTTGTTCGTTTTAGGTTCAGGCAATTTAATGAAAATTCGGGATACTGTCCCAACTGAGCTTCCTGTATTTGTTTCTCAGATTGATCGGTCGCAAAAATACGAAAATTAATTTTCTCACCATGTCCATTTGAAAATTCATTTAATAACATAGCAAGGCTGTATGTTTCCTGTCCACCTGCACAAGCTGCCGACCAAATCCGTATCTCATTCCTGCTTGAAATTTTCCTTTTCATAGCAATAGAAGGAATGATGATTTTTTCCAGCACTGAAAAGGTTAATGAATTACGAAAAAACTCTGTATAGCTTATTTGGAGGGAGTTTAGAAATATCTCACTTTCAAGATGGCTCTGTTCCAGGTAACCGATATATTCAGCTTCCAATTTGAAAAAGGTATCATCCATCCTTTTTTGAACAGATTTATTCAAAAATACTGTTTCGTATTTTGACAGATCAATCCCCTGAGTTTGTAAGATAAGTTCTGTTATGCTTTTATTCTTTTCTTTCATTCTTTACTTAAAAGCGATAATGCAAATTGCCAATAGTTGATTATCGTTGTTTATTTTTTTTTATTTTATCTTCTTTAGAACGATACAACTCTAATTTCCCGGTCTTTACATCCCCTTTAGGGGCTTGGGGTTTTATGTGTAAATATCAAAGTGCTTTTGTTTAAATAATCATATCTTTCAATGGAAACAATTGAACTGTTTATTTCACAATTTTATATTTCCCTTTTTGTCCTGAACCGGTTAATAATTCATTCACTTCCTTTTTAAGATCAATCATTGTTAGTTCACGATCGACTGTCAGATTTTGAAAACGTATCAAATCATTCATTTTTTCTTCTAAATCTTCCTGTACTTTTTTTCGTTCCGTCATATCCCGTATGACAACTAATGTCCCGTTATTTTCTCCATGCATGAATCTTGATCCGTTCAACTCCCCGTAAAAGATGGATCCATCTTTTCGCTTCATATTCAATTCCAGATTTTTGACGTCCGAACCTTTCTCTATACTGCTGTTAAAGGCTTCAATTGCCTTCGGTTTAGAGCTCTCTTCCAAAAAATCAGTGAAATTGTGACCATACATTTCTTCCGGTTCATACTGAAAAATTGATTTGGAAGCTGTTGAAGCATAAAGTAACATCCCGTTTGTATCGGTGATAGAAATCAGATCGCCTGTTTGCTCGGTTATTGATCGGAATTTCTCTTCACTTTCAAGCAACAACTGCAATGATTCTTTGCTTGCAGTTATATCCCTTCCAAAACTCACTATCCCTTCTATTTGTCCGGAAATATTAATGGGTGATGTATTTACCAAAACAGTAAGAATATCTTCATTCGTTTTTCTAAAACGAAGCTCATACGTACAAACCTCACCATTCATTGTTTTCTCAAAAATATCCATTAAAATTGGAAGGTCTTCGTTCGTGATAAAGGACGTTAATGATTTTCCTATGCATTCTTTTTGTGCCAGACCGGTGGTTTGTAGGGCTATTTTGTTTAGAAATGTAAAATTGCCCTGCTTATCCAGTGTCCAGATCATGTCATTCGAATTCTCAATCATGGTACGGTACTTGTCTTCACTTTCCCTTAAGGCATCTTCAACATGTTTTCGTTCGGTAATATCCTGTATCAATACATGTCGTGCCTTCACTCCGTTTATTGTTACTGAAACCGTTGAAATATCTACAAAAATGATTTCCCCGTTTTTTTTGGTATGCCTCCAAATCCCTGCAGGTTTAAACTTATCATTTTTATTTTGCACATCAATTAATAACGCAGGAATGTCTTCTCTAGGCCGGATATCTTTCAGTGTCATTCCAAGGAATTCTTCTTTTGAATAGCCATAATGATCGATTGCTGCCTGGTTTACTTCAAGGAATGCAAGTGTTTCCAGGTCATAAATATACATGGGTTGCGGGTTGTTGGCAAATAAATAACGGTATTTCTCTTCGTTGATTCGCAATGCCTTATTTGTTTTATCCCTATCAAGATACAATGCTACCTGGTTGGCAAACAACAATACCAACTCACTGTTTTTCAGGGTTTCTCCTTTTGGATAGATTAATGTAAAATCGCCGATCGCTTTATTGTTCTTTGTAACTTTTACAACAAAACAATCTCCGAGATTGAATGTCTTCTCAATTAATGTTGAAACGGTTCGGGGAATTGAGAAGCTGGTCAATTCATTTAATGATTCAAATCGGGTAATTGGATTGTTCCCTGACTTTTTTTCCCACTCAGGATCCATTTCCCATTTTTTATTGAACACCTCAAATCCGAAATAAGAATTTGCTTTTAAAAGATCTTCTTTTATTCCCGAAACTGAAACGGTAGTATAACCAGTAGCGCTATCATTAAAAATGTTAAAACTGACATATTTTGCTCCGGATATTTCGAGGATAGTATCCGATATTTTTTCATAGTTGAATCCTCCTGATGTATTGTCAATCAAACCGGTACTTTCTATGAGTGCCTTTTTTAGAATGGATTCACGCTCAAGAAGTGCATCCTGCGCAAGTTTGCGATCGGTAATGTCACGAAGAACTCCTTCATGGGTTACCACCTTGCCGTCAATATCAATATTGTACCAGCCATTATCTTCTATCCAGATGGCAGTTCCATCTTTCTTTTTTAACGGAAATACAGACATTTCTTCATTTTGACCATCCGGCAAAATGTTATCCCGTTCGGCGGGGTCAAAGTATAATTGAGTTGGAATATCAATATTCAATAATTCATTTTTGCTTTCATATCCAAACATCCTGACCATGGCCGGATTTACATCTATGAACTTTCCATCTGCCGTACTTTTGTATACACCATCCGGAATACGTAAAACCAGGTCATGGTAAAGCTCTTCACTTTCACGAAGTGCTGCTTCAGCTTTCTTCCGTTCGCTTATGTTTCTGAATGTGCCCAGTAACAATACCTTATTATCAATCTTTATGGAATGGGCCAATATTTCAACTGGTATCTCTGTCCCATCCGAACAGAGAATCCTGTTTTCAATTGGATTAGTATCATCTTGTGTTTCCGATTGGAAGATATGGTTATTAAAATTAGATTTCGATATATCAGTAAGTACTTTCGGATAAAGTCTGTCCTGGTATAGTCCGACAAGTTCATCTTTTTTCATTTTAAATAACCGGCATGCTGCAGTGTTTGCATCAATTATCAGTCCTGTATCAGGATCTGCCAGAAACATAGCATCCGGAGCATCTTCAAACAAAACCTTAAAGCGTTCTTCACTTTGAAGCAATGCTAACTCTGTTTTCTTGATCGATGTGATATCGCGGGTAATGCTAAGGATATGGCTGACTCCATCAAGTTCAATCAGCGAAGCAGACATCATTCCATATACCGTTTCACCCGACTTTGTCCTAAATTGGCATATGTGGTTTTCTACAATTCCTTTTTCATTTAATTCCGCAACTAATTTATTCCTGTCACCCTCATTGCTCCATATATTTATATCTTTTGAGGTCTTGCCTTCTATGTCATCGACATCATAACCCATAATTCGTGTAAACCCATTATTGATGGATATGTACATTCCATCTTCCATCCGGTTAATGTTTACGGAATCCGGACTTGTCATGAACGCTTTTTTGAATTTCTCTTCGCTGTTTCGTAAATCTGCTTCCGATTTTTTTTGGTCGGTAATATCGAATATTTCAGTAATAAAATGAATTGGATTTCCTTGATTATCACGCTGTAAAAAGGTACTGATATTTACCCAGATGATGTTCCCGTTTTTATGAATGTATCTTTTTTCCCATTGTGAAAATTCTTTTTCTCCTTTTATTATAGAGTCTATTTCACTCTTGTTAAATTCTATATCGTCTTTATACGTAAAATCAGTCCATTTTAAATGGGACAATTCTTCTTCGGAATATCCCACGATGTGACAGAAAGCTGAATTTACTTTCATTTTGCCATCTATGGTGGTCATGGATTTTCCTACATTCGAATTTTCGAAGATATTCCTGAATTTCTCTTCACTCAGGTGTAAATTTAATTCAGACTGTTTGCGTTCTGTTATGTCCTGCACGGAAGACCGGATACCTGTTATATGTCCATCCATTGCCCGCAGAACATTGTCGAATTGAAGAACGGTGATTTTTGATCCATCTTTTCTCAATAATTCCCGTTCGTAAGGTGTTGACGAGATTTGTCTGCCATGAAGTTTTTCATTGGTAGATTCAAACGAATAATTTTCATTCGCGTTATATTTCCAGATGTATTGGCCTATAAGATCATCGAAGTCGTATCCCAATAACGTTAATTCTGTTTGGTTTATCCGTACAATCTTTCCCTGTGAATCAATTTCGTGGTAGCCCACCGGAGCATTATCAAAAAGATCTTTGAAATCTTCTTTGCTTTCAGTTATTTCTATTTCAGTTCTTTTCTGATCAGTTATATCCCGCACAATCAGTTGAACAGCCATTTTGTTTTTATACATGATAGGCATTGACTTCACTTCAACATCAATGGTTGTTCCATCAAACCGAATGAATTTTTCCTCTATCAGTGGCAAAACTTTCCCATCATTTTTAATATCTTTCATCCGTTCAAAAGCGATATGCCTGTAATCGGGATGTACAAATTCAATAACCGGTTTTCCCAGAAGCTCATTTGCACTTGCAGCTTTCATTAAATCAAGAGATGCATTGTTTACAAAAACAATCTTGCCATCAACATAGATGCTTATGGCATCAGGTGAATTATCCACCAGTTCACGATATTTGTTTTCACTTTCTTTTAGGGCTTCCTCTCCCAGTTTCTGGTCCGTGATGTTATATAGAATGCCTGTCCATAATACTTCTCCGCTTGGTAATTGCCTTGGAATGGATTCTAAATGTATCCAGATCAGTTTATTGTGTACGAATAACCGTCCTTCCCATTGAAAAGGGATAAGCAACGTATTTGCTTCTTCATTTCTTACTGCGAATCCCGTTTTATCCTCCGGATGAATCAAATCAGCTATGATAGCCGGATTGGTTTCGAATACTTCGCGCGTAATGCCCAGTATTTCACAGAAACGGTCACTCGCCAACTCCATCCTGTAAGGAGGATTCTCGGAACTTTCCCAATCTTTATCCCACCATTTATCTCGTTCAAAAACACGTATGCGGTAAATTCCGGCAGGTTGATTGTTTACAATGTCCTGATATAATTCACGCTCGTGTTGAAGCTTTGCTTCCTGTAGTTTGAACCTGGTCGTATTTATTGCAGTTATCAGGCAGAGTTTTTGATTGGTTCCAATGATGCCTGTAAGTTTTGCATAGATAGGTGCATTTTCGGTAGCAAGTAATTCAATTTCACAGGTCTGTATGGTTTTAAAACGGTATACTGCTTCCAGAAAAGTATTGAAAACCGGTTTAGTTTCGTCAGTCACAAATAAACCAAATAGTTTTCCTGTTAAACTTTTCTTTTCACGTTGTAGTAACTTTGCACCGCTCTGGTTCAGTCCTGTGATATGACCTTCTTTTGTAAGCGTAAAATACCCGGATGGTGATACATTATACAATTCAAGGGCGTCTTGAGATGCTGATTGAGCCTCAATGAATTCTTCATTTTGCATTTCAAGTTCTATCTGATGGATTTCGAGTCTATGAACCAGTTTCAATGCATCTGCTTCCGAAAGTGTAGCTCCGGTTGATGAGTCTTTCATCATTTCTTCTGTTTGTTTGCGAAATTTTTCGGTGGCTGATGATTTATTGGATGTATCTTTCATACGTACCTCGATGTTTAATCTGTGGAACTAACTGCGAAAATGCTCAGACTTTTAATAAAAAAGTTTATTTATCTATGCCTGAACGAATAAAATGACAATAAGATGTGCTTTTGCAAATATAATATAAATTGCATTGATATACTGTGTAGAAAGCACTTAATTTAATCCAATATGTTTTATAATATGATTTTCTAACTTTATTAACTAAACATCACCGTTTTGAGTCTAATGATGCAACTGTTTTTCACATTTATTTTATGGCATATAATGAGTTCAGTTATACATAATATTGAAATAAGTAATGATTAAAAATTAATGATATATTTCACCGGTAACCCCAAATCCCGGATTTCACCCCTACCTTTTACAACTGCAGAGAAAGTAAAACACGCTTAGGTGTGGACCTTAAAAGCACGTATGATTGCCATAAAGTCTCAGTTCGGCAGTAGATGAAATTTATCTTAGTCAATCCGGATTTCCTGTAACAAAATCACGTAATACAAAAACAAAGAATCATCTGCTATTTTATATATTACACCTGTATGTGTTCACTGTTCCGAGTGGGTTGCCTGGGGGTTGCGAGGGGGTTAGGAGAGGTAAACCTATTTGAACCCTATTTGAACCCTAATTGAACCCTAATTGAACCCTAACTGAACCCTAACTGAACCCTAACTGAACATAGAACAGATAACAGTAAAAAAAATTCAATAAAACCTGTTTACCGAATGTGAAAATACCTGCATTATGTTACTATTAAGTCGCTTTTTCCTTCATAAGACTTAAAACAAAGGGGTCAATTCTAAAAGCATGTTATAAAACATGGTTTTCGTACAATTAATCATTAAAATGTTTGGATGACACTATTACTTGCTGTATCTTTGCACAGTGATTTTTTCATAGTATTAGATTTAAGGTTAACAAAGATTGGTAGACTGCCGTGAGGCAAGCTACCTTTCGTCTTTTATAGAGGTTGTCATTCGGCAATCTTTTTTTGTTTGGTAATGCTTTACCTCCGGGTTTAAAGCTTTTGTCCTGAATACAATGCTCTACTTCAGGGAACTAAATGTGAACCGAAAAGATAGTTTCAACTGAACTAACTTTCAATTCAACTGTTTTATTAATAGTAATTCTTTAAAATAACAGTTCGTGTAACTCAAAAAATTGCTTTAGTTATAAACCATATAAACCAATTGATTATGAAAAAAATAGCGCTTATTGGTGCAAGTGGATTAGTGGGTTCGGCCATCCTGAAGGAATCGCTTCAGCGCGGTCATATGGTGACGGCCATTGTTCGCAACCCGGATAAGATAAAATTGGAAGATCCAAACTTACTCATTAGAAAAGGGGACGTATTGTCAGAACAGTCGGTACCGGAACTTATCTCGGGAGCAGATGTGGTGATCAGTGCATATAACCCGGGGTGGACAAATCCCAATATTGCGGAAGAAACTACCCGGGCCTATAATTCAATAATTGATGGGGTGAAAAAAGCGAAGATACCTCGTTTGCTGATTGTAGGCGGGGCAGGTAGTTTATATGTTGCACCGGAAAAGAGGTTAATGGATACCGGTGTAATTCCGCAATCGTTTATGCCTGCCATAGAAGCATTGGCTGATGTTTATTACGATCTTCAGAAAAAAGAAGAAGAAATTGACTGGGCATTCTTTTCCCCTGCAGGTAATATTGCACCCGGTGATCGTACAGGTAAATTCAGAATGGGAAAAGACAACCTGATTGTGGATCCAAAAGGAGAAAGTAATATCTCGGTGGAAGATTATGCGGTTGCCATGCTCAATGAAGTAGAAGCCCCGGAACATCACCGCGAACGTTTTACCATTGGGTATTAGGCTTATTAATTAATAATTAATAATTAACAATTAATAATTTGCAATTGTCAAAGCGCTGAAATGTAGGCTTTTGAAGATGAATGAATAGATCATTTAATATCTACGATTTAATTAATAATTAACAATTTACAATTGTCAAAGTGCTAAAATGTAGGCTTTTGAAGATGAATGAATAGATCATTAAATATCTACGATTAATTACAACCTTTTTTAGTTGATTATACATAATTCGGTAAAAAAATATTTAAACAAGAAGGGTTATTCTGAATTTACCGGAATAACCTTTTCTTTTTACCCGTGAATCCATTTGTCTGAAAGACAAAAAAAAACTACTTTTGCAGTTAAATCCATTCAAACTACGTATGAATATTCTTCTCCTTGGATCGGGCGGTCGCGAACACGCAATGGCCTGGAAAATAGCACAAAGTCCTAAACTCACGACGCTCTTTATTGCACCCGGCAATCCCGGAACAGCTAATGTGGGGGTAAACCTTCCCATAGCAACCGATGATTTCAGCGCCATCAAGAAAGCAGTCATCGAAAATAGGGTTGATATGGTGGTAGTTGGTCCGGAAGACCCACTTGTTAAAGGAATCGTTGACTATTTTGCTTCGGATAAGGAAATTAGCCACATTGCAGTTGTTGGTCCTGATAAGATAGGAGCACAACTCGAAGGGAGTAAGGATTTCTCAAAACAATTCATGTTCCGTCATAACATACCTACAGCAGGTTATCTGAGTGTAACGGGCGATAACTTCGCTGAGGGAGTTGATTTCCTTAAGAGCCTGCAGGCACCGTATGTGCTGAAAGCAGATGGATTGGCTGCGGGTAAGGGAGTACTGATATTAAACGACCTGGATGAAACGATTGCTGAATTAAAATCCATGCTCGAAGGTAAATTCGGAGCTGCGAGCAAGACGGTTGTTATCGAAGAGTTCCTTTCGGGAATTGAATGTTCGGTATTTGTGATAACCGATGGCCTGCATTATAAAATACTGCCCGAAGCAAAAGATTATAAGCGAATCGGCGAAGACGACAAAGGGCTGAATACAGGGGGTATGGGTGCCGTTTCACCGGTGCCGTTTGCCAACGAAGATTTTATGCGTAAAGTGGAAGAACGCATTATTAAGCCAACAGTTGAAGGACTTATCAGTGAAGGAATTGTTTATAAGGGATTTATTTTCTTTGGATTGATAAAAGTAAATGGTGAGCCTTATACCATTGAATATAATGCACGTATGGGTGACCCGGAAACGGAAGTAGTGATGCTACGACTGAAAAGTGATTTTGTGGACTTGCTGGAAGGGGTGGCTCAGGGAAACCTGAATGAACGAACGGTTGAAATTGACAATCGGTCGGCAGTAACTGTTATGCTGGTTTCAGGAGGTTATCCTGAAGCCTACGAAAAAGGAAAAGAAATAAGCGGACTGGAGAATGTGACAGGTAGCATTGTTTTTCATGCAGGAACAGCATTAAAAGAGGGTCGACTGGTAACGAACGGTGGACGTGTTATAGCAGTCAGTTCGTATGGAAATTCAAAAGAAGAGGCATTGGCACTTTCATTTAAGAATGCCCAACAGATTCACTATGAAGGTAAATACTTCCGCAGGGATATTGGTTTTGATATTTAAAATTACGAATTAAAGACAAAATAAAGACTAATTACACGAATTTAAACTAATTACACGAATTTTCAAAGTGCAATAGAATTATTTTTAGCAATAAAAAATATTTGGTCTTTTTAAAGTTAAGTACGAGATAATATTTATTGATATATTTCATGTTGTTGAATTATTTGACTTTTTATATTCAGGTTTCTGACCCCAAACCCCCAATCCCGATAGCTATCGGGATTGGGGGTTTGGGGGTCAAAAGTGAAATATATCATTAAATCTTATTCATTACTTATTGTTCAATTATCAAATCAAAATTCGTACATAATGGCAAAGATATTAGTAATTGACGACGAGCGTAGCATTCGCAATACGCTGAAAGATATCCTGGAGTTCGAAAAACATCAGGTTGCGTTAGCTGAAAATGGAAAGCTGGGACTGGAAGTAGCTCAGAACAACGTCTTTGATCTGATATTTTCGGACATAAAAATGCCTGAAATGGACGGTATTGAATTGCTGGTGAATTTGAAAGAAAAAGAAATTGATGTTCCCATCATTATGATTTCGGGACATGGTAATATTGAAACGGCAGTTGAATGTATTAAAAAGGGAGCTTTCGACTTTATTGAAAAACCAATTGACCTGAACAGGTTGCTTGTTACAGTAAGGAATGCCTTGGAACGGAACAACCTGGTTGTCGAATCAAAAACACTTAAAAAGAAGGTAGCTAAGAGACATCAAATGGTGGGTATATCGCCTGCTATTGATAAAGTAAGAATGATGATCGAACGGGTTGCACCTACTGATGCCCGGGTACTGATTACAGGGGATAACGGGACAGGAAAAGAAGTGGTAGCCCGGTTGTTGTATGAACAAAGCCACAGGGTAGATGCACCATACGTGGAAGTAAACTGTGCAGCCATTCCTTCCGAATTAATTGAAAGTGAATTGTTCGGTCACGAGAAGGGAGCTTTTACGTCGGCTATACGGCAGCGGATTGGTAAATTTGAACAGGCTGATGGTGGAACGATATTTCTGGATGAAATAGGGGATATGAGTCTGTCGGCACAAACCAAAGTGCTACGGGTGTTGCAGGAAAACGAACTTACCCGGGTTGGCAGTGATAAAAGCATAAAGGTGAACGTAAGGGTTCTGTCAGCAACCAATAAAAACCTGAAAAAGGAGATTGAAAACGGTAATTTCAGAGAAGATTTATTCCATCGCCTCAATGTAATTCCCATCCATGTACCCAGCCTGGATGAACGTAAAGAAGATATACCACTGCTGGTAACTCATTTCTGTGAAATGATTTGCAGCGAACAAGGTATCCAGCCCAAGCAGTTTGAAGAATCAGCCATTGAATCATTGAAGACTCGCTCGTGGACAGGTAATATCCGTGAACTCCGCAATATGGTGGAACGGTTAATTATCCTGGGAGGATCAAGTATAACTCAGGACGATGTTGAAATGTTTGGTTGAAAATAACAACCCCTAAATTCTTTATAAGGGACTTAAAGAATGGGTTAATAAATTATATAATTGAATCAATCTTATCAATAAGGATTTGATTCAAAGAATGAAGGTCTAATGGTGAAAGGTAATACTTCCGGCATTAGACCTTTTTTTTGCATGACTCACAGGAGACCCTTTTCCCATTGTATAACCCAAGGAGTTATAAAGATAAAATAAATTATAAAAATCAATGCCTTTAAATTATTTCACACAATACTCAAATCTCCGATAGTGGTAAGTCGGTTTTCAATTGTCCTATTATTGTTAAACAGGATCTGAAATAAAAATTAATACAAAAATATTTTATCTTTGTCGTTTCGCATTGTGCGGATAAATTTTCATTAGTACATTCATGACAAATACGATAAAGGCACTGTGTGAGGGGAATCATTTGGTGTATGAACAGCTATTCGATAGCATTTATGAACCGTTGTGCAGGTATGCTTATTCTATATTAAGAGATATGGATGAAGCTGAAGATGTGGTTCAGAAAACATTTTGTAAACTATGGGATCAACGGGAGACATTGGTCATACAGAGTTCCATAAATTCATATTTATACCGGATAGTTCATAATGATAGTATAAATGCTGTTCATCAACAAATCAATCATAAGGAACATAATTTTAAGTATTCTTCAGGTATAAATGATACAGATGATTCGGTTTCCAATCACATGGCTGTATCTGAATTGCAGCAGGCAATATCCGAAGCATTGGCAACCCTTCCACCACAATGCAGGCGGGTTTTTGAAATGAGCAGGATGGAACAGTTATCCTATTCTGAAATTGCAAAGCAGTTAAATATCTCAACAAATACCGTAGAGAATCATATATCAAAAGCACTTAAACTGCTCCGGACTGAGTTAAAAGATTTTTTATTAATTTGTTTTTTGATTCAAATCCTAAAATAGAAAAGCCATGAAAAAAAACATAGACAATTTGCTGGCACGATATTTTGGGGGTGTTGCTTCAGAAAGAGATATGCAGGAGCTGGAAGAATGGATTTCCTTTTCTCCCGATCATCAGGTGTACTTTGATGAATTGACCAGCTTATATGCTAAACTGGTTGTGACCGATAAACCGGTACCCATTCCACATACGGAAAAGGCGAAAGAAAGGTTCATGGCATATCTGTCAGCTCACAAAGAGAGTAAGACAACACTGGTAACTGAAATTAAACACATCCCTTTTTATAGGAACCGGTTGTTTCAGGCTGCAGGCATTGCGTTATTCTTTATGCTCTCATTCTCTGTATGGAAGCTGGTCCTTTCCGATCATGAAATGATCCTTGCCACACAAATGACTTCAAAACAGAAAGTGTTATCCGATCAAACTCAGGTTGACCTTTCGAAAAACAGCAGGATCACGTACCGTTCAACCTTTGCAAAGAGAAACAAAATCATACAGTTGGAGGGTGAAGCGAACTTTAAGGTTGGTCACGCAGGAAAAGGAAAGTTTCAGGTGATTGCCAATGAAACTTTTATTGATGATATAGGTACTGTCTTTGAAGTTACAGCCTATCCTGACAGTAACTATGTCAGTGTAAAAGTAAGTAATGGACAGGTCCACTTTTATACTAAGAGCAATGATGGGCTGAAAATCATTGCCGGCGAAACGGGTATTTACTATAAACAAACCAAAACATTCAAGGTGCTGGCCCAAAAACTTGATTCGTTAGAAACAGGTTCTATGCATGTGGACTTTCAGGCAATTGCTCTGAGAGATGCCCTTGATATTATAAGCAATGCCTACAAAGTAACTATAAAAACAGCAGATAAATCAATAAGCAACAGAAAGATCACGGTTAATTTTGATGGGGAAGATGTGAATATTGTACTTCAGATTATTGCTGAGACACTGGATTTACAGTTGGAAAAAGGGAATAATGGGTATCTGCTGATTAATAAGAAACGTAAATGAGCAGAATAATCCGGTTGAATCGTTTTTTCCTGTTAGGCGTATGTATTCTGTCTGCAATCACACTGAATGGACAAAATTCTTTGTTAAATGAAAAAGTGAACCTGCCGAGTGGACAGGTAATGCTCAAATCGGCATTAAAATCCATGAGCAGTCAAACCGGTTGTGTCTTTTCATATGATGCTACCAAAATAGTGGATAAACAATTGATCAATATTGCGGTAAAAGGCAGTTTAAGTCTTCGTGTTGCACTTTCGGAAGTATTGCCAAAAAACATCCAGTATAAGATGAACGGAAAATATATTGTATTGCAGGGATTGGAAAATAAGGCAGCAGGGAATTCGAAAGCTCCTGTCATCAAGCCTCCGAAACAAAATAAACCCCTGAATCAGAACGCAAAGGGTAGGGGAACTATTGACAAGAATTTAGCCCTTGAACGCCTGGTATTACCTCCCTTACAAACAAATACAAGCGCAGGATCTGTTGCACAAACGGGCGATTCATTCACGAAACAACCAACCGATTCAGTTACTTTTACCCGGAATATTATTCCGTTACAAAAAGTAGATTCAAACATTTTACTTACAGTTATTGCTGACACTGTTTCAAAAGAACCGGTATTGGTAAATAACACACAAAAAACTGATACTATTAAAATTGCATCATCCGGATTCGGTAATTTTGTAACTAAAAACGGATACCTGTGGATGGCACTGTCATTGAACAAACAGCTTGGAGCAGTATCAATCCGTCCGGGTCTGTATAATGTGTATGCCATTTTATCCATAGGATCTGATTATAATAAATCCTATTTGTTTGGTATCGGAGCAGGAATTCATATGAAGATTGATACTCACTTTAGCCTTAACTTCGACTTGTTGCGAAATGCAATTATTGCAGGGAAGTCCTATTTGTTAGAGGTCAGGGCATCCAATACGCAAATCCTTCCAATGCTGAATTACTCATTAGGGACAAGCTACAAAATATTTGCAGGACCTACTGTGAACTTAATTAATTCAAGTTATATCAATTCCATTTCAACAACAAATCTGGGAGCTATAGTTGGAATAGGATTCTCAATGGGAATAGAAGTTAACCTGAAAAGTATTTTGTCTAAACGAATTTAAGGCAATATAAAAAAAGTTTTCAACCTGAATGGTGGTACTTTCTTTTCTACTTGTCATAAGAGTATAAAGGAATAATTTTTAAAACAGATCCATTAATAATTAATCGTATGAAAAGAGTAAATTTATTTGCCATTATGGCTATTTCTTTCAGCCTGACATCTTTTGTTGCATGTACTTCCAACGAATTTACCGGTACTGATGCTTCTTTGTCAGCTACAGCATCTGATGAAGCACAGGCATCAAATGTTAACGACCAGGTAATCAGTGTGGCGGATGACTATGTCAATGCAGTTGATGTAAACGGGTATTCACAGCCGAGTGCTGTAAAGTCTGCAGTTGGTATGTCGACAGTCGACAGCGTTATTATCCAGATTGATAAACCCGGGCCAACTGTATTCCCTAAGAAAATGAGTATTGATTTTGGAACAACCGGATTTACCGATAAACGTGGTAATGTGCTAAAAGGAAAGATCTATGTGACAATAAGTAACCGAATGTCGGTTACAGGTTCTTCACGCAAAGTGGAATACTCTAATTTCTTTATCAATGACAATGCAGTGAAAGGTTCAAAAACAGTAACCTATAAAGGAGATCCCGGCAGCAAGCCAACCTGGAGTATTGTTGCAAAAGACACGATAGTACGTACTGATGGCACGACTGTTATCTGGAACTCTGATCGTACCCGTACCCGCACAAGCAACAACGGCACACCGCTGATTTACTGGGATGATGTTTATGCTATCACAGGCAGTTCATCGGGTATAAACGCAAAAGGTGTAGCATATACCATGCAGATTGATGCAACAAAACCATTAACCACAGTTGGTGGGTTTAGATTCTTTGTAAGTGGGGCTGTACTCATTACTTCGGATAAAAGAACCGCTTTGCTTGATTATGGTGACGGAACAAAAGATGCTATTGCAACTCTTACTATCAATGGTGTAACCAAAACAATTAACCTGAGGAAATAATTTAGGAAGATCCAGGATCCAAGACAAAAGATCCAAAACAAAAGATTCAAGACAAAAGATTCAAGACAAAAGATTCAGGACAAAAGTGAAAAAGAATATGATCTCATCTTAAACAAAACAAAAAGGTCTGTCGGATATAACCAACAGACCTTTTTTATTATTTTCCATAGTTAGGAGTCCGGGTTTTATACATTAAACCTGAAATGCATAATATCACCATCCTGCACCACATATTCTTTTCCTTCCACATTCATCTTACCTGCTTCTTTACAGGCAGCTTCCGAACCCAGTGTAGTAAAGTCAAGGTATTTAATTACTTCAGCACGGATAAAGCCTTTTTCAAAATCAGTATGAATAACCGCAGCGCATTGTGGAGCCTTCCAGCCTTTTTCAAATGTCCAGGCACGTACTTCCTGTACGCCGGCAGTAAAATAAGTCTGCAGGTCGAGTAAATGATAGGCCGAACGGATAAGTCGTGACACCCCCGATTCCTTCAATCCTACTTCTTCCAGAAACATTTGACGTTCCTCATAGGTTTCCAGTTCTGCAATATCAGCCTCCGTAGCAGCTGCCACTACCAATATCTCTGCATTCTCATCGGTAATGGATTTCTTTACTGCATCTACATATGCATTGCCTTTTACAGCCGATGCTTCATCTACATTGCAAATATACATCACCGGTTTGTCGGTCAATAGATACAGGTCTTTTACCAGCTTTTTATCCAGCGGATCCAATACAACAGTACGGGCTGATTTTCCTTGTTGCAGTGCAGCACGGTATTGTAATAATATGTCATATATTGTTTTAGCTTGTTTGTCACCACCGGTTTGAGCTTGCTTTTGCACTTTGGTAATACGGCCTTCTACTGTTTCAAGATCTTTCAACTGCAATTCAGTATCAATTATTTCTTTATCTCTGACCGGATTGATACTTCCATCGACATGGGTTATATTGTCGTCATCGAAACAACGTAATATATGCAGGATGGCATCTGTCTCACGAATATTGGCTAAGAACTTGTTGCCTAGTCCTTCTCCTTTGCTGGCACCTTTCACCAATCCTGCAATATCTACAATTTCCACTGTCGTTGGAACAATGCGTTGCGGATGGACCAGTTCAGATAATTTATTCAGTCGTTCATCAGGTACGGTGATAACGCCTACATTGGGTTCTATAGTACAAAAAGGAAAGTTTGCTGCCTGAGCTTTAGCATTTGATAAACAGTTGAATAAAGTAGATTTACCAACATTGGGTAAACCAACAATACCACATTGAAGAGCCATGATGTTATAGTTTGAAGTTTGAAAAGTAAGAAATGTTGAATATCATACTTGGTCCAACAATTTCGGAGTGCAAAGGTACAAAAAATATCGAAGGGAAGTTGCAAGAAGAGAAGGCGGCTGTTTTTACCTGCATATCAGTAGCTTGGACTAAACAGGCCCATGTGCTGTTTCAAATAAATATATTAAGGAGCCAAATCCAACTTAAATCTAGATTATAATTTCCATTTTCTTTTTCGATAAGATTTAATTTTATTTCTAAGTGGTTCGGTGAATTTGGAGTGACTAAGGTCATTAAAGAAACCTGAAAGGACTATATTTAATTTACTGAAAATATAATCGAAAGAATAATTTCTAAAAATTATATATGAAAACAAAACATAAGGCTCAGCCAATAATCTTTTCTTTAAATCACTTTTCCCCCAAAGAAAATGAAATGTCGATAATCCTTTTTCAATTGAAGTCTGAATTAAATAAAATGCAATTAACTCTCCAGGGTTGTATCGGGAGAAGGCATTGTCAAATGTATTCACATGTCCGAATATGCCTCTGTTAATGATGCTGCAAATGCTTCCGGCAATAATCACTCCATCTATCTCAATATACGCCACACATCCATAGTGCTGTGCATATTTATAAATTTCATTCATGTAGTTTGAATCAATATTAGGCACTATTCCCTTATGTTTCATCCTATTCCAGTTCGACAAAATAATTTCATTAATGATTTCCTCATCAATCTCAGTTCCATATTTAGTGACAAAATTAACGTCAGGGTGTTCCTTCAACAACTTTACTCTCCGGTTTTTAATAGTTTGACGGGTACTTGACCCTAGCATCAAATAATAATCATCCATCGTAGAAGGTAAGTCTAGTATGTTATTATCAGATTTCGAATATAGAATAGCTTTTTTGAGCGTATATTCCCTGTATGATGCGACTATTTTTATTTTTTTTATTGAAGGGTATATATCAAATATTTGTTTTATACATGCTGAAATGATATCCTGGTCGATGGCAACAAGTGAATTAAAACAGGATGAAGTGTTCCCATTATTGCCAAATACGAGTAAATCAATTAGTTTTCCCTCTTCGTAAACAAGCATATAGTAGATTTCATAAGAAGCATAATAGACTTCCATATATCGGCAGGTAGTAAAAAATGATCCATATTTTTCTATTAAGAAGGATTCGTATTCTGTTGGTACACCTTTGAAGAACTCAATTGATATCATATTTTAATTTTAAAAACGTGAGTTGAAAATTGTTTCTCTTATCTCCCTTTGAATTTTAAAGAGAATTATCTCTTATATTTCATATGTATTTTGAACTTTTTTCTTTTTGCACTATCGGTATTAAGTCTATCTGATTTATAAACGCTACTATGATGGTCTTAAGTGAAGAACAAAGAATTTTTATTTCAATAGGATCGGCAATAAAAAAGTGATAAATAAATATTTACAAATGTAACAGTCTAACTATCCTTTGCTTTTTTTAAGAATTGTAATTAGAACAATATTATAGCTTGAAAAGTTTATTTAACAGAGCAAAATTCTGTTTTTGTCTGTTATGACACGTTTTTATATGTTCTCCCTAAAAAGAGACTTGTGACCTGCCACTCCGGATAGCGTATAGTGTAATAACAGTTTTATTTTTAGATGTTTACAAATGAAGCAATCGGGGATGTAAAACTGTAGCAGGATATAATGCCTGGAAGACAGATGAGAATGACAAATAAAAAACCAGATAAAGAATTTAAAGATGAGAATGGGATTTGCGCACCGGAAAACAGATAACAAATCAGCGCCTGCTAACAAGTCTAAAAATCAACTGTCGTATGATAACAGTTATTAATAAACAAGAAATAACGGAAATGGTGAAAATGATGCCGGAATATGAATGAAAGATATGAATCCAACATAGAAATTAGTAGGTATTCAATTACCTGAACCGTCGGGATTCTTATTACCCCCAAATGTCTTCAATCACTTTCGGGAAGTATTCATATTCTAATGCGTGTACTTTTTCTGCTATCGTTTCAGGAGTATCGGAAGGAAACACAGGGCAGGTTGTCTGGAAGATAATGCTGCCTTCATCGTAATTTGCGTTTACATAATGGATCGTTATTCCCGATTCGGTATCACCGGTTTCGGATACGGCCTGATGAACCTTCATACCATACATTCCTTTGCCACCATGCTTAGGGAGCAATGCCGGGTGTATATTGATGATCTTCTGAGGGAAAGCAAGTATTAAAGATTGTGGAATTTTGAGCAGGAAGCCAGCCAAAACGATGCAATCAATGTTATATAGTTCCAGTAACGATAAAATCTTTTCACCATCCGTAAAATCTTCCCGTGAGAAAGTAAACGATGGGATATTTAACTGTTTTGCCCGGCTATGAATAAAAGCGTCGGGTTTATTTGAAATGATCAACGGAAAGCTGAAACCTGGATTATGTGAAAAATAGTGAACTATATTTTCAGCATTAGAACCGGAACCGGAAGCAAAAAGGGCTATTCTTAAAAGCATAAAAGTGGGTTGATGTTGCACAAAATGAAGTTTATTGTGCAAAAAAAGCATTTTTTTTCACGAAATACAAGGTTATGTCGAGAAAAATTGTTTCCTTTGCACCGCAAAATTATAAAACAATTTCTATTTATAAACTTAAAAACAAAAATTATGTCAGAAGTAGAAGCTAAAGTAAAAGCAATTATCGTAGATAAATTAGGTGTTGAAGAAGCAGATGTAACTCCAACAGCAAGTTTTACTAACGACCTTGGTGCTGATTCATTGGATACTGTAGAATTGATTATGGAATTCGAAAAAGAATTCGGAATTTCTATTCCAGATGAACAAGCAGAAAAAATAGCTACTGTAGGTGACGCAATCGCTCACATCGAAGCTTTACAAAAATAAACTTACTCCCTAATTAATTATGGAATTGAAAAGAGTTGTAGTAACAGGTTTAGGTGCAATTACTCCTGTAGGATCTTCCATCCCCGATATGTGGGAGAATGTCCTGAATGGAGTAAGTGGAGCCGGACCTATTACGCATTTCGATGCTTCTAAGTTTAAAACACAATTTGCGTGTGAGGTTAAGAATTTTGATCCGTTGAAATACTTTGACCGGAAAGAAGCCCGCAAATTGGACAGGTATGCACAATTTGCTATCGCTTCTGCCAAGGAAGCCTTAGAAAACAGCGGTGTTGACTTAGAAAAAATAGATAAAGACGAAGTAGGGGTTATTTTTGCTGCAGGGATTGGTGGTATTCAGACTTTCGAACAGGAAATCGGATACTATTATTCTAATCTGGAGCAAGGTCCCAAATTTAATCCTTTCTTCATTCCTAAAATGATATCGGATATTGCTGCCGGACAGATCTCTATCATGTATGGCTTCCGTGGACCAAATTATTCAACTGCTTCGGCATGTGCTTCTTCAACGAATGCCATTATCGATGCATTTAATAATATCCGTTTAGGAAAAGCCAATATGATTTTGGCCGGTGGGGCAGAAGCTGCAATTACACCGGGTGGTGTAGGTGGCTTTAATGCGCTTACCGCTTTATCAACCCGCAATGATGATCCTACCGGTGCTTCCCGTCCATTCAGTAAAAGCCGTGATGGTTTTGTGATGGGTGAAGGAGCCGGCTGTCTTATTCTTGAAGAATTGGAACATGCCATTGCGCGTGGAGCAAATATTCTTTGTGAAGTGGTTGGCGGCGGCATGTCAGCCGATGCTTATCACCTGACAGCTACACATCCTGAAGGAGTTGGTGCTATATTGGTTATGAAACGTGCTTTGAAAGATGCCGGTTTAAAACCTGAAGATATAGATTATATTAATGTTCATGGAACATCTACCCCGGTAGGTGATATTTCAGAATCAAAAGCCATTAAGGTGGTCTTTGGTGAAGATGCCTACAAACTTAATATAAGCTCTACAAAATCCATGACAGGTCATATGTTAGGAGCAGCAGGTGCTGTGGAAGCTATTATTTCAGTATTGTCTATTGTAAATGATATCGTTCCACCTACCATTAATTTCACTCCGGGTGATGAAGATCCTGACATTGATTACAATCTTAATTTTACCTTTAACAAGGCACAAAAAAGAACTGTTAATGCTGCATTGTCCAACACCTTTGGGTTTGGAGGACATAACGCAAGTGTTATCATGAAAAAATACAAAAAGTAAGTTTGTGATTAAAAGTATCCTACGAAAAATAAGGCTCCTTTCGAATGCTCGAAAAGAGCCTTATTTTTTATTCAACAAAGTGCTGGGATTTTACCCGGACAAAATTGATTACTACCAATTGGCCGTTCGCCATAAATCGGTTTCCATTCTTACCGAAGACGGTCATAACCTAAGCAACGAGCGCCTTGAATTTCTGGGTGATGCCGTTCTCAATTCGGTTGTTACCGATATTCTTTACCATCGTTACGAAGATCAACGTGAAGGTTTCCTGACAAATACCCGATCTAAAATTGTAAAACGTGATTCATTGAACCTTCTCGCCATCGAGATAGGTCTTGATAAACTTGTCAAGGTGACTAAATATGTGAATGCCCATACCAATAACAATATATACGGCAATGCCCTTGAGGCCCTTATGGGTGCCATTTACCTTGATTATGGGTATAAAAAATGCAAGTTATTTGTCGAACAACGCCTGATACGAACCTTTCTTAACTTAGATAAAATTGCTGAGAATGAGGTGAATTTTAAATCAAAACTGATTGAATGGTGTCAGAAGAACCGGCTTGAACCTGAATTTGTCTTAGTGGAAGATGTATTAAACAAGTCAAACAAACATGTATTTCAGACAAGGCTTGTTATTAATGGTAAAATGATTTCAGAAGCATCCGGTGCCAGTAAGAAAGAGTCACAGCAGCTGGTTTGTCAAACAGCCTATCAACAGATACTTTCGAATCCTGATTTTTTGAAAGAAATTTTACAAGAACCTACCGAAATTATTAATTTGGAAGAAACTTCTGAAATTAATATCCCCCTGGAAAACCATTTAACGGATATTGATGTTTAATTAATTGGAGATTAACCAATAAGTAAACAAAGATGCACATTTATTTATTATTTGTGCACTATTCGTATGTATTATTTATATCTTTGTACCAGGCATTTAATTATTAAATCAATAAAAACAGCAGCATGGAAAACCTACATTTTTCTCAATTGATATTTGCTCAGGCAAAGAAATATGGTGATAGGGCAGCGATGTACCATCGTGAAGAACTTACTGACGAATGGAGTAAAATTACATGGACCTCCTATTCAGAACAGGTTTTATCTATAGCAAAAGCTTTTGTTGAATTGGGTGTTGTTGAGCATCAGCGGGTAGCGCAATTCTCTCAAAATAAAGCTGAAAACCTGATAATTGATTTTGCCTTATATGCCAACCGGGCTATCATGGTTCCGTTATATGCAACATCTTCAGCTGCACAGGTTGAATTTATTGTAAATGATGCTGAAATTGAAATTATATTTGTAGGTGATCAACAACAATATAATGTGGCTTTGGAGGTACAGCACAATTCAAGCTTCCTGAAAGAAATTATCGTCTTCGATAAAAATGTTGTTTTTGAAGATTCAACCCATACCATGTATTATGCTGATTTCCTGTTGTTGGGTGAAAAGTCAACGAAGCACTTTGAAGTGGAACACCGTCAAAACGAAGCCACTGAAAGTGATTTAGCCTGTATCTTATACACCTCCGGTACTACCGGCAATCCTAAAGGAGTCATGATGCCTCATTCATGTTTCAATGAAGCTATGCGGATTCATTCAATGAGACTGACAAGTATTACTGAGAAAGATACTTCTATAGCATTTCTTCCCCTTTCACATGTCTTTGAACGTACCTGGTGTTATTACTGCATTTTTAAAGGGGCAACCATTTATATTAATCAACGTCCTATTGAAATTCAGCAAACTATCAAAGATGTTCACCCAACACTAATGTGTGCTGTACCGCGTTTTTGGGAAAAAGTATATGCAGGTGTTCAGGATAACTTATCCAAATTTTCTCCTTTCATGCTGGGTATTGTTACCTGGGCAATGGCTGTAGGTAAAAAATATAATATTGATTATTTACGTGTCGGGAAACAACCGTATCCTATACTCAAATTGCAGTACCTCATTGCTGACAGGCTTATTTTTTCGAAAGTAAAGCATACATTAGGAATAGAAAATGCGAGTATGCTACCGGTGGCAGGTGCAAGACTGTCGGATGATATAACCCTGTTTTTCAAAAGTATTGGTGTCCCGCTGGTTTATGGATATGGATTAACGGAAAGCACAGCTACGGTATCCTGTTTCGAAGACAATGGGTATGAAATAGGAACAGTAGGTTCTATTATGCCGGATGTAGAAGTGAAGTTAGGAGAAGACAATGAAATTATGCTTAAAGGGAAAACAATCTTTCCGGGTTATTACAACAATCCTGCAGCCAATGCTTCAGCCTTTACGGAAGATGGTTGGTTTAAAACGGGTGATGCCGGTACAATAAAGGATAATACGATTGTCATGACAGAGCGTATAAAAGATATGTTTAAAACATCAAACGGAAAATACATTGCACCTCAGGAAATAGAAACAAGGCTGACCATGGATAAATATATCGAGCAGGCAGCGGTTATAGGTGACGAGCGTAATTTTGTGACAGCCATTATTGCCCCTTCGATCAATGCACTTGAGGAATATGCAAAAAAGAGCAAAATAGCCTATGATAACATTGATGAATTACTGAAGATGGAAGCTATAAAAGATCTCGTACAAGCCAGAATAGCAGAACAGCAAAAAGGAATGGCAAATTATGAACTCATTAAACGGTTTATATTAATCAAAAAAAGCTTTGCTATTGAGAGCGGTGAACTGACCAATACATTGAAAATTCGTCGTGCTGTAATTATGCAAAAGTATAAAAAGCAGATCGACGATATGTATGCTTACTAGGGTACTTGTTTCTGACTGAATATTATTGCACTAATTTCCATATTTCATAGCATATTATTTGTACTTTTGTCACGATATGTTTACAAACACAATTTTAAAAACCAAACTATTATGTCATTAGAAAAAATTGGTATTAATGCCGGGTTAATATGGTCGGTAGTCGAAAATGGTGAACTGAATGTGAAAGCCGTTAAGAAAGCGACAAAGTTAGCAGAGAAAGACCTTAATCTTGCTCTGGGCTGGTTGGCCCGCGAAGGTAAAATAAAATTTAATGAAGTAGAAAGCGAAGTATTCGTTAGTCTGGCATAATTAAAAGTGCGAAAGCATGTGGGTTATTTATCCTTTGCTTTCCATGAAACAATTCTAATAAAAAAGGCTGTCTCCTACCCGGAGACAGCCTCTTTTGTCTTTTAGTTGACAGCTCCTTTTAAATCCCCGATCCGGAAAGGGTAATCACTTTCACCGGATTCAATCCACCACCCGAAATAGTAAGTGTTGCTGTATGATTACCAAAAGTTGTTGGTGTGTAGGTAATCATCAGTGTATATCCCCCTGCTCCGATTGCTGCTGCTTTCGTAATAGTTCCGGGAAGCACTGTAAACATAGCTGCATTAGCGCCACTCACTGCAAGGCTTATATCGCTTATCAGATCCGCTCCCTGAAGGTTGATCGTTTTGGTGTTGCTTATATTCAGTTTGGTTGGCAGGAATTGAACGGTGTTATCAATCTTACCGACAAATATTACCGGAGAATTAGGTCCAATGGTAGACGTACCGGTTAAATTGAAGCTTGCAGTTGTTATCCCGTTGCCCGCAATGCTCAGTTGATCTGACTGTGTCCCTGTTATTGTGGGATTATAACGAATCTGGACAATTCCGGATGTATTTCCATTGGTTGGAGCTAAACTCAGGTTCTTAGACCATAATGCGTCAGTCGAAAGTTTCATCTCATAATGAATGCCGTATTGCATGTTCAGGTTGAGATTGCCTACTACGTTCCATGCAATGAAACTGATAGACTCTGCTGCCGAAGGAGTTCCCAGTGTTGTGCTAAAACTTGTAAGGCTTCCTGTAGTAGCCATTCTTGCAGGCATAAAATTGAATGTAATATTGCTTGTTGTTTTGGTAATATTGGTCAACTCACGGTTTATATCATTTCCTGTCCAGGTGAGGGGCGTATATGATCCGGTTGTAAATGCTGTTGTTGGAGGAGTAGTTCCTACTCCTGTTGGTGGAACTAAATAGACGCGCATATGACTGGCAGCTGTCTGGGTAGTCCCGGAGTAATAGTTTGGGTTATTATTATCCCAGGCTGTCTGATTGTAATCGATATGCCAGATGCACATTCCTTCAGCAGGTAAATAAGTATCCCACCCGGTTTTTTGACGATATTCAAGCATGAAGAACTCGTTCGGAGTAGGGTTGTTCCCAACCAGGTTATGCGTGGTAGCCGAAAGCAGGAATGCCTGATTCGTTGTATTTGCCGGTGGAGTGGTACCCTGGTAAATGGGGTTTAATGTCAGGTTAGCCGTTGCACTCTCCTGCTCGGGAGTTAGCCAACCCAGAAAGAACCTGTCGTAAACAGAATATACCGGTGGTGTACGGCCGGTATTTAAATAATTTCCATAATCCATAATACTCCAGTTGCCAAGGGTTGTGGAGGTACTATAATAATCGGGTAGTCCAAGCACATGGCCGAATTCATGGCAGAAAGTGCCCACCCCACACATATTGGCACCTGATGAGCCACGCAATTCCGACGTGCAGGCATAATCCATGATTCGTTTTCCATTAAAGGTGATTGAGTCTAATGGCCCAAAATAATTAGACTGTGGATATACTCCCCAACGGTGTGGCCATATTGAATTTTTAGAACCACCTTCCGCTTCATTATGACCGGCATAATACACAAATACATTGTCAACGACACCATCGTTGTCGGTGTCATATGGAGTAAAATCCAATCCGGCATTATGAGCTGCATAACAGGCATCCACAATCATTTGTACATCATTTACATCATTCCCGCTCGAATTATTGGCACCATAATAGGCCATGGTATGTGGTAAAGTTACAGGGACGTACACATCAAAATCAGGGGCGAATTTACCGTATGAGCTTGCCATGAAATAATCGCGGGCCGATCCCGTACCCCCATTGGCACTGTATCCCACCTGGTTTAATAAATTTGTATACGCTGTTTGTGGTGATGGCACTACAAAAGCAGTATCGGCGAAATTAGCCAGTATAACCAATGACCTGGGAGAACCTGCCAGTGGAAATGCTTTCTGCGGCTGGCTTTGTATGCTTAGCATTTTCACTTTCGAGGGGGCGCTCATTGTTTTCTGAAGGATAGTGGTTTGATTCACTGTTTTCAAAAACTGCAATTCAGTCACCGACCTTTTTGATGCATTGTGGGCTACATAATTACTTTCGACTACTTCCCCCGCCGTATTGACGGTAGCATAGGTAAGAAAACCTTTTGTATTCTCTTTCAGTAAAATCCCATCATCCGATGTCTTATAATGGTGAAACTCATCACCATGAAGCTGTATAGTCAAAGTAGTTCCATCAGGTTGTGTCACCGTAATCGGAAACGGATATGCCTTTACACCATAAACATGAAAAGGTATGAATAGGAACGTAAAGGTAATAAACAAAAGGAGTAATATCTTTTTAATCATTTCATGGTTGGTTAAAGTATAAATTCTCTTTATAACCAGTCAAATATATAAATAGTTTTTGATTTACACATATTCTATATATTTATTTTTGAATTCTAAGAAATAAATGACAATTTTTCAGTAGTACGAATTAAAAAAGGGATAGTTGAACAGAATAACTATTTAGTTGAATATTAGAAATATTCGATTTCTTTGAATAAAGAAAGAATAAACCAGGACTAATCATCTCTGTCTGATTGTCACAGTGCGTTGATATTTAGAGTCATAATGTCATTTTGTATCTTTTGGTATTTTATTTGCATACAACCATTCAACAAATAACCCACATGTTTAATTTAAGAATGGAGGATAAAACTATGTCACTCGTAAAATTTTCAAATCAGTTACCTTCAATGGTTGACCGTTTTTTTGAAGGCGATTTTTTCGATTGGTCAACCCGCAATTATTCACCGCTGAATACCACTCTTCCATCGGTCAATATTAGGGAAAATTCCGATGAGTTTAAGGTAGAAGTAGCAGCACCCGGTTTTGATAAAGGAGATTTTAAATTGGAACTGTATCACGATGTACTAACCATTTCTTCGGAAAAGCAACAGGAGAACACAACGAATGATGATGAACACTTCAGTAAACGGGAATTTAGTTATCAGTCATTCACCAGGTCATTTACCTTGCCTCATACTGCCGACAGTGATCGTATTGATGCAAGTTATGATAATGGAATTTTGCGTGTCAGCATTCCTAAAAAGGAAGACTCAAAACCAAAACCTTCACGTGTGATTGAAATTAAATAAACAATTCACTCGTTATGGAGTTATAAAGGAAGCAGATTTCTGCTTCCTTTTTTATGCTCAAACCTCAAACCTCAATGTATACGTACCAAACCTCAAAGTGTACGAAGTACCTTTGAGGTTTGACGTTTGAAAAGGTTTATATCCGATTGTTTTGTGATTTGAAAAAGAATGTTTTCCTTTGTAACTTAAAATTAATTTAATTTATAACCAATAAACCATCCGTTTATGAAACAGTTTTTAAAATTCACCCTGGCTACCATTGTTGGAATCATCATTACCTCGATTCTCTTTGTGCTTATTTCGTTTGCCATTGTTGGTGCAGTTGCCGGAGCAAGTGACTCTGCCACTGTGTTGAAACCAAATTCTGTGTATGAATTAAATCTGGAAGGTACCTTAATCGACCGTTCGCAGGATGATCCGCTTACCGGAGCTTTTGCTTCAGCCATGGGAAAGAATTCCGACAATACAATCGGACTTGACGATGTGTTGTCCAATATCAGCAAAGCAAAGAAGGATGACAATATTGTCGGCATTTACCTGAAAGGTGGTTCGTTATCAGGTGGTGTTGCCTCTATAAAAGAAATACGCAATGCGTTGATAGACTTTAAAAAGTCGGGTAAGTTCATAGTGGCTTATGCCGATAATTATTCACAACGGATGTATTACCTGGTTTCGGTAGCCGATAAAATATTACTCAATCCGCAAGGGATGCTTGAGTTGAAAGGATTGTCAGCACAAACCATGTTCTTCAAAAAAACCCTGGATAAACTGGGCATAGAAATGCAGATTGTGAAAGTAGGGACGTTTAAATCGGCTGTTGAGCCTTTGGTCAATACTAAAATGAGTGATGCCAACCGCCTGCAGGTAACCGTATTCATGAATTCCATCTGGAATACGATCCTGAAGGAAATTGCCGTATCCCGTAAGATTCCATTCGAAAAGCTGAACATGTATGCCGATGAGATGATGATGTTCCAACCTACTGAAAAGGCAAAACAATATGCATTGGTCGATTCGCTTGTGTATATCGATCAGGTGGACAGTATTCTGAAAATTAGTGCAAAGAGCCTTAAAAAAGACGATAAACTCGTATTTGTAAAACATTCTTCCATGATAAAAGTGGCTGATACTACTAAGTTTGATAAAAACAAAGTAGCCATTATTTATGCTGTTGGCGAGATCACCGATAATGAAGGGGAAGGTATTGTTGCCAAAACTATGGTGAAAACCATAAACGATGTTGCCAAAGACGATAAGGTAAAGGCAGTGGTGTTCCGTATCAGTTCACCGGGTGGTAGTGCTTACGCCTCCGAGCAGATATGCCATGCGTTGACACTGCTTAAGGCTAAGAAGCCTGTAATTGTCTCCATGGGCGATTATGCCGCTTCCGGTGGTTATTACATAGCTTGCATGGCTGATAAAATTGTGGCACAGCCCAATACCATTACCGGTTCTATTGGAATTTTCGGTGTTATTCCCAATGTAAGCGGATTGAACGAAAAACTTGGTATCACCTACGATGGTGTAAAAACTAACCGGATGAGTGACGCTATCTCGGTAACACGTCCCTTTACCCCCGAAGAACGCAGTCTGATGCAAAACTATGTGAACCGTGGCTATGAACTCTTTGTAAAACGATGTGCTGAAGGCAGGAAGATGAAACCCGACCAAATCAAGGCCATTGCCGAAGGGCGTGTATGGACAGGCGAAGATGCACTGAAAATTGGATTGGTTGATAAGATCGGCGGATTGAATGATGCCATTAAAATGGCTGTGGCTAAAGCAAAACTGACAACGTATAACATCAGTGAATATCCCGAAAAGGAAGATTTTGCCACCAAATTCCTGAAAAACTTCACCAAGGACATTCAGACCAGCTTGCTGAAATCACAGCTTGGCGAACAATACAACGCATTTAAGCAAATCCGTAACCTTGATAAGATCAACGGCATCCAGGCCCGTATGTCGTACGACCTGATTATTCAATAAAACCAGGGAATCAGGTTTCCCGAAACTTCACTGTGAGGCTGAGTGTAATGCTCAGCCTCTTTTTTTTTGTAAAGACGAACATTCAACTAACGCTGATATGTCTTCGTCGATGTCAGGTTGTTTTTCTAAAGCTGTTCTACCGGGTGACGGCTTCTTTTACAATCCTGTTCTTACTAATAACTAAGCTGTCACTAAAATCAGCAGATTGCATTATTTCTGTCAAAGTAAACTCTATTCCCACAACGCGGAACACGGAACATTGAAAACGGAACGCTACATGCTCTTTCTTTTCATCATGTCATGATGATGATATGGGTGTAACTTAGATATAATATAGATGTAATATAGATATAACTTAGATATTATATACTATATATAGGTTATTACATGTATGTTATATCATAATTAAATCTTAATTTCATTGATGATAATACAATGGACAAGTGATGAATAGATCATATTCTGATTAATGCGTTTTGCTTTCATGAAAAATTCAAAGCCAGGTCATGAACGCTTCTTTTTTTAATTTTGTTCATGCAGGGTACACTCTCTGAATTCAAAACAATAGAAAATGATAAAATTTCAGGAGAAATCAACATCCGGTGTCACGAAAATTATTGGAATACGTAGGTGTTAAAAGAAATATTAAGTAGCTTTGTATCCGCATACCAACAAGGTGAGTTTTAAAAAACAATTAAATCAGGGAGGTTACATTATGGAAAAGACATCGAAGTTCAGCATCACCATTAGCCGTCAGCTGGGGAGTGGGGGAGCATATATCGGGCAACAGCTGGCTAAACAACTGGATATATTTTATGCCGACCGTGAAATTATCGACCGGGTAGCCAGGCAATATGCCGTCCTGGAAGAAGATGTTGCTTCGAATGACGAAAAGATCATCTCGTTTTGGGAATCGTTCCTGCAATTTAATACCATATCGACAGACCTGTATGTGCCACCTAAGTTGCAGTCACCCACTGATAAGGAATTGTTCCAGGCGGAAGCGGAAATTATAGAGCATATCGTTGAGGAACGTTCGGCAGTAATCATAGGCCGTTGCGGATCGTACATCCTGCGAGACAATCCAAATTCGGTCAAAGTGTTTTTACATGCAGATACTGCTTCCCGGATAAAACGGATACAGGGACTTTACCAGGTGTCGGAAAATACTGCCGGAAGCATGATTGATCAGAGCGATAAAGACAGGGCCCACTATTGCCGGATCGTTACAAACAAGGAATGGGACTGGAATGATTCCAGAAACTATGACCTATCCATCGATACAGGTAAAGTGGGGGTTGATAAATGCGTCGAACTTATTCAGGATTATCTGAAATTGGTTGGGTTAGAAAAGTAGAAAATTTAGCAAAATGAGTAGATTTTTATCAATAAAATTAAAGCAGTCGAATTTGTAAAAGTTCGACTGTTTTTGATTTTAACAGGTATAAAATACAGCAATTCGTAAAAAAAAAATCAATTGTATTTGAAGCCAATACCTTTGCACTAATTGGGTTACATAAACCTGCAGATTTTGGCGCTTATAAATGAAATCAGTCGCTTTACCGAACAAATTGCGTTTAAATGATGTTTCAATGTTTTGATAATTATTTTAAATTGATTCTCCATTTTCAAAGACTGCAAGTAAAAAGCAGCAAATAGCGATTATTGTTTAATATTATAAAAAAGAAAAGCGATGAAAAAAATACTTGTATCAATTGTTATGATGTTTCTATTGACATCATGTGCTACGATAACGAAATTTCCTGTATCGAATGTTGTGCCTACAGCAGACATTACTGCTAAAATAAAGAAGGATAAACAAAATAATTTTGAAATTACAATTATTGCAAATTATTTAGCAAGTGCAGAAAGACTTTCGCCACCTAAGAAAACCTATGTTGTTTGGTTTGTAAATAAAGAAAACGGGGTTAATAATAGCGGACAATTGAAAAATGAAAATGCAAAAAAAAATACATTGAAAACACTGTCAGCATTTGAACCGCTGGAAATTTTCATAACTGCGGAGGATGAAGGAACTGTTACATTTCCCACCGGAATCGAGATTTCAAGAGCTGCTTTAGGAAGGAACTAAAAAAATGAAACTCCCTGGTTTGATTCAGGAGAAAGAGAGCCTTCGTAGAAATACGAGGTTTGTTTATCATACTAATAAAGAGTCTTTCTGAATCATTTTACTGATATATTAAAAAGCAGAAATTAAATTAAACTCTTTGTCGATACTATTTTGGTAATTATATAGTTTTAAATTGGCTGGAATCAAAGACCTGAACATGTTTTTCGGTTCAGGTGAATGACCATGTCTGTTCTGACAGGCATGGCTGTAACAATATCGTTATAACCACTTATTGAGTAGAATATATCCCATAATTTATGCTAAACAGTTACCCCGGTTTTATAGCTCATATCAGACGATATGTTGAATTGAGCGAGCAGGATGTTGCGATAATAGAAAAGCATGTAGAACCTGTCGGGTTGAAAAGAAGGGAATTCCTCATAACCGTAGGTCAGGTGTGCCGGTGTAATTATTTTGTTGAAAAAGGATGCCTCCGTATGTTTTATCTGAACGAAAAGCTTGTGGAACAGACCACCCAGTTTGCCCTTGAGACCTGGTGGTTGTCCGATTATTTCAGCTTTGCAAAGCAAACGCCATCACTCTATGCCATACAAGCCGTCGAAAAAACATTGGTTGTAGCCATTGATTACCAACAGCAGGAAACCTTGTTGGCTGAAGTTCCACAAATGGAGCGGTATTTCAGGATGATGATGCAACGGGCATTGGCAGCTTCCCAACTGCGTGTCAAGCTGATCTATGAGTTTTCCAAAGAGGAAATGTATACCCATTTTGTTACTTCTTTCCCACAATTCTTTCAACGCGTGCCACAATACATGATTGCTTCGTACCTTGGACTTACTCCCGAATACCTGAGTGAACTGCGTAAAAGAAGATGATGTTGGTCATTTCTTAAACAGGCTTAATATATTTTGCATTATGATTGCTCTACCTTTGTATCTGACATGAAAATACGACAAAATAGTTTTAAATACTGATTTAAAAAATATAGAAATGGATAAAATGAAAACAGAAAAGAAGCTTCCTGAGAAATTATACGACGTGCTGCAACACGAAGGCGTGGTGTCAATAGTTTCATGGGGAAATGAAGAACCGCATGTTGTGAACACGTGGAACACTTATTTGGTGGTAACCAATGATGAGCATATTTTAATTCCGGCTTATGGGATGCGTAAAACTGAAAAGAACGTCAACGTAAATAACCGGGTGAAACTGACCCTGGGTAGTAAGGAGGTGTTGGGATACAAGGACTATCAGGGCACAGGATTTCTGATTGAAGGGACGGCCGTGTATATAGAATCGGGTGCCACCTATGATATGATGAAAGAGAAATTTTCTTTCCTGACAAGGGTGTTGGACATAACGGTTACAGGCATCAAGCAAACAATTTGATTTGGATGAACATAGTTTTAGATAGATTTTAAAACGAATATTTGTAAAATGGTGGGTAATTGCTCACCATTTTCTATTAAAAGGCACTACCTTAGCAGCGGAAAGAAGTAAGTTAATTAAGAATTAAGAATTAATAATTAAGAATTGTGATAATCCGGAAAAACTCCTAAAGTCTAAGAGAAGTAATTCCGAAGAAATTGAATATTTGAAGTTGCAATTGAAGAATTTTAAAACCTTATTTTTCTTTATTTTTACTTTTCGTAGAAAACTAAACTACTACAACTACAACCCTTATTCCTTTATTTACTGAAGATTATGAAGAATTTATAAAGTTTTATCAACAATAATAAATGCAACAAAATAAGGGAATAAGTGTGGGTTCTTAGGGTATCAGGTTTTCTACTAAGGGTAAGAAAACAAAAATAAGGGCTTTTGTTATCACATTTAAACCCTTTGAATTTAGGACGCTGACTTTATATTAGAACATATTGAGGATAATCATTAGATCAATCAGTATCTACGGTTACCTGGATTCAGTTAAAGAAAAAAGTTTTATTATTTAAAACCAACTCGTGATCAATCCTGTTATATAGAACAAAACCTCTAAACGATTCATTATGAAATCAAAACTTGTCATTTTATTTCTTTCACTGGCATTTTTGTGTCAGGGGCAGTCATGGTTTAAACTGAACACCTTCAATTTAGAGGATGTCCGTCAGATGTCAGATAGCTTTGCGTTGAATGCCAAAGAAACTTTCAAGCTTAAGAGCGAAGAAATACCGGTGGATAACAAGATCTATTATGTAGTAACTTATCTGAATACGTCGGATATAAGTGATTCTATTGTGGTCATGTTCCGGATCAATTACGTCGGGGGTACCAGAGATGCCATAAACCCGGGTACACCACAATACTCGTACAACAAAACAACAGGCAAATTCACAAACCTGTTTCCTTCCTGGATTAAATTCATGAAACCGGCAGCCGATGAAGCAACAGTACTCAAAAAGACAAAAGATGAGACAACCGTGAAAGGGGCAACGTTTGACCTGCATACAGAGTACAATCGTTGGGCTATAGAGAAGTTTTAAACTTATTGCCTGTCTGAAGATATGGATCGGTTTGTATATCTTCTATTTCAAATAAAACATTTATCTTTGTCGCTTAAAAAAAGATAGATGAATAAACAGGTTCCAGTTGTTTTTATGATTTTCGGGATGCTTTTCACCGTATGCCTGATAGTTGCCAATATTGTCGGACAGAAATTGATTACGGTAGGGGGCATAAATATAACGGCCGGTTTACTTATATTCCCTGTGACGTATATTATTAACGACCTGATAGCTGAAGTATGGGGCTACCGGAAGATGCGCCTGATAATATGGAGCGGTTTCATGTTGAATTTCTTTGCCGTAGTGGTATTCCGTATCAGTATATGGGCACCTGCTTCACCTGATTTTCCTTTCCAACAGGCATTTAATATCATATTGCATAACTCGGAGCGAATTACGGTTGCAAGTTTTATAGCATTCCTGTTCGGGTCATTCCTGAATGCCTATGTGATGAGTAAAATGAAGATTCTACAACGCGGAAGGCATTTCTCTATCCGCGCAATAGCCTCCACCATAGTAGGCGAAGGAGCCGATTCGCTGGTGTTCTTTACCATTGCCTTTTCGGGAGTCATAAGCCATCATCAATTGATAATCCTTATCCTGACCCAGACGGCATTGAAAACAGCCTACGAAATTGTGGCATTGCCTCTCACCAATTATGTGGTTAACCGGGTAAAGAAACAACAACAAACCAATGTGTTTGATAATAAGGTGTCCTATAATCCGTTTAAAATAAAAGATATTTGAAATTATTTGTTTTTGATGCAACGAATTTAAAGAAAGTGCATCAATAGGTAAAGATAGCTCATTGAATTACAACATTCGAATATCTTATTTTTGACTTAAACTATTGAGAACGAATAAAATTATGAAAGTACGAAATTTATTATTGGCTTTGTGTTGCGTGTTAGCGGTTATTGGAATGGAAAGCTGTTCGGATTCAACAGCTAAATATATCATAACAGAAAACAGAAACGTTCCGGCATGTGGAATAACAGATCCTTTGACTAATGTCGACTGGTTATCGACATACTGCACAACGCACACCCCAACCAATTTTACTGGAATAACCATTACTATAAATTTGTATGTCAACAAGATTACATTGGAAAACCATTATGTGATGAGCTATTCCAATTCAGAAATAGTGGATTATGGAAGTCAGGAAGTATACAACTGTTCGGGAGAGAAAATACTTTTTAAAGCAATTGAGGGCCCGGCGCCAACAGGATGGGATCTGTTCTTTACGGAGAATAACCTGGTAGCAACCATTTGGGAAATAAAAAAAATATAGAAAATAAATTTATAAGAATTACTTATGAAGCTGTCTCAAACGTGAAGTCTGAGACAGCTTTTTATTTATAATTCATTCAGTTAGTTTGTAAAAGAGAAAAATATTCGTATTTTTGACGCATGGTAACTGACGATAAGCGACTGACAATTCGTGATTGGGCGGAAGATGACCGTCCACGGGAGAAGATGCTCCGGAAAGGCACCCAAAGCCTTTCGGATGCAGAATTACTGGCTATACTTATAGCCACAGGAAATAATAATGAAACGGCAGTAGAGCTGGCACGCCGGATATTAAACGAGTGCCGGGATAACCTGAATGAACTGGCACAACTTACCATAGCCGATTTATGCAAGCGCTTTAAAGGGATTGGGGAAGCAAAAGCCATTACCATTATGGCGGCACTTGAACTGGGGAAAAGAAGAAAGACCAGTGATATGCTGGAACGGCAGAAGATCGTATCCAGCAAGGACCTGTTTGACCTGTTTGAGCCGCAATTAGTAGACTTGCCCCATGAGGAATTCTGGCTGGGTATTCTCAACGGAGCCAACAAAGTTATTGAAATTAAGCGTTTGACACAGGGAGGAAGCAAACAAACGGTGGTGGATGTACCCATGCTGTTGAAACTGGCACTCGAAAAATCGGCACAGGCAGTAGCTGTAGCCCACAATCATCCTTCAGGACAAAACCGACCGAGCCACGAAGACGAAGTAATAACCCGACGGATAAAAACCGGTTGCGAGGCAATAGGCATCGTACTGCTCGATCATATCATCATTGCCCGCGGGGATTATTACAGTTTTAGCGACGAAGGGAAAATGTGATTAATTAATAATTAATAATTAATAATTAATAATTAACAAATTGCTGACAAGTAGGTGTTTATAGGTTAATAAATAGATCATTAAATATCTACGAGTACTTGCTTTGTGATATTACTACGTGATATGAGCCTTTGGCGATATTACTTCGAGATATGATAAGATAACAACTGGTACCAAAAATAATTAACTAATAGACCAATCAACCACTTAACCAATCAACCAATCAACCAATCAACCAATTAACCAATCAACCAATCAACCAATCAACCAAAGACCATGATATTACTTGAGGTAGAGAATGTAGTAAAACAATTTGCGGGACATAGGGCGTTGGATAGCGTGAGCCTGACTGTACCTGAAAATACGATATATGGGTTGCTTGGACCTAATGGAGCAGGGAAGACCACGTTGATACGGATTATCAATTGCATTACGGCACCCGATAGTGGTGAGGTAAGGTTGAATGGCAAACGAATGACTCCGGCGGATGTTGAACAAATCGGATACCTGCCTGAAGAACGTGGACTTTACAAAAAGATGAAAGTAGGCGATCAGGCTCTGTACCTGGCACGGTTGAAAGGAATGAGTAAACAGGACGCACTCAAAGCATTGAAGTACTGGTTTGAAAAATTCGGGATTGAGGAATGGTGGAATAAAAAGGTGGAGGAACTGTCGAAAGGGATGGCGCAAAAGGTGCAGTTTATAACCACTATCCTGCATGATCCTAAGTTGCTTATCTTTGATGAACCATTCAGTGGGTTCGACCCTGTCAATACGGATCTGATGAAACGTGAGATACTGAATCTGAGGGATAAGGGTGCTACCATCATTTTCTCCACCCACAATATGGAAACTGTGGAGGATCTTTGCGAGAACATATCGTTGGTGGATAATGCGAAAATCGTGTTGCAGGGAAATGTAGCTGATATCCGCGCCTCACATGCAACCAATACATTTATTGTCGGGTCTAAAACAGCTTTACAGGATACAGATTTCAACCTTGTTTCACAAAAAGAAAAGAACGGTATTTTTGAAAGCATCATCCTGAAAGATACGGACGAAACCAACAACATTCTTTTAAAGAAACTTTTAGGCTATTCCGAAATACTTTCTTTCGAAGAATTATTGCCGAGTATGAATGACATATTTATAAAAACTGTGAAAGCATGAGCAAGATAAGCCTTATCATAAAGAGGGAATACTCAACCCGTGTGATGAAGAAATCGTTCATCATACTTACGTTCCTTACCCCCATCCTTTTTGCCGGAATGATAACAGTGCCTCTGTGGCTGTCGAGCATCAAAGACAGCAATAAAAAACACATAGTGGTAGTCGACAAAACGCATAGTTACACCCAGGTGCTGAAAAGTAATGAAACTTACCTGTTTGATTTTGTCGACAAGCCTATCGGGAAAATAAAAAAAGAAAATGCAGACAAAGGTGATAATGAGTTCACGGCATTGCTGGTGATAACTGATGATTTGTCGAAGAACCCGAAAGCAGCAACACTCTATTCGGAAAAACAGGTAAACCTGGAACTGAAGGGTTACATATCTGGTATGCTGAATAAGTATGTGGAGCAGCAAAAGCTGGAAGCATACAATATCCCGAACCTGAAAGAGATGGTTGAAAAATCGCGTACCAACATTGATATCCCTACTATTAAATGGGGTGATAACGGACAGGAGAAAGAAGGCTCAGCAGAACTGGCACTGGTGATCGGGATGATCTCTGCCTTTGTTATTTATATGTTTATCATCATTTACGGGGCACAGGTTATGGCAGGAGTAGTGCAGGAAAAGACCAGCCGTATTGTGGAAGTGATAATCTCATCAGTAAAACCTTTTGAGCTGATGATGGGGAAAATTATAGGGATTGCCCTGGTAGGACTGACGCAATTTTTTATGTGGGTAATACTTACAGGAAGTATTTTATTTATTGGCAGCCGTTTTATTGGTGGAGGAGTGGATGTGGCATCTCTGCAACAGGCCAATCAAATGGGCATGCAATCAATGGCAGCCACACAAAGCCCGGGAGAAATGCAACAGCTCTTCGCCATGCTTCACGGGTTTGATTTTATGCAAATTATCGTACTGTTTGTCCTTTACTTCCTGGGAGGTTATTTGTTGTATGCATCCCTGTTTGCAGCAGTAGGTTCGGCTGTAGATAGCGAGACAGACACCCAGCAGTTTTCATTGCCACTGACACTCCCTATTATTTTTGCCATATATGCTGCTATCTATAGCGCACAGAATCCCGATGGACCACTGGCATTCTGGTGTTCTATGATACCTTTTACATCTCCTATTGTCATGATGGTGCGGCTTCCGTTCGATGTTCCCGGTTGGCAGATTGTACTGTCATTGTCTATCCTGGTGCTTTCATTTATCGGGACAACCTGGATAGCCGGCAAGATATATCGTACCGGAATACTTATGTACGGGAAAAAAGTAACCTGGAAAGAAATGTGGAAGTGGTTGAAATACTAGTTCAAGAATTTTGATCTATTGTTTTAATTCATGCCTGATTCATTAAGAAATAATTCAAAGCGACAAATAGTACATTGAAGATAGAAAAAACAAATGCAGCCAGAATACTTGATAAGGAAAAAGTCAGGTATGAATTAATTCCTTACGAAGTAGACGAGGACGATTTAAGTGCAGTTCATGTTGCCGGCCAACTGAACGAACCAATAGAGAAAGTCTTCAAAACGCTGGTGCTGAAAGGGGATAAAACCGGTTATTTTGTATGCATTATTCCCGGGGCAGAAGAGGTTGATCTGAAAAAGGCAGCAAATGTTTCGGGAAATAAGAGCTGTGAAATGATCCCGATGAAAGAACTGTTGCCCACAACAGGATATATCCGTGGGGCTTGTTCGCCTGTAGGGATGAAAAAGCATTTTCCAACCTATATCCATGATACCTGCCTGAATTATGAGCAGATATATGTCAGTGCAGGGAAAAGAGGGCTCCAGGTATTGATAGCACCGCAGGATCTTATTGCACTTGTTCATGCTGCTTCAGGATTTCTGATAAAAAACATTGTAGAACTAACTTAAATAACAGAAAAACATTGTGAAAAAATTAAAAACCGGATTATTGGTATTCTTCATTATTTTTGGTAGCTTTGTATCTGCACAAAAAACAGATAGTACATTAACAAAATGGACAATTCGAAATTGTGTTAACCAGTTTTCGAAAGAAAAAGCTATACCGACAAAAGCAGGTTATCAGTATTGGTTTGCAGATCCGGATTTTTTGAACGGACGGACTTTAAAATTGAGTGTCGTAAAGGCACACAATGCTACCCACCCACCTCATAAACATATGGAAGATGAATTTTTCTTTGTACTGGAAGGAAAAGCAAAATTTTATCTCAATGGTGATACAATTGTATGTGGACCATATACCAGTTTCTATTGTCCATCCATGGTTGAACATGGAATCAGCAATGCCGGTGATGTAGAACTAAAATACTTAGTAATCAAAGATTATCAGGCTAAAAAATAAGTAGTCTTTTAATTAATTAATAATTAACAATTAATAATTAACGGACAGTGAAACGTAAGTTTTTGTAGATTAACAAATATATCATTAAATATCTACGATTACTTAGTCTTATTTAATACAAATAAAAAAGTAAAACCACAATATGACACCTCCATTTCTCAAGCCGAATGATCAGATACGTATTATTTCCCCATCGGGTTCTATCGATCCTGAATACATTGATGGTGCAAAAAATATACTTACCGGTTGGGGCTTTAAGGTTACAGAAGGACAATATGCCCGATCTGAATATGGGCGGTTTGCAGGAACACCTGAACAACGTGCAGCCGATTTACAACAAGCGTTGGATGATACAGATGTAAAGGCCATTATGTGTAGCCGAGGAGGGTATGGAGCTGCGCAGATTATCGATAGAATTGATTTTACCGGATTTATTACATCACCTAAATGGTTAATTGGGTTCAGTGATATTACGATCCTGCATAATGCTATTTCAAATATGGGGATAGCTTCCATTCATGGCATCATGGCCAAACAACTCACCGAGCTGCCTGTTGAATCGGAACAGGTGAAAAACTTAAGAGGTATTTTAACAGGGAATTTCCCGGCCTACACGATACAGGGTGAAGAGTATAACCGGATTGGACAGGCACAAGGGAAATTAATAGGTGGAAACCTGTCTGTTTTAATGGGTCTGCGAGGCAGCCAGTATGATTTGACATATAAAAATGCCATTCTTTTTATTGAGGATATAGGAGAAAAGCCATATCAGATAGACCGGATGATTCAAAACCTTCGTTTCAGCGGGGTTCTGGAACAATTGTCGGGTCTTGTACTCGGACAGTTTAGCGAGTGTGATGAAGATCCCCTTATGATGCAGTCGATAAGCGGGCTCATTTTTGATGCCGTGAAAGACTATGATTACCCGGTTGGTTTTAACTTTCCGGCAGGACATGTTGATTCCAATTTTCCCATCATTATTGGTGCAAATGTTACCTTGCGGGTAACGAAAAATAGCACTGAACTTATATTTTGATGGCCTATTTTAAGCTTTTAGGTGTGAAACTAAAGAATCACTTTTTTTATTAAAAAGAGAAAATTGATCCTCTGTTATTGACCAAAAAACATATCTTTGCAAGACATAGATTATAAGATTCGTCATAATTATGAACTTGAAAAAACATTTACTCCTTCTTTTCTTACTCTTTTTTACATTCGTTTCTTCAATGGCTGGTACCCATGTTGAAGCGGATCATTCAACAAATCCCGATACGCTCAAAATTAAAAATTTTGCTTTGAACCATATCTCACTGACTGATTCAGTGGTTAATTATGGTAAAATATTCCTAAACACACCTTATCATTTTGGCTCCCCGGGGATAGCATCCTTCGATTGTTCTGGATTCACATCTCATGTATATAGAAACTTCGGTTATAACCTGGAACACTCATCAGCCGAACAGGCAACTCAATTCGATACAATAGACAGAACGCAACTTAAACCGGGTGATCTTGTGTTCTTCTCAGGTAGCCGCAGAAGTAAGCGTGTCGGGCATGTGGGAATAGTGACAGTTGCAAGAGAAAATGGAGAATTCGATTTTATTCATGCTGCTGTTCACAGTGGCGTAACCATTTCCAATTCCAGTGAAGTGTATTATACAAGACGATTTATAAAAGCAACCCGTGTAATTGGTGCAAACCAGATGCTGGCCATTTCAAAGTATTCTTCAAAAAGTGAAGACCCGGTAAATGATACGTTCCGGCCAACTCCAGTAGTTATTCCTGCTCAAACAATACAAAAAGTAATTCCTGCGGAATACCACCGGGTTAAATCAGGGGAAACACTTTCTTCAATTTCAAAGAAATATGGAATGACGGTTGAAGAAATTAAACGTAAAAACAGGATAAAAGGAAGTAAATTAAGCCTGAAACAAAATATAAAGATAAAAGACGAAGAAACGGTGATGATTGTTCAGGCCGTCCAACCAAAACCTGAAAATACTGCCACTATCGCTGAAAGGAGTTCTAAAAATAATGAACAGGCAAATGTTAATCAAAAAAATACTATTGCGCAAAACACCAATTCTCATTCTGTAAAGAAAGGAGAGACGCTGTTCAGTATTTCAAAAATATATAATATCTCTATTGATGAATTGAAAAATATCAATAAGCTAATAAAAGAGAAGATTCATCCTGGTCAACAATTAAAGATTAGTCAACCTGTCAGTATTCAAGAAAATGTAGCTTTGGCAAAAGTGGAGGAAGCGCCTAAGCTTTCTACTCATAAAGTTATTTCAGGGGAATCTCTTTACAGCATTTCAAAAGAGTATAATATTTCAATTGACGAATTGAAAAAACTCAATAATATATCGAATGGGAAACTTCATGCAGGTCAGGAAATAAAACTGAATCAGAAACCGGAAGTTAGTGAACAATATGTAGCAGTCGACAGGTCTGATGCTAAGCAAGACAATAAGATTAAAGATGCTGAAAAGACAATTACCCACAGAATTAAAAGTGGGGAAAATTTAGGAAGTATTGCAAAAGAGAATAATACCACAGTTGAAGAGTTGAAGAGACTGAATAACCTGGCTGATTCCAAAATCCATGCAGGTCAGGAATTAAAAATCAATCAGGGTGTCGATACCAGAAACAGAAATGCTGTTACAGAGAAGATCGATAATAAAAGACAGGTTACCAAAATTGAAAACAATGAAAAATTATTAACCCATGTAATTAAGAAGGGTGAAAATTTAGGAAGTATTGCAAAAGCCAACAATACGACAGTCGAAGAATTGAAAAGGATTAATAATCTGTCAGACACCAAAATTCATCAAGGTCAGGAGTTAAAACTTAATCAGGATCGTGACGATAAAAGACAACAAACTGTTGCTGTGAAGTCAGAAGATAAAAAGAACGGAGTCAGGATTGAAAATAACGAAAAAACATTAACCCATGTCATAAAAAAGGGTGAAAATCTGGGAAGCATTGCAAAAGCCAACAATACGACAGTTGATGAGCTGAAAAGGATTAATAATCTGGCAGACTCCAAAATACATCAAGGTCAGGAATTAAAGCTTGTAAAAATATCTGAAAAGGAATCCGCTAATAGCTCAAAAGGTGAGAATGAGTCTAAAATCATTCAACATAAAGTAAAATCAGGCGAATCGTTTTATACAATTGCAAAAAAATACGGTTGTAGTGTTGAAGAACTAAAAAGATGGAATCGCATGACCGGCAGTAAAATTAAAACCGGCGATAAGATAACTATCAATCAACTTGCCAATAATTAATCCCTCACTAATCAAATAAGCTTTGGAGCACAGGAAGTGAATGCAGCCCCTGGAAGTCCGAAATGTGTAGCTTATAGTACTCAACTATGCTTTGAAGTAGATTTGCCCGTCTTGCCCTTGTAAATGCCAGATTATGCATGTTCGAGTAGTCGGCATTCAATACCCGTATAAAATCAGCTGTGACTTCAGGCAGAACAAAGTGTGCATGCAATGGTTTTTGTTGAATGAATACTCCGTTCATTAAATCAAAATAATTTACCTGTGCGTCATCCTGATTAGGTTCAAAGCCAAGAAAACGGGTCAGCCTGAGCAGGAAGACCAGATGAAAATTTGATATGCCCTTATCGGTACAATCAAGTTGAAGGATTGAGTTTTCCAGAAAAAGATACAATGTTTCATCAGGTTCGGTTTGCCGTAATGTTCGATAGAGCACTTCTGAAATGAATAATGCCAGAGAGTTTTTAACAGGATTGAAAGGTATGCCGGAAAAATGGTGTTCCATTCTCATTTCCTTTAAACGTTGGATGTTTTTCCCGGGAGTATGAAAGACATCCATTTCCACAATTGATAAAGGCTGTAAAATGGCCGCCCGGCAAACAGAATTTTTTCTATTTACACCGTGCACTATATATGAAACTCTTCCGAATAGCCTCGTATAAACTGTAATGATTGTTGATGAATCAGTGTGTTTAATCGAGTGAAGTACGATTCCGGAGGTCTTTGCTTGCATAAGAAATCAGTTTTGAGGACAAATATAACATAATAATATTTGGGAAATACGTTATTGTGATAGAAATAAAGAAGGTTATGTCATTCATGATAGTTGATAAATAGCATTTTACGAAATAAATAAAATATTTACCTGAAAGCCCTTGTCAATTCAAAAAAGTGCCGTATATTTGCACCCGCAATTGAGGCGAACATTATCTCAACTGCAACAAGCTAACAAAGCCGAAAGGCCCATTCGTCTATCGGTTAGGACGCCAGGTTTTCATCCTGGAAAGAGGGGTTCGACTCCCCTATGGGCTACAGAAAAATAAAAAATTTAAAAATTAGATTGCGATGGCAAATCATAAATCATCTATCAAAAGAATTCGTCAAGCCGACAAGAAGAAATTGCATAACCGTTATTTTGCAAAAACAGCACGTAATGCCGTTCGCAAATTACGCATCACTGCAGACAAAACTGAAGCTGCCGAAATGTTGCCTAAGATAAGCGCTATGCTCGATAAATTGGCTAAACGTAATATCATTCACAAAAACAAAGCAAGCAACTTAAAATCAAAGTTAGCTGTTTATGTAAATAAACTGGCCTAACAGCTTCTTGTAAATCATACAGAAGCCCTTTTCCTTATGGAAAAGGGCTTTTTTGTCATCCTTTAAATGCAGTGATCCTTTTATGATTGGCATAAAAAAGTTTCTTAAATATATAAGAAACTTTTATCAGTGATATTTAAGAAGCTTTTATCAGTCCCGTGCGACTGTTTTAGAAGCATTAGAAGCAATAAATGACTGTGTCTGGTTGGAAAGCCGGTATTAATTTTTTACTGTGTTTAAAACGTTTGTTTCGGGGTAATTCTTATAGGTGTTTATTTTGCAAACTATATTAAAATCAATGCTGATCCATTCGTTCACCCGAATTAACCCCATCATTTCTACAGGTGGTATGAGTCCAAAATCACGGATATTCAGTTTCTCAGTTCCTTTTATAATATATGAGTCTCCCTCCCGGTTAGATGTGATAGGAATATTGTATTGTTTTGTTTTTCCGGTTATGGTCAATTCAATTGATGCGTTTGCTTTTGATTGATCCTTGTTGATCATTTTGGGGTCAATTTCAAAATAATTCAGTTTGACACGAAAAGTGGGGTAGATGTCAGACTTTACGAGCTTAAGAAAATCACGTAATGCCAGTTTGTTCTTTGAATTGAAATCATTCACACTGATTGAATGTTCATTTTGACTTAATACTATCTTATTTTGAATTTGGGTAGCACTAATTGAGAAATTTCTTTTCGCTAATCTATCTCCACTTTGTGTGAGTTTAAACGATAAAAGGTTAGTTGTTCCATTTATCGATATAGAACTGTTCTTTTGGATATCAACAAAAAAAGTTATTTGTGCAGATAACGGATAGAATGCAAGCATCAAAAGTGCGAAAAAAACAAGTACCTTTTTCATAATTCTTAGAATAACTAAGTAAAAGTATAAAAAATAAACCGGTAAGACATAATCTTACCGGTTTATAATTTTTACTCTTATTTATTAGAATGAAATTACAGCTTCAGCTGTCAATCCGTGGAACTCTGCACCATCATAAATATTTGCAGTTGGGAAACCTGAATAATTTTGTTTTACATATTCAACTTTTGCAAGTATATTTTTTGTAACAAACCAACCTGCACTAAAAGCCAACCGATTAATTCCTATTGAATAAGCAGGCACTGCTGCTACACCCGGAACTGCTTTTACTGCCAATGCTGTCACACCTAAAACAGGATCAACCACAGCTGGTTTTGCCGCAATTGCAGCAACTGCAGCTGTTCCGGCTACATCTGCATTCATGTTGTTATAACGAACACCTACAAAGACGTTTTCATGTTTTCCAAAACGTAAAACCAAATCAGTAGCTTGCTGTGTAGCGCTTCTTTCAGTAGTTTCAACAGTGTTACGTCCAGTTGCTTTTTCCAGCGTGCTGAATGACTCAATTGATAAACTTTCTATTGGGGTGAATTTGATAAACAAGTTACCCATCCCTGTTAAAAGCTTATCTGCTAAACCTGGATTGTAACGACCATTAAAAGCAGTTCCTGTACCAGGACCGGCTACGTACATTACACCGGAATAGTTTGAACCTGTTCGGTCACCACCAAACAATGTGTTCGATACAGAACCTGCCGTATAATATCCCGAACCTGATAAACGAACACGAAGTTTTTCACCAAATTGTTTATCATATGCTAATTTTCCAACAAATGCTGGGTTGTGAGAACCGTTTGAAGCAGGGTTTTTTATAGGGTCAATCTGTTGAAGATTGCCATTTAGTTCGCCATCAGTAACAGCGGCAACTACCGTGAAATCATTTAAATGGATATCTGCTTCTACACCAACTTCAGTAGCAAATTCGTCCATAATGTAGTTTTCCATAAATGGGTTGTAGATTGCATTACCACCATCAGAACGACGGAAATGCGCATCTCCATAATTCACTTCCATGGCACCTACTTTCAGGGTAGTAAATTTCATGATGTTGTCCAGTAAATCCAGTTTAATAAACGGAATTTTTTCAAATTGAACAAAACCACCTTTTACCCATGTTTCATTGTGATGTTTTGAAGCCAGATAAAGAGTGAAATTCAGTGTAACTCCATCTGCTAAATATGTATTTAGATACAAATTCGCCATTGCTAACGAAAAATTGTTGGCTAAAGGAAACAATGTGTTTGAACTTGCTGCATTATATGGCAGCGAAGAGCTACTATTGCTTTGACTCAATCCAATATAAGGTTGAGAAAAAGATCCACCGATATCAACTTTTAAGCCGTTAAACTCAGTGATAGTTTTTGGGGTTTCAAATACGTTAATACCTGTTTGATCAGTAGGACGAATCTGTGCAAACATAATGCTGCTAAATAAGAGAGCAACAGCGACTGTAGAAAATGTTCTTTTCATTTTACGTTGATTTTTTTTGTTGTTAGTCAAACTATTTTAAATTGATTGATGTTAAATTGTTGTTTCTGTAGTTGATTTGTTGGTTATTAATCTAAGTTTATATCATATTTTAATGTGATAGCATCACCAACTTTCATAACTCCCAACATGGCAGTTGGTGGTTTCATCTTGAAATCTGTCATTTTAAGTGCTATACTCCCTTTAAATTCATAGGCCCCCGGTTTCGTGTTCTTACCTGTAGTTTTAAAACTAATTCTTTTAGTTACACCGGCTATCGTCAAATTCCCGTTTACAATCACATTTATATCGTCTCCTGTAATTTGTAATGATGCAACATCTGTAAGTTGAAACAAAATGGTAGGATATTTACCATCTTTAAATGCTTCATAGGTCTTGTTGTCCATGAGTTTCTCCCCACTCTTTATAGAACGTACCGGAATTTCTATAGTAAGTGATTGAACCTTTTTTGAATTGTTTACAACTAATTCTCCTTTGATTTGCTCTACTTTCGTTTTGAAATCGTGAACATTAGTTGTTCCGTAAATTGTCATGGTTGAGGTTCTTGGATTTATCTTAAGGCTTTGAGCATAAGAATACCCTGTTATAAATATGCTGCTAACTAAAAGCAACATAAGAGTTTTTGAAAATTGATTCCTGATCATAAAGATGGATTTTATTTGTTATATGTTTTGAAGTGAATAATTCTTGATAATTAAGTTAAAGATACTTATGCTATAACATTAGTAGCATTGGAATATAAAAAAAATAGATTTTATTATTAGTAATATTTCCGTTTTAAAGATCGCTCATTGTACGTATTTTGCATACTATACAAATGCTATAACATTGGTAGCATTCTTTTCTAAAAAAAATACAAATTGAATCAGATCCTATTTTATAATAATAACAAATTTAATGAGAACTTGTTTACTGAACAAGTTCTAAATCTTTACACTCATAATAAGTATCTTGCATTATTTGTTCCAGATTTTTTTTTGCCAGTAAATGACGAAAATCCAAATTAAACTCATTCCAATAACTCTGAGCTTTACATTCATGCGTTGCTCTTTCGCAAAAACCTTTGTTATTAATGCATTCAACAACTATAATTTGTTCAAAAGCCGTGTAAATGTCTAACATAGTAATGTCTTTTGGCTCACGGGTTAGTCTGTAGCCGCTTCCTCTTCCTTTTGAATTTGCAACTAGTCCTTTTAGTTTTAATGCGGAAATAATACTATCCAAATATTTAAGTGAAATATGCTGGTTTTTAGCAATATCCTTTTGCAATACACCGCTGGGATCGGATGTATTTGCTATTTCAATAATTGTTCTTAAACCGTAGCGTATTTTTGTGTTGACTCTCATATTAGAGAAATATTTCCACAAATATATTGTAAAAAAATGAATGCTATAACTTTAGTAGGATTCACAGTATTAATTTAGAATTAATTCTAAGCAAAGAATACTAAAAAGGCTTATTTAAACTTCATAATATGCAGTATTACAGGACTATAAATTGTTTAAAACAGTGTGTATTAAAAATCATTAATTCAAACCGGAAAATATAAATATCTGACTATTATTAACAAAAAAGTATAAAGAAATCGGAAGTTGAATAAAAAAATTTTTACGGAAAAAAAGTATAATCGAGATTTAGCAATCACAAAAATTTCACGTAAAGCAATTCCGATTGTAATCACATCTTAAATTAAGTGCCTATGATTGTAAAAAGGAAAAGTAATATATATAAAATAGCAAAAGCAGAATGAGAACAATTAAATATCACATTTTCTATTTATTAAGTTTTTTTTGTGCGGTAAGCCTAATCTGAAATGTCATTGCATACCGTTGATGGGAATTGGTAAATCTTTTAAGTAAGTTCTACATTTGTTTTAGACCTCATTTCCCTTAAAATAGAGGCAGCACGTTGGTGATACGTATATAAAACGTTCCTTTTAAATATCGTTTTATATACGTTTTATATACGTTTTACTAGCGTTTTATATACGTTTTACGATAAAACAGGCATAAATAAGGTGTAAGAATGAAATAAGTGAAGTTGCAACTAAATTGTTCAGAAATAGTACGTAATTGGCGAAAACAGAATGTTGCCATAAAAACAGAAATTCTGCCGAATGCTACAATATTGAATAAACAAATGATCCGCTCCCCGTATATGCCAGGAACGGATCATTAATTAAAAAGACATATTCAAGTAGTGGAATAAAAATTGAAAAGTTAAGACCCTGAAGAATAAGCTGAGTAGTATTTTGTGTTGAAAACCAGGTGAAGAGGTTGAACGTAAATTGAAATGCAATGGGGAAATGTACTCTTTTATCATTTTCTACTTTCCAGTTTTCTATTTAAGAAAGAAATCTGTAATGGTCAAAATACAATCTCGTATTTTGACCATTACGTAAACATAGAAATCTAAAATGACTTTAAATCTAATTAATGCGCTTCTAACCAATTATCACCCACTCCACAATCGGCAATTAGGGGCACACGAAGTTGAATGGCTTGCTCCATTTCATCAATAACAATCTTCCTGACTTTTTCAAGTTCATCGGTAGGAACAGTAAAGTTTAACTCATCATGAACCTGCATGGTCATTTTGGCTTCTAACTTGTCTTGTTCTAATCGTTTCTGGATTCTTACCATTGCAATTTTAATGATATCGGCAGCAGTACCCTGGATAGGCGCATTGATAGCGTTTCGTTCTGCAAATCCACGTACTACACCGTTTTGAGAATTAATGTCAGGCAGAAAGCGTTTGCGACCGAGTAAGGTCTCTACATAGCCCATTTCCCTGGCTCGTTCAATACTGGTATCCATGTATTTTTTTACATCCGGATACGTAATGAAATATCCATCGATAAGCTCTTTAGCTTCACCACGGGGGATTCCCAACCGATCGGAAAGACCAAAAACAGAGATGCCATAAATGATACCGAAATTAGCTGTTTTAGCTTTACGACGCATTTCAGTCGTTACCTCATTGAGTGGGATTTTATATATTTTGGCAGCCGTGGCGGTGTGGATATCAAGCCCGTTTATAAAAGCTTCCATCATATTCGCGTCACCGCTTAAATGAGCCATAATGCGTAATTCAATCTGCGAATAATCCGCACTCAGGAATATACTATCTTGATCCGGAATAAAAGCCTTGCGTATTTCTTTCCCCTGGGCATCCCTGATAGGGATGTTTTGCAAATTCGGATTGGTAGAGCTTAGTCTGCCAGTCACTGCCACAGTTTGGTTGTATGACGTATGAACCTTCCCTGTAACGGGGCTTATCAGCAGAGGTAAGGAATCGATATAGGTGCTTAATAATTTCTTTAATCCACGATAATCAAGTATTTTTTCAATAATAGGATGTTTAGACCGTATTTTTTCCAACACATCTTCAGAAGTGGAATACTGGCCGGTTTTAGTTTTCCGTGCTTTATCATCCAATTTTAACCGGTCGAAAAGGATTTCACCAACCTGCATGGGCGAGCTTACATTGAAATCATATCCGGCAAGCTTGTGAATTTCCTCTTCAAGTGTCAACATTTCACCTGTCAGGATTTCGGAACTTTGACGTAACGCTTCACTGTCAATGCGAACTCCGGTATGCTCCATTGTTGCCAGCACTTTCATGAGTGGCATTTCAATTTCATAAAATAGATTTTCCAGCCCATTTGATTTCAATTCTTTTTCAAAGATTTGTTTTAAACGGAAAGTAACATCAGCATCTTCCGCTGCATATTCACATAATTTCTTCAAGTCAACTGAACGGATATCGGCCTGGTTTTTCCCTTTACTTCCCACCAGGTCTTCAAAATGAATGGTACGGTAGTTCAGGTAAATTTCAGCCAAATAATCCATGCCATGCCTCAGTTCTGGTTGAACAAGATAATGGGCAATCATGGTATCGAAAAGTTTTCCATTTAATTTAATACCATATTGCCACAACATGAGTAAATCAAATTTCATATTCTGACCGATTTTTTCAATCCGGTCATTTTCAAAGAAAGCCTTGAATTCATGCAGCACTTCTTTCGCTTCGGTTTTATCCGCGGGTAGCGAAACATAATATGCTTCCCCTTCGATAAAGCAGAAAGATAATCCGACTAAATCGGAAGTAAACATATCTAATCCGGTAGTTTCAGTATCATAGCATACCGATTTCTGTATAAAAAGCCTTGAAATAAGGTCGGAACGTTTGATTTTAGTATCAATCAGTACATATTTGTGGGGAATGTTTGCCAAAGACAGCAATCCGGAAGCAGGAGCTTTTATCACCTCTTGAATTACTTCCGATGAATTTGTTTCGTTCTCATTCAGGTCATTCTCATTATTATCTTCATCATCGAACAGCGACATTTGGGACGATTGTTTAGATTTGGCAGATTTTATGCCTGATATGGGCTGGTCAGGTGGGAGTGATGTAAAAGGCTTATTCATTTTAGCTGACATAGTACGGAATTCCAGTTCGTCAAACAAAGCCTTTAGTTCAGGTTCATTTCTTGGTTCGAGTTCAAGACTTTTTTCATCAAAAGCAATGGGTACATCAATTTTAATGGTCGCAAGAAAACGTGAGAAAACAATTTGTTCTTTATTTTCTTCTATTTTAGTTTTCAAAGCACCCTTCAATTCATCCGTACGCAACAGTAAAGCATCGATACTTCCGAATTCCTTTAATAATTTCACAGCAGTTTTTTCACCTACACCCGGACATCCCGGGATATTATCAGAAGCATCACCCATTAAACCAAGCAGGTCAATTACCTGTTCGTGGCTGTCTAAATCATATTTTGCTTTTACTTCATCAGGTCCCATTGTTTCGAACCCACCCGTATGTTTAGGTCGATACATAAAAATATGATCGGAAACCAGTTGGCCGTAATCTTTATCCGGAGTAAGCATGAATACTTCAAAGCCTGCTTGTTCTGCTTGCTTTGCGACAGTACCGATGACATCATCCGCTTCGTAGCCGGGCACTTCGAGAGCCGGGATATTGTATGCTTTTATCAGATTTTTAATGATTGGGACAGCCAGACGGATATCTTCGGGAGTCGCTTCCCGTTGAGCCTTGTAGAGTTCATACGCTTCATGTCGAAAGGTTTTCCCTTTAGGATCGAACGCAACAGCAATGTGGGTAGGTTTTTCCCGCTTTAAAACATCCTCAAGCGTATTTATAAATCCAAATATGGCGGACGTATTTAATCCTTTGGAATTAAAGCGCGGATTCCGAATGAACGCATAGTAGGCTCGGTAAATGATGGCATATGCATCAATAAGAAATAGCTTTTTCATGAAAATGGGATAAATTATGAAAGAGGATCAACCTCAATATACTAGTAACAAATTAAAATACAAATTGTCTTGTTCTACTTGAACTTTTTTACCTGAATAGTCGTTTAACAATTACTTGTTCTCCTTCCAGAATCTTGTAAATAACAACTTGAAAATATTTATCGTCTGTAAAAGTAATTAAAATTTATACAGAAATAAACACAAACCGTTAATCGAACGGCAAATTTGTTTACTTTTGTAGTGCACATTTATATGAGCTTACCTATGAGTTTTATTGAAGCTATTAAAAACCCGATTATTGAAGAAATGCAACTGTTTGAAAAAACATTTGTAGAGGCACTCAAAACAGACAATCCGTTACTTTTAAGTGTCAATGATTATGTCCTGCAAAAAAGCGGGAAACAACTTCGCCCTATGCTGGTGTTGCTGACTGCAAAAATGTGCGGGGTAGTCAATGAATCGACTATATTTGGGGCGTTGTCTTTAGAACTCTTGCACACTGCCAGTTTAATTCATGATGATGTGGTTGATGACACACTTGAACGTCGGGGTAAACCTTCAGTAAATGCACGTTGGACTAATAAAATTGCCATTCTATCGGGCGATTATATTCTATCTAAATCCCTTACATGTGCTACCAAAACAGATAATCTTCCAATATTAAAAGCGATTGCCAATATTGGCATGCAGCTTTCGGATGGTGAATTATTACAACTGGTTAATGCACAATTTTCGGAAACTGCCGAAAAGAATTATTTTACTATTATCCGTAAAAAAACAGCCCTGTTGTTTTCAACTTGTACGGAAGTAGGTGGATTATCGGTAAATGCAAATGAAGCTTCCTTAATTCATTTACGTAACTTTGGAGAATATCTGGGAATTTGTTTTCAAATTAAAGATGATGTATTTGATTATTTTGAAGATATTCAGATAGGTAAACCTACAGGGAATGATATACGTGATGGAAAAGTAACATTGCCATTGATCTATGCGTTGTTGAACTCAAAAGGAACGGATAAAGAAAAAGTATTGTCAATGATTGATAATAAAGACTTTACTCCTGAGAATATCCAGTTTATTACCCGCTTTTCCGTTGAAAACGGAGGAGTAGATTATGCCCTGACACGTATGGAAGAATATAAAAACAAAGCCATTGAAGAACTCAATGACTTTGCTGACAGCGATATTAAACGATCGCTTATAAAATGTGCAGAATATACAGCCTCCCGCGAATTATAGGATTTAATTAGAAATACTTCACTTCTTTTCCTTCGATAGAGCTGATCAAGTTGTTTGCCAACCTGCTTGCTCCAAATCGAAACATTGTATTATTCAACCATTCTTTCCCTAAAATTTCTTTTACTAAGGTGAAATGTTTTACTGCATCTTCCGTCGTTACAATTCCTCCGGCAGGTTTATAGCTTACCTTGATGTTGTTTTTCTCATTCCATTCTTTAATGGCATGGCACATTACATAAGTTGCTTCAAGCGTTGCAGCAACAGGGATTTTCCCTGTTGAGGTTTTGATAAAATTGGCTCCTGATTCCATCGCTAATATAGAAGCTTTTTTGATATTACTTGCAGTCTTGAGTGCTCCTGTTTCCAGTATAACTTTCAAATGGGCATGACGGCAAGACGCTTTTATTTCAGTCAATTCTTCATATACTGCCTCATAATCCCCTTCTAAAAATTTACCGATGGAAATAACCACATCTATTTCACTGGCTCCTTCAAGAACACACATGGCAGTTTCTGCAATTTTCACTTCAATAAAAGTCTGTGAAGCAGGAAATCCAGCAGCTACAGCAGCAATCCCTATGTTTTCAGTTAAATGTTCTTTTACAACAGGAACTAAGGCCGGATAAACACAAATAGCTCCAACATTAGGTAAATGAGGAAATGCTTTCTTAAAACCGTTCACTTTATCCACCATGGCTATTATTTCAGCATGTGTGTCGGTTCCATTTAGTGAAGTCAGATCAATCTGGCTCAAACATTGTTTGTAGACTTCTTTGTTATCATTCTCAGCATAATGTGCCGTCAGGATTTTATCAATATCTTTTTTTACTGCCTCATCGTTTAAATTGCAATCGTATTGCAGGAAGAGATCATCGTATTTGCTCATATTCTTTGGTTGATTAGTTGTACCGATAGCAATCGGGAGGTTAATTATGTTGGATGGTTGTTTGAGAAAAAACTCAGGTCATTCTAACCATTTAATTTTTCATTGTTAAGATGTCGTGTGTTATCACGTTCTGTTTTCTTTTGGATATTCTTTTCAAAAGCTTCAGTGAGGTTTATACCTGTCTGATTAGCCAGACAAATCAGAACCCAGAGTACATCGGCCATTTCGTCGGCCAGATTAGCACCTTCGTCTGATTTCTTAAAAGATTGTTCACCGTATGTTCGAACTATTACACGAGCCAGTTCACCCACTTCTTCAGTCAGGATCGCCATGTTGGTTAATTCGCCAAAATAGCGTACTCCGTAGGTTTTAATCCAATCGTCGACCTGTTTTTGAGCTTCCTGGATGGTCATTTAATCTTCGTTTAACCGGGCAATGATGGTTTCATTCCCTGTGGTGGATTCACCTACTGTTACGAAAATTTCGGTGTCAAGTGGGAAAAAGAGATCGACACGAGAGCCGAATTTGATAAAGCCCAGATGTTCGTTTAAATGACAATTTTTACCGGCGTGTGCATAAGTGACAATACGACGTGCCAATGCTCCTGCAATTTGACGAACAAGTATCTGTGTTTTTCCTTCTGATTCGATGACTACTGTTGATCGTTCGTTTTCACTACTCGATTTGGGTAGAAAAGCTGCCATATGGCGACCACTGTGATGGACAGATTTGAGGATAGTGCCTTTGACCGGGTACCAATTGGCGTGCACATTGAATACTGACATAAAGATAGAAACCTGAATGCGTCTGTCACCGAAATACTCCAGCTCATCAGTCGGTTCTACTACTACAATAGTACCATCAGCCGGTGCAATGACTAAGCTAGGGTCATCAAGGTATACTTTCCTGGGCGGATTGCGAAAGAAATACGCAAAAAAGAAAAGGAGAAAAGCCGAAATGACAATATTTACAATCAATGCACTAATGGGGAATTTGGTGTAAATATAAAGATTCAGCAGTAATAATAATAATACCAGTGAACCTAAAATTAGTCGGCCTTCTTTATGAATTTTAATGTACTTCATTTACTTGTATAGGGTTTTCAATTGGAAATGATATAAAATGGAAGCTTATAAAGCTCATTCCGGATATCCGTTTATTTGTGAAACAAAAGTATAGAAAAAGAATCAGTGTTGCAAGGAGTGATACAAACTTTTATAATCCGGCAGATTTGATTAACTTTGCACTTTAAATCCATAGAATAACCGGTAGTTAAATTGTCCGGAAAAACTAATAAACTTATCTTTATGAATCTGTCGTTACTTACAGCTATTTCACCGGTTGACGGACGTTATCGTTCGAAGACGGAAGCTTATGCAGCTTACTTTTCGGAGTATGCTTTAATACGTTATCGTGTTTTGGTGGAAGTAGAATATTTTATTGCATTGTGCGAAATTCCGTTGAAACAGCTGGAGAATGTACCAAGGTCGGTATTTCCAAAACTGAGGGCTTTGTATGCTGATTTTACTGAAGCTGATGCGCTGAGGGTGAAAGAGATAGAAAAAGTAACCAATCATGATGTAAAAGCGATAGAATATTTTCTGAAAGAAAAGTTTGATTTACTGAGTATGGAGGCTTTCAAAGAATTTATTCATTTTGGACTTACTTCACAGGATATAAATAATACTGCTGTTCCTTATTCTATTAAAGGAGCGTTGAATGACGTTTATTATCCAGAAATTGAAACACTCATACAGGAGCTAAACAGGTTGGTTGATGAATGGCGTGATGTATCTATGCTTGCAAAGACCCACGGACAACCTGCATCTCCAACCCGCTTGGGGAAAGAAATAATGGTGTATGTAAACCGGTTGAATCAACAACTATCGGTATTGAAACAGACCCCTAATTCGGCTAAATTCGGTGGAGCAACAGGAAATTATAATGCCCATGCTGTGGCTTATCCTGCAATTAACTGGAAATCATTCGGGAATCATTTTGTCAGTGATAAACTTGGCTTGGAACGGGAACAATGGACAACACAAATTTCAAACTATGATAATCTGGCGGCTCAGTTTGATGCCATGAAACGTATTAATTCCATCCTTATTGATCTTTGCAGGGATGTCTGGACATATGTTTCAATGGAATATTTCAAACAACGCATCAAAGAAGGTGAAGTCGGTTCATCTGCTATGCCCCATAAAGTCAATCCGATTGATTTTGAAAATGCGGAAGGAAATCTGGCTATTGCCAATGCTCTACTGGAATTTTTAGCTGCCAAGCTGCCTGTTTCACGTCTTCAACGTGATTTGACCGATAGCACAGTCCTTCGGAATGTGGGTGTGCCTTTTTCCCACACCATGATTGCCACACAAAGCATTTTGAAAGGGTTAAGCAAATTATTGCTGAATGAAACTGCCATTTATCGTGATCTGGATAAAACATGGGCAGTGGTGGCAGAAGGCATTCAGACAATATTACGTCGTGAAGCATATCCATCTCCCTATGAAGCCCTCAAGGCCCTTACCCGTACCAATGAAGGAATTACTGAAAAATCAATCCGTGACTTTATTGAAACATTGGATGTAAGCCAATCGGTAAAAGAAGAATTGAGACGCATTACTCCAAGAAACTATACCGGAATTTGATTTTGGTTGTCCCGATAGCTATCGGGAAGTTAATTGGTTAATTTATTAATTGGTTGAGTGGGTGATTAAGTTGAATGATTAACCGGTTAGTGCAAGTAACTCATTTCTCAATACTCATTTCTCATTTCTAACTTAAAGAAAGAATGTTCAAATTCATAACGCTCCTCAAGCGGTTTATTCCGCCTTATAAAAAATATGTACTGCTGGCAATGCTGTTTAACCTGCTAACGTTGGTTTTCAGCTTGTTTTCATTTGCTGCAGTGATTCCTGTGTTGCGATTGCTTTTTAAGATAGAGCAAACCCTAAGCGTCTACACACCCTGGACAATGGATGATGGCTTTAAGAATATTGTAAGTGCGATACAAAACAATTTGTCCTATCACATCCAGCATTTTATTATTTCCGTTGGACCAAGTTCGGCCTTGCTTTATCTTGGTGCTTTTCTGGTGGTGATGACGGCATTTAAAGTTGGGACAGCTTATATGGGTTCGTATTATATCATTCCGATCCGAACAGGAGTATTGCGTGATTTGCGCAACAAGCTCTATAAAAAGATAATCAGCCTACCCATTGGTTTTTTTACTGCCGAGCGTAAAGGCGATATTATGTCGCGAATGACCGGTGATGTGACTGAAGTTGAAGCTTCGATTATGAGTTCATTGGACCTGGTATTTAAAAATCCGATTCTGATCATTGGCTACCTGACTGTAATGTTTGTCATGAGTTGGGAACTGACAATTTTCGTATTGTTTTTGTTGCCATTTAGTGGCTGGTTGATCGGAAAGATTGGGAAATCTCTTAAACGACGTTCCACCTTAGGGCAGGAGCAAACCGGAGAATTGCTTTCCCAGATTGAAGAAACGCTTGGTGGCCTTCGTGTAGTCAAAGCGTTCAATGCGGAATATAAACTGGAAGCCCGTTTCAGTAATTTGAATGAAAAGTTGCGTAATACGTTTAATCGTCTTAATCGTCGTTATAACCTGGCACATCCGGTAAGCGAATTACTTGGTACAATAGTTATTGCCCTGTTACTCTGGTTTGGTGGAATGCTTATTTTGAGTAATAAAAGCAGCATCGGTGCAGCTGAATTTATCTATTATATACTTATTTTTTACAGTATCATTGGGCCTTCAAAAGATCTGTCAAAAGCATCCTACAGCATTCAGAAAGGGATGGCATCACTTGAAAGGGTAGACAAGATACTGATGAGTGAAAACAGCATCAAAGAGCCTGTTGAACCGCAAACACTTCACCCTTTTTCTGATAAAATTGAATTCCGCCATTTAAGTTTCAAATATCAAAACGATTGGGTGCTTCAGGATATAAACCTTGTGGTGCCGAAAGGTAAGACTGTTGCACTTGTAGGCCAGTCGGGCTCAGGGAAGTCAACACTGGTTGATTTGTTACCAAGGTATTATGATCCGGTTAAAGGTGAAATCCTGATAGATGGAGTTAATATTAAGGAATATAAGACACACGATATCCGTTCGCAAATGGGGAATGTGAATCAGGAAGCGATATTATTCAACGATACATTCTTTAATAATATTTCTTTCGGTGTTGAAAGTGCGACGTTGGAACAGGTAATTGAGGCAGCAAAGATTGCTAATGCCCATGACTTTATCATGGCTACCGAAAATGGCTATGAATCCTCAATAGGCGATCGTGGAGGCAGATTATCAGGTGGGCAGCGTCAACGAGTAAGCATCGCACGTGCTATCCTTAAAAACCCTCCTATACTCATTCTTGACGAAGCTACTTCAGCTCTCGATACTGAGTCGGAACAAATGGTGCAGGAAGCTCTTGAAAACCTTATGCTCAACCGTACAACACTGGTAGTTGCCCATCGCCTTTCTACGATTAAACGTGCTGACGAGATTTGTGTAATGCACGAAGGTAAAATCGTTGAACGTGGCAAGCATGATGAACTTATAGCACTGGATGGATATTATAAGCGGTTGTGCGATATGCAGTCGTTTTAATAGAGGTAAGGAGTAAGAGGTAAGAGGTGAAAAAACAAATCCGGCTGAATTTCATTAAAGAAGTTCAGCCGGATTTTTTAGTTTATTTATTTTTACTTCAACATCGAAGCAATCACTTTTGTCATTTTATTGAATTCTTCCACGTCATACAACCTGGTCATGAATACAATTTTTCCGGTCTTGTCAATAATCACATTACGGGTAATACCGGCTTTGCGGTCAGCGTATAATGCAAAGATGTCAGCGTGAGGATCCATCCCTATTGCATAGGTAATTGGTATGGATTTGGAATATTTTATCACAGTTTCTCTTGGTTCATCACGGTCAATGGCCAACAATGCAAAGTTCGGATTGCTTTTATGTTTCTGCCATATGTCTCGTTCAATAAAAGGCATCTCCTTCCGGCATACGCTGCACCAGCTTGCTGTGAATTGTAACATGACTACTTTGCCTTTCAGGCTGGAAAGTGTCACGGATTTACCATTAGTTAATTTCATTGTGAAATTTGGTGCCTGTTCTCCCACTTTTACCAGATATGCCCTGTCGTCTTTAGTCTGACCAATTGCTGAAATGGAAAATGTAATAGCAAGAAATAATATTAGCTTTTTCATACGGATCATTAATAATTAGCTTGTTTATAATAGATATGTTTAATCAATAGTACAAAAACCGGCACAAGGTTTGTCCCGTACCGGTCTTATTTTAATCTTTAATCTTTAATCTTATATCTTTTGTCTCTTAATTACATATCCCATTGTTCGCATGTTGCAATCAGGTCATCGAAGGTTTTTATTTTTGATTTTGCCTGAACTTCGACCATTTGTCTTTCCATGGCTCTATCATATGTTTCTTCCACTATGTCGCGAATTACTCCTACTGCTACAGGCATGTCAGGACCTTCCATCAGTGCAAGTTTCATGTGTAGTGTTGTGTCTTCGCATGAAGCATCATGAATCAGGATATCGCTTTCTTTTACACCATTTTCGCCAATAGTTACTACTTTCAGGTTGAACCCATCGAGTACTAATCCTTTGTTTTGGTCTTTCCCAAAAATCATGGGTTTGCCATGTTCAAGCATAATAAGACGATCGGTACGAAATTCTCTTTCTGACAGCCATCCATGTGCTCCGTCATTGAAAATAACGCAGTTTACCAGGCATTCAACAATGGAAGTACCTTTATGACGGGCTGCAGCCAACATAGCTGTTTGTGAATTTTTTAGATCCACATCAAGCAGGCGGGCAAAGAATGTACCGCGGGCTCCCATAGTCAATTCTGCAGGACGAAATGGACGCTCCACCGTACCAAAAGGGGATGATTTGGTTACAAACCCTTTTCTGGAAGTAGGTGAGTACTGGCCTTTAGTTAGTCCGTATATTTGATTGTTGAAAAGCAAAACATTGATATCGACATTTCGACGGACACTATGTATAAAGTGATTACCACCAATGGCCAGGCAATCTCCATCACCGGTAATTTGCCATACCGACAAGGTTGGGTTTGCTACTTTAACACCCGTAGCTACTGCTGCTCCACGACCATGAATGGTGTGGAATCCATAACTGCTCATGTAATAGGATAACCGCGAAGAACATCCTATCCCTGAAATGATAGCTGTTTGATGGGGTGGTACGCCAATTTCAGCCATTACTTTCTGTAAAGTATTCAGCACGGCATAATCACCGCAACCCGGACACCAGCGTACATACTGATCGCTTTTAAAATCCTTTGCGGTAAATTGTTTTATTGTTGTTTCTGAAGTTTCCATGATTTGAAATGTTTAAAAGTTAGAACGGATAACGTTGATTTTATTTCAATAAATTATTGAAACATTCTTCCAATTCAGCCACCGTAAACGGTTGACCCTGAACTTTATTATATTGCAAAAATTCAACTCCCGAAACTTTTGATCGTAGTAAATTGGCAAATTGTCCGCTGTTCAATTCGCAGACCACCACTTGCTTGTAATGTTGTATCACTTTCACTGCGTTTTTCGGCAGTGGATTAATATAGTTGAAATGCGCCAAAGCAATTTTTTTACCGTTTTTGTTGATAGAATTTACAGCACTCATAAGGTGACCATGAGTTCCACCCCAACCGATAACCAATACATCGGCATCTTTGTTTCCTTCCACTTTCAACTCTGGAAGAATCTGACTTACATTATTTACTTTTTGTTCGCGGGTATCCACCATTAACTGGTGATTCAGGGCATCAGATGAAATTGCACCGGTTACGTAGTCCTTTTCAAGACCTCCATTACGGTGTCCGAAACCTTCTGTCCCGGGAATACTCCAATAGCGTACTTTTGATTTTTCGTTGCGTGAAGCAACGTTGAAATTCTCAGCCATATCGGTTGTTACAAAATTTGGTTTAATATCCGGTAACTCAGCCAAAGTAGGAAGTTTCCATAAAGAAGTTCCGTTGCCGATGAAAGCATCACTCAATAATATCACGGGGGTCATATATTCGAGTGCTATTTTTCCGGCCATAAATGCCTGTTGGAAACAATCATCGGGTGTACTTGCAGCCATTACCACTGCAGGACTTTCGCCGTTACGCCCGTATAATGCTTGTAAAAGGTCGGTTTGTTCTGTCTTGGTAGGAAGCCCTGTTGAAGGTCCGCCACGCATTACGTCTACAATCACCAGTGGTAGTTCTGCCATAACAGCTAACCCTATGGCTTCTGATTTTAATGCTAATCCGGGACCTGAAGTACTGGTTGCAGCAAGGTAACCGGCAAATGAAGCTCCAATTGCTGAACTTACGCCTGCAATTTCATCTTCTGCCTGTACGACTTTTACACCCAGGTCTTTCCGCAAAACCAATTCGTGCATGATATCTGTAGCAGGAGTAATCGGATAACTTCCAAGGAATAAATTCAAACCGGCCTTTTTGGCGGCAGCTATTAATCCCCAGGCAGTGGCTTTATTTCCGCTGATGCTTGTATATTTACCTTTCGGTGTTTCATGTGATTTTTCAATGAAATAAGTCGAAATGGCTAAATGTAAATTATTTCCATAATTAAAGCCATCAGTAAGTACTTTTACGTTTGCATGAAGAATATCGGGTTTTTTACCGAATTTGTTCCCCAAAAAATGAATTGCCTGATCGATTGGACGGTTAAACAACCAGCAAATCAATCCCAGTGCAAACATGTTTTTGCTACGTAATACAGTTTTGTTATCAAAACCGAAACCTTCAAGGCTGCTTTGTGTAAGCGTTGAAAGGGCTGCCGGAATTAATTGTATCGTGTCCGAAATACCCAGTTCTTCGAATGGGTTTTCAGTTGTAAAACCTGCTTTGTCATACCCTGATTTATTAAAGGTGTCCGAATCAAAGATGATGACACCCCCTTTTTTTATTGCATCTGCATTTACTTTCAATGCAGCGGGATTCATGACTACCAATACATCGGGATCATCACCGGGTGTATAAATTTTACTTGATCCTAAATGAACCTGAAAACCTGAAACTCCACCAAGGGTTCCCTGTGGTGCACGAATTTCAGAGGGATAATCAGGAAATGTTGATATTTCGTTTCCTAATATTGCCGAAAGATTAGAGAATAGTGTTCCTGTAAGTTGCATGCCATCCCCGGAGTCTCCCGAGAAACGAACAACAACATTATCTAATTCAGTTTTATTGTTTGTACCCATGTTTTTATTTTGTGTTTAAAATGGATGACTTTCAGTCTGCTTTTGTACAAAAGTAAGCAAATCCATTTATTTTTGCAATTATCTTAACCAAAGTATGCTATATTTGATTGTTCTAAAGGATAGTTCCTTTCCATTTTGTATTATTATGCTATAAATACGTATGAAAGATAACGAGTATAAATAGTTACCTTACCGGGAAAATGCCAGAAAGGGAATACTACAGTTGAAAAAACGATCTGAATCTATTTAAGAATTTATTTTTAGGATGAAATAACAAATTAGAATTCAGCATTGTTCGGAGTACGAGGAAAAGGTATTACATCCCTGATGTTTGACATCCCGGTTACAAATAACAACAGGCGTTCAAAACCTAGGCCGAAGCCAGCATGGGGAGCTGTTCCAAATTTACGTGTTTCCAGATACCACCAGATATCTTTTGTTGGAACACCCATCTCGTCCGCTCTGTCTTTTAGTTTTGTATAGTCTTCTTCCCGTTGTGAACCGCCAATAATTTCTCCGATTTTAGGGAATAAAACATCCATGGCACGGACTGTTTTTCCATCTTCATTTTGTTTCATATAAAATGATTTGATCTCTTTCGGATAATCAGTCAGTATTACGGGTTTGTTGAAATGCTTTTCAACCAGGTAACGTTCGTGTTCTGATTGAAGATCAGTTCCCCAGCCTACAGGAAATTCAAATTTTTGTCCTTTGGCAATAGCTGCTTCAAGGATTTCCACACCCCGGGTGTATGTCACACGTTCGAAATCATTATCAACAACCGATTTCAATCGTTCAATCAATTCCTTATCGTACATATTGCAAAGAAAATCCAGATCATCCTTGCAGTTGTCCAATGCCCACTTGATACAGAACTGGATAAAATCCTGTGCCAGTTGCATGTTTTCCTCTATCTCGTTGAATGCTACTTCGGGTTCAATCATCCAGAATTCGGATAAGTGACGCGGTGTGTTTGAGTTCTCAGCACGAAATGTTGGTCCAAATGTATAAATTGATCCCATTGACATGGCTGCAAGTTCTCCTTCAAGTTGACCTGAGACAGTCAGACTGGCTTGTTTACCAAAGAAATCGCTGCTATAATCAATCGCTCCCTCATCGTCTTTTTTCAAATCATACAAGTTCATAGTGGTAACCTGGAACATTTGTCCGGCGCCCTCGCAATCGGAAGCTGTAATGATTGGTGTGTTGAAATAAAAGAATCCACGTTCATGAAAGAATGTGTGTATGGCTATTGCCATATTATGCCTGATACGAAAAATAGCTCCAAAAGTATTTGTACGTGGTCGTAGGTGGGCTATCTCACGTAGAAATTCCAGTGTATGCCCTTTCTTTTGCAAGGGATACGTTTCAGGATCAGCAATCCCGTAAATTTCAATTTTGCTTGCCTGAATTTCCACGGTTTGTCCCTGGCCCATTGACTCAACTAATATCCCGGTCACACTGATACAGGCACCTGTGGTAATAGGCTTTAAATATTCATCTCCAAATTTTTCATTATCAGCTACGACCTGAATGTTGTTAATGGTTGAACCATCATTCAAGGCAATAAAACTTACATTTTTATTCCCGCGGCGGGTACGTACCCAGCCTTTTATATTCACCTCAGCACCAAAATCTGTTCTTTTTAATGCTTCAACTATAATTGTTCTACTCATACTTTTCCTTTTATTGAGATTTCTATGATTTAACTTGAATAATTTTGACTGCAAAAGTACTAAATTTCATTGGAAAATAAACCTTTATTGATACAAAAAAGCACCGTGTTCTTGTTGAACCGGTGCTTTTTTGAAAGCTTAAGTGCTTAATTATTTTCTCCTTGATTGGTCTATATTTCCAATCATGCTCATTGCACAACGGAATCCAATATCATTACTTGACTTATTCTGGTCAAGGAATCGACGTGTGGAAGGATTTAACCAGTATGCCCGGTCTTTCCATGAGCCCCCTTTATATACACGGGTTAAATCGGTTACGGAAGGTCTTAATGCATCAGTCGGATCAATTTTTACATTCTTTTTCAAATTAGCCAGGCCTGTTGAATCATTGAACGTAAATTCAAGTTGTGATGTAGCATCGCCGTCTTTAAAATTACGAACATCATCCCCCTTTGCAACTTCGGTTGCTATACGTCCAAGGGAATCAACTTTATATATTTTATTTCCCAATGCATCTACACTGGCAACGATCGGTGTTAAATAAACATTCCCCCTGAATGAATTATATTCAGCCATCTCATCAAACGATGTCGAACGGTATACATCCAACACCCATTCGTTTACATTACCGGCCATGTTATATAGTCCGAAATCATTCGGAAAATATGAATCAACCGCTGCTGTTATGGTTGCTCTGTCGTTCAGGCTTCCTGATTGTCCCATCATATCACCACGTCCACGAACAAAATTTGCCATCATTTGACCCATTTGTTTCTTAGTAGGGTTACGAACCTGTGATCCTGACCAAGGGTAAATTTTACCTTCTTTAATCATTCCATTCTTTCCTGAACTTAAAGCATAGGCTGCAAATTCCCATTCAGCTTCTGTTGGTAGACGGAAATCAGATAAGAGTATTCCGTCGGACATATCCACTTTCCGGTTCTTTCCGTACAAATCTTTTTTAGGCATTTTTCCGGCTGCCGGTTGGTAACTGTCCTGTTTTAAATATTTCTGTGTATTAAATACAAAACTATTTGCGATTGAGTCAAGATTTGTTTGTTTTTCTAATTTTGAAAAATCAGGAGCCGTAATAATTCCTGCACGGATCAGAGCCATTTCATTTACCCGGTCGGTACGCCATTGGCAGTAATTCATTGCTTGTTCCCAGGTTACGCCCACAACCGGATATTGATCATATGCCGGATGCGTGAAATAATTTTCCAGGTAGGGTTCATTATACGCCAGTTCTTCCCGCCATACGGTATTGTCAGGCTGAGTAGTCTGAACCAATCTTGGGGCTGTTTTTCCAAAAACGGCCTTCATCCAGTTGGTATATTCACGCCAATCGACATTTCGTATTTCATATTCATCCATGTAGAATGAACTTACTGTAATCTTTCTTGGTTTATTATCCCGTGGAGCAGTAATATATTCACCCTTTTCTCCAATGGTGAACGATCCTCCTTCAATGGCAACCATACCATTTGGAACTTGTGATATATAACCTTTCTTAACGGTAAAGCCGGCTTCAGTTTTATCATTGTACTTCCAGCCTGTCACACGGGAATATCCTTCGTTGGCAGATTTACTGACACAAGCAGTCATTGTTATTGCTATAGATATCGATGCTAATTTAGCTATGGTTATCAATTTCATATTAGGTGAAATAAATTAAAGAATGTAAAATGTTTAAAACAACTCTGCAAAAATAGTATTTTTTTCCTGTATTTTATCTATAAGAAATGTTTTTTTGGTGTTTTCAAAAAAAAGGTTCATTATAATAACTTGTTTTCTACAAAAAACGTATACTTTACCATAAAATTTTCAATTATTTTTTATTCTGACAACTCTATCGCTATATTTTCTTACTTTTGCAATTGTATTAACAACAAGGATGTATGGTTGATACTTTCAAAATCATGAAACCTAATTCATTACTGCTTAGTTTAAATAACCGGTTAGTTGACTTGTCAACTCCTGTTGTCATGGGAATTGTAAATGTGACACCCGATTCGTTTTTTATGGGCAACAGGTTTATAACCCAGAAAGCTATTCTGATTGGTGTTGAAAAAATGATTCTTGAAGGTGTTGGTATTATCGATGTGGGTGGATATTCCACACGACCGTCATCCGAAGTGATAACACAGGATGAAGAGATCAGGCGATTATCCGAAGGGTTGGAAGTTATTCTCAAAAAGTTTCCGGATGTTTTGATTTCAGTGGATACTTTCCGGTCGGGAGTTGCCCGGCATGTTGTGAAAAACTATGGGGTTGCCATGATTAACGATGTTAGTGGAGGTACACTTGATGATCTGATGTTCGAAACAATCGCTCAGTTACACGTAGCTTACGTACTTATGCATATGCGGGGGACTCCTCAAACCATGCAGACTCAGGTACAGTATGATGATGTTGTGTCCGAGGTTTTACATTTCCTTGAAAAACGTCTTGCACGGTTGCATTTGTTGGGTGTTAATGATGTTATTATTGATCCGGGTTTTGGTTTTGCAAAAACAATGGAACAAAATTATGCGTTGTTAAACAAACTGGAGTATTTCAACTCGTTAAACGTACCCATACTGGCCGGCATGTCCCGGAAGTCAATGCTGACAAAGCTGCTTGGTATTGACGGGAATGAAGCACTGAATGCAACAACGGCTGCCAATATGCTTGCTTTAATGGGAGGCGCATCCATCCTGAGGGTGCATGATGTTAAAGAAGCCATGCAGACCATCCGTATTTACAATAAATATCTTGAAGCATAAACAGTTTTTTATACTATGAGTAGAAACAGATAAACTTAACCATCCATGGGATTTCATATAGGATTTAAAGATATAGTCGATATTTTTTTGGTGGCAATATTGCTTTATCAAACCTTTAAACTGCTTAAACGTACCGGTGCTGTCAATATTTTTATTGGTATCATGGCTTTCATTATTTGTTGGTTTCTTGTTTCCTATGTATTCAAAATGGAACTCCTGGGAGGTATTTTCGACAGGGTGGTCAGTGTCGGTGCCTTTGCCCTGATAGTCCTGTTCCAGGATGAAATACGCAGGTTCTTTTCTCGTATCGGATCAAGAAGAAGAGGAAGTATTATTTACGCACTTAAGCGTTTGTTCGTTGCGGATAATAACGACAAAGAAAAGACCGATTTCGATCTGGTCCAAATTGTCCTGGCCTGTCGGAATTTAGCTAAGACTTCTACCGGTGGTTTAATCGTACTGACGCGAAACAATAATCTGGAGTTTTACACCCATTCCGGCGAACAAATCAATGCAACCATCAATTCGCGGTTAATAGAAAATATTTTCTTTAAAAACAGTCCGTTGCACGATGGTGCATTAATTATCTCTGACCGGAAGCTAAAAGCGGCAGCAGTTATTTTACCGGTTTCAAAAAACCAGTCAATTCCCAAACGTATGGGTTTAAGGCATCGTGCTGCTCTGGGGATTACTGAACATTCCGACTCAATAGCTATCGTTGTATCCGAAGAAACAGGACATATATCATGGGCTTTAAATGGTCAGCTGACTGTAAATGTAAAACCCGAACAACTGGAGCATTTTCTGTCAGAAGTGATGGTGCATTAATGTTGAACGGAAGTAATAATATTTCCAACTAAAATGAAGTTATGGGATGTTGCTCCAACTCATTCCCATTCAATTCGTAACCCCACTCATAGTCAGTGAAATTAATCTGGTTGAATTTAGTTACGTACATTTCAATGCAACATTTTCAGTTTTTAATTGTTTTATTAGATTGCAAGACATGTTTTAAAAACAATATATAAATTAAAAGATTATGGATAAAATTTCAGGTGTTATTAAACCAGGTGTTGTAACCGGAAAAGATTTGCAATATCTCTTTAAAGTGGCAAAAGCAAACGGATTTGCTATACCTTCTGTGAATGTTGTCAGTTCTTCTACTGTGAATGCAGTGATGGAAGCAGCAAAAGTATCGAATGCTCCGATAATGATTCAGTTTTCCAATGGTGGTGCTGCTTTTAATGCCGGTAAAGGGCTAAAGTTAGAAGGACAACAGGCTGCTATCCTTGGTGCTATCGCCGGTGCAAAACACATTCATACATTGGCTGAAGCTTATGGAGTTTATGTGGTATTGCATACTGACCATGCTGCCAAAAAATTACTTCCCTGGATTGACGGACTGTTGGATGCAGGTGAAAAATACTTTGCTGAAACCGGCAAACCACTTTTCAGCTCACACATGCTTGATCTTTCCGAAGAACCTATCAAGGAAAATATTGAGATCAGCAAACGTTACCTCGAACGTATGAGCAAAATGGGAATGACACTTGAAATAGAGCTTGGTATAACAGGTGGTGAAGAAGATGGAGTTGATAACAGCGGCATTGATAACAGCCTTTTATACAGCCAGCCAGCCGATGTATTGTATGCGTATGAAGAATTAAGCAAGGTGTCCCCTAATTTCACCATTGCTGCTTCTTTTGGAAATGTACATGGTGTTTACAAACCGGGTAATGTGAAACTTATGCCGGTAATCCTTAAGAATTCACAGGATTATATTAAAGACAAGTTGAAACTTGCCGATCAACATCCGGTAAACTTTGTATTCCACGGTGGATCAGGTTCTACGCACGCTGAAATTCGCGAAGCTATCAGCTATGGCGTCATCAAGATGAACATTGATACCGACACCCAATGGGCTTATTGGGATGGAGTACGTGGATTTGAAGCAGCCAACAGGGGCTTTTTACAAAGTCAGATCGGTAACCCCGAAGGTGCTGAAAAGCCAAATAAGAAATTCTACGATCCACGTGTATGGTTACGTAAAGGCGAAGAATCACTTATTGCACGTCTGAAAGTTGCTTTCGAAGACCTGAATGCTATCAATAGTTTGTAGTAGGTAGTAGGTAGTAGGTAGTGGGTAGACAGTAGTAGGTAGTAGTTTTTAGTAAGTAGTATTGTTTATCCGGACTTATGTATAAAATAAAAGGTCGTTTCAATTAAGAAACGACCTTTATTATTTTATATAAGTCTGTGCAAGCAATACTACCTACTACTTACTACCTACTAAGATCAGGATATAAGTCCGTGCAACCAATACTACCGACTACTTACTACCGACTACCTACTAAGATCATGCTTTTCCTGCACTGCCCAACACATTTACTGTCTTGTGTGCATAGAGTCTTTTCAATTCATCACGTGCCGGTCCAAGGTATTTACGTGGGTCAAATTCACCCGGTTTGGTAGCTAACACTTCACGGACAGCAGCTGTCATTGCCAAACGGCCATCTGAATCGATGTTGATCTTACAAACGGCAGAAGCAGCTGCACGACGCAATTGATCTTCAGGGATACCGATTGAATCTTTCAATGCGCCACCGTATTTGTTGATGGTAGCAACATATTCCTGTGGAACGGAAGAAGAACCGTGCAATACGATAGGGAATCCGGGGATTAATTTTTCAATTTCTTCCAGGATGTCGAAACGCAATGGTGGTGGTACTAATATTCCATTTTCGTCACGGGTACATTGTGCAGGAGTAAATTTGTTTGCTCCGTGTGAAGTGCCGATGGATATAGCCAATGAATCAACTCCGGTGCGGGTTACAAATTCAACCACTTCTTCGGGTTGTGTATAGGTGTGGTGTTCGTGCGATACTTCGTCCTCAACACCGGCCAATACGCCTAATTCGCCTTCAACGCTTACACCATGTTTGTGTGCATATTCAACAACCTGTTTGGTAAGAGCCACATTTTCTTCGAAAGGTAAATGCGAACCATCGATCATCACCGAAGAAAATCCGGTTTCAATACAGCTTTTACAAAGTTCGAAGCTATCACCATGATCCAGGTGAAGTACAACAGGAATATTCATTCCCAATTCTTTGGCATATTCCACTGCACCCTGTGCCATGTAACGAAGCAAGGTCTGGTTGGCATACTTGCGTGCACCACTCGATACCTGCAAAATTACAGGTGATTTTGTTTCAACACAGGCAGCAATAATGGCTTGCATTTGTTCCATGTTGTTGAAATTAAAGGCAGGAATTGCATACTTACCTTCGATAGCTTTTTTGAATAAGTCACTGGTATTGACCAATCCAAGTTCTTTGTAATTTACCATATTCATTCAATTTTATAGTTTGATAATTTGTCCGCAAAAGTAGTCTTTTTTTATCAAATATGAAAGCAAATACGATCAATTTGTTTTAATTGTTAATGTCAGGTACACCGGGTGACAAAGAATTGTTTCCGGTTCTCACCCTGTTTGGTGTAGTCGCAAACTTTCTATATCCATTTACGCAAAATCATTTCACCACCCTGTTACAAGAATAAGGTAAAAAAGGAATTCAACGAATCTGTAACGACTATACAACGCCTGTACTGATAAAATCAATCATTCTTTTTTCTGCCGGTGATATTTTTAATTCAGGGGAAGTTTTCGTCTAACTAACAATTCAACAAGTTCCTTCCTCCGTCATTCATTTCCAATGTAAAGAGGGAAATGGTTGAGGGTTTGGATAGGGTTCGGATAGGGTTCGGATAGGGTTCGGATAGGGTACGGATAGGGTATGGTTAGGGTACAGTTAGGTCCGGCCCTCGAAACCCTAACCGAACCCTAACTGAATTCTCTCCGATTCCACTTTATACCTAAAACGGATGATTGGGAAAATTGGTTGGATTGGGATAAAAAAGAAACAATGGATTCAAAAGAAACCAAAGGAGCCCAAAAAACACCAAAAGACCTCAAGAAACCCCAAGCCCCTCCCGATAGATCGGGATAAATTGCGGGGATGTAAATAGTGGTATACCAGAGTTTTATAGTTCAGAAGATGGGAGTTGGAGTTTTTAGGAGGCGGTAGTAATTTACACCCCCTTTAGGGGCTTGAGGTTATTTGTTTTTTGAGAGCCCATGCCTCTTAGGGGGATGTAAAAAGTGTTAGGCGAGATTCACTACATTTTGAAGTAGATGATTTAGGAGACGGTACTAATTTACACCCCTTTAGGGGGGGGCTTGGGGTTTTTTTTTCTTAAGAGTTCGGAAATTGTAAACTCAGTAATTGAGAATGAAGAATATAATCGAAACTTAAGAAACCATATCGAAAATGTTTCAATCAAATAGAGTTGAAAGATCCTTTCCGTTGTATTCAAACGAAACGCCTTGCTTTAAAAGAAGCCGGGCATAGCTTAGCACTGAATTAAACTCAGCCGTATATCCGAATTCCTGTAAGGAAACAGCACATTTGTAGAGGCGGATTGGCCAGTTATGCCACGACTGGTCGTGATCAGGTTCAGTGATAACACATTCTTTTTGCAGGTCCCAGCCCCAGGAGAGAAGGAGCAGCTCGACTCCCCGCAGGTAGTTGCTGACAAAGTCAGGATCTTGTTTTAATTCCCGGATTTCGGACTCGCAAACCACATAGGCAAATCCAAACTGGCTGGGCTTGCTGAAAGGAAACATCCACCAGTCATAGTGGGAGGAATGAAACTGCATCCAGTCGTGAGACTTAGCCCATACTTCAAACAAGGCTAACTGAGAGGCTTGCTTCACTTTCAGGACTTTTAATCCGACAAAATCAGTATGTTCGTTTTTGGTTAGATTCATTTTGTGTGAGATGAATGTGATTTTTGATATCCGCATTTTTTATCGACACATCATTGAGTTCTTTATCGATATATCTTCTCCAGTCAGCTGTATCGCCATTAAAGGTATTCATGTCCACAAAGCCTTTAATACCTTCGATTTTACCATTATGGGCATGTTGCCAGAACAGCCATTTGCGGTTGTCAGGAAGTATGCGGTCTTTGTTGAACGAACAGATCCAGATGGGATTATCCAGAAATTGGCCTTTGATAAAACGGTTGTACGAATTTATGTTGGTATAGATAATGATTTTATTCCCGGTAATTGCTTCAACACCTTTTAAATAGGCAGCTATTTCTACCCGAATTTCTTTCTCAGTCTTTACAACAGGCATATTTCCCCACTCTTCAATATCTACCACAGGGATCAGTTTCCCCGGAAAATTACGGGTATGCAATAAAAAATTAGTGGCTTGTGTTTTGCCCGGCTTATTAAAACGGAAGAAATGGTACTCACCGACCTTTATTTTCCATTTATTGGCAGCAGTAACGTTAGCCAGGTAATTCGGGTCAATATAATCTTCCCCTTCGGTGGCTTTTACATACACAAAACTGATATTCTGGCTTTTGATCTTCTTCCAGTCAATAATACCCGAATGCCTGGACACATCAATGCCTGTGATGGGGTATTGTTCTTTGTCGATGTTGATTCCCTTTGGAAGGAAGTACATGCGCACAATAACAACAACGGTCATCACAACTAAAAAGATGGCAATTGACAGTGCAATCAGATAAACTTTTTTCATATAGTGTGCTGGTAAACAATCAAGGACTAATGATTCAAGTAACAGGGAATAAAGGTAACTAAAATGGATGTATTTCAATCATTCTTTAACCAATAAAATTGAAGAATGTTTTTAGAGGTAAAAACAGGATTGACTGTATATTGAGAAACCAGGATGAAAAATTTCATATCATCTTCACATCAAATACATAAAAACATAATTTTGTAATACCGTTCACACAATGCCGTAATATAGGGGTCGTAATTTTGTAGAAAAACTTAACATCCCCAGGTTATGAATTCATATCACATTTTGGTAGTGGATGATGATGAAGATCTTTGCGAGATTCTGCGATTTAATCTTATTAATGCCGGGTATCAGGTTGATATTGCCTATTCGGCAGAAGAAGCATTGCTGAAAAATGTACCGGATTATAATCTTCTGATACTCGATGTTATGTTGGGCGAAACTTCAGGGTTCAAGATGGCTAATATAATCCGCAATGATCCACGGACTACAGTTACCGCCATTATATTCCTTACCGCCAGGGATAGTGAAAATGACCTGCTGACAGGTTTTAACCTGGGTGCAGATGATTATATTACCAAACCCTTTTCTGTCCGTGAATTAATGGCACGTGTAAATGCCATAATAGGCAGGATAAATGCAAAAAGAATGTCAACAGCGCATATGATATCATACGAGAGGCTCAATATGAACCTGACAAATAAACAAGTGGTCCTGGAAGGAGCGGAAATCAGGTTCACCAAGAAAGAGTTTGAAATACTGAAGCTATTAATAGAAAATAAAAACAGGCTGTTTACACGTGAAGAGCTGCTTGCCCGCGTTTGGAAAGAAGAAGCATTTGTATTAAACCGGACCATTGATGTAAATATTACCCGGATACGGAAGAAGATCGGACCATACGAAAAGAATATTGTTACAAAACTGGGTCTGGGATATTGCTTTGAAGGATAAAGGCATTTACTATTTACTATTTATCCATTTACTATTTTAATGTGGGATAGGTGATGACTAACCATTCCAGTTATAAACCTGCAGTGAGATGAGAAAGAGGAACTGGATGATGGTTGGTATGATGTTTTATATATCTCTGCTGTGTGCACAAAAGATTGGGTTGGTATTGAGTGGGGGTGGAGCGCCGGGAATTGCCCATATCGGCATTCTGAAAGCGTTGGAGGAAAATAACATACCGGTGGACTATATTGCCGGAACTTCTATTGGCGCTATCATAGGTGGCATGTACGCCATGGGAATGACTCCCGGTGAAATAACAGAAGTCATTAAATCGAATGATTTTAAAAACTGGATGACGGGAGAGTTGGAACCCGAAAATGTGTATTATTATCGATATGCTGATCCGAAACCACGTATAATTGATGTACGTATCCAGATTAGCAAACAAAAAAACCTTCAATTCAAGACCCGGATTCTTCCAACAAATTATGTATCATCCGCTCAAATGAATTATGCTTTTGTACCATTATGTGCACAAGCCAATGCCGCTGCGTGTGGTAATTTCGATAGCCTAATGGTGCCATTTCGTTGTGTTGCCTCTGATGTTTATAATAAACAAGCAGTTGTTTTCAGTAGCGGGATACTTGGTGATGCCATTCGTGCTTCCATGACCTATCCCTTTATGTTCAAACCAATCAGCATAGATAACAAACTGTTGTTTGATGGAGGCATTTTCAATAATTTTCCGGTGAATGTGATGAGAAGCGACTTCAAACCCAAGTATATTATTGGAAGTGTAGTGGCATACAACCCTCCTAAAGCAGATGAAGATGACATCATGATGCAACTTCAGAATATGATTATTACGCGAACGGATTATTCACTTCCTTCGTCAGAAGGGTTACTGCTTAGATTTGACCTGGAGAAAATAAATGTCTTTGACTTTTCTAAGGTGGACGAACTTGTAAAGATGGGTTATGATTCTACCATAAAACATATCGACGAAATAAAAACACGGATACAACGTCGGGTTACTACGGAAGAAATGGCGAAACGAAGAAGTGACTTCCGGAATAAATTTCCTGAATTGAAATTCCAACATATTGACGTGACTGGAATTGACAGCCTGCAAAAGCAGTATGTACAACGATCCTTTCACCATAAAGAAAACGTATTTAGTTTAAGCACCTTCAAACAATCGTATTTCAAATTGATATCGGATGATAAAATATCCGAAGTCATTCCACATGCTGTATTTAATCCTTCAAACGGATTATTCGACCTGAACCTGAATGTAAAAACAGAAGACCAGCTGAAGGCAATGCTTGGTGGTAATATATCCTCTTCTACCTTTAATCAGGCCTATTTAGGACTTATGTATCAAAACCTGTCAGACTATGCCCAATCCGCTTATATCGACGCTCAGTTTGGTAAGTTCTATAACGGGCTGGCAATAGGGACCCGGATAGAATTACCTGCTCAGAAAAGCTGGTATGTAAAGGTGGCGTTTGTGATGCATACTTTTGACTATTTTGATGGAAACAGGCTGTTTTATGAAGATAACCGTTCATCAAACATCAATGTGCATGAGGTTTATAGTAAACTGAGTATCGGTTTTCCACTCACCATGAAAGATAAGCTTGAATTTGGAGTAGGATATGGCTCATTAGCCGATAATTATAATCAGAATGGTTCAGTATTGAACATAGCAACCGGAAATGACAGGAGTACGTTTTCGATTGGCAGTTTGTCAGGCAGGGTAGAGAGCAATACCCTGAATAATATCATGTATCCGACTAAAGGATTCAGTTATTTATCATCCATCCAATTATTCAACGGGAGGGAAAGTTTCAAGCCTGCCCTTCCGATAACTGAAAGCCTGTCAGACAAACCTGATACCTGGCTGCAATACCTGGCTAAGTTTGATAGGTACATACCCGTAACCAAACGTTTCACCCTGGGAGCCTATGGCGAATTGGTATATTCTACCCGCAACCTGTTACAAAACTACATAACCACACTTATTCAGGCCCCGGCTTTTCAACCGACTCCCTCGAGCCGCACACTCTTTAACGAAACATTTCGAGCCAATCAGTTTGTTGCTGTTGGATTGAAGCCCGTTTATAACTTAACCGACCAGATCCATATAAGGGGAGAAGCCTATTTATTTATACCCTATAAGTCATTCATACGGGCAAATGATAATACTACATATTACTCTTCCCCATTCCCTTCTGTTCAATTTATGGCAGAAACTACCCTGGTATATAACTTTAAACTGGCTTCGGCAGGAATGTTTGTAAGCAATAGTGCCGGCCAATGGAATGTAGGACTGAACATAGGGATCTTGCTTTTTAACCCTAAGTTTATGGAATAAGAGTTGGCTATTAAGGATTTAAAAATAAATAATCTGTGTAAATCAGAACAATTAGTGGACAATCTCTTTCATTGATATCTTATGTAACAAATTAATTCTGCCACAAATCCACGAAGCCACAAAGATTCACAAAGTAAATAAATTCAATGTGTTAAACTTAGTGTACCTTTGAGTCTCTGTGACTTTGTAGCAAAATAACACATCTCTTTCAACATACTATTGTTTCTAATAGATAATTTAGTTCATTAAAAAATCAATCTTTGTAAGTTAGCATAATCAGGACATAACGTGGATAATCATTAAAATAGAATCAGTTGTTTATCCCACAAAAAAGGCTGCCCGATATGGACAGCCTTCTTATTTTCAGTTTTATATTTGTCTATTCCTTGACAAACTTGACAGCATAGTTGCTGGCTCCGGATACAACCTTCAACGTATAAACTCCTTTTGGAAGTTGTTGCAGATTTATCTGATCGGATCCATGAATAAGTTGTGATTTTACCAACGAACCATTCAACGAATATACTTCTACTTTCGCATCTACCGCTTCTTTGAAGTTGATAGTTGCATAATCTTTCACAGGTACAGGATAAACGCTTACTGCATTTTGTCCGTTAGCAAAGATATTATCAACCGCAGTAGTTGCATTGCTTTTCACTACCTTGAAACTGTCGTATAATGATGAAACCCCGGCAGGACTTACTTCAAACGTTTTAATTTCAATGGTATCGGTACTTACCGTGATATTACTGAATGTAGGGTTATTGCCCTGACCAAAACGGCCGGTAAACATTCCAAAATAATTGGTTAATCCCAACCCGGCTTCTACACCAGCCATTTGGGATTGTGAACGCGGTAAGTATTTCTTCAGACCAGCCGAATTATTCAGGAAATAAAGTGTCCCGTTTATCACATTAAATAAACCACCATTCTTAGCGGTAACATTATTCACGGCATCAAAAGTTACTGTGATTAAATTAGAAACTGCATTTGCAACAAGAGTTTTATTTTTGATTGGTCCCATTACTTCATAAACATGGTCGTGTCCCTGAAGCGCTAAATCGATATTTAATTCATCAAATACAGGAGCCAGTTTATCCCGGACTGTTTTACCATCTGTATCACTTTGGTGACTTGAACTGCCGGTATACATGGTCTTGTGATAGAACGCAATTCTCCATTTCGTAGTTGGGTTAGCAGCTACTTGTCTTCTCATCCAGTTCCCAATAGAATCCAGTTGACCGGCTACACCATAATCTTCATAATCCAGTGCCATAAAAAGAGCATCGCCATATACAAAAGAGTAAATACTCCCCGGAACGGTTGACTTAGCATAATCAAAACCAATGCTATCTGTATTGAAATGATGGGTGAAGTTTTTATTGGTTGTAAAATCATGATTTCCAATTACCGAAGCAAAAGGCTTTTTCAGGAAAATATCCTGTTGTGTCTGGAAGAATTGTTCGTATTCCCATTCTGAGTTATTTGTTCCTGAGGATTCAATCAGATCACCGCAACCTAACCAGAAATTAGCACCCGGATACATAGCACTTGCAGCATGAGTAGTGGTTTGAGTGGTATTAAACATGGCATCTGTCTGGGCTTGTGTGTCGGTGATATATACAAAGGAAAATTTATCTTTCGTAGTTTTTGCGGTTGTAAATGTCCCTATTTCGCTCCAGGCGCCTGTTTTACCTACACGGTACGAATATGTGGTATTGGGAGTAAGTCCGGTAGCCAATGCCTTATTCTTCATATAACTCTTTTTTGTATTGTCAGCAATCCCGGCCAGACTTAGAAGCCCGTTTGCTGAAACATTATAATTCAGGTTCTTTACAGAATCACATTTTGCATTTATAGATAATAACGGAGTTATAAATGCATTATAGTCGGTTGCACTTCCTTGTACTATTTCAACTTTTCCACCTGTAACACCTACATTCGTAAACCAGGCAAAGCCAAGTCTTGAAGTAGGATTGCCATTAATAGAACTAACTATGCTGTAAGGGAAATCTTTCCCTTTAAGACCAGTCAATGCATTTTGGAGTGCAACTGTTGATGTGGAATCTTTTAAAGACGTAGCTGAAGTTACAGCTCTTTTTAAAAGAGTCCATGAAGGAGTGGTATAGTTTATATCCGACAATGAATTTGCAACACTCAACAATGAGTCAACTTTGCTTAGAGCAAACGTGATAGTTGCACCCCATTGTACAGGAGCTCCGTTGATTGCGGTTGTATTCCATAAGCATTCACGTACAGTCATGTTTTTAGATACAGAATCCAACGAAATAATCTGGTAGGATAGTTTTGTTTCATCAGTTGCCGATACATTCCCTTTCATGGGTGAATCTACACGGATGGTTCTCAGAGCAATGTTGTTATCCGGTCCTTTGAAAATATAATATTCATTGGCATTTGAATTCCCGTGGAAATATGCCTTGACATTGGAATGAGCTTTAACCCAGTTGGCAAAACCTCTTTGCTCTATGGCAGAGGCAGCAGAAACAGTTAATCCATCTTTACACGTTTCTTCTACCATGTTTTCAAATTTATCGGTACTGTTAATATCGTGGATTCCATTCGGATTGTGTAAATGTTTTGTTTCAATATCCGGTTGATCGTGTGTGAAAATAACAACCGGGGTTTTGGCACTTACCGTAGCTATATCATTATTCATCCAGATACGATTGGTTGAATCCGGCCATAAGGTAACAAACATAAAATGTACACCGCCAATATTTTTTGAATAGTTAATCTTATCGGTTGTGTAATTATAGGTTGAAGCATTTTTCGGAGTTGCCGGATTAAACACATAGTTATAGATATTAAACATGGAGGTGTTGTCTTTCAAGGGATTCAATGCCTTGTAAAAACCAATGGCATTAGATACATCATGATTACCGGGTGCCAGAAGAACCGGCGTGTTTTGGTTAAGCTTGTTTTTTAATGTCAATCCCGTAAGATAATCGGTTGCAAATTGGGCCCATGAAGCAGCAGCAGATTGTATAGCGGGTGCAGCACTTTCTTGTCTGTTTGCCAGATCACCCGTGTTTATGACATAATCAATCGGTCCAACAACCTGACCTGCTTTGAAACCATTGTCATTGGGGAATGAAAGAATAGACATGCCGTTTAGTTTGGCTACCATTGCAGCATTTACAACATGTGCATCAACATTGGTTGCACCCTGAAAATTAGCTCGGGTGATGCCGTAATGCGAATCAGATGTGTAGATTATCTGAATTTGAGCATTTGCAGTCCCAGTAAACAACAGCATCGCACCTACAATTAGCATGGATTGTACTACATTTTCTTTCCATTTTTGGAAAGCACCCTGGAAGTAATAGTTCTTTTTCATACGTTGAAACAATTAATGATTTGATTAAATTGATTTTAATTTATTTGCAAATATATGGCTCCGGTATTAAGATAACATTTCAAACAAATTTCATTTTGTGTAAATAAATGTTTCATTTATTTCAAATTTTATAATAAGGTATTGAAAAAAGATGCAGATCTTTAAATTGTTTTTTCCTGTTATTGATAGTAGAACATACTATGTAATTCAAAAAATCAAAGTGAATAAATGATTGATAAACAAAAAGAATGCATTTAATAAGTATAAATGTCACAAAGAATTAATATAAAGAGCTTTGTTTATTCAAAAACAGAAACTAATTTAATTTTTTACTTAAAATTGAATTAAAATCCTTACATTCGACTTTTAAAAGATTAATTTTAACTCCTTAATGTATTACCAGGTTAAACACCTGTGTGTTATTTCAATGTTCTAATGTGAAAACAGAAAGAACTTTAGGGAATAAAATATTGTTTTAAATGAATAAATTGTTAATAAACAAATAGAAAATTATAGTTCCTATGATCGAAAAAGTAAAGAAAAACTATACAGTCAACCGGGATGTCAGTTGGATGTATTTCAATCGTAGGATATTGGATGAAGCTTCAGATCAAACCAACCCGTTACTTGAGCGGTTAAGCTTTTTAGGTATCTATTCAAATAATCTGGATGAGTTCTTTCAGATCAGGGTAGCTACGCTTCGCCGCATGATTGAGCTGGAGAAGAATATGCACCCGGTGATTACAAATTCAAAGAAAACCCTGAAGAAGGTTCTAAAACTAAATGAAGAATATACCGCTGACTTCGAGGCTATATTTTTAGACTTGCACATCGAATTACAAAAAGAGAATATCTTTTTGGTAAACGAAAAGCAATTGACCCTGGAACAGGAGAAATATGTGGATACTTTCTACCGGGATGAGCTAATGAATTCACTTTTTCCTATCCTGGTTTCACGTATGTCGGTAGAACCAAAATTAAACGATAAAAGCATTTACATGGCTGTCAAGATTTCGAACTCTGACAAACATGAGAAAGGCGATAAAAAAGAATATGCCTTAATCGAAATTCCAACAGGTGAATTTTCACGGTTCTTTGTGCTACCCAAAGAAGAAGAAAAGAATTGCATCATGTTTATGGATGACGTAATACGCTTTTGCTTACCCCGGATCTTCGCACAACTGAACCACGACAAGTATGAAGCATACACCATCAAGTTTACACGTGATGCCGAAATGGAGTTTGATAATACAGCATACCAAAGTGTACTTGAGAAGGTATCTAAAGGTGTTAAGAGCAGGAAGAATGGCCTGCCTGTAAGGTTTGTTTACGACCGGGAGATACCCTCCGACCTGTTACACTTTACAGAAAAACTACTCAAAATAGATAAAAATGATGTGCATGTCTGTGGTGCCCGCTATCATAACCTGAAAGACCTGATCTCTTTTCCAAAGGTAAAAAAGCCCGGACTGAAATTTGTACTTCACCATCCAATTCCAATAAGGGCCTTTGAGGATTCAATTAATATGATCTCGCAGATTCGTCAGAAGGATCAGTTTTTGCATTGCCCGTATCATAGCTTCGATAACTTTATCAGGCTGTTGCGTGAATCGGCTATCAACCCGGAGGTAAAGGAAATTAAAATAAGCTTATACCGACTGGCCAAAAACTCCAAGGTGATAAAAGCACTGATATGTGCAGCATTAAATGGTAAAAAAGTAACAGCCATAGTTGAGCTGTTGGCCAGGTTCGATGAATCCTCGAATATTAACTGGGCCACTAAAATGCAGGAGGCCGGTATAAAGGTCATCCTTGGTGTCGAAGGTCTGAAAGTACATTCAAAACTGGCTCATATAACTGCCCGCAAAGGGAACATAGCCTGTATAGGTACCGGTAACTTTCACGAAGGGACAGCCACGGTGTATACAGACTTCACCCTGATGACTGCTCATAAGGGCATTGTGGAAGAAGTGGAGAATGTCTTTGAATTCCTTGAGCAGCCCTATTTGAATCCGATATTCAAACAGTTGATTGTTGCTCCTCAGTTTATGCGAAAAAAACTGATAAACCTGATCAAAACTGAAATTGAAAATGCCAAAAAAGGGAAGCCTGCTTATATCTTCTGCAAAATCAATCACATTGTCGACGAAAAGATCATTGAGAAACTTTACCAGGCTTCAAATGCCGGTGTGGTAATTAAACTATTGGTTCGTGGCAATTGTTCTTTGGTAACGGGTATCCCTAAACAAAGTGAAAATATTCAGGCATTCGGCATTGTCGATCGCTACCTGGAACACTCCAGAATACTGATATTTGCTAATGGGGGAGAAGAACGTTACTTCCTGGGTTCTGCCGATTGGATGTTGCGAAACCTTGATTTCAGGGTAGAAGTGTACACTCCGGTTTATGATCCTGATATTCAGAAACAATTAAAACGGGTAATTGAATTCGGTTTAAAAGACAATGTCAAAGGACGGATTGTTGATGGTTCAGGTAAAAACAGATTGAATGACCTGGCACATGATACCCCGTTCAGATCACAGGAAGAACTGTATAAGATATACAAAAAAGAATATGAATCAGGGATCAGTGACAATGAAGATCCCGGCTTATAATCATTAATATTCAAAAATAGCATTTAGTATGAAAAGTATTAATTTTGCAGCCATTGACATAGGGTCCAATGCTGTTCGTTTGTTAATTAAAAGTATTATACCGGGCGATCCTTCCAATTCTTTTACTAAGGTACTTATGGTACGGGTCCCTTTACGATTGGGGCAGGAAGTATTTGTTACAGGGAAGATAAGTACCGATAAAGAAAAACAACTTATCAGGCTTATGAAAGCATTTAAACACCTGATTAAGATTTATGACATTACTGATTATCGGGTATGTGCAACAGCAGCTATGCGTGAAGCAAAGAATTCGAATAGCCTTGTGAAAGAAATACGTAAAGAAACAGACCTTAAAATTGAAATCATCAATGGTCAGGAAGAGGCATCTATCATTTATGAAAGCCATTTTGGTGACAATTTAAACAAGGAACAAAATTATATTTTTGTTGATGTTGGTGGAGGTAGTACCGAATTGAGCATAGTGTCAAATGGTGAATTGTTGAAATCAAAATCCTACGACATTGGTACCGTGCGATTACTCAATAACAAAGTGAAAGAGGGTGAATATGAACGTTTGAACTTTGATCTGGCCGAGTTGAAAGAACAATATAAGATTACAGACATAATCGGATCAGGGGGAAATATCCTTAAGCTGAATTCGTTGGCTAAAGTTCGCAAGAATAATAAACTGTCACTTCTAAAACTGGAAGAGCTGAATGACACCCTGAAACAATTTTCGGTGGATGATCTGATAACCAATTATAAGCTTAAACCCGACCGTGCAGATGTTATCACGTATGCGGGTGATATTTACATAGCCGTAGCAAAAGGAGTCGGTGCAAGCCATATCATTGTTCCCACCATTGGACTTGCTGATGGTATTATTCATATGCTGTATGTGAAATGGAAAGAAAAAAATAATGTGGAAGAACCTGTTGTGTTGATGTAAAAGACCTTTTAGAATTACAATAAAGGCTGGCATATAATATTATGCCAGCCTTTATTGTAAAAACAGTCTTTTACCGGAAGATGAATTTGTCGTTAATTTAAATCTTTCTGATCTGAATCAAGAGGAACAGCATTCTTAATTACCCGTTTCTGCTTTATATCCGGCTTACTTATGTTTAAACTATCAGGGTTGTTTTTTTCACTAACCTTATTTTCTTCAATAACCACAGTTTTTGTATTTTTGACCGCTTTCTTATTCTTTGTAACCAATGAATCAATTATTTTGCCAACCTGTTCGTCGGTTGAACCCTCACCATTGATATCTATCACAGGCTGATCCTGAAGCAACTCTTTGTTTTCAGTTACCGGTACAACAACCTCTGAACTCTCGACCTGTTTGTTAAAAACAAGTACATCCTTACAAACAGCAATAAACAGTTCAATCTGGTTGTCGAAGTTTTCAATCAAGGTGTTTTGATCATGCTCAAACAATTCGGTCATTTCTGTATAGTCAGTTTTTCTTTTCTTGCAGTATTTCTTTATCCCGTTGATCAATACTTCGTAATCCTGAATTTCACCAAGCTTATCCTGATAAATTTTCAGCATTTCAAGCTTTGATTCGTCTATGTTTTCTATGTACGAAAGAATTTCTACTTTATACCTGAATTTTTTAAATTCGATTCTTATTTTATGAATATCCTCAGCATCATCAATACTCCTTGATTGAATTCTATCAATCAGTTTGGTGAGCGATTTACCGGTCTTTTCTATAATTCTGGATTTATTGAATTTAAACTTTTTCTTAATGGTCGGGAATTCAAGTTCTTTCTTTTTGCAGAATTTATGGACTTTCTCTTTGAGTTCATGTTCACCATCACGCAAAGCAGCGAGATATTCCAATATCTCAGGAGTCTGGTCGGTGCTTTCCAACTTAAGAATCTGTACCTGGATATCGCGAAGTTTGCCAAATAACTTAAATGCCTTTTCTCCGTTTTTTACTTTCGAAGGATTTATCTTAAATGCAGCAAGAATGGGGAAGATCCGTCTCAGAATCACTCTTTTGTCATGAATCTCATCCATTGAAGCATTCGATTCAATTTTCTGAAATTTTTTAATTTGTAAATTGTAGTTTTTGATAATCGTATTCATACTGTTATCATTAAATTTTAAAGTTATAATCTTTGTTTCATGTGTCAAACAATTTTCTATTTTGCTCGTTGATTTTCTTTAATTTGATTTTTATACCTAAGTTTTTAAATACCTTTTTAAGTCTTTTACGGTGTTTAATTTCAGAGGTCAAATTATAGAGTGAGTTTTGTAACACATCAGCGTCTTTGAGCAATTCGCTGTATTTATCGTGTTTTGTTTTTTTATCACTATGATGACTTATGGCTGTTTTGATAGTTTCTATTTCTTCATCAGTAAATACCTCCAGGTCCCTTAACAAGTTTTCTGCTTCAACGGCACCCAGGATGGCATGTTCCTTTACATACCCGATTTTATAGGTATAAATGTCATGTAACATTCCTGCAATCGTGCATAATTCAACATTAAGTCTTCGTTTCATGGCCAGCATAGTGCAGATCTGAGCTACTCCATACAAATGAATATACCCTTCAGGGCGTACGTTCACATCTACCTGATTCAATAATACAGCATCAACTTCTGTTCTCACTAATTCCAATCGGTTCATATACTTTATATCTCGTTTATATTTAATTAGTTAAACGTTTTGTGTGGACTTATAGTTCTGACCTTTTATCTTCCAACCTCGAAGTAAATATAATAAGAATTGATATTAATCTGTTAGATGAGAAAAGCTCATTCTCAATGATAATCAGAATGTAACAGATATTACTGAAATATGAATTACGGTTGTAATTGTTTCGTAGCAGGTGTGACGTTGCAATTACAAATGATGAGAAAATTGTAATTCGGGTAATTTGAACTAAGTAACATAATATGGCTGAAACAAATGTTATGGGAGTAAAAATAATCGTTTCGGTACTTGTATGTGCAATTTAATATTATTTAAGTGCCCTTAAATATCGAATCAGAAAAACTGTACTGATGAATGTGATCAATGCGAAAACTGAAAATAATACAAGGTTCGATTCCAACCCTTTCGATTTCATTACAAGAACCATTGCTGCAATGGCAATGGCCATAAAGATACAAAAGATCAACATCGTTGGTGCCAGTAGAAATCCAATACTCCTTTTTTTTATCAGTGCAATTCCTGTAATAATTAGTGCAGGTAAACATATGGCTAAGTCCAGTACATGAACCGGATTTATCAATAAACCACTTTCAAGTATGCTCTTTGGTACTTCATTCATCATTATTGCAGGAATTATTTCAGAGAGCCAAATAATATAAAAAAATACTGCAATAATTATTAAAAATATCCCGGTCGATTTAGTAGAAATCTTTTTAGAAAACCATTCGGATACATTTTCCTGAAGTGAAGAGATTACAAAATAGACAAGCGAATAAAAGGATAATCCTAAAATTATACAGTAGATAACAAACAGATTATTAAAATGTAATCCAAAACAATAAATGGTATATGAATAAGCCAGATATGAAACAACTCCACTCCAGATCAATAACCCCAATTTGCTTTTACGAAAAGCAAAATTCGTTGCAATCAGCAGGATTGGGATAACTATAAAAAGATTGACAATATCCTGCCCTATCCCTTGAGCAGCATATGAAATTGTTTCTTTTGAATAGATACTCTTAATAAATATGCCTGCATAACTGACAAATGCCGTTAGAATTATTAGGGGAACTGACAAAAATAATATGTTGACATCAACTTTCTTTTCCATTTTTCTTAATTTATAACTGTATTTAGTAACCGGGACATATTAAAAAGCGCTCTACAATAATTAAAATAATTCAATTTCTAACGACGATGAACTATGAATGATAATGTTAAACTGATGGGAATTATTTCAATAATTGTTCAATTATAGCAAAGATAGTTACTTCATATTCTAATGGGGTTACAAGATGAAACTAATAAGTTATATCATTCACACATTTCACAGAATTACATGACATGATGATTCTTAAAATTTGCATCACCATATCCAAAAGAATAACAACCTATAAAATCATTGGAAAAACTGTGCAAAATCCTCTACCGGTCTGCGAGGACTGACAGGTGACGGACTCCTGTCAATATAACCTACACGTGCAACAAACATCAATTCTTCTTTGATTCCAATACGTTTTGTGACTTCATTTTTGAAGTTATCTTCTTCAACAATCTGATTCATTGGTTGAAATCCGATATTTAATTTTGTACAGGTCAGGTTGATATTTTGATAGGCACGTCCCAGGTTTACCCATTCTTTAACCGAATTGGCTGATGCAAGAATAACTATCCAACCACTACAACCAAGAACCTGTTTTTTCGTTTTCTCAATACCAGCTTTAATGAACGATTCTTTTTTAGAATCTTCGGGTTTGTAGTAATGTCGTACCATATAACCTGCAATTCCATTTATCTGCATTCCAGCAGTGGTAAGTCCATCTTTTCTCTCTTTTACATCTTTGTCGGAGAATCGCATCCATTTTGCCAACTCGGTTTGTGCCGCGTTATTGTAAGCTTGTTGATTGTAGGCACTCATAGCTTTGTCTGCAATAAAACGACCCTCTTCTGATGTTGCTGAATAGTAACGGATATTCTGAATATCAGAGGTGATAATCTGGTTAACATCATTTGCTTTTATAGGACTTTTGTTGAATGGGATACGTAATGTCATCCGTTTTTCAATCAAACCAAGATCAAAGCCTGTAGGGTCAGTTTTAAATAGTTGAATTTCCGCAACAAGCGTGCTGTTTTTGGATGTATCGTTGAGCTTCACATGGGATTCATAGCCAAGACTTCCGGCTGATAAAGTCAGGTTTTCAATAAATGCCCCCAGAGATATATACAGTTCTCTCCGGTCAGGATCAACTACCGAAAGTTCGCGTGTCGTGTCGGCATACAAACGTATCAGCTGATTTCCGGTCACTATTACTTTCCATGGTTGTGAATTGTGCGAACTGCCGGCTAAAGAAGCGTAATATAGCACTTTGTAGATATCACTCTTACCGGCAAAATCCTCAGGTTTACGGCTGCTAATTTCGGATTTACATGAATATAATATACTTAGAGATAATATTAGTATGCTCACTATTTTAGGTGTTTTCATTTGAGTGATATTTAGTTGTCTTCGCTCCATAACCTGACACCCAACCGTAAAACCGGTGAAAGATCAACATTTGAGATTGAATAGTTTACATCTCCAAAGTCAATGCTCTTGTCACCCCTTACGTATACGTGCATGCCGGGTTGAATATAAAAGTATCGTCCTATAAAGAACTGATAACTTAGTCCCAATCCGGTATCTGTAGTGTGTATATCTTTGTGAATACCGGTACTCTTTTGTTCAATATCAAACGTATGTGATTCCAGGTAGGTATAAAGTTCCAGGTTTCGCCACACATTATACCCTAAAAACAATCCCGGTGAAGTTCTGTAGAATCGTTTAAATTCAACAGATGAATTATTTACTCCGGCTGTTTCGGCATCATAACTTCCACCATTGATAATACTCAATCGAACCCTGAACCGCTCATACCGGTAGCCCACTGCAAAATGATAACCACCTGTGAGAAAAATAGGTACCAGGCTTTCAACCTCAATGGCTGATTTAACCTCATAACTTTTAGAATGCGTTTTTGCATTTGTTTTCATATGCAATGAGTCGCTTTGTCCATACATAAAGACAGTCGCAACAGACAAACAAACAATAAATAAGATTTTCTTTTTCATACTGATAAACTTTGATTTTTAATGATGCAAAGTTCGGTATTGAAAAAGGAATTCTCCTCCGCATTTGTTACCAAATGAACCGGATATTATTTTTTATTTCTGATTCTACTGAGCGATTTAGGTGCAATTCCGAGGTAATTGGCAATATGGTATAGCGGAAGACGTTGAAATGCCTGTGGAGATTCAGCAATGAGCTTTTGATATCGTTCTTCTGCAGAAAGGATCTGCAAATCAATGCTTAATTGTACGATTTTTACGTATGCCTGTTCAATTAATAACCGACCGGCTCTTTCAATTGAAGGTACTTCCCTGAACAATATTTCGAGTTCATCTTGTTGGATAGTTGCTGTTTGTGTGTCTTCCCATGCTTTGATGTACTGGTGCGAGGGGGTTTGACTTATACGGCTGCGATTATCAGTCACCCATTCACCTTCAAATGCAAAATCGGTGGTTATCTCTTCACCTTTTTCATTTTGTTGGTAATAAATCACCGATCCATTAAGCAGGTATGAAATAGACTTACAAACCTCATCATGCCGGAGAAGCATTTCACCTTTCAAATAGGTTTTGAACTGGATATGAGATAAAACGACTAACCATTCTTCTTCGGAGAGTGCGACAAGTTTATTGAATGATTGTTTTAAATGCTCTTCGTTCATAAAATATACATCAATATCAATATTTACATGGACAAATTTACTGATTTTTATTGGATTATGATTCTGTTTGCTTCTATTGTTTTGAAATCCGAATTTAAGGTAAAACAGGAAAATTATTCATTCATGTTTATTTAAGTTGGTTCAACCATTTTTATTATTTCATCCTAAGCAATTGGAGTAATTAAATGGTATATTTTAAATTCATAACTGTAAAGTGCTGATCCAAGATGCTGACTTATCGGCACACCATGTTCATATTGCTATTGGGAAGACGTATATTAATTCCCTTGGGTATCGGGAGAATTATAATTTCATCCTATTTCTTCGTTTAAAAAAATCTTACTTCTTATAAATTACCTTAAACATATTCCAATACTACTAAAATTGGTTCCTCCTGTAAAAAAGTGAAACCATCTGATGCTTCTCAATCAAGCTACCTCTATTTCCGATATTTACTTGCTAAACAATAACGCTTCATTTGATATTTGACTATCGTAGAATAATTTGTTCTTTTTTATTCTGAATGGCAGATATAAAATAAATAAATAAGATGTAATAAACTGCAAATGATTTATTCATAGTGCAATAAGGAGAAAAATAAATGTATCTTTGTGTACTATTGTGTATCATTGTTTCCGGTGCTGTATATAATTAGAACGTAATAATTAGCAATTGTCATTCCCTGTTTTTGCCAAAAAGCAGGCTGAGAACTAAATTCTGGAAGCATATCTGGTTTGGTAAAAACTGATGCATATTCAAGCTGAAACAGGGAAATCTATTTCCTCACTATATGCAATAATTTCCTGTATCGATGATAAAAATAAAGGAAATTCCATTATGGAGTATTCGAATCTATTAGTTCCTGAAATTCTCCGCCATAAGACAGAGTTACTACATGAAAAACTTAAAAATAAAGTAAGCATTGATTTGTCATGTCTCATATCTTCAGAATCAGATATTAAAGCACTTAAACTCTTTCACGAGTTTGAAGAAACACTGATTGAACTTGAAATGAATGACGAAGAACTTGTCAGGGAGAATTATAAAGAACTCTTTGATTTTACATCGTTAGGTTTTTTTGTAATTTCGAAAGACGGAACTATCCTTGATTTAAATCTTTCCTTTGCTAAAATGCTTGGACAAGAGTGTGAAACAATAAAAAACAGAAACTTTACATCCTTTATTTCTGAGGATACCCTCCCAATTTTCAACTGTTTTATTGAAAAAGTATTTGAATGCAGAAGCAGGCAAACTTGCGAAGTGATATTATCGGGGAATGATCACTTGCAAACCTGCGTGTTGCTCACTGGAATTCATGTTGAAAATGGTCAACAGTGTCATGTTACAGCTGTTGATATAACAGAGCACAAGCAATTCGAAAATTTATTAGTAAAAGACTGTCAGAATTACGAAGATTTTTTTAATGGATTTGATGACTTCATATTTGTTCTTGATGAACAAGGAACTATAATTCATACTAATTTAAGCGTTAATACCTGTCTGGGTTATTCAAATGAAGAATTGAAAGGGAAATCATTTCTAATGATTCAACCTCCCGAACGCGTGGAGCAATCCTCCAAAATGCTGATACAAATATTAAACAGCCAAATAGACTTTTGTTATTGCCCACTTATTACCAATTCGGGTGTAATAATACCTACCGAAACCCGAGTCTCACATGGATACTGGGATGGTCAACCTGTTATTTATGCCATCAATAAAAACATTACACAAATAAAGCAATCTGAAGAAAAATTTTCCAAAGTGTTTTATCTTAATCCTTCTGCATGCGGATTGACCGATTTAGAAACAGGACAATATGTGGAGGTAAATGATGCATTTTATTCTTTATTTGGATTTAATTACAAAGAAGTAATTGGTAAAACACCTGCTGAATTAGGCATATTTAGTCCCGAAACACTTAACAGCGTTTTATCTCGTTCTTCAAACTCCGAAAATGTAATTAACATTGATGCAATCTTAAAAACAAAAAACGGGGATTTAAAGCACGTTCTTCTATCAGCCGAAAACATAGTGATCCATGATAAAGATTATCGTTTTTCTGTTGTTCATGATATTACAAAACGAAAGGAAGCCGAAGAGTTACTTTTATTCAGCAATATCATACTACGAACAGAACAAGAATTATCCAATGAAGGGATACTGGTGGTAAACGAAAAAGGAGAAATAATTTCCTTCAATCACCGTTTTGTCGAATTATGGGAAATCCCTCCCGAAATACTTGGATCAAAATCAGATGAACTCGCCATTCAGTCAGTGAAGAATAAACTTGTAGATCCCAAAGAATTTGTTGATAAAGTGAATTTCCTCTACCAAAATATTGAAGAAACCAGTGTGGATGAGTTATTCCTGGAGAACGGCAGAATCTTCGAACGTTATTCGGCACCAATGATTGACGGCGATGGAAAATACTTTGGAAGGGTTTGGTATTTTAGCGATATCACTGAGCGTAAAAAAGACGAAAACACATTGAAAATAAGTGAAGAAAAGTATAGAACATTATTAAATACTTCTCCCGACAGTATTTTATTAACCGACCTGAAAGGTATTATAACAGAAGTTTCCGAAATGGGACTTGAATTGTTTGGCACCGATAATAAGGATGACCTGATAGGCAAAGATATTAAACAATTTGTATTTTCTGAAGTTGAGATCATAAAGAAAATATTCGAAAAGACTATCAATGAAGGGCTTGTCCAAAATATTGAATTGAAATTAAAAAAGAAAAACCAATCTTTCTTTTTGGTGGAAGCAAGTGCTACTTTAATCCAAAATTCAAAAGGAGATCCATTATCATTTATGATTATCATCCGTGATATTTCGCATCGGAAGAAAATAGAGACCCAGCAAATACATGCCGATCGTATGGCTAGCCTGGGCGAAATGGCTTCGGGAATGGCACATGAGATTAACCAACCCTTAAATATCATTTCGATGGTGATGGACAAACTACTATTTGAGTCTTCAAGAACAGAGAGTCTTGATTTCGAGTTTTTTAAAGGTAAATCGGATAAAATATTTGAGAATATATTACGAATCAGAAATATTATTGATCATGTAAAGGCTTTTTCAAGAAGTAATAATGATTATGTTTTGACTGTATTTGATGTCAATACAAGCATTGAAAATGCAGTTTCATTTATTATTGAACAGTTCAAACACCTTGGAATAATATTGATTCTTCAACTTGAGCGAGAACTAAATCAAATATTTGGAAATACCTATAAGTTTGAACAGGTGATAATAAACTTACTTTTGAATGCTAAAGATGCTGTATTAGAAAGGAAAAACAAGGAGGAAGATTATTCTGAAATGATAGTTAAAATTATTTCATATCAGGAGAATCAATATCTCATTGTTGAAATCACAGATAATGGTATCGGAATCGGAGATGATGATCTTCAAAACATTTTTCTTCCTTTTTATACTACTAAGGAAGAAGGCAAGGGAACCGGAATCGGCTTATCGATTTGTTATCAGATTATCAAAGAAATGAACGGTACTATAAATATTTCGAGTGATAAAACAAATGGTACAATAATCAAATTGGTTTTGGATGTCCATAAAGAAAAATAAAAAAATGGAAAAAAGAGACAAATTAAAAATCCTGATACTTGATGATGAAAAACAATTTACTGAAGAATTGAGCGGTTTCTTTGTCGATTCAGAATTTGAAGCTCTTGAGGCCAATACGGTTGCAGAGGGACTTAACATTTTAAACAAAGTTGAAATAGATCTCCTTATTCTTGACGTACGATTGTCTGGAGCGAATGGCCTGGATATACTTAAAGACGTGAAAATTCAATATCCCTATATAGAAGTCATCATTATTTCTGCGCATGGTGACATGGATACTGTGATAAAAGCCATGCGACTGGGAGCATTCGATTATCTGCGAAAACCCTTCCGATTTATCGACATTCAAATTGCCATTGAACGTACCCAAAAATACCTTCAAATGCAGCGAAAATTGAAAGTTATGGAAGAAAAAAATTCACTGATTTCAAAGACTCTTGAAAAAAAAATTAAACGCCAATTTATTGGTATCAGTCCTCAAATAGTAAAGGTATTTGAACAAGCAATTACAGCTGCAAAATACCCGGATGCCAATGTCCTGATAACCGGAGAAAGCGGAACCGGAAAAGAAAATATAGCCCGAATAATACATTATTCAAGCCCTCGGAAAGACAATATATTTTGTGCTGTAAACAGTAGTGCCATTGCTGAAACACTGTTGGAAAGTGAATTTTTCGGTCACAAAAAGGGCTCGTTTACCGGAGCTATAACTGACAAAATGGGATTTTTCGAGGTCTGTAATAACGGAACTCTATTTCTGGATGAAATTGCAGATATGCCCTTTTCATTACAGGCAAAAATTCTCCGGGCTACCGAGGAAAGAGAAATTACTCGGGTAGGTGATACAGCAGTTATACATACTGATTTTAGAATCATTTCGGCTACCAATCATGATATTGAGAAAAGTATTGAAAGAAAAAATTTCAGACTTGATTTGCTTCACCGGCTGAATACCCTGCACATTCATATTCCTGCACTCAGGGAAAGACCTGAAGATATAAAACCCTTGTTGATTCATTATATCGAATATTTTTCAACAAAATTTAATAAGCTATCTCTCAATATATCCAACGGGGTGTTTGATATGCTTTCTAAATATGATTTTCCGGGAAATGTTAGAGAATTGAGAAATATGACAGAAAGAGCCATTATTCTTTGCAAAAACAATAATCTTGAAATACAGGATTTCCCAATTATAGCTCAAAAACCATCTGCAAACAAGGACCATCCCGACCCCGAAACTGTAACATTAAAATACAACGAGATTAATATGATACATAATGCTTTGCAAAACTGTAAATTCAACCAGCAAGCAACTGCCGATCAGCTAGGAATAACCAGGGATGCACTGATCCGTAAAATGAAAAAATATGATATTAACCTGTGTAAAACACAAGTCTAAAAAACTAAAAACACACACTATATGGCTATCTGGTATTTTATCTTTGCATTGATAAAACAGGAATTCGACTATATTCAAGTAACTGAAAGCTATGTGATTAAATTTACATTTTGATTGTCTTGTAATTTTTTTCTTTTATAATCCTGTTTTATACTGGACGTTAATAACCTCCATCACTTTGATGTAATTCTGCACAAACTTATCCTTTTGTATTTTCGCACAACTGTGCGATTATTTCATATTTTTCACCTCTTTTTCACCTCTTACTTTGATGTTTTTTTATTCATTCAAAAAAATATAAAAACATTAATTCTATTCAAATTCAGATAAATACCCGATAGAAATTACCTGATTCGGATTTATCCAATTCTTTTGGCACATCTATTGCAAAAGCGTCGACACAAGAGGTAAACCGTCCCTCTAATTTCGAGTACGGTAAATAAAAAAACTTAATAATAGGAGATTAAAATCATGGCAGTAGAAAAAACCATCGGTTCATCAAGCCTCGTAGAGGTGATTGACCGTATCCTGGACAAAGGTGTTGTTGTTGATGCATGGGTAAGAGTATCATTAGTAGGTATCGAATTACTTGCAATCGAAGCAAGAATCGTAGTTGCTTCTGTTGAAACTTATTTGAAGTATGCTGAAGCAATTGGATTAACAGCAAAGGCCGCTTAAGCATTTTGCAGTTAAGCATTAATTCTTGCTATGATGTCCTTTTAAGCTCAATGTTATAAAGCATGTTATACCAAGAATAATGATTTTTATTCCTTAAATATTCATTTTATCTTTAATTTAATATGTATTGAAAATGTCATTGTTTATGAAATCGCTGAACGAATTAAATATGAATGAGTTTTTCGAAAACATTATAACTTCTTATGAAACTCGAATACAAAAAATTCAAACCGCTTTCCAGTCATCCGAATCAATTACAGAATCCTCCTACTTTCTGTTCGATAATGTTCATAATTCTTTATTAGATTTTAAGAAGGAAAGGGACATTTTAAATACCAGACTTTGCGAAGCCCTTGCAAAGAATGGTTCTTTACGAAAAAAAGATTACAATATTATGATGTCGAGCATACTTAATTCGCTCGATGAAAAAGAAAAAGAAGCCGAAACCCAGTTTTTAGTTTTTATTCAAGCACAGAAAGAAACAGCCCAAAATCTAAAAAACTGTCTTTTGGGTATAAAAGATATTACTTCACCCGAAGTTGTGGATAAAATTGCAATTTTAAAAGAACAACTTTCATATATTTCAAAATTGCAGGAAGCAAGAAAAGAAATTGTGATGAAGACATTCCTGGATTATCAGCAAATGCATAACAGAATGATTGAATGCCTTGAGGGTTTGCTCCAAAAAGGCGATCACATTCTTATACAAGACATTAAAAATATAAAAAATCAAATCATCAAAGAAATAAATTAATAGTATTAACAACTTATTTATTAATTATTAGGAGATACAAATATGGGACTAGCAACAAAAATGAAAGATATAAGCGAAAATATTCTTTCATCATTCAAACAACGTGTTAAAGAAAATGAAGAACTTGTAAACGATGTACAGAAAACTTTAGATCAATTTCAAAAAGATCATCGGGAAATGACAGCTGTGCTAACCACGAATGCTATAGGCCTACGAAAAGGGCTTGTAAATGGTGAAAAGGAACGCATTGAAATCTACAATGAATTGATGTCCGGGATTCATGCCGACATTGCCTCTATTCAGGCTGAAGTAGTGGCTATTCAAAGTTCTACTCTCAATCTTCTGAATGAATTTGGCGTCGATAGAACCCAAGTGGCAAATGAATTGAACAAATTCTTTGCTGAAGGCAGGACAGACAGAATGGAGGACGAGAAAACCAGAATGGAAGAGTTTGATGCTCTTATGAAAGACATCAACGACGACATTAAGAATATCAATGATGAAGTGTTTGGCATTTTTAAAAGCACGGATATTATGCTCGAGGACTTTGAGAAAGAGCATACTGATATGTCAGTTAAGCTGAGAACTGAATTGAGTAATAACTTGGTTGATAGGGTAAATTTTACCAGAGCATTGTTAACAGGATTCCAAAAAAGACTTTCTGAAATGAGCAAGGAAAACCAGAAAATGGCTCAAAAATTACAAAAAGACCTTGCCAAAGGTGAAACTGTAAGACTTAATGACTACTATGCCCTCATGAAAAGAATTCACGAAGCCATAAAAGATATCCAAAAAGAAGTAAAATCTATTCAAAAAGCTAGTGGTAGATTGATTATTGATTATGCACAAGACAGAAGCCAGGGCGCTACAAACTGGAATAATATGCAGGATGAAATTTCTCATTTAAAAAAACAAACGAAGTTTAAATCTGCACCGGAGACAGTTGAAATGTTCGGAAAAAAAAAGGAACCAATATCTGAACATCTGATTGAAGCAGAAGAACAAACTCAAGTTGAAATTAAACCTGAAGTGGAGTCCAAAGCTGATACACCTATAAAACTTGAAGATAAAGTACTGAACTATATCAACAATCATAAAAATGGTGTGAGAATTTCAGAAATGGAAGAACCATTGGGAGAAACACGTATGAAACTTGGATTTACTGCTAAAGGATTGTTAGAAGAAGGAAAAGTGCAAAAAATTGAAAATACTTACTATCCTTTACATTAATTGATAGCCTAAGTTGATTTGATTTTTACTATTTAACGCTTTCATTGTTTTAACAATTCTCATTCTTGATAATTAGTAAACTCATTATCATGTTAAAAACAATTAGCTATAAATTTTGCAATGGAAAAGGGAAGGATCCCTATGATTTACTCTCACCAATTTCAGACTGCCTGGTCTGTAATGGCTCCGGACGGGTAGTAATGGATGAGCCTTACAAAGAATGTGTTTTTTGTTCGGGTACCGGCAAAAGTCCACTTGGAGCTAGGGTAACTTGTATTGTTTGTAGTGGTAAAGGATATAATTACACCCGGTACGATACAAAATGCAATCAATGTAAAGGTACCGGAAAATCCAGTGATGAACTACCATGTACACGCTGCAAAGGCATAGGATTTTCAAAATAGGGGAGTTGAGATAAAATGAAAAATTTAGAAGCAAAAATGAAGTCAGCTTTGTCTAAAAGAATGGAATCAACATCAAAACAGGCTTTACGTAGAGACGAATTCCTTAAAGCAAGGGAAATCGCATTAACCGATATTGAAAATGCGAAGAGCTTTTGGATCAAGACTATGGAACAATTACCCAACGATAGGTTTAAATAACTAAGAAATGCAAAACGAAATTTCATATAACGAGACGAATATGGTTCTTGAGCCAAGGCAGATGGCAAATTTTGTAGAAACAGAATACATTAAGGACATAACCAATCGAAGTCTTAACTACATAAGAGCTGGATTTCCCGTACATTTTAGAGGACCATCAGGTACTGGAAAAACGACCATTGCTATGCATTTGGCGAGTAAAATTGGTCACCCGGTAGTCATTATTCATGGCGATGCAGAATACAAAACTTCGGATCTGGTTGGAGGAGAATCAGGTTACAGATTCAGAAAACTAGACGATAAGTTTATACATTCAGTTCATAAGCTGGAGGAAGATATGGAAAAGAAATGGGTGAACAATCGGTTGACAATCGCTGTAAGAAATGGGTTTACACTCATCTATGACGAATTTACCCGCTCGCGGGCTGAAGCCAACAATATCCTGCTACCCATTCTTCAGGAAAAAATGATGAGCACTTCGGCCGGTAAAGGAGAAGATTCATATATGAAAGTCCATCCAAACTTTTGCGCCATCTTTACTTCTAACCCAGAGGAATATGCCGGAGTGAATAGAACCCAGGATGCTCTACGTGACAGGATGGTAACTATGGATCTTGATCATTTTGACTATGAAACTGAATTGCAGATTACCCATGCTAAATCGGACCTTTCAATGTCAGACACTGAAAAGATTGTCAAGATTGTAAGGGGTTTACGCGAAACGGGAAAAACTGAATTTGACCCAACTATTCGAGGTTCCATTATGATTGCGAAAACCCTTGCTACAATAAATTCAACACCTTCAAAGGAAAACGAAATGTTTAGATTAATTTGTCAGGATATTCTTACTTCCGAAACCAGCCGGATTGGATCCAAGACCAATCAGGAAAAAGTAAGATTAATTGTAAATGAGTTGATTGATCTTAATTGCTAAAAGATTAATACTATAGTTTAATAAAAAATATATTATGCCTATATCTAGCGCTATAAAAGGACTTCAGAGCATTAAGTCAATGCAGAACGTCAATAAATCGGGAATCCCAAACAAGGAGGATTCAGATTTCATTAGGTTGTATATGTACGAAAAAGAGAGAAACAGATTAAAAAGTGAAGAAATTCAGATTTTACTGAGACTCGAGTTTGTGCGTATAAGGCTGAAAGAGATTCAGGATTATAATGATGTAAAAGCAGCACAGATGCATAAAACTGAATCAAAAGAAATGGATGAAGTTCAAACAGAATGGAAAACCATGTCAATTGACTACTAATGTACTGCTTATAAAAAATAGAATAAAATGGAAACGGAAAACGGATTATATCTGTATTGTATCCGGATTAAATCCAACGACGCAATTAAAGTCAGCAAGACAATTTCAGGAGAAAACAAACTCCTGAATCTGACTTATCAGGATCTGGAAGCCGTAACCAGTGAAGTATCCATTAACGAATTTAGTTCAGAGGAAATTAAAAAAAAAGCGGAAGAAGATTTGGAATGGATAAAAGGGAAAGCACAAATACATGAAGAAGTAATTGAAAAGGCAATGAGATCAAGTGATTCAGGTTTTATTCCTGTTATACCTATGCAATTTGGAGTCATATTTAAAAATAAGGGAAAACTTGAAGAAGTTTTGAATCAGAATATGGAAAGCTTTAGGAAAAGTCTGGAATACTTATCCGGGAAACAGGAATGGTGCGTAAAGGCATTCATTGATCAACACGTTTTTTGTGAATATCTGGAGAAAAAGAATGATGAAATTTTGGAAAGTAAGAAAAGACTTGAATCTTTGCCAAAAGGGTTCGCCTTTTTTGAAAAAAAGAAAATATCTTCTGCAATTAACGAAATTAAAGAGAAAGAATTAAATAGGATTATAGACGAAATTTATAATAGTTTTTCTCAATCAGGGGTCACTTGCTATAAGGCCAAAATTTTAGAAAAAGATTTCACTCTTATGTCAGAAGATATGATTTTAAATGGATTTTATTTGATAGATGAAGAAAAGATACCTGCATTTAAAGGAAGAGTTGAAGAATTTAAAGATAAGTTTAAATCGTATGGGATTAAAATTCAAATGACTGGCCCCTGGCCTTACTATCATTTCGCTTAAGTTCGAAAAATTATGACTGATTCAGATACTAAAAATGCAACGCTGGTTGATGCTTTGGATGTTGTCATTGATAAAGGTGCAGTACTTCATGGAGATATCGTGATACGAATTGCTGATTTGGATATGCTGGCAATTTCACTAAGACTTATCATAGTCACCTTATCAAAGTTATCGACTCAACAGGGAAATCGGAAGGATGACGTTCATGTAAACGAATTGGGTGATGAGGTCTACATGCAAAAATTAGAAGATCAAATCGAAAAGGCACAGAAACATATTAATCAGATGATAAATGCTGATACTCCTGAACAAATAGAGGGAGGATTGGCACAATTGGTTTTGACTTTGATAAAACTCATAGTTGATCTGGTAGAAAGAGAAGCTATGAGGAGAGTAGAAAGAGAGGAATTAACACTAATGGAGACTCAGAAACTTGGAATGAATCTGGAAGCAATTGAAACCAAAATTGAAGAACTGAGGTTAGTTTTTGGACTAAAAGAAGATGATTTGAATATTGATTTAGGATCATTCGGGAAATTGAGATAGATCTTTTTTTTAAACAAAAATAATATTATGACAGAAGCAAAAGTTAATACATCAACTGGTAATTCATCACTTCGGGATGTTTTAGAACTTGTTTTAGATAAAGGCATTGTTATCGTTGGTGACATCCAAATCAAAATAGCTGATGTTGATTTATTGACTATCAAGATAAGACTTTTGATATGTGGGGTAGATAAGGCATTGGAAATGGGCATTAACTGGTGGCAGGATGATTCTTATCTTTCGTCGAAAGCAAAGGAAAAAGAGATTCAGCAAGATGAAACATTGTTAGCTCGCCTTGAAAAACTCGAAAACAGTATTCATAATTCATTATAAAAACTTTAATACTTTAAAATCATGGAAAAACAGAATGATAAAGACAAAAAAGATGAAGCCGGTTTTGAACTATTCGGACTTGGTGGTTTGTTTAAGGGAATTGAAAAATTAGTTGACCTGGCCGGAAAACTAGACAATAGCGGAGGATTAAGCAAGGAAGGCGAAATTAACCTGGATCATTTAAAAAAAGGGATGAAAGGTGTGTATGGCTTCACCATCAATACGATAGGCGGCACTCCCAAGGTAGAAACTTTTGGAAACATAAAAAAAACAGCTGAAGGGCCTAAAGTGGATGAAGAACGCGAACCGATTACAGACATCTTTGATGAAAAAGATGAAATCATAATTCTTGCTGAGATGCCCGGAATAAATGAAGAGGAATTGAAAATTGAATTGAAAGAAGATATACTCGAAATTGTTGCGGTTAGCCAAACCCGTTCATATCGAAAGGAACTGCTGCTACCGGTAAAAGTTGAGGTAAAGAATTTAAGTCAAAAATTCATTAATGGAATCCTTGAAATCAAAATTAAAAAATAACAGTGATGGCTCTTGTTGGATTAGATAGCAAAGACCTTAAATTAATTATTTTTGGAGGAAAAGGAGGTGTCGGAAAGACTAGTTGTGCTATAGCTGCATCTATAGCTTTGTCTGAAAATTTCAAAACACTACTGATTTCCACCGACCCGGCACATTCCATATCCGATTGCCTGGAACAAGAGATTGGTTTTAATGTCCGTGAAGTTATAGATCATAAAAACCTATCTGCCATTGAAGTTGATGCCGAGGTAGCATTGTCGGGATTTAAATCCCAAAATGAAAGCGCATTAAAAAAACTGCTTGAAACCTCATCCAATCTTGACAGTAAAGATATTGATGAGATGTTGAGCCTGTCGATTCCGGGAATAGATGAGGTAATGAGTTTTAAAACGATAATTGATCTCATTGAGGTAGGGGATTACGATAAATATGTTGTTGATACAGCACCAACAGGTCATGCCTTGCGATTAATTTCATCTCCTAAATTGCTTGACGATTGGATTAAAGTAGTTGCACGAATGAGATGGAAATACCGCTATATGATTACGAGTTTTTCAGGCTCCTACCAACAGGATGAAGTGGATGCTTTTTTATTAAGCCTTAAAAAAACTGTAAAAAGAATCGAAGATATCTTGAAGGATAAAGCTAAATGTCAGTTTATACCGGTTTGTATTCCAGAGGCAATGGCAATTCTGGAAACTCGTCGTTTACTAAAACAACTAGGGGATTCTGAAATAATATCACAACAAATCATCGTGAATCATATAATGATCTCGGAAGAAGGTGATTTTTGTAAAAAGAAAAAAGCATCCCAGTATAAATACATAAAAGAGATTTCCGAAGCTTTTAGTGATTTAAATAGAATAGAAATTCCTGAATTTGCTGAAGAAATTATAGGCGAGAATGCATTGAATCAACTCAAGAAATGTCTTTTTGTGAAATAGCAGAATATGAATTAAAAAACGACAAAAACTAACCCATGAGCAATATTAAAGACGAAATAATCCTTCGTATAAAGGAAGCCCTGGTAAAAGATGTTGGCAGGGCTATCGCCAGAATCGATCCAAAAGACATGAAACTGCTTGGACTAGAAAGTGGTGATATAATCATGATTGAAGGTAAGCGTTCTACACCTGTTAAGATTCTGCCGTGTTATCCCGAAGATAGGGAAAAACAAATCATTCAGATTGATGGAATTAGCAGGGAAAATGCACAGTCAGGAATTGACGAAAAGGTAAGGGTTACTAAAACAACTTACCGTCAAGCTGTTAAAATAAAACTCAAACCCGAAACAAAATCAGGTTCCTTGTTCAAGTCCAATGATGCTAAATATATTGGTTCGCTTATAAACGGACTGCCAGTAAAAACAGGCGATAAAGTGAGGGCTAATCTTTTTGGATCACGATCGGTGAATTATACTGTAACAGATACCAATCCTGCAGGCGTAGTCCTGATTCAACCCAATACTTCTTTTCAACTCGAAACAACAAAGGTGGACGGTGAAAGTGAAACCAAGATTTCATATGAAGATATTGGAGGACTTGGTAATCAGGTTCAACGCATTCGGGAGATGATAGAGCTCCCGCTAAAATACCCCGAAATTTTCGAACGCCTGGGGGTACAACCACCCAAAGGAGTTTTTCTCTATGGCCCTCCCGGAACAGGAAAAACACTTATCGTGAGAGCTGTGGCGCACGAAACAGATGCTTACTTTATCAATATCTCCGGCCCTGAAATTATGGGTAAATTTTACGGTGAGAGTGAAGGCCGGTTAAGGAAAATTTTTGAAGAAGCACAGGCACACGCACCTTCTATTATTTTTATTGATGAAATAGATGCCATTGCTCCAAAACGGGAGGATATGGGTGGCGAGAAACAGGTTGAAAAACGTGTGGTAGCTCAACTCTTATCACTGATGGATGGATTGGAGTCCAGAGGCAAGGTGATTGTGATTGGTGCAACCAATATCCCCAATTCTATTGATCCTGCACTGAGAAGACCGGGACGTTTTGATCGTGAAATTTCAATTTCAATACCCGATAAAAAAGGCCGACTCGAAATCCTTCACATTCATACCCGAGGTGTTCCTTTGTCGACGAATGTAGATATGGAAAAAATAGCTGAGATAACCCATGGTTTTGTAGGGGCTGATTTGGAAGCATTAGCCAGAGAGGCTGCTATGACTTCGTTACGAAAAATACTTCCTGAAATTGATTTCGAACTGTCTGAAATACCTTATGAACTTTTAATGTCACTCGAAATTACTATGGAAAATTTTATGTCTGCAATGAAAGAGGTAGAACCTTCAGCTATTCGAGAAGTTTTTGTTGAAGTTCCAGATGTTAGATGGGAAGATGTTGGCGGCCTTGATGAAATAAAAGAAGCGCTTAAAGAAACAGTAGAATGGCCATTGAAATATGCCGACTTGTTTAAAAAAATGGATACCAAACCCCCCAAAGGAATTATACTTCATGGTAAACCAGGTACCGGTAAAACTTATCTTGCAAAAGCTCTGGCAAGTGAAAGTGGCGTAAATTTTATTTCTGTAAAGGGTCCGCAGATTCTTAGCCGCTATATAGGAGAGTCGGAAAAAGGGGTGAGGGAATTATTCCGATTGGCAAAACAAGCATCTCCCTGTATCCTGTTTCTGGATGAAATTGACAGCCTTACACCAAGAAGAAATGCTGACAGCTCCGGTTCAGGAGTTATCGAAAGGGTAATTGGTCAGTTTCTTACTGAGATGGATGGCATCGAAGATTTAAATGGAGTGATTGTACTCGCTGCAACTAACAGAATTGATCTAATAGACACGGCATTGTTAAGAAGTGGCAGGTTCGATTTAATATTCGAATTACCCTTGCCAGATGAAAAAACAAGGGAGAAAATATTTCAAATACATACCCGTAACAAACCACTGGGTAAGAAAATAAACCTCAACAAATTATCCATCAAAACAGAAGGTCTTACAGGTTCGGATATCGAATTTATATGCCGTAAAGCTGCAATGCTTGGTATACGTGAATTGATTGAAAAGAAAGCTGTTAAATCGGGTGAAATTTCAGATGATATTTTCATATCAGAAACCCATTTTGATGTAGCAATACAATTGGTTTTAAAACAAAACAAAGTGAAATAATAATTTTTCTTATTAAATCTACATGAAAATGCAAACCAATGGAATTTATATTTATGGAATTACGCCTGATATTATGAGTATTGACATGCAATTGACACTCGATAATTTAGGGATTTATGCCATCCCATTTAAAAAGATAGCTGCGATAGTTTCCGAAACGAATATCTTAGCCATCGATTATTCCGATAGGGAATCGTTGGGTCATTTGCTGATTCGCCATCAAAAAACAATCGAAAAATTGATGGATATTGGCTTCAACATGATTATCCCGATGCAAATGGGAACAATCGTAAACTCCACAGAAAAAGTTCTTAAAATACTCTCAAATGGTTATGATTTAATTCATGATACGTTTAAAAAAGCTGAAAGCCTTATAGAAATTGACCTTGTGGTAACCTGGGCAGATTTTGAAGAAACACTAAAGGAAATTGCTTTTTACCCTGATATTATCGCCATTAAAAATGACTTTATAAAAAAATCGGTCTTGCTAACACGAGCTGATCAGATGAAAGTAGGAATATTGGTTCAGGATAAATTAAAAGCAAAAAACACAACTATTGAATTGGATGTACTGGAATCAATGAAAGTAATATGTGTTGATATAAAAAAACATGAAGTGATGAATGATCAGATGATAACCAATTCAGCTTTACTTATAAACAGGATACATCTTGATAAATTCGAACAACTCATTGATGAATTGGATGTAAGATATAAAGGCTTGTTGAACTTCAAACTGGTAGGTCCGCTTCCATGTTATAGCTTTTATACCCTCGAAATTACTGAGGCCAATCCTGATAATGTTGAAAAAGCAAGAATAGTACTGGGATTGAAAGAGAAAACTACAGAATCAGATATTAAAAAAGCATATCTGAATAAAGCTAGATTATTTCATCCGGATACAAATTTGGGAAACGGCGATGTAAAAAAATTCAACAGCGTTAATAAAGCTTATCATACTTTACTCGACTATGCAGGGCTGGCAAGTCAATCATCCGAAGTTCCTGTTATATCTTTGGCAAAGGAAAATGTGATTGAAAATTTATTCTTTGTAAAATTAAAGGAATAATATGATCCGAGACGGTAAATACATTTATTGTATCATTGCTTCTGAATATGATCTGAATTTAGGATATATTGGAGTTGGTGATCGTGGCGATCTGGTATCAACGATCGGATTTGACGGATTATGTATGGTGGTGAGTGATCATCCTCTTAGCAGGTTTGTGGTCAATCCACAAAACATGCTGGCACATCAAAAAGTGATAGAGATTGTGATGAAGGAATTCCGTTGCGTGCTTCCTGTCAGGTTCGGTACTATCGCGGCCAACCCAGATGAAATTCGTAATTTGCTAAATCACAGGTATAGTGAATTTATGGAATTGCTTCGGCAGTTTGAAAACAAGGTTGAAATTAATGTGAGGGGTAACTGGAAAAATATGGGAATTATTTACAAGGAGATTGATAAGGAATATGTTGAACTTCAAAAGATACAATCCGAAATTGACAAACTGGAAGATAAGGCTAAACGCGAGAATAAAATTGCAGAAGCAGGAAGTGTTATAGATCAAGCTCTTACTTTAAAAAAAAAGAAGCAAATGGAAATTATTTGCGATGCTTTCCGTAAATCGGTGTTCGACTATAAGCACAATAAAACAGTAAATGATGATGTGTTTATGAATACTGCCTTTTTGATAAATAGTGCCAGAGAGATTGAATTTGATAACATTATGGACGATCTTGGAAAAAAGTTTCAGGATACATGTGACTTTGTTTATACTGCTCCACTCCCGATTTTTAATTTCATAAACCTGAAAATATTCCCCGAAAAATGGGAATTGTAACTAATTATAAAAATCTGACATTATGAGCTGCTTACCCGAAATACCCAAAGAAGGAAAATATATTTATGGGATAATAAGAAATAATATACCTATTAACTTCGGTCCTATTGGTATTGGAAAACGAAGCGATCAAGTTTACGGAATTCATTATAATGGAATTACAGCAGTTGTTAGTAATTCACCAGTTATAGAATATGAAGCCCGCAGGGTGAACATGATTGCGCACGAACAAGTTCTGGAAGAAATAATGAAAAAATTCACAGTACTTCCTGTTCGATTTTCAACCATTTCCGAGCATAATGATGACGAAGGAATATTAAGAATCCTTGAAAAAGAATATGACAAATTTAATGACCTGTTAATAAAGATGGAAGGAAAGAAGGAGCTGGGTATTAAAGTGCTGGCTTATGAACAGGAAGAATTGATGTATCGGAGTATCATAGAAAAATATGATGATATTAGAATACTACGGGACAAATTAATAGATCTTCCGGCAGATAAAAGCCATTATCAACGCATGAAAGTAGGTGAAATGGTAGCTGAAGCGCTTAAAAAAGAAACTGAGAATTATAAAAAAATCATTCTTGATGTTTTAAACCCTTTGTCTGAAGATGTAAAGATAAATAAAAACTATGGTGAAATGATGATACTCAATGCAGCACACTTAATTAAAAATAGCTCGGAAGCTGCATTTGATAAAGCCATTTCCAGTTTGGACCAGAAATATGGTAGTTTGATGACTTTTAAGTATGTAGGAACATTGCCTCCCTATAATTTTGTAAATCTTGTTATAAATACAAAAGGAATCTAATATGTTTTTAATTGATGACATACTGCTTGCACCTTTAAATGGTGTAATTTTTCTCGCAAAAGAAATTAATAAAGTGATTGAGAACGAAACATCGAATGAAGGGTCTATTAAAGAAAGACTAATGGCGCTACAAATGAAGTTCGAATTGGACGAAATAACGGAAGCAGAGTACGATGAAAAGGAAGATGAATTACTGAGAATACTGAGCGAAATTCGTGAACAAAACTCAAACCAGTCATAAAAAAGCAGTGGTACAAGGATACTTTAAATGTTCGAAATGTAGAATAATATAAAGTAACCTCAAAAATTCTTCAATGATTGTGGCGAGCCACTTGTTCTTCACGTCTCTGAAAGTGGTTAGAATTGGTGTTTATTTCTAAATATAAATTCTGTCCGAATTGTGGGTGTTCTATTAAAAAGACGACCGAAATAAATCTGTATCAGTGAAATGAAAAATTAGCCAGGTTGCTATGACATAAAATTAATAATCTGAAAACAAAAATGAGCAACATTATTGATGTAAAAAAAGAAGTAGTTAAGTTTCTTAAAGAGAACATTAACTGTTATGATGTGACAGTCATTAAAATTGATAAAGAGAAAGAACAGTGGAGAGCAGTGGGAGAAGTATATGAAGACGATTCATTCCTTAAATCATTGAAACTGCCTTCAAAACAAGTGCGGCTATTCTATTTCGTCAGTATAAATGAAAATTTAGAAATTACTGCCTTCGAAAGATTGAATTCTTTTAAAGGATTGGATATTAACGCTGAATAGAAGTTCCTTTGCCATATAATTATGAATGATTTGATATCTATATATTGCATTTCGAACAGCTCACCCGATTTTTTTGGTAAATTAGAGCTCAACAAGTTGCAATGTGTAGAATATGATTCTTTTTATGTTTCTATTAAATATGTTCCTGAAAGTGAGTTTTCTGATGTTAACTTTAAAAGCAGCATGTCAGATATTCAATGGGTGGAAAGTCATGTACAGGAGCATAGCGAGATCATTCATTTATTGATGAAGCAGCAAACGATAATCCCCTTCAGGTTTGGCACTATCTTCCATAATGAAGATAGTTTAAAGTGTTTTATTGATGGTTACTCTTGTTCAATATCCGATAATTTACGCTTTATTGAAGGAAAAGAAGAATGGTCAATTAAAATGTACTGTGATCGCAAAGTGATGGAAGAAAAAATTGACGAATTGAGTCCGGAGGCTGCTGCTTTCGAAATGCAAATTATGGAAAGTTCTCCGGGGAAAGCCTATCTGTTGAGAAGGAAAAAAGATAATTTAATTGAAATAGAAGTAGATAAGCTTTGCAAAAAATATGTAGATGAATGTTATGATGCCATTAAGAATTTGAGTGATGCGTTAGAACTCAGAAATCTGGTACCTAAAGAATTTGCTGGACGACAAGAACCGATGGTACTAAATGTTAGCTCCCTGATAAACAAAAACAAAGTTGCTGATTTCAACAATACCGTGACAATATTAGTTGAAAAGTACCAACAGGCGGGTTTTATAATTGAATCAACCGGTCCCTGTCCGCCATTTACTTTTATCTCTTTATAATAAAGAGCATACTGACTTTTCATGACTACTCCATTGTCATTTTTATTACTACTCCACCTTTTTTATGTCCTTTTCCAACATACCTGTGAGCTTCAACAATATCTTCAATTTGAAAGCATTTATCAATTACTGGTTTTATATGACCTACTTCAATCAACTCTTTAATAAAAGCTAGACGCTTAGAATCTAACTGTAAATTTCCATCATCAATTGACACATATTTCCCTCCTGGAGAGAGAGCCTTTTTACACGACTCTTTCAATTTTGAAGTTTTCATTTTACCAACAGCGTCAAGGATAAAATTATATTGTATACCTGAATCCACAGTATCCACTTTTGTGTAATCAATTACGGCATCGGCTCCCAGTGATTTTACCAGTTCCAGATTTTGAGTGCTACAGACAGCAGTGACTTTTGCCCCAAGATACTTAGCAAATTGTACTGCTGTTGTTCCGGTTGTTCCTGAAGCTCCATAAATGAGCACATTTTGTTCGCGTTGAATATTCCCTTTTTCCATATATTGAAATGCTAATAGCCCTCCATAAGCAGCAACAGTGGCTTCTTCATACGTTATATTAGTTGGTTTTATTGCCAGACAACCGTGCATGGAATCTGTTTCTTGCATGCATTTGTACTCTGCATAAGCACCTAGTCCGAACCCGGTAAGTCCATATACCTGATCACCTGTATTAAATCGCTTTATGTTTTTACCTGTTGATTCAATCTCTCCAGCCAATACGATTCCTATTATGGACTTTCTGGGTTTTGTCAAACCTAGCATTATTCGCATAGGTATAAGAAATCGAACAGGCAAATCAGAGCTTCGGATGAAGATGTCACTTGCTGTTACAGATGTTGCATAGATTTTAATAAGCACTTCATTGTCTTTAGGAATTGGTTTTTCCACTTCTTTGAGTTGAAGGACTTCAGGCGGTCCGTATTTAGTACATATAACTGCTTTCATTTTTTAAAAATTAGTCATTCTGAAATATGCTTTTCTATCCGGAATTTCTAAGTTTTATTTCCAATCTATTTATTTTGGTAAAGCTCCAAAAAACTTTTTCAGGTTATAATGGAATTTATGCATCCCTTCAGGGTGAGTAAACATGAAAATGCATTGATTGTAGATCAAATTCACCTTGCTGCTACTACATAAAGCAATTACTTCAGGGGTTTCCGATTTCTGTTGTACCCAGATATTTTTAATTCCTCTCTCAACAGCAGGTTTTACGACTGATATAGTTTGTGCCGGATTTGTAAGTACCAGTAAACTATTTACACCTTTAGGAAGATCATTAACTGATTTGAATTCATTTCGTCCGATATTATTTTCTGTAAAATTGGGATTTATACTTAGTACAGTATATCCTATTGCCCTGAGATGTGTAATAGCCGAAGCACTGAAGCTTTTTTCCTTACGAGATGCTCCTGCAACGGCAATTAGTTTACAATTCAGGAACTTGTCAATGTTTTGTACTGAAATTAGTTGCATACTTATTTAATTTAAAGTGATTATACTGAGGATCAAGTGTTAGTAAATAAATTATTTGTTTGAGACAAACTGTAGTTTTTCTTTTTTACAAATCAACTGTACAGCCCATTTACCTGTTTGTGCTGAAGGCGGAAGTCCACCCCCCGGAAATAACCATTGTCCGGCCATGTAAAAGTTTCGAAGCCCGGGGAGTTGCATCTTAAGGGATTTCATCATATTTTCCTTCGAAGGCATAAATCCTTCATAAGCCCCATCTTTTACTCCTGTATAACGGACATCGGTTTTGGGGGTTGCCACATCAATAACCTCAATAAACGCTGAAATACCGGGATATTCTTTTTCAAGAAATGTTGTAGCATCTTTCTGGATTTGCAGTTTTTCATCTCTATATTTATTTTCGTTCATATCTTCCCATAGTTTCCAGGGGCTGTCATACCTCAATACTATCGTTGTTTTTCCTTTAGGTGCCATGGTTGAATCGAATGAATAATTCATAACCGAATATCCGTTTTCCAATTTTGTTTTCCCTATCTTCTTGCCTTTCGATATATTAATGATTATTGGAGAATCAGATGGAATGGCTTTTTTTATTCCAAATGAAACCTGAACAATGGGTGTAAAAAGCTCCCAGTTTTTATATGCAAAGTCAATTTCCTTAGAGATATACTTTGCATCCAACATATTGAATATCGTTGAATATCCATCGGCTGCACTGATCACGAAGTCAGCAGGAATTGTTGTCCCATCACTTAGCAAAACACCTTTTGCAACATTATTATCAACAAGGATTTTTTCAACTTTCTTTTTCAAGGCTAATTTTCCTCCCAGATTACCGAATTTTTCCACCATTCGTTGTGCCAATGGAAAAGAACCTCCTTTGATGTATCCGGCATTTTTCTGATTATACCAACCGAGCATAAATATAAATGCCAGAGCAGAGAAATTCCGTTTGCCATACAATTGAAAGAAAACAGACTTTATCCGTTTGCTTTTAAAATTAAGTTTTTCGAAATACTCTTTGCAAGTCAACCTTCCGAATTTCCTTATAACATTAAAAACCGGAAGCATTTTTGGAATGATTTTTATATAATCGAACAGACTGCGCAATTCTGGTGCTAATGCAAATGGTTCCAACAAGGCGCTTTTTCGCATATCGGTGCACATTTTTTGAATTGACGTTTTATCTTCAGGAGCTAATTCTATCAGGTATTTTTCCCATCGGTCGATGTTGGAATAAATGATAAATTCATTTCCTTCATCGTCCAAAATCCGTGAATGAATTTCATGGTCGATTATTTCGGTTTCATTATTTATGACGTTTGTTTCTTTCCATATTTCGTGAAAAGCTCCTTTTGAAGTCCCGACCAACCAATGCAGGCAAAAATCAAAACGATATCCCTTACGGTTCCATGCAGTACATTGCCCGCCTGCTACATCGTGCATCTCTATGATTTCGGTTTCGAAACCATTCATGGCAGAATAAATGCCAGCAGACAATCCTGCAATACCACCTCCGATTATTACTACTTTTTTACTCATTATAGTTTATTTTAATGTTTTTCATGAAGATTCTATTCATAAAATTACTTTAAATCATCTATTGAATAATATCGCTAAATGGTTATCACCACGTTCCCAACTTTCTGTCCTGTTTCAACATATTGTGTTGCTTCAATAAGTTGTTCGAATGGATAGGTACGGTCAATAACCGGTTTGAATTTGCCTGCCTCCATCAACTCTTTTATAAACACGATATCTTTTTTGGTGTCCTTCGGTATGGGAAATAAAACTTTTTTACCTCTGAAAAGTGGAGTCAGTAAAGCCAGAAAAATGTTTTGAGATAAATAACCAAGTTCTGTAGAGAAATAAATTCCACGAGGTTTTAGTATTCTTCGGCAACGGAAATAAGAACTTTTACCTACCGCGTCAATAACTATATCATACAATTGGCCGTTTTCGGTGAAATCTTCTTTCGTATAATCAATTACTTGGTCGGCACCCAACGATTTCAACAATTCAAAATCTTTTGTATTGCACACAGCAGTAATTCTGGCACCAAAGTAATTCGCAAACTGGACACATGCAGAACCAATGGATCCTGAAGCACCATTAATCAGTATGTTTGGTGTGTTTGTAAAATTAATTTTCCTAATAATTGACAATGCAAGGAAACCCCCATCACAAACAGCGGCTGCTTCATTGAATGATATATTGGCGGGCTTTGTGGTGATCGATTTTTTTTCTGCTATGCTGACGTATTCTGCATGTGTTCCGAAATTGAATGTATTTAATCCAAAAACTTCATCACCCGTTTTGAATGTTTTGACATTTTTTCCTGTTGCTTCCACTACGCCGGCCATTTCTGAACCTAAAATATGATTCTTTGGTTTAAATAGTCCACCCACTAACCAAACTGCAAGGTATTCGGGATTCCGGAATCCGCAGTCAGTTCTGTTCACAGTGGTGGCAACTATCCTAATAAGAACTTCATTATCTTTTGGAATAGGTTTTTCTACTTCTACAAGTTGAAGCACTTCTGGCGAACCGTATTTTGTAAAAATAATTGCTTTCATTCTGTTCTTTTTAATAAGAAAAAATAAATCTTTCGTCTTTGTAAATATACTTGTATTTTACCTATCAAAAAAATATAAGGTAGTTAATCTAAGAAGGTTGGTAATTTTTAGTGTCCGGTATTTCAGGAATATTACAATTTGAAAGAATATAATTAATTGCAACAATATTGTGTCTTGTTTTATTCCTGCATCAATAGAATTTGTAGAATCCTTTTATCTGCAATTTTTTTAGTCATCTTTTTCAGTATCTAATACCTTCACAAAAGCAGCGTGTACCGGAGAAGGGCAAGGTATAGAAGTACCACGACATGCTACCCAGATGACTTCATTCAGATCTTTATCTTTGACAAGGTCTTCCTTGCTAAAATTAAACGACTCACTTTTCTTTTGCCATTTATTATAAAGTTGATTCTTTTCAAAAAGATCGGTTTGTGCTTCAATAGCAATAAAGGAAGAGTGAGTTGGTGTAGAATTAAAACAACGCCATAAAGGTTCTGCAGCAGCATCATATTGACTCATAGGAGGCAATCCGAGAATCAGCTCTATAGTTCTGAGAACAGAGGTCGTAGAATAAAGAGTATGGTCAACAACCGACTTCTTTACAAATCCTCCGGCAACATAAGTTGTACTGCGATGTGCATCAACGTGATCAGGGCCGTTTTGAGAATCATCTTCCACAATGAATATGGCTGATTCATTCCAGATCGGACTTTTGCTCAGGTATTCTACAAACAATCCAACAGCAAGATCGTTATCGGCAACAGCTGCAAAAGGAGTTGGACGACCGATCTTCATTCCTTCTGTATGATCATTTATAAAACGAAGAGTATTCAACTGTGGAACCTGATGAATGGAGAGGAGAGAATCAAAATCCTGTTTCCATTGTCTGAAGCGGGTAGTATCCATGACACTTTGATCCCAGCCGGTAAAGTATTTACACAGATGATTTTCCAAAACAGGGATATTGGCTTTGTAGTTATCGGCAAATTCACCATATGTCCTGTACGTAACTCCGTATTTTTTGCAATAATCCCAAATAAACCCATCTTTATTGTTTGCTATTTTTCTGTTTCCTTCTGCACCATACGTTCCGCCACGATTGCCATAAAAGGTAGGCCATGTTTTCTCAAGATAATCAGTAGCATAAGCACCTAAACTCCAGTTATGTCCGTCAGCACTTACTTCACCATCGTTGTAAAAGTTATCTAAAAGCACAAACTGGTCAGCTATAGCGTGCTGGTTTGGTGTGTATTTTTTTCCAAATAGCACAAGAGTAGTATCTCCGTTTCCTTGAGACATATCGCCTAAAATCTGATCATAGGTTCTGTTTTCTTTGACAATATAAAATACATAATGAATGGGTGACACATCACCTACTTTCATAGGAATAGGGTTGCCCTTCATTCCATTTGCCAGAGTTTCTTTGTCCTTATTGAAAGGTGTATTGTCATATACCTGTTTCGACCATAAAGCCAGTTGCTCTTTATCCGGTATAGAAATCACGCTGAATGAGCCTTTGAAAAGTCCTGCAATATATTGCTCCTCATCTTCAATTTCTTTTGACCCCTTTTGGTATTCTACTTTGTTGGTTATTTTAGTTGGATTAGGGCCCCTTGGATTTGGGAATGAAGAGAGTCCTTTCCCGTTTGTAACTAATATTCTATTGTCAGCTATTCGCACACAGCTTGGGTACCACCCTGTCGGAATAAACCCCATACTACTGCTCTGTCCTGGATTTGATACATTAAAAACAGCCAGGCAATTATTATCGGCATTTGATACATAAAGCGTTTTATTGTCTTTGCTTAGTGCCACACTATTTGTCGTTGAACCGGTTAATGTGGTAGGGAAAAGTGCTGCATTTAATGTTTCAATTACTTTCTTTTGTTTCAGATCGATTACTGAGACCGAATTATCATTGGAATTAGCAACATACAACAATATTCCTTTCTTATCAATTACCATATCGTTAGGATGATCACCTACACGTATTGACCCTTCAATTTGAAGTGAAATTGTACTTACCAAAACAATTTTATTACAGCCCCAGCAACTGCAATAAAGTTGTTTTTTGTCAGGTGATAGAATACAGGTGTATCCCTCTCCACCAAGTGTAAGCTGACTTATTATTTTTCTGGTTTTCAAATCCAGAATATACAGAGAGTTATTATCCTTGGTAACTGCATAAAGCCGGTTTGCCGATTCATCAACAGCAATCCCGGCAATTGAAATTTTATCTTTCATAGGGACTCCAATCTTTAATGTATCGCGGCAAATAAGTTTATTGTTCTGAATTTCAAAACGTAAAATAAAGTTATCGTTACCACCCGATGCATACAGGTTTTTCCCTGTATCACCAAAAGTCAAACCTAACCACGATTTCCCTACTATGTAGGTATCGAGGATTTTATTTTCATTTAAACTGATAAGTTGTATGGATTGCGTACTTTCACCGTTGTTGGTAACAGCAGCGTATTTTAAATCGGGAGTAACAGCAATATTAAGGGGAAGATCGCCAAGAGGAATTTGTTTGCCTACAGGACTTAGACTCCATCCATTCGGCAATGTAATTTTATTCGTTTTATTTTGTTTTACTTGTGCCGTTATAACTCCATTTGGCAGCATAATAAGAAATAAAAAAAATAAGGCTGAACAAATAGACTTTATTTGTCCAACCCTGACTGGATTTGAGAAACTTAATTTCATAAGTAATACAATTTGATCAAGTAAACTTCAAACTTAATAATCTAAAACAACATATGTTATTAGAACATTACCTAATTCTGAATGTTCTGGCCTCCCTGTTAAGATCCGATTAAAATGACGTTACAAAAAAAGAATCAATCTATTTTTTCAAGGAAGATTTCGTCTTGATTTCTTTCCAAAGTGCCTTAAAAGAAGCATCCGCTTTTGAATTTGAACTAAATTCAGCCAACGGCTTTCTATATATGCCCATCTTTTCTACATCGGCAAGAAAAGGAATAACTGACGTACAAAGATTGGGCATTTTCCCACTGAGTTCCTTTATCATGTTTTGATGAATAGATTTTCGCATTTCAACCATGGAGAAAAAAGGAATCACCGACGATTTATCCAGGTCATCCTGTTTAAAAAAAGATATTATTTGTTCGTAGGTCCGCAGACAAAGAGGAGTAGGAACAGTAGGTACCAGAATATAATCACATGCATGGAAGATATTCTCTGCAAGAATTGAAATACCGGGTGGACAGTCAAGGAATATCACATCATAGTCATTCTTCAGTTCCTTTAAAACTTCACGGATTCTTTTCTTTGATTTTTTTACCTGATCCAAAAGTGTATCCATGTGTCGATACGAGAAATCAGAAGGTATGATTTCTAAATTCCGGTACTCAGTGCCTTCAATTATATCATTCAGTTCAACCTTGCCTGAAATTATTTTCTTTAAACTGGCATCACTCCCCTGTTCTTTATGATAGTAAAACGAAGACGAACCCTGCGGGTCAAGGTCCCACAAAAGCGTTTTCTTCCCTTCAAGGCTGGATAGATAGGATAGGTTTACAGAAGCAGCCGTTTTACCTACCCCTCCCTTGATGTTGTATATGCCATAAATGATCATGTCGGTTCTTCAGTTTTCTCAACTACCTCAACCGCCACAGCTACTTCATCTACCTTCTGTTTTAGTTTTTTCCCCTCTTTTTCAGTTTTTTGTTTTTTATCTGCTTTCTGCTTTTTATCTTCTTTCAATTTTAAACCTATTTCTTTTTTCAAAACCTTTTGTGCATCTTTGACTAATTCAAGTGTTAATTCTTTTTCCTGTTCAAAAACACTTTTCTTTGTTTTTAGTCTTTCTTTCAATGTAACCAGTTCTTTTTCTAACCTGTCCATTTTTTTTACAGAAGTTTCAAGCGTTTTGATAAAGACAGTATCTTCCCCTTTTTCTTTTAAAATTTCAACATTTGCTTTTAAGTTATTTACTACTTCAAAAGCTTTTTCCGTACTGATTTTTAATTTCTTTTTTTTCATTATATTACATTGTTTAAATTAATTCGAATTTTATTTAATAACAAAGGTAATCGTGTTTTTGTTTTATTAGCTAAATAACTGACAATTAATTTTTTTAGATTAAATAATAATTCAATTTATTCTGGTTATCAAATTTATTTTATTTCTTTACGTTATTTGTTTTATGTATTGAGAGGATTGGTTTAGGGTTCGGATAGGGTTCGGTTAGGGTTCGGTTAGGTCCGGCTATCTCAACCCTAAACAAACCCTCAATGTAGTCTATCCGATTTCACTTCATACCTAAAACAGAAGTAAGGGAGGTCCCTTTGGATTGGTTTATCTTGTTGAAATTAAAATAATAAACATGATTATCATGTCAAAAATACAATCGTTTGTAAGCTAAACAGGAATATGTCACTAAAATAATTGCTTTTTTATTTCTGAGTGAAAGTCTGATGAATAGAAAAAGCTACCTGTATCAGGCAGCATTTTTCTAAAATATGATCAGGTGAACTAAAGAAGATAAATTGACAATTTGAATTTCAACTAAATTTATCTGTATGAGCGTTCGATTGTATGTTGGGATTCCCCGTCGGCACCCATAAAAATTACGCGGATACTATCGGCATGGAAAGTAACTTCTGAAAAGCCGGGAGCAGAATTACTGAAAAGCGATAACTCATTCATGGTGCTTGGCCTTGGTTCACCACCTGTACCGGTAACCACATAATCCACATCTTTCCCTTTTTCACGCAAATGTTGAAAATCATGGTCATGTCCGCAGAAATAAAACTGGGCATGGTACTTTTCGAGCAAAGGCTTCACTTTCCGGATCATTTCAATGGTGTTACCGTGTTTATTGCTGGCAGAATATACAGGATGATGCCCGAAGACAACCTTCCACTGCTCCTTTGAATTAGCCAACACATCATTCAACCAACGCAATTGTCTGGTAGTATCCTGTGCGGCAATATCCGGATAACCACCCTTTGTATGATATTCATCCACTAAAGGAGGCGTATCCAGAAATATAAACCGGGCAGAGATAGAATCATTTATTTTGCGAACAAAAGTATAATAATGATCTTCCATTTTCCAACGTGTACTTATTTTTGAGTAGTCAATCTGAGCTTGTGTACTGCCTTTGTAATCATGATTTCCAAAAACCGGAAACCAATCCACCTGCAAGGATTTCCAGTTATATACATTTTCAAAATTACTATTCCATAATGGATCAGTTGTTGAAGTTACTCCCGCAATCTGAAAATTATCACCACAGGATATAATAAATTGTGGTTTCATTTGTTCGGCTTGAATTGCCATTCCATCTGCTACTACCTGTTGATCCTTTAATCCACTCCATCCCCAGTCGCTGATAACAAAGAAATTCAATGCATGAGTATATTTTTTTACGGGTATAACGTTGGATGTTTTACTCTCTGTTTTAATCTTCTTAATCGGGGTAAAAGACATACAAGAAAACACTGCAAGCAATGCTGCTAAAACGATCTTGTTTTTTTTCATTGGAATAAATATATTAAATGAAATAATAAAAATAACATCTTTGGTCAACGCTTTCACTTGCCAACCAGAGATGTTATTATCAATCTAAGTTTCAAAAAACTATTTTATTTATTATGAGGATCAATTTATAATGTTTGTCCGGAGAAAGTTTTTTCAAATATGTATATAAATCATTTTTCAATAAGGCATAGTAAAACTTTTATTCTTTTACTGCATTTTATATTCAACTAAATCTGAAGTAGAATCTGAGACAAATTTAATGATATTATAGTTCAAAATGATTACATGAATATTAAAATTCACACATTAATTCATTAAACCGGCAGGAGGTTTCTAAAGTTTAATTTTCACTTTTCTACGTGATAAATCAGAAATATAAAAATTCGAATAAACTTAAGTCGAAAAGTTGGTTTTGAAAGTATTAGTATGATGAATTTATACAGTTACTTTTCCTTTCTGTAATTATAAATTGATTCGCCAAGCGCATTAATAAATGTAATGCTTAAACTGTTATTTGTAACCTTACATATCGAAAATCCTGATTTTTCACTGGTAAACAGAGTACCTGTTGTTGCTTCAACCGGACGTGACAAGGAAGCTGAACTGTTGACAAAATAGTCAACCGGAGAATCTTTTTGTTTGATATGTTGAAAGTTGTGAATATGCCCACAAATATAAAAGTCTACTTTGTGTTCTCTCAAAATAGGATCTAATGTTGTTTGCATGTCGGTTCTTTCGTCTTCATTCTTGGTTGTGTTGGCATATATTGGATGGTGTCCGATGACAACTTTCCATTTCTCATTAGAAATAGTTAGTACACTATCAATAAAATGAAGTTGTGCTTTGTAATCTTGTTTACATACATCCGGATAGTCAATGCTGTCGTTTCTGTATTTACCGATCAGTGGTGCAGTGTCAATAAAAATAAATCTAACAGAAGTTTTAGCATCCACTTTTCTGACCATTGTGTAATAACGGGCAGGCATTACCCAACGGCGGCTGACTTTAGAATAATCAAGAACAGCTTGTGAATTCCCTTTATATTCGTGATTTCCTAAAACAGGGTACCAGTCCAGCATTAATTCGGGGTGCGTATATATCAGTTCGTAATTTGTTAACCAAAGGGGATCAGTTACACTGGCTACTCCATTGAAATGGTGCTCATCACCTGCAGCAGCTACAAAATCAATTCCTGTCTTGCCTGCCATTTCACCCATTACAGCAGCAATTGGCTTTTGATCATAATAACCATTTCTACCCATATCGTTGGCAATCATAAAACTGATCCCTTTTGGTTCTTTGGTTTTGGGCTTATTAATTGTTGAATTCTGTCCGGTAAGGATTATTCCACTGTTAAACAAACAGAGTATAACAAGCGTAATTAATCGAATTTTTTTATATTTCTTCATATTCATATCTATTTGCGGAAGTAAAAAAAGAGGAAAGTATTTATTAAAATAAAAAGCTCCAAATATGTTTTCATATTTGGAGCTTAAAATCAGAATTCAATTATTTAGTACCATAAGCTCCAAAGAAAGCAGAAGCAACAGGCGCTGAATATGCAACTCCTTTGATGGTTAAACCATTCGGGAAATTTCTTACTACATCTGTTTTAGCACCTGTTAAAGCAGGAGATCCGGCTTGTAAGTGAAAATCCCATGCAGTATTAAATGTGTAATTTAAAAGACCGTTACTAAAAACATTGTTTACAATTCCTGAATTAGTAAGTGGATAATTTACAAATTTAGGATCGTTTGCTCCGGCTAAAGTTCCGGCTTTGTCGTGAACTCCTCTAACAACTTCTTTCCACAAGGATAAGTTAGGTGTAAACTGATCCACTGTTATTTGATCCTGACCATAATAATACGTATAGTCATAAACAGTTCTGGAATCTCCACCACTAAATTTCACTCCCCAACGATTATTTACCAACAGGTTATTATATACTTCAGCAATTACAAGTTTTTCCAGCCAGATTGAGCCACCTTTTACATCAGGTCTTCTCCATCCGCAATTTACTATCGTATTATTATAAGCAACAGCATGTGTCTGTGGAACTTTTACTCCTGAATTTGAGAGTTTAAAAGCATCTGAATTGGAACTAAAAACGACATTGTAAGCCATATCAGCTATACAACCCGATTTTAAATTCATTACTCCACCATTTTCCAGTCCGGAAGGTCCAAATGTATTATTGGCGAAAATGATACTTCCACCCTCCATATAAAAAACATCTTCCTTGATATTGCGAATCGTACTATTCATAACCACCACTTTACCATTCACATTACTGGCATACAAAGCAGGATCTTTTTCACCGGCAGTAGCTTTATACAAACCACCAATAACTGATAATGAATTAGAAGTGGTAACGGCACCAGCGTATTCGATAACTGCATTTAAAATTAAAATTTCAGTATTTGTAGGCGATCCGATAATTCCACCCCAAAGTCCTTGCATGGCATTGCCAGCTGTCTTGAACTGCTCAGGGACTGTGAATTTAACGGGGTTGGCTGCTGTACCCATCACATAAATGTTTCCATTTACAATAATTTCACTTCTTTTAGAAGTATCGGCAAATAAAACGGTTACTCCTTCTTCAATAGTTAATGAAGAATCTTTAGGAATAGTAATACTACCATTAATAGTGTAAGTAGCCCCTTTTTTCCAGGTTCCTGATGCAGTAGTTGTTCCAAGTGTAACCTGGATTGGTTTTGGAATTACTTCTTCCGTTGTGCAACCGGCAAGAAATAAACAAAACATGAAAATGCTAAGAGAAAAAACTTTTGTTTTCATTTTGATTTTTTAAATTGATTGTTAATTAATTTTATATCTGAATCCAAGTAAGAATGATTGCATATAGTGGTCTTGTCGTATGGTAGTCGTATTCCCCGAAATATCCTGAATAATTAATTCACTATTAGCAGGATTTATTTTTTTGATATAGACTTCCATCGGTGTATTTAGAAGATTTTTTGCTTTTAGGTAAAGACTCATTCCATTTTTAAATTTCTTTTCAATGGATGCATCCAACTGAATAAAACCTTTTTGCCACTGGTCATCGTTCAGATACCGGGAAACCAGGTAAATTCTGTCGCCTGTGTAATTTGCCGATAATTGTGCATCCCAGCCAGTACGGGTGTGCTTGAAAAGTAAACTTAAATTTGCAACATGTGCCGACTGACCGAACAATGGCCTTGTTTGTGTGGTATCACTCAGTTGCCAACCATTTGATTTATGAATGTAAAACCTTTTCAGTGTGGTTATTGAAGAATTTGTAAATGTATAATTAGCTTTGACACCTATAAAGCTGAAATACTTAATAAAATCAACCTCCATGCCTAAATTTTTTGCTGTTCCATAATTATCCGGCATATAGTAAATATTTCCTTTGCTTCCTTGTGGATTGCTCCATCCATATTCAATGGGGTTTTGGATATTTTTATAAAAGGCTCCAATCATAAATTGTTCCAATGGCTTTGGAAAGTATTCATAGCGGACATCAATATTGTCGGCAACGGTGTGTTTTATATTGGGATTTCCCATTTCGGTATATTCTTCACCTACGACAAGATAAGGTACTATTTCCAGGAATCCCGGACGGTTAACGGATCTAAAATAAGATGCACGTACATTTTGTTTTTGCGTTGGCATATACCTGAAATGCAGGCTTGGCAGTAAATCTGTGTAAATCTGTTTCCCTATCGGGGGAACATCACCTTTTGTATAGATTAAGTAGTAACTCTGGTTAGTATTTTCAGCGCGTAAACCTCCCAATACCTGTAACTTTTTGAAATTGAATTTAAATTGTAGATAACCGGCAGCAATCTTTTCATATGCATTGTAGTTTAAAGGATCATTGTTGTTTAAATCAACTGAATTTTTCCATTGTATATCAGAAAAATTTGTCCAATCACGGCCTTGTATTGACTTGTAATCGGCATTCAGGACAGCAAAGAACTTATACTCATTAAAGAAGCTGGTACGTTTTTTATCCCGGTAAAGTCCTCCTGCTGATAATTCAACCGGTGTTTTTGCTATGACTGGTGTAAAGATTAAATTCAGATACCCTGCCCAGTCTTTGTCGGTATTATGTTCCCAACGACGGGTCGAACCTCCATTGGATATGGTCAGTGGCAGTTTTTCATTATTATTGATTTCATTAAACATGGAAAGGTTAATGTAATCAGGAGTTTGATTAATGGCATTCCCGTATACGAATGACCAATTGGCATTCAGCTTACTTGCAAACTTATGTTCTCCCTGTAATACCGAACTTAGAAGTTGTTGTTTATTTAAACGGTAACGCAACGAATAACTGGATAAGGAATTGCTGCTATTATTCAAATCACTTCCCTGCGATTGGCGTATCTGTTCGGAGGTGAAATTCATATATGCATTATACAATATGAATTTATGAGATTTGTTAAGCTGAAAATCAATTTTATTATGTATCCCAATTTGTGTGGATTGTTCGGATATGGTACGATAACTCTTCCCGGAAATAAGCGGTAAGTTCAATGTATCATTCTCTGCTCCATAACTGGTGCTATTGCTCCCTTTAAAATTATTACTGAAACTACCGGCAAGAATAATTCCTAACTTTTTATTAATGAAACGATCTCCAATAGAGAAATCAGCAATCAGATTTGGCATTGGCTTATTGGATTTTAAATTGAGGTTTTGATTTGTGAAATCCTTAGGAGTAGCCGTATAACTTTCACCATTTATCTCATAGGGTGATTTATAATTGACAGCTTTCGAATCAAAACCCATAAAATCTCTTTCAATAAAAATCTCATTATATCCGGTAGCAATATTCAGGTTAAGCTGTAAATGATTGGGAGCATCTTTCATAACCATGTTAACAGCTCCCCCAAGGGCATCTCCTTCCATATTCGGCGTAAGCGATTTGGAAACTTCCAGTCTGTCAACCAGAAACGAGGGGAAAATATCCAGCGGCACATATCGGTACTTATTATTCGTCCCTGGTATTTTCACTCCGTTCACCATGGTGTAACTAAAGCGCTTATCCATACCACGGATAATAGCATATTGTCCATCACCGGTAGCGTTTCGTTCAATGGTAACTCCCGACACCCTGGCGATTACACTTGCAATATTCAAATCGGGCGATAATTCTATACTTTTAGCACTTACAATATTGACTTCATTTGGGGATATTTTCTCAATATTCCTTGCACTCTGATCGGTAGCATGATTGTGGGCAGTAACTTCTACTTCCTGTAAATTTAATTCAGATGAACTTAGTTCAAGTGAGATTTTATTTATTCCGGAAGCAGTTATTGAAATTTCTTTTTCTAATGTATTACAACCGATATAGTTACAAACCAGAACTACAGTACTTCCGGAAATATTCCGTAACATAAATGAACCATCAAGTCCGCTGGTAGTACCTTTTTGCGATTCGCCTTTTAAATATATGGTGGCTCCAACCAATGCTTCTCCACTTTTAGATTCTTTCACAACACCTTGAATAATTCCGGCATAAGAATTTAAACAGCTGAAAAACAATAAAGTAAAGTAAACAATGCATTTCCTCATCTGACAATTTTATTTAAAATGCAAAAATAGTATTTGGTTATTTCAATTTGATTTCACATACATTAATTTGTAGAAATACATATTACATATTAATTACATTATTTAAGTGTAACGGATATAATACCCAAAAATATAAAACAGAAAAAGCTGCCCTTCAAGGAGACAGCTTTCGCTAACATAAGGAATATTACGCAAACTAAAAATGTGTGTTACATAGTAGCAAAAATATTGGATGGCTGGCAGTCAATCCGGGTCAATTCGTAGATAAACATGGCTTCGGCAGTACGGGTCCAGTAATTGAACTCCATGGATTTAGAATATGTTGGGACAAAACCGAGCAAGAGGTCAAGATCAAATCCATTGGCAGATATTCCGGCACCTGAACGGGCTGCATCTATCACATTGCATTCCTGCTCGATATGCGTCGGTACCATCAAAACGGGTTTCTGCATATACATGGCTTCGCACACCGACTCAAAACCGCCTGTTGTGGCATAAGCCTTACAACCGGCCATATATTTCAGGAAGAGGGTATCACTTAACCGGTGCATCGAAAGAGTAGGGGTGAGCTTTTTGGTTTGCTCCACATTCTTTTTATCCCAGAAGAAATGAAGGTATTGTTCCTGGTTGTTTCTGCTCCAGGCGGTCAACTCAGTAGCAAATCCGCTGTTAAGCAGATAACCGTGAATATAAAATCCATTGCTTACTTTCTGTTGAAGTACTTCCTGACGCAAAAGTGGTGGAACAATAGAAATTTTTCCGTACTGCAGGTTATCATCAGCACGAAAAGAAAGTGCCAGTATTTTCAATGAATTCAGGGTGGTAAGCCGCGAATAAAAATTCAACAGGGTATACTGCCAGGTATCTTTTCCTGTATAGGTAAAAGCCGGTGTAAGAAAATAGTATTGATGCGCCACATTGATCATCGGTGGTTTTGGATTGAATACTCCGTAGGTTGCCCCGCATAACAACTCATAGAAGTTGATGACTACATCGGGGTTTTTATCACGGATAGCACGACGGATTGTCAGCATACTATGAATATAGACCGGCAAAAGAAACAGGTTATACAGTATGCTTATAAGCAAGGGTGAATGTTTCCCCTTGGGAGTAGGCAAGAAATTAGGACTTTGAAATTGGGTAATTTCACTGTTCATCTTTTCTGTAAAAAAAAGAGGTAAGGTACGCCTGGCACTTCCACCGACCATTACTGCCACCACTTCGTGACCATTACGTTCGAGTGTAGACTTCAAACTCAGGGCCTGTGTGAAATGGCCCCTACCTTCCCCCTGTATAACAAATAAGTACTTCATTCGCTGCTTAAATTAGAAAAAATGGTGAAAGATATTATTTGAAAAAGCAACACGTTCAAGCTTTTGATTTGATGGATAAATTTCTGTTATTTCTTCTGTATCCTCCTTTATTGCTGCATCACGATGTATATACACTTTCCAGGTACCATCTTCATCTTCCAGTAAGGCTGACATGCTTTCAACCCAATCGCCTGAATTCAGATAATGAATGCCATCAATCATTCTGTCAGCTGGCTGATGTATGTGGCCGCAGATAATTCCGTCAGCATGACGGGTACGTGCCAGGGTAACCAATTCGTTTTCGTAATTGGAAATGTACGATACGGCCGATTTTACTTTTTGTTTGATACTTTGTGATAGTGAATAATATGGTAATCCTTTTTTAGTACGATAGATATTGTATATACGATTTATCCATAACAGAAAAGTATATCCTACATCGCCCAGCTTGGCCAGCCAGACCATATTAGAAGTTATATTGTCGAATATATCACCATGAACCACATAATAACGTTTTCCATTTCGTTCGTGGACATAATCTTTTACAATGTTTATATTGGCAAATGAAAAAGGGGCGATATGGTCGATAAAATCATCATGGTTTCCGCGTACATATATGACCCGGGTATCATGGTTCTCCATCATTTTCATGATGATCTTAAAAAAATCGGTGTCTTCTTTCTTCCACTTTCCTCCTTTTTGTAAACTCCAACCATCAATAATGTCCCCATTCAAAATAAGAGTACTACAGTTAACGGTTTTCAGAAATTCTGCAAGTTCACGTGTTTTAGAATGTTCAGTTCCGAGATGAACATCGGAAATAACAATGGTAGGATAAAACTTTTGATTATACATTTTTTTATTGCAAAGGAACTGCAATAATATTGCGGCACTAAAACAGCAGTATTAAATTCGTATTACATATTCATGCCTGATAGTCAGCAATTAAAAATTTAATGTGTTTTTATTTATTCATTCGTTAAGAAGTTTCTAAATACATCACCTTGTTTTAATCGTTAATAATATCAACATTTTATTTTGTAACATTTACTTCATACTAGTTACATCTATTATAATTTTTATGGAACATATTTGTAATATTCACGCTATACTTTTGCCTCCGGAATTAAATCAAGTTATAATTAAAACAAAATTATTTGACAATGAAAAAGATTTTTTTAAACTATGCTGTCGTTTTATTCAGTGCTGTAGTCACAGTTACTTCATGCTCTACTAAAACAGATCCAGCTCCGACTTCAACAACAAAAGAAGTTATTATCAAGACTAACATTACAGGTACACGTCAATTGGTAAAGGATTCGACGTATATTTTAGAAGGGAATATATTTGTTACCGGAACAATCAACATACAAGCCGGTACAATTATTAAAGGTGATAAATTGACAAAAGGAGCTTTGATTATTTCACAGGGAGGTAAAATTAATGCTGTAGGAACTCCAACACAACCGATTGTATTTACTTCACGCATGGAACCAGGATTACGCGCAGCAGGTGACTGGGGTGGTGTAATCGTAGTAGGAAAAGCTCCTTGTAACCAAACTGACCCAACAGTGGAAGGTTTAACCCAACCGCTTCACTATGGTGGCGGTACCGATGCAGCTGATAATTCAGGAACTATTCAATATTGCCGTTTCGAATTTGGCGGTATCGCCTTACAACCAGACAATGAAATCAATGGGTTGACATTTTGCGCTGTTGGTAGCGGAACAACTGTTGATCACGTTCAGGTTTCTTATGCAGGAGATGATTCTTTCGAATGGTTTGGTGGAAACGTAAATGCTAAATATCTGATCGCTTATTGCGGGTTGGATGATGAGTATGATACTGACTTCGGATATTCCGGTCATGTACAGTTTGCTTTGGGAGTTCGTAATCCTCGTATTGCTGACGTATCAACTTCAAACGGTTTTGAATCGGATAATAATGCAACCGGAACATTGGATACTCCAATAACAGCTGCTGTATTCTCAAATGTCACACTGATTGGCCCATGGAAAACATCTGCTGATAAAAATGTAAGCAGCAACTTTGGTGCTGGAATGCATATTCGCCGTAACAGTTCACTTTCTGCTTTCAACTCTGTTTTTGCAGGATGGAATACAGGATTATTACTTGATGCAACAACTACGTATGCAAACGCAACTTCCGGAAGTCTGGCAATTCAGAACTGTGCTTTAGTTGCCAGTAAAGTAATTGCTGTGAATGGTGCTACCGGCGTAACTGCTCAACAGGCCTTAGACTTTTTTAATACTTCAGGTTTTGGTAACCAGGTTATAGCAGATAATGCAACTGCAGGAATTTCAAGTTCGTTTTATGATGCTACTAAAATTGGTATTGCAGCAATTCCAACTTCATTCTTACCTGCTACAGGTTCTCCTTTATTGGGAGCTGCTAAGTTTACTCACACTAAACTTCAAAATGCTTTCTTTGACAAAACTCCTACTTTCATTGGAGCGTTTGGAGCAACTGATTGGACAAAAGAATCGTGGACAAATTTCGATCCACAGAATACAATTTATTAATTCCTTTTACGGAATCAACTGAGATAAGAGAGGTTACGGTAACGTAACTTCTCTTTTTTGCCTCATGTTGTTTTGTAATACATATTAATTTTTTCATATCTTAAACTTCCCGGCATTTAATATGGTATTTTTGTATATCAACAACTATAAAATTAATCAACATGCATAAATTCATTCTTTTCATTCTAATCCTGTTTCCCATTTTAGCTCCTGTTTCAGCACAGGAAACAAAGATAATTCAAAGTGATGGCCTGTTTTTCACTGATGCAACTCAAACTAAATTGTATAGCGGGGAATATAAGGAGTATTTTGGTAATGGTGCACTAAAACTGGAAATGAATATACAAAACGGAAAACCCGAGGGAGCCTATATTGTATATTTTGCCAGTGGGAAACCAAATGAAGTACGTGCATATCTGAACGGTGAGTTTCATGGTGTGTGGCGCACCTACAATGAAGCCGGATTGTTGATAGCCGAAGCAACTTACCGGAACAACAAAAAGCACGGCATATGGCATGTATGGGACGATTCAGGTATTATGCGGTACGAAATGCAATACGATAACGGGAGAAAATCAGGGAAATGGTATATGTGGAATGAGAAAGGAAAATTAATCTCTGAAAAAGAGTATAAAGTAATTAATAATTAATAATTAATAATTAACAATTAATAATGAAGAATGCTGAAATTTGAGCTTTTGCAGACTAACAAACAGATCATTAAATACCTATGATTAGGTAATAAATTGCAGATAAATATACTCAACGCGAATTGTCACTGGTAATTCACAACATTGTACAAGATTTGTAACTCATTTGAAATAATTGTATAGTTACTTTGCACTGATATATTTCACGAATAAGTAAATCCAATTAATAGAATATAGGTATGAAAAAGATGTTGTTTATTTCTCTCATTGCAATCATGTGTTTTACTTTACATGTTTCGGCAAAAGAAAACCAAAATATGGATACAAAAACTGAAGCAATTGATCAAACTCATGTATTGAAAGGATTTGTATTCGACAAGTCAACAAATGAAACTCTTGCAGGAGCCATAATTACTGCTAACGGGCAAAAAGTGTATTCCGATTTAGATGGTAATTTTGAAGTAGCTAACGTATGTGGGGGTAAATGTGAAATCAAAGTGAGCTTAATCTCCTACGTTGATGAAACGGTTGAAATAGATACGAATAATCTTCAATCTATTCAAATTAAATTGCATCAACGATAGTCATATAATAACTAATAAAAAAGAGGTAAATCTTAAATAGATTTGCCTCTTTTTTATTTTTAGGAAAGTACACACCAATTCCAATCATAATGCCTTTGTCATGGTTCCTACACAACGACGTAATTCTGTTTTCATAACTTTGTAAGATAATACGGGTTTAGTTAACAGGACTTTATACTCTTATATTCCAATTAATACGTATTGCATTTCTAATTTACACTTAACAATCGTTGTTCCTTTTTTAATTTATAAGTTATGCATTTGTATCGTATTTTGGTTGTGGATGATGAAGAAGACCTGTGTGAAATACTTCAGTTTAATCTTGAAATTGCCGGTTTTAAAGTTGATATAGTTTTTTCGGCTGAAGAGGCTTTAATGAAGGATTTGTCAGTTTACAACCTCTTGCTGATAGATGTAATGATGGGCGATATTTCAGGGTTTAAACTGGCACATATCGTACGAAAAGAGTCGGGTACATGTTCAGTACCATTCATATTTATAACGGCAAAGACAAACGAGAATGACAGATTAACCGGTTTCGCAATCGGAGCTGAAGACTATATTTCCAAGCCATTCGTTTTGAATGAATTAATTGCCAGAGTTAAGTCTGTTATTTATAGATTGAAAGATAAGAAACAACTGAAAAGAAAGAAAGATCTACTATTCAAAAATTTAGAGATGAGATTAATAAGCAAAAAAGTCTTATTGAATAATATTGAAATTTCATTAACTAAGAAAGAGTTTGACATATTAAAACTCTTACTCGAAAACAAAAACCATTTATTTACACGAAAAGATATTCTATTGCATGTTTGGTCAGGTGATAAAGAAGTTTCGAACAGAACTATCGATGTAAATATCATGAGATTACGCAAAAAAATAGGTTCTTATGAGAATAATATTGTAACAAGGCTCGGTTATGGGTATTGCTTTGAAGAATAACGGTTGATCTTTCAAACCCACTCCTGTAGGACTAAGCTGGTTCTGTTTGTTTTCACCATATTGCATATCCAGGCTGTCGTTATAGTTACTTCCCATATTTAAAAGGAAGAAAGGCAAATCATATGGAAAGAGCTTTGAAACGCTCGTTTTCAAGTTCCCTTATTCTGTTGATCAAGAACTATTAGCATTAAATAAATATCACCGGTTTTGAAAGCGATTTCAAAACCGGTGATATTTATTTAAAATGTTTTTTTAAACTAATATTTACATTACAGTTTCAATACTGCCCCAATAGAGATTGTTCGTCCAAGATTATAGACTTTATTGTTGAGTACAACTGATTTAGATACGCCATCTTTAACATAATCGAATGTCTGTTGTGTGACATAGTTTTGTGCCAGTAAATCTTTTATTCCAAGTTTAAGCTCCCAACGATTCCCTATTTTTTTATTGATTGAAAAGTCAATTACATGTCTTGGCATTTCATAAATATCGGGAAGCACAAGATTGCCATTATTCAGCTGAGCTGCTGCTAATATACGTTTTCCCATTACATTATACATGAGCGATGACGACAGTCCAACTTTGTCGTTCTGATAAAACAACCCCAGATTGAGTACTACGGGTGACTGGCCTTGCAACGGTCGGCTACGTTCGGTAAGGACATTCGCAAATTGTACCTGGCTGTAAATGTAAGAAGCATTCAGACTCATTGCAAAATTCTTTAACCCGATTAGTCTCTCTAATGACTTTTTTACCTCAAGTTCTAATCCGTAATTTGTAGCACCCAATGCATTGTCGAATGAATAAGAGGAACCTGTACCACCAATACTAACCATTTCTATCGGATTACTAAAGTGCTTGTAGAATGCGGCTATAGAGAATGTTTCAGTAGGAGAAGAATAATTCTCAAATCGTAAGTCGAGGTTTTGAATGGAAGCATCTATTAATTTTGGATTACCTGTAATAGTAATTTTTTCAGTAAAATCATAATATACCAGGGGTGATACTTCGCGGAACTCAGGTCGGTTGATTGTACTGGCAAATGCTATTCTCACAAGTGACTTCTCTGTCAGGTTATAGCTGGCATTGATGGATGGAAACAAATTAAACGTAGGATTATTAACAAGAACAGGACTGTTTGCATCAAAAAATCCATTTAGTGTCAATACATTATACTCAGCTCTTACTCCACCATGCACATTTAATTTACCAACCGGTAGATTCCAGGCTACATATCCTGCTGCAAGCAGATTCTGAGCATCGTAGGTATTGGCTACACTGGTTTGTTCATCAAGCGTAAGTACTTTATTCTGTCCCAGATAAGGTTCGGTAAATAAAGTTTCAAAACCTAAGGCGTTTATCTGATCATCACTGTACAAGCCACTGTTTGTACTCTTGTAACAGAGACTGCGTTCAGAATATTTTCTTGTTTTGTATTCGGAATATCCGCCGGCTTTAAAAGTTGTAGAAAGACTGCCCATTTTAATTTTTTGTTCATAGTTTAAAGCTCCGGTACCTACATATTCATGGTTTGAAAGATAGAGCCTTCCAAGTTCATTGATACTGGCTCCGGTTGGCAAAACATATTGATACACTCCATCGGCGTTCTCTTTCATATTCCAGTTCTGGCGATTAGGCTCAATTCTGTTTGCGTATGCTAAACCTGCATTCCAATCGAGTTTAGCATCCTTCTGTTCATTCAATTTATGATTCCCGCTTAGTTGACCGGAATACGTTGTGCGACTTGAGTATTGATTGCTGAAGTACTTAAAATTTGCAAGTCTGTAATTATTCCATCCCCAGGTATTCGCCGTCTTATCCACACCGATTTGATTCAGTATATTTTTAAATTCTAATTTATTTTTCCCGTTAGCAGTTTGATAAGCCCAGTTATGCATCAATCCTACTTTAAATTCATTCGAATATATATTTGCATTGTACTTATATGAATACGTTGGTGTCTCAGTAGTAGGATCAAACCTTTCATAAGCATTATTTTCCATATTGCTTCGCGTAGTATACGTGTTACTGTAATTCAATGATGTTACTGTCCCCAGTTTAGACCCGCTTTCCAGGTTCCACTTTTTACCAAAAGAAATAGCTGCTTTTTGGTTTGGTAAGGCAGTACCACGCTTCGCAATCCACTGATTGCTTAACCGAAGAGCATAAGCATCACGATCGGCAATGCTTAATAAATTAAAGTTACCCGGGAAGCCGGAAGGTATATTCCGGGCACCACTCCCCAGTCCTAAAAAGTCAAGAGTTGTACCGGGTAAATGATATGCATCCTTGAATGTGGTTTTGTCGTTGTATCCAATGTTGTATTCTACATTCAGAAAGTTTTCATCGGGTATGTTCTTGGTAAATATTTTAATAAAACCTCCCGTTGCTTCCGAAGTAAGTTCAGGTGATCCGGTTTTATAAATAAGTATATTGTCAATCATATTACTTGGTATGACATCGAACGAAAAGGCTTTTACATCTGTCTCACTGCTTGGAGTAGCTGCACCATTCAACCAGACGTTATTATACCGTTGATTCAAACCCCTGACCACAATGAAGCGATTATCCTGAATGGTAATTCCCGGTATGCGTTTTACGACTTCTGAAGCGTCTTTGTCCAGAGTCTTTGAGATCTGTTGTGATGATATGCCATTTACTACCTGTACGGAAGCCCTGACACTTTTAATCATCGATAGTTCTGTATCAGTTTTACGCTGTGCAACTACCTGTACGCTCTGAAGCTGCAATGCTGCATCTTCGAGTTCTATATTCAGTGATGTAATTTTGTCCTTTTGAACTGTTACATTTGGTATGCGAAGAGTATTGTAAGATACGTATGAAATTAAGAGTGTATATTTCCCTTCTGAAAGATTGGTAAATTTATAATTTCCTTCAATATCAGCAGTGGTACCTTTTGCTGTTCCTTCAATCAGAATGGTTGCACCGGTTAAAGGTTCTTTGTTTTTTTTATCAGTTACTTGCCCTTCAATGCCAATTTGTGCATGAAGCAAACATGAAGATAGTAATACGAACAGTAGGAGTGACAAACGTGAGAGAAATAAATGTTTCATTTAGTTTTGAATCTTAGTTTCTTAATGATGCAAAAGTACTTCATACCTATTTCAATGGAAAGAAAGGAGTGTGACAATAGGGTTACTAATCAAAACCAAAACAGTTGATTAAATATACAAAAAGCCGCTGTCGAATCAAGGCTTCGACAGCGGCTTTATTTGTTAACTCAATATACAAATTACTTCAATGGAACATATCCTACTCTTTCTACGATTGCCTGACCTTCACCGGAAAGAATGAAGTTGACCAACGGTAAATAATTTCTTTCATTTTTCTTATCATAATAGAAAAACAAAGGGCGTATAATTGGATATGTCTTGTCAACTGCTGTCTTCATTGATGGAGCAACAAAGTTTTTACCATCAAATGATACATGAACTGCTTTTACATTTTTGTTTAAATAAGCCAATCCTACATAACCGATTGCACCTTTAGTCTGACTTACCGATTGAACGATAGCTCCGGTAGCAGGCATACTTAAGATTGAACTCATGTAATTTTTGTTTAGCAACACATGTTCTTTAAAGAACTCATATGTTCCTGAACTTGTTTCGCGGGAGTAAGGAGTGATTTTCAGATCGGCTCCACCTACTTGTTTCCAGTTTGTGATTTTGCCTGTGAAAATGCCTTCCAGTTGTGCCCTTGTTAATTTAGTTACTACATTTGATGGATTAATAATTACGGCTAATGCATCAAAAGCAATTGTTTTTTCAACGATTGATTTACCGGCTTCCTGACATTTAACCTTCTCATCAAATTTCATTTTACGTGAAGACATGGCAATATCTGTCGTACCTTCAAGAAGTGCTGCAATACCTACTCCACTACCACCTCCAATTACAGTTACCGATTTGCCGGTTTTCTTTCCGAAAGCTTCAGCTTCTTTTTGAGCCAATGGTAATACAGTATCACTACCTTTTACTTTCTGAGCATAGAACGATGGTGCAATTGCGCAAACCATCATAATTGATAAAATAAGTTTTTTCATTTTTTGTTTTGTTTAATATGTTGATTTTTATACCTGAAATTAAAATTTAAACTGCATACGTACAGTCAATAAGTTTGCTGCCAGTTTCTTTGTGAAATCCGATCCTTTTACATTTAATGCACTTGAAGTTTCATTTACAGGCATATCGTAGTAAACCATGAATTTTACATTGCTGTTCATACGATACAAATATCCTAAACCAATTGTTGAATAAGCGATATCTGCTTTTGATGTTGCTTTTGTTCCTGCCGCTGTTGTTGCTGCTCCAATATTATTGCCAGATACTTTTGTATTCGGATCATACCAGTCGTATTTCACAGTCAGTGAGTGTTTCGTATCTGCAATATCTTGTGAGAGTATAACATAACCACCTGCAAAGTTGCGGTTGTAATTGTCTCCTGTATTTAGACTTGGAGCTGTAGCATAACCTGTTGGTTTCACCGTTAAATCCGGACTGCTTGAACTTGAGCTACTTCCCGGTTGTGTACCAAAGATATATTCCCCACGTAATGTTGTCAAACCAAGGTCAGAACTTAAGCTGAATTGACCATCAAATCCATAATACTGACGGCTTGCATATTGATTAAAATTAGAAGCACTATCTCCGACTGCTTTGAAAACATTGTTCGTCATTGCATACACATTCTTTGTAGCCTGGAAGATATATCCATTATAGAATGACGCACCAAGTCCGTATTTTATATTTCCAACTGCATTGACATAATTTAAATGACCAATCAAATCTTTTGGAGTTTTACTATCAGTACCCATGGCATTGCCACCAAACAAACCAAGATCCAGTTTCAATACATTCCAGGGAGATGTTTTTGGAGCCTGTAATGTAATCATTGCTCCTAAATCCCTTTCGCTTGGGAATAGAGTTTGAATAATGCGGCTTCTTTCAGGACTTTCACGTGACGAGGAAGAATACTCAATTTCGTATCCGAAAGGACGATTGAAAAGACCTGCTTTTAGAGTCAATATGCCTGCCCAGGGGTCTAAAGCTGAAGCATAAGCTTCCTTTATAATAACTCCTTTTTCTGTTGCATCTATGTAAAACACACCCGTACATCCGTTGTCGGTATAGGTAGCTTTTAAACGGCCACGACGTACACCAAAACGACTGAATGTTGCACCCGGATTTGTTATTGCATTTGCCTTTTCACCGGCATTGGCACCTAAACCCACTTTCATGTCCTGAGAACCATTACCGTTTACGTCAATTTGAGACATTTGCCATTCGGATTGAATGTACCCGCTGATTTTCAATTTCTTTACCTGTAAAAGACCGTCTTCAACGAGTGAAATACGCTGCTCATGCAAGGCAAGTGTATCAATTTTCTCTTCCTGAGAGAAAACAAAGGTCGTACAAATAAGACCTAAAGCGATAATTGTAAAACTTTTTAATTTCATTTTAATTTAGAATTTAGTTTATTATGTATAATTATTTCCTACTTATTTTCGATGCAAAGAAACTGCTGTCAGGTTACAGTGTTTTGTCAAATGTATTACATTGTTGTTACATTTTAAGGAACTCATAATTAAGTTATAATAAGAAGATATGGACCCAAATTCATTCCATTGGATATTTACTCATTATTCTATAAAATGAAACGAATCGTGTTTTTTTCTGTCTATCCTGATTTAATTTTAGTTACGGCTTTTTACTAAAAATAATTCTCCTGATTTCCTTGTCTGTCATTCATTACCAGTGTCTGTAAGAGTGTTTAATCCTGTTAACAGGACTAAACTTTTTCCCGTTGATTAATAAAACGGTTTGTTTCCCATTTGCAGAACACTTCAAACACAGAACACGGAACACGGAACACGGAACACGGAACACGGAATGCTCCCTCACCCGTCCATCATGATGTTGCACATGTTATGCATATATCATGCATCTTTAAAGGAGCGTAATATATACGTAACTGTAGCACGGGAATACCATAGACAAAATAGAATATGTGCAACATCATGTAAGCCGGGTGGTAATAACCTGGCAATTTTGAGGCAAACTGATTGTCGACTGATACCTGAGCCCTGATACCGGTAGTACGTCTTTTATTGAAAGGGGAAAAAGAAATGGGTTCGAAACCATATTCCTTTCGGTAAACCGGAATAAATTTAAGAGATAAGTATTGCTTTCTGTCAGTCACGCTGGAAATATGACTCTGAGTTTTTCGACACACTGAAAACACAATTCTTCAACTGATGGACAGAATGAGTTCCTGTATTCAAAATCCTTAACAAAAAGATGTTAGTAACTATCTTTTCTTGTAGGCAAATTCAGACTTGCTACAACATCAAATACGGAAGAAACAAAAGCGTAAATGATACCATATAGTATAACCGGGAATTCAAAAAAGGATAAATGTTATTTCGTAACACCATTGTAACACATTCTTCATTTCATCTTAATATAAAAACTATTCCTTTGCAGTGATTTTTTAACCCATACACATCGTGAAACGATTTTTAGAGAAACTAGTAGAAGGTGCATTATTAATAAGTGGTAGTATCACCAGTATCACCATTTTACTAATCGTGATATTTTTGTTTAAAGAAGCTTCCGGATTATTCAATAGTCCGGTGATTGAAGATGGATATGTGTTGGCATTCAACAAAGCAAATCCAGTAAAAAAACTAAGCTCATACCAGATTAAAGAAATATTTGATGGCAAAATTACCAGCTGGGATGAAGTAGGTGGGAAAGAAGAGCCCATTGAATTGGTTCGTCTGAGTGATATGACAAAATATTACACGGAAGAGGAACTTGGTGCTTCATTTGAAAACATACCTGCGAAAGCCAGTGAACTAACCAGTAAACATCCGGGCATAATACTCTTTCTCCCCAAAAATTATGTAGCAAAAAACTTTAACGGCACGTTGCTAAAACATGAAACCTTACAGCCGGGAGACTTTTTTGGTGGAAAGGAATGGTATCCTACTGCAACTCCATCACCACAATATGGATTATTACCTCTTTTATTGGGAACTATATGGGTGAGTCTGGGTGCCATACTTCTGTCGTTACCATTCGGTATTGCTGTTGCAGTGTATTTAGCTGAGATTTCATCCATGCGGGTACGTAACTTCTTAAAGCCGGTGATTGAATTGCTGGCAGGTATACCATCTGTAGTATATGGATTCTTTGGGTTGGTGGTTTTAGTTCCCTTTTTACAACGGACATTTCAGTTACCTGTCGGTGAAACTGCGTTGGCCGGAAGTATTATCCTGGGAATAATGGCCCTGCCAACAATTATAACGGTGGCTGAAGATGCCATGCGTACAGTACCGAGAGCCATGAAAGAGGCTTCCCTGGCATTAGGAGCCACTCATTGGCAAACAATATACAAAGTCATTATCCCATATTCAAAATCCGGAATAACTTCAGCAGCCGTACTGGGAATAGGTCGTGCAATTGGTGAAACTATGGCAGTTTTAATGGTTACAGGTAATGCTGCCGTTATACCACATACTTTGCTGGAACCGGTACGAACAATTCCTGCCACTATTGCAGCTGAATTGGGGGAAGCATCAGTAGGAAGCGGACACTACCAGGCATTATTTGCATTAGGCTGTATACTTTTTATCATCACCATGATCATCAGTATAAGCATTGAATTTATTGGGAGAAAGAAATATCAGTAACCCCCAACCCCTAAAAGGGGATTTAATTAATAATTAATAATTAAAAATTAATAATTAACAAATATATCTTTAAATATCCACGATTACATAAGAAGATTTATTAAGTCAGGATATTATCTAAATTAAATACAGATCTACCTCCCCTTTAGGGGTCGGGGTAATCTAAAAAAAAACATTATGACACCAATTGTATCGGCAAAACGAAACGATAAGAATAAAAGATGGTCACAAGCCATTGCTTTTACAATCTTTAAGCTGATGAGTTATTCAGTGGTTGCAATTTTAATTTTGATTCTTGGTTTTATTATTTCAAAAGGAATTGGAGTTATCAGTTGGGATTTTCTGACAAAGGCTCCTGAAGATGGGATGACAAAAGGTGGAATCTTTCCGGCCATAGTGGGAACACTTTGTCTGGTTGCAGGTAGTAGTCTCTTTAGTTTTCCAATCGGCATTATGTCGGGAATCTATATGAACGAATACGCATCAGGCAGTAAGATTGCAACTTTTATCCGAATCATGACCAATAACCTGAGTGGCGTGCCTTCTGTGGTATTTGGACTTTTTGGTATGTCATTATTTGTCAACACCATGAAGTTTGGAGATTCTATATTAGCCGGTTCGCTAACATTAGGATTACTTTCTTTACCTTTGGTGATTCGAACGACAGAAGAATCGCTGAAAGCTATTGAAAATTCATACAGGGAAGGCAGTCTGGCATTGGGAGCTACAAAACTTCAGACGATTCGGAAAGTGGTCTTGCCAATGGCGTTTCCAAATATCATAACCGGATTGATTTTATCCATTGGTCGGGTATCGGGGGAAACAGCACCAATTTTATTTACGGTAGCTGCCTATTTCCTTCCAAAATTACCAACCAGTATTTTCGATCAGGTCATGGCATTGCCCTATCACCTGTACGTGATATCAACCAGTGGAACCGATATTGAAGCTTCCCGCGGTATTGCCTATGGAACTGCTTTGGTACTTATTGTAATTGTATTGCTTGTAAATATTCTTGCTACGTCGTTACGAAGTTATTTCTCAAAGAAGGTAAAAACAAATTAAGAATGACCCCCAACCTCTAAATGGATGTATGAGGGTATCTATCATTTGAATATAAAAAAATATAACAAACTTGATCTTTAACTCCCTGGGGGTTGTGGGTCGACCAATCACAAGAAAAAAGATGCTAACCATTGAAGCAAAAAATGTTGATTTTTATTACAGCGATTACCATGCGCTGAAGAACATAAATATTGAAGTTGAGAAGAACAAGGTAATTGCTCTTATTGGCCCTTCAGGCTGCGGTAAATCGACTTTCCTTCGGATACTTAACCGAATGAATGACCTGATACCCGGCACCCGCATGACAGGTACCGTACTGGTAGAAGGAGAAGATATTTATGCTCCCAATGTGCATGTGGATGAATTGAGAAAACAGGTAGGGATGGTATTCCAAAAGCCAAATCCGTTTCCTAAATCAATCTTTGAGAATGTTGCCTATGGGTTGCGTGTGAATGGTATAAAGGACAAAGAATACATCGAACAGCGGGTGATCGAATCGATTAAATCGGCCGCCTTGTGGGATGAGGTAAAAGACAAGTTGAAGAAATCGGCATTTGCGCTTTCGGGAGGTCAGCAACAACGGTTATGCATTGCACGGGCACTGGCCATTTCTCCAAAGGTAGTCTTGATGGACGAACCTGCTTCAGCGCTTGATCCTATTTCAACAGCAAAAATAGAGGATTTAATATACGAACTGAAAAAAGATTATACAATTATCATTGTAACACACAACATGCAGCAGGCTTCGCGTGTTAGTGATAAAACCGGCTATTTCTATCTGGGTGAAATGATTGAATTTGATGATACAACTAAAATATTTACAAATCCTCAGCAGATTTCAACTCAGAATTATGTCACTGGAAGGTTTGGTTGATGTCATATTCCCCTTAATGGGGGTTTTAGAGTGAATAACATTGTTTATTAATAGGAATCAGGTATTTCAAAAAAACATCAATTACCTGATCTTTAAATCCACTTAAGGGGTTTTGAGGTCATTTCAAAATAAAATATATGAGACACATAGAACAAGAATTATCGTCCCTGCGCCAGGATTTAATAGATATGTGGAGACTGGTGATTTCACAGGTATCCAATGCAGGTGAAGCCATTCTTCTGTTTGATAAAGATCTGGCCGCAAAAGTCAACATGCGTGAGAAAAAGGTAGATGCTTATGAATTGAAGATTGATGGATTCTGCGAAAATATCATTGCCCTCTATCAACCTGTTGCCGTTGACCTTCGATTTGTATTGGCAGTTTTTAAAATCAACTCCAACCTGGAACGCATTGCCGATTTCGCAAACGGTATTTCGCACATTCTGGTTGATAACCCTTCCGTTATACTTGATGCAGAAGTGATTTCTGATACACATCTGCAAAATATGATTAATCAGGTAAATAAGATGTTGTCACAAGGATTGGAAGCTTTTGAAAATGAAAAGTCAAACTTTGCCGCTGCTATTTTCAACGAAGATGCTCAGGTAGATGAAATCAATGAAAAATCAGTTGAAGTTATTGCCGCTTATATTCAGAAAAATCCGGACAGAGCCTATGAATGTCTCCAACTAGTCGGTATTTTCCGGAAACTGGAACGGATTGGAGATCATTGCGCCAATATAGCAGAAGAAATCTTCTTTTACATTGATGCCAAGGTATTAAAGCATTCCCCTAAGAATATCAAATAAACGTACTCTGTTATTACAAATAATTGAATTCATACGTTTCAGGAAAACTGTAAAAGAGATAAGTCCCGTAGGATTTATCTCTTTTACTTTTAAAACGAATGATGTATAAAAGAATTTATTTATTTGTCATATCTTTGTAACAGTTATTACACAGCCACGAAATAATCTTGTTGTTTCTTTGTATTAAAATAATAATACAATACATGTATGAATCCATATCGTATTTTAGTAGTTGACGACGAAGAAGATTTATGTGAAATTCTTCAATATAACCTGGAAACTGAAGGGTATACGGTTGATGTGGCTTATTCTGCCGAAGAGGCATTAAAAAAGGATATCAGCAGCTACAGCCTTTTATTGCTGGATGTGATGATGGGTGAGATTTCGGGTTTTAAAATGGGGCGTATCCTGAATGACAACCCTAAAACTGCAAATGTCCCGATTATTTACCTCACGGCAAAAGACACTGAAACTGACCGTCTGACTGGCTTTAATATCGGGGCGGACGATTACATATCCAAGCCATTCTCAATACGTGAAGTGCTGGCAAGAGTAAAAGCGGTTATACGAAGGTTCGAATCTAACAAAGCAGCCACACTTCCACCTCTTCAACTGAGCTATGAAAAGCTTGAAATGTCATTACAAAATAAGAAGGTAATGCTCGAAGGAATTGAAATTCCGTTTACCAAGAAAGAATTTGAGATATTGAAACTTCTGTTGGAAAACAAAAACCGGGTATTCTCGCGTGACGAAATGCTGAATAGGGTTTGGAGTGATGAAGTGATTGTACTCGATCGTACCATTGATGTAAACATTACCAGGCTCAGAAAAAAAATCGGACCATATGGTAAAAACATCGTGACCAGATTGGGATATGGTTATTGTTTTGAAGAATGACCCCTAAATCCCCTAAAGGGAACTTTTGGTGATTTGTATAGAACCGATTTACTACAAAATTATATCATAACTATTATTATTATTATTATTATTCCCCTTTAGGGGTTAGGGGTCTTATGAATCTAAACAAACGCATATTTCTGTATTTCTTTAGCATCTTTTTCCTGATGCTGGCTATTATCTGTTTTTTCCAATATCAACGGGAGAAAGAATTTCGTACCGAACAACTCGATCAACAGCTCACAACATACAATTTCTCGATTAATCGGTTTATCAATGAACAACATCCTGACTGGGATAGATTAAAGGATTATGTAAGCCTGTTTCCTGACAGCACATTGCGGGTCACTGTAATTGACACCACAGGAGCAGTGACTTTCGATTCATCGGTAAAAAAATATACCACCCTCGAGAATCACCTGAATCGCCCTGAAATAGAAATGGCTAATTATACTGAAAACGGAAAAGCAATCCGTCATTCTATTTCCACCGGAAAAGAATACTATTATCTGGCTCACCGTTTTCCGAATAGCTATGTCCGCAGTGCGTTGCCATACAATGTCAGCCTAATCAGCATGCTTAAGGCCAATACCTTTTTTCTTTATTTTATGGCATTTGTACTGATTATGGCTGTACTTGCCCTCTACTTTATTTCAAGGAATTTTACCCGTTCCATTGACAGGTTACGTATCTTCACCCAAAAAGCGGAGATGGAAGAAATGCCGGATACTGAAATCGAATTTCCGAATGACGAGTTAGGTGAAATCAGTAAAAATATTGTACAGCTTTACAAGTTGCTCCTGGTAACCAAGGATGAAGTTAACCGTGAACGCGAGAAACTCATTAAGCACCTTCAGATATCACAGGAAGGACTGGCTATTTTTTCGTCAGATAAAAAAGAGATTCTGGCTAATACCCACTTTATACAATACACCAATATTCTTTCCGACCAGCAATGTGAGACTTCCGATGAGATATTCCACCTCCCTGAATTTACTGACATAAACCAGTTTATAGACCAAAGTTTGCAGAACAACGAACTGAAACGCAAACGGTTGATTGTTGAGAAAGGAGGGCATATTTTCTCAGTACAATGTATCGTCTTTCAAGACAATACATTCGAAATATCCATCAACGATATCTCTGTACAGGAACATGAGAATGAGCTGAAACGCCATTTGACACAGAATATCTCACATGAATTGAAAACTCCGGTGAGTAGTATCCTGGGGTATATGGAGAGCATTCTCGAAAACCCTGATATGGATCCGCAGCGTCAAAAATTCTTTATTGAACGTTCGTTTCAGCAGGCACTCCGGTTGAGTGCGTTGCTTCAGGATATTACAACTCTCAATAAAATGGACGAAGCCAAACGCCTGTTTGAGAAAGAACCTTGTAATGTCTCGGAAGTAATTCAGGATGTACTGAATGACGTGCATTTGGAAATAGAACAGAAAGGATGTGAAGTGCTGAAAAACTTTAGTAATGAAATCCTTATACAAGGCAATCGATCGCTTATTTATTCTATTTTTCGCAACCTTTTCGACAATACACTCACGTACGCAGGTGAAAATCTCACTATCGATATTAGCTGCTACCGTGAGGATGATGAGTTCTTTTATTTCTCATTCAGCGACAACGGAGTAGGAGTTGAGGAAAATCATCTTAGCCGCTTGTTCGAACGTTTTTATCGGGTTGATAAAGGCAGAAGCCGTAAAATGGGTGGAACAGGTCTTGGACTTGCCATTGTAAAGAATGCTGTTCTTAACCACCGTGGTAAGATATCAGCAAAACTAGTTCCGACTGGTGGCTTGAGTTTTATATTTTCACTGCGGAAATACTGATTAATTAATAATTAAAAATTAAAAATTAATAATTGGCAGAATGCTGGAATTTAAGCTTTTGCAGAATAACAAACAGATCATTAAATATCTATGATTACGTAAGTGTCATTCTTTAATTTAAAATTCATTATTTTCCTCTGTTTTCTCTTTATCTAAACCAGATACCCATGCCTTTATTCCGCAATAAATGGACGCCTCTTTTTTTTAGTAACTTTCTGGGGGTTTACAACGATAATTTTGTAAAGAATTGCATTATTTTTATTGCCGTTGGGTGGGCAATGCCTCACTGGATGAATCAGTCGCAACTGATATCATTGGTGTCTGCTTCGCTGGTAGTGCCTTATCTGTTTCTTTCTCCATGGGCTGGTCGTCTTGCTGTAATCTATTCTAAAAAGAGCGTATTCCGTCTCTGTAAATTGCTCGAAATACCTGTACTTGCACTGGCTTGTGTTGCGTTCCAGTATCACTGGGTTATGGTGGCAGTTTTTGCTGTATTACTCATGGGCATTTTGAGTTGCATGTATTCTCCTTCAAAATACAGCCTGATACGTGATATTGGAGGTGAAGAAGGTGTTTCCTTTGGAAGCGGTGTCTTCGAAATGATGGCATTCCTGGGAATACTTATCGGAACGGTAACCGCTTCTATAGTTTCTGACAGATATCAACCCTGGATAGTATTTTCACTTTTTATCGGATTGGCTATACTGGGTTATCTGGTAACCCGTTCCATACATGCCAACGAATTACCGGAGAATAAAGAAGGAACAGGAACATTGAATCCTGTTCGGTTTCTGGTAGAATCCTTTCGGTTTGCCCGTCAGCATGCCGGTGTGAACAGTGCTGTGTTTGGAGCATCGGCTTTCTGGCTTATCGGGGGTATGTTGCAAATGAATCTGGTCATCCATTGCAAGCAGGTATACCATACTACAAATACCACCACGGGAATGGTGATGGCCTGTGCTGCCATAGGTATAGCTATCGGCTGCTGGGCTGCAGGCCGTATCTCAGGAAACGAAGTAAAAAAAGGATTAATCCTGATAGGCATTGGCGGAATGAGCCTGTTGTTTTTTATTCTGACATTTTTCCAAATCAGCATGTGGCTCTTCGTGTTCTGTGTGTTCAGTGTTGCATTTATGGGTGGATTGTTCCAGATCCCTTGTTTGTCTATGCTTCAAAACTCTAACCTGGGTCGTAAGTTGGGTGATATGATTGGTTATCTGAACCTCGTAACCTTTGCCTTTGTATTGTTAGGTACTTTATTCTTCTCACTCACCACTTATTTTACCTCTGAAAATAGCTTTGCTGTATTTGGCGTTATCCTTGCCATCTGTATCCTGATAACATTTTACTTCATCAAAAAGTCTCCTGAATACTTGACAGAGACAAAAAGATTGTTTAAAAACCACCCCTGACCCTTAATCTGAAGCCGGATTAGTAATGTCTTTTAGTTTTTCAGGAACTCTCAAAAACAAAACAGAAATATTTATGTTCTCCATTTGGGAATGTAGTTTTCATTACGCTCTACTCCTGTGGGTAAGGGCATTAAAACCATGTTGTAAAACATACAATATGGAAATACAATTTTAATAGAGATTTCATACATTGCCATACGATTTTTTCATTATAAAAAACTCCAATTTTTTAGTATTAATTCTTTTAATTTTAATACAGTATGAAAGTATATCAATCGAATGAAATTAAAAACATTTCATTGCTGGGAAGTTCCGGCTCGGGGAAAACCACTCTTGCAGAAGCTATGCTTTTCGAGAGTGGTGTTATAAAACGTAGAGGTACAGTAAATGGACAGAACACTGTATCCGATTATTTCCCTGTAGAAAAAGAGTATGGCTATTCAGTCTTTTCAACCATTATCCAGACTGAATGGCATGAGAAAAAACTAAATTTTATTGACTGCCCGGGTTCTGACGATTTTATTGGTGGTGTAGTGACCTCACTCAACGTAACCGATACCGCATTAATCCTTCTCAATACCCAATACGGGGTAGAAGTCGGAACCAACAATCACTTCCGTTATACCGAAAAATTTAATAAGCCCGTTATTTTTGTTACCAACCATCTGGATCAGGAGAAAGCTGATTTTGATCGTACGTTGGAGCAACTGAAAGATAATTACGGGAATAAGATCGTTCAGATTCAATATCCGATTACCGTAGGACCTTCTTTCAATGCAGTGGTGGATGTATTGAAAATGAAAATGTATCGTTGGAAGCCAGAAGGTGGTGTTCCCGATGTTCTGGAGATTCCTGATGAAGAAATAGAAAAAGCACAAAACCTTCATAACCTGTTGGTAGAAGCAGCTGCCGAACACGATGAAGCTTTGATGGAAAAGTTCTTTGATCAGGGTTCCCTGTCAGAGGATGAAATGCGCATTGGTATCCGGAAAGGATTGCTTACCCGCCAAATGTTTCCGCTATTCTGTGTATGTGCAGGTCGCGATATGTGCGTTCGCAGGTTAATGGAATTTGTATGCAATGTTTCGCCAAGTGTAAACCAAACTGAAAAACCTAAAACTATCGATGGCATTGAAATTACTGCAGATGCCAAAGGTCCTACCAGCATTTATGTTTTCAAAACAAGTGTTGAACCACATATTGGTGAAGTGTCGTACTTCAAGGTAATGAGTGGTACACTGAAAGAAGGCGATGACCTGGTGAATGTAGATCGTAGTTCCAAGGAACGGATCAGCCAGATATTTTCAGTGGCTGGTCAAATCCGTACGAAAGTAGATGAATTAGTAGCCGGTGATATTGGTGCCACCGTGAAGTTAAAAGATACCCGCACCGGAAATACACTTAATGTAAAGGGATGCGAATATGACTTTAAGGAAATTAAATATCCTGAACCTAAATACCGCAGGGCTATTAAGGCAAAGCAGGAATCGGATGAAGAAAAGCTAAATGAAGTACTTACCCGTATGCATGAGGAAGATCCAACCTGGATCATAGAACAATCGAAAGAATTAAAACAAACGATACTTTATGGTCAGGGTGAATTTCACTTGCGGACTTTGAAGTGGCGTCTGGAAAATAATGATAAAATTCTGATTGATTTTAAAGAACCAAAGATACCCTATCGTGAAACCATAACAAAGAATGCACGTGCAGATTACCGTCATAAAAAACAATCGGGTGGTTCAGGACAATTTGGTGAGGTTCATCTGATTATTGAACCTTATTACGAAGGTATGCCGGCTCCCGACACATTTCGATTTGGTGGGCAGGAATTTAAAATCAGTAACCGTGACTCCCAGGAAATTCAATTGGAATGGGGTGGTAAACTGGTACTTGTGAATAGTATCGTTGGTGGGGCAATCGATTTACGCTTTCTGCCGGCAATTATGAAAGGAATTATGGAACGTATGGAGCAGGGTCCTCTTACAGGCTCGTACGCCCGTGATGTACGGGTAATTGTATATGATGGTAAAATGCATCCGGTTGATTCAAATGAAATATCTTTCAGGTTGGCAGGAAGGAATGCCTTTTCGATGGCATTCAAGGAAGCCGGACCAAAATTGTTAGAGCCTATTTACGATGTAATTGTACAGGCTCCATCCGATCGGTTGGGTGATGTAATGGGTGACTTGCAGGGGAGGCGTGCAGTAATTATGGGCATGCACAGTGAAAAGGGATATGAAAAATTAACGGCTAAAATTCCATTAAAAGAGTTAGGCAGTTACTCTACTACCCTAAGCTCTCTTACCGGCGGACGCGCTTCGTTCACCATGAAGTTTGCAAGCTATGAACTGGTACCTATGGATATCCAGGAAAAATTGCTCAAAGAATACGAAGCTACCCGGAAAGAAGAAGATTGATACGATCAATTCTGAAATAAATAAAGGCTGACTCAGTATCAATTCGAGTCAGCCTTTATTATAATATTTTCCAAGCCCAATGATTTAATGAATAACTTTTTTTGATTATAAGACATATGATCCATTGTTTCAATAATTATTGTTACAGGAACATCATCCACAAATTTGTTTTTTGTTTTGTTGAATCAAATTTAAAGCTTTTACAAATTTAATGCTAAACGTAATGCTTTGTATCCTCCCGGACTGGTCTTAATTTGCTGGCCGTTCTTTAAGGTCAGCAATTGATTTTGTTTCTCATAGAGTTCTATACGTGAAATCATTTCAACATTGACAATGACCGAGCGGTGAACTCTTACAAATTGATTCTCGGGCAGATGTTCCTCGAAATACTTCATGGTTTGTTCCTTCAGGTATTTCCCTTGTCCGGTAAATATCTGGACATAATCCCCGTCGGCTTGCAAATAGAATATTTCGGGTACTAATACAACATGAATCTTGGTTCCTGACTTTACGGCAATCCGTTCGAGCATTTCAGCCTGTACGTCCTTTTTTAGTTTTATTTCTTCCGAAATAACAAGTGTTTCAGCTACTTCATCTTCTTGCGCTGCCTGCAACATGGCAAGACGAAAACGCTGCATAATCACGATATAGATCAGAAGTCCAATCAATCCCATCACCGGCAAAACAGGAATAAGCAGAAGTGACATCTCATTGCCAAACATCATATAAAACAAGCTATATCCGACACTTAACCAGATAGCTATGCTTAATAATGCCAGTGCGACATAATTCACCAACCTTTGATACAGGGTCAGGGCTGCAAAGTTTCCATATTTCACCACACTCCACAGAAGAATGCCGATGATACCAAAAACAACTGCATGTATAACGCCATCGATCAACACAATCCCGAATGGGAGTGTTACAAGCCCCTGCAACACATAAGTCTGCAGTAAGGCATAGATAACCCAAAGAAGGATATATTGTGATGTTCTTGACGAATTTTCCAGAAAAGGATGTATCATTTTCTGTGAATTAGTTTCTTAATTCTCCACCTCCAAATACACACGACCCTGTTATGGTTAGTTTTCGGGTAGTATCCAGAGGCTCTTTTGGCAGCCGGTTATCCTGGAATCCACCAAATACAGCATCCAGGTGGGTTTCCACAAACCAGTCGACAGGCACATAAATCGTTATCCCTCCAAATACAGCATTTATATCCAGGATGGTTTCACCTACCGGTAAATTAGTCCTGCGCAGGTCGAGTGTGATACCACCAAATACAGCATTCAGCTCCCCGCCTTTAAATTCAGGGTCAAGCACAATATGGTCGCCACTGCCGAATATGCTGTTTTTTGAAAAGCCAGGATTATTCATATTTCCTGCCCATTTTGAATGATCGTACCGATTCGAACGATACCGGTGGTGATGATGGTGATAATCATTCTTCCACCAGTCATTTGCCCACCTCGGCCCTACAAAGCGTTGCATAAGGATCATGATACCCGCAGCAATCAGCAATAATGGCCAGTACACATGAATAAAGTTGCCATCTATCCCCTCTACCACCTTTGGAATCATAAAGAATCCCCCGATAAAGATCAACCATACAGCAGGGATCAATCTTAGCCTGAATAAATTGACAACACCTATTACGATCAGCAACATTTGCCACGATATGAGTATATTCCTAAGTTTATCGGAAACAAATCCAAAATTAGCTGCCAGAAATATAACTCCAATAACCATCAAAACCAGTCCGACGCCCATTCCTTTGGTATACCCCGAACGAAACGAATTTTTTACTTCATTTTCCATAATAGTAATGTTTTAAAATTTTATGCTGCAAAGATACGTCCATGATAGCAGGTCATGCAAGTAAAAATCGATGAACAAAGTATTATTTCCCGACGAAGACAGGAATAAATGGCTGTAAAAATTCCCTGATTCCCCTATCAAGGTGATATCAGGGTATTTTTAATGTGTGTTTTCTGTTATTTTTTCAATAAATCACGTATTTCAGTGAGCAATTGTTCTTCTTTGGAAGGAATGGCAGGAGTTACATCCTTATTCTTTGACATGGAATTTATTCCTTTCACAAACAGGAAGATGCAAAAAGCAACAATCAGAAAATCGAATGTTACCTGTATAAAGTTGCCGTAATTAAGTGTGACGGCTGCTTTTTTAACTCCGTCGACTATCATGGCTGGTTTCATATGCCATTTCAGGTCTACAAAATTTACACCACCTACCAGCAATCCGATAGGAGGCATGATGATGTCTGCTACAAGTGATGCTATTATTTTGCCGAAAGCTCCACCAATAATAACACCAACTGCCAAATCAATCACGTTGCCACGCATGGCAAATTCTTTAAATTCCTTGAGTATTCCCATAGCGATTCATTATTTTGGGTGAATAATTATAAATTAGTCGGCATATTGACTTTCGTCATTTAAAACCCTACTGGTAAGTAGATTGTTCAGAATACCTGTTTTTATTTTTATTTAAGGGCCTTTTTTCAATAATACTGGTTCTGAACCTGTTTTACATTTCTTTTTCCTTGAGCTACGATCAACTTATGGTTATATCTCAGTTATCCCATAGTTATCCCATAGTATATATGATATGGGATAACTATGGGACAAATATGGGTCAACTATGGAACAACGTAAAATAGGTGTAAAGAAAATGAAGAAGTTTACTGAAATGCAATGAAAAGAGGAAGTATTTTGGTGTTACCATGAGAATGCATTTTCTATTTTACTTTTGCATTTCGTTTGTTTGCCTAAAAAGGAAGTAACTTATGCGGTAAAGTTCATTCCGTTAGATAACCGTCATTTCTCCGCACATACTAATGCTGAGTCGGTGTTTTACATCATCGGACGAGGTGTATTCTCCCAGCAGGTACATGAGTTTGGTAACAATGGCTTCGGTGGTACAGTCGTAACCACTCATAACTCCTGCATTTACAAGGTTTATGCTGGTTTCGTAGCGGCCCATTTCAACAGACCCTGTGCTGCACTGTGTAATATTTACAATCAATATGCCCCGGTCGGTAGCTTCTTTTAGGGCATTGTAGAACCATATCCTGCGGGGTGCATTGCCGGCACCAAAGCTTTCGAGCACGATGGCTTTTAGCTTGGGGATGTTGAGGATGGCATTCACGGTATGTTCAGTAATGCCGGGGAAGAGTTTTAAAATGGCAATGTTTTGATCGAGATTGGTACGCACTCTTAGTTTTGTTCCGGCAGAAGGATAATGAATATAGGAACGGAAATACTTGATATGAACCCCGGCCTTGGCTAATGGGGGATAGTTGTACGAATTAAAGGCACTGAAATGTTCGGCGTTCTTTTTGGTAGTCCTGTTGCCACGGAACAGGGTGTCTTCAAAAAATATGCATACTTCGGGCACGATAGCTTGTCCGTTTTCTTTGGCAGTAGCAATTTCAATAGCTGTTAGCAGGTTTTCCTTGGCATCCGAGCGCATCATACCGATAGGCAATTGGGAACCGGTGAAGATGACGGGTTTTGACAGGTTTTCGAGAATAAAGCTCAGGGCTGATGCCGAATAAGCCATTGTATCGGTACCATGCAGCACCACGAAGCCATCGAAATCGTTATAGTTTTCTTGTATCAGGAGTGCCAGTCGTTCCCAAACAGGGGGATGAACATCCGAGGAGTCAATAAGCGGAAGAAATGGAATGCTTTTAACACGAATACCTGTTTGTTTGAGTTCAGGCAGATACTCCTGGAGCCGGTCAAAATCAATGGGACGCAATGCACCCGTAGTAGGGTCCTCGGACATACTGATAGTTCCACCCGTAAAAAGCAATAATACAGCACTTTCTTTTTCCACGGTAAATTTGTAATGAATTTAATGCAAAGATAGTGTAATAATCGATGATTTTTATATCAAAAAGATAATTTGAATTTAATATAGACGTTTTTTTTTATGAAATCAGTTAACTATTGAAAATTTATCACTATTTTTGTAATCTACACTTCAAATACGTAAGTGCCTGATATTTCAAAGTATATGATGTGAATATGAATAGAATATTTCTGATTGGTTACATGGGGTCCGGAAAAACAACTGTGGGTCAGTTATTGGCAACCCAATTGGGATATAGTTTTATTGACATGGATAACCACATTGAGGGAAAACTATTTAAATCTGTTTCGCAGATATTTGCTGAGTTGGGAGAAGATCAATTCAGAATGCTTGAAAAACAATGTTTGCATGAAGTGGCTGAATTTGACCAGGTAATAATTTCAACCGGAGGTGGTGTTCCCTGTTTCTTTGATAATATGGAATATATGAATAAACAGGGTGTTACTGTTTATTTGAAATTGTCATCGGCTGACCTGGCCGAACGCCTCGAACAATCGCATGCCAATAAACGACCATTGCTTGCAAACAGGAAAGGCGAAGAATTACTCCATTTTATTTCGGAAGAACTGGTAAAGCGGGAACCGTTTTACTCGCAGGCAGCCTTTTCGGTGTCGGGAGAAATTGAATCGACGGTATCGCAGATCTGTGTTTTGGTGGGGGGTAAATGATTCGAACAGGAAATAGTATAAAAAAATAACCACCTTTATAAACATAGTATAGTATTTAATTACAGTACATTTAAATTGAGAATATGAATAAACGAATTTACAGTGTCATAACAGGGTCAGGAAATTATATTCCCTCAAAACAAGTCAAAAATGAAGATTTTCTTTTGAATGAGTTTTACGAATCAAATGGGGAAAAAATCACGAAGCCAAATCAGGAGATTACCGATAAGTTTCATGAAATTACGACCATTGCCGAAAGACGCTATATTGAAGATGACTTGAAAACATCGGATATGGCATATTTTGCTGCTGAAGAAGCCCTGAAATCAGCTGGAATAGATAAAGAAGAATTGGATTATATCATTGTTGCAAATAATTTTGGAGATACCCGATCAGACAACAGAGCCTCCGATCATGTACCCAGTTTGGCATCGAAGGTAAAACATAAACTTGAAATTAAAAACCCGGATACGGTAGCGTATGATTTGACTTTTGGTTGTCCGGGTTGGTTGCAGGGAGTTATTCAGGCTGATTATTATATTAAATCAGGAGATGCTAAAAAGGTATTGGTTATTGGAGCAGAGGTGCTCTCAAGGATCAGTGATCCGCACGACCGTGATTGCATGTTGTATGCCGACGGGGCTGGAGCCGTGGTGCTTGAAGCAAAGGAAAGCGATACCCCGATTGGAATTCTGGCACATAAAACACGTTCGGACACCTATTCGCATGCCGGATTATTACATATGGGCAGATCGTATAACCCCGATTTTGAAAATAAAAACGACCTATTTCTGAAAATGAATGGCAGACGGTTATACCAATATGCCCTGGATACAGTTCCGCAGTCTATTAAAGCATGCCTGGATAAGGCCGATGTATCAATCAATGAAGTGAGCAAGGTGTTAATCCACCAGGCCAACGGGAAGATGGATGATGCCATTTTAAAAAGGTTTTATGCATTGTATAATATTGCGGATGTGCCTGCAAACGTAATGCCTATGTCAATTGCAACTCTGGGTAATACTTCCGTAGCTACATTGCCCACCCTGTTTGACCTGATACTTAAAAACAAACTGGATAACCATACAATTAATTCGAAAGATATTCTGATTTTTGCATCTGTAGGTGCAGGCATGAATATCAATGCCGTGGTTTATAAAGTGGAATAACGCAAATAAACCGTTAACATTGTTGAACCTTAAAAATCGGCAATAAGCGTGACTCCATTTTAAGAGAAGGACTCACATGACCTTAAATAACACTGATAAAGGCATAAAAACAGTATGCTTTTTTCAGTGTTTTTTTATGAATAATTCTATCCTGTAGTTTTAATTATGAACATTGAGCACTTTTTATATCCTTTTTGTCGAACCGGATTACAGTTTTTAATTGAAAATTGTGCATAACTTCATTCTGTTTCTTTCTACTCCTTTCAATATTTGATGTATCTTTAGCAACCCAATTACAGTCTTATGATAGGATCTGTAATAAACCTGTAAACAAACACTTAACATGGATTCCTTTGTTCATCTTCACGTTCACTCACATTATTCTGTCCTCGACGGTATGTCCAGCATATCGGGATTGGTGGACAAGGCTTCTAAGAGTGGGATGCATGCATTGGCCCTTACCGATCATGGAAGCATGTATGGAATCAAGGAACTTTTTAATTATACAAAAAAGAAAAACGGCAAGATAAAAGATAAAATTTCGGCACTCAACAAACAACTTAAGAAAGAGGGTGTCTCGGAAGATGAAAAAGCCGGGTTGCTGAAACAAATAGCAGAAAACCAACAGAAGATATTTAAACCTATATTTGGTGTGGAAGCGTATGTGGCCCATCGTGGATTACATTCAAAAGATGGATCGGAGGACCGCAGCGGGTATCACCTGATACTGCTTGCCAAAAATAAAAAAGGATATCATAATTTATGCAAGCTTGTATCCACTTCGTGGATTGATGGTATGTATTACCGTCCACGTATTGACCATGAGTTACTTGAAAAATACAGTGAAGGAATTATAGTTTCATCAGCTTGCCTGGGAGGTGAAATTCATAAGAAGATTGAAAATGACAACCTGGCTGAGGCTGAAAAAGCTATCCTGTGGTATAAACGGGTTTTTGGGGATGATTACTACATTGAACTTCAACGTCACAAGACTGATAAACCCAATGCGGACTATTCGACCTACGAAAAGCAGCATATACAGAACGCAGAACTGATTAAGCTGGCCCGTAAAACAAATACGAAGATTATTGCCAGCAATGATGTCCACTTTGTAGAAGAGGAACATGGAGAAGCACACGAACGATTGATATGCCTCAGCACGGGTAAAGATTTAGACGATCCGAACCGTATGCGGTATACCAAGCAGGAATGGCTAAAGACGCCGGAACAAATGGGAGTTATCTTTGCCGATATACCCGAAGCACTCGAGAATACCCTTGAAATAGCCGAAAAGGTAGAGTTCTATGACATTGATCACAATGCCATGATGCCTATATTCCCTATTCCAGAAAGTTTTGCCACAGAAACATATTACCGTAGTAAATTTACGGAAGAAATGCTCCGTAAAGAATTCGGTGATGGATTCGAACGGTTGGGTGGATATGAAAAAGCAGTCCGTGTAAAACTGGAAGCCGATTATCTGTCTGAATTGACGCTTGTCGGTGCCAAACAACGTTATGGCGATTCGATCGATCCTGAAACCATGGAGCGTATCGAATTTGAGTTGCACGTCATGAAAACCATGGGTTTTCCGGGGTACTTCCTGATTGTACAGGATTTTATCAATGCGGCACGCAAAATGAAAGTGTCTGTTGGTCCCGGACGTGGTTCAGCAGCCGGATCGGTTGTTGCCTATTGCCTGCGGATTACGGATATAGACCCGTTGAAATATGATTTGCTGTTTGAGCGTTTCCTTAATCCTGACCGTATCTCCATGCCCGATATCGATATCGACTTTGATGATGACGGCCGTGGACAGGTATTGCGATGGGTAACCGAGAAATACGGAAAAGAACGGGTGGCCCATATCATTACATATGGCACAATGGCGACCAAATCGTCTATCAAGGACGTGGCACGCGTACAGAAACTACCACTCTCGGAAGCTGACCGGTTGACGAAGCTTATTCCGGATAAATTTCCGGAAGGTCCTGATGGTAAATCACCAAAGGTAACGATTGCCAATTGCCTGAAATTTGTGCCCGAACTGCAGGCAGCGCGCAATTCGTCGGATATAAACCTGTCGAATACGTTGCGGTATGCCGAAATGCTGGAGGGCACTGTACGCCAGACAGGAGTACATGCCTGCGGGGTTATCATCGGTGCAGCTGACCTTACGAACATGGTTCCATTAAGTACAGCCATCGACAAGGAGACCAACGAGGAAATGCTGGTAACCCAGTATGAGGGATCGGTTATTGAAGAAATCGGATTGATAAAGATGGACTTTTTGGGCCTAAAAACCCTGTCTATTATCAAAGAAGCATTATCCAATATCAAAAAATCAAAGGGATTTGACCTGGATATTGATGCTATACCCATTGATGATGAAAAAACATACGATCTGTTTAGCAAGGGAATGACGGTTGGAACATTTCAGTTTGAATCTGCAGGAATGCAGAAGCACCTGATTAACCTGAAGCCTACTCAGTTCGAAGATCTAATTGCCATGAATGCGTTGTACCGTCCGGGTCCAATGCAATATATCCCGCAGTTTATCAATCGTAAACACGGGCGTGAAAAGATTGAATATCCTTTCCCGGTAATGGAAAAGAGGTTAAGTGATACCTATGGAATCACGGTATATCAGGAACAAGTCATGCTTTTGAGCCGTGACCTGGCAGGGTTTACACGTGGACAATCGGATGAGCTACGAAAGGCGATGGGAAAGAAACTCGTCGACAAAATGGAGCATTTGAAGGTGAAGTTCATGGAAGGCTGTCAGAAAAACGGGTATGGACCTTTTGAAAAGCTTGAACAGATATGGAGCGACTGGTCGGAATTTGCCAAATATGCCTTTAATAAATCGCATGCCACATGCTACTCGTGGATTGCGTACCAGACTGCCTACCTGAAAGCCAATCACCCGGCTGAATTCATGGCAGCCAACTTAACGCGCAACAAGGATGACATTACTGAGGTTGGTAAGTTTATGGACGAGTGCAAGAACCTGGGCATGCAGGTTATGGGTCCGGATGTAAATGAAAGCGACCTGACATTTACAGTGAATCTGGAAGGTAATATCCGTTTTGGACTGGGAGGTGTAAAAGGAGTTGGTGAAGGTGCTGTTGAAGCGATTGTGAACGAACGCAAGGCCAATGGAAAATATAAGAGTATGTTTGACCTTATAGAACGAGTGAACCTGAATGCCTGTAATAAGCGTGCTGTGGAAAGCCTTGCCTTATCGGGTGCATTCGACAGTTTCCCGGATATAAAGCGTGAGCAGCTTTTTGTAGAGAACAGTAAAGGGGAGTTGGTACTTGAAAGTATCCTGCGTTACGGGAATAAATATCAGACTGATATTGCCATGACGCGTAATTCATTATTCGGTGGATTGGACTCTGTGGAGATTACAAAACCTGAAATACCCTATGCACCGGAATGGTCACCACTGGAAAGATTAAATAAAGAACGTGACCTGATAGGGATGTACCTGTCAGCGCATCCGTTGGATGAATTCGAATTTGAGATAAATCATATCTGTAATACAACTACCGTTGATTTAAGAGATTTGCCCCCATTGCAGGGCAAAGCGTTGAGGATAGGCGGAATGGTTACCAATTTCAGGCATGGAACTTCCAAAGCAGGCAATCCGTATGGTATTTTTACCCTCGAAGATTATGTTGGAGCATTTGAGTTTCCCCTGTTTGGTAAAAATTATATTGAATACGGGAAGTACATGATCAAAGATTTATATTTGTTTCTTCATGTAATTGTGCAAGAACGAGGAGCGGATTACAAATATAAAAAAGTGGAAGCAACAGATCCTAACATACCCAAAGAACTTGAGCTCAAAATTCAGAAAATAGAAGTCTTTTCAGATATAAAAGACAAGCTGATCAATACGCTGACTCTTACTATCCCCATTCAACAGATGTCAGATGATCTTGCCGTCGAGTTGACTGACTTAGTTATAAAAAATAAAGGGAATGTAAACCTGTATATTCAGGTAGTGGATGAGACTTCACCAAACAAAGTAATGATGTTTGCACGTCAACACAGGATTCAAATCAATAAAAAAGTGTATCATTCGTTAAAGCAGGCTCAGGGTAAAGGGTTTCTTGATTTTAATGTACAATAAACACAGAGGCTAAAAAACAATACAAAATGCCATCGAACTTATTAATATAGTTTTATAAACGGTTGTATTTAAAAATATCCGCATAACAGGCTTAATAGAATTTATAAATAAGCATATATAATTTATGATTTAAACTATTTGAACAGGCAACTGTTTACTAATCAAACACACTAAAACAATTTAAAAAACAAAAATATTATGGCAGCAGAGTTTACTGATGAAAACATCAAAGACATTATTAATAGTGGAAAACCGGTAGTTATTGACTTTTGGGCAGAATGGTGCGGTCCTTGCCGTATGGTAGGACCACTTGTTGAAGAACTGGCAAAAGAGTATGAGGGAAGAGTTGAAATTGGTAAAATGAATGTGGATGATAACGTGGAAACACCAGAAACATACGGTATTCGTAATATCCCGACTATTCTATTTTTCAAAGATGGCAAGTTGGTTGACAAACAGATAGGAGCAACACAAAAAACCGTTATTGCAAGCAAAGTACAAGCTTTATTGTAAGATACTGTTCGGTTTGATAGTAAACACATCGGGTAAATAGGTTTTAAATCTATTTACCCGATGTCATTTTATAGCCTGAGGTAAAATTCCTTAGCCAATAAACTGAATTCTTCTGAATAGTGATGCCTGACGTCCGATTCAATGACTATATCTGATTCTTCTTTTGGGAGAGGTTGAAAACAAAATTCAAGTAAGGTGCGTTTGGGTGCAGCATTTGGTTTTGGAATAACATGAACCTCTTTGATGCAATATAATCCGTTGCTCAGCGCAAAATCCCGGCAAAGCAATGCTTCATTCACAGGAAGTATAATGCAAATCCTCCCCGATGGATTCAGAAGGAGTTTCGCGTTTAGTATTAATTCCTCATGGGTAAGTGAATCGGTATGGCGTGCTGCCGTTCTATCATCAGAAGGAGCTTTTAATGAATTGACGAAATAAGGTGGATTGGATACAATCAAATCGTATTGATTCACTGTGTTAGCGGCAAGATCCTGTAGTGATATCTCCTTTACGGATACACGGTTTGCCCATGGTGAACGTTTTACATTCTCTGTAGCCTGTAATATGGCATTTGCATCAATATCGATACCATCAATCAATGAAGTGCTTCGTTGGGCAAGCATTAGAGCTATAAGGCCGGTTCCTGTGCCGATATCAAGTATGTTTTTTGTGTTCTCTGTATTGCACCATGCACCCAACAACACCCCGTCCATTCCAACCTTCATGGCACAACGATCGTGGTAAACAGTAAATTGTTTAAAACTAAAATACGGGTTTGACATAGTCTATTTTCTGTTAGGATTAACAGGTGTTTCATTCCTTCCTGGTGTATAGGATGGCGAAGTTTGATTCCGTGTATTTGATGAACTGTTATGTGAAGGCATACTTGTTTCAGTTCTCCCGGGTGAATAGGAATTCCCCGAAGAAGAACGTGAAGGTGGTGGGTTATTTTGGAAGTGGTTTGTAGATGGAGTATTGGTTGTACTTCGTCTGACAGGTCTGTCTTGTCTGGATCCGGAATGAAAATTCGGATTCACCGGCCGGTAATTTGTGCGATTATTCATGTCCGATGAAGCAGGACCCCGATTTGTTTGATTAGAATGGAAACCCGAAGAAGACCTGATCCCTGATGATCTGACTTGCCTGCCGGAATTTAACGTATTCGATTCAAGATAAGTGCGTTCATAACGCTTAGTTTGTAATTTGTTATTTTGTTCAGGACTTAAAACCTTTTGAATATCAGCATTCTTGTTCTTCATGCGTTCCAAAGCTTCACTTCTCTTATTCGATATCTGACGTTCATGGGCATAGCGTAAGTTTATTTTATAAACCTCTTTAGCCTGGTCCTGATTTAAATCCAGTTCTTGTTGAAGCTTGTCAGTCTGCTTTGCCGCTTCTTGTTCGGGAGTTCGTTTGGGAACAACCGGATTCTCCTGACTGTAGGTTTGTATACCCAAAGTCATGAAAAATAAAACGAATGAAACAAATTTGAAAACTTTCATAGGATAGGAATAACTTTTTAAGCAAATAGAATTGCAACAATGACCGTGCCAAAAAAATAAGAACTACACAATGAAATACATATTTAAGACATTTCCTTCAGGCAGATAAATCAGCTTTTTTCTATGATGAGTGCCGGTAGAAAATCTAATCGGAGTTTCAAAAAGAAAACGGGTGGAAGTAGATTGCTTACACCCGTTTAGTCTTTATTATTTAGTGAAATATTATTTATTGAAGTTTCGCAACTTGATATTTGTTAATACTTTTTTGGTATGAAGAGAAAAATCACTGTTCATCATCCATCCATAATATCCCATATCCGTTTTCAGCACATCCGTCACTTTCTGACCTTTATATTTTCCAAAGTTGATGACTTCTTCTCCTTTATCGTTGAATATAATACGCCCTGCGAAGTCAACATTGTTATTCTGGGTAGTGAATTTAGACAGAAACTCAATGTCATTTTTAAGTTCCGGATAGCGATCCAGTTGTGCCTGTAATACCTCATAAGTAGCCAGTGTGTCAGCTTCAGCTCCATGGGCACCAATCAGGTCTTTGTCACAATAAAACTTATAGGCAGCACCCAATGTACGTTGTTCCATTTTATGAAATACAACCTGAACATCTACAAATTTTCGTTTCATTAAATCAATTTCTACATCGGCACGAAGGAGCTCTTCGGCAAGAAGAGGAATATCAAAACGATTGGAATTATATCCGGCCAGGTCACAGCCTTCAATATCGTGTACAATTTCCTTTGCAACGGTTTTAAATGTTGGACAGTCAGCAACATCAGCATCTGTAATTCCATGAATTTCAGTAGCCCCCTTCGGGATTGGCATTTCAGGATTTATTCGAATAGTTTTTGTTTCTTCACGACCATTTGGTGAAACTTTATGATACGATATTTCTACGATTCTATCGGATACGATATTGGTACCTGTAGTTTCAAGGTCAAAAAAGATTATTGGATTTTTAAGTTGAAGTTTCATTTTTAAAATTTACTAAGTTCAAAAGTTTAAGTTATTATACGGACTATGAGAATCAATTTTATCTTATTGGATTTTGAAATAAATACATCGGATACAAAAAATTAAAGGTCTAAAGACTTGCGACCTTAGACCTCCGATTTTAGACCTGCTCGTTATTAATCATTAAGCAACATTGGCATTAACAACATGAGTATTTCTTCGTTTGCCTCGTTTTCAAAAGGTAGGATTAAGCCTGCGCGTGATGCATCCGACAATTCAAAAATAATATCGGTAGCATTAATGTTCCCTAAGATTTCAATCAGGAAAGATGATTTAAATCCGATTTTAATTGGTTCACCTTCAAACTGACAACTAATGGTTTCTTCAGCAGAGATAGAGAAATCAATATCCTGTGCAGAAATATGAATTTGATTGGCAGTAAACGCCAGCTTAACAAGGTTGCTTGCCTGGTTTGCAAAAACAGATACACGTTTCAATGCATTCAGCAATGTAACGCGATCAATGATGATTTTATACGGATTTGTTTTTGGAATAACCCCGTTGTAATTTGGGAATCGTCCTTCAACCTGACGGCAGATCATAGTGTAATTAGCCAGTTTAAAATGTGCATTCTTGCTGTCGAAACGAATTTCCACCTCACCACTTTCCTTAGGCAGAATATTCTTGAGCATATTGGCCGGTTTCTTAGGAAGTATAAAATTCACCAATTCTTCATCTTGTACTGAAGCAGAAGTATATGTTGTTTTATAGCGGACTAATTTATGAGCATCGGTAGCCACCAGAGTCAGGCTATCGGAAGTAATATCAAAATAAACTCCATTCATTACAGGACGTAATTCATCGTCTGCCGTGCAGAACAGTGTCTTGGAAATCCCGGCTGAAAGAGTCGGTACTGGTAATGACAATGAACGTGCATCGTCTTGTAATTGAGGTAAACGTGGATATTCATCTCCGTTCTGTCCTATGAAATTATACGATCCGTTAGCTGAAGTGATGACCATAGCTAAATTTGAATCGTTTATATTAAACGAAAGTGGTTGTTCAGAAAATTCTCGCAAAGTGTCGAGCAATAAACGTGAAGCTACTGCTACTTTCCCGTTTCCGTCGGCTGTTTCAACTTCCATTGAAGTAATCAACGTGGTCTCAATGTCCGAAGCTGTCATTGTCAGAGTCTTTCCTTCGAGATGAAGTAAAAAATTATCTAATATCGGCAGTGAGTTCTTGTTGTTTATTACACGGCTGATGGCTTGTAAGTGGCTCAATAGGTCGGTACTTGAAACAATGAATTTCATATTATTCGTTTTTTAGGATTTGCATGAGAAATAATTAGCAAATGTACTGAATTTTTTAAATAATAAAAAATTCTATCTAATAATTTCAATACAAAGTTATAAACGAGCTGGTATTTGTGTTTTTTGGGAGAAAAGAAGCCCGTGATATGAAAGAAAACCACGCCATATAAAATACGTTTATTATTTTTTGTTTTCCACCTGATATGATTTTTAATAAGATGAGGATAATCGACTCTTAAAAGCGAGGAAATAACAATGGGGTAAACTAAAGAGGAAAAAATTTGTTCTATTTTCACGCTAAAGTAAAATGATTGTAAAGATTCAACAACATACCAGAGATTAAGAACTGCTGCTCTAGTGGAAATACAACAGTTCAAGAAATAAACATTTCCTGTAAATTAATGGTGATAACATTTTATTTCTCCTAAAATAGGATTTCCAATTTTTTAAATATAGAAAATCATGAAAAATGGAATTGAAGATACTATCAACACACTGTTGAGTACAGCTGGAGTACATGCAAACGGACAAGGTGATGCAGATATTCAGGTAAAACATCCTGATTTTTATAAACGGGTACTTCGTGATGGTGCCCTTGGATTTGGCGAAGCATACATGGATGGTTGGTGGGAAGTAAAAAAACTCGATGAATTGTGTTATAAACTTTTGCATGCATCGCTGGAAGAAAAGATAAAGAACATGAAGTATTTTGTTCATTACCTGGAGGCAAAGCTCATTAACACGGGTAAAAAATCAAAAGCTTTTGAGGTTGGGGAAAAGCACTACGACTTAGGCAATGTCTTATTTCAGAAGATGCTTGATAAACGAATGGCTTATTCATGCGGCTACTGGAAGGAGGCTAAAAACCTTGATGAAGCCCAGGAAGCTAAACTGAGTTTGATTTGCCGAAAACTCAACCTGAAGCCGGGGATGAAGATATTGGATATTGGTTGCGGCTGGGGAAGTTTTTGCAAATATGCGGCCGAAAATTATGATGTGGAAGTAACCGGAATTACTGTTTCCAGGGAACAGGTTGAATATGCTACAACCGATTGCAAGGGACTAAATGTAACTATCAAACTCATGGACTACCGGGATTTAAATGATAAAGAATTGCTGGGTAAAGATATGCTCTTCGATCGGATAGTATCAGTTGGTATGTTCGAACACGTTGTTTATAAAAATTATACTACGTTCATGAATACCGTCCATGGTTTGCTCAAAGAAAATGGATTGTTCCTGCTTCATACAATAGGATCAAACAAATCGGTGGTTGCTTCAGATCCATGGTCGAATAAATATATTTTTCCCAATTCGCATGTCCCATCCATAAAACAAATTGGTGGTGCTATAGAAAATTTATTTGTCATGGAGGACTGGCACAGTTTTGGGGCTTACTACGACAAGACACTTATGGCATGGTTCGATAACTTTGATCGTCACTGGGAAGAGCTAAAGTCCGATTATGACGAACGTTTCTACCGAATGTGGAAGTATTATCTGCTCAGTGCAGCCGGATCCTTTCGTGCCCGTAATGTGCAACTTTGGCAAGTGATGTTATCAAAAAACGGTGTCCCCGGGGGGTATCAATCGGTGCGCTAAATAGAGACTCCATGAACATTTAGAAGAATAATTACGGGTACTAAAAGAAAGTGCAGTACTTTAAGCTCACAGTTAGATTTAAAGATACTTCATTCTGACTATAATTGTTTTAGTTTCATTCTTTCCAATTTTGAAACTGAAATCGTTGAATACAGGTCTGTGCAATCCTTTGAGAAAATAATCAGAAAAGCCAAAGCCCTCGCGGGGTATACCTATAAAATTATACTCCATTTTGCCGTTCCCGTTTTCATCATCCAGTACCGAGAATGCCCATTCACCAGGCTGATAGGGTATTTTAATATGAAACTCGCCATTCACAATATCTTTTTTAGTACACTTCATGGCCCAACATGTTTTTTCGTCTTTAAAATGTGCTTCATCAGCAAACATTGCAAGACATAGCTGACCATTTTTATTCCTTATATTCAGGATATGAACATCTAAATCCTGAGCTGAAATGTAGTTTCCAAGCCCGGAAAGTACAAGGACTAAAAAGTATTTGCAAACTGTTTTCATTTTCATAAAATCAGAATTAAACAGGTAACGGAAATTCTTTCTTTAGAAAAAAATGGCTTATAAGTTCTTGGTTCTTGGTTTTTACGGCATTAAAAGGCTCCGACTGGTTTAATAAAACCCGTTTTATTAAACTGCGGAACAAGATACTGATTATTTTTGTCATAAATGAAATGGAATGTTTTGTTTCTTTAAAATAACTTTCCAATGTATCATTTCTGAAATTAAGAATGTCTTCAAGGATATTCCCATCTTTCATAATCCCGCAGTGGAAATTTCGTTGTGCAAAAGTATTGAGTGGAAAATTCAGCTTTCCCAGTCCAAAAAGCATGAATGATTTTTCCAGGAAAACTTCATAGGAAATTCTACACTTTTCCCCTCCTCCAAGATTAAAGATTCTTCCCGACAGAACTTCACTTTTGCTTATAGCTTCCACGAATGCTTTTGCAGTATCTTTCGGGCTGCAGATTTCAAGTTGCGTGTTCAGGGGCATGTGAAACATAAGCTTTGACATTTTATGGTTTTTCATAATGGCTGCCAACCTGAATATGGACCAATCAAGTTTGCAGTTTTTTATCAATTCTTCAGCCTTAATTTTTGTTTCACCATAAAAATCTCTATCACTTGCATTCAAAGGGTCGTTTGCTGTTATATCAGGGTTCAGTACACGGTCACCATATACCGAAACAGAAGAACTGTAAAGGAAAAATGCATTCGGCGATTTATCTTCCAGTTCCTTAATAATTGATTTTGTCCCTAGTACGTTTACCCGGTACGTTAATTCCGGGCTTTCATCTGCTTTTGGTGGTATAATGGCTGCTAAATGAATAGCAACATCAATATTCCCGGGAATTTTCTGTATGTCTTTGGAATTACATATATCCCCATAGATTATATTTATTTTGCCTTTAAACGGCGATAAAAGTCTGGTAGCACGATGTGTCTTTTTATCAAATACGGTGACCTGGAAGCCATTCTCATTTACCAGTAATCTCAGGACTTCAATGCCAACAGTTCCGGATGCACCGGTTAACAAAACCTTAGTGGTTGATTTCATATTGAAAATTTAGAATAGAATTATTGCATGAAGATATTTATAAACTCATGCTGTCAATAGAACCCAAAATTGTGTTTTATTGCTTTTGCAAGTTTATATAATTCTATTGTAAATTTCGTCCTTTCTTAGAAGATGGCACAACTACATAAGGTTCAACTTTTGAAATCCGGACTTATAGTGAACTATATTCTGAAAATTAAAGTCTGAGAGCGTTGCGATACGTTACAGGAGTTATTCCTGTCATGCTTTTAAAGACGGTATAAAACGATGATTTGCTCGAAAATCCGCATTCATAGCCAATTGCTTCTATTGAAAACTTATTGTTGGAATCCATTAGCATTTTCTTAACTGCCTCTACGCGGTAATGATTGACAAATTGAAAGAAATTCATTCCAATATTTGTGTTCAGTACTTCAGTAATCTGATATTTTGGAATTTTAAGTTGTTCTGAAAGAAGATTCATATTTAAATCGGGATTCAGATATCCATTTCCAATTTCGAAATAGAACAGGATTTTTTTTTGTATCAATTGTTTTGTTTCTTCAGTCAGTGTTGAATTTTTATATGGCTTATGGAGTTCTTCCACGGACAGCATTCGTTTTGAAGGAACCTGCTGGCTCAATCCGTAAAAGCTCATGATATAAACCAGTAAAAGCAATGTGGAATAATTATAAATGTGTGGTGTCAGCGGGTTGAGATGATTAAAGTAAGCTATGACTGTTATGATGACAGCAAACATACAAAAGACAACGTAAAATACAGCAAAAGCAAGTAACCAACTGAGGCTTTCATTTTTATCTATATTCGACCACTCATTTCTCAGGTTAACACGATGACTGTTTACCAGTATCAGACTCATTGGTATGTATATGAACCATGAAAGAATGATTGATGAAGCAAAGACAAGCCGGAACAGGTAGTACTTGTCGTGAAGGAAAAAAGTGTCCAGGGAGAAAGGTTCTGTGATGATATACGTATATATTTCAAAAAACACAAAGGGAAACAGATGAAATAACTGCATCCAGTGTAATTTGAATTGTGGACGGGTGAGCGAATTTATATACAGGAATAGGCAAGGATTGAATAATAGAAAAGAACTTGAAAGGAGAGGCATTCCATAAATCTCATAATCAAGTCCGCAGATCATAAAGTCAATGGACAGAAGGGAAAGCCATCCTGATAATACTTTATCAGAAAGGGAACTTTCCTTTTTGTTAAACATTAGAATGGAAGCAAATAAACTTTGACTAAATCCGATCCATGCAATTGTATTCATTTCAGATGGCATTAAAATGAACAGATACAATTATAGTTTTAAGAAGATTCCAACACCAAGTATTTCCTTAAACTGGAGTTTCGCTTTTTCTCCGTTTACCTTTATATTAGCGTCGTACATTAAATGCGTATTTATATTGACAGAAATGTATTTATTGACTTTCATGGCGAGTTGATTTTCCCAGTTGAATACAATGTTTTGCGGATCTTTCAGATAATTAGAGAATAAATCGAGTTTTGAAGTGAAAGCTACATTCTTTAAAATTTCACTTTTAAAATCGCTTCGTGTATAAACGATGCGGGCATATCCTCCAAATTCTCCTTTTAATTTCTTCCCGGGAGTAACCCCGTAAGCTCCTGAGGCCGATAATGCATTGTCGTTGACTATTGTCACCTTACCGGTAAACGGGGCAAGAAATGCATTAAAATAACTGCTGGGGACATAATTCAAGCCTATTGCTGCTAATAAGTAAGCAGGCGCAAACAGGTTCGATATCTTTACACTATCGTTCGGATAATTATAACCCGGTGCGAACTGAGTTTTGAAATTGACCAGTAAAGCATAATTAAAGTTTGAAAAAGCTTTTACACCATATTTGGATAATAAATCAAACCGGTCGTCTGTTTTTATAAACTTACCATTAGCACCTTGTTGCAACATTCCATATCCTATATCCAGGGTATTTATCCATTCGGAGGTGGTGTCTTTGTAATTGGCGAAAACACTCACCATTCCATTAAAAGCAACAGAACTCTCTCCACCTGCCGACCAGTTTACCAGAGCTGTCTGGGCTAAATTAATTCCCGTAACAATCCCGGTTTTCCAACCAGCAATTGTATCCGTTTCTACTGTCTTAATGTGCTTTTCAGCCTCGGTAACCTGTGAGAAGCTATAAATGGGAAATGTCAGGATGACAAAAAGAAGTGTAAAGTTACTTGTCTTCATAGCCGTTGGTTTTTAAGTTACTATGAAAAACAATTAAATGCTAAAAGATGTTCAGTGAATAAAAAATGATATCCTAATTTAAATATTATTTTTGTAAGTAATCAATAAAAACAATGCCGATTCATATTGAATCGGCATTGTTTTTATTGGTTAGAAAATCATCAGGTAGAAAAATAGAAATATAAGGAATAATACCAAATGAGAACTAAGACTGTGATTACTTAGCTGGATTAACAGGTTGTTTAGACCCTTTTTTTGCCTTAGTGGTTATTATATTCTTTGGGTGCCCTCTCAACTTTATTTTTTCTTCTTTCTTTGGTTCTGTTACCGTTATTTTAGGGCGTGGTACTTTCGGAAAGACTAAAAATATATCCTGTTTTTTCTTAGGACGTTGCTTATCCAACCAAAAGAAGTTTTTCAGGTATATATCACTGCCCGATAGTTGAGCAAGTGGGTACATTGTACCGGTTGATGCCGATGTCAGTACAACTCGTTGCACCTTTTTGTTTCTCATGTACATAACCACAAAACTGCTTTGAGTTTTGTTTAGTCCTACCAGCGTCGAATCTTTATCATCCCTGGGATAGTAGATTGTTTCAGCATTTCCGTTTACTTTGACTCTTTTCAGTTGCCCGCTGTCCACATACGCTATAATTTCCTTTCCGGACAGTTGATTGAAATAAATGGAATCCTCTTGTTGAACGGTAAGAGCGGCACGTTGGATAAATATACGTTCCACCTTTTTGTTTTTGGTAAAGGCCTGGATAAATTCACCCGAGAGTTGATTATTGTCCGACCATAGCACAGGTTCACCATGCATATTCATAATCGAATCACGCGCCGAGTAAGTCAATGAGTCGCAGAGTCCCTGTACATCATTCCGGAATAGCCGTACATGATAGTATCCACGGGCTACATTGTAAATGGAATCCTTCAAGGTTAAGAGTGTGTCGGCATGTACAAACATAGAGTCTTTGCCCGACCAGTCAACCAGCATGGCAGAGTCACAGGCCAATCCGGTTTTTGTTAAATCGTTGTAATAACAATATTCTCCGTACAGGGTCGATTTTTGAACGGTGTCATTCATTATAACATGTGTAAATCCTTCACCGTACTTCAGTTTCTTATCATAGAATATCGTATCCCCTGTCAGTGTTTTCCCATCCTTATGCTTAACGATAGACCTGTTCAGCAACATTGACTGATCGGTTGTAGTATTATACCATCCGAGCTTGCTGTAAATGTTGGTTTCATCATTGTATAAAATATGAGTAGGTCCTACTATATTTGCAATATGGTTTTTCGTGTTGTACTTCAGGGTATCGGAATCAAGTATAAAATTTTTATTTTTTAAATGCACCTTGTTTTTAAATAAGGCATCATTCGTTGATGGAGAATATTGACCCCATACAGACGTAAGGACATTTAGTTGGTCCGTGATTTTTCCTCCGGTGTAGTAATATGACAGATTTGCCAACCTGTCGTAATTCAGGCTGTCGGTGGTCAGCGTTGTTCTCCTGTTTTCCATGCGGACATTATGTCGCAATCGTGCAAGTTTAGTATTCCCATCATAATAGAGCACATCCCCAAACACGAAAAGTGTGTCGGCCTGTACTATGCGTACGTGGCCGAATGCATTTAGTGAATTGGCTTTTTCAAAGAAATAAGCACTATCACAATATAGCAAAACATTATCATGCTTGAATCGAACGTTTCCTTTTAAAACCTGCATGTCGGGGTTCGTAATCTTGTCGAATGTAAGTGTCTCCGAATGTTGTAAATAAACTAACGTGACACCTCTGTTTCTCAATGGATTCACAGTAGGTGCAAGTTGCATATTCGGAGAATTCTTTGTGCTTCGAAACAGAGATCTGGTTTTTTTCGTTGATTTTACGCTTGTTTTTTTGGGGGACTGGCTTTGCAAAACTTCCTTACGCAATTGTTTGGGATGTATTTGAGCCTGTAAAACAACTATAAACAAACACAGCACACCGAATAGTACGATGTGCCTGTAGCGCCAGAATCCCTGACGGGGAAAATATAAAATAGCTTTTTTGATTCGTTTCATGAAATTTATCACCTCATCCTATCCTTTTTGGGGATTGAAGGGGCAATTATTTTTTAATCCATCCCGGATATTGAAATGTGCAATTTTGCCATGCCGGATCAATACTGATATATGTTTCCTTTTGTTTCTTGATAATCCAGTTATTCAAAAATTCCTGTTTCTTTTTACCTTCGTAGTATGACTTCAACATTTGGTAATCATCCAACAGGTTTGCCTTGTGGTTATCTACCTTCGATTTTACCTTAACAATGGCTACAACATCTTTATTCGATGTTTTGTTTATCATGGAAAATGGCTTTGATACTTCGCCTACATGCATGTCATAGACAATTTTGGCAACTTCAGGAGGAAGGTCCTGATATTCAAATTTTGATGTGCCACTTTTTTCGTTCAACATTAATCCGGCATTCATAGCTGTATTTTTATCCTGCGAAAAATTCATTACGGCATGTTCAAATGTTAGTTTATCTTCCCGTATCAGGTTAGAAATTGAATCCAGGTTATGTATGGCTTTCGATTTTTCATCAATGGAAACATGTGGCTTAAGCAGTATGTGACGGCAATTGATACGATCACCCCTTTTCTCTATCAGCTGAATGATATGAAATCCAAATTCGGTTTGAACGATACGCGACACTTTTTTAGGGTCCTGTAAGTTAAAAGCTACCTGGGCAAACTCAGGTACAAGTTGTCCACGACCCATAAACCCAAGTTCTCCTCCACGTTTTGCACTCTCAGTATCTTCCGAATAAAGCCTTGCTAAAACAGAAAAGTCCCCTTTGCCACTGTTTACACGTTCGGTAAAGTCACGTAAGCGATCTTTTATGCGGTTAATTTCTTCAATGGCAACCGGCGGTTCAAAACTGATCAACTGAAGTTCTACCTGTGCCGGTACGGTTGGTATACTGTCGGTCGGAAGATCTTTGAAATAACGACGTACATCGGCAGGTGTTGATTTTATATCCCCTACAAGCTTTTGTTGCATCTGTTGGATGATTTGTTGTTCGCGGATCATATCCCGTAAATCTTCCCGCAAAGCAAGGGTGCTTTTATGGAAATACTCTTCCATCTTCTCTTTCGATCCGATCTGGGAGATGAAATAATTCAACCGGCTCTCAACCTGGTTCATGACTGTCGCCTCACTGACAACAACACTATCCAGTGCTGCCTGATGCAGGAAAAGCTTTTGAATGGCTATTTGTTCAGGGATAACACAATACGGATCTCCCTGGATGGGTGTGTTTTCATATTGCGCACGCAATTTTTGTTCTTCAACCTGGGACTTTAGAATAGATTCATCACCCACGACCCATATTACTTCGTCGATAATATTCTTTTGCGCTAGCATTTTAAACGGCGCAATACTTAAGAGAAATAAAAGGGAAAGGATTATTTTTTTCATAAAATACAAATTGACTTTCAATGTGATGGACATTTATTTATTGCTTAATCTAAAACCAATATGTTTGTCCTGACTAAATTAGTTTTCGTTATAAGCTGGATATAAATTATTATTTTTTCTTGAAAAATGTAACTGTCTCATTTTCGACAGCATCATTGTATATCTCTTTTTCAAACTTCTCAATAAAATCGGCTTTCTTTTTGTTGAGTAATATATTTGAAATCCTGTTTTTTGCCATTTCGTAAGGTTCTACCTGACCTGATGATTTATAGGTCACTATGCGTAAAAAAAAGTGTTGTGTACTATCCGATGTCTCTACGAAATGATTGTTAGCTAAAAACTTTGAAGGATCTTCAATTTTTAAAGGCATCCTTTTTAGTATTTCTGATAATGGCAACCATTTATCTCCGAAATAATCGTAACTAATTGCATTCTGCAAACTGTATTTCTCAATATTTTCAAGTGACTTGGCATTTGCCGATTGTACCCAGCTACGTACCGTGCTTAGTTTGGGAGCTTTCTGCGGAATAATCAGTAATAATCCTTTGATTACATTTTCCTTTAATACAAGCTGATCGCTGTATTCGGTATAAAATGCTTTAAGGTCTTCTTCCGATGGTTCTTTCGGAAGGCGTTGCTCAATCATTTTCTGTTGATATTGATGAATTGTCAGCGATTTACGATAACTTTCAACCAATTCATCAATTTCATTTTTATTGGTAATATTCCGTTTTGCATTTTCGTACATTAGAACGTCGGTAACCCATTTACGGACATAACTTTGTGCAATTGCGGTACTGTCCGAATCGTTCACATTCGGGGGCATAACCTGCTGAATTTCGTCGTAATATAAAAACTTACCTTCTACCTCCAGCAATGGCTTACGTGCCACATCTGCCGTTTTATGTACACATGAAGGTATGACAACCAAAGTAAGTAATATAATTGTCAAAAAAGAAAACTTGTTCATGTGCAGGATTTGATGATTCTCAACCGATATGAAAACAAAACGCAAAAATAAAAGCCAAAGGTAGGGCTTTTATTTTTGCGTGATTTTATTATTAGTTTTTCTTAACCGTTTTCAAAACATTTTGGTCAACATTCACAGGATATTTTGCCCTGAGGGCTTTAATCCATTCACGTTCCAAAAATTCCTGGTAATCAGCAGTCACTAATCCCCGAACATCGGAGTAGTCTTCCGGTTTGTTTTTCAGTAATTTCCCGGTAACAAAGAAAAAAGGATATTCTTTTGTGGGTACGTATTTTTCTTTGGATTTGAATATCTGGTCATCCACTACTTTATTGTCTCCCTGCACATATAACCCTTTTTCAACTTTTACATATTGAATGCTGTCATTTAAACGGGTACGCAGATATTTGTCTATGGAATCTTTATCCGATTTCTTTACGATGGATTTAGCTGCGTTAAAAGTAGCATTGTCTTTACAAAGTATTACGTGACCTTTAAAATGTGGTTTTTCCCATGTGTAATCTGCTTTATGCTCATTGAAATACTTCGCTAATCCGGGAGTGTCTTTCGATGCTTTTTCCCATACTTCACGGTTGCTGACTTCGAATAACAGGATTCCATCATGATATTCCTGCATTAAGAAGCGGAAGTCATCATATTTCTTTTCCAGTTGCGAATCTTCATATGAAAGTAATTCGCTGTCAGCAAATGCATCTATTTTTTCATTGATTATCTCGGAAGGAATACTTTTTTCGGTCGTACTGTTTTTCTTCAGGTATTTAGCAAAATCAGCCTGTGTGAATTTCTTTCCGGCAAAGCTGAAAAGCGGTTTGTCTAATTTAGATGCTTCGGCAATAAACGTTGAGTCAGTTAATGTCCGTTTAGATAATAATTTGCTGAATTCCGCAATATTAGCCGTATTTTCCTGATAATTATATTCGATACGTGATTTGGTCAGGAAGGAATGTTGCCCGCGGTTTGCCCGTTCATCATGTTTTACCTTGCGTTCAAGATCCCCTTTTAATTCATCAAATGCAGCTATTCCTTTTCTGTCCATGAGTTTGATAATATGCCAACCATAGTCCGACTGGATAGGCTGGGAAACATCACCTACATTTTTCAATGCAAATGCTGCCGTTTCAAACTCAGGAACCATACGTCCTGTTCCAAACCAGGGCAATTCTCCGTTCTTTACCGATGAGCCCTTATCTTGTGAAAGGTTTTTAGCCAAAGTCCCGAAATCATCACCTGCTAACACGCGTTGATATATTGAATCAATAGTAGCTTTTGCTTTTTTGTTTTGTTTCTCTTCTCCTTTCGATGTGAAAATCATGATGTGTGATACCAAAACCTCACCCAATGAAGTACGTCTGGCATGTATTTTTAAAATATGATATCCAAATGCGGTACGTACAGGCTTAGAGATAGATCCTTCAGGTGTATTGTATGCCATTGTCTCAAATGGGTAAACAGTACGGAATGCCGAAATCCAGCCAATGTGTCCGTTATTCTTTTCTGCCGACTGATCCTGTGATACTTCTTTGGCTACTTTTGAAAAATCTTCTTTCTGTACCCGTTTCCATATGGTATTAATTTCGTCAAACGCCTTCAACGTATCCACAGGTGTTGCGTTTTGCGGTATCCGTATTAAAATGTGACTTACGTCCACATCTTCTTTCGAACGGTCATATGCTTCATGAAGCAATGCATCGTCTACTTTCGAATCTGTCAGATAGGGTTTTGTCAGTTGTGAGCGGTATCCGGCAAGTTCGTTTATAAATGATTTGGTGGTATCAATCCCTTGCGATTTAGCTTCTTCAACCTTTAACTTGAAATTAACAAATAAATCAACATACTCATCAAGTGTTTTTTTATCCAATGAATTATTTGAATTATTCTTGTTGTAAATGTATTCAAATTCAGATCTTAAAACTGGTTTGTTGTTTATGGTCATGAGTACCGGATCGGTAGATTGAGCAAAGGTACTCGCTGACAAAGCCAATAATGCTACTAATTTAATGACAGGTGATTTCATAAATATTTAAATGATTGATAGATTTATCAAGACGAATACACATAATTAGAAACACGATGAATGTGTCCGTCCGTAAAAACGGATAATATGTATGTTTGTTGTGTTATTAATATAAAAAATAAGATCGCAAAGTTATTATAATAAATCTGAAATAAAAATCAAAGTAGCATATAATTGTAAATTTCAAATAAAATTGTTATCCTCTAATAAGATTGAAAATTGAATCAGGTTTTATTCCCGGGGAATAACCTTGTTCTTTCTTCAAAACCTTAGTCATATTCAGATACATAAGGAATTAATAATTAATAATTAATAATTGCCAGGATACTGAAATGCAAGCTTTTGTAGATTGCCAAATATATCTTTAAATATCTAAGAATACTTAAAGGCAGATCCTTCTTTAAAAACCACCCCGTTTAAGTCTGTCGACATTCATGGGGTGGTTTTAATAATATCATGAAATAATATCATTGAAAATCATATCTTCGAAGATAATACCAATAATGTTTAATTATTTTCCCTGCTGTAATTAGGTGCTTCACTGGTAATGGTCACATCATGAGGATGACTTTCAGCAACTCCTGCATTGGTAATCCGGGTGAATTTAGCTGTATGTAATTCGCTGATAGTGTGTGCTCCGCAATAACCCATTCCGGCACGCAACCCACCAATCATTTGGTAAATTACTTCAAACAATGCTCCTTTGAACGCAACACGGGCCGATATGCCTTCAGGTACCAGTTTTTTAATATCATCCTCCATGTCCTGGAAGTAACGGTCTTTCGATCCTTTTTCCATGGCTTCAAGCGAACCCATTCCACGGTATGATTTGAATTTACGACCATTGAAAATAATCGTTTCTCCCGGTGATTCTTCTACCCCGGCAAAGAGTGAACCTGCCATAATTGTGTTTGCTCCGGCAGCCAGCGCCTTCACGATGTCACCTGAATAACGGATACCACCATCAGCAATAACAGGAATACCTGATCCAACCAGCGCCTTTGAAACTTCAAATATAGCCGAAAGCTGCGGAACACCTACCCCTGCAATAACACGGGTGGTACAAATAGATCCGGGACCAATGCCCACTTTTACTGCATCTGCACCTGCTTCAACCAACATTAATGCTGCATCGCCGGTTGCAATGTTACCCACTACCACATCGATATTCGGAAATTTCGCTTTCACTTTTTTAAGCATTTCCACCACTGACATTGAATGTCCGTGTGCAGTGTCTATCACAATAGCATCAACACCTGCCTCAACCAATGCTTCTACACGAAGCAATGTGTCGTGCGTCACACCAACTCCCGCTGCAACGCGTAATCGACCCCGTTCGTCTTTACAGGCCATCGGTTTATCTTTGGCTTTGGTAATATCTTTGTAAGTAAGTAATCCTACCAGTTTATTGTCTTCGTCAACCACCGGAAGTTTTTCGATCTTGTATTGTTGTAATATATCGGCTGCAGCTTCCAGGTTGGTGGAACGGGAAGTAGTGATCAGGTTCTCCTTGGTCATTACATCATCGATTTGTTTATTGAAATCGCGTTGGAAACGTAAGTCGCGGTTGGTTACAATGCCTACCAGGTAGCCTCCTTCGTCAACAACCGGTATGCCACCGATTTTATATTCAGCCATCAAAGCCAGTGCATCACCTACCGAGGCTCCTTTACGGATAGTCACAGGGTTGGATATCATGCCGTTTTCAGCACGTTTCACTATTTCTACCTGCTTGGCCTGTTCGGCTATGGTCATGTTCTTGTGGATCACCCCGATACCGCCTTCACGGGCGATAGCAATAGCCATCTTTGAATCGGTAACCGTATCCATGGCAGCCGAAACGATTGGTATCTTTAATTCAATGCGGCGTGAAAAACGGGTGGTTAGAATGACATTTCGTGGTAAAACATCAGAAAAGGCGGGAACCAGAAGGACGTCATCGAACGTCAAACCTTCTATTTGAACTCTTTCAGCAATAAAGGACATAGTTTTTTCTTTTTATCGTTACTATTTTCAGGGGTCGTACCTTAGCAGGACTACACTATGAAAATTATTGCGTGCAAATTTACATAATTATTACGACAGAGAAAACATTCAGGACGTATAAAAAAGGTTATTTCGTTTGATTTTGAACTATTTTGTAGGTTCTTGAGACTTTATGTATCGAATTTGAGGTTATTTAAGATTTAATATTTCTATCCGGTTGATTGAAAAGTTAACCACATTTGGCATGTCCGTGTACAAGTATCAAATTAATCCCAACAGGTAAAATCTGAAAAATTTAAATCTGAAATCATTTGGTGCTTTATTGCAACTAATGTCGTTTTTAGTTATTCTGCATTTGTTCAATCTTCAGAGAAGGTGTAAAGTGGGTATATAGGGGACTCCGTTAGGGTTCAGAGGGCCAGATCTAACTGAACCCTAACTGAACCCTATCCGAACCCTATCCGAACCCTATCCGAACCCTATCTGAAGATTGAACAAATACTTGTGAAATCAGACAGATAATTTACAATTTATACGGGTCAATCTGGAAATGAATTTTTTTATAAACCGAAAGGATGAATCTGTTGGGAGGTATAAATATTGGAATAATAGATTTTACAGAGCGGCAAATAATTTACTTTCATGCATCAGAAGCGAATGGGAAGATAATGAAAATCAATGTGTCGGATTGTCTTGCCTGCATTTCTTTCATATTGATTCAAAAAGCGGATGGCAACAAAGGACTTAATTTGATATAATTAGTATGTATTTACCCTTTAACCAGCTTCTGTACCTGACTCCTTCCTCTTGAGACAATGTTTAGAAAATAAATGCCTTTTGGCAGGAAGCTGATATCAATTACCAGATTTGATTCACGGGATAGGGTGACATAACAGGCTATTCCCAATGGATTGAATAATGTAAGTTGCATTTCGCTGCCATCATGCCTTTTATTTTCAATATTTATTTTTGCTGTATTAGGGAGATATGTTACAGTTATATTGTCGGGGTTTGCCGGTTGGTTTACTGCTGTCGGGCTGTCGCTAAGGCGGTAAATCGTTCCGCTGGTAAGGCCTGCCACGTAGAGTTGCCCAGAGATATCTTCGCCAAACGTACTGAAATTATTCCCCGGAAATTGACCCACATCCTGCACTACCCAGTTGCCTGAAACATTATGCAGGGTCCAGATCTTGTCGGAGCAATAATCAGCAAAAAAATAATACCCATAATATGGGGATGCAGGGGAACTTCTGTCGATATAACCTCCGATAACAGAACATTCGGGATTATGAGGATACACATATACCGGGAATACATAGTTCGATGAAGCTCCGCATCCCGTAGTGTTGTAAGCAGTATTTCCTTCATAGCATCGCCAGCCGTAATTCTCTCCACCTTTACTTGCAGCCGGTTGGTAATTAATTTCTTCGTATGCATTCTGACCTACATCAGCTATCCACAAATCGCCTGTTAGTCTGTCAAAACTAAAACGCCAGGGGTTACGTAGTCCGTATGCCCATATTTCTTTCAGTGCTATAGGGTTGTTGTAAAAAGGATTTGTTTGAGGAATTGAATAGGGTGAACCGTTGTTGACATCAATGCGATGCATTTTTCCAAGGTATTCGGCAAGATTCTGAGCCCTGTTGCCGGGGTCTCCTGCTGAACCTCCATCCCCAAGTCCGAAATACAGGTATCCATCAGGTCCAAAGCACAAATCACCTCCATTGTGGTTTGAATAGGGCTGATAGATGGTAAGCAACTTATATTCGCTGGAAGGATCAGCCTTACCAGGGTCTGAGGTGCTTGTACTGAACCTGGAGATATGCGTACTGTCACCGGCACCTACATAATTGACATAGAAATACCCGTTTGTCTTATACCGTGGATGGAAGGCGAGGCCCAATAAGCCCCTTTCACCACCATATGTAATACGTGATCTGATATCGAGAAACGGAACCGGGTTTACATTTCCTACTGAATCGACAATCATGATCAGCCCATGCTGGTCGACAGTAAACAGACGGTTATCACCGGCATTTGCAATACATACCGGGGTAACAAGGCCTGTAGCAAAAATAACCAGGTTTGGGTTGCTCACAGGCTGCATTTCCTTGCAACTGATGGTTTCCAGTAAAGCCAAGAAGAGGGAAATGGTAAGAGTTTTATATAGAGTTTCCATCGTTGTAGTTTTAAAATAAACAATAACCTGATAAATGAACTCTGATGTGGAAATAACAAAAACAGTTGAAATTTGTTCAGCCTTAAAATTTTGCTTTTCAAACTATTATGCGTTAAACGGGATGGATCGACTCTTTTTTTATACCTGTTTATTTAGCCGGGTCCGGGAGATGAAAGGAACAGTAAATTTAGATTGCAGGGATTAAATAATAAATGGCAGGTAAAAAAAATACTTCACTTTAGATTCACAATAGGTAAGAGATTCAACGAAATAAAACACAGACTTATTCCTGTATCCGCTGTACCGAATTAATTTCTTTAATCTTGATAATGTTTTTACAAAGGTTGTTGATGTCCTCGGTGTCGTGAACATAGATATAGAATCGACCGATAAAGATGCCATCATTGGTTTCTATGCTCATCTTATTGATATTAACGCCATAACCCTCGGATATTACTTTCAGGATTTGAATCAGCACTCCTTTTCGGTCAATACCCTTAATCTCCAATACTTCAACGAATGATTGAACTTTATGGGTTGCCCAGTCTACGGATACAATCCGTTCGCCAAAACTGCTCTTTAACTTGGCGGCTACAGGACATTGCCGTTTATGAACTATAATCATTTCTTTTTCATCCACATACCCAAGTACATCATCACCCGGGATAGGACGACAGCATTCGGCCAGAGTATAGGTTTTCCCCGCATTCTCTTCGGTAAGCTTAATTGACTTCTTACGATCCACTTTGCTGTCAATTGGCACAGAAGCAGGTTGTTTATTGCTATCTGAAGAACCTCCAAAAGGCATTTTGAGATATTTTACAAAGACATTCTGACTCTTAGGTTTAAATACTATTTTAGCAATTTCCTCCAGATTGAGTAATCCTTTGCCTGCCTGAAAAAAGAGTTCGTTTCGTTGTGTGAGGTTGTAATGGTTCAGGATGCGAACGATATTTTCATTATCTGGCAATAAATTGACGGATACTAATGCCTGTTCAATCAGTTTTTGTCCTTCAACAACAAACGCTTTTTCTTCTTTTTTAAATAAATTACGGAGTCTGGTCTTAGCTTTGGCAGTAGTTACATAATCCAGCCATTCGGGCTGTGGAGCTTGTTTCCTTGACGTGAGTATTTCTATCTGGTCACCGCTGTTGAGCTTGTAGCTTAGCGGAACCAGTTTGTGATTTACTTTGGCTCCAATACAATGGTTTCCCAGGTCGGAGTGAACGGAATAGGCAAAATCAAGTGCAGTGGCACCCTGGGCAATGGTTTTGATTTCACCTTTTGGGGTAAAGACGAATATCTCGGAAGCGAACAGGTTTAGTTTGAATGTATCCATAAAGTCGATAGCATTCGGTTCGGGATGTTCCAGCAAGTCTTTAATGGTTTTCAGCCATTTATCCAGCTCTGATTCATCTGCTTCACCCGATTTGTATTTCCAGTGTGCTGCAAGACCCTGTTCAGCTATATCATTCATTCTTTCACTGCGAATCTGTACTTCCACCCAACGTCCACGCGGTCCCATGACGGTAACATGCAATGCTTCGTATCCATTTGCTTTGGGCGTACTTACCCAGTCGCGTATTCGCTCAGGATGAGGTTTGTAAAGCGCAGTAATAGCTGAATAAAGCATCCAGCACTGTTCTTTTTCATTCATCCCTTCGCGTGGTTTGAAAATAATACGTTCAGCAAGAATATCGTACACCTCGTCGAATGGGATATTTCGGGTAGACATTTTATGCCAGATAGAATACACCGATTTGATACGGGCACGTAACCTGAAATTGTATCCCAGTTCTGTTAGCTTCTTGTCAATGGGTTCGGAGAATTCTTTATAAAAGCGGTCGCGGGCATCCCTGTCCACTTCAAGCTTGGTTTCAATTTCTTTATAGGTATCGGGGTGTTCGAATTTAAAACTCAGGTCTTCGAGTTCTGTTTTGATCTGGAATAGTCCCAGCCGGTGGGCAAGGGGAGCGTAGATGTATTGTGTTTCTCCGGCAATCTTATACTGCTTGGCCAATGGCATTGAACCCAGGGTTCGCATATTGTGCAGGCGGTCGGATATTTTGATCAGGATAACTCGTATGTCTTCCGACATGGTAATCAATAGTTTCCTGAAGTTTTCTGCTTGTTCTGAGGCTTTTTCACCAAATACGCCCCCTGATATTTTAGTCAGGCCATCAACAATCTGTGCAATCTTAGGGCCGAAGAGGTTTTCAATATCTTCAACCGTATAGTCTGTATCTTCCACAACATCATGAAGCAAAGCCGAACAAATGGATGTAGATCCCAGGCCTATTTCCTTAACCACAATACGTGCCACTGCCAGTGGATGCATGATATAGGGTTCACCCGAGCGACGTTTTATACCTTTATGGGCATTCTTAGCAAAATTGAAAGCTTTTGTGATTATTTCAATCTTCTGCCGATGGTTCGTTTTGCTGTAATCATCAAGCAGTGCTTCAAATTCATTCTGAATCAGATCATCTTCGGTTAGGGTGTCAAGTAGTGTGGGCAGCATACATTTTCAATTATCAATTATCAGTCAACAGCGATCAGTCAACAGCAATCAGTCACCGTTATCAGTTAACAATGATCAGTCAGGATATGTTTTTTATAAAACAATATAGAAAAGAAAACTTTTGAATCGTGTTGCAAAGATATATAAAATCAGGTTAGTTTGCAATTAACAGAATGAAGACATACAATGCTGTTTAATATCCTGCAAGCAGCAAACCAATATCATTGGATGCAATGCCATAATAATTTCCAAAAAGCCGGTTCACAACTATGCCACCATAAATATAGGCACCATGCCTGAAACCTGCACTTTCGTTAATGGCAGAATCCACGCTTCCGGAGTTCCCTATTTTCAATAAAATAGGTGCAAAGATATTACTCAAAGCCATGGAAGAAGTGCGAGCTACCCGGGCTGATATATTGGGGACACAATAATGGATAATTCCATGTTTCTCGTAAACCGGGTTTTGCAATGTACGGCATTCGGAAGTTTCAAAGCACCCTCCCTGATCCACACTCATGTCGATGATGATAGCTCCGGGCTTCATAGTCTTAACCAGTTCTTCAGAGACCATAAACCGTTCGGACCCGTTAATGTATCGCAGGTTTCCAATCACTGCATCGGCAGTAGATAATGCTTTGAAAAGAACAGTTGGGTGGATGACCGATGTAAATACCTGTTGACCCAGGTAATGTTGAATCTTGCGGAGTTTATTTATGTCGTGATCGAATATCTTAACGGAAGCACCCAGGGCTATAGCTGTACGTGCTGCCACAGATCCTGCAATACCGGCACCTAATATTAGTACTTCAGTAGGAGATATTCCGGCAACTCCTCCTAATAAAAGACCTTTGCCTCCACGTTCGTTACTCATTAGTTCTGCAGCAACAGCAATGGCTGTGTTTCCTTCAATTTCGGAGATAGAACTGACAACCGGAAATTGTTTTTGTTCATCCTTGATTAATTCATAAGCGATGGCATTCATCTTTTTACTCATCATCAACTTAATGCAGTCTGTCGACAGATTGGTTAGCTGTAACATCGACATGATGGTGGAACGGTCGTGCATCATGTTTAATTCCTCTATCGTAGGGGGAGCAATCTTTAACACCATGTCGGCACTAAAAACCTCAGAAGCACTATCAACCATAAAGGCACCTGCTTCACTGTATAGTAAATCAGAATACTGCATGGGCTCACCTGAACCACGTTCAACATAAACACTATGACCTTCTTCAACTACGATGGCTACTCCTTCGGGGGTAAGGGCAAGCCTTGTTTCAACGGCAGAATTTTCTTTTGGAATTCCAATAGACAATCTTGGCTGTCTTGATATTTCACGTAACAAACATTCCTCAGGGAAAAGCGTTCGTTGTTCTATAGGGTTATGCTTCATAGTTGAAAGTATTTTATATTGACTGCAAAACTAAGCACTATTCTCGACACAAGCAAATTACAAGAGTGATAATCTTTGATAATGTTTGAAATGTTTGAGAAGTTTGAATGGTTTGAATGGTTCCGCGTTCTGTGTTCTGTGTTCCGTGTTGCAATAAAACTTTTCGTATCTTTGCACCCAATATGGAAAATAGTAAACTTAACGGACACATGGCCATGCTTTCGGCCAATTTAATATTCGGATTAAACACCACGGTATCCAGAACTTTAATGCCTGAAATACTTAGCCCGTATGCACTTTCCTTTTTCCGCCTTGGTGGAGGCTTCCTGCTTTTCTGGATTGTGTCTTTATTTACAAAGAAAGAACATGTTCCTGCAAAAGATATTCTAATGTTGTTCTTTGCTTCTTTCTTTGCGTTATCTTTTAATCAATTGCCTTATTTTGTTGGATTATCGATGACTTCACCGATCGATGCATCTATTGTTGTTACTATGTTGCCTATCCTTACTATGATTCTTGCTGCGGTAATCATCAAGGAACCAATTACCCTGCTGAAAGCCGTTGGCGTATTGGTAGGTGCATCAGGAGCACTGCTATTGGTGTTTTCCAGTCATACTCTTCATGTCGGAAAAAGCAATTTCTGGGGGAATATTATTGTTTTCGGAGGTGTTGCTTCCTTTGCCATTTATCTAACTGTATTCAAAGACGTGATTTCACGCTATTCACCCGTAACCGTAATGAAATGGATGTTTCTGTTTGGCACCATCAGCTGTTTCCCGTTTTGTTATAAACCTTTGATGCAAACTGATTTTACCTTACTCACTTCGGGTACATATTGGCGAATTGGCTATGTTGTTATTTTTGCAACTTTCCTGGGATATTTACTTATTCCAATGGGACAAAAAATTCTACGACCAACCACCCTGAGCATGTACAATTATGTTCAACCTGTTGTTGCTTCCTTTGCTGCTGTTTTTATTGGCATCGACACTTTCGGCATGGAAAAAGCACTCTCAGGTGTCCTTGTCTTTGCCGGTGTTTACATTGTAACACAAAGTAAATCACGGGTACAACTGGAAGCTGAAAAGGCAAGAAAAAACAGATAATAACCTGTTCCAGTAAAAATATCTGATTGATTTTTCCAACTAACTTCTTACCTACTATTCATAATTACCTTCACTTTTAAGAACTCCCTTCTTATAAAGTTCCTTTTTGTGAACTTTATAAGATTGCCTGCTTTTTATCTCTCTTCTTTTTATACAACATTTTCTCAACTTTAAAAGTTGTGTCCGTACGAAACTATAACGATTCATGTTTGTTACAATAATGGTTTTATAACTTTATGAATCAATTTGATAGATTTTTTTTATTTGATAAATAAATAATACCATTTTCTGTTTTTTTTACATGTGATAGCATGCTATAGTATTCATCCCTTAAAAAACTGTATTATGACTTTTGACGAGAAGAAGAATATGTATTTTCCTTCGGAAGATATTATGAACCAGGCCAACGTAAAAGAATATGAAAAGACATATGCTTTTTCGATTGAGAACAGGGATCTGTTTTGGGCCGAACAGGCTGAACATCTCGATTGGTACAAGAAGTGGGACAAAGTTCTTGACGATTCTGAAAAACCTTTTTATAAATGGTTTCAGGGTGGTAAGATTAATATTGTGCATAATGCCATCGACAGGCATTTAAAGACGGCTATCCGCAATAAATTAGCCATTATATGGGAAGGTGAGAATGGGGATGTACGTACATTTTCCTATCATGCACTTAACAGGGAGGTTTCTAAATTTGCAAATGTATTGAAAAGCATGGGGGTAAAGAAAGGTCATATCGTGACTATTTATATGCCCCAGATTCCGGAACAGGTTTTTGCTATGCTGGCATGTGCCAAGATCGGTGCCGTACACAGCGTCGTTTATGGTGGATTTAGCCATGAAGCCCTTTCCGAACGTATCAAGGATGCAGAATCCAGGGTTGTTGTAACGGCAGATGGCGGATATCGCAGGGGAAAAATAAATGATCTGAAGAGTATTGTCAACGAGGCAGTTGTGCTGTGTCCTACGGTGGAAGTTGTTATTACCGTGAAAAGAACCGGCCAGGACGTATATATGGAAAACGACAGGGATTACTGGTACCATGACCTGGAATCACTTCCCATAGCAAGTCCTAAGTGTGAAACGGAGGAAACAAGTGCCAACGATATGTTGTTCCTGTTATATACTTCCGGTTCGACCGGAAAGCCTAAAGGCATGATTCATACACATGGCGGGTATAGCGTGTATACTTCCACCACCCACCGGATGGTATTTGACATTAAGCCTGAAGATCGTTTCTGGTGTGCTGCCGATCCCGGGTGGATTACCGGACATAGTTACATGGTTTATTCTCCCCTTATCAATGGTGCGACCATTTTTATGTACGAAGGTGCTCCCAACCACCCATATCCAAACCGGTGGTGGCGTATGATTGAAAAATACGGCATTAATATTCTTTATACTTCACCTACCGCCATCCGAGGGTTAATGCGTTTTGGTGATTCATGGGTTGCACGCCACGACTTAAGTTCCCTGAGGCTCTTAGGGTCGGTAGGTGAACCTATCAATCCGGAGGCATGGCGTTGGTATTACAAAGTGGTGGGGAATGAGAACTGCCCGATCATGGATACCTGGTGGCAGACTGAAACAGGTGGATTTATGATTACACCCTTGCCGATAATGCCTTTAAAAGCAGGATCGGCATCCAGGCCTTTCTTTGGTGTAGAAGTAGGTGTAGTAGATGAACAACATCAACAGGTAAAGGCCGGTGAAGAAGGTGCATTGGTTATTAAAAGTATATGGCCTGGTCTGGCTGCCGGTATATACAAAGACCCTGAAAAATTTATTGAAACGTATTGGAAGAAGTATGAAAAGGAAGGGTGGTATCATCCGGGTGATTCGGCTAAGATTGACGAAGACGGCTTTATCTGGGTAATCGGACGAAGTGATGATGTGATTAAAGTAAGCGGTTACAGGCTTGGCACTGCCGAAATTGAAAGTGCTCTGGTAAGTCACCCGTTGGTTGTTGAAGCTGCGGTTATACCATTGCCACATGCCCTGAAAGGGAATGCCATCCATGCATTTGTCATACTTAAAAACGGTGCTACACCATCCAGGGAGCTTGAAAATGAGTTAAAGAATCATGTCTCTACTATGATGGGGCCAATTGCACGCCCAGAAGAAATACTTTTTGCCGAGTCATTGCCTAAAACACGTAGTGGTAAGATCATGCGCCGTGTGCTTAAAGCCAGAGCCCTGGGTCAGGATGAAGGAGATCTGTCAACTCTGGAGGAATAAAGCTTTCTTTCTAACAAAACAAACCTCATCAGCAAACAAACCTCAACGTGTACGAAGTACCGTTGAGTGTTTTCTTGTGGCAAACACAACCAACAATTAACGCTGACATGTCTTCGACGATGTCAGGTTTGTAATGACATAATATGCACGGATTCACATCAACCACACTCATTCTTCTATAAAAGCGAAGTTAATTGATAGTAGTTGAATTTATTTTATTTATCAAGTCCCTTCATAAACCTTATAAACCCGGAACTCTACAAACTTTCAAACTTTCAAACTCTCAAACCCTTCAAACTCTCAAACCCTTCAAACTACATATTCTTCTTCGCCGGTGCTCCCACAAAACTTGTATTTGCAGGGAGTGTTTCACTTTTCATTAGTACCGATAGAGGTTCCAGCGTTGAACCATCTTCCATAACGGAGTCGTACAATACAACAGCCATACCACCCACACTGCATTGTTTGCCAATGTTTACATACGACATCTTCATGACACGGTCTTCAAACAGGTGGGTCTGCAGGGTACAGTTATCGTTTAATGCAGAGTGGTCGTCTATCTTTACCAGGTCGAATTCAGTAATTTGTGTGGTATACAGGCACACTTCTTTTCCGATTTTACACCCTAACATTTTCAAAGGGTATTTAATAAACGGCGTACCGGTAAGAATATTCAGGAAGAAAAGCACCAGGAAGTTCTCGTAAATCCCGGTGATCAACTCACTTCGCCACACATAATTACTCCAGAGCGGTTTTTTGGAAGGTTTGTATTTCCCGATAATGATCCATTTCAACAAAACTGTAATCAAAACGGCTATTCCCGAAGCAGCTACATACAGGATCGGAAAGACAAAGAGTAACTCCGGCAGGTTTCTTTCAACCTGTAAATAAGATACGGCATTTGTAATCAGTGATGCCAGCAGGATAAAGAATGTTGTTGGAAGTGTTACCCTGAAAAACTCAATGCAATAGCGCAGGAAGATTAGCTTTTTCGTTGGCTTATAAGTTCGCTCACTGGAGAAATCATGGTTGATATCTCGTTTTGGCAGATACACTGCCGGTGAACCAAACCATGATGTACCATCTTTTGCAGGCAGATTCTCTGTACTCATTTTCGAAAGTACACCCACCAGTACATCATTTCCTAACCTGGTATCAGGGCTTATCACGGCACTGTTACCAATAAAAGTACGGTTGCCTATATATGTTTTGGCAATGGATATATATCCGTTGCGCACATGGCTTGCCCCGACAGATACCGAATCAGCCAGGAAACATTCGTCACCTGTCACAAGCAAATCAGGGGAAATGAACTCAACGGTGGATATCTCAACACGTTTTCCCATCTTTACACCAAGCATTCTGAACCATATCTGGAGGTATAGCGTGGTATAAAGTGTTCCTATAACCTGAAGGCTCAGTTTCATAAGCTGATCGAAGAACCACTTTTTGTAATAAAAGAGGCTGTCGATGGGGTATTTCCCTTCCTTGATATTTCCCAGCAGCACCCATTTCAGAATAGTAATGATCAGTGTAAGCAGCACTACGAATGAAACTCCAACACCAATGGTGAGCCATAGAAAATGATAGTCTTCATTTGAATAATCCAAGTGGGTGATTAACATCATTCCCGGGAAATAGGCTATCATGGTAATCAGTGGTATCAGGAAAATGCTCAGAAAGAATAGCAGGCTGTTACGAAAAGACCATAATTTGCGTCTTTCGTGTACCGTTTTATTGTTGCTTATTTTTATTGCCGGTGAACCGCCCCAGTTTTCATTTTCCGGAATAACAATACCTTCAGGAATAAGTGTCAGGTCTTCGATTGTTGAATTCTTCTCCATCTTGCTGTTATGCGACAGGCAACAGCGTGTACCTACGAATGCATCATCATCGATCTCAATGGAGCCTATTGTCAGGTATCCGTCAGCAATGGTGTATCCCCGTAAGTGTGAATCGGTACAAATGCTCACATTGTCACCCACTGTCAGTAAGTCGAAAGCTGATATGGCTGACGTATTGATATACGTGTTTTTACCTATCTTAGCACCCACTAACCGTAGAAAAGTATTCATCAGGTTAGTACCGGTAAAATAAGTGATCGGGCAAATATTGATAACCTTATCCACAATCCAGAACCTGAAATAATAACTTCCCCACAGTTTGTATTTCCCGGGTTTTATACGTCCTATCACCACCCATTTAAACCCAATGGCAAATAATGAGAGAACAGGAAGTAATGCAAAATACATTAAAAGCATCATGCCCAATGAATCCATTATGCCCAGTTCAGCCTGATAATAATATGAATATACAAAGAAAGGACCCAGCCATTCTAAGCCAAAAAGCAAGATCAGGAAGAACAGGGTTATCCCCTGAAAGAATGAACAGGTGTAATAACTCAACCGCGATGGATGGTGTATATCACGTTCTTTTTTAGGTGCATGCTCTTTTTTAGGTTGATTCTTCTCCAGTTCACGAGCCAGATTGGAAAGTATCGGGAACTTATATACATCAACCACCGACATATTCTCGAACATTTGCTGTTCACGCATCTCCGATACTACCAGAGCAGCCAATAAGGAATGCCCACCTAACTCGTCAAAGAAGTTATCGTCCATCGATATGTCGTCTCTATGGATATTCTTAGCGATAATCCTGACCATTTCACGTTCCAATAACGTCGAGGGTGGGATTATTCTCTTTTGAGCGGAGCTTGTAAGTGGAGTTACCGGAGCTGGTAGTTTTTTTCGGTCAATTTTCTGGCTCGAAGTCATAGGCAGAGATTCCACTATATCCAGGGTTGAAGGAATCATATAGTAAGGCAATTTTAATTTTAACAGGTGGGCAATGCCTTCCCTGTTGATTGCTTCCGTCTCCTTTTGTACGATAAATGCAGCCAGTTGTTGCGAAGCGGTATCAAGTGTAACAGCTGCCGCCTGAACACCCTGGCATTGCATAAGCAGCCATTCTATTTCAGATAGCTCCACCCGGAATCCTCTCACCTTCACCTGGGCATCAGCCCTGCCCATAAAGATGATTTCGCCATTAGGAGCCTGCTTTGCCAGGTCACCTGTACGGTAGTACCGTTCGGGTTTGCCAGTGTACCGCTCTGTTTCAATAAATTTCTGTGCTGTCAGTTCTTCCCGGTTCAGATATCCGCGTGCCACACTGTTTCCGCCAATAAGTATTTCGCCTTCTTCTCCTTTATTTGCAAGGGCGAGTTGTTCGTTCACAATCAATACATCATAACCCGGCAACGGAAGGCCAATGGTGACAGGCACATCCGGTTTCAGTATCTGGTATGTGGCAATAACAGCTGCCTCGGTAGGCCCATACGTGTTGTAGACTAGTTTGCCCTTAGAGCACCACCTGTTGGCAATGTCATTCGAGCATACCTCACCACCAAATATCAGTATTTTTAATCCTGGGATATCTTCTTTTACCATCGAAAGGAGGGTAGGGGTACACGACAGAAAACTTATGTTCAGCTTATTCAGTATGGACGAAAACCTGTCGCCCGAACGCATAATATCAAAAGTGCCTATAACCAACGTAGCTCCTACAGAAAATGGCACCCATATTTCCTCTACCGACGCATCAAACGAAACGGAGAATCCCTGTAATGCCCGGTAGGTATTGTCAATCGGGTAAATTTGTTGTGCCCCAAGTATGTAATTAGATACATTCCTGTGTTCCAGCAACACCCCTTTGGGTTTTCCGGTGGTGCCCGAAGTATAGATGATGTAGCAGAGGTTACTCAGGCAGCGTTCTATATCAGCAGGTTTTGTATCAGGGAAAGAATTTGTTTCTATCAAATGTCTGTCAATGTTGAACATCGGCCAGACATCTAACTCCGCACCAATTCGCTCAAGAATGCTGTCGGATGTAATGATCATCTTTGCCCCTGAATCTTCCATAATAAAGTTCACCCTGTCTGCCGGAATTTCAGGATCAAGAGGTATATAAGCAGCTCCGGCTTTCAATACACCAAGCATTGCTATAGGAACAAATGCACAACGGGGCAGCAATATCACCACTTTGTCTTCCGACCCAATGTCTTTCGAATGAAGTAAGTGGGCTAATTTGTTAGCTGTCTCGTTCGTCTGCCGGTATGTATACTGGATTTCTCCCTGCTCAATGGCAATCGCATCGGCATGCTGTTCTGCTGCCTTTTCAAAAAAAACATCTAAGTACATGTATGTAAAGTCTAAGGTGTGATAATATATTAAGATCCGGTAGTTTGAGAATCAAACTGAAGAATTGAACGGATATATTTTGTCAGAATGTTATTAAAACAAAAATTAGCACTAAAAGTTTTTTTAATTTTCATATTTAGTAACAAAGCTTTTACTATTGCTTTTTATATTCAGAAATGCATCCAACTGATTTATTTAAAAATCAAATACAATCCATCATTTGACTGCTAAACGACTAAATAGTTTAATTAAAGAAAAACCTCAACCTCAACCCAAACACAAACCTCAAAGTGTACGAAGTACCTTTGAGTGTTTTCTTAAAAAGTGTTTTTGAATATCTCCTTTGCAAGTTAAGATCACATTTAAAATGATAGTATAACAACCTTGTAAAAAATGATATGTATCTTTGCGTTTTAAAGGAATTATCATTACAGATTGAAGTTAAGAACTATCATTAAAATCAATTGCATTGAAAACGATCAAAAAAAACAGGAACTTATATTGGGTGTTTGTTCTTTCAGTATTCGCAGTTGTTGTCGGTTGCAATACAGTGAATGCGCCAGAATTTGGTAGTACTGTTAAGGATGTTGATGGCAACGAGTATCATACAGTAACCTTAGGAAATCAAACCTGGATGATAGAGAATCTGAAGACTACCCATTATGCCGATATGTCTGATATACCCATGGTGGCAGACAGTGCTGCATGGAGAAACCTGAAAACACCCGGTTATTGTTGGTATAACAATGATTCTGCACAATATAAGAATAAATACGGGGCATTGTACAACTGGTACGCTGTGAATTCAGCTAAACTGGCTCCTGCAGGGTGGCATGTGCCGACAGAAACAGACTGGTCTACCCTTGAAAATAATGTAACCATTTATTTATATGCTTCAGGGTCTTTGTCCAAGATACTGGCATCAAAAACAAATTGGATTCAATCCACAAGTACCGGCGCCATTGGGAATAATCTGACATTAAACAACACTTCGGGCTTTGATGCTCTTCCGGGAGGCTCTCGTGAAAACTATATACGGTCTTTTCATTTAATGGATTCAACCGGTGCCTGGTGGAGCTCCACATCTAAATCAGACACCACATCAATGAGTGTGGTAATGAGGTGTGATTTCAATTCAGTGGATCGGTATAGCAAATTTAAATGGAAAGGATTATCTGTCCGTTGCATTAAAGATTAATTTAATAATTAACAATTAATAATTAACAGATCACCGACAAGTAAGTACTATAGGTTAACAAATAGATTATTAAATATATACGATTATATATGGGTTTGTGGCTTCTTCATTTGACGTGAGTGGTCACTAAGGAATTCAAAAAAATACGTATTGCAAAATAACAACTTATGAAAAAGGGGATTGATTTATCTATCACGGCTTGGAAAGAAGTAAAGGATACGAACTTTGATGTTGCGGTATTGCCCTGGGGTGCCACAGAGCCGCATAACCTGCACCTCCCGTATGGTACCGATTCAATCCTGTCGTACGAAATAGCCTGCATGTCAGTCAAAAAAGCATTGTTGAAAGATGTACGTTGCATGGTGCTGCCTGCTATCCCGTTAGGCTCCCAGAATCCAGGACAAACAGATTTAATGTTTTGCATTCATGCACGTTATGATACACAACGGGCTATACTGACCGATATCGTGACTTCCCTCAATCATCAGGGAATTCGCAAACTGGTCATCGTGAACGGGCATGGCGGAAATAACTTCCGGAATATGATCCGTGACCTGGCCATTGATTACCCTGATTTTTATATTGCAGTCTCCGATTGGTATACGGTTGAAAAGGGTTCTACTTATTTTGACGTGCCGGGTGATCATGCCGATGAACTTGAAACTTCGGTGATGATGCATTTTCATCCTGAATGGGTATTACCGTTGGAGGAAGCAGGTGAGGGCAGGAGTAAATCCTTTAGCATTGCTGCTTTAAAAAACAAACAAGCCTGGATACCCCGACACTGGACTAAAGTAACATCCGATACCGGCATTGGTAATCCTAAAGCTGCCACAGCCGAAAAGGGTAAACGATTTGCAGATTGCGTTACAGATACACTGGCTCAATTCCTGGTTGATTTTGCAAAGACCGGGGTGGATAATTTCTATAAATGATTCATTTCGTGTTTCCAGTTCAATCAACATAGGGTGTGTACTTTGCTATTGAATACTTACTCTGTTATTGCTCGCTAAATAAGAATAAAATTGTTATTTCCTATTATTATTATTATTATTATGATAACATTGACTCTTACTCTCTCGATTATATTATTTGCCCTCTATTATGCTTTTCAGGGAAGACGGGTAGTCATAGAAGGTAAGAACTATATGCTGAAAGGACGGCTTTACGGGAAAATAGGGGAGCATAAACATGGATCAGCCATCCTGTTCTTATCGGGCTGGAAGCCAACACGCAACAGCATGAACACTTCCAGCTTCTATGCAGGCTTCAGTGCCAGAAAGCGAAATAATATCTGTCTGACAGTAGCATTAAGAGGCATGGGGAGTGACGGTGATATGAGTGTATTAAGTCGGGCCGATTATATGGAGGATGTTCTGGTTGCCTATGATTACCTGGCAAACACAGAGGGTGTTGACAGGAATAATATCCGGGTTGTAGGCGAAAGCTTTGGAGGTTATCTGGCATGTATATTATCGACAAAGCGTCCGATAAAGAAAATGGCATTACGGGTACCTACCGATTTTTCAAATGAAGGTTTTGCCGATATGCCTATCCGGATAGCCGGTAAGTTGTCAAAAGAATGGAAAAGCCAGAAACATGGCTATACTGAGAGTTATGCTCTAAAGGCAATCAATGAATTCAGGGGTAGTTTAATGATCGTTGCTTCAGAAAAAGATAAATTTGTACCGTATCAAACTACAGAAAATTATCTGGCAGCTGTTAATGATGCATCCATTCTTGAATATAGGTTTATAAAGAAAGCCAGTCATGGCATGCTGCATCCAAAATTGCAATGGGATTATGTACGGGCATTATTAAAATGGTTAAGGCTTTGATTGTAGATTGAATTTACTGCCGGATTAAATTGAACAGAAAGCATTTGTAGAATTATAATTCAATATAGACAATTTGAATTGTAATTATTTTTTTAGTTAGATAAGGTTATCCTTTCGGGGCTTTAATCAGTTTTACATTCCTTTTTCCTTTTTCTATCAATAACTTTCGGTTATTTCTCGTTTAACATATCTTTATCCCAACTTATATATGATATGGGTTATCTATGGGATAAAGGAGAGTTAACTATGGGATAACTAAGGAACAACCTAAAACAGGTGAAAAGGAAATGAAGAAGACAAGGGAAAATATCCTGAGAAATGAATTGAAGAACTTGTAAATTTAAAACGATGAAATGCTGTGATTTATAGCAGTAAGTAATGAATATTATCATTACATAAGACGTTTGTTAATTAAGAAAGAATGCCGGGTTTTATATTTTGCTTCTGATACTTTAAATCATTCATTCTTAATTTTCATATAAAATAGCAGGGAGTTATCCAATTATGGAGAGCTCCCTGCTATTTTATATTTACAAGAACTAAAATCGTTCAACATATTAACACAAAAATGAATATTGTATCAAAAATACACGATGATGAAACAAATTTGACAGGTTTTGGTAATAATAGCCTCTATTTTTGCAACGTGATTAATCTGTAATTCTAAACGCTATATGAATGAAAAAACAATGATTAAAGATTAAAATTTATTGAAGACAAATTAAAAAAACAATCTAACAAATTATTAATCAATTAAATTAAATTATTATGAACAAATGCCTATTATGTCCGTTTTACCTATGTTGACTAAAATTAACTTTCTAATTCTTATTTAATACAGTGTGTTTGTGTCACACTTTAAATTTCAAGTCAAATTATTTAATTATTAAATCTAAAAAAATCATGAATGAGAAAAGCAAATTTCAACGCAACATTTTAAGAAAATTGAAACTGTTGGCTCTATTTTGCGGTTTTAGTGTTGCCATTATGGCTCAGACTAAAACAATAAGCGGTGTAGTAACTACCTCAGAAAATGGGGAAAGCTTAATAGGAGTGACCATTATGATCAAGGGTACCTCGACGGGTACAGTAACAGATCTGGATGGGAAATACTCCATTCAGGTTCCGAACAACGATGCCATATTGATGTTTTCGATGATTGGAATGAAAAAAGTAGAATTAAAAGCAGGTGCATCCCAGGTCCTTAATGTCGTTTTATCTCCTGACACACGTATTATGGATGAAGTTGTGGTAACTGGTTATTCAACTCAAAAGAAAGCCGATTTGACCGGTGCGGTAACGGTTGTTGATGTTAACGACATGAAGAAAAACAACAACTCAAATGCCATGCAATCTCTACAAGGTAAAGTACCCGGAATGATTATTACGGGTGATGGTTCTCCAAGCGGAGCCGGAACTACTGTACGTTTAAGGGGTATCGGTACAATAGGGAATAATGATCCGTTGTATATTATTGATGGAGTGCCGACTAAAGAAGGTATTAATCAATTGAACCCGAACGATATTGAATCTATTCAGGTATTGAAAGATGCGTCGTCTTCAACAATATATGGCTCGAGAGCTGCAAATGGAGTTATCATTATAACTACTAAAAAAGGGAAAGATGGAGTATTACAAATTACTGCAAATGCAAGAACAAGTTATTCATTTTACAGTTCAAAGTTAAAAGTGTTAAATGCTCAACAATATGGTCAGGCGTTTTGGCAAGCTAAAGTAAATGATGGTCTTGATCCAAATGCTAATTCAATTTCATATCAATTTGACTGGGCTAAAGACGCCAACGGCGTTCCGGTTTTAAATAAAATAATCCTACCTGACTATCTGAATGCTGACAAAACATTAAAAACAGCAGATACAGATTGGTTTAAGGCAGTATCACAAGTTGGCATTTCCAGGAACTATGATGTTACATTGTCAAATGGTTCTGAAAAAGGACATTCATTGGTTTCTGTTGATTATACCAAAAACGATGGAATCATCAAGACTACTAATTTTGAACGTCTTACTGCACGTCTTAATAACGATTATAAGTTATTAAACAACAAATTAATTGTTGGGGAAAATTTATCATTAACCAGATCATCCCAGGTTGATAATAATGTCCTTGATCCAGCATTACAAGCTTTGCCTATTATACCTATTCATACTGTTGATGGAATTGGTTGGGGTGGACCTGTTGGTGGTATGAATGACCGTCAGAATCCGGTACGACTTCTTGAGGATAACAAACAGAATAATACTATCAATTTAAGAGTGTTTGGTAATCTGTATGCCGATTTACAGATTATAAATCATTTGCATTTGAAATCAAATTTAGGTGTTGATTATATTGCTACTAATTATAGAAATTTGCAATATACATATCAATCAGGATATTTAAGTAATAATATAAACACGGTTACTAATTATCAAGGTTCATCCTCAAACTGGATTTGGAGTAATACATTAAGCTATGACTTTAAAAATGGAAACCATGTATTTGATGCATTTGTAGGAACTGAAAGTATCTATCATGGAGATGAAAGCTTTTATGCTACAGGTCAAAATTTTGAAGTTCAGGATCCAACTTATATGTATTTAGATGCTGGTACCGGTGTTAAAGGAAATGGTGGGTCGGCATCTGCAAATACATTGTTATCTTATTTTGGAAAAGTAAACTACGTTTATGCTGAAAAGTACCTGGCATCTGCAACATTGCGTTATGATGGTTCTTCCCGTTTTGGTAAGAATAATAAATATGCAACTTTCCCTGCGTTTTCGTTAGGTTGGAGAATTAATCAGGAGGCGTTCCTGAAAGATAATGTACCGGCTGTTTCAGACCTTAAATTAAGATTGGGTTGGGGACAAACAGGTAACCAGGAAATTGCGAATAATGCAACTCAAACACTTTACACGACTAACTATAACAACACGACCGATGTAACATGGAATACGCCAAATAGCACAGCATATTCGCTGTCAGGAATTAAATCAGGAACGCTCCCTTCGGGTTATCTTAAAACTCAATCGGGCAATGATAACTTAAAATGGGAAACTACTACTCAAACTAATATTGGGTTAGATTTTGGGTTCTTTGACCAGAAATTGTATGGTTCTGTCGATTACTTTATTAAAGATACCAAGGATATTCTTGTACAACCGGCTTATATAGCTGTAGTTGGCGATGGTGGTAATCAATGGCTGAATGGAGCCAGTATGCAAAATACAGGTTTTGAAATGTTAATGGGTTATCGTGGAAGAATTGGTTCTGATTTAAAATTTGATGTTACCGGTAATGTCGGAACTTATAGAAATAAAATTACAAAATTACCGGATGCGGTTGTGAATACGTATGGTGGAAACGGTTTAGGAGATAATATCTTAGGCCACGCTTGGGGTTCAAGATATGGTTATGTAGCCGATGGCTTATTTACTACTCAGGAACAGGTGGCTAATTCAGCAACACAAGTTGGAAAAGGATTAGGCAGACTCCGTTTTAAAGATTTGAATGGTGATGGAGTTATCGATACAAAAGATCAAACCTGGATTCTAAATCCTGTTCCCGCATTTACCTATGGATTGAACTTTAACCTTGAATACAAAGGCTTCGATTTAATAGTATTCTTTCAGGGTGTAGGCAATATGGATGTTGAAAATGTAGTGAAATACAGTACCGATTTCTGGTCAGTTCGCGAAAACAATTCAAACAAAGGAACCCAATTATTAGGTGCATGGTCTCCGGCTAACACATCTTCAACAATCCCGGCACTTACAAGTAGTGATGCAAATGGTGAAGGTCGATTCTCTACTTACTATGTAGAAAACGGAGCTTACACGAAACTGAGGAATCTGCAATTAGGTTATACAATTCCTAAGAACATAACTAAAAAATTGAATATAACCAACTTGCATCTATACGTAAGTGGACAGAATCTACTTACTTTCAAGAGTAAGTCATTCACAGGAATTGATCCTGAGAGCCCTGCTTATGGATACCCAATTCCTACTACACTTACAGCAGGCTTGAGTGTTTCGTTCTAATAATATTAATCGATATAAACATAATAAAATGAAAAAATTAATATATTTATTTGCTATAGCTACGCTATTTTCATGTAGCGACTTTTTGGATGTAGCTCCAAAAGCTGTACTGAGTGATGCTCAGGTTTCCAGCCCCGACAAAGTTGATAATAATTTAACTGCCGCATATGCCAGTCTTGGTAACGATCATTATGACAAGCCATTTAGCCTTTGGCCATATGGAAATGTACGCTCAGGAGATGCTTATAAAGGAGGTCGTGATGAAGGTGACATTCAGAACTTCTATTTTATGGAGATATTCAAGAACGTTAAATCAGACTTTGGAGAATTAGATGGATTGTGGTTCAACTATTATGTTGGTATTTCACGCGCAAATTCAGCGTTGAGACTTTTAAATACACTAACGGATACTGAATTCCCATTAAAGGCTACGAGACAGGCCGAAGCACGTTTCATTCGCGCACATTATTACTTTCAGTTGAAGATTATTTGGAAATATGTTCCTTTTATCGACGAAACTGTTGCTATTGCTGATTATCCTACTATTTCGAACAAGGCACTGACAAATGATCAATTATGGGATAAAATTGCAGCGGATTTTCAATTTGGTGTAGATAATTTACCTGCGACCCAAACTGAAATAGGTAGAGCAAATAAAGCTGCTGCAACGGCATATTTAGCTAAAACAAGATTGTACCAGGCTTACGAGCAAGATGAGAGACATAATGTAACAAGTATTAATGCAACAAAACTTCAACAAGTCGTAGATCTAATCAATACTATTCCGACAACTTATGGTTTAGTTGATGATTATGCAGATCTTTTTACTCCGGGAGCAACAGAAAATGGAAAAGAATCTATTTTTGCTGTACAATTTTCTAATAAAGGTGATGGTACAACGTTTGGTCGTTTAAATTTTGGTGATGTTCTGGCAACTCCAATGGGAATTGGCTGTTGTGATTTCCATAAGCCAAGTAAGAATTTAGCGAATGCATTTAAAACAGATCCTACCACCGGATTGCCTTTATTCGATACTTACGATGCAACTCCACTTGATTTGACTACTGATAAAGTAGATCCACGTTTGAATCATACTATTGCAATACCAGGTCATCCCTGGAAATATGATCCAACAACGATTTATCAGGTAAGCTGGAATCGTACCCCTGATGTTTACGGTGTTTATGCTTCATTAAAAGAAAATGTTTGTAAAACCTGCTATACACAAGTTGGTCCATTTTATGGTAATACAAAAAACAGAATGATTCTTCGCTATGCCGATGTATTACTTATGAAAGCAGAAGCATTAATTGAGTTAGGGGGAGGTGCTAATCTTGAAAGTGCCCGGGTTATTATCAACAGTATTCGTACAAGAGCTGCAAATAGTACTGCTCATTTAAAAATGGCAGATAATTCATTCGAATCGAAATTCAATGTAGGTACTTATGGCCTTGCAGGTTGGGATCAGAGTTATGCACGAAAGGCTTTGCGTTGGGAGCGAAGACTTGAGTTAGCTATGGAAGGTAATCGTTTCTTTGACTTAGTAAGATGGGGTATTGCTGATACATATTTGAATGCCTATTTTGCATCGGAAAAATCTAAAATTGCGTATTTGAAGAATGGATTATTTACTAAAAATCGTGATGAATATATGCCTATCCCGGATAATCAAATGAGATTTAGTAAAGGTATATATGTTCAGAATGCAGGATATTAATAAGATTAGCCACTAATAAAAAAATATAAATATGAAAAACCATATAAAAATATGCATAATATCACTTGTACTACCTTTTTTGGTTGCAAGTTGTGATTACGTCCAGGATTTTAGTGGAGCTACTGCTAAATTAGCCCCTGTAAGTAATTTACAATACACACTGGTAGGTGATAGTGTTAAGTTGACCTGGACATTGCCAGCTGGTGTTGATTCATTGGGCGGTGTTGTAATTCCTAATGCTACCGGGGCACCAATTACACTTAAGATGAATGCTACTTCTTATACGTATGGCATTGTTGAAGTAAATAAATCATATATATTTACTGTTAAACTATCAGATACGAAAGGAAACACATCGTTGGGACAAACAGTTAAATTTGTTCGTGCAGGTGCATCACCGTTAAACAGTGCAACAGTTGTTCAGGTAGATAATAATGTGGTATTTTCCTGGGCTGCTCCTGATTCTGCGGTTACAGGAATTGTACTGAAGTATGTAGATCAAAAGAACGTTGCTAAGACAGTACCTATTAGTGCAACTGCAACCAGTTATACCTTTTCGAATGCAGATCTTGGGATGTATCATTTTACGTTGTATACGACCAATAGTCGCAATCAGGTTTCACAGAATATACATCTTGATTTGAAAGTTGGTGCTACCTATTTAGCTTATATTGGTGATGCAGCTGATTCAACAGCTATGGTTACTACAGCAGATGATGATGAAATTGCAGGAGCAAAGTGGTTCTTTACAACTTATCCTAAAGCCCGGTACATTTCATTTAATATGATTAAAAATGGGTTTGATTTAAGTAAATACAGGGTACTATGGTGGAATTATGATATTGATAACGGGAGTTCGGATCTTCCTGCAATTTCGCTGGACCCAACAGTTTTGGCTGCAATGAAAACCTATCATAAAAATGGTGGAGGTTTGTTATTAAGCACTTATGCAATTCAATATTTGTGGAATATTGGTCGTATGACAATTAATTACACGAAAGGTATTGATAAAGGAGCAGGTGGAGTAAATCCTGATGTCTGGAACATAGGAATTAATATTGGATTGAAGCATGACCAAAGTGGACACCCTTTATACAAAGGTTTTACATTCGTAAATTCGAATGGAAGAATACTAATTCCAACTATAGGGAATGGATGGAAAGAAAATCACAATTTTGTATTATTCCCCGCTGGATACTACAATATCTCCAATATGAACAGTGAAGATATCTATACAAACTTCATGAATGACAACAATGCTGTATGGCTTGGTCAATGGGATGGTGGAGATTATAGTATGGTTGGCGTTTTTGAATTACAACCAAAAGGTGATTACCAGGGAAGTTCCATTTCTATTGGTATTGGTGGCGTTGAATGGAAAGTGAATGATAGTGTTAATCCATATCAGGCAAATGTTCAACGGCTTTATCAAAATGCAATTGACTATTTAAAAACGAGATAAGTTGATTTGTGTTATTTAGTTAGTTAAGCGAATAGGTAGTTTTTTTAATCTTCCGGGGATTATCCCGGAAGATTTTTTTTGAAAACAGTTGTTCATTAAGTATAGGACTAAGTTCCTGTTATTTTGTTTGAATTTGTCAAATAATTCTTATTTTCAGACTGAGTGTAATAGGAAAAGTCAATATTGTATCAAAAAAACATGACAATGAATCAAAATTGACATTGGAAGTATATAAAAGCACCTATTTTTGTACATTGAGAAGAGTCTTATACCTGCTGACTCGCAAAACCTTAGTATAATATAAAAGACACATGAATAAACTTACTGCGCTTTTCATTTTCGTACTTTCATTTACTTTCACTTCATGTAAAAAGGATAATATTGTCGAGAATTTAATTTCGACTGATAATACTCTGGTTGTTTTAGATGAAACGGATTATAGACCTAATTATCATTTTACACCTGCTTTACATTGGATGAATGATCCCAATGGATTGGTATATTACAAAGGTGAGTATCATTTGTTTTATCAGTATAATCCGAATGGAAACACCTGGGGTCCGATGAATTGGGGTCATGCAGTAAGTACAGATTTATTTAATTGGCAAGATTTACCCATTGCCTTATCACCGGATAACCTGGGCACAATTTTCTCAGGAAGTGCAGTTGTTGATGCTTCAAATACAAGTGGATTTAAGGCTGGAAGTGAAGATCCAATCGTGGCAGTTTATACAAGTGCCGGTGCACAACAATCTCAATGTATAGCTTATAGTATTGATAAAGGGCGAACCTGGACGAAATATGCAAACAATCCGGTACTGCCCAATCCAGGTGTCCCTGACTTTAGAGATCCTAAAGTAACGTGGTTGCAAGATCAAAATAAATGGCTTATGGCTCTGGCTACCGGAAATAAAATAAGTTTTTATTCTTCCCCTGATTTGAAAAACTGGACATTTGAAAGTGATTTTGGTGCAGGAATTGGCGCTCATGGCGGAGTTTGGGAATGTCCTGATTTGTTTCAACTGTCAGTAGAAGGAACAACTTTAAAAAAATGGGTGCTTTTAGTAAGTATAAAACCGGGAGGACCAAATGGTGGTTCGGCAACTCAATATTTTACTGGTGACTTTAACGGAAGTAAATTTATATCAGACACTAACACATCTTCCTGGATTGATTTTGGTACAGACAACTATGCCGGAGTAACATTTAGTAATATTCCATCAACAGATGGAAGAAGAATTATGATTGGATGGATGAGCAACTGGAACTATGCCGGTCAAGTGCCTACTAATTCCTGGCGTAGTACTAATACAGTTCCCAGAGCAATAACTTTAGTAAAAAAGGGTTCGGATTTTGTTTTAAGATTTAATCCGGTAACAGAATTAAATACTTATATCAATAAAACTGTAACCACACTTACTCAAAAGTCAAATGTTCTGGAGCTGACAAATAATGAAATTGTAAAAACTGGAAGTTACCAATTAAGCTTCAATGTTGATTTCACTCAGTTAGACACGTTAAAACTAACAACAGGTAGTATTGCTGCCAGAATGAGTATTATTTTTGACAAAAAATATGGAACTGTGACAATTGACAGAAGTAGATCTGGAATAGTGAACTTCAATAATGTTTTTGCAAACAGCAGCATTTATCAATCGTTTAAAATTGGTGCAGATAATAAGTTGGATATTCGTATGTTGGTAGATAAAACATCTATAGAGCTTTTCTGGAATAATGGTGAGGGTGCGATGACGACTTTGTTTTTCCCGCAATATCAGTACAATTTTATTCGTATTGAAGGGGGTAAATTACTTCCTCAAATCACAGACTTTAGTCTGAGTGGATTAAATAAAAGTCTATTAAGGTAAAGTTAACCTGAAATTTAATATTTCAATATTTCTTTAATTTATGAAACAATCAATTTGTATTTTATTTGTGGCTATCTTTTTCATTAGCTGTAAAAAATCAGGAAATGAAACAGTAAGTGAATCATCACAAAGCTATCCTAAGATTCATTTCTCATCGACTAATCATAATGTTGGTGAACCAGTGTCCCTGATTTTTAGGAATGGCATATATTCTTTGTTTTATAAAGAATTTAAGTTAGACAAAAAGGCTATTTGTCCGACTTATCTAACTACAAGTAATGATCTGATTCACTGGCAGCCGTCCGAAAAGATAGCTTTTAGTAAAAAGGATTTAAATATATTAAATCGTACAATAATACTTGAACCTCAAATATCTAACAATCAAACGACCCTTAAGGCTTTATTTATAGTTGATTCTGATAAAGATGAAGAGAATGGTAATTGCTACTTTAAATTGTCTTTTAGCTATAATAATGGAAAAACATGGACTGAGAGTGAAGATAAGGTCGTATTTCCGATAAAAATCAAGAAAGAATTTAATCCATCTATTATATGGGATAAAATTCATACAAAATGGATTATGTCAATTATTGACAACCAGGTTGTAAAGATCTTTTCGTCTCTTGATTTAGAAAAATGGAAATTTGAAAGTTCAATAAACAAAGAGATACAGTATACTGCCAATATTTGGCTTAAAGCTTCCCTTTTTCCTTTAAATAATGATCATGATTGGGTCATGTTGGTTGATCAGGAATTTGTAAACCCCAGAGATGGATCTTCTGTTCAATATTTTATTGGAGCATTCGATGGCAAAAGCTTCACTTCTCCTGTTTCAACAAATTCTCACTGGCTTGATTATGGCAAAGATAATATTTACAATATAGTTTGTGCAGGTTTACCTGAAAATTCAAATCCAATAGTTATAGGATTAAAAAACAACATTGATTATATGCTAATTGGTAGTATGAAGCCTTTCCGGGGTAGTTTTATTATTCCCAGGACATTGTCGTTAGATCAATATTCCGGAGAAAACATATTGTCATCTCAACCAATTCAATCCATAAAATCATTGGAAGACGGAAGCATGACATTAAAAGATTTAGATGTTACCGAAAATCTTGATATAACAAATAAAATCAACATACCATTGACGCCATCTATAGTTACACTAAAGTTTCAGACTGCCGAAAAAACCCGTCTGACATTTCCATCCAGATATGGAATTCAATTGGAAAACAACAAAGCTGAAAAGCTTATTGTGGGTTATGACACTTTTAAACAATGGTATTTTATTGATAGAACAAACTTTTTAGTTGTAAATGAAAATTCTCAATTTAAAGGAATGGCCGTTATGCCGTCGTACAACCCCGATTCTACTATGGTTATTAAAATGATTATTGATGATTCATCGATAGAACTTTTTACTTCTAACGGGAAACAGGTAATGACTGAAAACTTTACTAGAGATTCAAAATTTAATAAAATAACATTATTTGCTGAAAATGGAATTATTAAGGTAGAAAAGCTGCAGATAATGAAATTGAAATCAATCTGGAAACGAAAATGACTTGTATAATGTATCAAAAATACACGATTATGAAACAATTTTTACAGCAGAATATACTATTTGATTTTATTTTTGCAACGTGAATCAGTAACCTCAATACAGTAATACATGAAAAAAACAATCTTATCAATTTTAGTTGCACTTTTAGCAATAAGCCTGGGTTGCAATTCCCAGAAGAAATCGTCAAGTGAAGACTTAACCATCGGTTATCAGGTGGATTCATCATACATTTTGCTTCCAGTTGAGGAATCTGCTCCGGAAGTAAAAATAAAAGTAGTTACTCCCTCTAAGTCTGACCAACCTACATACGATGTACATCTTGCACTCAATAAGATTGATTATTGGGTGCCCTTGGATGTAAAGAAATATAAAGGCCAGAAACTAAAACTTTCATTCCCTGGTTTGAAAGAAACAATTTTAGGCACGAATGAAATTAAGCAATCCGATAGGTTCAATTTTGACTATAATGAAACCTATCGTCCACAATTTCATTTCACTCCACAATATGGCTGGATGAATGATCCAAATGGAATGGTATATCTGGATGGGGAATATCACCTATTTTACCAATACAATCCCTATGGTTCCATGTGGGGAAATATGCACTGGGGTCATGCCGTAAGTACTGATATGGTATCCTGGACTTATTTGCCTACTGCCATAGCCCCGGATAGTCTGGGAACTATATTCTCGGGTAGTGCAGTTGTTGATATCAATAATACTGCCGGATTTGGAAAGAATGCGATTGTTGCCATTTTTACCAGCAATGGTAAAACCCAACGGCAATCCATTGCCTATAGCACCGATAAAGGTCGGACATTTACCAAATATTCAGGCAATCCGGTTTTGCCTAATCCGGGCATTACCGATTTCAGGGATCCCAAAGTATCATGGAATGAAGTTTCCAAACAATGGATAATGACACTGGCAACTAAACAGACAATCACTTTTTTCGGTTCTCCTGATTTAAAAAAGTGGATTAAACTTAGTGAGTTTGGTCAGGGGTTGGGCTCACATGCCGGCGTATGGGAATGTCCGGACTTATTTCCACTGACGTATCAGGGAAAAACAAAATGGGTATTACTTGTAAGCATTAATCCGGGAGGTCCCAATGGTGGATCTGCTACCCAGTATTTTATCGGGTCATTCGACGGGACTAAATTTACTGCCGACCATCTCCCTTATCCTCTTTGGGTAGATTATGGTCGTGATAATTATGCCGGGGTTACCTGGAGCAATATCCCTAAATCGGATGGGCGTAGGTTATTCTTAGGTTGGATGAGCAACTGGGATTATGCCACTTCGGTTCCAACTCTAAATTTCAGAAGCGCAAATACAACACCCCGTGAATTGTCCCTTGGAATGAGCGATGGGCATTTGATAGTAAAGAGCTTTCCCGTAAATGAAATGAAAACAATACGGGGTGCAAGCAAAACGTTCCCTAACCAGGTGGTTGAAAAAGAAGCAACTCTTTCCGGGCTTCTCCCTAAAAACAAAGGGGCTTATGAAGTTGAAATGTTATTAAAACCAATGCATTCTTCAATTTTTGGCTTTGAGCTTACGAATACAAAAGGGGAACGCCTGAAATTCACCTTTGATTTAAAAGCAAGTAAACTGACTATCGACAGGGATAAAAGCGGTATCATAAATTTCAATAACAAATTCAAATCAGGAACCAGTGCGCCATTAGTAACCAAAGACAGTTACAATGTCCGTTTACTTATTGACAAAGCTTCCGCTGAGATCTTTATCGACAATGGTGAAATTGCCATGTCTTCCATCTTTTTCCCAACTGAAATAATGAACAGTATGACTTTCTTTACCAGTGAAGGTCGGTTGAACACAGAAAATATCACTATCTATAATATTAAATAAATCTATTTTATGAAGAATAACAAATATATTTACTGGATTACGTTTGTAGCCGTAAATGGAGGATTGCTTTTCGGGTTGAACATGGCAGGGATTTCAGGTGCCAACGACATGATTAGAGGCCATTTCTCACTTACAAACAGTGGTTTGGGAACTGTTGCCTCATTACTGACCATTGGGTGTCTTATTGGGGCTCTATTTACCGGTAATTTTACTGAAAAATACGGACGGAAAAAAGTAATGCTCACCACTGCCGTGCTTTATGTTATTTCTGCATTGGGTTGTGCCCTTTCCGGTTCTGCCATCATGCTTACTCTATTCAGGGTATTGTCCGGTCTGGCTGTTGGTGCCACTTCGGTTGTGGGACCAATGTACATTTCAGAAATAGCACCTGCCAGGCAACGTGGTCGGTTGGTATCTTTCAATCAGTTTGCCATTACAATAGGGATTGTATTAGCCTATATATTCGATTACTTCCTGTTAGGTTTGGGCGAAAACAGCTGGCGGTATATGTTGGTCGTTCCGGCAGTGTTCGGGGTGATCTATTTCATTTTTCTGATTACTAAGTTTCCTGAGAGTCCTCGCTGGTTACTGGCACATGGCAAGAAAGAAGAATCAATTCAGGTGCTTACAAGTATCGGCGGAGAAGAACTGGTTGATCAGGAATTGCCTGAAATGGAACGTACCATTTCAGCAGAAAAGAACAAGGATAAAGTTTCATTCAGCGAACTGTTTAAAGGAAAGACAGGGAAGCTTGTTTTAATCGGGACCATTATTGCAGCGTTGCAACAAATTACCGGTATCAATGCGGTGATCATGTTTGCCCCGGATATATTCCAGGCTGCCGGTTCTGCTAAGCTGGACTCGATGATGCAGGCCATGATTGTAGGGTTTGTCAACTTTCTGATGACCATTGTGGCTTTATGGCTTGTGGATAAGAAAGGTCGCAAAACATTGTTGTTATGGGGTGCCGTAGGAATGATCATTTCATTAGCCTATCTGAGTTTAGAATTTTCTAAACCCGTACAAAACGGAATTGGTGTCATGGTAGCCTTGCTGCTTTATATTTCATTCTTCGCCGCTTCGTTTGCACCTGTCATGTGGGTTATTATTTCCGAAATATATCCAAACAGGATCAAAGGGGTTGCCATGTCATTTTCAACTGCTGTCAGTTGGTTGTGTACATTCCTGACCGTATATTTCGCACCTATTATTCATGGAGCATTTGGGTTGCAGTATTTGTTTGCTGTTTTTGGAGGTTTCAGTATTGTTGCATTTATATTTGTAAAAATATGGATTCCCGAAACAAAAGGCAAATCACTTGAACAAATAGAAAGAGAACTGGGTTTGAAATAATGACCCCCGACACCTAAGAGGGAAGGAAGAAAGATTACAACTGATTATTTAAAACAAATGATATGAAAAATACACAAGACGAAACTAACATCAACTCCCCTTTAGGGGTTGGGGGTAGAAACGTTATAGTAGGATTGGGCGAGATATTATGGGATGTATTCCCAAAAGGGAAAGTGCTGGGTGGAGCACCCGCTAACTTTGCCTACCATGTTTCGCAGTTTGGGTACGAAGGATATGCCGTCAGTGCTATTGGGAATGACCCGTTAGGGAAAGAGATTATTGAAAATCTCAGTTGCAAGGATTTGAAGTACTTAATTGAAAAAACTCCCTATTCCACAGGTACAGTGCAGGTGACTGTAAACGGGAACGGGATACCCCAATATGAAATATGTGAGAATGTAGCCTGGGATAATATTCCTTTTACTTCCGAAATGGAAGCTCTGGCTCACAGGACAGAGACTGTCTGCTTCGGTTCATTGGCTCAGCGTAACAGCGTTTCACGGACAACGATCAACCGTTTTCTGGATTGTGTCCCTGAGACTGCACTCAAGATATTTGATATCAATCTCCGCCAGCATTTTTATACACTTGAACTCATTAAAAATGCACTTTCCCGTTGTAATATACTTAAAATAAACGACGAAGAAATTATTATCGTAGGTCGCTTATTCGGTTGGGAATCTAAAACTGAATTGGAAATCTGTAACCAATTGCTTCATAGCTGTGATCTTGAAATTGTGGTGCTCACCAAAGGAACGGAAGGAAGTTATGTGGTTACACAAAACGAGACATCGTTCAAGCCAACACCATTAGTGGCAGTGGCAGATACGGTAGGTGCAGGCGATTCGTTTACAGCCGCTTTTGTTTCTTCGTTATTACACGGGCAAAGTATTATGGATGCCCATCAGTTAGCCGTTGATGTGTCAGCTTATGTTTGTACTCAACATGGAGCCATGCCCGTATTGCCTGAAGCCCTTTTATCGAGGGTAAAAAAACTTGTTTAATTTGCTATTCTCCTTTTTAAACCGGTCGGATTAAACAGTTCGACCGGTTTATTGTTTGTTCGTATTGGAATAGTAGCTTTTTACATCCACAACTACCAAAAATTTCATTACTTTTGATTCCGAATTGAGTGTTGACCTTTCACTCAAACCTACTAATACCATGAAAAGATACTTCTCAATAGTCTTTCTATTCATACTTGTCGCTTTAGCATCCTGTACCGGGGAGAAAACCAACAAAACCAACGTAATTGGTGTCTCCCAATGCAGTGACGATGCGTGGCGGCGTACTATGAACAGCGAAATGCAACGGGAAGCTTCCTTTTATCCCGGCATAGAAATCAGGATTAAAACTGCACACGATAGTAATCAGAAACAGATTCGCGACATTGAAAGTTTTATTGCCGATAAAGTCGACCTGATCATAGTTTCCCCTAACGAAGCAATCCCCCTCACACCTGTTATTGAAAAAGCAATGCTCGAAGGTATTCCGGTAGTATTGGTCGATCGTAAAATCAATTCCGGTAAATATACCGCTTTCGTAGGTGCTAATAATTTTGAAATTGGCAAAGAGGTGGGAGTTTATGCAGCCAACTTGTTAAACGGCAAAGGGAATGTTGCTGAAATACGCGGGTTGAATGGATCTACTCCAGCCGTTGAACGCCATAACGGGTTTATGAATGTTATTGATAAGTATCCGGGTATAAAGGTCGTTTATCAGAATGATGGTGGCTGGCTACGCAAACAGGCTAAGGTGAGAATGACTGAAGCCCTTCATAACAATATCCCCATTGATCTTGTTTTTGCCCATAACGACGAAATGGCAACAGGTGCTCACGAAGCTTTGACAGTATTCAGCGGGATTAAGAAACCAGTATTGCTGGGTATCGACGCACTTCCCGGAACCGAAGGCGGAATACAGAAAGTGATTAGCGGTATCCTGGATGCCACTTTTATTTACCCTACCGGTGGTGAAAAAGCCATTCAGACTGCCGTACACATTTTAAACAACGAACCATTTGTCAGAGATAATATCCTCTATACCGCCGTTGTAGATAAAACAAATGCCCGGGTTCTTAAGCTGCAGACCGACCAGATTATCCAGCATCAAACCCGTATCAGCCTTCTTAATACCGTCCTGAATAAAAATCTGGCTAAATATAGTTCGCAACGAATTCTGTTGTTCAGTTCGTTACTTATTCTCTCTTTAATTACTGTTTTATTGATATTACTTATCAGGGCTTATAGCAGTAAGAATAAATCAAATAAGATTCTCGAAGCACAGAACATTGCCATCAATAAGCAAAAAGAGGAATTATCAGAGCAACGCGACCAGTTGGTCGTACTTTCCAAAAACCTGGAAGAAGCGACACAGGCAAAACTGGTGTTTTTTACCAATATATCCCATGAGTTCCGGACACCGCTTACCCTGATCCTGGGGCCATTGGATAGTCTGGAAAAAGAAACAGTGAACACCGAAGGGAAACGCCTGATTCAGTTGATGCGTAAAAACGTGCATGTACTGCTTAAATTAATCGACCAGATCATTGATTTCCGTAGGTATGAAAACGGGAAAATGCAAATGTATTTCACCTTCACCGATTTAAAACTCTTTGTTTCACAAATCTGTGATTCATTTATCGAATTCGGGAAAAAGAAGCATATTCATTTCACGTTTACGGCTTCCGATGAAGACTATACCCTGTGGTTCGATTCGGATAAGATGGAAAAAATATGCTACAACCTCCTTTCCAATGCTTTTAAGTTTACTTCCGAAAACGGCAGAATTGATGTACACCTGGACAAAATTATGGTAAATGGTGAGTCATTTGCCAAACTTACAGTTTCCGATAACGGGGTAGGAATACCCGAACATCATGCCAGGAGCATCTTCGACCGCTTTTATAAGGTGGATAGTCGCACTTCAGGGTCAGGTATCGGGTTGCATCTCACCAAGATGCTGGTGGAAATGCACAATGGTGATATCAGCATAAAGAGTGAAGAAGGCAAGGGCAGCATCTTCACCGTACAAATTCCTTTCAAGCAAAAGGAAATACCGGTTGTGGAACAATATCCAATCCTCAGTTCAAAAGCAGTTAATGAAGATGACCTGTTGATCCTCGAATCGGAGGAAGATATCCCTGAAACTGTTAACCTGCAAACCGATAAGCCACTGGTGCTGATTGTTGAAGATAATGTGGATGTGCGGACTTACATAAAAAGCCTTCTGACAGATAGCTTTGAAGTCATTGAAGCACCTAACGGGCAAGTCGGACTGTTTAGGGCCATGAAGTTTGTACCTGAACTTATTATCAGTGATGTATCCATGGACGTTATGGACGGTTTTGAACTCTGCAAGCAGATCAAGGGAAATCTTTCAACCAGCCATATCCCGGTGATACTGCTCACTGCCTATGCCCTTGACGAACAACGTGCCATTGGTTTCGAGAGTGGTGCTGATGCGTATATCCCCAAGCCATTCAATGAAAGCCTGCTGAAGATACGGGTACGAAAACTTATAGAAAACAGGGAAAAGGTGAAAGCCTACTTCCAGAAGAACCTTACTTTCGGTGAACGCAAGGAGAATGTGGCTGAAATTGATAAATCATTTATCACCAGGTTCCGAAAGATCATCGAAGACAAACTTATCGACAGTGACCTGAACGTTGATGAAATAGGTAAGAGTCTCGGTCTGTCCCGTGTGCAGTTATACCGCAAGATTAAATCACTGACCAACTATGCGCCCAACGAACTTGTACGCATTATCCGCTTAAAAGCCTCCGAGCAATTATTGATTAACACCGATAAGTCCATCTCTGAAGTGGCTTACGATACAGGTTTCTCATCTCCGTCCTATTTCACGAAATGTTTCAAAGAATACTTTAATGAAAGCCCCACCGATTTTATCAAACGAGTAAAATAGTGATTTATTAATACTTTCATCTGTTGGCAGGATAATCCACGATCAATCTCTAATTACGAAGTTAAGTTCAATGCTGCCAATCAATCCCCAAAGGGTGTAACAGTTTTTTATAACCTTATTTTCCCATTTCTCAACCTTCGAGAAAACCTATACCCCCTGAACCTAACCTTATTTTCCTTTATTTCGATTATTGCAAAGAATAGCATGTGCCGGTTTCCTCAATTCCAATCAATATCCTGTATGCAAAACCTCCATAATATCCCTCATATAGCCAAAGAGATATCATGTGTGTTCTGTTTAGTTTTTAAATCTATACTTTGTTAACCGTTTTTCTCCTGTTTTTTCAAGTATGTCGTTGCCAACTGCTTCTTTTAAATCCCTACTTGCGGTAGCAGTAGAGATTTCTTTGTTATGTCTTAAATAATCTTGCCTTGTAAAGAATTCATTTTCAATATAATTCTTAAAAATGCTTATTCTGTCTGTACCGCTTAATGTCTGGTTTTGAGTTTTCAATAAATCTTCTAACGCAATATCGATAATTTCAAGCATAAATTCAATAAATCCTGTTGAGTTTCCCTGATTATCTGATTTTCCAAGAGCATTATAATAATCTTGCTGACGTTCTTTGATGATTGATTCTATTGGTAAGTATTCAAAAACAGGTGAATACTCTTTTAATATCACTGTTTGCCACAATCGTCCCATTCTTCCATTTCCATCACTGAATGGGTGAATAAATTCAAACTCATAATGAAAGACACAACTTTTCAGTAATAGTATTTCATTGTCGTTTTTTAAATATTCAACTAAATCTTTCATGAGAGCATACACAATATCTGCAGGAGGTGCTACATGTGTGATATTATTTCCTTTTATAATCCCAACTGCTGTCCTTCGGAATTGTCCGGCATCTTCTATTAACGTATTCATTAATATTCCGTGAGCGCGACACAATGAATCTAAATCATACGCATTTAGTTCATTTAGCTCTGCATATAGTTCTATGGCATTCTTTACTTCAATGATGTCTTTTTGAGGAGCAAGAACTCTTTTGTGATTTATCAAATCGGTAATTTGCTCAATAGTCAGCGTATTTCCTTCAATTTCAAGTGATGATTGAATCGACTTTATTCTGTTTCGTTTTCGTAATTCAGTAGGTGGTTTAGTTAGCTTAGCAGATTTGATTTCACCTATTTTTTCTGAAATAGAGGATGTCAGTTTTAAAATCTCACTGGTTATTTCATACGGTGGTTTCATACTCTTTGATTTGTGATAGTATCATTTGATAGTATCAAAGATAAACAATCCAACTGAGATGGCAATACCCGATTTATTTGAAATATAAACATATGGACAATTATGGGTAGTTGGCTTAGTAATCCGCGATAGTTATCGTGTCTGCTAAATGCATGTCAGCCAGCCAATGAGTATAAACTGTCTGAATCAGAATTTACAGAATTTGATAATTTACTGAATTAAAGAGTAGGATTAAAGTTCAATTTGTACTGTAAGCTCGTTGCACTAAAGTTTATGAATAACCCCGTTCTCCCGGATATGCTCATTAAATGTATAAAAGCTCCATCTATTACCGGGAACCAACGGCCACGTCCGAAGGGAGTAATTGGATTCCAGGTTCTTGTATTCATTTGATTTTCAATCCAGCACTATATCTGGTTGTAAAGTGGATTTCTATATTGTATCATATATTTGAATTATTTCAGCTTCACCAATTCTTCGTGCGGCTTCATGAATCCACCATTTCCGTCCAATAGTAAGCAATTCTTCAATGCCAAATAAATTTAAAAATTCAACAGTTACAATACCAGTTTCGCCTGGTAAAATCCATTCTTCATTTTCAACATTTATCTGACCGATATATGTTTGAAGAAATCTCCCTTTCTTATTATATTCAAATACATGATTAGGTCTATATCCTGTTCTAATTCCAGAATATCTTCCTCCATTATCAGTTGAGTATAAAGTTAATTTTGCTTTTACATGTGTTGATTCGGTACTCATAATATCAAAAGTCTCTAATTAAAATAACTGTCATTCTTTGTAGTTTCTCAGTTTATTTTACACTTGCCCCTAAAACTTTTACATTTGAACTCTCCCTTGTGTCTGCGAAGTACTATTCGAAAAATTCACTATATAATTTTGTCTATTCCTGATTATACAGCTGATATTCCAATCTATAGTAAACTAGTTAATTTTTACACAAGTCAGCATATCCAACTTTTAACAGGTTGTTTGTTATTTCCCGTCCTCCCGGATATGCTCATTAAATGTATAAAAGCTCCATCTGTTACTGGTTCCCAACAACCAGCACTACCGTTATCCTATTTGACAAATATATCCTGAAGGACAGACATTTCTTATGATATCCATGTTTTAAGTTTATACAATGTCAAGATATTGTCTTTCAATTCCAACCTATACAATACACCACTACCTGCTAACGGTCCAGATTGACAGCCTAAGTCCAAATATCCAATTTTCTCGTTATACATTATAAATTTCCAACAATAAGGTTCGTTATATAATTTCGTAAGCTCTTTCAGTTGCAGTTCTTTGCTAAAGTCCATGTCACCAAGTGTTTCGTAATGATTTCTCAATTTTATAGTCTTGAATATATCGTTTCCAGTATAATCTGTTAAGTCGCCAGTCTTACTCAATGGAAATCCGGATTGCCAATAATATTTGAGATTCATTTGGTGGTACTCTAATTTTTCTTTGTTAGCGAATTTACTTTTTAGTCTGTCAAGTGCCAATAAAATATTATAACAATTATAATTACAGTCTTCAAATGGAGACATTAATTTTTCTTTTTCTCTTGCGTTAGTTTCAACCTTCCCTTTTAAGTAGTCAGCTTCATAAGCTGTTGATTTTACTTTCCAATCTTGATAATATTTGATTAGAAGCGAATCTGTTTTCTTAGAGTTATTCTCAATTAAAGCGACTAGAGCATCTTGAGAAATTCTAGGTAAACTATTAAAATAGTTTGGTTTGTAGTTTTCGATTTCACCTCTTTTTCGCTCAAAATAATCAAGAAGTATTTCTGAAATCTCACTATTATGAAAATGAAATGCATAATCTACAAGAAAATCTTCAATTCTATATGAAGGTCTATTTACTAGAGTCTGTTCAATAAGTCTTTGAGCAGTAATTTTGTCGATAATATAAATAGGAATATTGCTTGTTAGATTCAATGCTGAATCAAGCCCATGATTTTTCGAAATATTAATCAAGCTTTTAGTGTCCAAAATTCTCAAATCTTGATTAAAAGCATTAAATGCTAAAATCAAAAATCCAAATAGTAATATGTTGCGTCTTTTTTTCATATGCATATTGTTAATGACCTAGGCTATGCGCACCTTCGATTTGCGGGAGCTTCTCTATCGCAAAGCGATAAAGTGAATGCAGGAGCAAAGACCGCTAAGTGCATATCAGCCAGCAGGTGAGCATAGGCGTGTGTTTGGTGCTAGGTTTTTATTTTTTCAGTTTTCTTTTCTCAATGTTTTCACGAGCACTATTCCAATATGAATTTATTTCTTCATTACTCATGCAGTCATAGTCTGGCCAAGCAACATCGCTATAAGCTTTCACATTGAAAAATGGTTTCTTATCCTTAAATACCAAAGTTTCCCATCCATGTCCGTCTTTAAAATCAACTATATCGAAATAAATTGAGTCGACCATAGTTTTAGTTCTTTTGTCATGAACCATACAATCTCCACTTATACACATTTTACTTATCATCCAATCCTTAAGTTCTTTGAGTTGAACTTTATTTATTGTGTCTACTTCAATTTCAAAACCATATGGATAAATAAACTTTTTCTGGTATTGTTTGTAGGATGGATATTCAAATTGCTTATATTCACTTGGAGTAATCATAGATTCAATAAAATAGAATCCATTTACACTATTCTCAACTTTGTCGATCAATGTTTTAATGTCTTTCTGTTTCTGAATGCACAAAGAATCATTCATGAGCCAGATTTTAGCAGAACTCAACAACTTTGTTTGTTTAAGTATAATTAAAGAGTTTCTATTCTCAAATTCGATATAGTTACTGTCAGAATTTATTGTTGTTTCTAAGTTAATTGATTTTGACGTTAGATATCTAGCATAAGAGTCTGAAAGAGACATATAATTGATTATCTTGTGAGAACTACAAGACGTTACAATTATAAAAATCAATATGATAATGTTGCTTTTTCGCATTTTCTTTTTCTTTTTTAAACTTGCCGCTAACACTTATATATTCAAACTCTCAGTTGTGTAGGCGAAGTACTGTTTCGAAAAATTTTACTGTATAAGTTTGTATATTCTTGATTATATAGCTGATATTCCAATCTATAGTAAACACGTCAATTTTCACACACGTTCGCATATCCAACTTTTAACAGGTTGTTAGTTGTTTCCCGTCCTCCCGGATATGCTCATTCAATATATAAAAGCTCCGGTCTGTTACCGGTACCAACAACAAGCACTAACGTTATTCTATTTGACCAACATATCTGGAAGGACAGATTTTTTATTTCTCATTCGTGATTCTTTTCAATTCTTTACTGAACTTTTCTGAAACGCTAATCGGCATTACTATATTCTCGCTAAACTCGAACCCGTGAAACTCTCCATAAATTATTGTATTTCTCTCTTTTGTCAACAAACTGTCTAGTTGTAATCCAGTTGTCGTTATTTTGTAGTACAGAATAGGATTGTAGTCAGTCTTTGATCCTGATTCTCCCCATACTTCACTAAAATCCCAAAAGCCAGCATATTCTTTAGTTCCATCTTTATCTAAGTCTGTCGCTTTAGAAATGAAAGTCGGCAAACTGTCGATTTTTATAACTTTCTCGTCTTTAATGGTCAGTCTTTTTAAATAGTTCTTACTTGGTCTGTCGTTTACTTCGAAAATGAGTTCAAACTTATTCTTTCCTGTTTGTAGCGTAATTGGATAAATTTTGTCTGCTAATTCGTATTCAAGTAATGAGTCTGTATAAACAATCTTTCCTGATTTACTTAATTCAAAGAGCGAATATGTCTTAAAGGTTTTAAAATCTTCCTCTCGTCCTAAAGCAACCTTGAAACTAAAGTCGAGTTGTAAAGTCTTCGTTGTTTTACTTCCACGTAATGTGTTGATTTCTTTTAAAGAATCAATCTTTAATTCAGTTGTTTTCGTGTCGATATTTGCTTGTTTGTTTTTCACGTTACAAGCAGTCAGAATTAAACCAAAAGTTAGTAATATGCAAATTCGATTTCTCATGTCTTTTTTTTTCTACACTTTCCCATAACACTTCTATATGCGAACTCTCAGTTGTTTCCTGTCCTCCCGTATATGCTCATTAAATGTATAAAAGCAACATCTGTTACCGGGTCCCAACAGTAGCACTACCGTTATCCTATTTGACCAACATATCAGAAAGGACAAACAAAATACTTCTTTGTTAATCTGTTATTTATTTATATAATTGTCCAAATATTCTTTTAATTCAACTATACCTACAGGTGCAATCATATTTTCCATATTCCAGAAGCTAAATTTACTATTAGATACAATTCCAACTAATTTACCATTTCTGTCAATAACTGGCCCACCACTCAAGCCTCCCATTTTTTCAGGAACAATTAATTTTTTCATTAAGAGATGAGTTCCATTCGTTTTATAAAATTCAAATTCATATACACGTTGAAATCCCTCTTTCATGTGTCGGGTCCAACCAATAATGTATAGTTTTTCCCCTTTAACCAATGGTGTATCTCTAAATTCAAGAGGAAGAACATTTGACCTGTTTTCTTTTATTGAAAAAACAAGCCAATCTTTATCAAATAGAGTTTTCGAGTTTAAATTTTCAGATTTATCTTCATTTAATAATTTATCAATACTTACTATTTCGTTTTCATTATTTAATGGACTCATTGTCCAGCTTTTTATAAAATTTTCAAGTGTGAGATTTTTTATACTATCGGGTTTAAGAATGGCAAGAATATGCTTGGCTGTAATTGCAAAAGTGTCATTTTTATATTTTAGTAAAAATGCTGTCCCTAATTGATTAAATTCATGTTTACCACTAAAATACTTGAAATGATTTATTAAGCTTATCGGTGGAAATTTCTTGTCAGAAACAGAAACCTTTGCTTTTGAACACGAAGTAATTGCAATGATAAATAATAAAAAATAAAATAGTTTTTTCATGATACTTCATTTTAAATTTAAATAGGTATGTATTAATTCTGTGTTGTAAATTTTGCGTTCTTCACCCCGTCCTCCCGGATATGCTCATTAAATGTATAAAAGCTCCATCTGTTACTGGGATTTGCAATCCCAGTTCTTGTATTCTTTGGTCCCGATAGCTATCGGGATGCAATCCAGCAATATCATCTTGTCGTAAAGCTGATTTGTTTATTTCGGATTACAAATCCTCATAATACATACAGTTGGGATTACAAATCCCAACAACCAGCAATGCCATTATCGTATTTAATCAACATATCCTGAAGGACAGAGGTAGAGGCGTGTTAGCGGTTCGTGCTTTCTTTCGTTCTTAGTTGTGTCGTGTCAGGTTTACAGTTATATTTTAGTAACCCAATTTTACTACTATCGGCTACACAAATTTCAGGATATATATCGTCTTTCGTATTTGGTATTCTATCGATTCCAGAAGAAAATAGTAAGTATTTATCACCAATCAATTTGTAGTTAAAGCAATTATTCTTACCCTTACTATCTTGGGTTGGATCATAAATTGAATAACTATCTAAATCATCGAAAGATTTTGGATATTTCCCATTTTGTATTTTGTAAAACTCTATGTCTTTAATCAGATTATTCATCCAAACTTTAGCCTGTTTTGTGTTTTCTTCATTTCTTATTTTTTCATTCCAGATTTCTGGAAATAATGTACCGTATAGAACAACAGTGAAAAGTATTCCAAACACTCCGATAAGAGTAAACCATTTGTCTTTGTATTTAAAAATTCCTTGTAAAACAAATATAAATCCAGCAAATGCTCCTATTAGTGGAATGAAGCAAATCAGTCCTCGTATGTAAGGAACTTTTTCACTGTTGGAAGATCTGTCAATCCCTCTTCTTTTAGTAACTTCACATTGTACGATACCCATAAAGTCAGTCACTTCGTTGTCAGAAACAAATGCTCTTCTTGGAATTAAATAAATTCTCTTGTCGGCAAGTCGAAGTGAAACAAATTCTTCATTTGAGTCTATAGAAACAATACTTTCCCATTTTTTTGTTCTACTACTTGTTTCTGTTTCGGAATGCAATCCTTCATCTGTAATACTTAGTTTTTTCTTCTTTAAGTATTCTGGTTCTTCAGAAATAGTTTTTCTTAGTCTATTTATCGAAATAAAATAAGGAGTTATATAAAACAAAGCAACATATAAGAATCCTGAAACAAAAGTTCCTACAATAAACTTCGTCAAGTCAAATGGTTGTCCACCATATGAATATCCAATAAGTAGTGGAATTAATATCGCTGTTATTGTCCTTTCCCTCAGTTCATTTATGTAATGTTGTTTGTAAAAGCTCTCGTAGTCTGACTTGGTAATTTCAAATTCGAATTCCATTGTTGTTTGTTTAATGTTTGCTCTGTTTTTCTTTTTTTTAGTGCCCCTAACACTTATATATTCGAACTCTCAGTTATGTATGCAAAGTGCTAGTTCGCATATATTTTCCCCTCCTCCCCGGATATGCTCATTCAATGTATAAAAGCTCCGGTCTGTTACTGGATTCCAAATACCACCACTACCGTTCTCCTATTTAACCAACATGTACGGAAGTAAAGACGACGTAATGTGTTTTTTTATACGTTAATTGATTTTTAAGCTTATCAAGTTTTTAGAACTATTGTAATAGTCTAATAAAGTTTTGATTGTTACCGCTGTCGGTCTCTTTTCATTTGCAGTGTATTGATTTATATGTTGAGTAAATAGAACAAGTGAATCTTCTAAATTCGTGTTAGTAAATTCAGGTGCAATTCTTTCAGTCGAGTTAATCAAGCCCGTAATTTTATATAACTCGCCACACACCATATTTTGAATATGTTCAAGTTCGTAACCCATCCATATAATTCCCTCATTTGCTAGTTTTCCCCAATATGCAACAGATTCTTTGTTTTTTACAACGATAATTTTTGGTTTAATAATATCTTCTATCGTGTGCTGAGTCAGATTGATTTGGTCAACGACAAAACGAATACCTGCTTGGCTTTTTAATATCTGGTCTTTTAGAAAAGTCTGTTCTTTTTCTCGGAAATAGAAAATGTCTAAATATGCACTGTTGTATCTCAAATCAATGTTACTGTCTGTATCATAAATCATTTTTTTGAGTGGTCCCCAATAATTATCCCATGGTCCATTTAATATAGTCTGGAAATCAAAACTGTGAATATTAATATCTTCACCATTACGAAAAGAAGCATTAAATCCAGTTATCAAAATATCTTTTGGGTTGTAATTAGTCGAGAAAGTGAAACTACGGTCTTTTATTAATGTTGGTAATTCGTTAATATAGTCTTGTGACCATATTTCTTGAAGCCTTTCTTGTGTATTCATAGTTTGTTAGATTATCTTTTGTATAGACTTTTTGAGTTCTTTTTGTACATCCTCAGTTAGAATTGTAATATCATCGGTGAACATGACTGGAATTTTTGTTCCGTTTAAAATGTAATGCCCATTTGAATTTTTAAGCGGACTTACCCAACGTTCTTCACCAAAAATCAAGTCTTTACAATAATCGCTGAAAAATATAATAGCAATTGGTTTAGTTTTTATTATTGTTTTATAAGTTAACTCAAGTTGTTCACGAATGAAGTTGTGGTCACAACTCAAAAGTAAATCTCTATCATTTTCACGAGCATATAAAAGATTTATGTGTGTATATCCAACATTCATTTGAGCTGCAAACAACTCTAATGCTTTAAAATAATCCGGGGCATCGAGACGTTGGTAAAAGCTTCCATACATCAATGAATTTTTATCATTACTTTCTACGCAAATTATATCATCACTCGGATTATATGAAGGATTTACGCCAACAAATAGAATGCTTTCTTTCACGCCGTCAGCTGAAAATATTGGTCGTCGACTTATAATTTGCTTGTCAATTAAGGTTTTATATTTAGTCCAAATTCTAGTAAGACTCAATTCTATTCGGTTATTCTCGTTTAAATCAATAAAGATTGAATTGTCAACTTTATTTGATTGTTCAACAGGAATATTAGTTTCTTGTTTAGGTTGATTATGTTGTAAGAATTTTTCCTTTTTGATTTTTTTTGACCGAGTCTTGAAATATATCATCAATGAAATTGTAATTATCACAACAGCAATAACAAATACCAATAATAAATTTAATTCGTTTTTGTCTAATGAACTTATCCATAAAGCTAAAGATACAAGTATCAAAAGAAATCCTAGTCCAATCCAAATTGGATATGTTCTAATATATTTTCTTAAATTTGTTCTCTTTCTTGTCTTTTCATAATACTCCAATTGTGGTACATCAGGTGCAATTGCTTGCAATGTTCGTAAACATTGTTTATACTTTTCAAATAGAGCATCACTAAATTTATTCCTGACTTCAGCTTCTTCATTATTCAAGGTTCCGCGCCATTTATTGGCTTTTAACTGTACTGACAATTCTGATAACTGTTGTAAAAGTTCTTCTTTCTCATTAGAAATTCTATAGGCAGCAACTTTATCAATATTTTCCAGAACGGCACTATCTAACTGCCATAATTGTTCTTTTTCTGCCCGACTATTTTCGATCTGAATTCTTACAGTTTCTTGTTCATGTAAAATTTCTGATCTTGACTTTCTATATTCTGATTGCTGGTTATTCCCAACACGTCGATACGGAGTAGAGTGTCCATCCCCAAAAACTTTATTGCTTATCCATTTACCGGTATTTTTTCCAATTTCTCTTTTTAAAGCGTTTGTACCAATTCCCATAGTATGTTTGTTTTTATGTCGATTTAATTAATTGCATTCATCTCGTTTTTCTTTTCCCAGTCCTCTTAGGATATGCTCTTTATATAAAAGCCCGGCCTGTTAGTGGTTCCCAACTACAAGCACTACCGTTATCCTATTTGACCAACATATCCGGAAGGAGAAGTTTTTATTTTATCTTTCTCCAGTCATAAGTTCTTACTGTCGATTTCTTTGTTTTTTCGCCGTCATAGATAAATTTCCCTTTAAGTATGAACTTGTCCTTAGGGATAATTTCGTACATAGATTTGAAAATTTCAGCCTTAATGTTTTCAAATGAAGAATCATCAATATAATCTTCTTTTAAGTCAAACGAAGCATCAACATACTTCAAACTGTCATTTGTAATTTGATCATATACTTTTATGTCTGAGTGCATAAGATATTTGTCTTGTGTTTTATTCAATTGATTTTCCAATTGTAATGACAGGTCTTTGTTATACGATGAAGGAACATAAGCAGGACTGTCAAATGCACTATTTCCAAAACTTAGTTTGTCTTTTAACAACAACGAACCAGCGAATAGTATAATAAATCCAAGGAACAAAGAAATAGCAACATTTTTAAAGTCAACTTTTGGTTTTGAATTTCTTTCATCTGTCATTAGTTCCACTCTCGTTCCTGCTATAAAATCACCAATTCTTCTTGCTGGACTTATCAAAACAACAATGACTTCAATTGGCCAAATTGCAATTGTCAAATTTCTAATAAAACACTTTAATGCTGAGGCAACTTTTCCTGTTTTAATGTCAACAACTTCTTGTTTCAATGCCCTTTTTGCGATACTTTTTCCTTGTATCATGTCTTTGTTAAAGTATAGCGCCATACCAAAACACATTAAAATCAGACTCCAGTCGATTGCTCCCTTAGGAGCAATAGGTTCATCACCAAAAGTATTATCGAATTTTGATATTATTGCCGGCATTGCAATTATCATTATCACAAAAGTCATAACAATATGGTCAAGCAACATTGCTCCAATTCGTTTTCCGGCTGTCAATTCGTTTTTTTCTGTCATTCAATTTGTTGTCTTTTCTTGTTTGTAAATACTTTGTCTTTTTCTAGCATTGCCCCATTCTCCCGGATATGTTCATTAAATGTATAAAAGCTTCGGTAGTGACCGGTGGTTCTCAACTACCAGCACTACCGTTATCCTATTTGGCCAACATATCCGAAAGGACATAGGGCAAGCTACGATAGCTATCGGAACTGCTAAATGCACTTCAGCCAGCCAATGACCCATTGGTGTGTGTTGGACAGGGTTTTCATTTAATTTATAAACTCAATTATTTTATGTATTTAATTAATTCAGCCTTTTTTTTATTAAAATCATCTTGCGTAATCAAACCTAAATCAAGTTTATCTTTCGCTTTTTTAAGCTCAGCTAGAGCTTCATCACTTGTTTTACCAAAAGATTTAAGTTCGCCATTTTCTATAGCATTCTCAAAAGTAATCGTATAATTTGAAAGTCCTGTAATACCTTTACTTCTCATTATTGCGAAGTATCCAGATCTTTTTGTTCCGGCAATCGATATCTTTTTGATTTCAGTTTCTTGTCCACTCGCTGAGACGGTCAATGGTGTAATTGGGAGTAAGAATCCATCACCTTCTGTAATGAAAGCAAAAGTTTTGTTTGAAGAAGGAACCCCAATTTTTAGTCTATCTCCAATTTTATAGACATAACCACTTTTGCTCTCATAATATGTAAACTTTCCTTCTGGTTTAATACCACTTTGAAAATTATTGTACCTTAAGGTGTCTTGAGAGAACAAATTAAAACTGGTGAAAATACTAAATGTGAGAACTAAAATACTAAATGCTTTTTTCATTTTTTGTAATTTTATATTCTTACTCGTATGGCTTTTCAGCACCGCCCCGTTTTTGTAGTGGATTCTGGACTCCACTTTTTTAGATTTCTTTGTTTATAGAAAGTCTTTTATACAGTTATCTGTCGTTTATTTTTATGACTGTATTTTTTTTTCTAAACTTGTCCATAACGACATAGTTTATGTGCATTTGCTATTATTGTTCCGAGTTTTTAAGTTGTAATAACGACAAAAATCTATTACCAAGACCTGAAAATGTGTATTTATCATTTTTTGAGGTCAAAGGACGTCTTTCCATTAGCCCAAAATTTAATAATGTTGGGACTAAAGTCTTTATTAGAAAATTTTGTTCTGCACTGGAATCGTAATTTGATACACCTGTTGTAAGAATACCCGAATTTATAGAAAGAAGTTTTAAAGCTGTAAAATCAGTTTTTGCTTCCTTGCCAAAGAAACTAGCTGGAGTTGTTATGATTTTTGAAGTAAGTGTTTTACAGATTTCTTCAAATGAAAAATCTCCAATTAAATCATTTCTAGTTTTATTTTTAGATGATGTTTCAAAAGATAGAACTTTCTTTTGTAACTCATCTCGTTCATTTCTTAATGACTCTATTTCTTTTAACAATATTGAGTTGTCTGGAATTTCATTCCCTTTTATCCAACCAGTCAATTCAAATTGATTTTGTATATCTATTATTGATTCAAGGATTGAAAGTTTTATTTCACTTTCATCTTTACATAATCGACATACTTTTGAAAGTACAAGTTCTTTAAATTTTTTATATTTATTTTGATTGTCTAATTCCAAAACTGACTGTCCTTCATTCTTTACTTTAATTTGTATCATTTCGTCATTTAGCACTAACGCAAAAAACGGTTTGCCCAATTCAATTGCATACTTGTACTCAATTTCGGTGTACGATAATTGTGATTCTGTTTCCAGTGATCCATATCTACCCCCAAGTATTAATACATAAATATCTGATTCTTCAATCCACTTCTTTATTGTGTCTAATTGACTTTTATTCCCAGCTGAAAATAATTCCATACCTGCAGGAATGTTGCCTGCTCTGAGAATTGCTTGAACCGCTGCTTGTCTTTCTTCAAGCAAATCTGTAAATGTTGATGAAACAAATATTTGCAATTTCTTTTTCATATTATTCTAACTTTATATTTTTTTTAGCATAGCATCTAACGACCGAGGCTATGGGCATTGGCGGCTTTCGGGAGCAAAACCTGCTGAATGCTCGTCAGCCCGCCAATGAACATATGCGTGTGTATTAGATGCTAGGTGTTTGATTTCCATTTACTTTTCTTTTCTTTATTATCAAACCGAGAAGAATTAATGCATTAAATACAATCAAGTTAATCCATATGTTTTTCATGTAATCTGTCTGACAAGGTGGGCAATCGCTAGAGTTTAAACAAGGCTCACAACGAATAGTAATTTTATCAAAGAGATATTTTGAAATCAAAATGAGATTGATAAATATGCCAATTATTTCTATAATTCTATTCTTGAACTGTTTAATCATTTCTTTGGACATTTATTTTTCAATGTATTCAATTAATTCTTCTTTTCCACAAGTTTTACATTGTGCAATAAAATTTCCATCTTCAGTTTCTAAAAAATCAATTTGCTTGCTGCCGCATTGAGAACAAGTGTGTTCGTTGTCAAAACCGAGATATTTATAAAATAAGTTTTCTAGCAAACTAACTACACATGACGTGAATAAAAGTGCAATTTTAGCATCTGGATATGTTTTGTTCTGAGAATGAACAATTGTCGAATTATAACTCCATGCGCTATCAACTAGTTTCCTCGAGTAATTTCTCAAATCAGAATTACACTTTCCTGGAATATAAAGATTAATAAACTCGTTTGCAACACCCTTAAAATCTGCATTCTTCAATCCCTTTTCTTTTGTTAAATCTGGATTTCGTTTACACAGCTCCTTAGATAATTCTATTAAACTTTCTCGACAGATTAATCCAATTGATTGAAATTCTTCTGGTTCCAAATCAATAGAAAGTTTTTCAGAGGCCATGTTTAGTTTCCTATTAATAACTTTCAATTGTTGAATATCTAATGGGATTTCGTCAATAATATGCTTGAAATTATTCTGTCCTCTCTTTGCCAATCTTTGAGTTATTCCCATGTGATAAGAATATGCCTCGTCTGCTGATAAATAATGAGCGTCTTGAGTATATAAATTCATTGGTGAGAATTCTCCTTCAACTACCCAGAAAGATTCAGACTTAGTTTTTACATTCCAGACATTTACCTCTGCTTCTAAATCGTCAAATGTTTTCTCACATTTAATATTTATTATTTCGCCAATATCATCAAAAGTTTTGAAATATTTGCGGATTCTATTTTCTGTTTCTAATCTGTATTCTGGAGTCATTCTATTCCTGCCAATATAGTTTTATCTGTCTGTCTTTCATTTTTTACGCTTACACCTAACACTAATATATACAAACTCTTAGTTGTTTCTGCGAAGTCCTTGTTCGCATATATTTACTGTATAGGTTTGTATATTCCTGATTATATAGAAAACAAGCCAATTTTCACCCAAGTTCGCATATCCAACTTTTCACAGGTAGTTTGTTGTTTCCTGCTTTATAAGACCCCTGGATAAAATCATTCTTTTTTGAGAGTGAAATTTATGCTGATTTGTTTTGTATTCATCATCACTTTTCACCTTGGGCAGACTCCATTGATTTCCTGCTCTTCCTGTATCTTTCAGGTTTTACTTACCGGAATGATTCCCCTTGCCCGCATATAGCCCAGAAACAGGATAACTGAAAATTCATTTTCTCTCCGTATAGATTGACCTATAGTTTCTTCCCTTCAAATTTTCTCCAAATGTAGGAACATTCTTTTAATTAACAATGTTTTTTATTTACTTAATTTACAATTCATTTCATAATAAGGATATGACGTGTACGTGCATCAGAGATGAGTCGTTAATCCTTTATAGTATCTATAGGGTAAAATGCAGATAACCACCCGATGGCTACATGGGTCAACTAATCAACCAATCAACCAATTAACCTCCCGATAGCTTTCGGGACAACTAAATCAACCAATCTCTCTCCACCGGAATCTATTATACACTCGTTTTATGTATAATGACGAATTGGAGAGACTTTCTTTGGGCCTTGTTGGGGGTTCCGAGAGGTCCACCCCTCCTAACCCCCAGGAAACCCCCAGGAAACCCCCAGGCAAGCCCCAGGCAACCCCCTCGGTACATAGAACAGTTGACAGTATAGTAATTCAGTTGAATTGTTGTCCCGATAGCTATCGGGAGGACGAAGCCATCATCACACTTAACCAATTTTCAACAGATGCTCGTCGGATATTTTTTACATCACGAACGAGCCAGTCAAAGGCATACCGGAAAAGATGGAACGTGAATGCCGGATGCTACATCCGCGTTCTTCTTAAAAAAGATTAGAACGCTGATTTACGCTGTCCCGATAGCTATCGGGAAAGCGGATTAAAGTGGATTCTTTTAATATGTTTGATTTTATCCCGATAGCTATCCGGAGGATATAACTCCAACAAGTTGGAGTTGATCATAGTGCAAAAATCAATTCCAACTTGTTGGAATCAGATCCGTTTCAGATCCGCTAAATTCGCGTAAATCCGCGTTCCATTTTATAGGATTTATGATGCGACATTTAATTGCTCCCATCACATAAGTGCATGATTAGTAGTCCGGATTCTGTATTCAACCATCGCTTATATACGACTTTAGACGGGTTTTTGGGGAGAAATAAAAATATTTACCGCGAGGCTATTGTCTATTGAAATTAATTGTCTATCTTTGCAACCCATTTTGGATAAAAATCAAAGGGATATAAATAAAGCAGTTAAAGTTATTAAAAACAAAGTAAAATGCCTACAATTCAGCAATTAGTTAGAAAAGGAAGAGCAGAACTCATTGACAAAAGCAAGTCGCCTGCATTGGATTCATGTCCGCAGCGTCGTGGTGTTTGTGTTCGTGTGTACACTACAACTCCTAAAAAACCGAACTCGGCTATGCGTAAAGTAGCTCGTGTACGTTTGACTAACCAAAAAGAAGTGAATGCTTACATTCCGGGCGAAGGACACAACTTACAGGAACACTCGATCGTAATGGTTCGTGGTGGACGTGTAAAGGACCTTCCGGGAGTACGTTATCACGTGGTTCGTGGAACACTCGATACAGCCGGCGTCGCAGGCCGTACCCAACGTCGTTCGAAATACGGTACAAAACGTCCGAAAGCAGGAGCAGCCGTTAAAGGTGCACCAGCAAAAGGGGGTAAAAAGAAATAAACCCCTAACCCCTTCCGATAAATCGGAATAAATTGCGGGGAACAAGAGGAAAAAAACAAGTAAAAGTAGATTGACATCAGTTCAATCACCTTTCAAACAACTAACAAAATCAAGTTTAAACACTTGTTTGAGTTTTAGGTAGCAGATGAAAGGTTGAGTAAATGACTCGGAGGAGTCGTTGAAGTAAGACTAACAGCAACCAAAAAACAAAAACGGAAATTTTAAGTAAAAATGAGAAAATCGAAACCAAAAAAGAGGGTCGTATTACCTGATCCGGTTTTCAATGAATCAATGGTCACTAAATTTGTGAACCACTTGATGTATGATGGCAAGAAATCAACTGCCTTCGACATTTTTTATTCATCGCTCGAAACAGTGAAAGCTAAGCTTCCGAACGAAGAAAAATCCCCACTTGAAGTTTGGAAAAAAGCCCTCGAAAATATCACTCCGCTGGTAGAAGTAAAATCTCGTCGTGTGGGTGGTGCAACTTTCCAAGTACCAACAGAAATCCGTGCAGATCGCAAGGAATCAATTTCAATGAAGAATCTTATATTGTACTCTCGCAAACGCGGAGGTCGCTCGATGGCTGATAAACTGGCTGCCGAGATTGTTGATGCGTTTAACAACCAGGGTGGTGCTTTCAAACGTAAGGAAGATATGCACCGTATGGCTGAAGCTAACCGCGCGTTTGCACACTTTAGATTTTAAGACCCCTAAATCTCTTAACAGGGATTTAAGGTATTTATAAATCAAACAATAAGTAAGAAAAACCAAATTAGACTTTCTATATTCCCCTTCAGGGGTTGGAGGTCAAAAGTTAATAGTTAACAATGGCTAAAGGAGATTTAACATATAATAGAAACATCGGTATCATGGCGCATATCGACGCCGGAAAGACAACAACTTCCGAGCGTATCCTGTTCTACACCGGTTTGACACACAAAATCGGTGAAGTGCATGATGGTGCTGCTACCATGGACTGGATGGAACAGGAACAAGAACGTGGTATCACCATTACATCGGCTGCTACTACTACTTCCTGGGAATATCTGGGTGAAAAATATAAAATCAACCTGATTGATACTCCGGGACACGTCGACTTTACAGTTGAGGTGGAACGTTCGTTACGTATTTTGGATGGTGCTGTCATGACTTTATGTGCAGTGGGTGGTGTAGAACCACAATCTGAAACCGTATGGCGTCAGGCTGACAAATATATGGTGCCCCGTATCTGTTTTGTAAACAAAATGGACCGCTCGGGTGCTGACTTTTACGACGTAGTTCGTCAGATAAAAGATGTATTAGGTGCAAAACCATGTCCTATTCAAATTCCAATCGGTGCTGAAGAGAAATTCAAAGGCGTTATCGATTTAGTGGAAATGAAAGCTATCCTGTGGCATGATGAAACCATGGGAGCCCAATACGACGTGGAAGAAATTCCAGCCGCTTTATTGGAAGAAGCTCAGGAATGGAGAGACAAAATGCTCGAAATTGTTGCTGAATATGATGATGTATTGATGGAAAAATATTTTGACGATCCTACTACTATTACGGTAGACGAAATCAAAATAGCAATTCGTAAAGCTACGCTTTCGATGGAAATCAATCCGGTGATCTGCGGTTCGGCATTTAAGAATAAAGGTGTACAGACTATGCTTGACGCAGTTTGTGCTTACCTTCCAAGTCCGTTAGATACACCCGAAACAATCGGTTTTGATCCACGTGACCCTGAAAAACAAGTTGTACGCCATCCTGATGCCAATGAACCATTGTGTGCATTAGCATTTAAGATTGCTACCGACCCTTATGTTGGTCGTTTGTGTTTCTTCCGTGTTTACTCAGGTAAGCTGGAAGCAGGTTCATACGTTTACAATACCCGTTCTGACAAAAAAGAACGTATTTCACGTATCTTCCAGATGTTCTCCAACAAACAAAATCCCGTTGATATGATTTCAGCCGGTGATATTGGTGCAGGAGTAGGATTTAAAGATATCCGTACCGGTGATACATTGTGCGACGAAGCACATCCGATCACCATCGAATCTATGGATTTCCCGAAACCGGTTATTGGAATCTCTATTGAGCCTAAAACTCAAAAGGATCTTGATAAATTAGGTATCGGATTATCTAAACTTGCTGAAGAAGATCCAACGTTTACGGTTCATACCGAAGAGCAATCGGGTCAGACTATCATTAGTGGAATGGGTGAACTTCACCTTGAAATCATTATCGATCGTTTGAGACGTGAGTTTAAAGTTGAATGTAACCAGGGTCGTCCACAGGTGTCATACAAAGAAGCCATTACCCAGGCTGTTCAGATACGCGAAACGTATAAGAAACAATCGGGTGGTCGTGGTAAGTTTGCCGATATGATTGTAAAAGTTGAACCGAAAGATAAAGATTTTGAAGGTGCTTTGCAATTTGTCGATTCAGTGAAAGGTGGTAACATTCCAAAAGAATTTATCCCATCTATCCAGAAAGGTTTCGGTCTTGCCATGAAAAATGGTGTATTGGCCGGTTTCCCATTGGATTCATTGAAAGTGACTGTGCTTGACGGATCATTCCACGCGGTTGACTCGGATCAGTTATCATTCGAAATATGTGCCCAGATTGCTTATAAAAACGCTTGTGCCAAAGCAAGACCTGTACTGTTGGAACCAATCATGAAAATGGAAGTGGTAACACCGGAAGAAAACATGGGTGATGTGATTGGTGACTTAAACAAACGTCGTGGTCAGGTAGAAGGAATGGAATCGAGCCGTTCAGGAGCCCGTGTAGTGAAAGCAAAAGTTCCGTTATCCGAAACATTCGGGTATGTAACTGCATTGCGTACGATAAGCTCAGGACGTGCAACGTCTTCTATGGAATTCGATCATTATGCCGAAGTAACGAATGCTATCGCGAAAGTGGTGGTAGCAGATGCAAAGGGTAAAGTAGAACTTTTATAATTCACAATTCATAATTCATAATTCACAATTATGAATTATGAATTAATAATTATGAATTAAATATTTGGAATTGATTGGTGGTTAGCGAATGACTCTTAACCGGAATCAATTTCATACAAACAACATAATAAATTAAAAACGACAATGAGTCAAAAAATCAGAATCAAATTAAAATCGTACGATCACAACTTGGTTGACAAATCAGCTGAAAAAATCGTAAAGACTGTAAAAGCTACCGGTGCTATCGTAAGCGGACCAATTCCATTACCAACACACACACGTATCTTTACAGTAAACCGTTCTACTTTCGTGAACAAAAAATCACGCGAACAGTTTCAACTTTCATCTTACAAACGTCTTATTGACATTTACAGCTCAACCAGCAAAACGGTGGATGCCTTGATGAAACTTGAATTACCTAGTGGAGTAGAAGTAGAAATCAAAGTATAACCCCCTGCCCCCTAAAGGGGGGATTTTTGGGAGAATTATATATTACTTAAATTAAACAAGGCCGATCCCCCTTTAGGGGTTAGGGGTCTATTAAAACAACAATTGAAATGCCAGGATTATTAGGAAAAAAAATCGGAATGACATCCGTTTTCAGTGCCGATGGTAAAAATGTACCATGCACCGTTATCGAAGCAGGTCCTTGTGTTGTTACTCAAATCAAAACTGTAGAAATCGACGGTTACGAAGCTGTACAGGTAGGCTTTCAGGTTAAAACTGACAAGCACACCAACAAAGCTGAACAAGGTCGTTTTAAAGCAGCCGGAGTAGCGCCACAGAGACACTTGGTTGAGTTCAACGGATTCGAAAGCGAATTCAAATTGGGTGATTCTATCACTTGTGAAATGTTTGAAGCAGACACGTATGTCGACGTGGTAGGAACTTCAAAAGGTAAAGGATTCCAGGGAGTTGTAAAACGTTATGGTTTTGCAGGTGTTGGACAGGCTACACACGGTCAATCTGACCGTCAACGTCATCCGGGCTCATTAGGAGCTTCATCATATCCTTCACGTGTATTCAAAGGAATGCGAATGGGTGGTCACATGGGCTGCGATAAAGTAACCATGCAAAACTTACAGATAATAAAAGTTATTCCGGAACATAATTTGATTATGATCAAAGGTTCGGTTCCAGGAGCGAAAGGTTCAATCGTAATCATTAATAAATAACCATGGAACTGAATATAGTAAATATAAAAGGAGAAGACACAGGAAGAAAAGTATCGCTGAACGATACCATCTTCGGTATTGAGCCAAATGACCATGCTATTTATTTAGATGTGAAACTTTATATGGCCAATCAACGTCAGGGAACACACTCTTCCAAAGGCAGAAGCCAATTATCCGGTAGTACCCGGAAGCTGGGCAAGCAAAAAGGCGGTGGCGGTGCGCGTCCGGGTGATATCAAATCAGGTATTCGTGTAGGTGGTGGTCGTATGTTCGGTCCAACACCCCGTGATTACAACATGAAACTAAACAAGAAAGTAAAACAACTGGCTCGTCGCTCAGCTTTGTCATACAAGGCATTAAACAACGAGATTACAGTAGTTGAAAACTTGAATTTTGCTGCTCCAAAAACAAAGGATTTTGTTGCAATGGCAAAAAGTTTACAAGTAGCTGATAAAAAGCCGTTAATAATTTTAGCGAATGCAAATAAAAACGTATATTTGTCGGCTCGTAATTTATCCTCAGTGAAAGTCGTAACGGTTTCGGAATTAAGTACTTATATAGTTCTTAATGCCAAAACACTTGTGTTAACTGAAGAAGCAGTTGCAGCAGTAGAACAAATATTTAAAGCATAAGGAGACAGAATATGGGAATTATCATAAAACCAATCGTTACAGAAAAGATGACTCAACTGGGCGACAAACTGAATCGCTACGGCTTTAGAGTTCAAAAAGATGCTAACAAGATTGAGATCAAACAAGCTATCGAAGCTATGTATGATGTCACTGTAAATGAAGTGAATACTTTAATTGTAGCACCTAAGAAAAAGAGCCGTTTTACCAAAGGCGGAGTAATCAAGGGAAGTGCATCAGCTTATAAAAAAGCTATTGTTACAGTGAAAGACGGAGAAAAAATTGATTTTTATAGCAATATTTAAACAGAAAAATGGCTGTACGTAAACTAAGACCCACAACACCGGGGCAAAGACACAAGGTTATTGGTACATTCGACACAGTTACTGCGAATGGACCAGAGAAATCTCTTGTGAAGGGCGGAGTAAACTCCGGAGGTCGTAACCATGATGGTAAAATGACCATCCGCAACGTAGGTGGCGGACACAAGCAGAAATATAGAGTAATTGATTTTAAAAGAACCAAAGATGGTGTTCCTGCCACAGTAAAAGAGATTGAATACGATCCGAATCGTTCGGCACGTATTGCATTGCTTTATTATGCTGATGGTGCAAAAACATACATTCTTGCACCAAACGGATTGCAAGTTGGCCAGGTAATCGTTTCAGGAGCTGATGCAGCACCTGAAGTAGGTAATTCATTACCATTGCAAAACATTCCACTGGGAACCATAATTCATAGCATTGAATTACGCCCGGGTCAAGGTGCCGCGATGGTACGTTCGGCAGGAACATTTGCTCAACTCACATCACGTGAAGACAAATATGCTATTGTAAAATTACCTTCGGGAGAAGTTCGTAAAATACTTTCTACTTGTAAAGCTACAATTGGTAGTGTTGGAAATTCTGACCACGCACTGGAAAGATCAGGAAAAGCAGGTCGCTCACGCTGGCTTGGACGTCGCCCACGCGTTCGTGGTGTCGCTATGAATCCGGTCGATCACCCGATGGGTGGTGGAGAAGGCCGTGCTTCTGGAGGTCACCCTCGTTCACGCAAAGGCTTATTGGCTAAAGGGTTCAAAACACGTTCTCCTAAGAAAAAGTCAAGTCAGTATATTATTGAAAGAAAGAAAAAATAATCGAAAAAATTAAGTAAATAATATGAGCCGTTCATTAAAAAAAGGACCATTCATCAACTTGAAACTCGAGACTAAAGTTTTAGCCATGAATGAAAGCGGTAAAAAAACCGTAATCAAAACATGGGCTCGCGCTTCAATGATATCACCTGATTTTGTAGGTCACACAGTTGCAGTTCACAATGGTAATAAGTTTATCCCCGTATATGTAACCGAAAATATGGTTGGGCACAAGTTAGGTGAATTTTCACCTACTCGTAACTTCCGCGGTCATGGTGGTAAAAAGAAATAATCCATTGAAATTTTAAATCAGAAAAAAATAAACATTTCAAGAAAATGGGTGCAAGAAAAAAAATATCAGCCGAACAAAGAAAAGAAGCCAGTAAGACTCTTTACTTTGCCAAGCTCAACGGAGTTCCTACCTCACCACGCAAAATGCGATTGGTAGCCGATATGATTCGGGGTATGGAAGTAAATAAAGCCTTGAGTGTACTGAAGTTTTCATCAAAAGAAGCTTCAGGACGTTTAGAGAAATTGCTGAAATCAGCTATTGCCAATTGGGAAACCAAAACAGAGCAAAAAGCCGACAATGCGAACTTATATATTAGTGGAATATCTGTGGATTCAGCTACCATGTTGAAACGGTTACGTACTGCTCCTCAAGGACGCGGTTACCGGATTCGCAAACGTTCAAATCACGTAACATTGTTTGTTGAATCAAAGAATACCGTTGATACACAGAATACTAACGATAACCAAAATTAATTGCCAGATGGGACAAAAAATTAATCCAATAAGTAACCGCTTAGGAATCATACGTGGATGGGATTCAAATTGGTATGGTGGCAACAATTATGGTGACACTTTACTGGAAGACCACAAAATCAGAAAATATCTGAATGCCCGTCTTGCAAAAGCGAGCATCTCGCGTATTGTTATCGAACGTACGCTTAAATTGGTTACTATCACTGTTTGTACAGCCCGTCCCGGTATTATTATCGGAAAAGGTGGACAAGAAGTTGATAAACTGAAAGAAGAATTGAAGAAGATTACGGATAAAGAAGTCCAGATCAATATCTTCGAAGTAAAACGTCCGGAACTGGATGCTGTGATTGTTGCAAACAACATCGCCCGTCAGGTAGAAGGAAAAATAGCTTATCGTCGTGCAACGAAGATGACTATCGCATCAACCATGCGTATGGGTGCTGAAGGAATCAAAGTTCAGTGTTCAGGTCGTTTGAATGGTGCCGAGATGGCCCGTTCGGAAATGTATAAAGAAGGAAGAACTCCTCTTCATACCTTCAGAGCAGATATCGATTATGCACATGCCGAAGCAATGACTAAGGTAGGTATTATCGGTATCAAAGTCTGGATTTGCCGCGGAGAAATCTATGGTAAGAAAGACTTAGCTCCAAACTTTACAGCAACCAAGGAAGTATCCCGCGGTGGTGGTGAACGTTACAACAACGACCGTGGAGATCGCAAAGATCGCAACGACCGTGGTGGTAAAGGAGGTTTTAAAAAGAGAAAAATTTAACTGTAATAAATGAATTTGATTTAAGGAAATTATGTTACAACCTAAAAAAACAAAGTTCAGGAGACAGCAAAAGGGGCGCATGAAAGGAAATGCCCAAAGAGGTAATCAGTTAGCGTTCGGTTCTTTTGGAATAAAATCGTTAGAATCTAAATGGTTAACTGGTCGTCAAATTGAAGCCGCCCGTATCGCTGTTACCCGCTATATGCAAAGACAAGGTCAAATCTGGATTAGAGTTTTCCCGGATAAACCAATCACAAAGAAACCAGCCGAAGTACGTATGGGTAAAGGTAAAGGTGCTCCCGAAGGTTTCGTGGCTCCTGTAACTCCAGGCCGTATGCTATTTGAAGTGGAAGGTGTATCCTTTGAAATCGCTAAAGAAGCATTGCGTTTAGCTGCTCAAAAACTACCCGTAACTACCAAATTTGTAGTACGTCGAGATTATGATTCAACTACTGTAATTGTGTAAGGAAATGAAAACAAGAGAAATTAAAGAACTAAATAACAAGGAGATTCAAGAACGCATGGATGTTGAAAAAGAACACCTGGTTCGTTTAAAATTGAATCATGCCATTTCTCCACTTGATAATCCATTGCAAATCAAAGAGGTTCGTCGAACAATCGCACGTTTTGCTACTGAGTTACGTCAGAGAGAAAATAATTTATAAAATTTAGACCCTGATGGAAGCAAGAAATTTAAGAAAAGAAAGAACGGGTGTTGTTTTCAGCAACAAAATGGACAAAACCATTACCATTGCTGTAAAATGGAAAGAAAAACACCCTATTTACGGAAAATTCGTAAATAAGACGAAGAAATATCATGCTCATGACGAGAAAAACGATTGCAACATTGGTGACACTGTACGCATCATGGAAACCCGTCCATTGAGTAAATTAAAAAGATGGAGATTAACCGAAATTATCGAAAGAGTTAAGTAATTATGATACAACAAGAATCAAGACTCGTAGTCGCCGACAACAGTGGAGCAAAAACAGCTCTTTGTATACGCGTATTGGGAGGAACCAGCAAACGTTACGCTACATTAGGCGATATTATTGTTGTTGCCGTGAAGAGTGTAATACCTTCGAGCGACATCAAAAAAGGTATTGTATCGAAAGCAGTTATCGTTCGTACGAAAAAAGAAATTCGTCGTCAGGACGGATCTTATATTCGTTTCGATGATAATGCCTGTGTATTGCTAAACAATGCCGGTGAAATCCGTGGTAGCCGTATCTTCGGTCCGGTAGCACGCGAACTGCGTACTACAAATATGAAAATCATATCACTTGCACCTGAAGTGCTCTAATCTTCGAATAAAAAATATAGTGATGAGTAAATTACACATAAAAAAAGGTGATACCGTTTACGTAAACACCGGGGTTGACAAAGGCAAAACCGGTCGCGTGTTAGAAGTTCTTGTGAAGGACAATCGCGCAATTGTAGAAGGTATTAATTTGGTGTCAAAAAGCACTAAGCCTAACGCGAAAAGTCCTCAAGGTGGTATAATCAAGAAAGAAGCAACTATCCATATTTCAAATTTAAATCCGGTAGAGAATGGCAAACCCGTTCGTGTTGGTCGCAAATTGAATGCTGAAGGTAAATTGGTTCGTATTTCTAAAAAATCAGGAGGAGAGATTTAAGAATGAATACAGCAAGTATAAAACAAGACTACAGAGAACGTATCGTTCCGGTCTTAATGAAAGATTTTGGTTATAGCTCAGTAATGCAAGCTCCAAAGCTTGAGAAAATTGTCCTTAACCAGGGATTGGGAATAGCAGTTGCCGATAAAAAGATTATCGAAGTTGCCATCAACGAAATGACTACCATTACAGGTCAGAAAGCCGTTGCTACCATTTCTAAGAAAGATATTTCGAACTTCAAATTACGTAAGAAAATGCCAATCGGTGTTCGTGTAACGTTACGTGGAGATCGCATGTATGAATTTCTGGAAAGGTTGGTACGTGTTGCTTTACCTCGTATGCGTGACTTCAGGGGAATTGAAAATAAATTGGATGGCCGTGGAAATTATACCCTTGGTATCACAGAACAGATTATTTTCCCCGAAATCAATATTGATGGAATTACCCGTTTGTTAGGTATGAACATTACATTTGTAACAACAGCTGCAACCGATGAAGAAGGATTTGCATTGTTGAAAGAATTCGGTTTACCGTTCAAAAAAAATTAATTTAGACACACAATGGCAAAAGAATCAATGAAAGCCCGTGAGGTGAAAAGAGCCAAACTGGTTGCTAAATTCGCTGAAAAACGTGCAAAATTTATCGCTGAAGGCAATTACGAAGGTCTTCAATCGATTCCAAAGAACGCTTCGCCGGTACGTTTGCACAATCGTTGCAAGATTACAGGCCGTCCAAAAGGATATATGCGTCAATTTGGAGTTTCACGTATCCAATTCCGCGAAATGGCATCCAACGGTTTAATCCCTGGAGTGAGAAAAGCAAGCTGGTAATTGGTGTTTAGTTAAATGGTTAATTAGTTAAATAGTTAATTGGTTGAATAGTTAATTAGGTTTACCTGATGAACTAATCAACTAATAAACCAATCAACCAGTCAACCAATCAACTAGTCAACCAAACAACCAAAGACAAAGAAATATTAAATATTGTCCCGATAATCGGGATCAATTTAAAAACAATAATATGACAGATCCAATAGCAGATTATCTAACCCGATTACGGAACGCCATTAAGGCAAACCACCGAGTAGTGGAAGTTCCGGCATCGAATTTGAAAAAAGAATTGACCCGGATATTGCACGAAAAAGGCTATATCCTAAACTACAAGTTCGTAGAAGAGGGTCCACAAGGCACTATTAAAATTGCCTTGAAGTATGATCAGGTTAACAAAGTTAACTCGATTAAAAAAATGATCAGAGTTTCTTCTCCCGGTCTTCGTAAATACGTTGGTTACAAAGATATGCCACGTGTATTGAACGGATTGGGTATTGCAATTCTTTCTACTTCTAAAGGAGTTATCACCAACAAAGAGGCACTCGACTTAAAAGTGGGTGGCGAGGTATTGTGTTACATTTATTAATAGTAGGAGGAAAGTAATATGTCAAGAATAGGAAAATTACCCATAAATGTACCTGCCGGAGTAACAATTTCGGTACAGGATACATTGGTTACCGTAAAAGGTCCAAAAGGAGTGCTGACTCAAGAGATTGATCCACATATCACAGTGACAATTGAAGAAGGAATCTGCCATGTAAGTCGTCATGATGACGAAAAACAAAATCGTGCATTTCACGGTTTATACCGCTCATTAATACATAATATGGTTATTGGTGTTTCGGAAGGTTATAAAAAAACCATGGAACTGGTAGGAGTTGGATATCGTGTATCGAACCAGGGACAGGTTTTAGAATTTGCATTAGGATATACTCACAATATCTTTTTGAGTTTACCTGATGTTATCAAGATCGAAACAAAAAGCGAGCGTAATCAAAACCCGATTGTTATATTGGAAAGTTGTGACAAACAACTGATTGGTCAAGTTTGCGCAAAGATTCGTTCATTCCGGAAACCGGAACCTTACAAAGGAAAAGGTGTTAAATTCGCGGGTGAAATACTTCGCCGCAAAGCAGGTAAATCTGCTGGTAAATAATTTACGTAAACTTGTGAAATTATGACAGGAAATACAAATAGAAGAATAAGAATAAAAGCACATATCCGTCACAGAGTGACAGGAACTGCTGAAAGACCACGCATGACCGTATTCAGAAGCAATACCCAGATTTATGTTCAACTGATTGATGACGTAACTGGTTTAACATTGGCTTCAGCTTCATCGTTGGGAGTAAAGGAAAAAACAACTAAAACAGAACAAGCTGCAAAAGTTGGCGCTTTAGTAGCAAAAGTTGCAAAGGAAGCAGGAATTACAGAAGTGGTATTCGACCGTAACGGTTACTTATATCATGGTAGAGTTAAACAATTAGCTGACGCAGCTCGCGAAGCAGGGCTTAAATTTTAATCAAGTATGGCAACAAATATGAATAAAATAAAATCGACCAACGATTTGGAATTGAAAGACAGATTGGTAGCCGTTAATCGTGTAACTAAAGTTACAAAAGGTGGACGTACTTTCAGCTTTTCGGCAATCGTTGTTGTTGGAAATGAAGATGGAATTGTAGGTTGGGGACTAGGTAAAGCCGGTGAAGTAACCGCTGCTATTGCTAAAGGAACTGAAGCTGCAAAGAAAAACCTGATTAAAGTGCCATTGTTGAACGGAACAATCCCTCACGAACAAGTTTCTAAGTTTGGTGGAGCACAGGTATTTATTCACCCGGCATCTCACGGTACCGGAGTTAAAGCCGGTGGTGCCATGCGTGCAGTACTCGAAAGTGTTGGAATTACCGATGTTTTGGCAAAATCAAAAGGTTCATCGAATCCTCACAATTTAGTGAAAGCTACAATCGTAGCATTAGGTGAACTTCGTGATGCTCATATGGTAGCACAAAACAGAGGCGTTTCACTTGATACAGTGTTTAACGGTTAAATCAAAAAAATTATGGCAACAATAAAGATTAAACAAGTAAGAAGTAAAATCAGATGTCCTAAAGTTCAGAAATTGACTTTGGAAGCATTAGGTTTGAAAAAAATGAATGCCGTAGTTGAACATGAAGCAACTCCCCAGATTTTGGGAATGGTTGCTAAAGTTCATCACCTGGTTGAAGTGATCAAATAATATTATTCTTAGACTCTTTAAAAAATAAGATATGAATTTAAGTAATTTAACCCCGGCAGCAGGTTCTACTCAAACCAGAAAACGAATTGGTCGTGGTACCGGTTCAGGATTAGGCGGCACTTCTACCAAAGGGCACAAAGGACAGAAATCACGTTCGGGATATTCCAAGAAAATTGGATTTGAAGGCGGTCAAATGCCAATTCAACGTCGTTTACCAAAATTTGGTTTTAAAAACATTAATCGTGTAGAATATAAAGCCATCAATATTGATACGCTACAAATTCTTGCAGAAAGTAAAAATCTGACTAAAATCGGGTTAGTTGAATTGAGAGAAGCAGGTTTTCTTTCAAAAACAGCTTTAGCCAAAATTTTAGGCAAAGGAGTTTTGACAGTAAAAATTGAAGTTGAAGCAAATGGATTTTCTAAAACGGCGGAAGAAGCAATTGTTGCCGCAGGTGGTACTGTAGTTAAAATATAATCGGATGAAACTTATAGAGACAATCAAAAATATCTGGAAGATTGAAGATCTTCGTAATCGTTTACTGACAACAGTATTGTTAGTAATGATTTATCGTTTTGGTTCTTTTGTAGTTCTTCCGGGTATTGACCCAACTGCTTTATCGGCATTAAAAAGTCAAACACAAGGTGGTTTGCTGGCATTATTGGATATGTTCTCGGGTGGTGCATTCGCAAATGCTTCGGTATTTGCGTTAGGTATCATGCCTTACATATCTGCTTCAATTGTTATTCAGCTATTGACTATTGCAGTCCCTTATTTCCAAAAAATGCAACGTGAAGGCGAAAGCGGACGTCGCAAAATGAATCAGTTTACACGTTACCTGACAGTTGGTATCCTGCTTTTACAGGGACCTTCGTATTTGGTGAACTTAAGTGTACAGTTGGCTCAGGCGGGTTCGGCTATACCAAACGGCTTCTTGTTTACAGTTTCTTCCACACTGATTTTATGTGGAGGTAGCATGTTTGTCATGTGGCTCGGTGAACGTATAACAGATAAAGGAATTGGTAATGGTATTTCATTCCTGATTTTGGTAGGTATTATCGCTCGTTTCCCGGGTGCTATTATTAAAGAATTTGCTTCCCGCTTAGGCGATCAGGGAGGTGGTTTGATAATGTTCCTTGGAGAATTGATCTTCTTATTAGTTGTTATCGCAGCGTCAATCATGTTAGTTCAGGGAACTCGTAAGATCCCGGTACAATATGCAAAACGTGTAGTAGGTAACAAGCAATTTGGAGGTGTTCGTCAATATATACCATTAAAAATAAATGCTGCAGGTGTAATGCCTATCATTTTTGCCCAGGCAATCATGTTTATTCCTATTACCTTGGTTGGGTTTTCAAAATCTGAATCAGTAAAAGGATTTATAGGAGCATTTATGGATAATACCGGATTCTGGTACAACTTCGTGTTTGGATTGTTGATTGTTGTGTTTACGTATTTTTATACGGCTATCACGATCAATCCAACCCAAATGGCTGAAGAGATGAAACGTAATAATGGATTTATTCCCGGAATTAAACCAGGTAAAAGAACTGCAGAATATTTAGATTTAATTATGTCCCGCATTACTTTACCCGGATCCATATTCTTAGCGATAGTAGCCATCATGCCTGCATTTGCAAGAATAGCTGGAATTAATCAAAATTTTGCTGCATTTTTCGGAGGAACTTCCTTGTTGATTTTGGTTGGGGTAATACTCGATACATTACAACAAATAGAAAGCCATTTGTTAATGCGCCATTATGATGGTTTACTTAAATCGGGTCGAATCAAAGGACGTACAGGTGGTGCTTCTGCCTATTAATTAAAAAAAGATCGAATGATTTTTTTAAAATCTGACGAAGAAATAGAATTACTTCGTATCAGCAATCAGATAGTCGCTAAAACGTTAGCGGAAATGGCAAAATTAATTGCACCGGGTGTAAGCACCATGCATTTAAATAACATTGCTGATGAATTTATAAGAGATAATGGAGCAGTGCCTAATTTTCTGAATTATGGCGGCTTCCCTTACTCTATATGTGCTTCAGTTAATGAACAGGTTGTACATGGGTTTCCATCTGATAAAGTTTTTTTAGAAGACGGAGATATTATATCAGTCGATTGTGGTGCATTAATCAATGGGTTTCATGGTGATTCTGCCTATACATTTTGTGTAGGTGATGTAAAGCAGGAAATTATTGATTTATTGCGGACAACCAAGGAATCTCTTTACAAAGGTATCGAGCAAGCTGAAGAAGGTCATAGGTTAGGTGATATTGGATATGCCATTCAAAGTTATTGTGAGGAACGAAAATATTCTGTAGTTCGTGAAATGATCGGACATGGAGTAGGACGTAATTTACATGAAGCCCCTGAAGTTCCGAATTATGGACGTAAAGGAAATGGCGCTATGCTCAAATCGGGAATGACAATTGCCATTGAGCCCATGATAAACTTAGGAACAAGACATTTGGTGTTTGAAAAAGATGGTTGGACTACCCGGACATTAGACCGAAGACCTTCAGCTCATTTTGAACATTCGATAGCTATTCGAAGAGGCAAAGCTGATATTTTATCAAGCTTTGAATACATAGAACAAATTTTAGGCAACAAAGCAATTTAATATATGGCCAAGCAAACTGCAATAGAACAAGATGGGAAGATAATCGAAGCATTATCGAATGCCATGTTTCGTGTCGAGTTAGAAAACGGTCACGTAATTACTGCTCATATCTCCGGGAAAATGCGTATGCATTATATCAAAATTTTACCGGGCGATAAAGTGAAAGTTGAAATGTCACCATACGATTTGTCAAAAGGAAGAATCTCTTTTAGATATAAATAAAATAAAAAATATTTCAAATGAAAGTAAGAGCATCTGTAAAAAGGCGTACGGACGATTGTAAGATCGTACGTAGAAAAGGTCGCCTGTATGTTATCAACAAAAAAAATCCTAAGTTTAAACAACGTCAAGGATAATTATTTATTATTGAATAAAATAATGAGTTTATGGCTATAAGAATTGTCGGAGTAGATTTACCTCAAAACAAAAGAGGAGAAGTTGGTTTGACTTATATCTACGGAATAGGTCGCAACAGTGCAAAAAAGATTTTAGAAACTGCCGGTGTTGATATCAACATCAAAGTGAAAGATTGGACAGACGACCAAGCTGCTAAAATCCGCGAAATTATTGGAGCGGGATTCAAAGTGGAGGGTGACCTTCGCTCTGAGGTACAAACGAACATCAAACGATTGATGGATATCGGATGTTACCGCGGTGTTAGACACCGTATCGGTCTTCCTTTAAGAGGTCAGAGTACGAAGAATAATGCTCGTACACGTAAAGGTAAAAAGAAAACAGTTGCAAACAAAAAGAAGGCAACCAAATAAGCGGTAATTAACTGTTTGCGAATTTTAGAAAAAGCAAAATAATAGAAATAATATGGCAAAGAAAACAGTTGCAGCCAAAAAGAGAGTCGTTAAAGTAGACGGTGTAGGACAATTGCACGTACACTCTTCATTTAACAACATTATTGTTACACTTACAAACAGCGATGGTCAAGTTATTTCTTGGTCTTCAGCAGGTAAGATGGGATTCAGAGGCTCAAAGAAAAACACTCCTTATGCTGCTCAAATGGCTGCTCAGGATTGCTCGAAAGTTGCATTAGACTTAGGTTTAAAAAAGGTGAAAGCCTATGTGAAAGGCCCGGGAAATGGTCGTGAATCAGCGATTCGTACCATTCACGGTGCAGGTATTGAAGTAACGGAAATTGTAGATGTTACTCCACTTCCACACAATGGTTGTCGTCCTCCAAAACGTCGTCGAGTGTAATTCGTAAAGGATTTCCCCGGCTTAGAAATTGGTGAAATTATAAATCAGATTGCATTTAAACCTCTCTGCAATCGCGGCTGTGTTAAGTTTCGACTGATTCGTGCATGTGGAAAGCATATTAAAATTTAAACAAAAAAAGAAAAAATGGCAAGATATATTGGACCAAAATCAAGAATAGCTCGTAAGTTTGGTGAAGCTATTTTCGGACCTGATAAAGTGTTGGCTAAAAAGAATTATCCACCAGGACAACATGGTCAAGGTCGTCGTAAGAAAACATCGGAATACGGTATTCAATTACGCGAAAAACAGAAAGCTAAATATACATACGGAGTGTTGGAAAAACAATTCCGTAACATGTACGAAAAAGCTCAACGAATCAAAGGTGTTACCGGTGAAGTGTTGTTGCAATTATTAGAATCACGTTTAGATAACCTGGTTTTCCGTTTAGGATTTGCTCCTACACGTTCAGGTGCTCGTCAGTTAGTAAGTCACAAACACATCACTGTAGACGGAAAAGTAGTAAATATTGCTTCGTATCATACACGCCCGGGTCAAGTAATTGCAGTTCGTGAAAAAGACAAATCAATGGAAGTGATCAATGCTTCGTTGAATGGCTTTAACCACAGCAAATATCCTTGGATTGAATGGAATGCAGCTTCTATGTCGGGAACATTTTTACATATTCCTGAACGCGAAGATATTCCTGAAAATATCAAAGAACAATTAATCGTTGAGTTGTACTCTAAATAATAAGTGAATCCATGGCTATATTAGCATTTCAAAAGCCCGAAAAGGTAATCATGTTGGAAGCTGACGCATTTCAAGGAAAATTTGAATTTCGTCCGTTGGAACCCGGTTACGGTATTACAATAGGTAATGCTTTACGCCGTATCCTCTTGTCTTCACTCGAAGGTTTCGCTATTACTTCCATTAAAATAGAAGGAATCGATCATGAGTATTCAACTATTCCGGGAGTAATTGATGATGTTACAAACATCATACTGAACTTGAAACAAGTTCGTTTCAAACAAATTGTTGAAGATATAGAAAACGAAAAGGTGACCATTAACGTTTCCGGTGTTACTTCATTTAAAGCCGGTGACATTGGTAAATACTTTACCGGATTTGAAGTTCTTAATCCAAAACTGGTAATTTGTCAACTTGATCCTTCAGCTAGTTTCCAGATTGATATCACAGTAAATAAAGGTCGTGGATACGTTCCATCGGAAGACAACAAACCAGCTAACGCTGAAATTGGCTTAATTCCGATTGATGCTATCTTTACTCCAATACGTAATGTGAAGTATTCAATTGAAAACTACCGTGTGGAACAAGTTACCGATTATGAAAAATTGGTATTGGAAATTAGTACAGATGGTTCTATTCATCCAAAAGAAGCATTGAAAGAAGCAGCTAAAATTTTGATTCATCACTTTATGTTATTCTCAGACGAAAAGATTTCGCTGGAAGTTACCGAAGGTGAAACCGGAGATGAATTTGACGAAGAAATCCTTCATATGCGTCAATTGCTTAAAACAAAATTGACTGACCTCGAACTTTCTGTTCGTGCTCTCAATTGTTTAAAAGCAGCTGATGTTGAAACGTTGGGTCAATTGGCCGGATACCACCGTCATGATTTACTCAAGTTCCGTAACTTTGGTAAAAAATCACTTACCGAGTTAGAAGAAAAATTAGAGAGCTTGAATCTGTCCTTCGGAATGGATATTGCCAAATATAAATTAGATAAAGACTAAAGAGATGAGACATAATAAAAAATTCAACCACTTAGGCCGTACAACATCTCATAGAAAGGCATTGTTGTCCAATATGGCCTCTTCTCTTATTCAACATAAGAGAATTGCTACAACTCTTGCAAAAGCGAAAGCTTTACAGGTTTATGTAGAACCCTTGTTGACTAAATCGAAAGATGATACTACGCATTCACGTCGTACGGTATTCAGTCACCTGCAAAACAAAGAAATGGTAACAGAACTGTTTCAAAATGTATCGGTGAAGATTGCTAATCGTCCTGGAGGTTATACCCGTATTTTACGTACAGGTTTCCGTTTAGGTGATAACGCTGAAATGTGTATTATCGAACTGGTAGATTACAACGAAAACATGTTGAAAGAAAAAGCAACTAAAAAAGCTGCCCGCACACGTCGTTCGACTGTTGCTAAGAAGGCTGATGCTGCTGAAACTGTTGCTCCTGCTGCTCCGGTAGCTGTTGAAACTCCAGCTGCTGCACCTGTTGCACCTGAAGAAACACCAGCTGCTGAATAATTCAGAAAACAAATCTTTCTTTTAAAAAAAAGGAATAAGCTTAGGCTTGTTCCTTTTTTTTATGCCTGGTTAAGTCTTACCGACTGACAGGTGCAATATAATTGATGAAGATTAAGCTGACATAAGTTTATTGCTAAAACGTCAACAATGAGGTTTAAAATAGGAGATGAACAACTACAATTTTCAAGATTGAGGTGCGTGATTGTCATTTGGATCAAAATGTACGTAGAATTTGCTGAACAGATGAAATTCCAAATAATATTTGTAATGCAACTCTATTTTAATTTTAAATATCATAACTCTACGATTTGTCAATATGTGAATTCCAGATATTTTAGTATTAAGTAGTAGGAAAGATATAATGTCGTATTACTAATTTCGACCTCTCCCTAAATCCCTCTCCCGAGTGCAAGGTTGAAAATTATATGACATTATATTGTTCCATTTACTTATGTGATTATTCAAACTAAATATTTATAGCAAAATCTGATAAGATATACAATTGAGCTGAATAATATATTGCCAATTAAAGAAAATTTGAGATTTAAAGTAGAACGAAATATTTTCATGCGTACTTATAAATAGAAAAATAACAATGAACATTTAAAATGTTAGTAGTTTCAAGTATAATTATCGTCGTATTTTTATACTATCATCAAAAATAACTGTTATCAAACAACCTGAATTAACAGGTTTGTTACATTTTAGTTGAAAATCCGGGATTAGAGGATGATTGATGTTTCATCAAAAGAAGGAAATAAATTGTATCATTCAATCCGGGTACAGAAAGGAATTGAACTTATTTTCAGATTATTTCCGGACTAAGGTTGTCAGAAATCCTGGTTTTATGTCCTATTCGGTGCTAATATTCTACGGATAACTTAAGAAAACGGCTTTGAAAACAGATTATTTGGAAGATTCAGGATTTTATTCTTTGTTTCTTGAAATTTATTTTCAATCAAAAGCTCT